>QQTW01000003.1_pt1 | contig 494129 bp, 487 predicted proteins | sample 1904831 | NCBI WGS metagenome assembly QQTW01 (sample SAMN09435610, study PRJNA476489) | Subsurface metagenome, whole genome shotgun sequencing project. | reverse complement strand
AGCGAGAGACACCCAAAGAATCCAGTTCCAACCGCTTGGCAACACCCCTCCATCGCCATATGCGATTCCCCTACCCTTGCGGGGGAGGGTGGGGAGAGGGGTGCGCCCCGGGCGAGATGATCGTCGTGAGCGTCGCTTTCGCAACCATGCGCCGCGGGCGTTGAAGCTTGTTGAATGAAGAGGCCGTGCCGTGTGGCTACCCCTCTCCCCAACCCTCCCCCGCAAGGGGGGAGGGAGCCCTTCCGCCAGTGCGTCCCTTACGCGGAACGTCGCATAGCGTATTCCTCACGCCGTCGCGGCGGCGTGGGCGAAGGTCACCTCGATCAGGGTGCCGGTGCGGCCGCCGGTCCTGATCTGGAATTTGGCGCGGTTGGCTTCGACCAGCGCCTTGGTCAGCGACAGGCTGACGCCGCCGGAGCCGGCCTGGTCGGACGGCGTCGGCGCGCGGAACGGTTCCAGCGCCGCGGCGACCTCGTTGTCGTTGAGGCTCTGGCCGGTGTCGCGCACCCGCAGCATCACCTCGCCGAAATCCGACAGCGCGGTCGAGACGATCACCTGGCCGCCGGCATTGGCGAGATGGATCGAGTTGCCGATCAGGTTCAGCGTGATCTGGCGCAACGCGCGGGCATCGGCGACGACCGGCGGCAGGGTGTGCGCGAGCGAGGTGCGGATGATGATGCGCTCGCGGTTGGCCTGCGGCTGCATCACCGCGACGCAGCTCTCCACCATCTCGTTGAGGTTCTGGCTGGTGAAGGCGAGGTCGAGCTTGCCGGTCTCGATCCGCGACAGATCCAGCAGGTCGTTGACGATGGCGATCACCCGCTCGCCGGAGGCGCGGATGTCCTTCATGTATTCGACATAGCGCTCGTTGCCGAGCGTGCCGAAGCGTTCGCCGATCATCACCTCGGCGAAGCCGATAATGGCGTTGAGCGGCGTGCGCAGCTCGTGGCTGATCCGCGCCAGCATGTCGGTCTTGGCGTTGGCCGCACGTTCGGCGAGCCGCCGCGCCTCGCGCAGTTCGCTCTCGTTCTTCCTGGTCTGTGACAGGTCGCGGAACACGGCAAAGAAGTTCGGGCCGTCGGCGCGGGTACGGCCCATCGTCACCGACAGCGGGATGATGCCGCCCTGGCGGACGCGGCCGAGCGTCTCGCGCCCATGGTCGAGCAGGCTGGCGACGCCGGAAGATTTCACGCTCGCGAGATAGTCGAAGATGCCGTGCCGGCTCTCCGGTGCGAACAGGTCGGCGAGATTGTGCATGACGAGCTCGTCGCCGTCATAGCCGAACAGCGCCTCGGCGCTACGGTTGCAGGAATGGATCTGGCCCTCGGCATCGAACATGATGATACCCTCGGCCGCGGTGTCGAGGATGGCGCCGAGCTCCTCAGCGTCGGCGTGGCCGGCCTGCGGCGGCGCCGGCGCGAGCACAGGCTCCGCGGCCGCTGCCTCCGGCTCCGGATCAGATGACGCGGCCGCGACCGCGGTGTCCTCGTCGAGCGTGCGCGAGAAGATCAGCGCCAGTGCCGAATCGTCGTCCCAGGTGATGGTGTGCAGCCGCGCCTCCGCGGACACCTGCTCGGTGTCGCCGTTCTGGTTGGCGGAGATCGTCACCGGCGTGCCGGTGCCGGAGGTGCTGCTCGCCTGCGAGACGCCGGGCTCGACATAGAGCGCGTCGAGTCCGCCGGCGGCTTCCAGGGCGTGCAGGCTGTCATGGCCCATGCGCGCGAGGAACGCGTGGTTGGCATAGAGCAGGCGGTCGAGCCGGTAGATCAGGATGCCGACCGGCAGCAAATCGAGCAGCGCGCGGTCGCGGCGGGAATAGGCGCTCGGCGCGGGCCCGGCGGCGGCGAGCCAGCCGGCCTTCGGCGTGTCGGCCGGCGTCTCCGGTTGCGCGACCGTCTCCGGCTGCACGTCGGCCTGCTGCAGCGCTTCGAGCGCGGGCGGCGCTTCGGCAACCGGCGCGATCGGGGCGCTCTCGTTCGTCGTCGCGGTGAGGCCGGCCTCGCTCTCGAGCCGCGCCGACAATTGCCGCGCGAGCTCGTTGAAGGCGTTGTTCTCGACCGGCGTCAGCGACGGCGGCCTGGTGTCGCCGGCGGGGCGGAACGGCACCACATTCGGTGGCGGGTCGTGACGCACGTCGTGCGTTTCCTCGTTCGTTTCCACGGCGTGATCCGGATCGGCTTGGTGTGAAGGCTCTGTTGCGACTGGTTCGGTCAATTCCTCGGGTGGTGCACTCGCGGTCGTATCGGGCGGCGGCTCCGCGTGCGGCGGAGGATTTTCGGGCGGCAACGCGGCGGGCCCGGGCGGCGCATCGACGCGTGGCGCCGGCGTGACACCGGCGGACAGCGATCGCGGCGCGATCGAGCCGCTGAAGAACTCATAGCGGCGCAATGCAGCGAGTCGCGCAAGGCCGTCGAGGTCGCGACACACACCAAAGCCGCGATAGCCGGCGAAATTCCGGTTCCTGTCGAACACCGGCAAGCCGGACAATTCGACCGGCAGCCGGCCGCCGCCATCGACCGGCCAGTGCAGCGTGATGCCGCTCCAGGTGTCGTGGCTGGCGAACGCCTTGAGGACGCGGCCCTCCGGATCGAGGCCGAAGGCCTCGGCGATATCGCTCCAGAGCCGGCCGAAGCCTGCCGCGGTGTGCAGGCCGATCAGGCGGGTGAATTCGTCGGAGCCGAGCGAGAAGCGGGCCTCGTGGTCCATCTGCCACATGAAGCGCAGCGGATGTCGCCGCACCGGCAAGGGCTCGTCGAGCCAGGATGGCGGCGGCACCGGCGCCTGCGACGCGGGCTCCGGTTCGGCGGCGGGCGGCGCAGCGGGCGCATCCGCGATCGCATAGGGCGAGGGCGCGGCATCGGCCGGCGGCGCCGATGGTTCCGGAGCCGGCGCGCTTGCCGTCCGTTCGAGATCGGGCGCGGTCTCCGGATGCGTTTCGGCTGGCTCCTCGATGAGCGCTTCCGACAGCGGCTCCTCGACGGCGGGGCTCTCGTCGGGCGTGGTATCGAACGGCGTGGTCTCGGCGGACACTGTCTCGACGTGCGTCGGTTCCGCCGGCGCGTGAGATGCCGCAACGTCCGAGGTCCCGGATGCAGCCGCGCTGATCACCGGCTCGACTGCGGTGGTTTCTTCCGCCGGCGGGTCCAGCGCATCGAACAGCGTGAAGCTCGCGGGCGCCGCATCGATCTCTGCAGGAGTCTCGTGATGCGTTGCCTCGTGATGCGCCACTCGCGGTTCGACCATGGCAGGTGCCGGCGCCACGGCCGCAGCCTCCTGCGGCGTGGCTGCGGCGGCTTCCGTTGCAGCCACCTCCGGCGCAACCGGCTCAGGCATGATCGGCGCCGCGGGTTTGGCCGCGACAGCGGGCGCCGGCTTGATCAACGCGATCAGCGCGCGATCGGCGCCGTGGCCGATCCGCTGCAGCACGACGCGGCCGATCGCGACGCTCGCCGCCGCGCGGCCCTGCGCCAGTGCCTCGCCGCGCGCCGCATCGAGGCCGGCTTCGCTGAGATCGTGCAGGCCGGGCAGCGAACGCGCCGCCTCATTGGCTGCGATCAACAATCCGTCGCCGGTGAAGGCGGCGGCCGGACGCTCCAGTCCCTGCACCAGCCGCTGCAAGCGCTCGGCGAGCGGCATGCCGCGGCCGCCAGCATTGAACGCGGTCATCAGGATGCCGTGGCTGCCGTCGGATAGCTCGATGCGCCTGCAGCCGCAGGTCGCCAGCATGCCGGGCGGCGCGCCGAAGCCGCGCAGCCGCTCCAGCCGCACCGCGCCGCCCGCGCCAAGATTGGAGCCGAGCCGCGCGACCTGGCGGCGATGCGGATCGGCCGGACCGAAAGTGCGCTTCGCCAATTCGGCGCCGTTGGCGGCACCGAATACCTGCGCGCCGACCGGATTGGCCCAGCGGATCCGTGCGCCGTCGGCCGACCACAGCCATGCCGGCAGGGCTGCCGTCGCATGGTCCGCCAGCCTCACATCGCCGAGCGCCTGGATCTGGAATTCAGCGTCACTCATCACGCAAGATTTGACCGCATAGGTTTGGCTTTCTTCCTCGCATTGCCGAAGGCCGGCAGCCGCAGGACGACAGCCTTAACAGAAGGTTAGTATCGCAAGCGGGGAGCGGCAGGTCCATGTCCGCCGCGAGAGTGCCCCCGCCAAAGGCTGGATAACGTTAACTTGGCTGAACGATCCACAGCCGTTTCGCGTTGTCCCGCAGAACCTGCTGTGACAGCGTGAAGCGGAACCAGGGCGGTGCCGCGTCACACCTGCTATCGCAGTGTACCGATATAAGCTGCCGGGCGCCTGCGGGGCCAACCGGCGGGCCGATCACCAAGCGAGGGAGAGCGACCATGAGCGACAACGGGCGTGACCATTTCGAGATCCCCAAATTCGAGATTCCCAAGGACATGCGGTCGATGGCGGAGGCGAGCTTCGATCAGGCGCGCAAGGCGTTCGAGCAGTTCGTGACCAACGCGCGGGATACCGCCGGCAAGATCGAGGAGCGCAACGCCACGATGCGCGCCGGCGCCAAGGACGTCTCCGCCAAGGCGCTGTCCTATGCCGAAAAGAACGTGCAGTCGTCGCTCAACTACGCCCAGTCGCTGCTCAAGGCCAAGGACCTCACCGAGGTGATGCGGCTGCACAGCGAATATGTGCAGGGCCAGATGCGCGCGCTCGCCGAGCAGGCCAGCGAAATGGGCCAGGCGGTCAGCCGTGCCGCGATGGATGCGGTGAAGCCCAAGAGCTGAGCTGAAGAGAGCTGACCGGGCCGCCGATCCGGGGCGGCCGCGGCAGGCCCAACCCGGGTCGGGCGCGGTAACCCTATATTCCGCCTTATAAAAAATGTGGCGCCGCACGCGATCTTACGTTGCGTTGCACAAAATTGACATGATATGGGTGTTTATTAGGCGCGCCCGACGAAGGGCACTCCCGTGAATCAAGGCAGCGTGATCCATTTCAACGCTCCCGGCCTGCTGGCTCCGGGACGTCCGCAATGGTCACATCTAGTTCCATCTAGTCACCCGTTGCGAAGGATTACACGTATGACCAACCCGTCCGATCCGTTTTCCGCCTCGATCATCCCGTTCGAGGTTCCCGAGCAGGTTCGCGCGTTCGCCGAGAAGGGCGTGCTGCAGGCTCGCGACAGCTACGCCAAGTTCAAGGACGCTGCCGAGACCCACAACTCGACCGTCGAGGCCGTCTTCACCTCGATCAACAAGGGAGCCACTGCGTATTCGGCCAAGCTGATCGAGTTCTTCAAGGCCAACACCACCTCCTCGCTCGACTTCGCCCAGGAGCTGTTCACCGTGAAGTCGCCGACCGAAGCCGTCGAGCTGTGGACCTCGCACGCCCGCAAGCAGTTCGAGACCTACACCGCGCAGGCCAAGGAACTGGCCGAACTCGGCCAGAAGGTCGCCAGCGAGACCGCCGAGCCGATCAAGGCCAGCGCCGCGAAGTTCACCCAGCAGCCGGCCGCCTGATCTTTGGCCCGCAGGACTTGAGCGAAGGCCCGGGCCGAAGCGGTCCGGGCCTTTTTGCTGGACGAGGGCCGTCGAACGGCCCGAGATAAGAGCGGAAATCAGCGTGTTACGGCCTTGCCAAAGCGCGGCGTTGCACCTAGTTTCCGCCGAAATCGCCGCCCCCCTTTTTGCGGGGCCGCGCGCCAGGATGCAGTTGTAGCTCAGTTGGTTAGAGCGCCTGTCTGTGGAACAGGAGGTCGGTGGTTCGAGCCCACCCAACTGTACCAATCGGATCAATCGCCAGGACCCGATCGTCTCTCTGTTGCCCGTCTCGATCAGCGACGCCGCTTCCCTTTCGCTGCACGTTTGGCGGTCTTGGCTCGCCGCTTGGCAGCGCCCGGCTTCGCCGCTGCGGCCGGTGGCTCGCTTCCCGCGTGCAACCTCAGTTCAGCGAGGAGCCGGTCGGCGGCAGTCTTCTCGTTCTGCCCCGCAGACCCGACGTATCTGGCGAGCACGAATTCAGTGTTGTCGAGGACGGAACCCCACATCGTGGGGTTGCTGACGCGGGCGTAGTGTTTCCGGAAGTCCTCGATCAGGCGGTCGACGTCCGGCGCAAGACTGCCGGCTGCGACCGACTCGAACAGGTCGAGTTCGGTCTGTCCGACGACCGACCAGAAGTCCGGCGCGACGGATGACATCGATTGGCGCACCTCCGTGATGTCATTGGTCTTGAGCGGCCTCGCGAGCACCAATTGCGCTGCGATCCGGTTCATCGCCGGGTAAAAGAACGGACGCGTCTTGGTGTCGCGGGCAATCGTCTCCGCGGCGCTGTAGTGCTGCCACATCCGATTGATCGCCTGCATTTCGGCGGAGTGATCGCCGGCCAGGGCTTCGAGCATCGCCAGTCGCTTGAACCCGGAGCCGTAAAGGCTTTCCCGCTCGTAGGTCCGCGCCAAGGTCAGCAGCGTGTCGAGCAGCGCCATCGCATCCTTGATGGCCGCGCGCGCCTCGCTAAAGGCCGTCGCCGACGGGGCGGCATTGTTCTTGATGTTGTTCAAGGCCTGGCGGCTCTTCGCATTGGCCAGTTGCTCGATCGCGATCAGGGACGCCGCTCCATCCTGTGCCGCCCTCGCGCGCTCGTACCATTCGATCGCCTCCGCAAAGCGGCGCGATTTCATCCACGCGTTTCCGAACGCCTCGGCGACGTCCCCGCGGTCTCGATACTGGCCGAAGGTTGCTTCCAGATAGCGCAGGCGTCCGGCCTGAATGTCAGGAGACTTGCGCTGGTACTCGCTTTCCACCCCGATCTGCTCGAGCGCGAAGATCAGCGATGGGGCAGAGGCAATGCTGGAAAATTCCTGCCCCGGAGCAGTCGGGCGTTGTGCATCGCCGGTTGCAGGCCGGAATCGCCAGTCGGGGTCACCGTAGCACTGATAGGCCGCCCAAGTGTTGCCGCCGCGGGCATAGGCACCTTCCCTGGCAGATGCGACCGCGTCGATGAAGCGCTTGCCTCCGAGCAGCGCGTGATAGAACTCCTTGGCAAATACGCTTGCAGCCTCATCGTCCACCGCCCAGCCGGCGGCGATCACGCATCGGACGCCACTCTTGATAAGGGCCTGGGCGACACCCGACGCAAATTGCGCGCGATTGTAGTTGGTAGGCCCGAGCAGATCGTTCGGCGCGCTGGTCCCGAGATGGCAGCAATTCACGAACACAAGCTCGGGTTGGACCCGTAACGCCTGGATTTCATTGGCTCCCAGGAACGAACCGCCCGAGAGCACCACGCCCCTTGTCTCGAAGCCCTTGTCGGTCTCCGTCGGCGGTTCGCCATGGCCCGCGACATGGATGATCCGCCAGGATTTCTTGCAGGCCGCATTGAGCACGGCGGTAGCGTCGGGTTCGGGATCACTTGGGTTGGGACCGCTGATCACGGATGTCACCCGTGCTGCGGCGGACGTCCGGCTATCGGGAGATGTCGTGGCCGCGGTCAGGAACGTCGCGACCTCGAGGGCTTCGCGCCTGGCGCCCAGCAGGATCGGATAGTTCGCTCGATCGCAGGCAGGGTCGCCGATCACAAGAATGTCGTCATCGGCCGTGGCGCTGTTCACCGCGATGTCGGGCGTCGTCATCCGCAGCTTGCGCAACAGCTTGGTCCGGATCGACCATGGCTTCTGCCGGTTCGAAGCCGTCGGCGACTCCAGGGCCTCCCAGGGTATCGGGGCCGTTCCTTGGTCAAGCTCCAGCACCGTCGCCGTGCTGCCGCCCAGGAACGACTCGAGATCGCGGGGCAGGAGCAGGGTGAACAAGGTTCGGCCGATCTGCGTGTCGGTGTTGGTGTTGTTGGAGGCGGTGGTCACCAGGTTCTTGATGAGCCGCACTTGCATCGGCTGGGGGCGCACGTCGTTGCGCGCCCGTTTCGAGTTGATGGTGTAAGCGATCTCCTGGCTGTCGCCTTCGGTCTTCAGGACGAGCGCACTGATGAAGTCGTAGTCGGCACCGCGATATCCGGCCTCCGGCGGCCGGCGCAGTGCGCCGGCTTCGCCTGCAATGGTCGGGGCGACGGTGTAGGCGCCGGGTGCCGAGATCGCGAGGGTCTGCAGCGCATTCCAGGCGTCGCTCGCGCGGTCGAGATAGAGTTCGATGATCTTGAGCCGGTCGACACGCGGCCACTGCGCGTTTGCAGGGCCCTTTTCCGCGATCTGCTCATTGGCCTCACGGACGCCCTGGGCGATCAGCTGGGCGGCCTGCCCGGGCGTGATGCCGCTGCCGCCGCTGCCCAGCAGCGTGGTCGCCAGCGTAAATCCGGTGGCGATCGGACTGCGTTCAGTGAGACGCTGCGACCATCCGATCACGGCCTGCCGGACCGTGTCGACGAGATCCGAGCCGCGCAATTCGCCTTCGGGGCCGAGACCTGCGACGATCACTGCTGCCGGCAGCGGCATCAGCTTGACGGGATCGCGGCTGAGATTCAGGAAGATCTGAAATGTTCCCGGACCGGTGGCGTACAGACCGCGCTGCAACGATGCGCTCATCGCACCATTGAGGACACGATCGATCGCCGCTTCCGCGCCGGTGAGGCTCGACGACCGGTAGTGGCCGATCAGCAAGGGTTCGGCGATAAAGGTGAGATCGCCGTTGACGACGTCGATACGCAGGGATGTCGAAGCTGGTGCGGCTTGCGGCGCGCGCGCTGCCGCCGAGGACAGCACGTCGAGCTCGCTTTGCGGCGGCGATTGCCGCATCCGCAGTCGGGCAGGACGGGCTCGCGCGACCGGTCCGACGGTGTCAGCGGTCTTTTGCCGGGCGGTGCCGGTCGCGGAGACCCGGGCGAGCCGCGTCGTGCTGCCGGTGTTCAGAAGCTCGCGATAGGCTTCGAATGCAACCTTGTACCGCGGCAGCGAACCGTGATCGGAATCCGCAAGCCAGGTCGCTACTCCCGGAAGCTCCGCGCTTTCCAGCGTGACCCGGCCATCGCCGTCGCCGACGTCGAGATAGGCGAGCCCTCGGTCGCCGTCGCTCGAGCTCTCGTAGCCGGCCGGCGTGCTCGGCGCCTTGCCGACCACCAGCAGCAGCCGGTCGGCCCAGGCGACGAGGTCCTCGTCGCGCTGCTTGTCGAGCCTGCGACGGAGCTCGGCGGCATCATCAAGCACGGCTTGCGGCGGAATACCCCATTGGAATTGAGCCAGCTGAAGTGCCAGATTATGCCACGTGCTGCGCGCGCGGATGGCATCGAGATCGGATTTTGCGAGATCTCTCCAGGCGCTCTCCTTGTCGAGCCCGTCCAACAGGCCGGCCTGGAGCTGAATGAATCCCGGGAAATCGGCGATCAACTGACGCGTCTCGTTGCTGGAGAACGGCGCGCCGACATTGATGAGGAGATTGCCGAAGCTGTCGTCGCCCGACAGCACCTGCATTGGCGTCCAGGATCCGCCGTTCGGCGTTCCGAGCATGAGAATCCGCGCTCCGTCGGATTGTATCATCCGATTCCAGGTCGTGGGATCGACGAGCTGCATGGCGCGCGCAAGCAGTCCGCCCATCGAATGGGCGATGATCCGCACTGGCTGCCGCGATGTCTTGCGCGCGTCGAGCGCAGCCGCGATCGCCTCCGCGAGCCGTTTTGCTTCGGCCACAATCGGCAGGCGCCAGTCGAATGCGAATGGCTTGACGTCATGATCGCTGAACATCGCGGTCGCGAGATCGTCGTAATAGATCCCGATCGGGTCATCGGGTTCAACACCGTCCTTCTTGCCGGGTTCGTAGGTGAGCCGCTTGAGACCGTTGACGAGGCGCCACCCCAACCAGATCCGCTCGTCGTCGATCTTGAGATTGCTGCCGAGAATTCCGGGCAGGACGAACAGCGCCGGCAGTTCGGCCGCTTTGCTGGCGGGACGTACGGGCAGTCGCGCACGAGCTCCGCTCGATGATTGTCCGGCCCAGGAGAGCGGGCCGATCACGCTGAACCCGTCGGGCGACGTGCTGCCCGTCCTGGTCAGGGCGTCGACCACCGCCGATGCCGTCTGGGTGTTGCTGAAATAGTTGAAGTGCGAGACCTTGCCGCCCTGATCAAGAACGAATGTCGAGTCCCTCTCCCGGGGTGAGCCGCCATACATCGATCGCGTCTGCACCACCAGATCGTTGTCGGTCCAGAAGAAGGCGTCCGACAGCAACGCCTTGACCCAGGACACCACCGAGTCGCCCTGGAGATCGCCGGCGACCACGCGCAGATCGCCGCTGATCGGGCTCGTTGCCGAGTGGAGCCAGCGGATCAGCGGAGAGTCCGGAATCTGTGCCGCAAGACCGGGCACCTCGTCGGGGTTCGCGCGGCGACGGGCGACCTCACCGAGAAAGTCGACGAGTTGCGGCGCAATCGGAATCTGGGCGAGCTCGAGCGCCCATTTCAGCACCGACACATAGGCATCAAGCCGCTTGGAGGCGAGCAACGTGCCGCGCGCCGGGCATGCGACGCGGACCACGCGCTCGATTGAAATCTTCTTGTCCGAGACGATCTCGGCGAGCCTCTTGAGCTCAGCTGCGCTCGAACCATCCTCCTTGAACAGGTCCAGATCGGACAGCCGCGGATTGGCGCAGACGCGTGCCAGCACCTCGGCGACCAGTCCGCCGCGCGAATGCGTCAGGAGGTGAAGTCGTGCTTTCCTGGGCGCCGCTTCGGCGAGCGTGATGGCATTGGCGATCGGGCTGGCCCCGAGCGTCGGATGGTCGAGGGCATAGACCCTGTTGTCATAGGACTTGAACAGCGCAGCCACCAGCTCCGGGTGCTCGGTCCAGAGCTTGCCGAACGTGCCGGTCGTCTGGCTGAAGGTTCCGTGGATCAGAACCAGCGACGCCCCGTCGTCAGCGGCGATCGCGGACGTGTCGCGCCCCTTGAGCGGCTCGAGCTTGTCAGGCTGCAGCCGATAGACGCCGGGGTCGACCTGTGAATCAAACGACTTGACGACCTTCGAGGCGACGAAGGCGGCCGCCTTGTCCTCGACGATCCCGCTGACGATATGGAGCGCTCCCACCTGCACGTCGCCGAAGATGCCGCGCGACAGCGGTGCCGTGTCCTCAAGGCGCCACTGCAGCCGGCCGGGCACGCGCACCTCTCCCGGACCGAGCGCGCTTCCCTCGCGTGCGAGCGGATCATGCTGCGATTGCAGCAGATCCCGCGCGGATTCGGGATGAAGCCACAGCGAAGGCCCACCTGCGATATCGATGACGACGATATCCTCTCCGGGAAGGGCAGCTTTGGTCTTGATGGTCGCGTCACCGGCGCCGCGTTGCGCCGTCACAATCACGGAGTCTTTCAGATGCTCCGTTGCGGTCGGGGCTGGAGCGCGAGCGCCGCGGGTCGTTCCGTCCGGGCGGACGCCGGTCATCACGAATGCGATTGGTTCGGACAATGTGACGCTCCTGCAATGGCCGGGCCACCATGCAAGAACCAGGCGCGAGCGGAACAAGCCACCGCGGCCGGGCAGGTTGCCACTGAATTATGGTATCTGCGAGCAATGAAGACACGATACTCGCTTTAATAGAATTGACAAGCGTGGCGCCGGCTCGTGTCGGCGACCGACTTGGGAGGAAGCGATACCAGTCAGCCACAACGGCGCCGTGAATTGGCAATTTCTGTCAGCAACTTGCAATGGTCGCGAAAATCCAACCGGCCGCAGCGTGTCACCACGCCTGCTTGCGCTTCTGCGTTTCTTCACTCACACTCTCGGAAACGCCACCTTTTGTATACGCTTGGTGCTGCCTTGGGGGGATGCATGGGGATCGCCGGTTCAAGGAGTTTTTCGTTTGCGTTGATGCTCGTGGTCGCCGTTGCGGCGCTGCTGCTGCCGGGCCGGGGCGAGGCCTACACCCCCGACCAGCAGGAGGCCTGTACGCCGGATGCGTTCCGGCTTTGTGGTCCCGAGATTCCCGACGTCGACCGCATCACGGCCTGCATGATCAGGAATAGGGCGCAGCTCTCGCCCGCCTGCCGCGTCTTCTTCCGCGGTGGTCCCGAGCCGCGTGAGGCGAGCGAGCGCGAGGAGCGGCGGCCTGCCAAGCGCAAGGTCTCCAGATCGCACAAGGCGAAGAAGTCCACCTACTGATCTGGTTCCCGTCGCGCGCACGCAAGCGTCCCCGAAGCGCGACGCGACTTCGCGCGATCGCGCAGCTGCGTTTTTCAAGACCGTCATGCGCGACAGACTGACGCCTTGTGACGCTGTCACGCAGCATCATCTCTGGGACTGGTGTTGCTTGCAGGATCCGTTCCGGAACGGATGGAGTGAGGCGCGTGAGCGAATTTGACAGACAGGAGATCGATCGGCACTTCGCCTGGTTCGAGGCCAAGCTTCCGGAGAAGCCGGCACGCTTCGTCGCGTGGCTGCGCAAACCGTCGTCACGCCATGTGCGGATTCCGCTCGCGATCCTCTTGATCATCGGCGGCATCTTCAGCTTCCTGCCGGTGCTCGGACTCTGGATGCTGCCGCTCGGACTCCTTTTGTTCGCGCAGGACGTTCCGTTGCTGCAGAGGCCCACCGCGCAACTGCTTGGCTGGATCGAACGCAAATGGATCGCGCGCGAGCGCGCCAAAACTGCCGAAAAATGCCAGCCCTGAGTCAAATCAAGCGCTTAGCTTCCATTTTCGGTTGTGTCATAATTACAGTGTGACTCAAAAAGCAGAATGCACCGGTAATCTTGGCCGCTTTGCGGATTGCAAGAAGTTTTTTCTTTCGCGAATCAGCGTGCTGATTCATTTTCGCCTCCTGGGGTCAATCTGGAGGCCAACGTATGAACGTGATTGTTTTCGCTTCGCGTAAGGGGGGCTCGGGAAAAAGTACCCTGGCTGCTCACCTCGCCGCGCAAGTGCACAAGGCGACGAAGCCCTGTCTGCTGATCGACGCCGATCCGCAGGGTTCGCTCACTCTCTGGCACAAGCTGCGCGGCACCAACGAACCCGCGATCAAGACGGCGGTGAATTCGGTCAGCGGGATCATCGCGCAGGCCAAGCGCGACGGCATCGAGTGGGTGTTCATCGACACGCCGCCGAACCTGTCGGCCGTGGTCGACGACTCGATCAAGAACGCCACCATGGTGATCATTCCGGCGCGTCCCGGCGTGTTCGACGTCAATGCGGTGCAGGAAACCATCCAGACCTGCCGCTCGATGCGCAAGCCCTATGCCGTCGTGATCAACGGCGCGCCCGCGCAGCGTGACGGTGCCGAAAGCCGCATCGTCGCGATCGCGCGCGAGGCGCTGGCGAAGTTCCGCGCACCGGTGTGGAGCGGCCAGATCACCAACCGCGCCGATCTGCTGATGGCGCTCGGCCAGGGTGAAGGCGCTCGCGAATATTACGCGGAAGGCCGCGCCGCTGCCGAAATCAACCGGCTGTGGGCCGCGATCGAACGTTCGATCAAGGCGATCCGCGGTACGGCGTCGGCGTCGGGCGCAATGCACAAGCAGGCGGCGTAACAACGCCGCTCTGGTTCGAACTGGAAAGAACGCGCGGTACCCGCGCGTTTTTTGCGTGATTGTCATTGCGAGCCATTGTCATTGCGAACCAACGGGTCGCGCGAACGCGCGCCCGATGACAGGCTCCGCGAAGCAATCCTTTTGTCCACGCGTACCGACCGATGGATTGCTTCGTCGCTTCGGCGCAAAATTGCTTTGCAATTTTGTCGCGCGCTCCTCGCAATGACGCGATGGATGGCGTTACGCCACCATCAACAGATAGAACACGATCACCGGCGCCAGGGTCAGGATCACCGACCAGATGCCGACAGCCCACAGAATATCCTCAGTCGTGAAGCCCGGCGCTGTGCCCGGCCTCCCGGCAATAAAACCAGTCCTGGAAGTCACGACGCCCCCGCATTGGTCTCGGCAATGCAGGGGTGATACGCGAGCGGCTTTAATATCCTGGCCGGAATTTCGCTGGCATTTGCGCGCGCCGACTACTTCGGATTAACCACGGCTCGGCCAGAGGCCGGACGGCTCAGTGCATGCCGCCGTCGCGGTCGCGGATCGCGCCGAGATGTTCGTTGATCCGGAACACGATCAGGATGAACTCGGCGATAATGCGCGAGAACACGATGCCGACGAACATGCTGGCGATCGACGCAAGCAGCTGAATGAAGCCGACGAACGGGCTGATTGCCATTGCCGTGAGGCTCCACAGGACGCCGGAGATTCCGAACAGCACGATGACTGCGATCACCAGCCAGTAGAACGTCTTGATGATCGTGGGCGTGATGAAGCGGTCCCACTGAAACAGATCCTGGAAATCGAACATCATGGTTCTCCCGGCCAGCCGACATATGATTCGCGTCTCGTTCATCCTACTGCGTCACCCCCGGCGTGATCACTTCATCCCAGGCGCCTGCGCGGAGGCGGCAATAGGGGACGAAGCGTTCGCCGGGCCAATGGTCCAGGACCGCGCCAAGGCGCTTCCGCACCACGGGGATCGCTACCGCAGGAGCCCAATCGGTCTCGCCAGAGGCCAGCCCCGGACCGGGCGCCGGCAGTCCAGGGTCGAGCTATGCGAGTGGGCCAGTTGTGATTGCTGCAAATAACGGCCACAATCGGGCTTCCCTCCGGCATATCCTCATCTCATGACCACGCTGACCTTCGAAGACTTCAAGCCCGGCCGTTTCGGCACGTTCGGCCCTCGCCATGTGTCGCGCGAGGAAATCCTCGCCTTCGCCGCCGAATTCGACCCGCAGCCGATGCATCTCGACGAGGAGGCGGCGAAGAAATCCATGCTCCGCGGCCTGTCGGGCTCCGGCTGGCATCTCGGCTCGCTGATGATGCGGATGCTGTTCGACGGCTTCATCGGCCGCACCGCCTCGCTCGGCTCGCCCGGGGTCAACGAGATGCGCTGGGTGGCGCCGCTGCGTCCGGGTGACGATTTGACGCTGGACGTCGGCGTCGTCGAGGCGCGGGTTTCGAAGAGCCGCCCGGAAACCGGCATCGTCACCTTCAAGGGCACGATGCGCAACGCGCGTGGCGAGATTCTGTGCGAGATGGAGTCGCCGATCATCGTCAGCCGCCGGCAAGGCGCGGGTAACTAAGATGCGTTTCTTCGAAGACATCGAGATCGGCGACCAGCGCGCGATCGGTTCATTCACCTTCACCGCCGAGGACATCAAGCGCTTTGCCGCGCAGTTCGATCCGCAGCGCTTCCACCTCGACGAGGAGGCGGGGCGCAACTCGCTGTTCGGTGGGCTCGCGGCATCGGGCTGGCACGTCGCCAGCGTCTGCATGAAGCTGCTGGTCGCCGACGGCAAGCAACTCGCCGCGCAAGCCGCTGCGCGCGGTGAGAAGGTCGCGGTCTGGGGACCCTCGCCGGGCTTCCGCGAGCTGCGCTGGATCCGCCCGGTGCTGGCGGGCGATACCATCAGCTACTCCAACCAGGTCGAGACCAAGCGCACGTCCGGGAAGCGGCCCGAATGGGGCATCCTTCAGGCCCGCAACACCGGCGTCAATCAGCGCAATGAGGTGGTGTTCTCGTTCCTCGCGACCGCCTTCGTGCCGCGCCGCAATCCCGGTTCCTGATGTTGCCCCCACGCCTCTGATGTTGCCCGGACGCCATGGTGGCAGACTAAGTCTGCTGCCTACGCAGTTGTGCGTTGCGCGGAACTCATTTTTTGCTAACGCATTTTGAACCTTTGTCCCTGCTCTATGGTTTGAGGGCACGGACATCCGGGCAGGCACCACTGGGGATACCATGGCAGATCGCAGCGCGCTGAAACTCGTCGGAATTATCTTCGCGACGGTAACGGTTGTCGTGATGCTGGCGACCGGAATGGTCGTGAAGGGGTTTGCCGACGGCAACTATTCCTTCGAGACCACCGCGAGTATCGATCGCTGATCGACCCTCTGTAACCGCGGGCTCTCGGCGAGCGCCCCGGGATGTGCGTTTGCGTGTTTCAATGTGATCCGTCGGCAGGCTGCGTCACATTCTACCGGTTAACCTGTTCAACGATTCCAGATCAGCACCATCACGACGGTCGCGGCGGCCAGGATGCCGATAAACCGGAGCATGATCGTGCCGATGCCCTGCTGCGGCTGGCGCAGCGGAATAGGATCGGCGTTATCAGGCCGGACGCTCTGCATGAATTCTCTCCAAAATGGATGCCCGCCAGCGCGCGGTCCGGACCCGATTTCCGGATCGGACGCCCGCTCGGCATCGAACTTTCAAATCGGCTTCCGCAAGAATTGACGTCGCGGAGCTTACACCGCGCAGAATAACGAATCGTTCAACGCCGCAGCGGGCATGCAAAACGAAGCCGCCGCCCCCCTTGTCGGGAGACGGCGGCTGCTGGCCCTAGAACGGATCGCGATCAGCTGTTGCGCAGGCCGTCGGCGGCGCGCTTCCACTGCGAGACGTTGTCGGCGATCATGCGTGTCGACTTCATCGCGGCCTGGCTGAGTTGGGCATAGCCGGAGATCTCGCGCTGGACGCGCTGGCCCTCGGCATGCAGCAGGTCGCGCAGGCTCTCGAGCTCGCCGATCAGCTTCTCGATCTCGGCGAGCGAGGTGCCGGCGACGCGCTGGATCAGCGAGTTGACGTTGCTGACCGTGGCGTCGGTGTTGGTGTCGGTCGGCGCGGTCTCCGGGCTCGCCACGGGGCGGCGCAGATAGGCGATGTCGTTGCGCACGAAGTCGCGGATGCCGGCTTCGACTTCCGAGACCGCAGCGAGGTTGGTGTCGACCTCGGACGTCGCCTCTGTGGCTTCCTCGGTACGGTTGGTGGCGTTCATCGGCTTTCCCCTGGGTTCGCAATAGCGAAGCGCGGCTGTCCCCCGCACGACGAATTGATGAAGTTACGGACCTATCAGTGCCGCCGAATTTGACCGCATCTGGGCCAAGTTGGGGCAATGGTTGATCATTAGCGCGACAGGGATAACAGATCGTTCACCATGAGCGCTTGTAGCCGGCGCCGATGCTCTTGTTGATCGTGCCCTGGGGGGTCTCGCCGACTGAGCCGGAGACGGTGACGCCGTCGAACAGCTTCTGCTCGGCGCCGATCTTGCGCAGCCATTTGTCGTCGGAGGTCGAGGACAGCGTCTGGCCCGCGGTGATGCTGGTGCCGGTGTCGGTAACGGACAGCCGTGCTGACTGGCCGGTGTCGTAGCTGTGCGAGGGGGCGCCGGTGATGCCGGGCACCGGGACCACGCCCTGCTGGATCAAATTATAGCCGCCCTGCAGCGTCAGCGAATACTGCTCCGACAGCGGCACCGACTTGCTCAGGGAGGTGCCGATCTTGCTCTGGTCGGCGCCGGGGTCGACCCGCGCCTCGACCGAGGTCTTGTCCCAGATCGATGCCACGCCGGGCGCGGACATCGTGGCCCAGGCCGAGCCGCCGGATTGCGGCAGGCTGCCGCCATTGGCCAGCCGTTCCGACAATTGCTCCGACGCCGTCGTCGTGGCCGGTTTGGCGACCGTCATGTCGGCGCCGATGCGGGTGTCGAGGAACGGCGAGATCGACTGCTTGACCGACACGGCCGAGGAGCCGTTGGCGTTGTTGTTGGTGGTCCAGGACGGATCGTTGCCGGCGACGCTGCCGCGCTTGGCCGCGCCCTTCGGCGCCAGCGTGGGCAGGCTGGTGGAATCGGTGTCGAGCTGGCTCCAGTCGAGCTTGCTCTGGTCGATGTCCTTCAGGATGTCGGCGTCATTGGCGTCGGCCGCCGGCGGCGCCTCGCCGGCCGCGGCCTCGGCGTCGTCCGCCGGGGTGTCCTTCGCTGCGCTGTCCTTGGCCGTATTTTGGACGGCGGGAGCGATCTGCCACGGTGAACTCTGGGCGCCGGCCGAAAACGTGAGCGCCACGCTGAAGCCGGCCGCCAGCACTGGCAGCCTCGCCCAGCCAAATCGCAATGTGGAAGTCATTCCCAGCCCGCAAATTCCAGAGCGGCAGTGTGCGTTTGCCGTGGCGCAAAATTGTGGCAACGGAACCGCGAAAGCAAATGATCAACGCGTGATCTGTCTACCGCCGGGGCGGGCGCCTCAACGCGAAGACGGGCTTCGCGCTTGAGATGCCCCGGACATGACGAAGCCGTGAAATCGGGGGGCCGTCAGACCGCGATGCGCGGCAGATGGATCGGGTAGCCGACGGTCTGCTCGACCAGATCGAAACTGTCGACCAGCACGCGGAAGCTCGTCAGCTTGCCGGCCCTGAACTGCGCGAAATGCGCGATCCTGAGCGAGATCGGCTTGTTGGAGTCCAGTGCCGTCAGCGAATAGCGCAGCATCGAGGCCGCGGAATCCGCACCCAGCATGATGGACTCGCGGTCGAAGCGGTGAACCCGCAGGTTCTCGCCGATCTGCCGGATCACCTCGAGCACTGCGGCCTTGCCGCGGCGCGAGCCGAAGAAGGAAAACAGGTCGATCGGTCCGTAGATGGCCCATTCGACTTCGTCATCGAGCATCAGCTCGACGTCTGTAAGCTGGCGTTCGTTGATCGCGCGATGCAATGCGCGCGAAAAACGCCAGAGGCTATGCTCTGTCATTTTGGTCTGGTCCTGAAACTGGATTTTCAAAGCAAGCGAATGGCAGGCGGTCAGCGCCGACGCCCTGCCAGGTTGCTGCACATCGCTATTGTCGCCTCAGATAGTGCGGAATAGCCAAAACGCAAATGACTTTTTTGCAATGCACAATTGCGCCGGATCCGACCGGAGTGTGACGCTCGAAAGCGTTCCGGTCACACAATTCAGCGGTCGCGTTGCCGCGCCGGCTGCCGTTCGATCACGATCTCGGCGTCGCGGATCGCCACCACTGCGAACAGCAGCGCACCGCCGATGCCGCCGATCGCGGCGCCGAGCGGCATGAAGGTGAAGAACACCAGCGTTCCGCTGTCGAGGCCCGAGGTTCTGGCCATTCCGATCCAGGTGAGCCCGGCTCCGATGCCGAGAGCGGCGCCGCCGAGGGCGCCCAGTGCAAGGCCAAGCACAGCGAGCAATGCGACTTTCATGGTAATTTCAGCCCCGACCGCAACAAGCCCAGTGATAGGTCCGCGGCGGGCCTTCGAGGTTCAACACCGTTGTTGCGAATTTGCGGGGCGTGACGCGTTTGCGGGAAGCTAAAGCCTGATGAGATTAGGTCGAGCTGGAACGGCATCGAAAGTTCACCTCTCCCTTGGGAGAGGCCGATTTGCGCAGCAAATCGGGTGAGGGGTTGCGGTCTATCGAGAGAGCAAGAGCCCTCACCCGGATTGCTTCGCAATCCGACCTCTCCCCACCGGGGAGAGGTGAAGCAAGACGGCGCCAAGTCGATTCAACCAAAACTCATCTCGCTTTAGTCCGCGTTCTGCCCGGTCAGCGCTGCCGCGATGTCACGCTCCAGCACCTGCTGGACGAGGTCGAAGGTGTCGATGATCTCGCGGATCTCGGTGATCAGGCCGTCGCGCAGCGTGTAGAACACCGCGACGTCGAACTGCACCATGCGGCGATTGTTGCGCTTGCGGAAGAACACGCGGAGCTGTGCTGCGACCTTGTCGCCTTCGGTCACCACGATCGGCGCCTCGTAGCGCATGTCGGAGTAACGCTCGTGGATCGTGGTCCACATCTGACGCAGCGCGGGTTTGCCGCGGTGCTGGCCCATATGCGGGAGAATGTCGATCGGGGCGTTGGCGAGAAACGCGACGTCGTCGCTGCAGCGCTCGAGCGCGCCCTCGATGCCGCCCGCGTAATAGACGTCGAGGAAGTTCAAGACGCGTTGCCGGTTCAAATCCTCGCCCATGATCGACTCCGCCGGTTCCATCCGACTTGCCCCGGTTCCACACTCTGAACCCGTGCGTTCCACTATCAAACACATGTTTGACGTGCGAAAGCGGATTAGGTTCGGCAACCACCACGTATTGTGGCACAAAGTGCACATGATCCGGCAGCCGGCCGGTGAGATCGCGCCGGCTCGCTGTCGCGGCGCGCTCATCCGCCGGTGCGGCCGTTAACTCGCTGGCGCGGCCTTAATTCGCCGGCGCGGCCTTGCCGGTCACGAGGTCGATGATAAACCGCGTCTTCCTTTCCGAACCCTCCGGCACAAAGGCCTCGCCGGCCTGGAGGTCGTAGTAGAGCTCCTTCGACTTCGGAAAGCCCGCGCCGCAGGCGGTGCGGATGATCTCGTCGTCGGCGTAGTCGATGTCGACCGCAACCGTGTTGCGGCGCGGGCCGGCGGCGAGGTTGGATAGACCGAAATACTTCGGCCCCTCGTTGCACTTCACGACGTTGGCGCCGTAGGCGCTGACCGCATCCTCGGCCCGGAGCAGGAAGTCGGGTGTGATCTCGATCCGCTTGCCGGGCTTGCTGGAAAACTCCATCCGCGCCACCGCGCTCTCGACGATGCCCTGGCCCATGTGGCCAACCGTGCAGACCAACTCATCCTGCTGCTCATCCTTGGATAGCACGATGCAGTCATGGCCCTGCGCGCCCGCCAGGAAGCGCACGAAGCGGGTGGCCTTGCCGTTCTGCTCGAACAGCGCGACGCCGCCGAAATCGGTCGCGTGCGGCTCGCATTCGCTTTCATAATTGACGACAAGCAATGTGCTGTCCGGAGCGAGGAAGCGTCCGGCGTAGCGCTCCTTGGTCAGCTTGACGTCGCAGGCCCGGCCGCCGGGATAGGATTTCGCCCGCGTGCAGGTCGACCCCTTGATATTGGCGCCGGTGCAGAAAGTCGCAAGCAGCGCACGGTCGCCATCCTCCGCGTGGGCAGGGCTGGAGATGAAATGGCTGGCGACGACCAGGATCGCCGCGGCAAGCGCCCGCGCGAGGAAGGCAATATGTAATGTCTGCACGATCTTCAAAACACGGTCCGCAATGCGGCGGCATTTAGAGCATGATCGCGGCCTGTGCGCAGCGAATTTCTGGCGCGAAGCGGCGGGAACCGGCAGGGTGGCTTGGCCGTTGATGCCGGACAATTCCATTGGAGCCGCATCATGAAATCCATTCTTGTCGCAACCATTATTGCCGTCACTGCGCTTGCCGCAACTTCGCCCGCCGACGCCAAGGGCTGCATCAAGGGCGCGGTCGTCGGCGGTGTCGCCGGCCATTATGCCGGTCATCATGGCGTGCTCGGCGCGGCCGCCGGATGCCTCTACGGCCGCCATCACGCAAAGGAGCAGGAACGTCAGCGCCAGCAGCAGCAGGCTCAGCCTTCGCAGCAGGAGAAGCTGTAGGGCCCGGCCTGTTGTGAAGCCGCGTTTCCGGAACGCCGCCCGCAGGGGCGGCGTTGTCTCGTTGCGTAACGGAGACGATGATGACGAAACCAAAGACAAAGACCATCCAGCCCGTTCCCGACGACAACAAGAGCCACAAGGGCCCCGGCAGCGCTCCCAGCGTTCCCCTCGACACCACCAAGGGCCATCGCGACGACGAGAAGCACAACATCCGCGAGCAGGCCGCGCACGGCAATCTGACCCAGAACACCAGCAACCGGCGGTCGGGGTAGGGCGTAGCTCCACATCCTCGGCGTCGTCCTGGCGAAAGCCAGGACCCATAACCACCGCTATTTGTTGCGAGCCGGACCGCGGCCCCAGCCTCGTCCGGCAATGCACATCTGGGGTAATGGGTCCTGGCCTTCGCCAGGACGACGGTGGAAATCCGATTCACCTGTCAAACAGCGTGCTCAGCGTCATCACCCGCGCATGCGGCTGATCCAGTATTCCAGAGGCCGCGGTGCTTGAATCGAGAGGCCGCGGCGTACTGGATCGCCCGGCCCGTCTTCGCCAAGGCTTCGACGAGGCCATGAGTCACTGGCGCGCCGAAGCTTTAGCGAAGGCGGCGAGCCGGGCGATGACGGCTGGGAATGGTGACGCAGCTTCGCATTCTCGCGGCGCGTTTCGCCCGAGCTTTGCATTTCGTTTGCCCTCCGTCTGAACAGAGGGCGCAGGGAAGACCGGGTGCCGATCGCACCCATGGGCCCCGTGCAATGGGTAGAAAGCACGGGGGTAGGACCACAGGTGTAACCGGAAACAACCCGGCCTTCCCTGCGCGATGGTAGTGCGGCTTACTTCGTGCTCTCCCCGGCGAGACTGGGCTTTGTTGTCACCGTCTCCGCAACGCGCACCGCGCAATTCGAGAGACACCTACCATGAGGGCGTCAGGACCACACGACTTCACCGTCCGCTTCACGCGCATTCGTCGACTGCGCATTCCGCGTCCACCGCATCTCACACCGCGTTCGTGACGATCGCGACCCGCCCCTCGTGTCGGGTGAGACGCGCACATTGAACATCTGAGTTGGGTCCCGCGTCAAGTTAAATTCCGAAAATCGGAATAAATCTGCCGGGGCCCGCTGCCGGCGTGACGCGCATCACGTCGCAGACGGGCACGCGCGGCTAGATTGGCGGCATCGGATCACCCGACTGCCGAGGAAACGCCGCCATGAACGCCATCGCCGCACCGAAGTCATCCGCGCGGAACCGGCTCGAAGGCTTTGCGCTCACCGCCATCCTGCAGGGGATGCCGACCTTCGCCGCCGCCGTGCTGGCGCTGAAGATGATCGGTGCCCCGGAAATCGTCGGCGATCGCTACGGCGCCGCGATCTACGTCGTGCTCGCCTCGCTGGTCTACGCCGCGATCACGCCGCTGCTCGCCGCAAGATTCCCGAAACGTTTCGCCGGCGCCTACGCGCCGATGTTCTCCGACGCCGGCCTGTCGTTTTCCGAGAAGATCGCGCAGTGGCGGAGCCAGCCCACGGTCTCGCTGCAACTCATGACCACGATGATCATGATGTCGCTGCTGGCGGTCGCGGTGGTCAGCGTTCGGTGAAGAATACCTTAGAGCTACGAGCGTTACCGATGGATATCGGCCAAAGATTAGTCTAACTCGGTCGAGACCAAAAATTCCTCCGCCTTTGCGCGCGTAGGGAAGCGTCCGACTTCTTCATAGTCGGGATCATGTTCTGCCGTGTCGGGCGAGCGCATTACGACGAATTCACTGCCTTCCTGCTCGATAAGATCAGTAAGGTCTTCGCTCCTGATCGGCGTCATGTCGCGTGCGCCACAGTGTGGGCATTCATTGTCACACATGCAGGACCATTCATCTGTCCAGCGGCGGCGGCAACTTTCACATCTATAGAAATTGAGAAACCAAGCCATGTCGACCTCTCAAGATTTCAATCGGTAATTGCCTCGAGCCAGGAACTCGATAAACCCACGATCGCGCAAGAATTGAAGCTGCTGGCGAATCTTCGGCCGGACGTTCTGGTTGCCCGGATACAGATCGCCAAGATGCCGTTCAAAGGCATAGACTTCTTCAAGGGTAAAGTCGCGCTTGCCCAGCGCTTCGACGCATTTCATCACGTCGAGCAGCCAACCCCGCGCCTCCAGCGATTGATCGCGGAGAAAGAGTGTCTTCTGCCATTCCGCAAGAACCAGCTCCTTGTCGCGAATGACGCCGTTTTGAACGATGTGGATTTTTCCCCATTCCGGGACCTTGCCAAGGAGGATATTGGACCCGATCCAGCCGGCGCGCCGGGCCGTGGCGGCCAACGGCTTCCGTTCCTCGATGATGTCATGGACGAAGAAGTGCTTGGGAACGATCAGCAGATTGACGACTGCAAGCGGCTTCAGATCGTAGTTCATCAGGAGAAGGTTGGGATTGTTGCTCGCCGCGAGCCGCTCACACTTCGTCTTGTAGGCGCCGTCAGCAACCTTAGGGCCGAACTTCCCCTTCTGGCTCTTGAGCTCGAACTCCTCGCTGCACGATCCGCACAGGAAATCCGCCACCGGACTGTTGTTCGGGAACTGCGACATCTTTGCAGTGCCGCAGTGCGGACAATAGGCCCAAGCCTTGACCCAGGCCTCCGTCCAGGCACGAGCGCTTTGGGAGCCGCTGGTGTAAGAGGTTTGCGATTCTTCGAAGCCGAGTTTCATGAAGCCAGCGTAGCGAAACCGAACCAAATTTCCAGCGCTACACGTCTACGCCAGTTTGATCTCAGCAACCCGCTCCGGCACCGCGCCAAAATCGCTGAACCGCACCCAGCGGGGCCGCACGCGGACATAGCCGATGTTCGGCCATGCCTCGCGCTCCGGGCCGTCGGGCCACGCCGCGAAATACACCTGTTTGCAGGCGGTGAGTTCCGCGCCGGTTGGAAAGTCGGCGACGCCCTCAAGCTGCGCGGTCTGCTCGGCGTCCCAGCCGATCACAAGTGCTACGCGGGGATCGGCGCGGACGTTCTGGTATTTGCGCGAGGTGGTCAGCGTATCGAAGATGATCTCGAGATCGTCGCCGACCGCGATGCCGACGACGGCGGCCTGCGGTGCGCCATCGTGCACTGTGCTGACCACAGCGAGCCGGTGCATCCGCAGGAAGGCGAGAAGCTCGGCGCGCGTCATACTCTACCGCTTCTTCCACCCACCACGCTTCCCCGGCGCACCACCGCTGCTCCGCGGCGACGGGCCGAACTCCGGCCCCGACTGCCTTGAATCCGTCGGCTGGATGATGCGGCTCGTGGTGCCGAACGGTTTTGCCGGCAGTGCGCCGCCCGGGCGGAACGGCAGCGATTCCGGGCCGTGCATTTCGTCGAGGTCGGGCTTGTGGACGCGGGAGCCGGACTTGCCGCCGCGGCTGGCCTTCAGCGAGGTCTGCGCGGTCTTGTTCTTCAGCGCGGCGACCGGCAAATTGGCGGCGTCGCCGTATTTCCTGGTGCCGGCATAGGCGCCGGCCTGCTTCTGAACGTTGCGCTGCTTGGCGGTGGGGTCGTCGACCACGGCCATCTCGGTGGCGCGCAGCCGCTTGACCTCGTCGCGCAACCGCGCGGCTTCCTCGAAGTTCAAATCGGCGGCGGCCCCGCGCATCCTGGTTTCGAGATCGCTCAGCACGGCCTCGAAATTGTGCCCGATGCTGATGACGTCGTCGGCCATGCCGCCATCGCCGATCTCGACCAGCACGTGGTCGCGCTCGTAGACCGAGTTGAGGATGTCGCCGATCGACTTCTTGACGCTCTCCGGCGTGATGCCGTGGGCCTCGTTGTACTCGACCTGCTTCTCGCGGCGCCGATTGGTCTCCGCGATCGCGCGCTCCATCGAGCCGGTCATGCCGTCGGCATAGAGGATCACCTTGCCGTCGACGTTGCGCGCGGCGCGGCCGATGGTCTGGATCAGAGAGGTCTCGCTGCGCAGGAAACCTTCCTTGTCGGCGTCGAGGATCGCGACCAGCGCGCATTCGGGAATGTCGAGGCCCTCGCGCAACAGGTTGATGCCGACCAGCGCGTCGAACGCGCCGAGGCGGAGATCCCTGATGATCTCGATGCGCTCGATGGTGTCGATATCGCTGTGCATGTAGCGGACGCGGATGCCCTGCTCGTGCAGATATTCGGTCAGGTCCTCCGCCATGCGTTTTGTCAGAACCGTGATCAGCGAGCGATAGCCGGCAGCGGCCGTCGCGCGCACCTCGCCGACGAGATCGTCGACCTGGGTGCGGGCGGGGCGAATATGCACGGGCGGATCAATCAGGCCGGTCGGGCGGATCACCTGCTCGACGAACACGCCGCCGGCCTCGTTGATCTCCCAGCCGCTCGGCGTCGCCGACACCGCGACCGTCTGCGGCCGCATCATGTCCCATTCCTCGAAGCGCAGCGGGCGGTTGTCCATGCAGGAGGGCAGGCGGAAGCCGTATTCGGCCAAGGTCGCCTTGCGGCGGAAGTCGCCGCGGAACATGCCGCCGATCTGCGGCACGGTGACGTGGCTTTCGTCGGCGAACACCAGCGCGTTGTCGGGCACGTATTCGAACAGCGTCGGCGGCGGTTCGCCGGGGCGGCGGCCGGTGAGGTAGCGCGAATAGTTCTCGATGCCTGCGCAGCTGCCGGTCGCTTCCATCATCTCGAGGTCGAAGGTGGTGCGCTGCTCGAGCCGCTGCGCCTCCAAGAGCCGGCCTTGGTCGTTGAGCTGGTCGAGCCGCATCTTCAATTCCGATTTGATCGACTTGATCGCCTGCACCAAAGTCGGGCGCGGCGTCACATAGTGCGAATTGGCGTACATCTTGATGAATTCGAGCTCGTCCTGCTTGTGGCCGGTGAGCGGGTCGAACTCCTCGATGGTCTCGATGGTGTCGCCGAACAGGTTCACGCGCCAGGCGCGGTCCTCGTAGTGCGCCGGGAATATGTCGATGACGTCGCCGCGGACGCGGAAGGTGCCGCGGGTGAAGTCGGCCTGGGTGCGCTTGTATTGCAGCGCGACCAGGTCGGCGATCAATTGCCGCTGGTCGATGCGCTCGCCTTTCTTCAGCGCGAAGGTCATTGCGGTGTAGGTCTCGACCGAGCCGATACCGTAGATGCAGGACACGGAAGCCACGATGATGACGTCGTCGCGCTCCAACAGCGCGCGCGTCGCCGAGTGGCGCATGCGGTCGATCTGCTCGTTGATCGAGGAGTCCTTCTCGATATAGGTGTCGGTGCGCGGGACGTAGGCTTCCGGCTGGTAGTAGTCGTAATACGAGACGAAATACTCGACCGCGTTGTCGGGGAAGAAGCTCTTGAACTCGCCGTAGAGCTGCGCGGCCAGCGTCTTGTTCGGCGCCAGGATCAGCGCCGGGCGCTGCGTCGCCTCGATCACCTTGGCCATGGTGTAGGTCTTGCCCGAGCCGGTGACGCCGAGCAGCACCTGGGTGCGGTCGTTACGCTGGATGCCCTCGACCAGTTCGGCGATCGCGGTCGGCTGGTCGCCCTTCGGCTCGTAGGACGACTTGATCTCGAACCGCACGCCGCCTTCGGATTTCTCCGGGCGCGGCGGCCGGTGCGGGGTCCATACCCGCATCGAGCCGTCGTCCTTGCGGAACTCCGGGCGGCCGTCGCGGATCAGGTTTTCCAGCGCGTCGGCGGTGGCCTTGACGCCGAGCGCCTCCATCTTGCTGCGCGGCGGACGGGCCAACGCCTCGTCGTCATCCTCGGCGGTCGGCAGGCCGAGCTGCCGCGCCAGTTCCGGATCGAGCGTCGGGATGGTGGCCGAGGTGCCGTAATTGGCCTGCGGGGCCTCCTCGAGCCCTTCGGGCCTGGTTCGTGCGCCCGGCGGTTGCGGATTCTGTCGCAACGGCATCGGATAAGGATCGGCGGAACTCTGAGGGAAGTTCTTCGGCGTCGACGCCCGCGCGCGATGCGCCGCGGCCTCGCCGCCGGCGCGGCGGTCCCAGGAATTGTCCGGCGGCGGCTGCAAGCCGGTGCCCGAGCCCATGCCGGCATCGCCGCGATTGATCGCGGGATTGAGCAATTCCGCGAGCGCCGGTCCGATCGGCTGGACCTCGGGCCGGTGTGCCTTGGATTTGGGGGATTTGCCGGGCTTTTTCGGAGTGTTCGGTGTCTTCGCCATGGCCGGAATATGGGATGAGTCCGGCAGCGAGGAAAGGGCAAATGGCGTCCTGATCCGAGTGCGGGCGATGCTGCTGACAGCAGGGTGTCAGCAGAGCCGGGCGGCATTGGCAGAGGGCGGCTGCATCGAGGACGCGTGGGCCCGACTGCGCGCGCTGACGGGAACCGAAGCTTGTGGAAAATCCAAAGGTAGCCGCCGGTTTTGCTCACAACCAGCTCGCGAATCGCCCTCGCGCATGACGTGATCCGCCTGTTTGATTTCTTTCATTACGCCATTTCGGGGGCCGCGATGTTTTTGAGGGCTGCAAGCCGCGTCGTCGCGGCTGTCGTCGCGTTATCGATGTTGATCGGCTGCGCGGAAATCGATCGCAGGGGAGGAACGGTCGCGGAAATCGAGGACTACGTCCTGTTCGCCGCGCATACCAAGAGTCACCGTCTGTTCCGTTCATATCTGCTGATCGGCGTTCTGCTGGCGGCGGCCAGGCAGGGCGGTCACAACGAGGCCGATGTCGCTGCGATCGAAGGCAATTTGAAGTCCGCGCTTGCCGTGGCGTTTGAAGCCTATGAGTGCCTCTATCAGGACCCCGCCGGCGCGCCGCCAAACTGGTTGAAGATCGCGACCCAGGTCGACACCGCCAGTGCGATCGGCACCTTCGAGGCGGTCAACTTCGCAAACCCCACCATTTGCCAGTTCTTTGATGAGAAGATGGCGCGACTTGACTACGCGCTGTACCGCCTCGCGCTGAGCTCGCTCTTCAACGAGAAAACGAGCGTGCAGCTCGCGTCGATCCGCGACAAGCTGATCGGTGAGGTCCCGGTGCTGTCCGCGTCGGCGAAGGCCGCAATCTTCGGAGTGAGGGCAATCAATCAGACGACCACGATCGTCGACGACCTGCTGAATCTCAGCTTCTCAAGCCTGGGGCCGGTGCTGACGCTGCTGCCGCTCTATCGCGACTCCCTTGAAATGAACATGTGGATCATCGCCGACACGCTCACCCGAACATGCGCGGACCCCAATCCGCTGCCGCGCGACACCATGCTGCTCAAGGATGGAACGCCCGCACCGAGCTTTGCGCTCGATTGCCAGACCAAGGCGTACGCCTTCTACATCCTGAACTACGGCAACGGCGATTTGCGTGCCTGGCGCAACTTCGCATTTCAGATGAACTATGTGGGCATGGGGATCGAAGCCTATGCGCCGCACTTCGTGCTGGTTTCGCGGTTGATCTGGCGGTCCTGCAGCAATCTTCTCAAGCAGGCGGATTGCACCGACGTGCTGACCAAGGCGATTGCGCAGGCTTCCGGAGAATCGATCCTCGTGAAGGTGCACGAGGGAAATCGCGTCTACAGCGCATCGGTGGGCACCCGCTCGCGGTATGCGCGGCGGCCTGCGGCGCCGACCGAGACGTCAGGATCTCCGAAGGCGATCGCTGCTCCACAGCGCGAGCCGGAATCGACCGGTTCGGTTGGGCAGCCGAATGCCGCGGGGGGTGTTGCGCCGGCGCGCTAGTCTAGCGAGCGAAGCCCGCTTCAGGCGCGCGGCAGGTCGACGATGTCGAGATGGATCCCGCCGCAGCCGTCGCAGCGCAGGGTCCAGTATTCGGCGGCACGGCCGGGAATCACGCGCAGCAGCGAGAGCCGGGCGGCGCATTCCGGGCAGCTGGTCCTGACCTGCGCCGGCCAGACCGGATCCGGCTCGCATTGCGGGACCACGGCGAGCACCACGTTGCCGGTCACGCCGACGCTCCGGTTGCCGGCATCGTTATGCCATAGCGCTGTGGGAACCGGTCGATAGTTTTCTTCGCGTCGGCGATCGCCGCATCCGGATCGGACCACGCAAAGCCGATGTCGAGCGTCGGAAACGGCATGCCATCGATGACGACCGGCCTTTGATCGACCCGTTGAATCCTGGCGTGCCATTGCCCTTTCCCCACTTCGAACGACTTGATCTCAAAACCGCTGTAAATCATTCGCGACCTCGGGATGCCCTTCTCAAGGGAAGCACGGGCGCGCGGCGCCTTATGTGAACCAGATCACAAATCGCGCGGTTTATTTCCGCATTGCAAACCAGCTCCGGCTTTTTGTTTTGCCGCTGTTTCCTAGGGCGAACCGCGCGAAAACGGCTAGCCGCGGGCTGCGATGTGATCGGCGAGGGCCGCGGCGTCGTCGCCGACGCCGGACAGGAACGAGGATTTCATCTTCGACAGCCATTGCAGGCCGAGGAAATACAGGCCCGGCACCTCGGAGACGCCGTGATGGTGTCGCGGTACGCCATTGGCGTCGAGCACCGGTATGTCGATCCAGTTCAGATCGAGGCCATAGCCGGTGGCCCAGATCACGCCGGTGATCCGCTCGGCGCGCAGGTCGATCGTATCCAGCGGCGCAGTGAGGCACGGCGGATCGGGCAGGCGGAGGCGCGCCAGGGGATCGGCGGGCTGATCGAGGCCGCGTGCGGCGATGAAGTCGTCGACGATCCCGAGGAACGTCGCGTAGTAGGCGTCGCCATTGGCGATGTTGCTGGTGAGATCGGGTGCGATCGCGAGCACGCCGTTGCGCGCTGCGGTCACGCGGCCGAGCAGCGTCACGCCATCGGCGGCGAAGCGGCGGAAATCGATGGTGCGGCCGCCATGGGCGCCCGAGATCACCGGCAGCAGGCGCGACGGGCCGCGCTGCTCGACCCGCGTTTCGTCAACGCCCATCTCGGCCAGCCACCAGAACAGATCGCGGCCGCGATAGCGGCGCGGCAGACGGTTGTGACGTCCGACCGACAGGAAGACGCGGCGGCCGGCGCGCATCAGCTCTTCGGTGATCTGCGCGCCCGAGGCGCCGGCGCCAACCACCAGCACCGCGCCGTCAGGCAATTGCGCTGGATTCTTGTAGCTGCTGGCATGGACCTGAAACAGGCCGGGATGATCGTCCAGCAGCGCCGGCCGCAGCGGCCGCTGATACGGGCCGGTGGCCACGACGACGCTGCGGGCGGCGATGCTGCCGCCGGCAAGATCGGCAACGAAGCCGCCGGCATCGCGGCGCAGCTTTGTCACCTCGACGCCGCAGCGGATCGGCGGCGTGACGAATGTAGCGTAGTCTTCGATGAAGGCGATGATGGCAGCGGTGTCGGAGAAGCCGTCGGCATCGGCGTGCGGAAACGCGAAGTCCGGCAGCCGCACCGACCAGTTCGGAAACTGGAACATCAGTCCGTCCCAGCGTTCACTGCGCCAGCGCTCGGCGATCCGCCCCCGCTCCAGCACCAGATGGCCGATGCCGCGCTGCTTGAGCCGATGGCTCATCGTGAGTCCGGCCTGGCCGCCGCCGATCACCAGCGTGTCAACGGTCTCGTCAGCCATTGCGCGCTCCCTTGCGGTGCGCGGCCGGTTCCGCCGCGGCGCGGATGATCCAGCGCCGGAACGCGGCGAAGTCGCGCTGCTCGGCGTGGAAGCCGCGATAGACCAGATACCAGCGCATCCCCTTCGGCACGCTGAGCGCAAACGGCGCCACCAGCCGACCGGCGGCGAGATCGTCGTCGATGTAGGGCCGGATGCCCATCGCGATTCCGAGCCCGTCGCTGGCTGCCTGCAACGCCTGGCCGTAGAACTGGAACTCCGGGCCGCGCGCGGTGACACGCGTCACGCCGGCGGCCTTCAGCCAGGACGGCCAGTCGTCCGGCGAATGCGCGACGCGGATCAGGCTCGGTCCCCTGAGGTCGCCGGGCCGCTTCAGGGCGTTGGCGAGCCGCGCCGCGCACACCGGCATCAGGTCGGCGGCGAACAATGGTTCGGCGACGAGGCCCGGCCATTGGCCGTCGCCGAGCTGGATGCCGCAGCTCCAGTCGTCGGCGAACGGCACCGCCATGCCGCCGGTCGTGATCCGCACCTCGATGTCGGGCTCCGCTTTGCGAAACTCGGCGAGGTGCGGGATCATCCATTTCATCGCAAAGGTCGGCCCGACGCCGACGGTCAGCACGCGCGCACTCGCCGACGCCGTGACCTGCGCGGTGAGGCTCGCCAGCGCGTCGAAGATCGGGGTCAGGCCGCCCTGATAGGCGCGGCCGGCCGGCGTGGTGATGAGGCGGTTCGCCTTGCGCTCGAACAGCGTGACACCGAGTCGCTCTTCCAGCAGATGCACCATGCGGCTGATTGCGGCGGCCGAGACGTTGAGCTCATGGCCTGCCGCCGCGAAGCTGCCGGTCCGCGCTGCGGCCTCGAACGCCTTGATGCCGTTGAGAAAGAGCAGCCGCCGCATGAACCCTCAGGAAAGCTGATGCAAGGGCAAGATAACTCAGTTTGCGGGACGAGGCCAAGCGGCGCAGACATAGCGGACGATGAATCCCTGCTGACCCGGCGAGGACCAAATGACTGAGACCACGGACGCCCTGGTGCTCGATCTCGTCGAATGGGTCGCGCGCGAGCCGCGGCCTTATACCGAAGTGCTCGAGGTCTGGCGCACCTCATGCCCGCGGCTGACGATCTGGGAGGACGCCGTCGACCGCGGTTACGTCGCGCGCCGTCCCTCGATCGAGGGCATGCGGGTGATGGTGACGGCGAGTGGCGAGACGTTTCTGCGCGCGCACGGGCGGATGCATTGAGATCTCGATGGCACCGCGTTCCTCACCTCTTCCACAAGGGGAGAGGTGGACCTCCGATGCAGCGATAGTTGACGATCTTGTCAGCGCGCCGGCGCGACGAGCCTCGGCCGGATGATCTCGACCATGCGGTCGGCCGAGGTGCCCGGCGGGAAGAAGCCGAGATAATTGCCGTCGCGGTCCATCAGATAGATGTAGGCGGTGTGATCGACGGTGTAGTCGCCGGCGTCCTGCGGCACCCTTGCGTAATAGACCTTGTAGGCATCGGCGACCTTGCGGATCGCATCGGCGCTGCCGGTCAGCCCGATCAGGCGCGGATGAAACATCGGCACATAGTCTGCGAGATGGCTTGCGGTGTCGCGCTCGGGATCGACCGTGATGAAGATCGGCTGCACCTGGTCGCCGTCGGGGCCGAGCCTGTCGAGCGCCAGCCCGATCGCCTGCAGATCGGTCGGGCAGACGTCCGGGCAAAAGGTGAAGCCGAAATAGACCAGCATCAGCCTGCCGCGGAAGTCCCTGTCGGTGCGCGCATGGCCGGCCTGATCGGTCAGTGCGAACGGGCCGCCGACCGGCTCCCTGTTCCACATCAGGATGTCCATGATCTCGGCGGCCGAGCGTGCCGATTGCGCTGGCGCGTCGCCGGCCAGCGCCGGCGCCAGCGTCAGCCATAGGCCGGCGCCCACCCAAGCGAAACCGCGCAGGATGGGTCGGATCATATGCCGAACGAAAGGCGGCTGCCGGTGGTCGTGACCAGCACCTTGTCGCCCATCTGTGCGGTCGCCTCCTGCACGAAGTTGAGCCCGGAGCAGTGCATCGGGACCACTACGTCGGGGTCGAGCTTCTTGATCTCGGCGACGACCTCGGTGAGGTAATCCTTCGGCGCCGGCCCGAGATGGAAGCCGCCGACGATCGCGTGCACCTTCTGGATGCCCGAGACCTCCTGCGCCTGCTTGACCGAATTGACGATGCCGACATGGCCGCAGGACGAGATCACGACGAGGCCGAAGTCGCGCACGTTGAAGCAGGTCGCATGCTCATGGATGTGCTCGTCGGGCACGATCTTGCCGTCCAGCTCGGCCGGCAGATAGTGGCTGGCGTTGCAGCCGAGCCCGTCCTTGATGCCGAACTCGACCCAGGTGTTGGGCAGCACGCGCTCGACGCTGCGACGGTTGATCTTGCCGGTCGTGAAGGCGTGGCCCGCGATCACGGTCGGGGTCTCGCACAGCACGGTAGTGACGCGTTGCGCGGCGAGCTGGCGGCGGTCCAGCGTGCCGAAATCGGTGAACTGGCCCTTGGTCGGGGTGGCGCTGACGCGGTGGCAGAAATTGTCCTCGCCGCCCGCGTAGAGCTTGACGTCGGCCGGAAGCTTGTCGCGGAATTTATCGAGGAAGCCGTTGAGGCCGCCGAAATGGTCGTAATGCCCGTGGCTCACGATCAGCGCGTCGAGCTTCGACGGATCGACGCCGACCAGCGCCATGTTGTTGAGCAGGACTTCCGGCGTATAGCCGTAGTCGAGCATCAGCGTGCGCTGCGCGCCCTTGGTCTCCGACTCCAGCCACAGCGACAGGCCCCATTCGTTGTGCAGCGACTTCTGGTAGTCGGCTCCACGCGGCGGCGGCGCGATCGTGACGCCGCCCGACTGTTTCGGTTTGAAGAACAGGTCGTAGCTGGAATCGACCAGCACGCGGATCGAGAGCTTGTCGACGGTCGGCACCTCGATCGGCGCGGCACTCGCGATCTCGACGCATGAAAATGCATTCGCCGCTGCCGCGCCGGCCAGCGCCGCGGATGCCTTCAGAAAGTCGCGTCGTGCCAGATCCCTGATCATCGCAATTCCTCCCGCTGCAAATATCGTCATTGAAACAAACAAACTGTCGGCGGAGCCTAGGCCCAATCGCGCATCCGCTCAATCGGCTCATCACAATTGCGCGCGAATGGCAGTCTGCACCATTGACTTGGCATCCGGATTATTCAAATTCATGCAAACGCATGTTTCGCTTCCGACAACAGGATCACCCCCATGATCGATCTCCACTACTGGTCCACGCCGAATGGTCACAAGATCACGATCTTCCTCGAAGAGACCGGATTGGAGTACAAAATTTTCCCGGTGAACATCGGCAAGGGCGATCAGTTCAAGCCGGATTTCCTGCAGGTCGCGCCGAACAACCGCATTCCGGCCATCGTCGATCACGCGCCGAAGGGCGGCGGCAAGCCGATCTCCTTGTTCGAATCCGGCGCGATCCTGCTTTACCTCGCCGAGAAGACCGGACAATTCCTGCCCCAGGATCTCTACGGCCGCTACGACGCGATCCAGTGGACGTTCTGGCAGATGGGCGGGCTCGGGCCGATGGCCGGGCAGAACCATCACTTCCGCAACTACGCGGTCGAGAAGCTGCCTTACGCGATCGACCGCTATGTCAACGAGACCAACCGGCTTTACGGCGTGCTCAACAAGCGGCTCGCCGATCGCGAATTCATTGCCGGCGCCTACTCGATCGCCGACATGGCGAGCTATCCCTGGGTCGTGCCCTACAAGAACCAGGGCCAGGAGATCGACGACTTCCCGCATCTGAAGCGCTGGCTGGAGACGATCGGCAAGCGCCCGGCGACCGAGCGCGCCTATGCCAAGGCCAAGGAGGTCAACCCGAATTTCGGCCAGCCCGCGATCCGCACCGAGGAAGAGCGGAAATTGCTGTTCGGGCAGACCGCGGCGGTGGTGCGGTAGGGCCCGACTCTCTCTACGTCATTGCGAGGAGCGAAGCGACGAAGCAACCCATTTTTCCGCGCATGCGGTTCTATAGATTGCTTTGCTTTGCTCGCAATGACGAGGGCGGGACGCCGACTACGCCCCGACATACTTCGCCGGTCGCCGTTCCTTCCACGCCGCCAACCCCTCGGCGAGATCGCGGCTCGGCACCAGCGCGGCGAACTGCTCGCTCTCGACCAGCAAGCCCTCGGCAATCGGCATGTTCAGCCCGCGCGTCACCGCAGTGATGGTGCCGGCAACGCTGCCCGGCGAGTGCCTGGTGATGCGGCCGGCGAGCTCGCGCGCCGCATTCAGCAATTGGTCGTGCGGCACGATCTGGTTGATCAGCCCGATCTCGCGCGCGTGCTCGGGCGGGAACGGATCGCCTGGCAGCAGCAGCTCCAGTCCGCGCTTGCGTCCGGCCAGCCGCGGCAGCCGCTGCGTGCCGCCGAAGGTCGGGGGCATGCCGAGCTTGATCTCGGGTTTTGCAAACAGCGCACGGTCGCTGGCGATGGCGAGATGCACGGCTTCGGTGATCTCGCAGCCACCGCCGAAGGCGAGCCCGTTGACCGCGGCAATCACAGGCTTCTTGAACGCCTCGAGCCGTGCGGTCATCGCCTGACCGCGGCGGACGAAGTCGCGCACCGCGACGGCCGCGCCCTGTTGGACGCTGCCAGAGAATTCCTTGATGTCGGCGCCGGCCGAGAACGCGCGCTCGCCGGCGCCGGTCACGATCACGGCGCGCACCGCGGCCTCGCCCTCGATGCGGTCGAGCGCCGCCATCAGCTGGTCGATCAGCGCGTAGTTCAGCGCGTTGAGCTGCGCCGGGCGGTTCAGCGTGATCAGGGCGATCCCATCTTGGGTCTCGAGCAGGATAGGTTCGGACATGATGCGGTCTCCGGCATTCGTGTGTGTCGGAGTTGAATGTAGGGTGAGCCGCGATTTGTGTATATTCACTGGTTAGTATACATACGACGGATGCCCCGCCCCTCCGAGCCGACCCGCGCGCGCATCGTCCAGGCGGCGAGCGCGCTGTTCTACAATGAAGGCATCCGCCGCGTCAGCGTCGACGAGGTCGCCGCCAAGGCCGGCCTCACCAAGCGCACGCTGTATTATCACTTCAAGAGCAAGGACGACCTGGTCGCCGCCTATCTCGCCGCGCGCGACCAACCCAACCTCGCGCTGTTCCGGAAATGGTTCGCGGAGGCCGACGGTGGCTTGCCGGCGAAGGTCGAGGCGATCTTCAAGAACCTCGCGCGCTCGGCGCGGCACCCGAAATGGAAGGGCTGCGGCTTCCTGCGCACCTCGGCCGAGCTTGCCAACATGCCCGGCCATCCCGCGATCAGGATCGGCGCCGCGCACAAGAAGAAGTTCGAGGACTGGCTGCGCGCGACCTTCTTGGAGCAGCGGATTGCCGATCCGCAAAAGCTGGCGCGGCAGATCCTGCTGCTGCTGGACGGATCATTCGCGGTGGTGCTGCTGCATCGCGACGCCAGCTACATGGAGACGGCCGGCGAGGCCGCGCGCACGCTGATCGAGACGGCGCTGGCGATGAAGGGGCCAAAACGGAGGCAGGCTACGAGTTGCATTCGGGCAACATCGTCCGGAAAGATGAGGCGTTAACCTTCATTCGCCATTGCGCGACCACGCCCCGAGCGGATGATCGCATCGTCACATGCTGCAATCTGGCTCCCGAGGGAGCCCGTGGAGGCTGGGATGGTGAACTCGCGGCGGGTGCGGGCGGCGGCGTTGGGCGGGACGGTCGTTCTGTCGAGCTGCATTGTCTCGTGGTTTGCGGCGTTCGGTTCGGCTGGTATCGAGAAAATCGATGCGTCGGTCGCCGATGCGGCAGCCGTCGTTGCATCGATTGATGGGGCCCGCGCACCTGCTGTCGCCGCCGATGCCGTCTCGGCGAGTTCGCCGGCGACTGCCATGTCGAACGCTGCCGTCGACGACCCTCGTGCACGGACCAAGAATGAACAGGAAGCAGTGACGACCGCCCATGCTGTGCCGACTGCGCACGAACCGGAACCGGTCGTCGAGGCCGCGTTGACCGATCCGGCACTGCCGCTGGATATTCAATCGCTGCAGGCGCCGGCAGCGAACACGCCGGATCCGGAGCCTCGCGCGGCCAGGCCGGCGGTGGACTCCGTCGAAATCCTCGACGAGTGCTGGGACGTCGACGCCTGCATCGATCGCTATCTGTGGGCGCTCTATCAAAGGACGCCCAAGGAAGACACCATCAAGGTGCCGGAGCAGAGGCAGGTGACGGTCAAGAGAAAGAAGAAGATGGTGACGGTCACCAGAACCTTCACCAGGCTCGTCGATGAGGATTTCGCCTGGAAGGACGCCAAGGCGGCAGAAAAAGCCGGCATGCCGATGATGGACTACGTCATGGGAGGCGTCGATCGGAGCTTCAAGCTGAAGCTCTTTCATGCGCTTCTCGCGGCGGAACAGGCCGGCCTGTCGCCCGGCATCACCAGCGCCTTCCGAGATGACTACCGCCAGTCGATTGCAAGCGGGCTGAAGGCGGCCAGCAACAAGTCGTATCACGGCGGCAGCTTCCGTGGCGGTTACGGTCATGGGCTCGCAGCCGACATCGTCAGCATCGACGGCGCGACCCGCGACGACCGTTGGAGATCGTCGGAAAGGCTCTGGAAATGGGTCGACGCGCACGGCAAGGAGTTTGGCGTCGCGCGCCCCTATCTCGGTTTTGACCCGCCCCATCTGGCGCCGATCGATGGCAAGGAATATGCCGCGCACCGCGGTGGCGGCGAAACCCGACAGGCGGCGCTGGACACGAAGACGCGCAGCCGCCATGCGGCGCGCGATAGTCACGTCGCGGCGAAACGCGCAAAGACCGCGAAGTCATCGAAGGTGCGAACGATCTGAGCGGGATCGCGATGGCGCTTAAAGCGCGCCGCGCTCCTGCAGCAGCGCCAGCACCGCGTTGAGGTCCGGCAACACAGCCGCGCATTTTGCCCGCGTCTCCTCGGTCGGCGGCGCCATGTCCGGGACCATCAGCGTGATCGCGCCGGCGGCATGCGCGGCGGCGACGCCGTGGTTGGAGTCCTCGACCGCGATGCAGGCCGCAGGTCGCACGCCGAGCTGCGCGGCGGCCTTGAGATAGAGCGCCGGGTCGGGCTTGCCATGCGTCACGTCGTCGAGCGTCAGCAGCGTTTCGAAACGATCGCGGATGCCGGCGAGGCTGAGGTTGCGCTCGGCCGAGCGGCGCGAGGACGAGGTCACGATCGCCATCGGGCGTTCCGCGGCGGCGATGGCGTCGAGCAGGTCGAGCGTGCCTGATTTGAGCGGCAGGCCCGCGCGCATCATCCGGTCGCGATGTTCGAGGAATGCAAGGTTGACGGCATCGAGCGGAAACGCCGCGCCGTAATGATCGCGCAGCATCGCTTCGCAGACCGGGCCGGGAAGCCCGACCATGGAATGGCACAGCGCGACGACATCGTCGGTGTAACCGCATGCATTGAGCGCCGCGACCAGGCTCTCGAAGTAGACCTTCTCGGTGTCGAGCAGCGTGCCGTCCATGTCGAGCAGGATAGCGTCGACGGTCCAGGGCGTGTTCACTTGTATGTTCACTTGCCGCGCGCCGCCGCTTGCTGGTCCGCCAGTTTCCGCAGGCATGCGGGGCACAGGCAGTCCGCGCCGTCGGTTGGCATCGGCAGGCGAAAGCTCTCGTCGAAGCACCAGCACGATCCCGTGAGCGAGCAGGAGAACTCGCTGCCGCATGCCGCGCAGGCGAGCCGACGTGGTGAAGCTCGTTCGGAACGATCGCTTGACGAGAGGTCCATTTCTAACCGCGATTTAATGCACGAATTAATCTCGGGTTCATCCCGGACCGCGCTATGATGCCGGCAACCGATATAGCCGGGATCGGCCGTTAAGGGAATTCCGATGGCCCGTGATTCGCAAGCGGCGCTGATTGCGCTCAACCGGTTTGGATTCGGCGCCCGCGGCGGCGCAGCCGGCGACTTCATCAACGCGGCCTCCGATCCGCGCGGTTTCGTGCTGACGGAACTTGCGCGTCCGAACGGTGCGCTGCTCGAAGTGCCGGGCCTGCTCTCGACGCCAGAGCTCGGCAAGCAGGTGTTCGACTATCAGTTCGAGATCCAGCAGGAGCGCAACGCCGCCAAAGCCGCGCAGCAAGGTGCGAGCGAGATGCCACCGCAGGGCTCGGACGCGAAGCCGCAGCCGCGGCGCAATCTGTCGCTGTCGTCGGCGGCGAAGGAGATCGCGGCGAAGGATCCGGCGATGCAGTCGGCCGACAATGCCAATGCGGCGATGACGCTGCCGGCCGCGATGCAGCCTCCGACGATGCAGACGATGGCTAATCCACCGAAGCCGCCGACCGAGCCGCCCAACATCATCCAGAAGACGTTCCGCGCCGAGGCCTTGGCGCGGCTGCAGCGCGGCGTGATCGCCGATTGCGGTTTCGCCGAGCGGCTCGTGGTGTTCTGGTCCAACCACTTCTGCATCTCGGCCAACAAGGGCGCGCTGGCGCGGATGTGGGCCGGCTCGTTCGAGCGCGAGGCGATCCGCCCGCACGTGCTCGGCCGCTTCGCCGATATGCTGAAGGCGGTCGAGCAGCATCCGGCGATGCTGTTCTTCCTCGACAACCAGCAATCGCTCGGCCCGGAGTCGCGCGCCGGCATCAATCGCCACCGCGGCCTGAACGAGAATCTCGCCCGCGAGATCATGGAGCTGCATACGCTCGGCGTCGGCGGCGGCTACACCCAGGACGACGTGACGTCGCTGGCGCGCGTCATCACCGGCTGGACATTCGCCGGACGGCAGGGCCAGCTCGGCGCGCCCGGCAGCTTCGTGTTCAACGCCAACGCCCACCAGCCCGGTCCGCAGCAGGTGCTGGGCAAGACCTATGCGCAGGCCGGCATCGCGCAGGGCGAGGCAGTGCTGTCGGACATCGCGCGGCATCCCTCGACCGCAAAGTTCATCGCGACCAAGTTCGCGCGTCACTTCGTTGCCGACGATCCGCCGCCGGCACTGGTGGCGAGGCTGCAAGACACTTTCAGCAAGACCGACGGCGATCTCAGGGCGCTCGCCACCGCGCTCGTTGGATCCAACGAGGCGTGGCAGGCGCCATTGACAAAAATGCGTTCGCCTTACGAATTCCTGGTCGCGTCGGGCCGGCTGTTGGCGCGCAATCCCGAGGACCCGGGCCGCTATCTCAACGGCCTCAATGTGCTCGGCCAGCCGCTGTGGTCGCCGGCCGGGCCGAACGGTTTTCCGGACACCGCTGCCGCCTGGGCGGCGCCTGAAGGCCTCAAGCTCAGGCTCGACATCTCGGCGCAGCTCGCCTCACAGCTCGCCGACAAGTTCGATCCGCGCGACCTGCTCGAGCTGATTGCGGCAGATGCCGCATCGCCGGAGACGCGGCGCACGATCGAGCGCGCGGAATCGCGGCAGCAGGCGCTGGCGCTGCTGCTGATGTCGCCGGAATTCCAGAGGAGATGACGATGGATTGCTCCGAGAGCCTGATGATGCAGGCGACGTCGCGGCGCGCGCTGCTGCTCGGCGGCGCCTCGTTTGCCGCCTGGGCCTATCTGCCGAAATTCGCGCGTGCCGCCGATGGCCGCGATCCACGCTTCGTCACCATCATCCTGCGCGGCGCGCTCGACGGTCTTGCGACCGTCGCGCCGATCGGCGATCCCGATTATGCCGGCCTGCATGGTGCGATCGCGCTGAGGGCGGATGGGCCGAACGCGGCCGTGATGCTCGACCCCTTCTTCGGGCTGCATCCGGCGATGCCGGAATTCGCGCGGATGTATCGTGCCAAGCAGGCCGCGGTGGTGCATGCGGTTGCGACCTCCTATCGCGATCGCTCGCATTTCGACGGCCAGGACGTGTTGGAGAGCGGCTTTCCCGGTCCCGGCCGCGTGCAGTCCGGCTGGCTCAACCGCGCGCTCGAAGCCTTGCCGAAGGGCGAGCGGGTGACGAGCGCGCTCGCGGTCGGCCCGACCACGCCTCTGGTGTTGCGCGGCGCCGCGCCGACCGTCGGCTGGGCGCCGACCGCGCTGCCGCAGGCCGCCGACGACACCGCGATGCGGCTGCTCGATCTCTATCAGCATCGCGATCCGACGCTGGCGAGCGCGCTGACGCAAGGCTTGCAACTCGAGAAGCAGGCGCAGGGCGACGAGATGAAGCCGAAGCCCGGCGGCGGCGGCGTGGCGGCGATGCGTCTGGTGGCGCGCGGCGCCGCCAAGCTGATGGCGGCGGATGACGGTCCGCGGATCGGTGCGCTCGCCTTCGACGGCTGGGATACCCATGCCAACGAGGGCGGGCCGGTCGGCCGGCTCGCGCAACTGCTCGGCGGTCTCGACGGCGCGCTGGCGGAATTCCAGAGCGGCCTCGGCGCGCGCTGGCGCGACACCGTGATCGTGGTCGCCACCGAGTTCGGCCGCACCGCGCGCATCAACGGCACCGAAGGTACCGACCACGGCACCGGTACCATCGCGCTGCTCGCCGGCGGTGCGGTGAATGGCGGCCGCATGATTACCGACTGGCCGGGCCTGAAGCCCGCCAACCTCTACCAGGCCCGCGACCTCGCTGCGACCACCGACCTGCGCGCCGTGATCAAGGGCGTGCTGCATGACCAGTTCGGAATTGGCGAGCGCGTGCTGGCGGATGCGGTGTTTCCGGACAGCGCGCCCGCGAAGCCGATGAAGGGGTTGGTGGTGTAGTACTCGCTACAACGACGGCGTCGTCCCGGCGAAGGCCGGGACCCATCACCACCGAACTCGATTGTTGAAAAACGTTCGAGCCACAGCACGCTATCACCCCGCGGATTTGTGATTGTGGGTCCCGACCTTCGCCGGGACGACGCAAGCAAGGTGCCGTTCTACCGCCGATCGCGCAGGGCAGTGTCACAGACGCAATGTCATGAAAGCAGTGCGGCAAAAAAAGCGGTCCCGGTCAGACGCGGCGACTGACGGGGACCGCTTGGGGCGAAGATCTGAGACGGGGGGCCTGATCTTACGCAGGGCGAAGCCTAGCCCGGCTTTGTAACGTGCCGGTGACATCTCTATCCGACCACAGGCGGCGAATGCCCGCTCAGACAATCTTGCGATAGATGACGAAGCCGGGCCGGTCCGCGACCTTGTCATAAAGCTGCATTGCGGTGTGATTGGTCTCATGCGTCTGCCAGTAGACGCGTGGCGATCCGACAAGCTTGGCCTGCGCATAGACGCCGTTGATCAACGCGCGGCCGACGCCCTTGCCGCGCGCCGCCTGGCTGGTGAAGAGATCCTGCAAATAACAGGTCGGCGCGATCGCGGTGGTCGAGCGGTGAAACAGATAGTGCGTCAGGCCGAGCAGTTCGCCGCCGGCGTCGGCGACCAGCGCATGCATCGGCTCATATGCATCGAAGAAGCGCTGCCACGTCATCGCGGTGATCTCGGGCGCGAGCGCGGTCGGTCCCGACCGCTCATAGAAGGCGTTGTAGCCGTCCCACAGAGGAAGCCATTGGGCGTAATCGTCGCGGGTGACAAAGCGGATGGTGACGTCGTCGGACATGAGCGATCCTGCGTTGCGCGATGCCTGCGCATCGCATGCAACCTTCTATCGGTGCGGTGATGCTGGATCAATTGCGAACGAGGCCGTGCCTCACTCGGCGGCGCGCAGCAGCCTTGCGAGATGGCGTTCGCGCCCGGCGCGCTGCGCCCGGTATTCGTCGGCGCGGGCCGGATCGTCGGTGTGGCGCACGAGGTCGGTAACCGGCGTATAGCTCAGCATGCGACCGCCGTCGGGCAGCGCCGTGCAGCTGAAGCGCAGCACCTGGCCGTCGGCGAGATTGAGGTTGATCGGCGTGGAATCGCCTGCGCGCATCATCTCGATGCGCTTGGCGACGAACGCGCTCAGCTCGTCTTCGGGCAATTGATAGGCGCCGGTGTCGCGGCCATGATACATCAGCGCGACGAAGGGCGGCTTGCTGTCGGCCTGGGCGTCGGACAGCGCGAAATAATCCCGGAAGGCGCGGTTGATGAACTCGGCGCGGGTATCGGCGTCGAGCAGCACGATGCCGATGTCGACCTGGTCGAGCGCGGCAGCGAGCCGCGCCGCGGTGGCGTGGTGCTGCTGCTCCGCGGCAAAGGCATCGATCCATTTCTGCCGCAGCATTCCTGTGATCAGGGCGGTGCCGGCCGCGGTCGCCGCCAGCATCAGCATCCGCGCGAGGTCGGCTATGTCGTAGCCGGGCAGGGCGCGATGATCGAGGAAGAACAGCGCCGAGGCGGCCACCGCGATCGCGGCGGAGATCAGCCCGGAAGTGATGCCGCTGATCGAGCTCGCGAGCGCCACGATGCAGACGAACAGCGGCGCAGGGTTGGGAACGGCGATCATGAGGCGATCGATCAGGAAGGCGGCGAGCCCCGTGATCGCCGCCAGGGCCGGACCTGAAATTGCACGCCAATCAAGCCGCATGCGCGTTCTCGCTATCCATCGGACAAACGATAAAGCCGCAGTTTGACGACAGGGCCGCAACGGCGCCGGGATTTCCGTGCCGACCGTTAAGCGACCCTTGCGCGGGCCGAGCGAGCTTTCGTTGCTTTCAAATCAAATGATATGCAGGTCGGATGGAACCCGGTTCCGGGCCCGCGGGTTACCGCGTGCTTTGCTCGAAGAGGATATCGATGCCCGCCATTTCTCCGTCGCTGCTGCCGATCCTGATGCTGTTCGCCTCGAACGTCTTCATGACCTTCGCCTGGTACGGGCATCTCAAGTTCAAGGATCACTCGCTCCCCATCGTCATTCTGGTGAGCTGGGGCATCGCCTTCTTCGAATACTGGCTGGCGGTGCCGGCCAATCGCTGGGGCAGCGAGGTCTATAGCGCGGCACAGCTCAAGACCATGCAGGAGGTGATCACGCTGGTCGTGTTCGCAGCCTTCTCGGTCTTGTACCTGAAGGAGCCGCTGGGCTGGAATCACGCGCTCGGATTTGCCTTCATCGCCGCCGGCGCGTTCTTCATCTTCCACAGATGGAGCTAGCGCATTTGCGCTAGTCTAGCGGTGCTGGGCCGGTTTGGCGGCAGGCGTCGTCACCTGCGGGGGGTGCGCGCGGTCTTCGCCCTGCGTGCCGGTCACGATCAGGAGCGATGCCGCCAGCAGGATCGCCGCCGACAGCGTCACGGTCACAAGTCCCACGGGGGTCTTCATCATGTCGTGCCGCTGTCTCTCCCGCGCCTCGCCGCGGATCAGGTGCCAATCGGAAACTGCTTGATTATGCCGGGATCGGTGTTGCCAGGATGATGTTGCCCGACAGCACCGTCACGGCGACGACCAGGCACAGCGTCAATGCGCCAAGCGCGAGCGACGCGGCGATCGCGTTGGTCAGCCGGGATGATGCCACCGGGGCAGGGCGGCCATGGAAGCCTGCCGTGCCGGACCACCGTTTCATGGTCTAAATCCCTCAGGTCGCGAGCGAATCACTCACGACATCCGAGCGAATCTGCCGCCCGTGACCGGCAACATTGCGGCGGCGGAGCCCACTGAAAGCGGCGAAAATGCGGCCCATGCGGAGGTTTTGCCCGCAATTTGGGCAATTTCCCCGCTATTCTCGGAATTCAGACGCCGGCGACGAGGCGAGCCTGGAGCTCCGCCTCGGGACCCGGCTGCCAATCCATCGAGACAAATCCGGGGGTCTGCTCGACCCGTTTCAACCAGGCCCGGATCGACGGAAAGGTCGCCAGGTCGAAGTCGCAGCGGTCGGCGACGTGGGTGTAGCCGTAGAGCGCGATGTCGGCGACGGTGAACTGCTCGGCGGCGAAGAACGTGTGGTTCTTGAGATGATTTTCCATCACCTGCAACGCCGCATAGCCGCGCTCCATCCAGTCTTCCAGCGCGTGGGTCTGCAGGTCGCGCCCGCCCTTGACCAGCGACAGCCAGAAATAGGCGGCGCCGATATTCGGCTCCAGCGCGTGCTGCTCGAAGAACATCCACTGCAGCGCCTCGGCGCGCTCGATCCGCGACTCCGGCGCCAGCGGCGTGCCGATCGCGACGTACCAGAGGATGGCATTGGACTCGGCGAGGTGGCGGCCTTCGGCGACCTCGAGCAACGGCACCTGGCCGCTCGGATTCTTGGCCAGGAATTCCGGGGTCCGGCTCTCGCCGCGCAGGATGTCGATCTCGATCGCCTCGTACGGCGTGTTCAGCACGGCAAGCGCAAGCCGAACCTTGTAGCTGTTGCCGGAGCGCTGCATCGAATAGAGCTTGTACATTGCGTCGGGGTTCACTCAGGTCAGGGAGACGGTACGCTTCAAAGTTGCGCGGCCTGTCACACCGCAACGCCGCTAAACAATGATGCTGACAGGGGTGCGTCGCAAGCCCTGCAATGTGGAAAAAGTCGAAACGTCTACCGCACTGCACGCGTGCAGAACGATTCCATCAACACAGCAGAACAATTCGGATCACGCCTGCGCGACGCTGTGCATGGTGCCGGTCGATGCCATCGATGGCGGTGGCCGATGTGCTGCAATTCAGAAACGTCAACGTGGCAGCCGCATCGCGGGATGTGCTGCCGGCTGCGCCGGACGGCCTGCCGTCGGCAGCTTCAGGCAGGCGCCGCACGGCACATTGTCCTCGGAGCAATCCGCGGCGGCGGACGCAGCCGCGGGCCTTGCCGGCAAGGCCGGAGCGGCCATGACAGGTCTTGCCGGATATGAGTCATTTGGGGCTGGAACTTGCGGAATATTGCGCATGTCGCGCGCCATGCGCGAAAGTTTTCGTGCTTTATCGCCAAGCTTCTTGCGATGCAGCGGCGACAGGCCTAGGGTGCCGCAATCCCATTCAAATCAAGTCGTGGCCCAACGGCTCACGACGTTTGCCAGGAGATGATAATGGCCTTCCTGTCCGCTGCGCTCGACCGTGTGAAGCCGTCCGCGACGATCGCGGTCACGGACAAAGCACGCGCGCTGAAAGCCGCGGGCCGCAACGTCATCGGCCTCGGGGCCGGCGAGCCTGACTTCGACACGCCCGCCAACATCAAGCTGGCGGCGATCCACGCGATCGAGGCCGGCAAGACCAAGTACACCGACGTCGGCGGCATACCGGAGCTCAAGGAAGCCATCATCAACAAGTTCTCGCGCGAGAATGGCCTGAGCTATAAGCCGAACCAGATCATCGTCGGCACCGGCGGCAAGCAGGTGCTCTACAACGCGCTGATGGCGACCATCAATCCCGGCGACGAGGTGATCATCCCGGCGCCGTATTGGGTCAGCTATCCCGAGATGGTCGCGCTCGCCGGCGGCGAGTCGGTCCCGGTGGTGTGCCCCGCGTCGACCGGCTTCAAGCTGCGTCCGGAAGATCTCGAAAAGGCGATCACGCCGAAGACCAAGTGGGTGATCCTGTGCTCGCCGTCGAACCCGACCGGCTCGGCCTATACCAGGAGCGAGCTCAAGGCGATCACCGACGTGCTGGTCAAGCATCCGCATGTCTGGGTGATGACCGACGACATGTATGAGCACCTCGTCTATGACGACTTCGTCTTCACCACCGCAGCGCAGGTCGAGCCGAGCCTCTACGATCGCACGCTGACCGTGAACGGCGTGTCGAAGGCCTATTGCATGACCGGGTGGCGCATCGGCTATGCCGGCGGTCCGGCGCAGCTGATCAAGGCGATGGCGACGATCCAGTCGCAATCGACCTCGAACCCGTCGTCGATCGCGCAGTGGGCCTCGGTCGAGGCGCTCAACGGTCCGCAGGACTTCATCGCCGCGAACAACAAGGTGTTCAAGGAGCGCCGCGACCTCGTGGTCTCGATGCTCAACCAGGCGAGCGGCATCGAGTGCCCGCGGCCGGAAGGCGCGTTCTACGTCTATCCGTCCTGCGCCGGCACGATCGGCAAGACGGCCCCCTCGGGCAAGGTGATCGACAATGACGAGGCGTTCGTCACCGAGCTGCTCGAGAGCGAAGGCGTCGCCGTCGTGCAGGGCTCGGCGTTCGGCCTTGGCCCTGCATTCCGCATTTCCTACGCCACCAGGACCTCGGATCTCGAGGATGCCTGCAAGCGCATCCAGCGCTTCTGCGGCAATCTGCGATAGTTAATTCCGAACCAAGAGACTAAAAAACGCTCCCGCACCTGGTGCGGGGGCGTTTTCGTTTATCCTGCGACATCGCGCGCCGGTAAAATCGCAGAGTCAATTCACAACCTGCTCACCTCACGCGCGTGTGCGCGAACATCGATGCCACACGCGGGAAGTTTTTGCGACCCCTTTGCGATCTGCCTTGTTTTGGACACGACCCTTGCTTTCTGTCCGCCGCGCAAATTGCAATTTCAGTTCACCTTGCGGAGACAGATCCATGCGACTTTCGACTCTCACCCTTGCAGCGCTTGCGTTGCTGGCGCCGTTCGCCACTGCCAACGCGGCGCCCCAGCAGGTTCAGGCCGGGGTTCTGCAATGCCAGGGCGGCGAGAACGTCGGCTTCGTCGTCGGCTCCGTTGCCCGCCTCGAATGCGTGTTCCAGAGCGGCGGCCGTCGGCCCGAGCCGTATCTTGCGACCGTGAAGCGGATCGGCGTCGACCTCGGCTTCACCGGGCAGACCCAGCTCGCCTGGGCCGTCAGTGCACCGACCACGGTGGTGCCGCGCGGTGCGCTCGCCGGCAGCTACGGCGGCGTCGGCGTCAACGCCTCGGTCGGCCTCGGCGCCGGCGGTAACTTCCTGTTCGGTGGCCCGAACAACGCCTATGCGCTGCAGCCGATCAGCCTGCAGGGCCAGACCGGCCTCAACGTCGCGGCCGGTATCGCCGGGATCGATCTCGAGCCGGTCCGCACCAGCGGTCCGCGCCGGCATCATCGCCACCACCGTCATCACCACCACCACTAAGCCGGTCGGTGTCTGATCAAGGGGCCCGCGAAAGCGGGCCTCTTTTTTGTCTGTTGCTTGCTGTCCATTGCGGCGGCCCCGAAGGAACATCGCAACACCGCCACATCCGGCAACAATCGGTGGCCGGGCACCGCAAATTCTGGCTGACCATTCGGTGTTATGGCATAGGATGCAACCGCGCCGCGGACACGGCGCCGTTCAGTTCTCTGCTCGCGTCATGCCTCTCAGCCGGAGATTCCCCAACATGCGTCGCTTCACTCTCCTCGCCGCTGCCGCCATCACCACGCTGGCCGCAATCGGCGGCGCCAACGCCCAACAGCCGAGCCAGCGCGTACAGGTCGGCGTCCTGGAATGCCGCGGCGGCGCGAGCGTCGGCTTCATCGTCGGTTCCGTGACCCATCTCGGCTGCGTGCTGCGCGCCAATGGCCTGCCCGAGGACCGCTACATCGCGACCATCCAGAAGGTCGGGATCGATCTCGGCATTACCCAGGAATCGGCGCTGGCCTGGGGCGTCTACGCACCGGTGGAGCGGCTCGGGCCTGGGGCACTCTCGGGCAACTATGCCGGCGCGCAGGGCAGCGCGACGCTCGGCGTCGGCGTCGGCGGCAATGTGCTGGTCGGTGGCTCCGACAACACGATCGCTCTGCAGCCGCTCAGCGTGCAGGGCCAGGTCGGCGTCAACATCGCCGCCGGCCTCGAGAGCCTGGAGCTGCGACCGGGTCGCTAAAGCGCGCGCGTAGCCTGGCGGCAGAGATTGCCGAGGCGTTGCGGCGGCGCCGGATCGACGTCGGCTTCGCGCGCCCGGCGCTACCAGCCGAAGCCGGGCTCGCGCAGCGCCTGATCCTCGATGAGCCCCATGTCGCGGCGTTGCCGCGCGCACATCCGCTTGCCGAGAAGGATGCCATTGCGCGCGCCGAATTGTCCGACGATGCTTTCGTGCTGCATCCGGCGCGGCCGGAGCCTTCGGTCACGGGCCTGATCGTGAATGCGTTGGCGCGGCGCCGCGCCAAGGAGCCGGCGCATCGGGCACATCCGTTCGGAGAGCGGCGTTGCCCAGCCCCGTTATCGTGAACGTTCGCGCCGCCGCACCGCAGCGACGTTTTCCCGCTTGCCAAACGCCAAGCGCAGGCAGAGCATGAACGGTCGCCGACCCAATCTTGGGCCGAGCTCCAACACGAGGAGGCGGCAATGGGACAAGACGTCAGAAGTCCCCGAGGTCCACGGTGCATCGCGCTGGTGGGCCCTTTCCAAAGCGGTAAAACCACACTTCTGGAAGCGATCCTGGCGCGAACGGGCGCCATCAAGACTGCCGGCAGCGTCGATGCCGGAACCTCTGTCGGCGATGCCAGCCCCGAGGCGCGTCAACACAAGATGGGCGTCGGCCTGACCGCCGCTACCACCACCTTCATGGGGGACAGCTACACCTTTATCGATTGCCCCGGCTCGATCGAATTCGCGCACGACATGCGTGCCGCGTTGCCCGCGGTCGATGCTGCGGTCGTGGTCTGCGAGGCTGACGAGAAGAAGCTGCCGCAGCTGCAGATCATCCTGCGCGAGCTCGAGGAGCTCGGCATTCCCCGTTTCCTGTTCCTGAACAAGATCGACCGCGCCAACAAGCGCGTCCGCGAAACGCTCGCGACGCTGCAGCCGGCCTCGCGCGTGCCGCTGGTGCTGCGCCAGATCCCGATCTGGAACGGCGATCTGATCGAGGGCTTCGTCGATCTCGCGCTGGAGCGCGCCTTCGTCTATCGCGAGCACAAGCCGTCGGAGGTGATGGCGCTCGAGGGCGGCAATCTCGATCGCGAGAAGGAAGCGCGCTTCTCGATGCTGGAGAAGCTCGCCGATCACGACGACGCGCTGATGGAGCAATTGCTGGAGGACATCCAGCCGCCGCGCGATGCCGTGTTCGACGATCTCGCCCGCGAATTGCGCGAGGGGTTGATCTGTCCGGTGCTGCTCGGCGCTGCGAGCCGCGAGAACGGCGTGCTCCGTTTGATGAAGGCGCTGCGCCACGAGTCGCCGGGCGTCACCGAGACCGCCAAACGGCTCGGCATCAAGGATCAGAAGGATGCGCTGGCCTTTGTGTTCAAGACCGTGCATTTGCAGCATGGCGGCAAGCTGTCGCTGACGCGCGTGCTGACCGGCCGCCTCGATGACGGCGCGACGCTGCAATCCTCAAGCGGCGACAGCGGGCGCGTTTCCGGCATCCTCGCGGTCTCGGGCGCGCATGACAGCAAGCGGCCGCAGGCCGAGGCCGGCGATACCGTCGCGCTCGGCAAGCTCGACGCGATCAAGACCGGCGATACGGTCTCGAGCGGCAAGACGGCCCCGGCCTCGCTGGTCAAGGTCGAGCCGGCGGCTCCGGTGCTGTCGATCTCGATCGCCGCGACCGACCGCAAGGATGACGTCAAGCTCGGCCAGGCGCTGCTGCGGCTGAACGAGGAGGATCCGTCGCTGACCATGATCCAGAACCCGCGCACCCACGACACCGTGCTGTGGGGGCAGGGCGAGATGCATCTGCGCGTCGCCCAGGAGCGGCTGAAGGACCGCTACGGCGTCAACGTCAAATCGCATCCGCCGGCGATCGGCTACCAGGAGACCATCCGTAAAGCCATCACGCAGCGCGGCCGGCACAAGAAGCAGTCCGGTGGCCATGGCCAGTTCGGTGACGTCGTGCTCGACATCAAGCCGAAGCCGCGCGGATCGGGCTTCGAATTCCACGAGAAGGTGGTCGGCGGCGCGGTGCCGCGCAACTATATCGGCGCGGTGGAGGAGGGCGTCGTCGACGCGCTGGCGCGGGGACCGCTCGGCTTCCCGGTGATCGACGTCGACGTCACGCTGACCGACGGCTCCTATCACAGCGTCGATTCCTCCGACCTCGCGTTCCGCACCGCGGCGCGGATCGGGGTCAGTGAGGGGTTGCCGCAGTGCCAGCCGGTGCTGCTGGAGCCGATCCATATGGTCGAGATCGTGTGTCCGACCGAGGCGACCGCCAAGATCAATGCGATCCTGTCGGCGCGCCGCGGCCAGATCCTCGGCTTCGACACCCGCGAGGGCTGGAGCGGCTGGGACTGCGTTCGCGCCACGATGCCGGAATCCGAGATCGGCGACCTCATCGTGGAGCTGCGCTCGGCCACCGCCGGCGCCGGCACCTTCACCCGCCAGTTCGACCGCATGGCCGAAGTGACGGGCCGCGCCGCCGACCAGATCATCGCCGCGCATCGCGACGCGGCGTGACGCTGGCGCTGCGATCACGCACTGCGGGCGTGATCGTTGGCAGGATGGCCGCGGCCAGCTAGCTTGCGTCCCCATGGGGGCGCAAGGTCATCATGCTGGAATCCCGCCGTAACCTGGCGCTGGCCTGCGCGCTCAGCGCGCTGGCCGGTTATGTCGATGCCATCGGCTATCTGCAGCTCGGCGGACTGTTCGTCTCTTTCATGAGCGGCAATTCGACGCGACTTGGCGTCACGCTGGCCGAGGGGCATTGGCAGCACGCGCTGGAGGCGCTGGCGCTGATCGTGCTGTTCGTTGTGGGTGCCGCGGCCGGCAGCCTGATCGTGCTCAGCCGCTTCGCGCATCGCCAGCCACTGATCCTGCTGGTCGAGGCGCTGCTGCTCGCGGCAGCGGCACTGGCCTATGCCAATGGTCTGCCGAACACCGCCGTCGCCGCCATCGTGCTGGCGATGGGGCTCGAGAACGCGGTGTTCCAGCTTGCAGGCGGGGCCGGGCTTGGCCTGACCTATGTCACCGGGGCGCTGGTCAAGGCCGGGCAATTGATTGCCGCCGCGCTGACCGGCGGCGCAGGCTGGGCCTGGCTACCGAATCTGATGCTATGGGCGGCGTTGGTCGCGGGCGCGCTGGCCGGCGCCATCGCCTACCACTGGATCAATCTCGCCGCGATCTGGTTCGCCGCCGGCACCGCCTTCATCCTCAGCGCGCTGGTTTTCGGGAACACGAAGCGGACGGATTGACAGCGCACGTGCCTTGGCCGATGTCACGGTCATGACATCCTCAAGCATGCCATCCCAAGGCAAAACCCGCGCCGCGTGCCTGATCGGCTGGCCGGCGGCGCATTCCCGCTCGCCGCTGATCCATCATTACTGGCTGCGCACCCTCGGCATCGAGGGCGGCTACGTGATCGAGGCGGTGCCGCCGGAGGATTTCAAGGATTTCCTGTTCCGCCTGTCGCTGCGCGGCTTCGTCGGCGCCAACGTCACCCGTCCGCACAAGGAGCACGCGCTGGCGCTGTCGGCGCCGGATGAGCGCGCCCGCGCCGTCGGCGCTGCCAACACGCTGTGGTTCGCCGATGGCGAGTTGCGCTCGACCAACACCGACGTCGAGGGCTTCATCAACAATCTCGACGCCTGCGCGCCCGGCTGGGACAAGACCGATGACGCGCTGGTGCTCGGCGCCGGCGGCGCAGCGCGCGCGGTGGTGTTCGGCCTGATCGAGCGCGGGATTGCGCGCGTGCACCTGGTCAATCGAACGATCGACCGCGCCCGCGCGCTTGCCGCCCTGTACGGCGCAGGTGTGCATCCTGCGACCTGGGACACGGTCGGCGAGTTGTTGCCGCGCGCGGGGCTGCTGGTGAACACGACGTCGCTCGGCCAGCACGGCCAGCCTCCGTTGGAGATCGATATCGGCCTGTTGCCGGAGGGCGCGGTTGTTTCCGACATTGTCTACGTGCCGCTGGTGACGCCGTTGCTTGCGGCGGCAACGGCGCGGGGGCTGAGGACCGCCGACGGGCTCGGCATGCTGCTGCATCAGGCGGTGCGCGGTTTCGAGCTTTGGTTCGGGCAGCGCCCGCAGGTAACGGCGGAGCTGCGTGCGATCGTCGAGGCCGATCTCACAAAGACTTGAGCCTTGGAATAGCGTCTCCGGAGCGGGGTCTCGTGTTAGTCCCCCCGCGTTCCCTCCCGGAGATCAACCATGCTTGCCCGCCGCTCCCATCTCGTTCGTCCGTTCATTGCGCTTGCGATGGTGACGGCATCCACGCTCTACGCGCTTGCGCAGCAGCCGCCGACCCCGACCCGGGTGCGCGGAACCGTCGAGAGCGTCGATGGCGATACGCTGGCGGTGAAGTCGCGCAGCGGCGAAGAGGTCAAGCTGCACATGGCAGGGAATATGCTGGTGCTTGGCCTCACCAAGATCGGCCTGTCCGACATCAAGGTCGGTTCCTTCATCGGCACGACCACGGTGCCCGGCCCCGATGGCACGCCGAAGGCGGTCGAGGTGCATGTGTTCCCCGAAAACATGCGCGGCACCGGTGAAGGTTCGCGGCCTTACGATCTGAAGCCGAACAGCAGCATGACCAACGCGACCGTCGCGGAATCCGTGGTCAGCAATGACGGCCATACCTTGCTGGTCAAGTACAAGGACGGCGAGAAGAAAGTGCAGGTCGGGCCGGAAACGCCGGTCGTGACCTATGTTCCCGGCGACAAGGCGGACCTGAAGGCCGGCGCCAAGGTCATCGCCTTCATGAAGAAGCTGCCCGACGGCTCGTTCGAGACCGACCGCATCAGCGTCGGCCGCGACGGGCTGACACCGCCGATGTGACGCGAGGCGTAGCTCTCTCAACACGTCGTCCCGGGTCGCGATTCGCTTGCCCGGGACGACGAAGACTATCCGGGCTACGATCGCCGTGCAGCGCTCAAGCGCATCACCTGTCCGTGACTGCAGTAACAGTCCCTCATCCGGTGCGTAAATGTCGTGCAAGCCGTCACTCCCGCGAGGAGTTGTGGCTTGCACGGAATACCACCAATTCCCCGGTGTTCCCCAATCGCCAGCCAAACCCATGAGGGACACCATGCCGAAGTCACCATTCCTTGCCGCATTGCTTCTCGTTGCCGTTGCCTCGACCGCGTCGGCGCAGCAGCCGCCGACCGTGCGCATTCGCGGCACCATCGAGGCCGTCGACGGCGCAATGCTGTCGATCAAGTCGCGCGACGGCGCCGACATGAAGGTGCGGACGACCGATAACGTCGCGGTGTTCGGTGTCGCCAAGACCGATCTGTCCGAGATCAAGTCCGGTTCCTACATCGGCGTCACCGCGATGCCCGAGCCGGACGGGACGCAGAGGGCGATCGCGGTTCACATCTTCCCGGAAAATCAGCGCGGCGCCGCCGAAGGTTTTCGTCCCTGGGACCTGCGCGCCAACTCGACCATGACCAATGCCACCGTCGCCGAGACGGTGCAGGGCACCGACGGCCAGAACATCACGGTGAAATACAAGGACGGTGAGAAGAAGGTCTTGGTGCCGCCCGGCACCCCGGTCGTGACCTTTGTCTCCGGCGACAAGTCGGAGCTGAAGCCGGGCGCCAAGATCATCATCTTCGGCGCGGTCAAGAAGGACGACGGCACGCTCGAAGCCAACCGCGTCAATGTCGGCCGCGACGGCATCGCGCCGCCGATGTGACACGAAGTGTCATTCCGGGGCGATGCGTAGCATCGAACCTCAGATGCGCAATTGCGCATCGGGGGATCTCGATCCGCAGGCTCCGCTGTCGTCCCGGCGAAGGCCGGGATCCATAACCACCGATGACGATTGTTGAGAAAGGCTGTGGCCACAGCCGCGTTCAAATCTCGCGCGGCTGTGGTGATGGTCCCGGCCTTCGCCGGGACGACGACGAGTTTGTGGCTACGATCGCCTCAAACCGCCAGCACCTTGTCGTCGATCTCGGCGATGGTGTTGACGCCACACAGCCCCATGGTGGTGGTGAGCTCCTTGCCCAAAATGTCGAGCGCCTTGGCGACGCCGGCCTGGCCGCCGGCGCCGAGGCCGTAGGCATAGGCGCGGCCGATCATGCAGGACTTCGCGCCGAGCGCGAGCGCGCGCATGATGTCCATGCCGGTGCGGATGCCGCCGTCGAACATGATCTCGAGCTGTGATCCGACCTCGTCGACGATCTCCGGCAGCACCTCGATCGAGGACGGTGCGCCGTCGAGCTGGCGGCCGCCATGGTTGGAGACCACGATCGCCTGCGCGCCGGTCTTGGCGGCGAGCTCGGCGTCCTCGACATCGAGAATCCCTTTGAGGATCAGCTTACCCGGCCAGATGCTGCGGATCCAGTCGATGTCCTTCCAGCTCAACGAGGTGTCGAACTGCGAGGCGGTCCATTCCGATAGCTTGGTGAGATCCTCCGTGCCTTTGACGTGACCGGCGATGTTGCCGAAGGTGCGGCGCTTGCCTTGCAGCACGCCCGACACCCAGGCGGGCTTGGTTGCGAAGTCGATCAGCTTCGACAGCGACCATTCCGGCGGCACCGTCATGCCGTTCTTGATGTCCTGGTGGCGCTGGCCGATCACCTGCAGGTCGACGGTCAACACCAGCGCCGAGCATTTCGCCGCGATCGCGCGCTCGATCAGCGATTTGATGAAGCCGCGGTCCTTCATGACGTAGAGCTGGAACCAGAACGGCTTGTCGACGCTAGCGGCGATGTCTTCGATCGAGCAGATCGACATCGTGCTCTGGGTGAACGGGATGCCGGCCGCCTGCGCCGCGCGGCAGGCGTAGATCTCGCCGTCACCATGCTGCATGCCGAGCAGGCCGACAGGGGCCAGGATCAGCGGCATCGCGGCCGGTTCGCCCAGGATCGTGGTCGCGAGGCTGCGCTTGGACACATCGACCAGGATGCGCTGGCGGAACTTGATCTGCTGCAGGTCCTCGGAGTTGGCGCGCAGCGTGTCCTCGGTATAGGAGCCGCGGTCCGCATAATCGAAAAACGCCTTCGGCACCCGGCGCTTGTGCAGCTGGCGCAGGTCTTCGATGCAGGTAATGTGCTTCATGGACGTTTCCGGCCTTCTTCTATGTCGCAAGTTCTGAGATAGCGAGTTCTTGCAGATGTTCGGTCTTGCCGTCATCTAGCATGGTTGAAGGGCCCGCCAAATCGAAGACGGATGGGAGAGCACGATGACGCAATCAGGCTCCAAGCCGAAGCCGGACGACAATACCGAAAAGCGCCGGCTCGACGAGGCCCTGGAAGAGGGCCTGGAGGAGACGTTTCCCGGTTCCGATCCCGTCAATGTCACCCAGCCGGCCCCCACCAAGGGCGACCAGCACGTCAAGCGCAACGGCAAAGGGTAGGGGACAGCGCGCGTCCCCGGGGATTGTCTTAACGACAGGAATGTTATATTTTTCAGCGTCTTAAGGCTGAAGAATGTGGTTCGGCCATGGTAATGATTCATCATATTTTTTGAAGTCATCTTAGCGCCTGACAGTCTATAAGGCCGATGCACGCTAGACTGGTGGGCGTTCGGGGCTCTCTCGCCGGATGGTTCGAGGGGTCCGTGTTGGGGGTTACATGAGCCGCAAATATTTCGGGACCGATGGGATTCGGGGCCGCGCCAATGGACTGATCACGCCGGAGCTCGCGCTCAAGGTGGGGCAGGCCGCAGGATTGGTATTTCAGCGTGGCGACCATCGCCATCGCGTCGTGATCGGCAAGGACACGCGGCTGTCCGGCTACATGATCGAATACGCCATGGTCGCGGGCTTTACCTCGGTCGGTATGGACGTGCTGCTGGTCGGCCCGATGCCGACGCCGGCGATCGCGATGCTCACCAAGTCGATGCGCGCCGATCTCGGCGTGATGATCTCGGCGTCGCACAATCTTTTCGAGGACAACGGCATCAAGCTGTTCGGCCCGCAGGGCTTCAAGCTGTCCGACGACGTCGAGAAGCAGATCGAGCAGTTGCTGGATGAATCGCTCGACCGCCGCCTGGCGCAGAGCGCGAGCCTCGGCCGCGCCCGCCGCATCGATGGCGTCCACGACCGCTACATCGAATTCGCCAAGCGCACTTTGCCGCGCGACCTCTCGCTCGACGGCTTGCGCGTCGTGGTCGATTGCGCCAACGGCGCCGCCTACAAGGTGGTGCCGGAAGCGCTGTGGGAGCTCGGCGCCGACGTGGTGCCGATCGGGGTCGAGCCCGACGGCTTCAACATCAACAAGGAATGCGGCTCGACCTCGCCGGAGGCGCTGTCGAGGAAGGTGCGCGAGATGCGCGCCGATATCGGCATCGCGCTCGATGGCGATGCCGATCGCGTCATCCTGGTGGACGAGCGTGGCCACATCGTCGACGGCGACCAGCTGCTCGCGGTGATCGCGCAGAGCTGGAAGGAAGAGGGGCGCCTCGCCAAGCCCGGCATCGTCACGACAGTGATGTCCAATCTCGGGCTGGAGCGCTTCCTGCAGGGCCACGGGCTTTCGATGGTCCGCACCCCGGTCGGCGACCGCTATGTGCTCGAGCAGATGCTGAGCGGCGGCTACAATCTCGGCGGCGAGCCGTCGGGCCATATCATCATGTCGGACTATTCGACCACCGGCGACGGCTTCGTCGCCGCGCTGCAGGTGCTGGCCGTGGTGCAGAAGCTGCGCCGCCCGGTGTCGGAGATCTGCCGGCGCTTTGATCCATTGCCCCAAATTCTGAAGAACGTGCGCTATCGCAGCGGCAAGCCGCTCGACGACGCCGAGGTCAAGTCCGCGATCACCGACGGCGAGAAGCGCCTCAACGGTCATGGCCGCCTGCTGATCCGCCCCTCCGGCACCGAGCCGGTGATCCGTGTGATGGGCGAGGGCGATGACCGCATCCTGGTGGAAGAGGTCGTCGACAACATCGTCAGCGCACTCGGCCACGCGGCGGCGGCTTAAGGGCAGCTAATTCTCCCATATAGAGGCTTGCCGATCCGTCATCCTGAGCAGCGCGCTTTGGCGCGCGTCTCGAAGGATGCACGGCCCGGCAGGTGGCCGATTCATCCTTCGAGACGCCTGCTGCGCAGGCTCCTCACGATGACGGGCTGAGAGTTCGATCGCCGGGCAGCTACTACACGGCGCATCGCTGCCATCGGCTAGCGCAACTGGTCCCGGCTGCCTCCGCGTCGTACGACGCGGAGGTATTTTTTGCGAAACTATCCGGGAATGCTGCAGTGAACAAACCCGTCGTGAGCGAACAGACGCTGGGTGAACCGGTGCAGGTCGCCGAGCTGGGCTCAGCGCAGGCCGCGAAGGCGGCCGCCGCTGCGGGGCCGGCCTATGTCGTGCTCGCAGGCATCAGCTTCTCGCACTTCCTCAACGACACGATGCAGTCGCTGATCGCGTCGGTCTATCCGATCCTGAAGGACAATTACGCGCTCGACTTCGCGCAGATCGGCATGATCACGCTGGCGTTCCAGTTCACCGCCTCGCTGCTGTAGCCGCTGGTCGGGCACTTCACCGACAAGAAGGCGCAGCCGTTTTCGCTTTCGATCGGCATGGGCTTCACCTTTTTCGGGCTGCTGCTGCTCAGTGTCGCGCACTCCTACGGGATGATCCTGATCGCGGCTTCGCTGGTCGGGCTCGGGTCTGCGGTGTTCCATCCGGAATCCTCCCGCATCGCGCGGCTGGCGTCAGGCGGGCGCTACGGTTTCGCGCAATCGGTGTTTCAACTCGGCGGCAGTTTCGGCACCTCGATGGGACCGGTGCTCGCTGCCCTGATCGTGGTGCCGTTCGGTCAGCCCTCGATCGCCTGGTTCTCCTCGATCGCCTTCCTCGCCATCGTGATCCTCTGGCGCATCGGCGTCTGGTACAAGCCGCAGATTGCCGGCAAGAAGGCCGCCGCCATCGAGCGGCATCCGGACCATCCGGACCGGCGGCGCGTGATGACCGCACTTGTCGTGCTGGTCGCGCTGCTGTTCTCCAAACAGCTCTATGTCTCGAGCCTGTCGAGCTATTACATCTTCTATCTGATCGACCGGTTCGGCGTCTCGACGCAGGCGGCACAGCTCTATCTGTTCATCTTCCTTGCCGCGAACGCTGCCGGCGCGTTCATCGGTGGCCCGCTCGGCGATCGCTTCGGCCGCAAATACGTGATCTGGTTCTCGATCCTCGGCGCGCTGCCGTTCACGCTGGCGCTGCCCTATGCCGGGCTGTTCGCCAGCGCGGTGCTGACGGTCGTGATCGGCCTGATCATCTCGTCGGCGACGTCGGCGATCATCGTGTTCGCGCAGGAATTGATGCCGCATCGCTTCGGCATGATCTCCGGCGTGTTCTTCGGCGTCGCGTTCGGCATCGGCGGGCTGGGCGCCGCGGTGCTTGGCAAGCTTGCCGACCACACCTCGATCGCCTTCGTCTATCAGCTCTGCGCATTCCTGCCGGCGATCGGCCTGCTCGCGGTGTTCCTGCCGAAGATGCCGAAGGCCGTTCGCTGAGCTCTCGCCGTACGGCGCGTCTTCATTGGGCCTTCGCTAACAGGCGCAGCTTGCGTGCGCTGCAAATGGCGCGCCTGCGTCAACGCTTCATTAGCACCTGTGGCGCAATCGCCATCTTTCGCTGCCGCATGCGCGTATTTATGGACCCATAAGCAACAGGAGCAGAAATAGGTGACAGAAAATCAACCTTAAAAATTAGGGTTAAGTGCCGCTTAAACATTTGCTGGCATCGTCCGCCCGTGAGTTTCAGACGTGGGGCTTTGTGTCGCCTCACTGGCCCAAAAGGACGAAGCCAATGCGTAGCGTAAAGACCCTGATTGCCGCAGGCGCGGCATCTCTGCTGTCCTCGGCGGCGTTCGCTGCCGACATGCCGATCATGCCGCCGCCCCCGATGGCGTATGCACCCCCGCCGGTCCAGGATTTCGGCGGCTGGTATCTGCGCGGCGACATCGGCATGACCAACACCCAGGCCAAGCTGCACGTCAACGCCTACGACAGGCTGCCGGCCGGCACGGCCTTCAACCAGTATGGCCACGGTTTTGACGGCGGCATGCTCTACGGCATCGGCGTCGGCTATCAATTCAACAGCTGGTTCCGCGCCGACGTCACCGGTGAGTATCGCTCGAAGGTGAGCTTCAACGGCACCGACTTCTTCACGTTCCCCGGGCCGAGCTCGCTGGGCGATACCTATCATGGCGGCATTCAGAGCTGGGTCGGCCTCGTCAACGTCTACGCCGATCTCGGCACCTGGGGTTGCTTGACCCCGTTCATCGGTGCCGGTGTCGGTGCCGCTGTGATCAAGACCGCGGCCTTCTCCGACAATGCGACGTTCCCGAGCGGATCGGGCCTGACCAGCTCCTTCATCGCCGACGGCGCCACCAAGACCAACTTCGCCTGGGCACTGCACGCCGGTGTCGCCTACAAGGTCACCAACAACTTCACGGTCGAACTGGCCTATCGCTATCTCGACATGGGCACCGCCGGCCAGGGCCAGGGTCACTTCTTCGACAACACGCCGGCCGGTCCCTCGAGCTTCCAGTACCGCGACATCACCTCGCAGGATGTGAAGCTAGGCGTGCGTTTCAACCTGCCGTGCTGCGACGTGCCGCCCCCGCCGCCGCCGCCCCCGCTGATCCGCAAGGGCTAATAAGGGTTAATTTCGAGCCTTCACGGTTAACGATTGAAAACGGCGCGGGATCGTCCCGCGCCGTTTTGCTTTGCCGCGTGATGTCGCGAGCTTCTTGCAACTTGCATGCTCGAAAGCCGCCGGCGAAACGATTGGTTAAGGTTAACAGGCGATGATCAACGCGCATTCGATGAGTGGGATGGAGCGTTGCGATGCGTAGGTTCTTGCTGGCGGCGATGATGTTCGGGGCGGTGACCGGCGCGCAGGCGGCCGACATGCCTGATTTCCTTCGCGGCAGTCTGCCCGCTTCCAGCGCACCAACCAGAAACTGGGACGGCTGGTATGTCGGCGGCCAGGTCGGCCAGTCATGGATCAACACCGACTTTGGCGGTAGCGTTGCATCCCTGACCAATTCGATATTCCGCAACACCACGCTGCAGGGACCGACATCCCAGTTCAATCTGCTGGGTCGGGTCAATGCGCAAAGCTCGGGCTTCGGAGCGTTTGTCGGGCGCAACTGGCAGTATGACGACGTCGTGGTCGGTGTCGAAGCAAACTATACCTATTGGTCCGGGCTTACCACAACGACGACCGGAAGTTTGGGTCCGATTCAAGTCGCACAACCGACCCTGGTCCTGCCGGTCGGCGCCACTGCCGCCGACAGCGTGACGTTGAATGGAAGCGCTTCGATGAAGCTCAAGGACGAGATGACGTTCCGCGGCCGGGCGGGTTGGGCAACCGGTGACTTCCTGCCTTACATCTTCGGCGGCCTTGCGGTCGGCCGAATGGATGTTTCGCGCACGGTCACGAGCTCCGTGAACAGAACGATCAACTTTGCCGATGGAAGTTCGACCAACTTTGCACTTCCGCAGTTTGCGCAAACCGCGACGGATGCGAAAACGGACGCTTACGTTGCCGGCTGGACCGCTGGTCTCGGCCTGGAATACATGCTGTGGAACTGTGTTTTCCTGCGCGGCGAGTGGGAATACGTCAAGTTCATGCCGGTCAAGAACACGTCGGTCACACAGAACAGCGTGCGTGCGGCCATCGGCTACAAGTTCTGACCAGCGCAGCGTCGCTTGACACCGCAATGTGCGGCTGATCCGATGTTGCTCCGCAAGCGGAGCGACCTCACATGAAAATCCACGGCGACGCCAATTCAGGCAATTGCCTGAAGGTGAAATGGGTCTGCGACAAGCTGGCGCTGCCCTACACATGGGTCGAGATCGACACCATGAAGGGCGGCAGCCGGACGGCGGACTTCCTCAAGCTGAACGGCTGGGGCCAGGTGCCGACGGTCGAGCTGGATGACGGCCGCACGCTCGCGCAATCCAACGCCATCATCCGCTACCTCGCGCGCGGCAGCGACCTGATTCCCGGCGATCCCTATCGCGCGGCGCAGATGGATGCCTGGATGTTCTGGGAGCAGAACAGCCATGAGCCATATGTCGCCGTCTGCCGCTTCCAGACCGTGTATCTCGGCAAGGCGGTTTCCGAGATCGATCCGAACCTGATCAAGCGCGGCTATGTCGCGCTCGATCACCTGGAGCGGCACCTGGCAGGCACGCAATTCCTGGTCGGCGATGCATTCTCGCTCGCCGACGTGTCGTTGCTCGCCTATACGCGCATGGCGGAGGACGGCGGCCTCGCACTCGCGCGCTATCCGATGATCCGCCGCTGGATCGCCGATGCCGAGCACGTGCTCGCGCTGCCGCCGGTCCGCTGACCTCGGGTGAACGCCGCCATGACTGAAGCCTCACGCATCACGATCCGTCGCGCGCGGCGCGAGGATGTCGCCGCCATCGTCGGCATGCTGGCGGACGATCCACTCGGCAGCGCGCGCGAGCGGATCGAAGATCCGTTGCCGCAGAGCTATTACGAAGCCTTCGCGCGGGTCGAGCGTGATGCGAACCTGCAGCTCGTGGTGGCCGTCGACGGCGAGGGCGCCGTCGTCGGCTGCCTGCAACTCGCGGTGCTGCCGGGGATCAGCTCGCAGGGCTCTTCGCGTGGCCTGCTTGAGGACGTCCGCGTTGCAAAGTATTGCCGCAGCCGCGGCATCGGCGAGCTGTTGGTGCAGTGGGCGGTGACCGAGGCGCGCGCGCAAGGCTGCACGCTGGTCGAGCTGCTGACGCATCACACCCGTGTCGACGCGCAGCGCTTCTATGAACGGCTTGGATTCGCGCGCAGTCATCTCGGCATGACGCTCCGCTTTTGAGCTACGCGATCGAAGTTGTGCCGCACGCAGGGCAATGCCTGCGGTAGCCGCTGCTCGGCTATCCGGTTAACAGCCAATAAACTAAGCCGGCCTCGGTGATTTTACGGGTCGGAACGAGTCCGGTATGTCCGGCGTCTCCCACGGGGCGGCGGGCAACTGGGGATTGGGATGTCGGATTATTCGATCGTGCGGGTCGGCAACGAGTACATCGTGCAGGCCGGCGACAAGAGCATTTTGAAAATATCGAGCCGGCGCAAGGCAGTTAAGATCATGACTCTGGCGGCAGATCTGCTCGATCAGGAGACGTTGCAGCAGGTCGAGGACGCCCCATCAATCAGCCGTGATCTCCCGATTGTTCCGGAAAAGTCTGAACTTCCTTGACGTTTGGGCACCCTTCCACTATCTCCGACCGCGGGAAACCTCTCCCCACCGAGAGGCAGCTATCTGGAAGGGTAGATTATGACTGCAGCGAAGCCCGCTTCGCGGCCCAACGTGCCGCATTTCTCCTCCGGCCCCTGCGCCAAGCGCCCCGGCTGGAACCCCGACAATCTCAAGGACGCCGCCCTCGGCCGCTCGCATCGTGCGAAGGTCGGCAAGGCCAAGCTCAAGCTCGCGATCGAACTGACGCGCGAAGTGCTTGAGGTGCCCGCGGACTACAAGATCGGCATCGTGCCGGCGTCGGACACCGGCGCGGTCGAGATGGCGCTGTGGTCGCTGCTCGGTGCGCGGCCGGTCACCACGCTCGCCTGGGAATCCTTCGGCGAGGGCTGGGTCAGCGACATCGTCAAGGAATTGAAGCTGAAGGACGTCACCAAGCTGAACGCGGCTTACGGTGAAATCCCCGATCTCTCCAAGGTCGATCCGGCGTCGGACGTCGTCTTCACCTGGAACGGCACCACCTCGGGCGTGCGCGTGCCGAACGCCGACTGGATCAGCGCAACCCGTGAAGGCCTCACGATCTGCGACGCGACCTCGGCCGCCTTCGCGCAGCCGCTCGATTTCGCCAAGCTCGACGTCGTCACCTTCTCCTGGCAGAAGGCGCTCGGCGGTGAAGCGGCGCACGGCATGCTGATCCTGTCGCCGCGCGCGGTCGAACGGCTCGAGACCTACAAGCCGGCCTGGCCGCTGCCGAAGATCTTCCGCCTCACCAAGGGCGGCAAGCTCAATCAGGGCATCTTCGAGGGCGAGACCATCAACACGCCGTCGATGCTCTGCGTCGAGGATTATCTCGACGCGCTGCATTGGGCGAAGTCGATCGGCGGCCTGAAGGCCCTGATCGCGCGCGCCGACGCCAACACCAAGGCGCTCGCCGACTGGAAGGCGCGGACGCCCTGGATCGACTTCCTGGCCAAGGATCCCGCGATCCGCTCCAACACCTCGGTGTGCCTGAAGTTCACCGATCCCGCGATTACCTCGCTTCCCGCTGACGCGCAGGCCGACTTCTGCAAGAAGCTGGTCGCGCTGGTGGAGAAGGAGAACGCCGGCTTCGACTTCGCGTACTACCGCGATGCGCCGGCGGGCCTGCGGATCTGGTGCGGCGCCACCGTCGAGGCCAAGGATGTCGAGTTGCTGACGCAGTGGATCGACTGGGCCTTCGCCGAGACCAAGGCAGCGCTGCCCAAGGCTGCATAACAAGGCTGCCTAAAGAGGCGGCCCAAGCCGCTTCGCGTAACTCATCATCGTTATGGCCGGGCTCCACCCGGCCATCTATCGCGCAGAGTGGCCGGGCGGGCTTCGTGCCCGCGGCCGTCGTGTATTCAAACGCATCGTTCAGCAACGGATCATTCCGATGACAAAACCCAAAGTTCTGATTTCCGACGCGCTGTCGCCCGCCGCCGTGCAGATCTTCAAGGATCGCGGCGTCGAGGTCGACTTCCAGCCCAACCTCGGCAAGGACAAGGACAAGCTCGCCGAGATCATCGGCAATTATGATGGCCTCGCGATCCGCTCGGCCACCAAGGCGACCGCCAAGATCATCGAGAAGGCGACGAAGCTGAAGGTGATCGGCCGCGCCGGCATCGGCGTCGACAATGTCGAGATTCCCGCGGCGACCGCCAAGGGCATCATCGTGATGAACACGCCGTTCGGCAATTCGATCACGACCGCCGAACATGCGATCACGCTGATGCTGGCGCTGGCGCGCGAGATCCCGCAGGCCGACGCCTCGACCCAGGCCGGCAAGTGGGAGAAGAACCGCTTCATGGGCGTCGAGATCACCGCCAAGACGCTGGGCGTGATCGGCTGCGGAAATATCGGCTCGATCGTCGCCGACCGCGCGCTCGGCCTGCGCATGAAGGTGATCGCGTTCGATCCGTTCCTGTCGCCGGAGCGCGCCAAGGACATCGGCGTAGAGAAGGTCGAGCTGGATGACCTGCTCAAGCGCGCCGACTTCATCACGCTGCACACGCCGCTGACCGAGAAGACCCGCAACCTGATCGACGCGGCTGCGATCGCCAAGATGAAGAAGGGCGTCCGCATCATCAACTGCGCCCGCGGCGGCCTAGTCGACGAGCAGGCGCTGGTCGATGCGCTGAATTCCAAGCATGTCGCGGGCGCCGCGTTCGACGTGTTTGTCGAGGAGCCGGCGACGACGAACGTCTTGTTCGGTCATCCCAACGTGATCTGCACCCCGCATCTCGGCGCCTCCACCACCGAGGCGCAGGAGAACGTCGCGCTGCAGGTCGCCGAGCAGATGTCGGATTATCTGCTGTCGGGCGCGATCTCGAACGCGGTCAACTTCCCCTCGATCACGGCGGAAGAGGCGCCGAAGCTGAAGCCATTCATCGAGCTCGCCGAGAAGCTCGGTTCGTTCGCCGGCCAGCTCACCGAGAGCGGCATCCTCAAGACCACGATCACCTATGAGGGCCACGTCGCCGAGATGAAGATCAAGGCGATCACCTCGGCGGTGTTGTCGGGCCTGCTGCGCCCGATGCTGGGCGAGGTCAACGTGGTGTCCGCCCCTGTCGTCGCCAAGGAGCGCGGCATGGTGGTGGACGAGGTGGTCCGCGCAGCGCAGAGCGACTATGAGAGCCTGATCACGGTCACAGTCGCGACCGAGCGCCAGGAGCGTTCTGTGTCGGGTACCGTCTATGCCGACGGCAAGCCGCGCCTCGTCGACATCAAGGGCATCCGCGTCGACGCCGAATTCGGCAAGTCGATGATCTACGTGACCAACGAGGACAAGCCGGGCTTCATCGGCGCGTTCGCGAGCCTCTTGGGTGATGCGAAAATCAATATCGCGACCTTCCATCTCGGCCGCGTCAAGCAGGGCGGCGACGCCATTGCGCTGGTCGAGGTCGACGGCGCGGTGCCGGCGGAGCTGCTCGCCAAGGTGCAGGCGCTGCCGCAGGTGAAGCAGGCCAAAGCGCTCACGTTTTAAACGCTGTTTGAGCGGCCCTTCGTCGTCCGGGACGTGCCGGGCATGACGAGGGAAGTTGCCGTTCAAATGCATTCAAATTCCGATCTGCGGAACATGACGCCGTCTCCGGCCCCGGAGGCGGCGTTTGGCGTTCCGGGGCCTCCGGTATTGCTGTTGCGCCCGCCGAAAAATGTGTACGAACGGGCCACGACACGCCACAATGACCGTCATCTCAGAGGGAGAAAACAATGCGTGAAGCCGTAATCGTTTCCTATGCGCGCACCGGCCTGGCGAAGTCCGGCCGTGGCGGATTCAACATCACCCCGCCGATGTCACTCGCCGCGCACGCCATCAAGCACGCGGTCGACCGCGCCGGCGTCGACAAGGAATATGTCGAGGACTGCTATCTCGGCAATTGCGCGCATGGCGCGCCGAACATCGGCCGCCAGGCCGCGCTGCTCGCCGGCCTGCCGAAGTCGACCGCCGGCGTCTCGGTGAACCGCTTCTGCTCGTCGGGCCTGCAGACCATCGCGATGGCCGCGAACTCGATTCGTTCAGATGGTTCTGATTGCATCGTCGCCGGTGGCGTCGAGAGCATCTCGATTCCCGGCGGCGGCTCGCCGAAGGAATCGATCGATCCGGACCTGCTCAAGACCGCGCCCGACATCTTCATGGCGATGATCGATACCGCCGACATCGTCGCCGAGCGCTACAAGCTCAGCCGCGAATACCAGGACGAGTATTCGCTGGAGTCGCAGCGCCGCATGGCCGCCGCGCAGCAGGCCAACAAGTTCAAGGACGAAATCGTCCCGATGAAGACCAAGATGAAGGTGGTCGACAAGGCGACCAAGGCCGAGACGATCGTCGACTACGTGGTCGATCGTGACGAATGCAATCGCCCCGAGACCACGCTGGAAGGTCTTGCCAAGCTCGAGCCGGTCAAGGGCCCGGGCAAGTTCGTCACCGCCGGCAATGCCAGCCAGCTCTCGGACGGCGCCGCTGCCGTGGTGCTGATGGAGGCCAAGGACGCAGAGAAGCGCGGCCTCAATCCGCTCGGTCGCTTCGTGGCATGGGCCTCGGCCGGCTGCGAACCCGACGAGATGGGCATCGGCCCAGTGTTCGCGGTGCCGAAGCTGTTGAAGCGTCACGGCCTGAAGATCGACGACATCGATCTCTGGGAGCTCAACGAGGCGTTCGCCAGCCAGTGCCTTTACTCGCGCGACCAACTCGGCATCGATCCCGAGAAGTACAATGTCAACGGCGGCTCGATCGCGATCGGCCATCCGTTCGGCATGACCGGCGCCCGGCTCACCGGCCACCTCTTGCAGGAAGGCCGCCGCCGCAAGGCCAAGTGGGGCGTCGTGACCATGTGCATCGGCGGTGGTCAGGGCGGCGCCGGCCTGTTCGAGATCTATAGCTGAGCGCGATCAATACTGATTGCATGAGAACGAGCGGTCCGGCGGTAACGCCGGGCCGCTTTTCACTTGAAGTCGATCAAGCCGCCGGCAGATCCGCCGCGCGCTCACCGAATTCGAGCGCAGCGACCAGTTCGAGCGTCTGCCTGAGATCTGCGGCCTGCCCGGCGCCAAACGCCGTCTCGAAGCGCTCCTGCGCCTCGAGCCAGGCGGACCGCGACTCATCGAGCCGCGCTTCGCCGCGTTTGGTCAGCCGCACCAGCCGGCTGCGGCGGTCATTCTTGTCGACGGTGATGGTCAAAAGGCCGTCGCGCTCCAGCGGCTTGAGGTTGTGATTGAGCGCGGTGCGATCAAGCACCAGCGCTGCGGCGAGTTCCCCCATCGTCGGCGAGCCCGAGCGTTTGACATAGGCCAGAATGGCCCGTTGCGTGCCGCGCAGCCCTGACGTCGCAAGGATCTGATCGTAAAGCTGCGACACCCGCCGCGTCGCCTTGCGCAATGCCGTGAGATTACACCGACTGGTTTCGATCTTCGCCATCACCGCCTCCAATACGCTTGACATATACATGCATATGCACCTAATAGCAATAGATGCATATGCACTTATACGGGGGATGCGATGTCGGAGATCGAGGCGGAGACGATCGGGCCGGCTACCGCAACTGACGCGCGGCCGCGGGTTCGGGTTGCAACGGCCTCACCGCGTCTGGTCCTCGCGATCGTATCGGTCGGCATCTGCCTCGCAAATCTCGATTTGTTCATCGTCAATGTCGGGCTGCCGATCATCGCGCAGGAATTCCGCGGCGCCTCGCTCGAGGATCTGTCCTGGATCCTCAACGGCTATGCGATCGTCTATGCGGCGCTCCTGGTGTTTTTCGGCCGTCTGGCGGAGCGCCACAGCCGCAATCTGAGCTTTCTGCTCGGCGTTGCGCTGTTCACGGCGGCGTCGGCGGCCTGTGCGCTCGCGCTTAACGTCGAATTGCTGGTCGTTGCCCGCGTCGCGCAGGCCGCCGGTGCCGCGTTGATGACTCCGACCTCGATCGGCCTGCTCCTGGCGTCGTTTCCGCCCGACCAGCGGGCAGGTGCGGTGCGGACCTGGACCGCGATCGGCGGACTTGCGGCCGCGCTCGGGCCGCTGGCAGGCGGCGTGCTGGTCACCTTCGACTGGCGCTGGATCTTCATCGTCAATGTTCCGATCGGCGTCGTCGCACTGATCATCGGCTGGCTCAAACTGCCCGAAGTGCCCGGCCACGACGTGCCGCGTCCGAGCTGGTGGGCGGCGCTGCTGGTGACCTCCGGCATCGGCGCGCTGACATTCGCCATCGTGAAGGCGAATGACTGGGGATGGAGCTCGCGAGGCGTCGTGCTCGGCTTTGCCGTCGCGGGCCTCTCGCTCGCCGCGTTCGCGTGGCACTGTCTCCGTTCGAAGAACCCGTTCGTCGATCCCGCACTGTTTACGGTCAGGCCGTTCACCGGTGCGACGCTGGTCATGGCGCCTTACTCCGCGGCATTCGGCGCGATGCTGTTGTCGGTGGCGCTGTGGGAGCAAACCGTGTGGGGGTGGTCGGCGCTCAAGACCGGCCTTGCGATCGCGCCGGGTCCGCTGCTTGTTCCGTTCACGTCTCTGTTGTTCGCCGGTCGCCTGATCGCGCGATTTGGTGCGGCCGCCGTCGTGTCGGTCGGCATCATGTCGTTCGCGGCCGGCCTTATGATCTGGGCAACGTGGCTTGGTGCAGACCCCGACATGCCTGCTTTTGTGGCGGGTATGATGCTCACGGGTGTCGGCGTCGGGCTGACCTTTCCGACCCTGATGGGCGTCGGCGCCGGCTCGCTGCCGCCGTCGTCGTTCGCGACCGGCTCCGGCGTCATCAACATGATCCGGCAGGCTATGCTTGCGATCGGCGTCGCGATCTTTGTCGCGATCCTGGCTACGCCGGCCACGATGGCTGACAGGATCGCGGCATTCCAGCGCGGCTGGTGGATCATGATCGCGATCACCATTGCCGGCTTCGTGCCGAATTACCTGTTCATTAGGCGCAGATCGGATCACTAGCGCCCGAAAACATCGCCGCGCCATCTGGCAGCCGCGGCGGCGCCATGCTCGCGCCGCACGGAAACCTCAATCGAACCAGTCTCTTCCTTGTTGCGTCTCACCACGAGAAGCGGCGCGCCTTCGCGTTTGGCGCACCGTTCATCTCACGCGATGCGGCGTTTTCCCGGAGGGATGTGATGCGAAGGACTGCGAATTGTCTTGTGACCACCAGCCTGGTGCTGGCGGGCGCGCTGGTTGTCGGGCCGCTCCACGCGGCCGATCTCGATACAGCGTCGCAGGTCGACGCCGTCACCGTCTATCCGGATGGCGCGAGCGTTACCCGCGTCATCACGCTGGATCTGCCAGCCGGAGACAACACGCTCATCGCGAAGGATTTCCCGATGGGGCTCGATCCATCCTCGCTCCGGGTCGAGGGCGATGCCGGCGCCAAGCTGACGATCGGTGCCATCGACGCGCGGCCGCCGCACCTGGTGCCGCCGGTCAACCTGCCCGACATCGACAAGCGGATCGAGGCGCTGAGGGATCAGCGCGAGGATTTGCAGGGGATCATCAGCTCGGCCGAGGCGCGGCGCAAATTCGCCGAGCACTTCGCCGAGGCCGCGCCGGTCGGGATCGGCGAGAAGGGCGAGGCACGCCCGGTCAGCGAATGGCGGGCGGCGTTCTCTGCGGTGGCGGATGAAGTCGCAACCGCCGACAGCGCGATCCGCGACGCCACGCGCAAGCAGCGCGACATCGACCGCGAACTGGCGCGCCTGGAAGCCGACCGCGGTGCCAAGCCGCCGAGCCACCTCGAGGTACGGATCGAGCTTGCCTCCGCCGCTGCTACCAAGGCTACCCTGCGGGTGACCTATGCGGTGCGGAATGCGCGCTGGATGCCGATTTACGACGCCCGTCTCGATACCGGCACCAAGGACCGCAAGCCTGCGATCGAGCTGGTGCGTCGCGCCGAGATCACCCAGTCGACCGGCGAGGACTGGTCGAATGTGGCGCTTGCGGTCTCCACCGTGCGGGTTGCGCGGGGCGGCAACGCGCCCGAGCTCAATTCACTGCTCGTGCAATACCCGCAGCCGCCGCGGCCGCTGCCGTCGGCCAGCATACGGTCGCGTGAGGCCGTGGCGCCTGCGCCGCAGGCCGATATGGTCCAGCAATTCCGCTTCAATGGCGGGTCGACCTTTGGGGAACAAGAGGCGACGGCGGAAATCGGCGCCTTCCAGGCCTCCTTCAAGATCCCCGGCCGCGTCAGCGTTTCAGCCAATGAAGGCGCCAAGAGCCTGCGCATCGCGACGGCGACGATCACCCCCGATCTCGCGGTCCGCGCCGTCCCCGTGCTCGATCCGACCGCGTTCCTGGAAGCGAGCTTCGTGCAGGCCGACGACGCGCCTCTGCTGCCGGGGCAGGTCTCGATCTACCGCGACGGCATCTTCGTCGGCCGCAGCCGGATGGTGACGGCCGCCAAGGACGAGACCGTGCGGCTCGGCTTCGGCGCCGACGACAAGGTCAAGATCGAGCGCACGGTGGTGAAGCGCAACGAAGGCTCGGCCGGCCTGATCGTGACCACGTCGAAGACCGACGAGCGTGCGTTCAAGACCACGGTGCGCAACGGCCACGACTTCCCGATCAAGGTCGCGATCCAGGATCAGCTCCCGGTCAGCGAGAACGACGACATCGTGGTCGAGATGCTGCCCTCCTCGACGCCTGCGACCACCACCAATCTGCGCGACAGGCGCGGCGTGCTGGAATGGGCGTTCGAGGCCAAGCCCGGCGAGATCAAAGACATCAATTTCGCCTGGCGGATGCGCTGGCCGAAGGACAAGGGCGTCGTGATGGTGCCGGCGGGCTGACCTGCGTCGGCCGCCGCTGATTGCCGCCGATGCGTGCGAGAGCGCCGGTTAGAAGCCGGCGCTCTCCTCGAGCCATTGCTGATCGTTCCAGCGCGCGCGACGGTCGAGGGCATGTGCGCGAACATCGTCCATGAAGCGCACCTTGCTGGCGAGTGCTGCGAGGAAAGCTACGATCGCCGCGATCCACGGCCACAGATACATCAGCAGCGAGGCGGGTATCTGGTTGGCGAATCCCGCTTGCAGCGCCCCCGTTGCGAAATAGGCCAGTACGGCCCAAGCAAGGGCCAGCATCGTGGCCACGACCTGATAGGTGTTCTGATGAAGCCGCACCAACCATCGCATCAGGCACAAATAGGCAAGGTAAACGATCACGCCGAGCATCAAGGCGACGCATGGCGGGGGCAGGCCCCAGCTTTGGTCCCAGGCCAGGTATGCAATGAAGCCCGCGGCGATCAGCGCCTCAATGTACGTCAAAATGGATTTTTCGCCCATGATTTGCCCCGCAGCGATTCAGTATCGGCGAAGGCTATCATCATCTAGCGCGTTGCTAGAAGTGCAATTGTGAGACAACCTTCGGATTGGTTTGGTCTGACGGCTCGCGCGGCCACCGGCGCAGGAGGACCGGACCAGCCTTCGCATACGCACTGTCATGCCCCGCCTTGAGCGGGGCATCCAGTACGCCGCGGCCTATCAGTTGAACTCGAACGCCTCTGGAATACTGGGTCGCCCGGGCGAGCCGGGCGACGACAGGCGTGTATGCGGCGAGTGTGACCGCCTCACTTCGCCTTCAGGAAGTCGCCGACCTCGAGCAGCACGAACTCGTCGTCATCGGCCTTGTTCGGATCGCGGCTCGAGGAGAACGGCAGGTTGTTGTCGTTGCCGACGATGATGTGGGTGTCGTCGACCCGATCGACGTTCTCGATGGTGAAGAACGGGAAAGTGTAGACGCCGTCGTTGAGCGGCTTGCGGGCCTTCTTGTTCGGATCGCGGATCTTCATCAGGTCGATATAGGCGACCTTGCGCACCGGCTTGCCGATATTGGCATCCGACAGCTCGATCTTGTAGACGCGCTTGAACCTGGCGAGATCGGGGAAGCAGTTCTCGCCGCGCTGGCCTTGCGGGCAGGCCTTGTCGGCGGTGCCTTCGCCATTGTCGCGCTCGATCACGAGGCCCTGGGTCGGGTCGATCATGTTGAAGTCGCCGATCGCATTGCCGTTCTGCTCGAACACATATTGCCAGTAGCGCCCGGTGAACTTCTCCGCCGCGACGTCGAATTCGAGGATGCGCGAGGCTTCCTTGCCGTCGACCTTCTCCCAATCCTTCTTGTCGGCATCCCACAGCGGTCCTTCGAGCAGGCCGTACAGGAACTTGCCGTCCTTGGAAGAGGCAAAGCCCTCAAAACCCTTGGAGCGGCGCAGATTGACGTTGGTGTAGGTGGCGCCGGGCGCGCCGGGCGACTGCACCGCCCAGTGATCCGGCGAGCGCACCGGCTTGCCGTCGGCGACGGTCTCGAACACGGCGAGGATCTTGCCGGTCTTGTCGGCCTTGAGGATGTAGGGCCCGAACTCGTCGCCGATCCAGAACGTGTCGTTGATGATCTGGAAGCCCTCGGTGTCGAAGTCGGCGCCGGTGAGATAACGCTTGGCAGTGTCCTCATGCACGATGCGGAACGGCACCTTCTTGTCGGGATCGTGCAGGAACACGGTCTCCTGCCGCTCGATCTTGCCGCCGGCCCAGTCCATCTTGTAGCGGTTCAGATACAGCATCGAGTCCGCCGAGTTGTAGCGCGAGCCCATGCCGTTGTCGGTGATCACCCAGAACGTGCCGTCGGGCATTGCCTTGATGCCGGAATGGCCCTGCAGCGGCTGGCCCTTGAACGGCAGCGACACGCCGGTCGGCCGCTCGTAGGACTTGCCCATCACAGTGCCGATGGCGTCGACGCGCTTGCCGGTGGTGTATTTGCCCGAGGTCTTCAGATCGGCCGGCGCATCGGCGGGGGCGTCGATGAAGCTCTCGGCCGGCATCACGGCGTGACCCGCCAGCGTCGCCGGGAATTCGCCTTCGCCCTGCGCGAACGCCGGTGCGGCGAGCAGGATCGAGGCGACGGAACAGAGCAGTGACAGGCGCATGGTTGATCTCCCAAAGGACAAACGATGCGGTGTTCTCCGGGGCGCCTGTTACAGCCCGCTGACAGTTTTGTGAATCGCCGATGTTGCGACGGGATAAGCCTTGCGGCCTTACGTCGCCTTGCTCGCCGGCCGCATGGTTTGCGGCAGCAGGAACGGCACGCCGCTTGCGGTGTGGTCGATCGCGGCGTCGATTTCGAAGATCTGCCGGAGCGTGTCGGTCCGCATGGCGGCGGCGCGGTCGCCGTCGACGGCAAGCCGCCCGCGATGCAGCAGCAGGATACGGTCGGCGAACCGCATCGCAAGGTTGAGGTCGTGCAGGATCGCGATCACGGCGGTGCCGCGCGCGGCGCGCCGCCGCGCGGTCTCGACCAGGTCGATCTGATGCCGCAGATCGAGGCTCGATGTCGGTTCGTCGAGCAGCAACAGCCCCGGCCCATGCAGCGCCTCGCCGCAGGCGAGTTGGACCAGCACGCGGGCGAAATGCGCACGCTGCTGCTCGCCCCCGGACAGCGTCGGCAATTGCCTGGAACGGAAATGCGCCAGCCCGACCTCGTCCAGCGCCGCCCTGACCAGGCCACGCGCCGCCGTGCGCGGGCTCTCGCCGGCGCCCATGCTGACGATTTCCTCGACCGTGAACGGGAAGGTGACGTTGACGTGCTGCGACAGCATCGCGCGGTGCTGCGCCAGCTCGCGCGGACCGTAGCCGTGCAGGTCGCGCTCTTTGAGCCTGGTCGTCCCGCGGGATGGCTTTAGATCGCCCGACAGCATCCGCAACAGGGTCGACTTGCCGGCGCCGTTGGGGCCGACGATCGCCACCATCTCGCCGGCGCCGATCCGGAGCGATATCGCGTCGACCAGGGTCGTACCGCCGACGGTCATGGACACTGACTGGGCCTCGAGCAGCGCCGTCATAGCGACACCAGCCCGCGCTGGCGCAGCAGCATGGCGAGGAAGAAGGGCGCGCCGATCGCCGCGGTCAGGATGCCGATCGGCATTTCCGCCGGCGCCACGATGGTGCGTGCCACCGTGTCGGCGCCGACCAGCAGGATGGCGCCGAGCAGCGCCGACGCCGGCAGCAGCAGGCGATGCGAGGGGCCGATCACCAGCCGCAAGAGATGCGGCACGACGATGCCGACGAAGCCGACCACGCCGCAGACCGAGACCGCGACGCCGGTCATCGCCGACACCAGCACGATCGAGATCCGCTTCAGCCGTTCGACGTCGACGCCGCTGTGGAATGCCTCGGCCTCGCCGAGCACCAGCACGTCGAGCCCGCGCGCGATCGAGAGGCAGGCGATCAGCGCAACGCCCAGCACTGGCGCCAGCGTCGTGAGCTTGCTCCAGGTCGCGCCGCTGAGCGAACCCAGCAGCCAGAAAGTGATATCGCGAAGCTGGCGGTCGTCGGCGACGAACACCAGAAGCCCGATGCCGGCATTGGCGATCGCGGCAATCGCGAGCCCGGCGAGCAGGAAGATCGCAATCGACGTGCGGCCGCCGCGGCTGGCGATGGCATAGAGCACGATGGTCGTGAGCAGCGAGCCGGCAAAGGCCGCGATCGGCAACAGCTGGTGCTGCAGGAAGCGCAGGCTCTCGCCGAGCTGGCTGTCGGTGAACACGATCGCGGCCGCGGCTGCAAACGCACCGCCGGAGGAGACGCCGACCAGCGCGGGGTCGGCGAGGGGGTTGCGGAACAGGCCCTGCATGATCGTGCCTGATACGGCAAGGAGCCCGCCGACCATCGCGGCTGCCGCGATGCGCGGGATCCGGATCGACCACACCACAAGCTGGTCGCGCGCGAGCAGCGGGTTGGCCGTGCCGTCCGCCCATAGCCCGAGCGCGGCCGGAAGCCGTGCCATCGGAATGCCGGCAGCCCCGACCGTCAGGGCGGCCAGCGCGGTCCCTGTGAGCACTGCAAGCAGGCAGAGCAAAGTGAGTGTCGCCGCAGGCCGCGGCGACATACCGGTGCGGCGTTGTTTCGCCCGCGCGCCGCGCCCGGCCAGCACGCTCATTGCCGGCAGTTCGCGGTCAGCGCCGCCGGCTTGAAGTTGCCGGCCTCCGGCGCCAGCGCCGGGTAGAGCTTGACCGAGAGATCGCGGGCTGCAGTCGCGGTGCGCGGTCCGAAACCGAGGAGATAGAGTCCTTCCATCGAGATGAAGGCCTTGTTGGCGGCGACCGGTGTCAGCGCGAAGGCCGGATGCGCGAACACCGCCTCCGAAGTCAGCGAATCCTTGCCGCGATCGATCGACAACACAACATCCGGCTTCGCCGCCACGATCGCCTCGTCATTGACGGGCTTGTAGCCATCGTAGCCGTCGATCGCGTTGACGCCCCCGGCGAGCTGGATGATCTCGTCGGCGGCGGTCTTGCGGCCCGCGGCCAGCGCCCGGCCGTTCAACATCGACATCACGAACATCACGCGCACCGGCTTCGTCACCTTGGCGCGCAGCGTGCGCAGTTGCGCGAGATCGTTTTCGACTGCGGTGGCCAGGCAGGCAGCACGTGGTTCAGCGCCCATGGCGTGACCGACCAGCCTGATCTTCTCGACCAGCCCGGCCTCCGAGAAGGTTTCCGGCACCAGCACCAGCGGCACCTTCGCCGCCTCCAGCACGTCCATGGTTTCCTTCGGCCCGGAGCCCTGCACCGCGAGCACCAGCGACGGATGCAGGCCGAGCACGCCCTCGGGCGACAGCTGGCGCATATAGCCGACATCGGGCTTTTCGCGCAGCGCTGCCGGTGGATAGAGGCTGGTGGCATCGACGCCGGCGATGCGATCCTCGAAGCCGAGCGCATAGAGGATCTCGGTGATCGCGCCGCCGATCGAGACGATCCGCGAGGGATCGTCGATCACGACGTCGCGGTCGCGTGCGTCATGCACGGTGATGCCCTCGGCGGTCGCCGTGCCGATCTGCAGCAGACAGGAGAGCGCGAGCAAAGCGAGCGTGCGGCAAATTGTCATCGGGGGCATCATTTCGTCAGGATCAGCTTGTTCTGCGAGGTCAGCCGCAAGCGGTAATGCTCTTCGCCATGCACGATGATGATCTCGCGTTCGGTCGAGAACAGGTCGCGGCTGTCGAGGCGATTTCCGCGCATCACGAGTGTTTTCGCGGCGTCGGACGCGGGTTCGGCCTGCTTTTCGGCCGCGCCGATGTTGTCTCCGGAAGTTGCCGACATCTCGTGGTGCTGCGCCTTCGAAATCTTCAAATGGTGTCTGCTTGTACAAGGGGGCGAAGGCGCATTCCAACGGCCGCACTTTACAATCGATATAAACAGCGGCGCCGCATTCTTGACCGTTTTGTTGCCGGCCCGTAACCAATCATCACGCGATGCAGGCGGGTGGCTTGCGTTGCAACGTAGCCAGCAAGCCGCTCTCCGGAGCGCACGCCAGCCAATCCAGAAATACGATGATCAGGCTGGGGCTGGAATGGCTGACGGGGCTGGGGTTTCGCGCGCCTTGATATTGGGTGCGTCGGTGTTTTCATTTGCGGCGGCATTGCCGCAGAGCGGTTTGGCGCAAACGTCTGACGCTTCGGCGGCGCGTCCCGCGACTGAGCGGCCGAAGCAGGCCAAACGCAAGCCGAAGCCTGCGGCCGAGCAGCAAGCGGCGGCGCAGCCTGTGGCGAATGCGCGCGCGCAGATCGGCGCGGTGCCGGTGCAATCGCTCGACACCATCACCGCCGTGGCATCCAAGACCGAGGAGCGCGCGATCGATGCGCTGGCGCCGGTCAGCTCGGTCACCCTGGAGAAAGTTCAGGGCCTGCAGCCCAACCGGCTGTCCGATATCTTCTACAACGTGCCCGGAGTCTCGTTCCAGGAGCGCGGCGACGATCCGGCGACCGTCGTCAATGTCCGTGGCCTGCAGGATTTCGGCCGCGTCGCGGTCGTCGTCGACGGCGCGCGGCAGAACTATCAACGTACGGGCCACAATGCCAACGGCTCGTTCTTCCTCGATCCGGAACTGATCGGCGGCGTCGACGTGGTGCGCGGCCCGACCGCGAACATCTACGGCTCCGGCGCGATCGGCGGCGTGGTCTCGTTCCGCAGCAAGGACATCGACGACGTGCTGCGTCCCGGCGAGCGCTGGGGCGTCGACATGTCGGGCTCTTATGGCTCCAACAAGGACCGTGGCATGGGTTCGGTGTTCGGCGGCGTTCGCGCCGACCCGAATGTCGACGTGTTCGGCGGCGCGGTCTATCGCACCCAGAGCAATTACAAGGACGGCGCCGGCACCGAGATCGGCAACACCGGCAACGACATCGCGGCCGGACTGATGAAGGTGACGATCCGCCCGGCCGAAGGCCACGAGTTCAAGATCGGCGGCATCTTCCAGGACTACCAGTACAATATCGGGCAGCCGAACCGCGGCCCGACCACGACGGCGGCGCCGCTGGCGGCGATCGCGGGCTCCTCGGTCTACGCCTCCGATGCCAGGAACTACACGGGCACGCTGAGCTGGAAATACTCCAAGCCCGACGACATGCTGTTCGACTGGAATATCTCGGTCTATGGCAACCGCACCGACAACGATCAGGTCAAGACCTACAACAACCGCATCACCACGGGTGGCGGCGTCTGCGCGCTCGCCAATCCCGGCAACAACATCTCCGGCTGCGTCGGCGACAAGCGCGGCTACTCGCTCGACACCGTCGGCCTCGACGTCAACAACACCACGCGCTTCAATTTCGGCGACTGGCGCAACGCCGTGACCTACGGTTTCGACGCCTTCCGCGATGATGTCGAGACTTTCGATTCCCGCGGCAATTCCAATATCACGACGCCGGGCGGCCAACGGACGGTGTCCGGCGGCTTCGTGCAGCTAAAACAGAATTATTCGACCTGGCTCGAGCTGGTCAGCGCCGTTCGCTACGATCGTTACGAACTCAACTCGCTCAACACGACGACCAGCGGCGACCGGCTGTCGCCGAAGATCACGCTCGGCGTCACGCCGGTAACCGGCTTCACGCCCTATGTGAGCTACGCCGAAGGCTATCGCGCGCCGTCGATCACGGAGACGCTGATCTCGGGCGGTCATGCCACCGGCGGCGGACCGGCGCTGTTCAACTGCCCCGACGGCACCAGCGGCCTGTTCTGCTTCCTGCCGAACGCGGCGCTGCGGCCCGAGGTCGGCAAGAACAAGGAAGCCGGCATCAACCTCAAGTATGACGGCATCTTCACCGCGAACGACTCGTTCCGCGGCAAGATCAATGTGTTCCACAACGACGTCGACGGCTATATCGACCTCGTCGCGTCGAGGCCGACCACGACGCCGTTTGGTCGCTTCAGCCAGTTCTATCAGTATCAGAACATCGCCCACGCCCGCATCGAAGGCTTCGAGCTCGAGACGATGTATGACGCGGGTGACTGGTTCGTGGGCGTCGCCGGCCATCTGATGCGCGGCCGCAACACGGCGACCAATGTCGGGCTCGCGACCATCACGCCGCGCAAGGTGACGACGACGGGCGGCGTCCGTCTGCTCGACCGCTCGCTGATCATTGCCGCGCAATGGTCCTCTTTCGGCGCCAACAACGATCTGCCGGCGGGCTATCTGCCCTCGACCGGTTACGAGTTGGTCAATCTCTACCTGACCTGGAACGCCACCAAGGACATCACCTTCACGGCGTCGGTCGACAACCTCTTGAACCAGTACTACCGGCCCTACGCGATCCCGGGCTCCTCGACCGACGGCACGACGCAGAACGACGTGCTGTTCTCGAGCCCCGGTCCGGGCACCGTCTACAAGGCCGGGCTCAAGATTCACCTTGGTGGAGCGTAACGCGACGAGCCGGTCATTCCATCCAGGTTGCTCCGGCCGCGCTGGTGCCCCCAGCGCGGCTTTGGCGCATTCATGATATCAACGAGATCAACCGGCAGGATCAGTCCGCCGACAAGCAGGAGAAGGCTTTCATGTTCATCGCAATGAACCGGTTTCAGGTGATCAAGGGCAAGGAGCAGGCGTTCGAGACGGTCTGGAAGACGCGCGAGTCCTATCTCGGCGATCTGCCGGGCTTCATCGAGTTTCATCTGGTGAAGGGTCCCGAAGCCGAGGACCACACGCTCTATGCGACCCACACCGTATGGGCAAGCAAGGCGGCGTTCGAGGATTGGACCAAGTCGGATGCGTTCCGCCGCGCCCATTCCCGCGCCGGCAACGAGACCGGCGGCAGCCTCTATCTCGGCCATCCCAAATTCGAGGGCTTTGAGGTGCTGATCACCGAACGCGCGAAGAGCCCGGCGTGACGGAGGCAGCCGTGCAGGACGCGGAGCTTGCCGGGTTGAAGGCCTACATGGCCGACAATCCCGGCGCTGTCATCGAGGATGTCGCGCGCGAGCGCAAGGTGACGCCGCGCGCGGTGCTCGAGGCGCTGCCCGCGGGCATGGTGCGGATCGGCGCCGGCGAATTCGCCGGCGCGATGCAGGACATCGCGGAGTGGGGCGAGGTGACGCTGATCGTGCATACCGACGACGCGATCTTCGAGTTCACCGGCGCCATTCCGAAAGGCGAGGTCGGCCGCGGCTATTTCAACCTGATGCAGCCGAAGGGGCTGCATGGCCATCTCAGGCATGAGCGCTGCGCGGCGATCGCGTTCGTCGAGCGCCCGTTCATGGGCAAGGTGTCGGCCTTCATCGCTTTCATCAACCGCGACGGCGGCATCATGTTCAAGGTGTTCGTCGGCCGCGACGAGGCGCGCGCGCTGCGCGGCGATCAGCTGGCGCGTTTCCACGCACTGGCGGACCGTCTCGCGCCGCAGGCGGGCTGATGCAAAACGGGGACGGGAGGCGACCATGTCGCAGCGCTGGCTTGTGCGAAGCATCTGCATAACGGCGTGTGCCGCGCTCGGCATGCCGCCGGACGTCGCACTTGCTGCATCCGACGCCGCGCTGCTACCGCGCAACCTCTCGCCCTGGGGCATGTTCGAGAGCGCCGACATCGTCGTGAAGGCCGTGATGATCGGGCTCGCCTTCGCCTCGCTGGCGACCTGGACGATCTGGCTCGCCAAGACCGTCGAGATCCGCCGCAAGACCGTGCTGGCCCGGCAGCGGATCGGCCAGCTCGAGCGCGACACCCAGCTCGCCGAGGTCGAGCAGGCGAGCCGCGACGGCAACGATGCGGTGGCGCAAATCATCCAGTCGGCGTCGCGTGAGGCCACGCTCTCCCGCGGCATGTTCGACGACGGCTTCAAGGAACGCATCGCGCTGCGGCTCGAGCGGGTCGAAGCGGCGATGTCGCGGCAGATCGCGCGCGGCACCGGCGTGCTCGCAACCATCGGCGCCACCGCGCCGTTCGTCGGCCTGTTCGGCACGGTGTGGGGCATCATGAACGCCTTCATCGGCATTTCCGAGGCCCACACCACCAATCTCGCGGTTGTTGCGCCTGGAATCGCCGAGGCGCTGCTCGCAACCGCGCTCGGGCTCGTCGCCGCGATCCCGGCGGTCGTGATCTACAATCACTTGACCCGTTCGATCGCGGGCTACCGCGCGCTGCTCGGCGACGCCTCCGTCATGGTGATGCTGCTGGTGAGCCGCGAGGGCGACCGCAGCCTGTTCCGGCTGGCGCGCGCCGCGGAGTGAGCGATGGGCGTCAAGCTTGGCACTGGCGGTGCGTTCGGTGGCCGGCGTCGCGGTGACGACGACCTTGTCGAGGCGCATGAGATCAATGTCACGCCGTTCATCGACGTGATGCTGGTGCTGCTGATCATCTTCATGGTGGCGGCGCCGCTCGCCACCGTCGATCTCGGCGTCGATCTGCCGGCCTCGACAGCCGAGCCGCAGCCGCGGCCGGACAGACCGGTGTTCGTCACGGTGAAGCCGGATCTGTCGGTCGCGGTCGGCGAGGAGGTGATCGCGCGCGATACGCTGACGTCGGCTCTCGACGGCGCCACGCAAGGCAAGAAGGACGAACGCATCTTCCTGCGTGCCGACAAGGCGGTCAGTTACGGCGACCTGATGGAGGTGATGAACCTGCTGCGCAATGCCGGTTACCTCAAGGTCGCGCTGGTCGGCCTCGACGGACGAAGCTAGTTCGATGAACGCCTATGCGCTGCATGATTCCGGCGGTGACATCTGTCTGAGACGCTGGGGTCTGTCGGCGGCCGCGATCCTGGCAGCGCACGCTGCGATGATCGGGCTCGGCATGAGCTGGGTCTCGTTGCCGCCGCCGGGTGTCGCGGTGCCGGCGGTGCTGGTCGACCTGACGCCGATCACCTCAGCGCCGGAGATTTCAGAGACCGAACTGCCGCCGGGTCCGGCGATGCAGGAGGCCGATGCCGCGCCGCCCGAGCCGGCCGCCGCGCAGGCCGTGCACGAGGAGCTCGCGCCGACGCCGTTGCAGGAGAAGCCCGAGGTCGCCGCGCCGCCGGAGCAGAAGCCGCAGGTCACGCCGCCGAAACCCGAGCCCACGAAGGTTGTTCCGGAGCACAAGACTGAACCCGTCAAGCCTAAGGTCGTGCGCCGGGATGCGAAGAAGCCGTCCGAGGCGACGCCGGCGCCGCGCACCAGTGCGCCGAGCCGCGCCGAACGCCGGGCTCCGGCGGCGTCCGCGATCAGCGCGGGGGCGGCGGCATCGGCGATCGCAGCCTACAACGCGCGTGTCCGCGCGCATCTGCTGCGCTTCCATTCCTATCCGGCCGGCGGCAACGGCCAGCGCGGCGTGGTCCGCCTGGTGTTCACGCTCGGCCGCGGTGGGCAGGTGCTGTCGAGCCATCTTGGCGGCTCCTCCGGCAATCCGACCTTCGACGCGCGGGCGCTGGCGATGGTGCGCCAGGCCCAGCCGTTCCCGGCGTTTCCGGCTGATATTACGCAGGGCTCGATGGGTTTTTCCGTGCCGGTCGCGTTCGTGCCGCGGTAACATCCCAGCTCATTCTAATCGGGCTAGCGGGTTCTATATTCCGTCATGCTTCGAGGCTCGCTCCGCTCGCACCTCAGCATGACGGGGATAGATTGGGTTCGCTTCAACCGCTCGCGGCCCGGAGCTCTGCTACTCCTTCACCGCGCCGGTCAGCGACGACACGTAGTAGTCGACGAACAGCGAGTAGAATAGCGCGACCGGCAGCGAGCCGAGCAGGGAGCCGGCCATCAGCGCACCCCACTGGTAGACGTCGCCGGTGACGAGCTCGGTCAGGATCGCGACCGGCACCGTCTTGTTGGCGCCGCTCTGGATGAAGGCGAGCGCGTAGATGAACTCGTTCCAGGACAGCGTGAAGGAGAAGATGCCGGCCGAGATCAGGCCGGGCACCGCAAGCGGCAAGGTGATCCGCCACAGGATCTGCAGCCGCGTCGCGCCGTCGACCAGCGCACATTCCTCGAGCTCATAGGGGATCGACTTGAAATAGCCGATCAGCAGCCAGGTGCAGAACGGCACCAGGAAGGTCGGATAGACCAGGATCAGCGCCAGCGGCGAATCGAACAGGCCGAACTGCACGATCACGGTGGCGAGCGGAATGAACAGGATCGACGGCGGCACCAGATAGGCGAGGTAGATGCCGAGCCCGACATAAGGACTGCCGCGGAAGCGCAGCCGCTCGATCGCGTAGGCGGCGAGCGTCGAGGCGAACAGCGACAGGAAGGTCGAGCCGATCGCGACCAGCATGGTGGTCTTCAGCCAGCGTGGATACGAGGTGTCGAACAAGAGGTGCTTGACATGCGCGAGCGTCGGCGAGGTGATCCAGAACGGATTGTGCGCCTTGTGGTTCAAGAGCTCCGCGTTCGGCTTGAACGACGTGACCGCCATCCAGTAGAACGGGAACAGCAGGATCAGGATGAAGCAGGCGAGCGGCAGATAGATCATCACCACGCGCCGGGCGCGGCTATCCCACGCCATCGTGTCGGGGGTGGCGCTGGCGACGTTGGATTGGGCCGCAACGTCAGTCATTGGCTTCTCCCTGCTGCCATTTGCGGCGGGCGAGGCCGAAGTAGCTGAACAACGTCGCGAACACCAGGAACGGGATCATCGAGACCGCGATCGCGGCGCCCTCGCCGAGCTCGCCGCCGGCGATGCCGCGCTGGAACGCCAGTGTCGCGAGCAGATGGGTCGAGTTGACCGGGCCGCCGCGGGTGATGGCGTAGACCAGCTGGAAGTCGGTGAAGGTGAAGATGATCGAGAATGTCATCACGATCGCCAGGATCGGCATCATCATCGGGAAAGTGATGTAGCGGAAGCGCTGCCAGGAGGTGGCGCCGTCGAGCATCGCCGCCTCATAGAGCGAGGGCGAGATGGTCTGCAGCCCGGCCAGCAGCGAGATCGCGACGAACGGGATACCGCGCCAGATATTGGCCGCGATCAGCGAGAACCGCGCTGGCCAGGGCGACCCGAGGAAGTCGACATTGCTGTCGCGCAGGTGCAGCACGTCGACCAGCAGATAGGAGATGATCGAGAACTGCGGATCGTAGATCCACCAGAACGCCAGCGCGGACAGCACCGTCGGCACGATCCACGGCAGCAGCACGATGGCGCGGATCAGGCTCTTGAACGGGAAATGGTTGTTGAGCAGGAGCGCCAGCCAGAAGCCGAGCGCGAACTTTCCGAAGGTTGCGACCGCGGTGTAGAAGACCGAGTAGAACACCGCGTTCCACCACAGGGGATCCTTGAGCAGATACTGGAAGTTCTCGAGCCCGACATAGATGCCGCGCTGGCCGATCGTGGTGTCGGTGAAGGCGAGCCAGATGCCTAGGCCGAGCGGATAGGTGAGGAACACCAGCAGCAGGCCGATCGCGGGCGCCAGGCACATCACGATCAGGAACGGCTTGTAGTCGAACAGGCGCGCGAGCCAGCCGGGCTGGCGAAGTGCCGCGCCGCGTGAAGGGAAGGTGGTTACGGACATTGAATGCTCGTCTTGTCGTCATTGCGAAGAGCGAAGCGACGGCGCAATCCATTTCTCCCTGGTGGCGCGATGGATTACTTCGCTTCGCTCGCAATGACGGTTGATTGAGTTTCGCAGTTCAATGGCCGCCGCTACCGGCCCTGCCGCCGGAAGTACCGCTTGGCGCGCTGCTCGGCCTCCGCGGCGGCGGCCTCCGGCTTTGCCGCATCGGTCGCAACGGAGGCGCACATCTGCACCAGCACGTAGTCGGCGTTGACCGCGCCAGTCGCGGTCGAGATCGGTCCCTTGTAGCCGTTGTAATAGGGGCTCCTCATGGTGTCCTTGAAGATCGCGACCTTGGGGTCGCTCGACCACACCGCGGCATTGGCGTAGGCGGCGAGCGGCTGCGACCAGTAGCCGGAGTTGGCATTGAGCCAGGGCTCGTACTGCTCCTTCTCCAGCATGAACTGCAGGAGCGCCTTTGCCGCATTGGGATACGGACTGTGCTTGAACACCATCGCATTCAGGGTCAGGCCCGACATCGGCGAGGTCGATGCCAGCCCCTTGGGCAGAAACTGATGCTCGGTGTCGTCGGCCACTGCCTTGGTGGCGGGATCGTTCTTCAGCGAGAAGTACAGCGAGACGCCGTTGGCGGTCAGGCCGATTTCCTGCGACGAGTAGGCGCGGTTGTTGGAGACGTCGTTCCAGGACGGCGTGCCGGCGATGAAGGTCGGATAGAGTTCCTTCAGGTATTTCAACGCGGCGATCGTTTCCCTGCTGTTGATGATGATGTTGCCTTCCTCGTCCAGCAGCGCGGCATTATGCGACCATAGCAGCCAGTTGGCGAAGCCGTTGCCGTCGCCGACGGCATTGCCGAGCGCGAAGCCCGCCGGCTTGCCGGCCGCCTTCAGCTTCTTGCAGAGCTCGAGGTAGCCGGCGTGGTCTTCCGGCACCTTGTCGAAGCCGGCCGCATTGACCAGCGACTTGCGATAGACCAGCGGACCGCCCGAGGCGCCGAACGGCAGGCCGATCCAGCTTTGCGACTTCGAGCGCATGCCATAGCGTTTTGCGAGCGCAAGCCAGCCGCCGTAACGCTTGTCGAGATAATCGGCGACGTCGGTCAGTTCGATCAGCTTGTCGACATAGATGTGCGGCGCATCGCCGAAGCCGATGATGATATCGGGACCGGCGCCGGAGTTCGAGGTCACCGCAGTCTGCTGGTTGATGTCCTCCCAGCCGACGAAGTCGACCTTGATCTCGACGCCGGTCTTGTCGGTGAACTTCTTGGCGTTGGCGCGGAACACGTCCTCGTCGGCTTGAACGAAGCGCACCGGCCGCAGCATGCGCAGGGTCGCGCCGTTCTCGATCGGCAGCGACGGCGCCGCCACGTCCGCAGCCTGGACCTTCGATGCGTCCTGCGCCGAAGCACCGGTGATGGCCAGTGCCGCCGCGGAAGCTCCCAGCGCCAGCGCGTCGCGACGCGTGACCTCGTACGTCATGTCGTTTGCACTCCCTGCCTGTTTTTTTGCTTCCTTCCCGGCGTTGGCCGCCGGCGAAGGGCCTTGTCGTCTCGGTGCGCTCGCCGCGCGAAGGACCGATCTCGTAAGACGAGCCTTCGCGTGAAGCGCGCGTTCCGCCTAACTGTTCGGACCGCGATCCATGCTGACGGGCTGCCAGCGGCGCAGCGCGGTGTTTTGCAGCACCGACGGGTTGACGCAGCTTACCGGCCACATGCCTTGCAGCACTAGTGACAATTCGTAGCCCACCCGGCGCTTGCGCGCCTCGTCAAAACGTGCCGATGCCGAGGCGACGTGGGCGGTCAAGGTAACATTGTCCATCCCGAGCATCGGATTGTTGTGCGACGGCGGCTCCTTCTCCAGCACATCGAGCGCGGCGTGGGTGATCCAGCCCTCCTGCAGCGCCTTGATCAGCGCCTCCTCGTCGACGGTCGCGCCGCGGCCGGTGTTGATGAAGACGGCTGACTTTTTCATCTGGCGAAAATGCTTCTCGGTCAGCATGTGGTGCACTTCGGGACGCGCCGGGGCGTGCATCGAGACGAAATCCGATTGCGACAGTACCTCCGACAGCGTCGAGGGGATCACGCCGTGGTCGTACATCAGCGTTTCCTGGATGAACGGATCATAAGCCATCATCCTGAGACCGAACGGCGCCGCGCGCTTGGCCACCGCGCGGGCGACGCGGCCGAACGAGATGAAGCCGAGGGTCTGGCCCATCAGCCGCGGAATCTTCAAGAGCGCCGGGCGGCCCTCGGCCCAGCGGCCGCTGCGGACCATCTTGTCCTGCTCGATCAGGCGGCGGAAGCCTGCGAGCAGCAGCATCATGGCGTGGTCGGCGACCTCCTCGATGAAGGTGTCGGGGATGTTGGTGACCGGGATGCCGCGCGCGGTCGCGGCCTTGACGTCGACGGAATCGACGCCGACGCTGCCGAGCGTGATCACCTTGCAGTTCTCGAGCGCGTCGATCACCGCTTTGGTGATCGGCATGCCCTTGGCATAGATCGCATCCGCGGTCTTTGCCGCGGCGATGAACTCGGCCTCGTTGGCCGGCGCCTCGACGATCTCGGCGCCGATCGGATCGAGCGCCTCGCGCTCATAATCATAGCCGCCGCCGGCGACCGTGAAGCTTGCGCCCTTCGGCGTCACCACCCTGAATTTCGACATTGTCTGCTCCCGATGTGAGGTCTTCTGTTCTTGATTGTTGCTTCTTGCTGGGTTCGCTTCTTGGTCTTCTTGCTTCTCCGAGCGCTGCTCGCTTCGCCGCTTTCGCCTACTTGTACGCGAGCGGGGTGGTCCTCTCCACAATTGCCGGTTGGTCCGCCGCCCGATTCTCCGGGCTACTACGGGGAACCAGCGTAACCATCAGGTAAAGGGTCTCACATTACGGTGAGCGGAATCAATCCGCCAATCGCGTCGCGTTCCCCGCCTCTCCTGGAGATCCCCGTGAAGCTGTCAAATCTGAAGATCACCCCCAAGCTCGGCATTCTGGTGGGGGTGACCCTCCTTGGTCTGTGCACGGCCGGCATTCTCGCCGGACACTTGATGCAGCGTGAGATGACAAATGCTCGCATCGACCAGGCCAAGGCCATCGTCGAGATGGCGAAGAACATGGCGGCAGGCCTGAAGAAGGAAGTCGACGCCGGAAAGATGACCAAGGAAGCGGCAATCGCAGAGCTGGGCAAGCACGGCAACGCGATGACCTACGATAACGGCGCCGGCTATCTGTTCGGCACCGACTACAACGGCATCACGGTGCTGGCGCCCGATCCGAAGCAGGTCGGAACCAACCGCATGGAGGTCGTGACCAATGGCCGCAAGCTGTCGTGGGAGCTGATGAACGGCGTCAAGGCCAATGGCGATATCCTGCTGTTCTATGATTATGTGAAGCCCGGCCAGGAGACCCCGATCCGCAAGCTCGGCTACGCCGTCGCGGTCCCCGGCTTCGACATGTATATCGGCACCGGCGCCTATCTCGACGACATCGACGCCAAGATGCGCCCGATTGCCTGGTTGCTTGGGCTCGCGATCATCGGCATCGGCGTCATCTCGAGTTCGGTCGCCTGGCTGATCGGCCGCAGCATCTCCGGTCCGCTGAATCTGCTCGGCAGCCGCATGCGCGACATTGCCGACGGCAAGCTCGACGGCGACATCCCTGGTGTCGGCCGCGGCGATGAGGTCGGCGGGATGGCTGCGACCGTGCAGATCTTCAAGGACAATGCGATCCGGATCCGCGGCCTCGAGCAGGCCGAAGCCGAAGCGCAGGCGCGCGCCACGGCCGAGCGCCGCAGCACGATGCAGAACCTGGCGAGCGATTTCGAGCGCAGCGTGAACGGCATCGTCCGTACGGTGGCCTCCGCCGCCGCCGGCATGCAGACCACGGCGCAGTCGATGACCGCGACCGCCAGCGACGCCAGCGCGCGGGCGGCGACGGTCGGCGCCGCATCCGACAGCGCCTCCAACAATGTCGGCACCGTCGCCGCGGCGGCCGAGGAGCTCTCCAGCTCGGTTGCGGAAATCTCCCGCCAGGTGGCGCGTTCCAGCGAGGTCGCAAGCCAGGCAGTCGCCGATGCCGAGCGCACCAATGCGACCGTGCAGGCGCTGTCCACCGGCGCCGAGAAGATCGGCGAGGTGGTCAAGCTGATCCATTCGATCGCCGCCCAGACCAATCTGCTCGCGCTCAACGCCACCATCGAGGCGGCGCGCGCAGGCGAATCCGGCCGTGGTTTCGCGGTGGTCGCCTCGGAAGTGAAGGCGCTGGCCAACCAGACCGCGAAGGCGACCGAGGAGATCTCGGCGCAGGTCGCCGCGATGCAGGCCTCCACCGGCGAGGCGGTGACCTCGATCGGCGGCATCACCGCGACGATCGCGCAGATGAGCGAGATCACGGCGTCGATCTCGACCGCGATCGACCAGCAGGGCGATGCGACGCGCGAGATCGCGCGCAACATCCAGCAGGTCGCGGCCGGCTCGAGCGAGATCTCCGCCCATATCGGCGGCGTCACCACCGCGGCCGCCGCCACCGGCACCGCGGCGGGCGACGTGCTGTCGAATGCGCGCGAACTCGACACCCAGTCCGGCATGCTGCGCAGCGCGGTCGACGAGTTCCTGCAGAAGGTGCGCGCGGCGTAAGGCCGGCGCGATCAATCGACATCGTTACGATGCCCGGGCCTTGCCCGGGCATTCGTGTTTGGAGCGGCCTGCTGCTTCCCGATCCCGGCGCCGGCGATCAGCCTCTCGCACAGCACCAGCCGATCAGGGAGGCGCTGCCAAAATATCGAAAACAACCCCATGCAAAGGCAGGGTGACGGCGGGCCTACGACCAGCCGACTTGACATGTCGGGCAAATCAGTGTCATATTTCTAATATTCCGAAATTGACTGCGGGGGGCGTTACGAGCCCTCCGGAAACACCTGCGCGACGTGAAAAGCCTTGGTGGTGATCAGCCACCTGCCGTCGATGCGATGAAACACCAGATGGTCGATGAAGCCGGTCTGGCCGGCCCTGACGCGCACCTTGGCGATGGCCAGATCGGGCGAGGTCTGGTCGATGCTGATGATGGCCTCCTCGCGCGGCGATTTCATCGACGCCGGCGACGGACGGCTCCGGATGAAGTCGCGGAATTCTGCCGCCGACCGCACCGTGTGCTTGCCGTCCCGGATGCCGTGCACGATGGCGGCATCGGCGAACACGTCGCGGAAACGGCTGTCGTCGACGTCATACATCAGATCGAAATATCCATCGATCGCGGATGCGATGGCCTGGATGTCGCTCATTGCAAATCTCCTCAGTTGATGAGGGGGCGGTGACCTCATCTGCGCCGACAGTGGCCGATATGGTGGCGGAGTGCTACGACTGGACGGTCATCTCTTGGATGACTGAGAGGCATCGGCATGGACGAAGTTGACGGTCGGCTGGTTGGCGGCCTGGTGGTCCTCGCGGCGCTGGCGGATGCGCGCAGTTTTGGCCGCGCCGCCGAACGGCTCGGCATGACGCAATCCGGGGTCAGCAAGGCGATCGCCAAGCTCGAGGCGCGCCTCGACACGCGGCTGGTTCACCGCACGAGCCGTGCCGTCGAGCTCACCGAGGAGGGACGCGCGCTGGTCGAACGGGTTGCCGCGCATCTGGCCGGGATCGGCGAGGCGGCGGCGGCGACCTCGAAATCGCGCGATGCGGTCCGCGGCAGGCTGCGGGTCAATGTCGATCCGCTGTTCTCCCGCATGGTGCTGTCGCCGAAGCTGAGCGAGTTCCTGCTGCAAAATCCGGGCATGGAGCTGCGGATCGAGACCCGCGACCGGATCGCGGACCTGGTCAGCGACGGTTTCGACCTGGCGGTGCGTTTCGGCGAGCCGGCGCCGTCGGCGCTGATTGCGCGCCGCGTGCTCGATGCGCGCGTGCTCACCGTGGCCTCGCCGATCTATCTCGAACGACACGGCCGGCCGCGTGATCCGCGGGAGCTCGCGAGCCGCGATCATCAGTGCATCCACGCGATCGACGCGGCAACCGGACGCCCCTTCGATTGGGAGTTCTGGCGCGGCGGCGAGGTCGTGCCGGTCGTGGTCAACGGGCGGCTCACCGTGACCGATTCAGGAACCAAGCTCGGCGCTTGCCTGGCCGGCTTCGGAATCGCGCAGGTGATTGATCTCGGCATCGACGATCACTTGAGGAGCGGCGCGCTGATCGAGCTGTTTCCGGACTGGCCGGACGAGCGTTTTCCGCTCTACGTCTATTACGCCTCGCGCAACCACGTGCCGGCCAAGGTAAGGCGATTCATCGACTTCATCACGGACACGCTGGCGGCAAAGCCGCGTTCGCCACGCAAATCCGCCGGCTTGCGCAAGGTGAGCTAGCCATACCTGTGGCTAGTGCTTCGCCGAGCCCTGCCGTGAGGCGATGATGACGCCGGCGAGCACCAGGGCGTAGCCGATCAGATGAAACGGCGCCAGCGTTTCGCCGAGCAGCAGGATCGCCATCGCCGAGCCGAACACCGGCACCAGATGGAAGAACGGCGCCGCGCGGTTCGGGCCGATCAATGCGACGCCGCGGTTGAAGAACAGATAGGCGAGCGTGGACGGGAAGATCAGCGTGTAGCCCAGCGTGGCAAAGGTCAGGACGTCGAGCTTCAGCGTCACGCCGTTGGCGAATTCCCAGACGGCCACCGGCAGCAGCATCAGCGCACCACAGCAGGTGGTGAACGAGATCAGCGAGAGCTGATGGATCTTGGGCCGCCGCGGGATCAGCGCCGAGTAGAGGCCGAACGACACCAGCGAGGCGCCGAACATGATGTCGCCGCGGTTGAAGGAGATATTGGCGAGCGCCGAGAAGTCGCCGCGCAGGATGATGGTCAGCACGCCGGCGAGCGAGATCGCAATGCCGGCAAGCTGCGCCGGCGTCAGCCGTACGCCGAACAGGACCAGCGACCACAGCGCCACGAACAGGGGCCCTGCCGACTGAATCAGCAGGGCATTCAGCGCCTCGGTGTATTGCATCGCCCAGTAGGAGATCGCGTTGTTGAACGCGAAGCCGACCGCGGACAACAGCAGCATCAGCGGCAGCGCTTTGCGCAGCTTCGGCCAGTCCTCCTTCAGATGCGGCCAGGCGAACGGCAACAGGATCAGGAACACGCCGAACCAGCGGATCGTGGTCAGGGTGACCGGCGGCACATGGCTGCCGACATGCCGCGCCAGCACGATATTGGCTGCCCAGAACAGCGACGTCAGGCTGAGCAGCAGATAGGGCTGGTTGTTGAGCCAGTGCAGCGGAGTGCGGCGCGGGGTTGTGGCAGGTGCGGGCAAGGTGGTCATTGTTCGGTGGAGTTGTGCCCGAATCCGCTGCTGCGACAAGACGAAAGTGCGGATTGGAGCCATGCGCCGCCGAACTCGACAGCACTCGCGGCAGCACGAGAACGGGATTCCGTCATCCTGAGGAGCGCGTAGCGCGTCTCGAAGGATGCACGGCCCGGCTGGTGGCCGTCGACCCTTCGAGACGGCCGCGGTGCGGCCTCCTCAGGATGTCGGGACTAGCTCTTCCACGTGTCTCGAAGGCCCCGCCTATTTCTGCGGTCCCGACAGCGAGATGTCGCGCTCGGCGCGAAACACGTTGCTGTAGAGATTGGCGATCCATTGCCGCCCGCTTGAGGTGATGTTGAGGTGGCGGATCGCCCTCTGCACATGCGGCGCGACGCTGTCCCAGTAGAAGCGCGGATAGAGGTCGACGAGATCGGCCGGCGAATCGTAACCGAGCTGGCGGTTCAATCCGGCCTCCTCGAATTCGATGTAGAGCGCGTTGGCCTTGCGGATGTAGTGCGGATCGCCGAGCTGGCCGATCAGATCGGCGGCGCGCAGCAAGATGGCCTCGTCGCCGAAGTCCTCATCGCCGTTCGGGGTGCTCTGCGGAAAACGGGTGCCCTCGATTGCGCGCGCAATGCGCTCCTTGTCGAGCAGCGCGACGCCCTTGAGCCGCTCCATCACGAAGATCTTGGAGCGGTCGACGTGATAGGACATCAGCGCCGCATCCGACGAGCCGCGCGGCAGGATCACCTTGCGGCCATCGGCCGCGACCAGATAGCCGTTCTGGTCGTCGGCATCGAACAGCCCGCGCACGTAACCGATGTCATGGGTCAGGCAGGCGATGATGACATGTGCATAATCCTCGGCGCTCATATGCGCGTGCAGCGCGCGGCCGCGCAGGATGTCGTGGCCGGCGAGCGTCACCAGCATGGTGTGCTCGACATTGTGATAGAGCGCGTCGCTGTTGCCGATGCATTCGATGGCGATCCGCGCGATCGAGGGCACCATCTCCACGAGCTCGGTCTGCGAAGAGCCGAAGCGGCGCTGCATGTATTCGCCGAGGAATTTGCCGAGTGCGTCGGCCGCAAGTTCGGGAAGGGTCATCACGGCATTGACCTCCGAGATCGGGTGGCGAGCTTACGGCCTGCCAGCATTTCAGGGTAGTCCCGCGATGTGACATAATCGTTGCGGCCGGACCGAAGCGGCTGGACCGTAGTGACCCGTAATAATGCGGTGTGGGGTGGGAGCTGGTGGATGGGTGTCGATCTCTTGAACGTCAAAGGCTTGAGCGAGCTGGATCAAACGGCCCCGGTCGTGATGGTCAATCTGATGCGATTTCGCCAGCGGTCGCTCGACGGCGACGGTTCGGGTTGGGATGCCTATCTGCGCTACAGCGCGCTCACTGTCCCCATGATCAAGGCGCGCGGCGGCACGCTGCTCTGGACCGGCAACGCCGAGACGGTCGCGCTCGGCGAGCCGGACGGCCAGCGTTGGGATTACCTCGCGCTGGTCTATTATCCGAGCGTCGCGGCCTTTACCGACATGATGACATCGGCCGACTACGAGACCAGCTGCGACCCACACCGCCGCAACGGCTGCGAGGCGCACGTCATCATCGCGACGCGCGAGGCCTACAGCAAATTCAAGGCGGGGTGAGGCATTGCTCTCTTCCCGTCACCCCGAGGAGGGCGAAGCGCGTCTCGAAGGGTCGACGGCCCGACCGTGGCCGATTCATCCTTCGAGGCTCGCCTCAGGATGACGGGTTGGAGAGCGGCGCAAGCGCCGCGTGACAGGCCCTCTGCACCACCCGGCAGACCTCGTCCCTCGACCGCCCGGCGGCGCTCAGCGAGGCGAAGGTCGGGTAGCTCGTCAGCGCGAAGATCAGGTCGACGGCATCCTTGCGGGCCTGTGGCGACGCTTGCTTGCCCGCGATGCGGTCGACCAATCCGGTGACACCGCGACGGCGGCGCTCGTTGCGCTCGCGCACGGCTTCGGCGAATTCGGGATCGGTCGCCATTGCGTCATGCAGCCGTCCGACCGCGGAATCGCGGCTCCAGAAGCCGCAGAAGATCTCGACCATGCGGTCGAGGCCGGCGCGCGGATCGGCCGTCGTCATGGCGTCGGCGAGCTGATGCAGGCCGCCGTGGCGCGCGATCTCGTCGAACACGGCCTCGAGCAGCCCGCGCCGCGAGCCGAACTGGTTGTAGACCGTCAGCCGCGTCACGCCGGCCACCTTCGCCACCGTATCCAGCGAGAACCGCGCAATGCTCTCGCCTTCGCGCAGCGTACGCGAGGCGGCCTCGATCACGCGCTCGCGGGTCTCGGCGGCGGCGGCGCTGCGCGCCGGGCTCACATAGCTGCGCGGCGGCATCGGCTTGCCTTGGTTTCGTCGGATTGACTATACATTATGTATATCTAATTTCCAATGCCCAGTTGGAGCAACGTCATGCAGACAGTCCTCATCATAGCCCTGCCCCTTCACGTTCTGTCATCGGTGTTTTGGGCCGGCTCCAGCTTTACCTTGGCGCGCACTGGCGGTCTCGGCGGCGAGAAACTGCTGGGTCCGCAGATCGGCGCGGCGACGGTTGCGATCGTGACCGGCGCCACGCTGTGGCGCCTGGTCCATGAAGGCTCGTTCGCACTGTCGGAGCAGATCCTGGCGGGTGGCGCGACCGCGGCATTGGCTGCGATCGCCGTGCAGATCATCGTCGGCGGCGGCGCTGTCAGGCAGCTGCGCAATGGCACGGCCGAACAGTCGGCCGCACGTTCACGGCTCGCCGTCGCGCAGCGCATCGCGGCCGGGCTGCTCGCGATCACCGCAATCTGCATGGGCGCCGCGCGTTATGCATGACGGTTTCCGGAGCATCACGGCCGGGTTCAACGCTTCATCTGCGTGAACCACAATATGATCAGCAAGAGCGAGGTCATCATCGGAGCGGCAGCGCAAAGCGAAATCGCCGCCCACTGAACGCTCACATTGATCTGCAGCGGAAGCGGAAATGGCGGCCGTTCGACGGTCCGTCGCTTTACCGTGTCCATGGTCGATGCGAGATTACGCCAGAACAACAGCATCCAGAGCGGAAACATCGTGAAGATGGCCCCGACCAGCAGCGGGGCGATATTGCGGTATATCGCTGTCGCGATGGCGACAACCACGCAATTGCACACCATTGCGACGAAGCACCAGCCACTGACGGCGGGCGGTATGGACTTCGGTACGGGCAACAGCATGTCGTCATAGTCGGAAATGAACGGCTCGTCCGGTATCAGGGTTCTCCAGAAGCGCATGGCGTGCCGACCTTCCACTAGGCCACAAGAATCCGGGCGGTGCGGTCACCGCTTCAATATTTCCGAACCAGGTCCGGGGTGATTTCCTTCAGGCTGCGGATGCCGAGCAGCGCGAGGTCGCGGTCGATCTCGGCGTGCAGCAGCGAGATCGCGCGCGCTACGCCGGCTTCGCCCGCGACCACGGCGCCGTAGAGGAACGGACGGCCGATCCAGACGAAATCCGCGCCGAGCGCCAGCGCCTTGATGACGTCGGTGCCGCGGCGGATGCCGCCGTCCATCATCACCGTCATGTTGCCCTTCTCCGCGGCGATCTCCGGCAGCGTGCGCAGTGCGGAGACGGTGTAGTCGAGCTGGCGGCCGCCATGGTTGGAGACCATCACGCCGTCGCAGCCGTGCTCGCGCGCCAGCCGGGCGTCTTCCGGCGCGATCAGCCCCTTGACCACGAGCTTGCCGGGCCAGCGCTTGCGGATCAGCTCGACATGCTTCCAGGCGAGCTGGTCGCGGCTGCCGATGTTGCGCATCAGATTCCTGGACAGCACCGGCGGGCCCTGCTTGGCGTCCATGTTCTCGAAATGCGGCATGCCGTGATTGAACACGGTGCGCGCCCAGGTGTTCAGCAGCCAGTCCGGATGGGTGATGGTGTCCCAGAACACCCGCGGCGTGATCTCGAGCGGCACCTGGAAGCCGTTGCGGATGTTGTTCTCGCGATTGGGCGGCACCGGCACGTCGGCGGTGACGACGAAGGTGTCGTAGCCGGCGGCCGCGACGCGATCGACCAGCGGCTCGATCCGCTCGGGGAGGCCAGCGAGATAGGCCTGGTACCAGGCCTGTTGATTGGCGGCGCGGACGTCCTCCAGCGTAATCAGCGAGGAGGCCGAGAGGATCATCGGGACGTTGGCGGCGGCCGCGGCGCGCGCCAGCACGATGTCGCCACGATAGGCGCACAGCGCGGACGAGCCCATCGGCGGAATCCCGAACGGCGAGGCGTAGGTCTTGCCGAACAGCGTCGTGGTCTGGTCGCGGCCGGAGACGTCCTTCAGCACCCGCGGCACGAAGCCGTATTCGTCGAATGCCCGGCGATTGTCTGATCGCGCCGCGTCGGTCTCGGCGCCGCCGGAGATGTAGCCGTAGAGGAATTTCGGCAGCAGCTGCCGCGCCCGCGGCTCGAAATCGTCGAGCGTGAGGTAGCGCCGCAAATGCCGGGGCACGGCGCTCGCGGCGCGGTTGACGGTTGCGGGAGGCGGGGAGGGCGCTGCGGTCCGGTCGTGCACGTCGGTCGTTTCCGTTGTTCTTGGTTCTTGGTCGGCGCCTGACGTTAGCGCCTGCCGCCGCGCCCGGCAATTTTCTCGTTGAACGCGTTGACGGACTGGCTGACGTCGCTGAGCGTCTTGCGCGTCTCGGCGATCATCGCGCCGGACTTCTTGTCGAAGCTCTGGATCAGCTCGCGCAGCGAGATCACGGTCGGCAGCAGCTCGCCGCCATATTTGTCGCTGCCGAAGCTCTTCAGGAACTTGTCGGCCGAGGCCAGCTTGGCGTCGACCGTGCTGATGCCGTCGTCGGCGGCGTCGATGAAGCCGGCGATCAGCTCGCCATTGCCCGACAGCGAGTTGGTGAAGTTCTCGAGCCCGAGCAGCGAGTCCTTGATGCCGGCCTCGTTCTCGGTGATGACGCGGTCGACATTGCGCAGCGCGACGCGCAGCTTCTCCTGGATTCCCATCGTGCCTTCGGGATCGGCGGTCAGCTCGGGAATGCCGTCGGCACCGAGCGGCGGCGGCGGCGCATCGTCGGTGCCGCCGGTGAAGGAGATCGCGGCGATCCCGGTGAGGCCCTGGAATTCGAGGCCGACCTGGGTGTCCTTCCTGATCGGGGCGTTGCCCTCGATCCGCGTCATCGCCACCACGCGGTGGCGGTCGAGCCTGATCGAGACCACCTCGCCGATCCGCACGCCTGCGAAGTTGACGCTGCCGCCGCGACGCAGGCCGGACGCCGAGCCCTCGAACACGACGCGGAACGGCACCATCCGCTTGATGCCGGCATAGCGCTGATAGCCGAGCCAGCCGCCGAGCGAGCCGGCGACGAGGGCCAGCGTCAGGGTGCCGATCACGAGATTGCTGGCGCGCGCCATGCGTTTGGGACCTGTCCGCGAAGCAGAGCTCAAGAGATAGCGGATTTGCCGCCGATAGTCACCGCGCCCTGGGGAGCGATCAGGCCGCCGACTGCTTCCGCGACGCCGCGAAGACGCCGGCCAGCACCAGCGCGAAGCCGATGAAATGGAAGGCCTGCGGATGCTCGCCGATGAACACGATCGACATGATGGTGCCGAACACCGGAACCATGTGGAAGAACGGCGCAGCGCGGTTGGCGCCGATCAGCTGCACACCGCGGTTGAAGCACAGATAGGCCAGCGTCGAGGGGAACACCGCGACATAGAACAGCGACAGCAGGTTGTTGGTCGTGAGCTGCATCACCGGCCGCGCGCCAAGCTCCCAGATGAAGAACGGGATCAGCAACGCCGCGCCGCAGCCGAAGGTGAAGGCCGCCACCGACAGCCCGTGGATCTTGGGCCGTTTCAGCGTCAGCACCGAATACAGCGCGAAGATCACCAGTGCGACGATGAAGATCAGATCGCCCTTGTTGAACTCGATCTTCGACAGCGTCGTGAGATCGCCGTGCAGCAGGATCACCAGCACGCCGGCAAGCGACAGCAGCACGCCGCAGAGCTGCGCCAGCGTCAGCCGCGTGCCGAGCAGGATCAGCGACCACAGCGCGACCACCAGCGGCGCCGCCGATTGCAGCAGCAGCGTGTTGAGCGCCTGGGTGTGCTCGAGCGCCCAGTATTGCAGCGTGTTGAAGGCGCTGATGCCGGTGAGCGACAGCAGCATCATGATGCCGAGATTGTTGCGGATCACGGGCCAGTCGCGGGCAAGGTGCTTCCAGGCGAACGGCAGGATGATCAGGAACGCCGCCGACCAGCGCAGGAACGACAGCGTCACCGGCGGAATATGGCCGGCGGCGAGCCGGCCGACGATCGCATTGCCGGCCCAGCACATCGCGGTGATGCAGAGCAGCAGGTAGGGCTGATTGGCGATCCAGGAGCCGGACGCAGGCGTTGCGGTGGAATCGGAGGCAGACATGCGATGAGGCCCGGGTTCACGACGCCGCGGCCTGCCCGGCAGGCGTCGCCGGGCCGGTATGGATTTCCCCGGCCCATGTCACAGACACGGATTCCGCCGTTCCATCAATGGGGATGGACGCATCGCGACCATGCGCGAAGGCCCCTTACGGAGCGCCGCGACGGCGTCCTGCTAAAGCATGATCCGGAAAAGTGCGAAGCGGTTTTCCGAAAAGATCATGCTTAAACAAGAATCTAAAGCGCGATGACGATTCAACCTGATCTCATCGCGCTTTAGCCGGTTTCCGGCGGCATGGCCTGGCGCTTGACGATCTGCTCGGCGAGCTCGATCAGGATTCGCCTGGTGTCGGGGTCCCGCACGTCGCGGAACACCCGCAGCATGCGCAGCTCGAGCAGGGACTGCAGCGATTCTGCCGCCTGGCCGCCTTGTGGCTGCGCCGTCGCGGCCGGCCGCCGATTGAGCATGTCGGCGGCGATTCCGAGCATCTCTGCAACGGTCGCCAAGCGGCCGCTATCCACCTTCACGGCGCCGTCCACGCCGTTCTTCTGCAGGGAGGCCCCCGAGCACAGGATCTCGGCGAGATCTGCCTGCGACAATCCGATTGCGCGCCAGCGCGCCTGCACCAGTTGATCGATCTGGTCGTCCTGCGATGTGCTCATGGTGCGCTTCGGCGATCTCCAGCTACGTCGGTTGGCGGCATGTCCCCGACCAAGATTGGTAGCAAATGGAACTGCGGTTCGTCGCGACGGGACTTCTACGGATGATCCGGATCGACGATTGGTCCGGCCGCACCGTCCGACATGCGGGAATATCCGCGCCTCCACGACAACCGGGCCGTCGCGCCGGGTGGACAGTGCGATGCGCACCCATGGTCCGCGACGCTCGCATTCGCATCACCCGGTCCCTGACCTTATTATCAAGACTGCAGACGAATGCAACTTGCGAGCGACGGGTGTGATGAATCCAACCCGGATGTGTGACCTCGCCACATGTCGCGGTGTTTCCGCCTGACGCGCGCCAGCAATCCCGAGTCCGCCGCGATCGCTGCGCGGCGCCGCTCACAAGTCGATGATCCCGAGCGCGATGCTCTTCGCCACCCCGTGCGTCTTGTTCGATGCCTCGAGCTTGCGCAGCGCCTGCTTGATGAAGCCTTCCACCGTCTCCGGCGAAATACCGAGGATCTGCGCGGTGTCGGCCACGGTCTTGCCGCGCGCCGCCCAGGCGATCACTTCTTTTTCCCGCCCCGTGAGCTTGATGGTTTCGGCGGCGTCGGCCGGCTTCAGGATGGACGGCGCATTGCGCTGGTCGCGGTTGACGATGTCCATCGCCCGCTGCACCCAGTAGATCATCAACAGATGCAGTTCATGCCGGTGGCAGATGAACAGCTTGTCGAAGTCGCGCGGCTGGTCTTCCCAGAAGAACACCGTCGAACTCGAATGCACGGCGCCGAGCCGGTCGCGATAGTGGAAGGGCACGACGAAGCCCTGGCGAAATCCCTGATCGCGCGCGGCCTCCATCATCCTCAGCTCCGGTGGACGCTTGCGGCCTTGCCGCTCCGGCAGCTTCAGCTCGCCCCAGTGAAACGGCGTGTTGGTTCGCCGGACTCGCGTCAACGCCGGATCGCAATGGACGAAGTCGTTCTGGATGTAGGCGCGCTCCCAGGCCGGGTTGTAGGTGCCGGTGTGGTAGGGCAGGTCGAGCTCGGGCCGGCCGGCATCGATGAAGGCGAAGCTGGCGAAGCCGTAGTCCTGGATGACCTTGTGCAGCGACAGCCGAAGCTCGTCGATCGTGCCCGACGCCTCGATGCTCGAAATCGCTTCTGCCAGGACCATTGAGTAAAACCCCCGGTTTCCGGGGGTACCACAATTAAGCCTTTTTGTCCCAGATGCCGGCGATATCTGGAGGCGGAGGGAATGTCGCACCTTTGGGGGGAATACCATGCGCTCGTCACGACCGAGGAGCGCTATCCGGCACATGTTCAGGCGATGCTCAGGCTGCGCAAGCAGCTGTTCGTCGATCATTGCGGCTGGCTTCTGACCACGACCGGCGACGTCGAGCGCGACCAGTTCGACGTCTGGTATACCGAACATTGCCTGCTGTTTCTCGGCTCGGAACTGATCGGCGGCTTCCGCGCCATCCGCACCGACTACCCCTATCTCACCAAGTCGGTCTTCCCGCAGTTGGCACAGCGCCGCTTTCCGAGTCGCCGCGACGCCTGGGAAATCAGCCGCTTCGGTGTGCTGCCGGGTGCGGCCACCGCATCCGCAGCGCGCGCCAACTATGCGCTGATGTTTCGCTTCGCCGAGTTGCGCGGCGCAGCGGCGCTGGTGGCGATGGCCGACCTCACCTATGAGCGCTTCCTGATGCGGATGGGCATCCGCACCCAGCGCTACGGTCCGCCGCAGGTGATCGGCAACGACCGCTATGGCCGACCGCTGACGGCGCTCGCCGGCGAGATCCCGCTCGATATCGCCGGCAATCCCGGCCTCACCAAATTCCTCGACCTTGGACGGCAATTGGAGATCCACGATGCCACACATGTTCTCGGACGTTCGAGCGTTTCGGAGCGACCCGCTCAAATTCCTGCTTGAGCGCGGCAACGCCGCGCCGCTCGGGCTGGTGCCGCTCCATCTCGGGCCTGCGCCGGTGTTACTGGTGAATGATCCCGATCTGATCCGCCCGATCCTGAAGGCGCCGGAAACCGAAATCGGCAAGGGCCGGCTGATCAAGAAGCTTTCGCCGGTGCTGGGCCAGAGCTCGCTGATGCTGCATGGCGACGAGCACAAGCGGCGGCGTGCGGTGCTGCACAAGCACATGGCAAAGGGCAGCGTCGAAAAATACCTGCCGCAGATGTGCGCCGAGATCCGCGCGGTCGGCGCGCGGCTGGCGCGGCTCGGCGCGTTCGATCCGCATCGCTTCACGGCGACGCTGGCGCTGCGCACGATCTGCATCGCCGTGTTCGGCGCCCAGGTCATCTCGTCCGGCGACGAGGAGGCCCTGGTGCAGGCGGTCGGCACCATCGAGGATGATCTCGCCGACGAGATGTTCCGTGTGCTGCCGCTTGGACCGGTGTCTTGGTATCGCAGGCGGCAGAACCGGATCTGCGCCAAGCTTGCGATGTCGACCGTGGTGCAGCGGCTGCGCAGCAGCGCCGGCTCGACCAGCGCGCTGCGCGATCTCGAGGCGCTCGGCCTCAGCGATCGCGACCTGCACGACGAAATCCTCACGCTGCTGCTGGCCGGCCACCACACCACCGGATCGACCGCCGCCTGGGTGCTCTATCACATGGCGGCCGATCCCGCGCTGATGGACGAGATCGCGGACGAGGCCGCCGATTGCATCGGTGACGACGGCGAATTGCGCGTCGATGCGGTCAGGCGTGCCGACGTCAGCGCGACCCTGGTCAAGGAGGTCTGCCGGCTCTATCCCAGCGCCTGGTGGTTCTCCCGCGAGGTGATGCAGCCGGTGACGATCGGCGGGCGCGACCTCAAGGTCGGCACCTCGCTGTTGCTCTGCCCCTGGCAATTGCAGCGCGATCCCAGGCATTTCGAGCAGCCCGACCGCTTCCTGATGACGCGGCGCTACAACACCGACGCCTACATCCCGTTCGGGGCCGGACCGCGCGCCTGCGCCGGCATGGGCGTTGCGATGCTCGAACTGCAATTGCTCGCGCTCGAGATCGCCGCGGCCTATCGCTTTACCGCCGTCAGTCCGAATCCGGCGCCGTGGCCGAAAGCCTCGGTGACGCTGGTGCCGCCCCCAATGACCATCGACATCGAAGTCCGTGAGGTCCGCTCGCGCATCCCGCAGCTCGGCGGGGAGGCCGCGCGGCTGCCGTACATTCCACCCGTCGGCGCGGCGTCCATCAGCACACTGCAACCGGTTTCCCCATGACAACACACATCACGACGGCCAGCATCGGGCAAAGGGCCATGGATCAAGTGCAATTGCGGAGCTTGCGCGACGTCATCGCGGTGTTGGTCGAACAGCGCAGCATCGTGACGGCGGCCGGCGCAACCTTTGCCGCACATCTGCTCGACCTGGCGATCATGCAGCTCAGGCTCAACGTCAACGATATTTCGGCAGAGGAATTGAGCGGCCTGTCCGATTACGTTGGCGCGGAGTTTGTCCGGGACAAATCCTCGCACTGATCGCCACGATCAATCCTGCGTCGCCACCAGCGCCTTCATCGAGGCGCCGGCGGCGAGCGCGGCGTCGTTCGGATCGATCTCGATCTGCAGGCCGCGCTGGCCGCCATTGACGAACACCGTGACATGGCTGAGCGCGGTCTCGTCGATCGCGGTCGGTACCTTCTTTTTCTGGCCGAACGGGCTGATGCCGCCGACATGGTAGCCGGTCAGCCGCTCGGCATCGGCCGGGCGCATCATCCTGGCCGACTTGCCGCCCAGCGCCGCGGCAAGCTTCTTCATGCTGACCTCGCAGTCGGACGGCACCACGGCGCAGACCGGCTTGCCGTCGACCTCCGCCATCAGCGTCTTGAGCATGCGGTTCGGGTCGACGCCGAGCGCCTCGGCCGCCTGCAGCCCGATGCTCTCGGCGTTGGAATCGTAGACATAGGTGTGCAGCTTGAAGGCAATGCCTAGCTTGCGCAGCGCCATCGTCGCCTGGGTCGAATTGGGCATGGATCCGGCCGGTTGTTACGGCGGAATGATCGCCGCAATGGGCTCGCCGATCAATCGCCCGGACGGGCTGCCCCGGGCCGCGCCAACATTAAATTCCCGCCAGGGTGGCGCGGCGCGGCGCCGTATGGAATTTTCAGGGGATATCAAAGGGTTGTAGCTTGTCCAAAAGGCGCAAACGGCCCCCTTCTTGCTTGCGCAGCCGACCCGCTTCCGTTATCCGGTAGGCGCCTTGCGTGCGCGCGGCCGGGCGCCGCGGTTTGGGCTGGGCATATCAACGCATGATCGCTGTGGCGGACGCGTTTTCGCCGCGATCATGGTCATGGTCTGAAACACCTGAAGGGAACATCTTCGCAATGGCCAATGTTGTCGTCGTCGGCGCCCAATGGGGCGACGAGGGGAAGGGCAAGATCGTCGACTGGCTGTCGGAACAAGCCGACATCGTCGTGCGCTTCCAGGGCGGCCACAATGCCGGCCATACGCTGGTGATCAACGGCGAGACCTACAAGTTGGCGCTGCTGCCGTCGGGCGTGCTGCGCCCGAACAAGCTGGCGGTGATCGGCAATGGCGTGGTGTTCGATCCGCAGGCCTTCCTCGACGAGGTCGCCAAGCTGAAGGGGCAGGGCGTTGCGGTCGGGCCTGACAATCTGCGCATCGCCGAGAACGTCACGCTGATCCTGCCGCTGCATCGCGAGCTGGATTCCTTGCGCGAATCCTCCAACGCCATCACTTCGATCGGCACCACCCGCCGCGGCATCGGCCCGGCCTATGAGGACAAGGTGGGCCGCCGCGCCATCCGCCTGATGGACCTCGCCGACCTCGACACGCTGCCGCACAAGATCGACCGCCTGCTGGCGCATCACAACGCGCTGCGCCGCGGCAACAATCTGCCGGAGATCGAGGGCCAGAGCATCCTGGCCGAGCTGTCGGCGCTGGCGCCGAAGCTGTTGCCCTATGCCGAGACGGTGTGGCGGCTGCTCGATCTCAAGCGCCGCGAGGGCAAGCGCATCCTGTTCGAGGGCGCGCAGGGCGCGCTGCTCGACGTCGACCACGGCACCTATCCCTATGTGACGTCGTCCAACACGGTGGCGGCGCAGGCCGCGACCGGCACCGGCATGGGCCCTGGCGCCGTCGGCTATGTGCTCGGCATCTGCAAGGCCTACACCACCCGGGTCGGCCAAGGTCCGTTCCCGACCGAGCTGAACGACGAGATCGGCGAGGAAATCGGCCGCCGCGGCAAGGAGTTCGGCGTCAACACCGGGCGCAAGCGCCGGGTCGGCTGGTTCGACGCGATGCTGGTGCGGCAGACGGTCCGGACCTGCGGAATTGCCGGGCTGGCGCTGACCAAGCTCGATATTCTCGACGGGTTCGACAGCATCAGGGTCTGCATCGGCTACAAGCTCGACGGCAAGGAAATCGACCATCTGCCGGCGGGCGAGGGCGCGCAGGCCCGCGTGGAGCCGATCTACGAGATCATCGAGGGCTGGAAGCAGCCGACGGCCAATGCGCGGTCCTGGGCGGACCTGCCGGCCCAGGCCATCAAGTATGTTCGGCGGGTCGAGGAGCTGGTGGGGTGTCCGATCGCCCTGCTGTCCACCAGTCCGGAACGTGAAGATACTATTCTGGTACAGAATCCGTTCGAGGCTTAACGGGATATTACCTATATCCCACCAATTGTGTGGAAATGGCTGACTACTACCCGCTGATCGCCCGTGCCATCGCCGGACTGGACCCCAACGCTCCCGGCGAAGCCCGCCGCGCGCTGTATGCGCGGGCGCGGACGGCGTTGATCCAGCAACTTCGCGGCGTGCAGCCGCCGCTCTCGGAGTCCGAGATCACCCGCGAACGGCTGTCGCTGGAAGAGGCGGTGCGCAAGGTCGAGTCCGAGGCCGCGCAACGCGCCCGTGAAGCCTCACGGCCCGGCGGCGCCGCCCGCAGCAGCACCGACCCGTTGCGCCGTGCCAATCCGAAGCCGCCGGAGGCCAATGCACGGCCGCCGGAGGCGAATGCTGCCGACACTGCCGCGCGCCCGCGACCGCCGGCCGAACCGCGTCCGCCGCGCAATTTGCGCCCCGATGTGCCGCCGCCGGCCCCGCCTCGGCCGCAGAATCCGCAAAACCCGCCCGGCCTCGATACCCAGGCACGGCCGCCTTCGCCGCGCCGCGCCGGCGAAGCCGCGCCGCCGCCGGTGCCGCCGGCCGCGCCCGGCGTGCGCGGCTTCCGCGACATCACCGCAGACGCCGACGATCTCGGTCGTGCCGCGGCGCAGGCCAGCCGCAACGCGCGCAAGACCTACGCCAACGTGCCGTCGCCCTCGCCGGAATTCGACCGGCTCGAGCCGAGCCTGGAGAACCGCGGCGGCGATCCCGAGGCGCCGTACTCCTACGACGAGTCGATCGAGGAGGCGGAGCGCTACACCCCGCAGCAACCGCCACAGGCGCCGCCGCCACGGTCGCGGGTCAGCAATGCCGAGCGCGAGCCGAAGCGGCCGCGCGTCGGTTCGATTTTCCCGTTCAAGACCGCGATCGTGATCGGCATCCTGCTGATCCTGGTCGGCGCCGGCATTCTCTGGGGCAAGCCGGCCCTGACCTATGTCAGCACCCTGTTCAATTCCTCTGCGCCGGTCGAGGCGCCGAAGGACGCCGCGGCGACGCCGTCGAGCAAGAAGATCACCGATCGGGTCGGCCAGCCGTCGTCGTCGGGCGAGCCGGTCGCTCCGGTGGCGCAGCGCGTCGTGCTCTATGACGAGGACCCGTCGGATCCGAAGGGCAAGCAATATGTCGGTTCGGTGGTCTGGCGCACCGAGCAGGTCAAGGGATCGGGCAACCAGAAGCCCGACATCGCCGTGCGCGCCGACATCGACATCCCCGATCGCAAGTTCAAGATGACGATGTCGTTCCGCCGCAACACCGATTCATCGCTGCCGGCGAGCCACACCGCGGAATTGACCTTCATCCTGCCGCAGGACTTCGCCAATGGCGGCGTCGGCAACGTGCCGGGCATCCTGATGAAGTCCAACGAGCAGGCGCGCGGCACGCCGCTGGCCGGCCTCGCGGTCAAGGTCACCGACGGCTTCTTCCTGGTCGGCCTCTCCAACGTCGATGCCGACCGCTCGCGCAACCTGCAGCTCCTCAAGGAGCGCTCCTGGTTCGACGTGCCGCTGGTCTACACCAACCAGCGCCGCGCCATCATCGCGATCGAGAAGGGTGCCCCCGGCGAGCGTGCATTCAACGACGCGTTCGCGGCGTGGGGTGAGTAGCGGCCTCCGCACTCACCTCGGTGGGTGAGATGTCATCGCCCGGCTGTGTCCGGGCGATTCCGTATCGCAGCAACCTCTGGCTGTTGCACCGCATTCACCGCGCAGCGCCCGGAACATTCCGGGCGCTTTCGATTTTCTCTAGAACCATCGTGCGACTGCGTTACACTTGGCCGACGTCGGGCAAGGGCACGCCATGAAACGCTATCTGATCTTCGCAGCCATCGGGCCGTTCATCGGCGGCTTCCTGCTGCTGCTGATGACCACCTATCAGTCCGGCTACTGGACCGAGACCAATGGCGGCGAAGTGGCGAAGCTGCTCGTCGTGTTCGTGAAGTCGCTGCAATACAATTATCTGTTCGGCATCGTGCCGTCGCTGATGTTCGGCGCGATCGACGACATCCTGATGCATATGCGGCGGATCGCGCCGACGGTGCGGATGCTGATCGTCGGTCTCGTGGCGTTCCTCGGCGCGGCGCTGACCTACGCCTCGCACGGCTCCGAAAGCGGGCCGGTGCAGTTCATCCTCTACGGGCTGGTCGGCTTCATCCCGGGCGTGATCACGTCCTGGCTGGCGCACAAATACGCCGAAGAGCTGCATGCGCCGGCGCAGCCGGTATCGCAGCACTAGGACATGTATTCGTAGGCTTCCCGTGGAAGGCGTCAGCTCGTTGTTTGTGACAAGTTGGTGACATTGGGCGCCGCGATCCCTGTGCGATCGCAAGCTCAGGTGACTCCAGTTCAGTGTGGGCTGTGCGCCGGAATGGCTGAGCCGGTTGTTGCTGCGCAGCCACAATCGCGGATGATCTGCAAATTCGGCAATCCTGTCGCTTCAGTCCACATTGCGTCTAACGCGGCAATCTCCTTTAAGTTGCGACCCGGGGCGTTGGTGCTTTCTAATCTGATTGCCCGACGGGAAGGCTGGGAATGCGCAAGTTTGGAATTCGGGATTGCGGCGGCGCTCTGCGTCGCTTGACACTGGCTACAGGACTGCTGACAGCGTGTGCGTTGTGGATGGACGAGCCGGCTTATGCCGCCTGCACGCCTGCGTCCGCCAGCGGAGTGACGGTGTCGTGCACGGGCACGACAACCAATCAGGGCGGCGGCGCGCCCGGCACCAGTGGTCCAAGCACGATTGGGTACGGGACCGGCACTGAGAGTGGTATCACCATCAACATTGGCGCCGGGAGCACGCTCACCGGCAGTTCAATCGGCATTACCATTCACGACGGAACGGTGATCAATGGATCCGGATCCACAATCTCGGGACCAAACAACGCCATCGTAGCTGTCGGCAATCTGTCGCTGACCAACGAGGCGGGTGGTGTCATCAACACCTCGAATGGCGCGACCGCCATCTCCGTCAGCGGCGCAGCCAACATCAGCAATTCGGGGGTGATTTCAGGGAACTTCTATGCGGCCATCTATGCCGCAAGCGGGTCTGTGGTGAACACCACTGGCGGACAAATCACCGGCACCGGCGTCGGGATGTACGGCGGGCCGGGTCTCATCATCGCCAACCAAGGCAGCATCAGCGGCGCCATTACTTCAGGCCTGTCGCTCGATGGCCATTCGGTCGTGATCAACGCCGCGGGCGGCAGCATCGGTGGTGCAGTTTACGGAATTTTCGGCGCCGAAGAGGAGACCATCATTAATGCCGGCTCCATTGCAGCCACTTTTCAAGCAATCCGCATAGGTGGTGGGGCCTCGATCTTCAATGCCGGCACTATCTCCGGTGGTTCTGCCGCAATTGTTTTTATCGGTGCGAATAACGTGCTGACGCTTGCACCTGGCTCATCCATCCAAGGCCTGGTGTTCGGGTCTGGCAACGACACTATCCAGCTCGGCGGCATCGGCGGCAACGCCGTGTTCGACCTGAGCTCGATCGGTGCCGCCAAGCAATACCGGGGCTTTTCGGCCTTCGACGTGGTTGGTGCGACCTGGACGGTCACCGGCACCTACGGACAGACCAATTCATGGGCGGTGAATGCAGGCACGCTCAATGTCAGCGGCGACCTGTCTGCGGCAGCCAATCTCAGTGTGGCGAGCGGCGGCACGCTGATGGGTGCAGGCACGGTCGGAACGACGCGCGTCAGCTCCGGCGGCGTCTTCGCGCCGGGCAACGGCGCGCCAGGCACGTCGATGACAGTATCGGGCAATCTGCTGCTGGATCCGGGTGCGATCTATCAGGTGCAGGTCAATCCGTCGGCCGCATCCTCCGCCACCGTCAGCGGCACGGCGACGATCGGCGGCGCCATCGTGAACGCGGTCTATGTCCCTGGCCGGTATATCAGCAAGCAATACACGATATTGAGCGCAACAGGTGGCGTGTCCGGTACATTCGGCTCGTCTGTCGACACCAACCTGCCGGCGAATTTCCACTCGGTATTGAGCTACGACGCCAACGACGCCTATCTCAACCTAGTCCTGAACTTTGCGAATCCTGGCAATTTCAGCGGCAACCAGCAGGCGGTCAGCAATGCGTTGACCAGTTTCTTCAACAACAACGGCGGCATTCCGCTGCTCTACGGCTCCCTCACTGCCGGCGGCCTGGCGCAGGTCTCCGGCGAGACCGCCACGGGCTCGCAGCAGACCACATTCGATGCGATGCACCAGTTCATGGGCGTGCTCGCCGATCCATTCGCGGGCAGGGGCAGCGGCCTTGGCGGATCGTCGGCAGCGACCGGTTACGCGGAGGAGGCCGATCAGACGAGCGCCTATGCGGCACGTCGGGGCGGTGATGCGTTTGCGATGTTCACCAAGGCACCGCCGGCGGCGTTCGTGCCGCGCTGGAACGTTTGGGTGGCGGGGTTTGGCGGCTCGCAATCGACGAGCGGCAATGCCGCCGTCGGCTCGAATGACACGACGAGCCGCATTGCGGGCACGGCCGTCGGCGCCGACTATCTGTTCTCGCCGAACACGCTCGCGGGCTTCGCGCTGGCCGGCGGCGGCACCAGCTTCAGTCTCAACACGCTCGGCGGTGGCCGCTCCGATCTGTTCCAGGCTGGTGCGTACATCCGCCACTTCAATGGCCCGGCCTACATCACTGCCGCGCTCGCCTATGGCTGGCAGGACATCACTACGAACCGCACGGTGACGGCCGCCGGCATCGACCAGCTTCGCGCCGAGTTCAGCGCCAACGCCTATTCCGGCAGGATCGAGGGCGGTTATCGTTTCGTCGCGCCGTGGACTGGCGGCGTCGGCGTGACGCCTTACGCCGCGGCCGAGTTCACGACCTTCGATCTGCCGGCCTATGCCGAGCAGGCGACCTCCGGTCTGCCGAGCTTTGCGCTTCAATATGGCGCCCAGAGCGTGACCGACATCCGCAGCGAAGTCGGCCTGCGCAGCGACAAGTCTTTCCTGGTGCAGGACGGCATCCTGACATTGCGCACGCGCTTCGCTTGGGCGCACGACTACAATCCAAGCCGCGTGGCTGCTGCCACCTTCCAGGCGCTGCCGGGCGCCAGCTTTGTCGTCAGCGGCGCGGCGCAAGCAAGCGAGTCCGCGTTGACGACGGCATCGGTTGAAATGAAATGGCGAAACGGCTGGTCGGCGGCCGCGACGTTCGAGGGCGAGTTCTCCGGCGTCACCGCAAGCTACGCCGGCAAGGGTGTGGTGCGCTACGTATGGTGATGCGCCTACTCGGGCGAAATGAGCATATTGCAGTCGGGTTAGAAGCCAAGGCCAGGCAAATGCATGCAAACGAGCAGACCATTATATTAAATTTATTAATGCATTAGGTCCGGGGCCGCAAGCCGGGCAAAATACTCTTCATGCAATCGTCACATGATTGTCATGTAAATGTAGTCCCAATGTCACATGGCCGCTTTTGTCCTCCCGTGGCCGTGAGGGGCGATCCATGAGTGATGTGGCGTTACCTGGTTCGATCGAGCCTGCGCGGCGTGGCGGTCCCGATCTCGAGAAGGGCTTTCATCCCCTCACCGGCATCATCTATCTCGGCGTGATCGGCGCCGCGCTGCTGTTCGTGGCCTACAGCATCTACGCGGATGTCGGCGCCACGGGCGCCGGCAAGACCTCCTATGCCGCGTTCCTGCTGCTGTTCGTCGCGCTGTTGATCTCGCTCGGTTTCGAGTTCGTCAACGGCTTCCACGACACCGCAAACGCCGTCGCAACCGTGATCTACACACGTTCGATGCCGGCCCATATTGCCGTGGTCTGGTCAGGCTTCTTCAACCTCATCGGCGTCCTGCTCTCCAGCGGCGCGGTTGCTTTCGGCATCGTTTCCCTGCTGCCGGTCGAACTGATCCTGCAGGTCGGCAGCAGCGCCGGGTTCGCCATGGTGTTCGCGCTGCTGATCGCGGCGATCATCTGGAATGTCGGCACGTGGTATTTCGGACTGCCGGCCTCAAGCTCGCACACCCTGATCGGGTCGATCATGGGCGTCGGCATTGCGAACGCGCTGATGCACGGACGGGAAGGAACGTCCGGCGTGGACTGGTCGCAGGCCGCCAACACCGGCAAGGCGCTGCTGCTGTCGCCGCTGTTCGGATTTCTGCTTGCTGCGATCCTGCTCTACGGTTTGAAGACGGCGCTGCTGCGCGCAACGCCGGCGCTGTTCGGCGAGCCGCAAGGCGACCAGCCGCCCCCGTGGTGGATTCGCGGCATCCTGATCCTGACCTGTACCCTGGTCAGTTTCTTTCACGGATCGAATGACGGCCAAAAGGGTATGGGCCTCATCATGCTGATCCTGATCGGCGTGGTCCCGACCGCTTACGCCCTCAACCGCGCGATGCCTGCCGGTCAGATCGAGGCGTTCACCGCGAATTCGGCCGCGGCGAGCAAGGTCGTCGAGGACAGGGGCGCCGATCGCAAGGTGACCGGCGACCCGCGCCCGGCGGTGACGAACTACATCGCGTTTCGCCGACTCACCGACGACACCTATCCGTCACTCGCCGTCCTGGTCCGCGAAATCAGCGACCAGGTCACCCAGTACGGATCGCTGGCCAAATTCCCGGCCGAGACCGTCCGCAACACGCGCAACGACATGTATCTGGTGTCGGAAGCGCTCCGCCTGCTCATGAAGAGCAGCGACAACGGGCTGAGCGATGCCGATGTTGCGACGCTCAACCGCTACAAGGGCTCGCTCGATGCCGCCACCAAATTCATCCCGTCCTGGGTGAAGATCGCGGTCGCCATCGCGCTCGGCCTCGGCACCATGGTCGGCTGGAAACGGATCGTCGTGACGGTCGGTGAAAAAATCGGCAAGACCCACCTGACCTACGCGCAAGGGGCTTGCGCCGAGATCACGGCGGCCGCGACCATCGCTGCGGCGGACGGATACGGCTTGCCGGTGTCGACGACGCACGTGCTGTCGTCCGGCATCGCGGGCACCATGACCGCGAACGGGTCAGGCCTGCAATGGTCGACGATCCGCAACATCGCGATGGCCTGGGTTCTGACGTTGCCGGTGGCGATGCTGATCTCGGGCATTCTCTACTTCGTTTTCGCGCATTTGTTTTAGCAGTACCGCAGAAAGGGATTTCGAGTGGCAGATGCAAGCTTCAGCCTTCTGACGGGCAACAGTATCGAAACGCGCCTGGTCCGGGCCGGCGGCGTCATTTTTCGCGAAGGCGAACAGGCTGATGAGCTCTTCGTCATCAAGAGCGGCTATGTGCGCATCCAGGTCGGCAACAAGACCATCGCGGACCTCGCGCCCGACACGATCTTCGGCGAGATGGCATTGATCGACAACGAGCCGAGGAGCGCGACCGCCACGGCGCTGACGGATGTCGAGCTCGTCCCGGTCTCGGAAAAGCAGTTTCTCTTCCTCGTCAGCCAGACGCCGCATTTTGCGTTGAAGGTAATGCGGACGCTGGCGCAGCGGCTCAGAAGCATGAACAAGGGCGTGTTCTAAAGCGCGATGAGACCGGGTTGAATCGTCATCGCGCTTTAGCCCCCTGTTTGAGCATGATCTTTTCGGAAAACCGCTTCGCACTTTTCCGGATCGTGCTTTAGGCGGCCGCGAAGGCAACGGGCCTTGAACGTGACACAGTGGTAATGTGAAGCAGCTTGAACCGCCTGCTTGCGTTACCATGTGATGGCCATGCCCGAGGACGACATCTTCACGCCCTATGCCACGCGATCGCGGCCGCCCTTCGGCGGCGCGCAGGCGCGCGGCAAGGTGATCGATCAGGACGGACGCGAGCTCGGCGGTGATCCGCTGCATCCCCCGTTCCAAGGTTTTCAGGAAGGCTTCCGCTTCGACTTCCGCAACTCGAGCGCCAATCCGTTCGGCAATCTGACCCGCGAGCAGCGGCTGGAGCGGCTCGAGATGATCGCAAAGCTGCTCGACGTCGCCTTCGTCTTGCCGGGCACCAATGTCCGCTACGGCATCGACGGGCTGATCGGCCTGATCCCCGTGGTCGGCGATCTCATCACGACTGCGATCTCGTTGTGGCTGGTGCGCGAGGCGCGGCTGTTGGGCGCGCCCTGGCACATCACCGCGCGGATGCTCGCCAATGTCGCCGTCGATGGCGTGGTCGGCATGGTGCCGGTGGCGGGCGATGCCTTCGATGTCATGTTCCGCGCCAACATCCGCAACGTGCGGATGCTGCGCCGCTGGCTCGACAAGCAGCCGCGATAGGCGCATGACCCGGAAAAGGGGGCGGCGGTTTTCCGATCAGGTCATGCGCAGGAAGAGTTCTTCGCCAAAAACAAAAGCCCCCGGACAATCCGAGGGCTTTTCGTTGAGGGAGGAGCAGAAAGCTTATGCGGCGTCGGCGTCGGTCTGGCTGGCGGCGGGGCGCGGACGGCGCGGCAGCGGGAATGCCTCGCTCTCATAGAGCGAGCGGATGCCGTTCTGATCGAAACGGGCTTCCTCGACCTGAAGATAGGCTCCGTTCAGCGAATCCGCCGGCAGCTGCTCCATCGCGAACTGCACGGCTTCGGCAGCGGTGCCGAAACGGCGGTACGCGAAGCCCGCCCGCTTCTTCTTGCGGATCGCGGCAGGAAACAGTTCGGCAGACGTATTGTAGTTGAACGGACGCAGGGGACGCATGGTCGACGACCTCTTGTGCTCTTGTCAGTTGGCGTGGCGAAAGGGATTTTTGGGGACGACGGCCTACAATCGGCAGCGCGCCGTACATGTCATTTCGATCCCTAATATAGGCCTCTTTGACAAAAATGCGACCCCAGAAGCGCCCCCGGCAGGGCACATGCTGAATCCGCGCATGGCATGAGGTCCGGTCAAATAAGTCTATTTATTTCAATGACTTATGACTCTCAGATCTTGTCGAGCCAGGCCAGGATCACGACCACGATCAAAATCACCCCGAAAAGGCCCATTCCGGAGTGGCCGAGACCGTAGCCATAGCCGCGGATCCGGCCGCTATAGCCGCCCAACAGGATAACCAGCAGGAGGATGATGAGGATCAATCCGAGCGACATGGCGCCCTCCTCAGAACAGGCGGCAGCCGCACGGCGAGACGCCGACGGCCCCGCGGATTCCAAGCAAAGCACATTCCGGGCCGCGAGTCGTTAATCGCTCGGGCCGATCACGAGGATATTGTTGGGCCCTCGAGGCAAAGCAAAGCCCCGCGCGACCGGTTGGTGGTCGCGCGGGGCTTGGGTAGTGGCCGCCTACTTCGTCTCGTTCAGCTTCAGCGCCGCCGAGTTGATGCAGTAGCGCAGGCCGGTCGGGCCGGGGCCGTCGTTGAAGACGTGGCCGAGATGGCCGTCGCATTTCGAGCACAGCACCTCGGTGCGGATCATGCCGTGGCTCACATCGCGCTCCTCGTCGACGTGGCTCTCGATCGCGGGCTTGGAGAAGCTCGGCCAGCCGCAGCCGGAATCGAACTTCTGGTCGGACTCGAACAGCGTCTGGCCGCAGCCGGCGCAGACATAGGTGCCCTTGCGCGGGTCATGTTCGTATTCGCCGGTGAACGGCCGCTCGGTCGCCTTCTCCCGCAGCACGGCGTACTGCATCGGCGTCAATTCCTTGCGCCACTCGGCCTCGCTCTTGCGGACCTTGCCGTCGGTCTTGGTATCGGACATTCAACCTCCTTTGCGAGCTGCTCAGTTGGTGACCTTGGTGCTGCTCACCAGCGTCGGCTTCTCGACGTAGTTCTCCGCGAAGATCTTCTTCAGGTTCTCGACCTTCGGGATGTCGTTATACGCGATATAGGGCTGGTTCGGGTGCAGCGTCAGATAGTCCTGGTGGTAGCCCTCGGCCGGATAGAACGCCTCGAGCGTTCCGACCTTGGTCACGATCGGCTTCTTGTAGACCTTGGCCGCGTTGAGCTGGGCGATATAGGCGTCCGCCACCTTCTTCTGCTCCTCGCTGGTGGTGAAGATCGCCGAGCGATATTGCGTGCCGGAATCGGGGCCTTGGCGATTCAGCTGGGTCGGGTCATGCACGACGGAGAAGAAGATCTGCAGGATCTTGCCGTAGGAGATCTTCTGCGGGTCGTACTTGATTTCGACGGACTCGGCGTGGCCGGTGGTGCCGGTCGAGACCTTCTCGTAGTCGGCATTCGCCTTGCTGCCGCCGGAGTAGCCGGACACCGCGCTGGTGACGCCGGCGGTGTGCTGGAACACGCCCTGGACGCCCCAGAAGCAACCGCCCGACAGGACGGCTGTCTTGATGCCGCTCTCATGTGCGTCCGCCGCCGGCGGCGGGATGATCACGGCGTCCTCGGCGGCAAGCGAGGGCGCGATTGCAAAGGCGGCCACGGCCAGCGCGCCGATCGCGGCGGCGCAAAGCGAGAGGCGGCTGAGGGAGCTCTTGGGCATGGGTTCCTCGTGGGATCGCAATTTAAGGGCCAGTCTAGAGCGGGCGCCGGCATTGGCAAACCGGGCCGGCTGCTCCGACGCTTCAAAATACGGGCGAGGGGCCGTTTTGTTACGGCACGGGCCACACGGTTTCGTGAGGGAAATCAGCGAGGTTCAGGGATGACGGTGATGGATTTTTGCCCGCGGGCCCCTCCACGCACGTCGTCCTGGCGAAAGCCAGGACCCATAACCACCAAATGTAACTGTCGGCGGGATCGTGGCCCCAGAGCGTCCCGCAGCAACAAGCAGCCGGGGTAACGGGTCCTGGCTTTCGCCAGGACGACGCTGAATGTTGGTGTCACGCACTCATCTGCTGTCAGGATGACGTCGGCGCCTGCGGGGCCATCACACCACCACGCTCAGCCGCTTCGCCGCCCGCGTGATGCCCGTGTACAGCCACCGCGCGCGCGAGTCCTGGAACGCAAAGCTTTCGTCGAACAGCACGACGTCGTCCCATTGCGAGCCCTGCGACTTGTGCACGGTCAGCACGTAGCCGAAGTCGAATTCGTCATAGGGCTTGCGCTGCTCCCACGGCACGCCCTCGACGCCGCCGTCGAAGCATTCGCCGCGCACCGAGACTTTGGTGACCTTGTAGCCGAAATCCTCGTCCGGCATCACGCGCATGGTGATGATCTTGGATTTCGACTGCGCGCGCGCCTTGACCCGCCACAGCCCGCCGTTGAACAGGCCCTTCTTGCGGTTGTTGCGCAGGCAGACCAGCTTGTCGCCGGCGACGGGGAGGGGATCCTCGATGTTCAGCCGCTGCCGCACCCGCATGTTGTAGGCGCGGCGGGTGTTGTTGCGCCCGACCAGCACCTGGTCGGCGCTCATCACGCGGTCCGGATCGAGCTCCTTGCGCGACACCACCTCGCTCTCGCCGTGGCGGCCGATCTCGAGCTCGCGGCCTTCGCGGATATCCATCGACATCCGCACGATCGGATCGTCCTGCGCCTGGCGATGCACCTCGGTCAGCATCGCGTCCGGCTCGGCGTCGGTGAAGAAGCCGCCGCCCTGGATCGGCGGCAATTGCGCGGGATCGCCGAGCACCAGCAGCGGGCAATCGAACGACATCAGATCGCGGCCGAGCTCGGCATCGACCATCGAGCATTCGTCGATCACGATCAGCTTGGCCTTCGATGCCGGCGCGTCGTCCCAGAGTTCGAAGCTCGGCTGCTCGACGCCGGACTCGCGGGCGCGGTAGATCAGCGAATGGATCGTGGACGCGCTGTCGCACCCCTTGTTGCGCATCACCAGCGCCGCCTTGCCGGTGAAGGCAGCGAACTTCACCTCGCCGTCGACGCCCTCGGCGATGTGCTGGGCGAGCGTGGTCTTGCCGGTTCCGGCATAGCCGAACAGGCGGAACACCGGCGGCGTCCCGTTCTGACCGGGCTTGGCTTTCAGCCAGTCGGCGACGGCTTTCAGCGCGGAATCCTGATGCGGCGTAAAGGTGGTCATGAGCTTTCGGAAGGGTGAGCGCGCGATCAATAACGCCGCGACTCAGCTCCTTACAAGCTAACCATTCGTGCGTTCCGATCAAGCCGGCTTCCGCTGCGCGGAATTGGCGTTTCACTCCCGAGGCTAGACTTGGTCCGGAGCAGCACTAGACTGCCTGAAAACAACAAGTGGTCGGGCCACGATAGATGGACCCGACCTTGGGAGTGACGCCATGAAATTCGGCATCTTCTACGAGCTGCAACTGCCGCGCCCCTGGAATGACGGCGACGAGCTCAGGCTCTACCAGAATGCGCTGACACAATTGGAGACCGCCGACCGGCTCGCTTACGATTACGCCTGGGTCGTCGAGCATCACTTCCTCGAGGAATATTCGCACTCGCCGGCGCCGGAATCCTTCCTTGCGGCCGCGAGCCAGCGCACCAGGAATATCCGGCTCGGCCACGGCATCTTCCAGCTCACCACCAATCATCCGGCGCGGGTCGCCGAGCGGGTTGCGGTGCTCGATCTCCTGAGCAACGGCCGCTGCGAATTCGGCATGGGCGAGAGCGCCTCGATCACCGAGCTGACGCCGTTCGGCCGCGACATGGAGACCAAGCGCGAGGTGTTCGAGGAAGCGGTGCAGGCGATCTTCCCGATGTTCACCAAGACCGGCACCGAGCATCACGGCAAATATTTCGACATCCCGTTGCGCAATGTGGTGCCGAAGCCGGTGCAGAAGCCGCATCCGCCGCTCTGGATGGCCTGCTCGCAGCTGCCGACCATCGAACGCGCCGGGCAGAACGGATTCGGCGCACTCGGCTTCCAGTTCGTCAGCGCCGAGGCGGCGCATGCCTGGGTGCACGCCTATTACAATGCGATCACCAAGCGGCTGAAGAAGCTCGCCGACTACGAGATCAATCCCAACATGGCGCTGGTTTCGTTCTTCATGTGCGCGGAGACCGACGAGGAGGCACGTCGGCGCGCCGACGGCGCGACCTTCTTCCAGTTCGCGCTGCGCTATTACGGCCAGGCGCAGAACCGGCAACGCCCGGCGCCCGGCACCGTCAACATGTGGGACGAGTACAACAAGTGGAAGCGCGACAATCCGGAGGCGCAGGAGGCCGCGTTGCGCGGCGGCCTGATCGGGTCGCCGGAAACACTGCGCAAGAAGCTGCGGCGTTTCCGCGCCTCGCATATCGACCAGGTGATCCTGCTCAACCAGGCGGGCAAGAACACCCATGAGCACATCTGTGAATCGCTCGAGTTGTTCGGGAAAGAGGTGATGCCCGAGTTCCAGCACGATCCCGAGCACGAGGCCTGGAAGAGGGGGGTGCTTGACGGCTCGATCCAGCTCGAGGAGATCGACACCCAGGCGTTCTCGGACCGTTATGGTAAGCTCGCGGTCAATGTCGGCCCGAAGACCGCAGCCGCAGGCCTGATGAATTAATGTGCAGCGACCTCGCAATCGCGTGAAGAAAATAATTCGCTACGTGCGACCTGTGCCTTGAACGAAACGGCACGCGCGATGCCTGCACCGAAGTGCAGGCATCGCTATTTTTGTGCGGTGCTCGACAGCTTCATTCGCGCGCCCCATCATCCTGACATCGCATGATCGCGCGCCCGGTAGCGCGTTTGATCGTCAGGAGATTCTTGGAATGAAGCGTCGTGAGTTCCTCCAGCTGTCGCTCGCCACAGCCGCATCAGCCGCGCTGTCCCGTGGCGCGCAGGCGCAGGCGGACTCGAAGGAAATTCGTATCGGCTACCAGAAGAACGGCGTGCTGGTTATCACGCGGCAGCGCGAGTCCTTGGAAAATCATTTCAAGCCACAGGGCGTCAGTGTGAAATGGGTCGAATTCTCGTCGGGCCCGCCGATGATGGAGGCGATGAATGTCGGCAGCGTCGATTACGGCGCAGTCGGCGATTCCCCGCCGATTTTCGCCCAGGCCGCGGGTGCGGCGATCGTCTATGCCGCGGCCCAGCCCATCATCAACGGATCGGGCATCCTGGTGCCGCAGAACTCGGCAATCAAGACCATTGCCGACCTCAAGGGCAAGCGCGTCGGCTTCACCAAGGGATCCAGCGCGCATAACGTCGTGATCCAGACCCTGGAGAAGGCCGGGCTGACCTATAATGACATCACACCGGTCTATCTGACGCCGCCGGACGCCGGCCCCGCCTTCGCCAATGGCGGCATCGATGCCTGGGCGATCTGGGATCCGTATTTCGCGATCGCCGAGACCAAGCAGAACGGCCGCATTCTGATCAATACAAGCGACGTCACCAAGACCAACGCGTTCTACATCGCCAACCGCGACTTCGCGAACAAGCACGGCGCATTGCTGCAGCAGATCGTCGACGTCACGACGTCGAGCGCGAAGTGGGCGGAGGCGCATCCCGACGAGGTCGCGAAATCGCTGGCTGCCGTCACCGGCGTGCCGCTCGATATCCAGACCATCGCGGCGCGGCGGGCCGGCTTCTCGGTCGGCCCCGTGACCGATGACGTGGTTGCAACCCAGCAGGGTGTTGCCGATCGCTTTTTCAAGCTGGGCCTGATCCCGAAGCAGATCGCGATCCGCGACATCGTCTGGCGCAATACCCAGACCTGATCGGCGTGTGATTGGTCATTGCAATGCAGAGGAATTTCCCATGACGCGTTTGTTCCGGCGCTGGGTCGCCCGCGCGGTGATATCGGTCAGCATCGTCGCGGCGACGGTCGGCGCGTCCTACGGTCAGGACAAGGTGGTCCGCATCGGCTTCCAGAAATACGGCAAGCTGGTTTTGCTCAAGAGCAAGGGCTCGCTCGAGCAGAAGCTGAAGTCGGTCGGCTACTCGGTCGTCTGGACCGAGTTTCCGTCCGGGCCGCCGCTGCTCGAGGCGCTCAATGTCGGCGCGATCGATTTCGGCAACACCGGCGAGGCGCCGCCGATCTTCGCGCAGGCCGCGGGCGCGCCGATCCAGTATGTCGCCTACGAGCCACCGGCGCCGAAAGGCGAGGCGATCCTGGTGCCGAAGGACAGCCCGATCAAGTCGGTCACTGACCTCAAGGGCAAGAAAGTCGCGCTCAACAAGGGCTCCAACGTCCACTATCTGCTGGTGAAGGCGCTGGAGAAGGCCGGCGTCAAATATTCCGAGATCGAGCCGGTGTTCCTGGCGCCGGCTGATGCACGCGCGGCGTTCGAGCGTGGTGCGGTCGATGCCTGGGTGATCTGGGATCCGTTCCAGGCCGCGGCAGAAGCTGCGACCGGTGCGCGCACGGTTGCCGACGGCACCGGCGTCGTCGCCAACTACCAGTTCTACTTCGCCTCGAAGAAGTTCTTGCAGGCCGATGCGAAGATCGTCGAGCTGGTGCTGGCGCAGCTCAGCGAAGTCGATGACTGGGCCAAGAGCGATATCCACGCCGTCGCCGAACAGCTGGCGCCAAACATCGGCCTGTCGGTGCCGGTGGTGGAGGTCGCGCTGAAGCGGCAGGCCTACGGCATCAAGCCGGTCACCGATGCCGTCATCGCGGATCAGCAACAGGTTGCCGACACGTTCTTCGCGCTCGGCCTGATCCCCAAACAAATCAAGATTTCCGACGTCGCATGGAGGCCGGGCACGTGAGCACCCCAACCAACGCCAACATCCTCTGGTTCCTGCCGACCCATGGCGACAGCCGCTATCTCGGCACGTCGATCGGCGGCCGCGAGGTGAACTTCAACTATCTGCGCCAGATCGCGCAGGCCGCCGACCAGCTCGGCTATTACGGCGTGCTGCTGCCGACCGGGCGGAGTTGCGAGGACTCCTGGGTGGTGGCCTCGGCCGTCGCGCCCTGGACCGAGCGGCTGCGTTACCTCGTGGCGGTCAGGCCCGGCCTGCAGTCGCCGAGCGTCGCCGCCCGCATGACCGCGACCTTGGACCGGCTGTCGAACGGCCGCCTGCTGATCAACGTCGTCACCGGCGGCGATCCGATCGAGAACAAGGGCGACGGCATCTTCCTCGACCACGACGAGCGCTATGCGGTGACCCGCGAGTTTCTCAACGTCTACAGCGATCTGCTCGCGGGCAAGACGGTCAACGTCGAGGGCCAGCACATAAGGATCGAGGACGGCCGTCTGCTGTTCAATCCGGTGCAGTCGCCGCGGCCGCCGCTGTATTTCGGCGGCTCGTCGGATGCCGGCATCGACGTCGCGGTCGACACCGTCGACAAGTACCTGACCTGGGGTGAGCCGCCGGCGCAGGTCGCCGAGAAGATCGCCAAGGTGAAGGCGGTTGCCGCGCAGCGCGGCCGCAAGCTCTCGTTCGGCATCCGCCTGCACGTGATCGTGCGCGAGACCAATGCCGAGGCGTGGAAGGCGGCCGACGAGCTGATCCAGTACGTCACCGACGACACCATCGCTACCGCGCAAAAGATCTTCTCGCGGATGGATTCGGTCGGCCAGCAGCGGATGGCGCAGCTGCATGGCGGCCGGCGCGACCAGCTCGAGATCAGCCCGAACCTGTGGGCCGGCGTCGGCCTGGTGCGCGGCGGTGCCGGCACCGCGCTGGTCGGCGATCCCGAGACCGTCGCAGCGCGGATCAAGGAGTATCAGGAGATCGGCGTCGATACGTTCATCATGTCGGGTTACCCGCATCTGGAGGAAGCCTATCGCTTCGCCGAGCTGGTGTTCCCGCTGCTGTCGCTTGCGCACGGCAACAACGTGACGTCGATCAGGGTCAACACCGGGCCGTTCGGTGAGACCATCGGCAACGAATATCGGCCGCAGAAACAGGCGTCGCAATCATGAGCTTGATCGATTCACTCCCGCGCCGCAAAGCGTTTTCGAGCGAGGTGGGTGCCGGTTCGCGTGAAGAAAACACGTCAAACCAAAAATCTGAAGCTCCGATCCGATCCGATCGGAACGGAAGCAGCTCCAGCGTTCTCAAATTGCCCAGGGTCGACGGCCTGATCCCGTGGATCGTGCCGCTCGCGATCGTTCTGATCTGGCAGCTTGCCTGCGTCACCGGCTACGTGCCGTCACGCGTGCTCCCGGCGCCGACCGATGTCGCGCTTGCGGGGTGGAAGCTGCTGCTCTCGGGCGAGCTGGTCCGCAACATCTGGGTCAGCTTCTGGCGCGCCTCGATCGGCTTTGTGATCGGCGGCGGCATCGGCTTCGCCTTCGGCCTCGCCAACGGGTTGTCGCAACTATCGGCGAAGCTCACCGACACCACGCTGCAAATGGTGCGCAACATCCCGCATCTGGCCTTGATCCCGCTCGTCATCCTCTGGTTCGGCATCGACGAGTCGGCCAAGCTCTTTCTCGTGGCGCTCGGCGTGTTCTTCCCGATCTATCTCAACACGCTGCACGGCATCCGTACCGTCGATCCGCAGCTGATCGAGATGGGCCGGATCTACGGCATGACCGACGGCGAGCTGTTCCGCCGGGTGATCTTCCCCGGCGCGTTGCCCTCGATCTTCGTCGGCCTGCGCTTTGCGCTCGGCATCATGTGGCTGACCTTGATCGTCGCGGAGACCATCGCGGCCTCGTCGGGGCTCGGATACATGGCGATGCAGGCCCGCGAGTTCATGCTGATCGATGTCGTCGTGCTCTCGATCCTGATCTACGCCTTGCTCGGCAAGCTCGCCGACAGCGCCTCGCGGGCGCTGGAGCGGCTGACCTTGTCATGGCATCCCGCCTTCCAGAAGAAGTGAGAATGAGAATGCAAGAAGCGCTTCGTTTCCAGGCGGTGGACGGCGAGCCGGTCGACCGCGCCGACATTGTCGTGCAGGCGCGGCAGCTGCGGCGAGCGCCCGAAGCCGCGGCGCGCGGCCTGTCGCTGACCATCCGCGGCCTGCGCAAGGCGTTCGGCGACAATGAGGTGCTGCGCGGCATCGACCTGCACATCCCGGCCGGCCAGTTCGTCGCGATCGTCGGCCGTAGCGGCTGCGGCAAGAGCACGCTGCTGCGCCTGATCGCGGGACTCGACGCGCCGACCGCGGGCAGCATCGCTTTCGGCGAACAGCCGCGGGCTCAGGATGTCCGCGTCATGTTCCAGGAGCCGCGGTTGCTGCCCTGGGCGCGGGTGCTCTCCAATGTCGAGGTCGGGCTGGGGCGCGAGCGTTCCTCGGCCGATGCGCAGGCGCGCGCCGAGCGCGCGCTGGTCGAGGTCGGCCTCGGCGACAAGCGCGGCCAGTGGCCGGCGGTGCTCTCCGGCGGCCAGAAGCAGCGCGTCGCACTGGCGCGGGCGCTGGTCAGCCAGCCGCGTGTGCTGGCGTTCGACGAGCCGCTCGGCGCGCTCGACGCGCTGACCCGGATCTCGATGCAGCAATTGCTGGAGCGGGTCTGGCGCGACCAGGACTTTACCGCGATCCTGGTGACGCACGACGTCGCCGAGGCGGTCGCGCTCGCCGACCGCGTGCTGGTCATCGAGGACGGCCGGATCGCCGAGGATGTCACGATCGACCTGCGGCGGCCGCGCCGGCGCGGTTCGGCCGAGCTCGCCGCGCTGGAAGGCGAGATCCTGAAGCACCTGCTCGAGGGCAGTGAAGACACATCCGGTCTGTGAGGTCGCCATGAACTCCGTCGTGCGCAATGTTTCGATCGAACCCGCGGTCAGCGCCGCCGACTTTCGCGGCGCGATGCGCCATCTCACCGGCGGCGTCAGCATCATCACGGCCGGTAAGGGCAAGGACATCTCGGGGATGACGGTGACCTCGGTGTCGTCGCTGTCGGTCGAGCCGCCGTCGCTGATCGTCAGCATCAACCGCGCCGCCTCTTCCTGGCCGCTGATCGCGCGTCACGGCGCGTTCGGCGTCAACATTCTGAACGCAGATCAGCTCGAGATCGCCGAGCGTTTCACCGGCAAGGGCGGCCTGAAGGGCGCCGAGCGGTTCGAAGGTGCCGAATGGGCGACGCGCGCGACGGGTGTTCCGTTGCTGGTCGGCGCGCTGGCGGCGATCGACTGCGAGGTCGAGGAGATCATCGAGCGGCATTCTCATGCAATCGTCATCGGCCGCGTGCTCGATGTGATCGCATCGGAACGCACCGCCGCGCTGGCGTATTGGCACGGCGAATACGTCGCGATCGACCGCGACGAGGACGCCGCCAGGCTGGCCGAGGTCAGCCTGCCATCACGGCACGTCCACGCCCGGGACGTGGGTTAGGCTCTGATCCGCGCAGCCGCGCCGCCCGTCCGGATCTGCCTTTAAAGCGCGATGATATTTGGTTGAATCGTCATCGCGCTTTAGCTCTTGTTTGAGCATGATCTTTTCGGAAAACCGCTTCGCACTTTTCCGGATCATGCTTCAGAGGACCGCGCTCAGCGTCGCCGGGCTGTCGATGATCACGGTGCTGCCGCGGACGCCGTACCAGACCGCCTGAACGGACTGGGCCGCGTTGGCGAGCGGGATGCCGACGACCAGCGTGGTCGGGATGCGGCCCGAACTGATCGGCACCGGCTCATTGTAGGTGAAGCTCGCCACGACTGGCGAAATCGCGCCGTTGACGCTGACACCGAATGTGCCGCCTGGATTTTCGTTGCCGGTGGCATAGGGCATCGGAACGTTGAGGGTGATGACGGCCGTGGTGCCGACGCCTTCGGGAATCGTCAGAGCGAGGCCGGGAATCGGCGTCCAGGTGGGGGCATTCGTCGAATGGTTGCCGCTGGTCTGCGCGTAAAGAGCCATATCACTCTCCAGTTGTCTAAAAGTAAAATCACAATAGGAGATTGAATACGGCAACCGGCCGCAAGATTCAAGGGATCAACGGCAGGGAGGCCGGCGCAGCATGTTGGCCGTGGCGGTTTTCCGGCAAGCGCACTAAAAGCCGCGGATATTTCGGAGACGTGACGGTTCGATGAAGCGCCTGGGAGCCTGGCTGTTCTATCTCGTGGGTGCGATCGCCGTCGCCTATCTCGCGCTCTATGCCTATGTGACCTTCACCGGCCGCGACATCACGCCGGGCGATCCGATCCGGATCTTTCGCAAGCCTGATGCGCCGAACTATTCGTGAGGCAAGGCACGCAGCGGGATTTCCCCGCCGCTTGCTTGCTCAGCCGGCGTTGGCCATGCGCTGATAGTCGGGCGCGCCGTTGCCGGCCGGGGTGATCGGGATGCCGCCGTCGGCATATTCGTTCAGCTTGTTGCGCAGCGTCCGGATCGAGATGCCGAGGATGTTGGCCGCATGGGTGCGGTTGCCGAGGCAGTGCTTCAAAGTTTCCAGGATCAGATCGCGTTCGACGTCGGCGACGGTGCGGCCGACCAGCGCGCGGGTGACCTGCTCGGCGGCCAGCGTCGCATGCGCCACCGCGGGCGCGGTCTTGGCAAGGTCGAGGCGGTCGCCGTCGGGGGTCAGGATCGCATCGGGGCCGATCTCGTCGCCTTGCGCCATCAGCACCGAGCGATGGATGGTGTTCTCGAGCTCGCGGACGTTGCCCTGCCAGCGGTTCGCGGTCAGGACGCGGCGGGCCTCGGCGGAGATCGGACGGACCGGAAGGCCGTTGGCTTCGGCATATTTCTTGGCGAAATGCTGCGCCAGTTCGAGGATGTCGGCCGGACGATCGCGCAGCGGCGGGATCTTCAGATTGACGACGTTGAGGCGGAACAGCAGGTCCTCGCGGAAGCTGCCTTCGCGCACCGCCTCGGACAGATTGCGGTTCGAGGTCGCGATGATGCGGATGTCGACCGGAACCGGCCTGGTGCCGCCGACGCGGTCGATCACCCGCTCCTGAATCGCGCGCAACAGCTTTGATTGCAGGCGGACGTCCATCTCGGAGATTTCGTCGAGCAGCAGCGTGCCGCCGGTCGCTTCCTCGAACTTGCCGATCCGGCGGGCCACCGCGCCGGTGAAGGCGCCCTTCTCGTGGCCGAACAGCTCGGATTCCAGTAGGTGCTCGGGGATCGCCGCGCAGTTGATCGAGATGAACGGCCGCTTGGCGCGGGCCGAGCGCGAGTGGACATAGCGCGCCAGCACTTCCTTGCCGGTGCCGGACTCGCCGGTGATCATGACCGAGGCGTCGGAGCCCGCGATCTGCTGCGCCAGCTTGATCACCCGGCCCATCGCCTCGTCGCGCCAGATCAGGTCGCGCGCGTCGTTGGCGACCGCGGCGAGCACGGCTGCGATCAGCTCGGGGTCGGGCGGCAGCGGGATGTATTCCTTGGCGCCGGCGTGAATCGCGGCGACCGCGGCGCGGGCGTCGTTGGAGATGCCGCAGGCGACGATCGGCACGTGGATGTGCTCGGCCTCGAGCCGCATCACGAGATCGCGGATGTCGAGGCCGACATCGACCAGCAGCAGGTCGGCGCCCTTGCCGCCGCGCAGCACGTTCATCGCCTGTTCGGCGGCCTCGGCGTGGGTCACCGAGGCGCCGTTGTCCATCGCGATCTTGGTCGCGGTCGTGAGCTGGCCCTTCAGGGTGCCAACGATGAGAAGCCGCATGATGATCTCCTGTTCGTCTGGTCGCGCAGGTTCCGCGCGCTACCGTTGCATTCGTTTAAGAGCGTTCTGCCTTGATGATTTCGGTCATGGTCACGCCGAGCTTGTCTTCCACCAGCACCACTTCACCACGCGCCACCAGGCGGTTGTTGACATAGATGTCGATCGCCTCGCCGACCCGGCGGTCGAGTTCGAGCACGGTGCCCGGCCCGAGCTTCAGGAGGTCGCCGACGTCCATCTTGGAGCGGCCGAGCACCGCCGAAACCTGCACCGGCACGTCGAACACGGCCTCGAGGTCGGCCGCGATGCGCGCGGCATTTTCGTCCTCGTTGTAGCCGATGTCGTCGATCCCGGGCGCATCGGCGGCGTTGAGATCGGGAAGCGGGACGTGGGTGTCGGTGTCGCTCATGGTTCAGCCCTCAATCGCCTTCAGCCGGCCTGGCCGCGGGACGCCAGATAGCGCCCGACGAGTTCGTTGATCTTGCCTTCGATCGCGGCGCGCTCCAGCACGACGCCGCCGTCAGCCCATTCGATCCGGCAGTCGCCGGTCGCGATGGTCGGCTCGGCCAGGATCACCAGCCGGCCCTGGAAGCCCGAATGCGCCGCCATCTGCTCGATGTTGTGATGCGCCGCCTCATACAGCGCGTCGTTGATGCGGACCACGAGATGCGGCGTCGCCACCAGATGCGAGAAGCAGTCGCTGACCAAGGCGGTGATCTCGCCGAGCGGCTCGCGCGCGACCAGCTCATTGCAGAGCTTGCGGGCGACCGCGACGGCGACGTCGACCGCCTCGGTCTCCATCCGCGTCTCGATGCCGGCAAAGCGCGCCGCAATGCCCTTGATCGCGGTGCCGATCTCTTCGAGTGCCTGCGCGGCGCGGCGGTCGCTCTCGACCTTGGCCTCGCGCAGCGCGGCCTCGTAGCCGGCGCGATAGGCCCGGGCCTCGGCGTCGGCGACCTTCTGGGCGACCTCGGCGGGTGTCGGCGCGCGCTCGCGGGCGCGGTCCGGGGCCGAGAAGTCGGTGTCGAACAGGAATTTTGCAGGTGCGGCCATCAGTACACCAGCTCGTCGTCGGCGCGGTTCTTGGTCAGCGTGATCTCGCCGCGGGCGGCGAGATCCTTGGCGAGGTTGACCAAGAGCGCCTGCGCCTCGTCGACGTCGCGCAGCCGCACCGGGCCCATCGCCGCCATGTCGTCCATCAGCATCTTGCCGGCGCGCGAGGACATGTTGCCGAGGAAGAAGCTGCGCACCTCCTCATTGGCGCTCTTCAGCGCGACGCCGAGCTTGTCCTTGTCGATGTTGCGCATCAGGGTCTGGGCCGAGGCGGAGTCGAGCTTGATCAGGTCGTCGAAGGTGAACATCAGCGCCTTGATGCGCTCGGCGGATTCACGGTTCTCTTCTTCCAGCGAGGTGATGAAGCGGGTCTCGGTCTGGCGGTCGAAATTGTTGAAGATCTCGGCCATCACCTCATGGGCATCGCGGCGGCGGGTCTGCGACAGGTTCGACATGAACTCGGTGCGCAGCGTCTGCTCGACGCGCTCGATCACTTCCTTCTGCACCGCCTCCATCCGGAGCATGCGGCCGACCACGTCGAGCGCGATGTCTTCGGGCAGGATTGCGAGCACCCGCGCGGCGTGCTCCGGCTTCAGCTTCGACAGCACCACGGCGATGGTCTGCGGGTACTCGTTCTTGAGGTAGTTGGCGAGCACCTCTTCCTGCACGTTGGAGAGCTTCTCCCACATGTTGCGGCCGGCGGGGCCGCGGATCTCGTCCATGATGCCGGTGACGCGCTCGGCCGGCAGATATTGCTGCAGCAGCCGTTCGGTGGCGTCGAAATTGCCCATCAGCGCGCCGGAGGCCGACATCCGCGAGACGAATTCCAGCATCAGGTCCTCGACCACGTCGGCCTCGACGGTGCCGAGCGTCGACATGTGGACCGACAGCTCGCGGACCTCCTCGTCGTCGAGCATCGACCAGATCTTGCCGCCATATTGTTCGCCGAGCGCGAGCATCAGGATCGCGGCGCGCTTCGGGCCGGGCAGCGGCTTGCCTTTGGGCCGGGCGCTCTGCCGGTTCGCCAGCGTCGACAGGACGGTGGCGATATCGTTGGCGTTGGTGGTCTGGGGTACGGCGGCCATGTCAGTTCTCTACCGGCTCGCTCAGCCATTGACGGACGATGGAGACGGTCTCGTTCGGATTGCGCTCGGCGAGCTCGCCGACCCGGTGCACGGCCTGGGCGTGCACCTGGCCCTGGATCTGGGCCACGTCGATCAACTGCGCCGTGCCGCTGCCGCTCGGGATCAGCGCCTGGCCGGTCGCCCCGGCGCTCTCGGCATGGGCTTCGGCGAGCGCAGGCAGGCCGCCGCCGGCGAGCGACGGAATGGCGTCGGCCGCGACGATGCGCTTGACCAGCGGACGCACCACCATGAACAGCACCACCAGGCCCAGCATCATCATGACGCCGAGCTCGATGACGTACATCACGTCATCCTTGGTGAATTGCAGCATGCCGAGCAGGCCGGTCGGCTCGCTGATCGGCTGCGAGGCGGGCGGCTCGGCGAAGCGGAGGTTGACGACCTCGACCTGGTCGCCGCGCTTCTGGTCGAAGCCGATCGCGGAACGGACCAGGGCGGCGATGCGGTCGAGCTGCTCCTTGGTGCGGTCCTGGTAGACCATCTCGCCTTTTTCGTTCTTGGCGTAGGCGCCGTCGACCAGCACCGCGACCGAGATGCGGTTGACGCGGCCGGCCTCGGTCACCTCGGTCTTGGTGGTGCGGGAGATCTCGTAATTGTTGGTCTCCTCGCTCTTCTTGCTCTGGTCGCGGGCGCGGGCGGCGTTGTCCTGGTTCTGGCTGCCCGGCAGCTCGTTGGCGACGGTGACCTGGCCGGAATTGTCGGCGGTGAGGCTCGATTCCTCGCGGGTCTGGGTCGAGCGCAGCACGCGGCCTTCGGGGTCGAACTTGTCCGAGGTCTGGGTGATCTTGTTGTAGTCGAAGTCGGCGGAGAGCTGGACGCGGGCGCGGCCGGCGCCGACCACCGAGGAGACGATGTCCTCGACCTGCTTGCGCATCCGCTTCTCGAAGGCGGCGCGGCGCTCGTCGCCAACAGCGGCATCGGCGTCGGATTGGGCGCCGTCGGCGAGCAGCTGGCCGGCTTCGTCGACGATCGAGACCCGTTGCGGCTTCAGCCCGTTGACCGCGGAGGCGACGACATGGCGGATCGCGCGGATCTGCTGCTGCTCCAGCGCGCCGCGCACCCGCAGCACGATCGAGGCCGAGGGCTCCGGCGTCTCGCGCGAGAACAGCGGCTTTTCCGGCAGCACGAGGTGGACGCGCGCGGCCTGGACGCGGTCGATGGCGCGGATGGTGCGGGCGAGCTCGCCCTCCAGCGCGCGCAGATGATTGATGTTCTGGACGAAGCTCGTGGTGCCCAGCGCGTCCGACTTGTCGAAGATCTCGTAGCCGACGCCGCCGCCCTTGGGCATGCCGCCCTCGGCGAGCTTCATCCTGAGCCGCGTCACCTTGTCCTTCGGCACCATGATCGCGGCGCCGTCATTGCGCAGTTCGAACGGGATCGCCTGGCGCTCCAGCTCCTTGATGATGGCCGAGGAATCCTCGGTCGACAGGTCGGTGAACAGGGTGGTCATCTGCGGCGTGGTGACGCGCATGATGACGAACGCGAAGAAGCCGATCAGGGCCGCAGTGACCGCAACCATGGCCGCGAGGCGGGCCGCACCAAGACCTCTCAGGAAAGCAACCAGACTTTGCACCAACGGCCCCCAGGGATTCGGCCCGCGTGGGTCCGACTGGGCAAATATTGCCTAGGGTATGGTTTCCATATGGTTAACGAAGGTTAAGAACCGCGGCAAAAACGCGGACATGAAAAAAACCGGCTTCGCAGAGCGAGGCCGGTTTTCGTCAAATGCCACGGATATTGGCAGGGTTACTGCCGGTATTGCTGGATACGTGTGGTGCGCAGTCCGGCCAGACCATGCTGGTCGATCGAGAACTGCCAGGAAAGGAATTCATCGACGGTCAGCGTATAGCGGCTGCAGGCCTCCTCGAGGGAGAGCAGGCCGCCGCGGACCGCAGCGACGACTTCGGCCTTGCGGCGGATGACCCACCGTTTGGTACCGGGGGCCGGCAAATCCGCAATCGTTAACGGGCTGCCGTCAGGCCCGATGACGTATTTCACCCTCGGGCGATGGGGTTCTGTCATGGTGTACTCACAAACTCTCAACCACTGAACTCGCGATTGGTAACCTACGCCTCCCGGTTTAAAATTTGCCTAAGCCCAAGCGTTCAATACGAATCTCGTTGGAACGGCCGGGAACAGGTGGCCGGGAAGGGGACGGCGAGGGAGCGGATCGGCTGCTGGACAGGCGGCTTCGCAGGGTTTCGTCGGGCAACGGAGCAAGCGGTACCCCTCTCCCTAACCCTCCCCCGCAAGGGGGGAGGGAACCCGCCCGCCGGTACGTCCCTCACAAATCTGACGTGTAATGACTCGCGCCAAGTGAGGTGAGCACACCAGTCAGGCTCACTCCCCCCTTGCGGGGGAGGGTTGGGGAGAGGGGTGGCCCCGGGCGAGATGCTCGATCGGAAGCTCGCTTCCACAATCTCGCCCCGCCGAACGTGAACGATCGTCGTGGTTCCCGCCTCTTCAACTATCCTTGATCTCCGCACTCGGAGCGACGCCGCGCGTAACCGCGCGCGGTTGCCTGCGTAGGAATGATTGTCTGCTCGCCGCAGATCGGCGCGCATCGCCAATCCTCCCATTCGGGTCCTTGTCATGATGATGAACAGACGCGCTTTCTCGACCGCCCTGCTTGCCGGTGCGGCAGCTTCACTGGTGTCCTCGCGCGGTTTTGCCGCACCCACGCTGCCGGTGCAGGCGCGCAATGTCGTGCTGGTGCACGGCCTGTTCGCCGACGGCTCGTGCTGGTCCGAGGTCATTCCGCGCCTGCAGGCCGCCGGGCTCAACGTGACGTCCGTGCAGAATCCGTTGACCACGCTGCCGGAGGCGGTCGCCTCGGCGCAGCACGTGCTCGATCGCCAGGATGGCCCGACCGTTCTGGTCGGCCATTCCTTCTCCGGCATGATCGTCACCGAAGCCGGTGTGCATCCGAACGTTTCGGCGCTGGTCTATGTCGCCGCGCGCGCGCCCGATGCGGATGAGGACTACACCGCATTGGCGAAAACCTATCCGACGCCGCCGGCGAGCGCCGGCATCGTGTTCGACGGCGACGAGGGCCGGTTGAGCGAAGCCGCGTTCCTGCGCGATTTCGCCGGCGACCTGCCGGAAGCCAAGGCGAAGGTGCTCTACGCCGTGCAGCAGCCGTTCCACAAGCAACTGCTTACTGGCAGGACCAGCCAAGCGGCCTGGCGCAGCAAGCCGAGCTATTACGCGGTCTCGACCGAGGACCGCACCATCAATCCGGATCTCGAACGCTTCATGGCGAAGCGGATGGGCGCCACCACGATCGAGCTGAAGGCCAGTCACCTCGCGCTGATCTCGCAGCCCGACCCGATCGCGCGGCTGATCCTCGACGCCGCAGGACGGCCGGAGTGAGTGCCAGCTCCCTCCACGCATCAATAACACAGCGGCCCTGGCAACGCTGAGCGTTCCCAGGGCCGCTTGGCATGCGCTCTATAAGATATGCGCACCATGGCTGTTGAGAATGCCGTGGTCACCCGTGAGCGGGATCAGGTCATGGACGACCGCATCGACATCGACCGGCGCGTTCGCGGTATTGCCGGAGGCAACGTTGCCGGCCAGCGCATGGCTGAGATTGAGTCCGCCGAGCAGGTTGCCGACCAACCCGTCCGCGCCGGCTCCGCCGAGCGATGGAATGCTGAGCGGACCATTCGTGCCGGTCAGCGCGCCGAGATCGAGCAGATGCGGTCCGTTCGCACCGACATCGACGGCGTTGACCTCGACGGTGTGATGATCGCCTGAGGTCGGCGCGGCAAGGATATCGATCGCCTGTCCGTTCGGTTGCGTCGGACCGACGTCGAGAGTGACGAGATGGCCGCTGTTCGGGTTGCCGAGGCTGCCGACGATTCCGCCGAGCAGTCCGCCGTCGCCGGCATTGTTCCCGCCATTCGCCGTCACCAGCGGCAGGCTCTGCAGGTCGTGGCCGACAGCCTGGATCAGATTGTCGACGGGATTGGTCGGGTCGTCCTTTCCACTGACAACACCGGTCAACAAATTGGCCGGCACGGCATCGACTGCGTGCACGGTATCGGTGAGATCGGCGCCGAGATGCGTCACCGCATCGGTCGCATGGCCTGCGAGGACGTCGCCGGGCGTGTTGAGCAGATCGGTCAAGAGATTGCTGTGCCCGTCGGCAGCGGGCGGAGCGCCGAGTTGTCCGAGCCCGACCGTGCCGGCGAGATTGGTGACGGCGTGAACCGCGTTGTCGAGGCCCGCCTCATGCCCGATCGTCGTGAGAAGACCGCTTGCGTCGGACGCGCCGGCGTTGACCGCGTTCAGCACCGGTTGCAGCAATCCGTGCTGTCCGGCGAGCACCAGGCCGTTGCCTTGGCCGAGACCGGCCGGCAGCGCGCCGATCGCATTCACGGTATCGGTGAGGTCGGCGCCCAGATTCGTCACGGCGTCGGAGGTGTGACCTGCCAGGACGTCGCCGGGCGTGTTGAGCAGGTCGGTCAGGAGATTGGAATGGCCGTCGGCAGCGGGGGTGGCGCCGAGCTGTCCGAGTCCGACCGTGCCGGCGAGGCCGGTGATGGCGTGGCCCGTGCCGTCCAGTCCCGCCTGCTGCCCGATCGTGGTGAGCAGACCGGCTGCGTTGGACGCGGCCGCGTTGACCGGGTTCAGCACCGGCTGGAGCAGCCCGTGCTGTCCGGCGAGCATCAGGCCATTGCCGGGGCCCGGTGATCCGCCGCTTCCGGAACCTCCGCCGCTGGAGCTGCCGCCGCCTGAAGAGGTGTTGCCGCCACCCGAGCCGCTACCGCCCGAAGCGCCACCGCCCGACGAGCCGCCGCCTGAGCTGCCGCCACCAGAACTTCCCCCGCTTGAAGTGCCGCCACCTGAGCTACCCGAGCCTGAAGCTCCCGCACCCGAGGAGCCTCCGCCCGAGGCGCCGGAACCCGGTGATCCCGTCATGCCGCCCGACGCCGAGCCACCGCCTCCTGCATCCGCGCCGCCGCCGTCTGCCGATTGTCCTGATGATCCGGAGCTGCCTGATCCGGACGAGGAGTCTCCGGGAGCCGTGCCCTGTCCCATGGCCAAATATTGATCAGCATACGCATTCGGGTCGCTCATGTGGTTTGCCTCCGTGTTGCGTCTAACCGGAGCAAAAACCGTGGTTTGAACGGATTGGTTGCGTCGCGCGCGCGCTTGTGCCCGAACGTGGCAAACAGCCGATGTGCGGCACGATTCAAATTTTCATCAAGCGAGCAGATGATGACGGTGGGCCTCGATGCGCGCGGCCCCGCGGGTGACCAATCCGGGATGGGTCGCTAGGCGCCGGGGTGTGGTTCGTCGTGCCGGATCACTTGCCGCTCAGCGCCAAGCAGATAAACACCGATCCCGACGAGGAACGCGAGCGACCAGACTTCCCAAACGGCGAATTTCAAATGGATGGCGATTGGAAGCGATGCAGCCGCCATGCAAATACTACCCAATATCCGAGGAAACATGGTGTGGCTCTAACAGGTTTCTGAAACTGCGATGGAGGTATCGAGCTCCGGATGGTACGGACGCTCACTTACGCACAGCTGACACGGCGACGCCGCCCGCTCGTTGCGGCCGGTTTCTCCGCAGAGATGCTTACTGTTTCCTGAAGCCGCCAGGCATGGACGCCGAACCGGCCGGCCTTGCGATCAGCGCTGCCGGCAGTTCGGGATGCAAATTTCTCTTGGCTGGCGGTCAGGGCATCCGCTCTGCCCAAACGAGATGAATGTGCAACCAGATTACGGATCGCTGCAAATTGTCGGGATACGCATCGGGCGGCTGCCCCGAAATCCCGGCTGCGCTCTTACTCGCCGGCGGCCGGCGGCAGCCGCTCCCGGAGCGCCGCGATCTCGAGCATGACGTTGATGGCGATTGTCTTGAGGCGCGCATTCTCGGCCATCGTCTCGGCGAGCTGAGGATGGATCGCTGCCGCGGGCTGGCGGGAGCCCTGGGCGAGTTCTGGTGGGGTGGGGCGTGTCGGGGTCACGAGCTTACTCTTGCCGGTGGTCGAGGGGACCAGCCTGTAGCTGCTGCGAAGTTTAGGGGCAGAATCGACGCTCAAGCGCGGTACACAAAAGATAACGCCGGCTTGCTTACAGGCAGCTTACATGGAATTAATTTTGTTGCTGATTGTGTCTGTTGACTGCTTGGGCAGATGCCGGGTTCAACGAGCCGTGGCACTGATTTGCCCGAAATCTATTTCTCTTTATCAGAAATCGAGCGCGATGTGTGGTTGCTCCGTCTCACCCGAGGGGTGCTGCGCATCGTCAGGAGTGTTGCGGTGAGATGGTGAGATGCGGTGGACGCCGATTGCGCAACTGACGAGTGCGCATGCGGCGGACGGTGAAGTCGTGTGCTTCCGCAGGGACGACAGCGATGTATGTGGCGTACGCGACGCTCAAGGCGCGCGTGCAGCTTTCGCGAAACTCAGGGTCCGATCGGCAGGATGCAGCGAAGCCTTGACTTCTTAGCTACCGCTGCCGCCGGTCGTGCCGCGCACCACGCGCTTGACCTTGTCGGTGGTGTAGGTCTGGCCGCCGATCGAGAGCAGCGGCGGGGAGGCGGTGAGATCGACGGAGTCGACCATCCCCTGAATCTCGGTCGAGATGGCCAGGTCGTTGCCCTTGGAATCCTTGCCGGTCGCGGTCAGCGTGTAGGTGCCGGCCGGCCATTGCGTGCCGTCATTGCCCTTGCCGTCCCAGACGAAGCTGGCGTTGCCCTGCTTCAGGTTGAAATTGCCGGAATAGGCGGTCTGGCCGGTCGCGCTCGTGATCGTGATGGTGGCGCTGGTGGCTTGCGGCGACACCAGATTCCAGGTCGCTGATTTGTTGAACTGCGTCTTGCTGCCGTCGACCGCCACCGTGTTGCCGACATAGACCAGCGCCTGGGTCGACTGCGCGCTCTTCTCGATCGCGATCAGCTGCTTGAGCTGATCGTTGGACTTCAACTGCTGCTCGACACCGGCGAACTGCACGAGCTGCTGGGTGAACTGGTTGGTGTCGAGCGGATCGAGCGGGTTCTGGTGCTGCAACTGTGTGGTCAGCAGCGTCAGGAAGGTCTGGAAGTTGTCGGCGATACCCTGCGACGAGGTCGTCATGCCGGTGCCGGTGCCGCTGCTTCCGGAGCTCGCGCCACTGTTGTTGGCCTTTCCGGAGACGACCGGTGTCGGCATGGTTGCATCGACTGCCATGGTGAACTCCTTACACTCTGATATCGACGCCGCCGAGGGCGCCGGTTGCGCGGCCGTAGGAACGGCCGGCCGCTGCGGCGGGGACGCTGTCCTCCTCGGCGACGATCAAACGATGGGCGTTCGGATTGGACTGGCCGTTGTTGTTCTGGCCCGACTGCGACTGGTCGCGCAGGCTGAACTGCAATCCACCATTGCCGGTCGACAGGCCGGCATTGTCGAGCGCGCGCTGCAGCTGGTTGGCGTCCTGGCGCAGCATCGACAGCGTTTCCGGGCGCTCGACGGTGAGATGCGAGGTCACCTGGCCATTGCGGTCGACATCGATGCGGACATCGATGCGGCCGAGCTCGGCGGGGTCGAGCCGGATCTCGAAGCGGCTCTTGCCGCTCTTGGCGGAGGCGGCGATCTGCATCGCAAGCCCGCTGAGCGGCACCGTGGCGTTTTGCGCGGCGTTGGTGACGGTCAATTGCGCGGTCGCCGACGGCGTCGTCTGGGTGGCGAGTTGTGGCTGGAGTGTGTTCGCCGCCTGCGCGCCGGGATCGGGCGTCGTGGGCTGGGCCTGCGCGGTGGCCTGGCCGCCGGCCGCCGGCGCGGCCTTGCCGTCGCCGCCCGCGTCGGCCTTGATGGCGTCGGCTGCGCCGTCCGCGTCGGCCTTCGCCTTGCCGGCAACCGCAGCCGGCTGCGTGACGGCGGGAACGATGTTGGTCGGCGCTGCCTGCGCCGTGCCGTTGCCGCCCTGGGCTGCGGCGTCCTGGCCGGCAGGTGCCGTCGCGACCGCGTCCTTCGTGGTCAGCTGCACCTTGGCTTGCGGTGTCGTCTTGGTCGCAGGCGTGCCCGCCGCGACCGTGGCGGCGAGTGTCGCGTCGCCGGTCGCGGTCGCTGCGCCCGCAGCCGTTGCCGCATCGGCGATGGCGACCTGTCCCTCGGTCTTGACGCCGGCCGCCTTGGCGACCTTGTCGGCATTCGCCGCGGTGGTCGCCGCGGTTGCGGTGCCGGCACCGGCCGGCGTTCCGACGCCGGCGGTGGTGGTGGTACCGGTGATCGCCGCGCTTGCCGCGATGGCCGCAGCCGCGATCGCGAGAGGTGCGGCCGGCTGGCTGGATGGCGCAGCCGCCGTCGCGGTCGGGTCGGTCGCCGTTGCCGCGGCAACGGGAACGGCAAGCGCGGCGCCGGCGGTTGCCGTGTTGGATGCATCCGGCTGCGGCACGGCTTGCGTCGTAGCCTTGTCGCCGGCGGGTTGCGTATCGCTGCTCGACTTCTGATCGTCCGCTTTCGATTTCGACTTGGTCTTGCGCGGTGCGTCGCTGTTGCTGTCGACCTTGTTGTCGTCGCGCGAATTGCCGGAATCCCGTGACGTTGGGTCCGGAGCCTTGCTGTTGTCACGCGAGCGCGCGTCGGTCGTCGAAGACGAATCGTCAGACCTGCGTGCGGGCGCCGGCTGGGAGTCGTGGCGGCTGTTGTCGCTCGTGGACGCAGTGTTGCTGTCGACCAGCGCGGCAAAGCCGTCATTCCCCGCCTGCGAGGCGGGATCGGGCCGCGCCGACCGCTGCGCCGAACCCTGAAAGGACCGGCCTGCCAATGCTTCCGACGTCACGCTGACCACTGCCAACCCTCGCAAATGAGACTTCCAGCGTTTTGTCAGCAAGGAGCGGGCCAACGGGGTGACGCCATAAATACCGAGTTATTTCAGATGGTTATTGGCAGCGATGGCGGGCTGGAACCGGTTCCCGGCGAGTCTCCTTTTTGCCTGGCGGCAAGATTTGCCGTCCGCACGCGGCCAGCTACGGTTTTCGCCGGATTGCCTCCCCGGAGTACGGCCTATATTAAGAGTGGCCTCCGACGCGTCCCGAACCAACCGACCCGGCCTTGGATGTGCTCTAAGGCTTTCTGGACAAAAGGCTTTTTCCAATTTCGTCACGGAGCGCATCAGCTCGCCGCGACGGTGACCAATGACCGCTTAGAGATGCTCAACAGTCTGGATCTTGAAGGCCGCCCTGAAGACACACGGATCGTCGTTGCGATGTCCGGTGGCGTCGACTCGTCGGTGACGGCTGCGCTGTTGAAGTCGCAGGGTTACGACGTGGTTGGGATCACGCTGCAGCTCTACGACCATGGCGCCGCGACCCATCGCAAGGGCGCCTGCTGCGCCGGCCGCGACATCCATGATGCGCGCAATGTTGCCGAGCGGATCGGCATCCCGCATTACGTGCTCGACTATGAAAGCCGCTTCAAGCAATCGGTGATCGACAATTTCGCCGACAGCTACGCGCTCGGCGAGACGCCGGTGCCGTGCATCGAGTGCAACCGCTCGGTCAAGTTCCGCGATCTCCTCGCGACCGCGCGCGAGCTCGGCGCGCAGGCGCTCGCCACCGGGCACTATGTCGCCTCGCGCCGGCTTGCCGACGGGGCGCGCTCGCTGGTCTGTGCGGCGGATGCCGACCGCGACCAGAGCTATTTCCTGTTCGCCACCACGCGCGAGCAGCTCAACTTCCTGCGCTTTCCGCTCGGCGACATGACCAAACCGCAGACCCGCGAGCTGGCGCGGCGCTTCGAGCTCGAGGTCGCCGACAAGCAGGACAGCCAGGACATCTGCTTCGTGCCGACCGGCCGCTACACCGACATCATCGGACGGCTGAAGCCGAATGCGATTGCACCGGGCGACATCGTCGACCTCGCCGGCAACGTCGTCGGCCAGCACCAGGGCATCGTTCATTTCACCGTCGGCCAGCGCAAGGGCCTCGGCATCGCCTCCGGCCACCCGCTCTATGTGGTCAAGCTCGACGCGGCGACGCGTCGTGTGGTGGTCGGGCCGCGTGAGGCGTTGCGGATGGATCGCATCGCACTGCGCGACGTCAACTGGATCGGCGACGGCGCGCTGGATCGCGTGATCGGCGAGGGCATCGAGATCTATGTCCGCGTGCGTTCGACGCGCGCGCCGCAGCCGGCATGGCTGCGCGCCACCGATGGCGGCTACGAGGTCGAGCTCGTCGCGGGCGAGGAGGGTGTCTCGCCCGGCCAGGCCTGCGTGTTCTACGATGCGCCGTCCGGTCAGGCGCGGGTGCTGGGCGGCGGCTTCATCAGAAGCGCGAGCGCGAGCCGCGCGGTGCGGGCCGCGACGCAGGAAACGATGGCGCAGCTCGCGGAAGCAGTTCGCGGATAGAGAAATACGAGGCGTCGGGGCAGGGAATGGCTGGGGATATCGACCGCGAAGGGGTCGAAAAGGCGTATGGCCGCTGGGCACCGATCTACGATCTCGTGTTCGGCAAGGTGTTCGATCAGGGCCGTCAGTCGACCATCGCGGAAGCCGACCGGATCGGCGGACGCGTGCTCGACGTCGGCGTCGGCACCGGATTGTCGCTGTCGGAATATGCGCGCACCACGAAACTGTGCGGTGTCGATATTTCCGAACCGATGCTGCGGCGGGCGCTCAAGCGCGTGCGCGCGCTGGGCCTCAGCAACGTCGAGACGCTGGCGGTGATGGACGCCAAGAACCTGGCGTTCCCGGATTCGTTCTTCGACGCGGTGGTCGCGCAATACGTCATCACCGCCGTGCCCGATCCCGAGGCGACGCTCGACGATTTCGTTCGCGTGCTGAAGCCGGGCGGAGAGCTGATCCTAGTCAACCACATCGGCGCCGAGAGCGGGGCGCGCCGCGTCTTCGAGCTCGCCTTCGCACCGCTGGCGCGGCGGCTCGGCTGGCGTCCGGAGTTCCCGTGGGCGCGGCTGACCAACTGGGCGGCAAGGCATGGCGGCGTTAGCCTCGCCGAACGCAGGCCGATGCCGCCGATGGGGCATTTTTCGCTGATCCGCTTCCGCAAATCGTGAGGCTTGCGCAATCTTGACCGGGAACATCGGCGCGCCGTTCCGGTTCTCTCATCATGAGGATCAACTGGACACGCGGCAGTCGGACACTTGCATTGTCTTTTGCTTTGTCCTGTGCGTTGACGTTGGCGCCCTTCGTCGCCACGGCGCAGGCGCCGCCCGCACTTGCCACACCGCCGGCGCATACCGCGCCAGAGGCGTCGGCACGCATCGCCCAGAATCGGAACTGCGCGCCCCCGCAGCCGTCGCATCCCGATGCGGCGGTTCCGGAGGGAACCACCACCGGGCAGGTGGCCTCCTCGCTGGGCGATAAACTCGCCAGATCCGACGGCGTGCTGTGCCCGCCGGCCGGTGTCGATCCCGAAATGCGCGCGCCGACCCTGCCAAGCGGCAATACGCCGGTGATTCCACCGCCCGGCAGCCCCGGTGGCGACCCATCGGTCAGGCCGAAATAGCCTCTGGCTGCAATAGTTTGCAGCCCCGCCCGCGTTTGCTTGACAGGTACGCGTGCCACTCTTTATATGCCGCGCGTTCGCAAGCAGCGGCTCCACGCCGCCGATCGCGAGCCCATGGCGGGGTAGCTCAGCTGGTTAGAGCACGGGAATCATAATCCTGGGGTCGGGGGTTCAAGTCCCTCTCCCGCTACCATGTTTTTCAAGCACTTACCCTGTCTCCCATACCCATCCCGGAAGGCTGGACAGCGGAAGTTCTGGACGTTCAATTGACGGGCAGCCAGCAACGAATGTTGCCGGAGTTCGTGTTGGCATTGGTCATTTGTTGCCTCCCTTTACGCTCCTTTCGTGGGACGGTGTTGCAGATCGATGAGCCGGCGGCTGACGCCGCCGGCTGTAATCGTACCTATTGGGCCTTGATGGCGATGCGCTTGACGCCCGCTCTCGGGTTCTCCGCTTTCGGAAGCAAGATCGTCAGGACGCCGTTCCTGAACGAGGCCTCCGCTTTATCCTCTTCGACGTCTTCCAGCGCGATCTGCCGCTCGAAGGCACCGTAGGTGCGCTCGGTGAAGTGCTTGCCTTCGCTGCTGCGCTCGTCCTTTTTCTCGCCGCGAATGGTCAGAATGCCATTCGCGATTTCGATCTGCACGTCCTTCTCCGTCATGCCGGGAAGTTCGGCCGAGATCATCACCGCCTTGTCGGTGTCGCTGACCTCGAGCTTCGGCCAGCCGAACCGCCCTTCCATCAAGGGGACCAGGCTTGGCGTGCCGAAGCCGCGGAATGCGTCGTCGAACAGACGGTTCATCTCGCGGTGAAGCGTGATGAATGGGTCGTAATTGCCGCGCGAAGGCGCGAGCTCCTGATTTCTCGACCAGGGAACGAGATCACGGATTGCCATGTTTTTCTCCTTCATGCGTGGGACGAGGAGCGCGTCTTGTGCGTCGGCGCGCCGCGTCCTGTGATCATCAACCTCGATCGAGCGGTCAGGCTGCCTGTTTCTGCTCGATCTGCGAGGGGGAAGATGCGCCGCTCGCGATTTCGATCCGGCGCGGCTTCATGGCCTCCGGGACCTCGCGGACCAAGTCGATGATCAAGAGCCCATCCTTGAAAGAGGCCTGCTTGACCTGGACATGCTCTGCCAGGTTGAACACGCGCCGGAACGGACGCGCCGCAATGCCCTGGTACAGATATTCGCCGGGGGTCTTCTCGGGCTTCCTGCCCTCGATGGTGAGCGCGTTCTGCTCGGCTGTGACGTTGATGTCGTCGGCGCCAAAGCCTGCGACCGCCAGCGAGATCCGGTAGTGATTTTCGCCGGAACGCTCGATGTTGTAGGGCGGGTAGTTGTCCTCGCTCGTGTGGCGCAGCGCGCCGTCGACGAGACCGGCCAGGTGATCGAAGCCGATGGTGGAGCGCCACAGGGGCGCGAAGTCGAAGGTGGTCCTCATACCAAGTCCTCCAAAGAGCAAGATGGTTACGAAGGAACGCTAGACGACAGGTCCGAAAACCGGACGCCCGGCGCCCGCACCGGACCCATGACGGCGTCCGATACACCGCTCTCGCGGCAGAAAACGAGTTAGAAAAACGACAAGCCGATTCAAGAGGGACAGCGAAAATTTTTCGACGCCCTAGATGCCGCGCCGCATCATGGAGCTCGCGCAACGCAGGGACGTTAAGGGTTGCTTGCAAGGCAGGCGGCCGCCGCTTGACAGCGGGAGCGCCCTGAATATTTTTTCTCCACCGGGAATTCATTCCCGTTTCTCGAAGCAGAAAAGGACAACAACGACCGTCTGGAGCGGCGACAATGTTCAATGAAGATATTGCCCGTATCCGCGCCCGCCGCGGTAACACTCGCAGGTATGGACATCTGCTGAAGACCAGGCTTTCGGACCTCGCGCGTCAGTATATCGAAGGTCGATTGTCAGAGGAGCGGGCCGCCTCGCGGCACTGGTCCGAAGCGTTCCCCGTCTCGTTTACCATGCCGAAACATCTCGGCGCACCCTCGAGCGCGGAGGCGTCGTTATGACCAACTTCCCCTCTCGAACCGGAGACGACCGCTTCGCGGCATTCGACATCGTGCTGAAGAGACGCGGCCGCGGCAGGTGGAAATGGTCCGTCTGTGCGGCCGGAGGAGAGACCGTCCTATGCGGGTCGGAATCCAGTCGCCCGTCCGCGCGGTACAAGGCACAAAGTGCGCTCTTTCTCCTGCTGTGCGCCAGTGCCTCGCGTATTCCCGCGTTGCGGCCGGCGACAGCATCGGAGATCTCCGGCGCGAGCGCTCGCAGGCCGCAGAGCCGGATCACGATCGAAGGACTACGCCAGCAGAGAAAGTCCTCGGAAAATATCGTAAGGCCCCGCTCGGCCCATGCGGCCACCGCTGCATCCAAGGCGATGGCTCGGCGCCTTGTGCGTCGTCCCCCTCGCTCATCCGGAGGCATGGGCGCATCCGAGCTCTAGGAATTGCCGGATTGATGGCAGGATCCTCTGGACGAATCCATGAAGCTTGCCCGGGTCGGCGCCCAACTTCACGCGTCGGTCCTCAGGCACGCCTTGCACTTGTGCGGAAAGCTTCCTGAGCTTCTCAAGCCGGGCAAGCCGACCCCCGGACTACATGGAATGACGGTCGTTTACAGTTTGCACGAACCTGCGGCAGCGGTGAGGCGTCGCGAAGCGTCGAAGGTCGCCATCGATAGTAGTTTAGCAGTCGACCAAATGGACCGCCGAAATTTTTTGACCGACCTCTTGAAGCCCCCTGCCACAAACCTAATTCCTTTCCCGCCGGGGGCCGGTTCCGGCCCCGGTCTATGACATCGCTATACCCAATCAAGGAGGATGTGCATGCATTTCCGTCCATTGCACGACCGCGTGCTCGTGCGCCGCATCGACGCCGAGGAAAAGACCGCCGGCGGCATCATCATTCCCGACACAGCAAAGGAGAAGCCGCAAGAAGGCGAGGTCATCGCCGCGGGTCCCGGCGGGCGAAACGAGCAAGGCCAGTTGGTCCCGCTCGACGTCAAGGCCGGAGATCGAGTCCTGTTCGGCAAGTGGTCAGGCACCGAGGTGAAGATCGATGGCCAGGATCTGCTGATCGTGAAGGAGAGTGATCTTCTCGGCGTCGTCGAACACCACGACAAGCTGAAGAAGGCGGCCTAAGGGCGCAAAAGAGGCTGACAGTCATCGAATAGAAAGGAGATCAGGATCATGGCTGCCAAGGAAGTCAAATTTTCAACCGAGGCCCGCGAGCGCATGCTGCGGGGCGTGGACACGCTGGCAAATGCGGTGAAAGTCACGCTCGGTCCGAAGGGGCGCAACGTGGTGATCGAGAAGTCATTTGGCGCGCCGCGCATTACCAAGGATGGCGTTACTGTCGCCAAGGAGATCGAGCTCGAAGACAAGTTCGAGAACATGGGCGCCCAGATGGTGCGCGAGGTTGCTTCGAAGACCAACGACCTCGCCGGTGATGGCACGACCACGGCGACTGTTCTGGCGCAGGCCATCGTCAAGGAAGGCGCGAAATCGGTTGCGGCCGGGATGAACCCGATGGATCTCAAGCGAGGCATCGATCTCGCGGTCGACGCCATCGTCAACGACCTCAAGACCCACGCGAAGAAAGTCACGTCTAATGACGAGATCGCCCAGGTCGGCACTATCTCCGCCAATGGTGACAGCGAGATCGGTCGTTTCCTGGCCGATGCGATGCAGAAGGTGGGCAATGAAGGCGTGATTACGGTCGAGGAGGCAAAGCACCTCAATACCGAGCTCGAGGTGGTCGAGGGCATGCAGTTCGACCGCGGTTATGTCTCGCCCTATTTTGTTACCAACACCGAGAAAATGCGTGTCGAGCTCGAAGATCCCTACGTCCTGATCCACGAGAAGAAATTGTCCGGGCTGCAGTCGATGCTGCCGCTGCTCGAAGGGGTGGTCCAATCCGGCAAGCCGCTCCTCATCGTGGCCGAGGACGTTGAAGGCGAAGCCCTTGCGACGCTTGTCGTCAACCGCCTGCGTGGCGGACTTAAGGTCGCGGCCGTGAAGGCGCCCGGCTTCGGCGATCGTCGCAAAGCGATGCTTGAGGATATCGCAATCCTCACCGGCGGCACCGCAATCTCCGAGGACCTTGGCATCAAGCTCGAGAACGTAAAGCTCAACATGCTCGGCCGCGCGAAGAAGGTTGTGATCGACAAGGAGAACACGACCATCGTCAACGGTGCCGGCGCCAAGAAGGACATCGAGGCGCGAGTCGCGCAGATCAAGGCCCAGATCGAGGATACCACTTCCGACTACGATCGCGAGAAGCTGCAGGAGCGGCTCGCGAAGCTGGCGGGCGGTGTGGCGGTCATCCGCGTCGGCGGCGCAACCGAAGTCGAGGTCAAGGAGCGCAAGGATCGTGTCGACGATGCCCTTCACGCGACACGTGCTGCTGTTGAGGAAGGCATCCTTCCCGGTGGCGGCGTGGCATTGCTGCGTGCGCTCAAGGCGCTCGATGGTGTCAAAACGGCGAATCCCGACCAGAAGGCGGGCGTCGACATCGTTCGCCGCGCCATCCAGGTCCCGGCCAGGCAGATCATCCAGAATGCGGGTGAGGACGGCTCGCTCGTCGTCGGCAAGCTCCTCGAAAGCAGCAGCTATAGCTGGGGCTTCAATGCGGCGACCGGCGAATATCAGGACCTGGTGAAAGCCGGCGTGATCGATCCGGCCAAGGTCGTGCGAACCGCCCTGCAGGATGCGGCTTCGGTGGCCTCGCTGTTGATCACTACCGAAGCGCTGGTGGCCGACAGGCCCAAGAAAGCTGAGCTTGCTTCAACGGCCGCGCCACCAATGGACTTCTGACAGATGCCGCGCCCGGCCGCTTGCGTGGCGGCCGGGCGCGATTTTTGCCGGTCAAGGAGACCGCAGACAGATAGGAGCGCATACAGACGCCGCCGCTCGCACGCGGTCTCAAGCTTCGTAACCATCGCATGGGTCAATATTAACGACAGGAGGATGAGATGATCATGGATCACACCATTGGCTCCGCTCGTGCGGAGAAGCGCAAGAACTCCACACAGCGCCTATGGCGCCGTCTTCTGACGGCGTCGCTGGCATCGGCGCTGGCGATGCCATCTCTGGCTGCTTGGGGGTTGAATAGTCCGCCCAGAACGACCGCAATACCCGCTGACGTTCGGCCATCGCCGCCGATTGCGCACCTCGAGTCGATGCGCTGGATGCAGTGGAAAGCGGAAGCTCCAAGGCTGAGGATCGACATACTGATGTCGCCCAACGTGACGCCGTGGGGCATCCTGCAACCTGGTCAGGATCGGACCCAACGCTGTCCGACGCTTAGCTGACCGTTGCTCGAGTGGGAAGTAGCGCAGGGACTTTGCAGGCAAAGACCCTGTGCTATTAACCTGTGGTGATGCCGACAGTAGTCGCGTGCCTCTTGAAGCAGGCCAAAGAGCTTCGGCGATACGCCTCGCGATTTATGGCTTCGCGCGATCGCGTCTGCGCGCATGATCGCCTCCAACCCCTTCGCTTGGTCATGCCGGTCTCTGCGGCACGCCGGAGGTGGCTTGCGACGAGGCGGTATGTTTCTTCTCGGTCGCCATGATCGCGCCGGCTCCCAGCGCAAGCGAGCACCTCTGAAGCGTCGAGAAGGGAAGTTTTCAGCTCTCAGCAAGGCATCGATCGGATGTCAGGAAGGGGCGGCATCCATGCGGCCTATACATCGCAGCAGATCTGGCGCGGCAAGGTTTCTGGAGCGTCCAACGGAATCATCATGAGGGGCCGGCGAGGACCGCAAGTTTTTTTCTGAGTGGCTCTTGACGCGATCAATCTGCTGCCTAATTTTTGCCGCGCCACCCCAACTTAACGGGGCGGTGTTTGGGTGCCAATCCGGACCCAGACCAGACGGGCACCGGTCGTGTCCCGGTGCCGTTCATATCCATCTTGCTCCCTGGAGGATTTGGCTATGCGCACATACGACTTCTCTCCTCTCTTCCGGTCAACCATCGGCTTCGACCGTCTTTTCGATCTCGCCGAGATGGCCAATCGGTCGGGCGAGGAGGACAACTATCCCCCCTACAACATCGAACGGCTGGCGGAAGACCGCTATCAGATTGCACTCGCAGTCGCAGGCTTCTCGTCCGACGAGATTTCGGTGACGGCCGAGCAGAACGTACTTACCGTCGAAGGAAACAAGGTCGAAAAGCCCGAGCGCGAATACCTCTACCGTGGCATCTCTACCCGGAGGTTCAAGCGGCAGTTCAGCCTGGCCGATTACGTCCAGGTCAAAGGCGCCGCATTCGACAACGGGCTCCTCAAGATTGAGCTTGCGCGCGAAATCCCCGAGGCGATGAGGCCGCGGCGGATTGCGATCAACGCGGCGCAGACGGGGCCGCTGCGACAGCTCGAATCTGCGGCCTGACCCGGCCCGAGCTGCGTGCCGGAAATCGGCACGCAGCCTTCACATCGATATCGTCTACAGAACGGAGGCAGCCATGCGGCCGACGACCGCGCTTACCTGTCTGAATGATCTGAAGCCATCATTCCAGAACCCACGAAAGTTCGAGTATCCGCTGCGTGGTAAGCACCTCGCATGCGCTCGACAAATGCGTCGCCTTGCAGCCTAGGAGCCTGCCATGACCGATATCAGGCTGCCAAAGCAAGTCGTGGACAGGATTGAAGCCCGGTGGTCGTCAAGGTATTGCTCGAAGGAGACGCAACATTCCGGATTGATCGACCGGCGCCTTGAACAACTGCGAGCGCACCGAAACAACATCCGCCGCTATCGCTGGCTTATGGGTACGCAGCTCTCCGACTTGGAGCGTCAGTTCATCGAGCGGCGTCTCGCCGAGGAGCTTGATGCCATGCAACGTGAGGCATCTAGCGTCCCGCCTCTCGGCGCACGCCCGACGTCGATCCCGGCCGCCGGAACATCGGGAGAAAACCACCCATGATCGACCTTCGGGCAATACTCATTCGCGGTAGCGAGAAGATCATCGGTCATTACCAGTATCTCCTTGATACCGCGACCTCGGAACTGGAGCGCGAGCGTTTTCGTCAACGCATCCACGAAGAGCAGCAACTGCTGGACAAGCTTCGCCAGCCTGAGCTGCGCGCCCGCGCGGCGTGATGTGCCACCTCCGGCGGGTCTGTCACTGGCAGGCCAGCGTGTGCGCGCCAGGACGCGACGTCTCGCCGACCCGAGTGGAGGCGTCGGGTAGCTGCGATGGGCAGACTTGGACTGGCGCAACTATTATCGCCCTGCCGCCGCCTGTCGGAACGCAGGATCTTCGACCGGCTCCACAACGAACATCATGACCACGAGGGCGATAAAGGACGAGGCGGCCAGGAAAAGGAAGACAGAATCCCAGCTATATGCGTCGAGGATCACACCGGTCAGGAACGGGAACAAGGCGCCGCCAGCCTGGCCACCGGTGTTTACGACGGAGACCGCGAGCGGATAAGCCTCCTTGGTGGTCAACCCTGCCGGATAGACCGTGAACGATGAATATCCCAAATTTAGAAGTAGCCCCGCCACGAGAAGTGCTCCTCCGAGAAGGAGCGGATCGCTCGGCGCATGAATGAGGGCGTACATCATGAATACGCTGGACAGAGCCGTGATGACGATGGTGGGTTTGCGGCGCTTGTCGAACACGCGGTCGGAGAGCAGACCGCCAAGTAGGTTTCCGAGCACCCCACCCACGAAAGGAGCCGCTGCCACGAAGCCTACGTTCAGAATCGAGAATTTCTTCTCGGTCGTCAGATAGGTCGGAAGCCAAGCGAGGATGACATTGATGATGCCCGTCATCATCAAATATCCGATGGCCAGTCCCCAGATATTGGGGGAGCGGAAAGTCTCCGAGACTGTGGCGATTGGTCGGACTGTCCTGGCACGAATAAGCCTGTCCATCCCACCGAAGTTACGCCTCCTGTTCCCAGCCACCAAGGGAATCCCGCCGGCCGCATCCGAAGGGGCGGGCGGCGAGTCGCATTGGATGTGCTCAACTTCCGTGCTCGACGTAAAGGGACTTTGCGCCGGATCGTTGGTGACGAGAAAGTACCAAAGTACAGAGAAGATGACTCCGGGAACAGCGCAAATATAGAAGATATATTGCCAGCCCAAGGAGGCGATCACGATGGCACCGATCGGAGGCACCAGGACCGGTCCGAACTTTGCAGCCGCAAGGAAGATGCCGACCGCTGTTCCTTTTTCTTTTGGCGGAAACCAGTGGTTCATGGTCGAGAGCATCGCGACAGGCAGCGGAGCCTCAGCCAGCCCGAGCGCCAGCCGGTTGAATTTCATTTGCAGAGCCGACGTCGCCGTGCCCAGTAGTCCCGTAAAGACCGACGTCAAAATCATGAAGAGCGGGAAGATCATCCGCACGCCAAAACGCTTCACCACGAACCCGGCCGGAATCTGGGCGACGGAATAGCCGATGAAGAAGAGACTGACGATCGCACCGGCCTCGGTGTTCGTCATGTTGAATTCGCTCTTCACGAACGGCAGCACGATGCCGATGTTCGCGCGGTCTGCGGCGGCCATCGTGTAAACGAAGAAGATCAGGGTCATCACGACCCATCGATAGTTCGATTTTGCAGAAGCCTTGTTCTCGGCGTTTGCCCCCAGCACTTGCGACATCGTCGGACCTTCCTTTTGTCGACCTTCATCCCTGTCATCGCGATCTTCAGGGACATGCGATCCCGTCGCCGGCGAGCGGCTCAGAACCCGTAGAGGGCCGTTGCATTGTCCACGAGGGCCTTGCGAAGCCGGACGTCATTGCCCAGGCATGATACCAGGAACTCGGCGAGGGGCCCGGGAGCCGGCGGATTGTCGGCTTCGGTCACGTGCGGCCAATCAGAGCCCCATAGAACGCGATCTTCGTTGGTGTCGGCGAAAAGCTGCGCGATCGCGACGGCATCGTCGTAGTACGGTGCTCCGGATCTCGTGTTGAGGTAAGGAGCCGAGAGCTTGATCCAGGTCCGTCCGCCCTCGAGAAGGCGCAGCAACGTATCAAGGCCTGTGCGGGCTGGATCGCCGGGCTCAACCCGTCCGCAATGGTCGATGACCAGTGGCACCGGCAAATCGCTGAGCATCGCCTCGTGCCGCGCGAGTTCGCTCGCCTTCATGTGCAACTGGAGGTGCCATCCGAGGTCTGCGATCGACCGTGCGACGTTCGGCATCATATCCATGGTGGTGCTGCCGACCTGGACTTGATTGAACCGAGCGCCCCGCGCACCTTGCACATGCAGTTCGAAAATTTGATCATGCGCGAGACGATCGTTGATTACCACCACTGCGCGGTAACCGGAGCCTAGCGCAGCGGCGGCGCCCAGCGTGTGCCGGTTGTCCGTACCGTAGAGAGACGGCTGCACCACGACGCCGCGCGTTGTGCCTCTCTCGGCCGCAAATACGCGATACTGGTCTACGGATGCGGTCATGTTGCTGACGACTGCATTCGGCACGGTGGGAAAGGCTGCGTCCATAATGTGGAAGTGGCAATCGGCCGCGCCGGCAAAACTTGCCATGATACGAGCGTTCGGACTTTCCTTCATTGAGGCCTCAGCGCCCGAACACGTGCAGCAGCGCGAGCGAGAAGATCGGGAACGCCGCTACGGACAGGATGCCCAGAAGGAGGGCGAGGATGTAGGGGGCGATTGCCTTCGAGGCGTCCTCCACGCTCGTACCCATGACAGAACAGGCCACGTAAAAGCCAATCCCAAGCGGCGGCATGAAGATGCCGACACCCATCGAGAGCAGGAGCACCATCGCGTAATGGACACCGTCGATGCCGAGCTGGGTCGCCATCGGGTACAGGATAGGGCCGAGAATGATGAGCGCGGGCAGCCCTTCGAGGAGGGAGCCTACGACCACCAGGATGACGATGGAGCCGGCGAAGAAGAGATAGCGGTTGTCGCCGACCGCATGGAGCATCGAGGCCAGGTATTGCGGGAGATTTCCCGCTGCCATGATCCACGCAAATGAGCCGGCCGCTGCAATGATGAAGAGGACCATTCCGGACATCACCGCGCACTCGGTCGCGACGGTCACGAAGGTCCGCCAGCCGATGGAGCGGTAAACCAGCATGCAGAGTAGAATGCCGTACAGGACGGCTACGGACGAAACTTCGGTAGGTGTCGCCACGCCGAATTTGATGCCAAGGACGAGAATGGCTGGCATCATCAACGGGAGCACGGCTCCGCGGGCCGATTGGCCGATCTCCTTGCGCGTGGCTTGTCGAACACTCGCCGTCGGATTGCGCACCGACATGACATACACAAGTATCATCAGGATCGCGGCCAGGACCGCGGCCGGAAGGAGCCCGGCGATGAACATCGCGCCAATCGAGACCGGCACGACAGATCCGAGGACAAGCATGGCGATGCTGGGGGGAATCGTCTCCGACATCGCGGCGGAGGCTGATAGCACCGCCGCTCCATCCCTCAGGCGGTAACCTTTGCGTTCGAGCTCCTCTCGCATGACCGAACCGACCGCGACCACGTCTGCGATCTTTGATCCGGAGACTCCCGAAACGAGATAGGTCGTCATTACGACAACCTGCAGCAGGCCGCCGCGGAAATGGCCGACCAGGGCCATTGCGAGCGCCACGAGCCGCCGGCTAATGCCGCCTTTTTCCATGACCATTCCGGCCCAGATGAAGAACGGCAGTGTGAGGAGGATGAAATGGCCCGAGCCATCGATGGTGTTCTGGGCAATAGCGACAATGGGGGCGAGATCGGTCGCGAGCAAGAACAGGATCGATCCGGCGAGCATCGAGAACGAGACTGGCAAGCCGAAGAGGATCGCCCCGAAGAAAAAGAGCAGCATCAGCACGAGGCCGGATCCGGTCCCCAGTTGCATCCCGGGCACAACGCGGATGGTAGACACGAGCGCTCCGACGACGCCAAGAATGAGGCAGCCGTGGAGGATCGGGAGCACCCTGTGGACTTTCAGGAGGCGTTCGACAGCGAAAAGGCTTACGAGGACCATCCCCGCAATGAACGGCACGACCGTGAGACCGAGGTTCCACTGCAACATTGGCATGATCGACTGCGCATCGATCTCAAGCAGGTCGATGGCAGCGAGGAACGAGACCACCGCAACGACGAGAATGGTGACGTCGATGGTTGCCAGGACTGCGCGCCGGGCGGCGAGTGGTAGCATGTCAGTCACGAGCGCTACGGCCGTGTGGTGGCGGCCGCGATAGGCCAGGGCGCCGCCGACGAACGCAATGGTCAGAAGGGCGAGGCGCGAGACCTCCTCGGCCCACAGGAACGAGTGACCGCTCAGCCCTCTTTGGGCGACCTCCACCAAGATGAGCCCGAGTTCGCCGACCAATACGAAGAACAGCCCCACGCGCGCCGCTGTGTCGATCGCGGACATCATTTGACCGTACACGCGCACGAACGCGCCGCGCTCTGGCGGAGAATCGACCGGCGGCTTCAACCCGAGATGAACCTCGTCGGCCAACTCAATGCCGCTCGCTTCCGACATGAACTGCCCCTCAACCGGCCTGGCTCAGGACGGCGTCCATCAGTTCCGCTCCGATAGTCGGCCGGAACTGGTCGTAAACGGGCTGCAGGGCCGTGCGGTAGGCTGTGCGATCGGCGCCTTGGATCTTGATCCCCTGCTTGACAAACCGCGCCTCGGTCTCCTCGCTGGCTCTTGCGATGGTGGCGCGCGCATCCGCTCTCAGGTCGTGCGCCGCCTCGCGTATGGCCTGCTGGTACTTCGTGGCAAGGCCGTCGAGCTTGCGCTTGCTCGCCATCATCACGCCCGGGTTGTAGACGTGGTCAGTCTTCGTGATGACTTTGATGACCTCATCGTGCTTCGATGCAGCCATTGAGATCATGGGCGTTTCGATGGCTTCGATGGCACCTTGGGAGAGCGCAAGGTACACCTCAGAGAGGTCAACCTGGACGGGGTTGGCGCCGAGCCTATTGAACATCGCGGCATAGATCGCGCCGGGCTGAACGCGGATTTTCATTCCTTTCGCCTCGGCAGGCGTCGCCAGAGAGCGACCTGTCGTCGATGTCACGCGCCAGCCGAAATGTGCATATGAAAGGCCATAGATGCCCTTTGCAGGCAGTTCCTCCAGCAACTTGGGACCGATCTCCCCGTCAAGCATTCGCTCAGCTGACGCCGCGTCCTTGAACAGGAACGGGAGGTCGACGACCATGAACTTCGGGTAGAGCGTCTGGATGAAGCCCGACGTGTGACAGCAGAGGTCGACAATGCCGGTCTGCATGCCGGTCAACATGTTGACCTGCGACCCCAGTTGTCCGGTCGTATAGACTTGAATCTCGACGCCCCCATCCGTCTTTTCCTTGACCTTGTCGGCGAAGCGCAGCGCAACTCCCATGAACGGGTGCGACGGCGTGTCGGGATAGACCATCTTCAATGTGTGCTGTGCCGCGCTCGCGAAATTCGAACGGACGATAAGCGGCGCGGACAACCCGGCTGCGAGCAAATGGCGTCTCGATAGCGTCATGATGTATCTCTCCCTGGACTTGAACTCTTGTTTTTTTGGACGGGCCGGCCCTGCTGGCCGGCGTTCAATGTGGCGGCAGCCTCGCAAGCATGGCGTCAATTGCCACCTTGTGGTCGGCGGGCTCGACGCCCTGAAAATGCTCCTTGAGCCCCAATCCCTGCTTCCAACGAAGGCGGGCGACGATAGCGCGCGCCATAACGGGTTCGATACCAGCGTCCGCGATCGCTTCCGCCGACATCTCCAGTTCCTCAGCGCGGCGTTTCGCGTGGATCACGCCCGACGGGACCAGACTCTCGACGGTGTCCATCCAAGGGCGCGCTAACGTCTTGCAGGCCGAAGCGAGCACCACCTCATCCACACCGTAATGGCGGGCAGCCAGCATCATCTCGTCGGTCAGCGCCTCGATCCCCTTGAGCAAGACGGAGCGCAGGATCTTGATCCCCGACGCCCGCCCAAGTTCGCGACCTACGAACGTGATGTTCATGCCCCAGGGATTAAGCAGATCCCGGACGCGCTCGCCGGCCGGCCCGCTCGACAGGATAGGCATTGCGTAGCCGTTCTTGGGCGTCCCCTCGATGGACGCATCCGCAAGCAGCGCTCCACTTGATGCTAGAGTATCTGCGACCGATACCTTGATCTTCGGCGTCGCCGAAGCGAAGTCGACGAAGGTATGTTGCGCGCCTAGGCAGCCCACGAAGGCCGCAGCACTTTCAAGCGAAGCCGATCCGGGCGTCACGCTGATGATGAGGTCCGCCGACTCGCTGAGTTCACGATTCGAGCGGACGAGCGTAACGCCGGCTTCGGCGGCGCGGCGCTGGATCAGGGAGGCAAACGGGCCATCGAACGCATACTTGTCGTAGGCATGAACGACTTGAAGCCCGGCATTACGCAGACCCGCCCCGAGCGTGCTGCCGATCTCACCATATCCCACGAGGCCAAGCCTGACTTGAACCTTGCCCAACAGATCATCCTCCTCGATCTAAAATCTTCTGAGGCGCTACTTCGCGTACGCTCCCTTGTACGTGCCATCGCGGACGCTCTTCAGAATCGCATCTTCCTTGGCCTCCTGCTCTTTGACGGAGCGGATGAGGTCCTCGGCGATTGAGGGCGGGAATGCGACGACGCCGTCTTCGTCACCGACGACGATGTCGCCGGGTTGCACGACCATGCCACCGATCGAGACCGCTACATTCGTCTGGCCGGGCCCATTCTTGTAGGGACCACGATGAATCGCGGCGCGCGCAAAAACGGGGAAATCCGAACGCCCGAGCGCCCCAGCGTCACGGATCGCGCCATCGACCACGATGCCCGCTGCACCACGACGTGCCGCGATTTCGGCAATAATCTCGCCGACCAGAGCGCGGCTTGTGTCGCCCCCGCCGTCGATCACGAGGACGTCCCCCTGGCGAAACAATTCGAGGGCCTGATGAATGGCGCGATTGTCGCCGGCGGCAGTTCTGATCGTGAAAGCAAGGCCGACCATGGATCCGCCTCGGTGAAAGGGGCGCAACCCAGTTGCGCCCGGCATGCGCTCAAGATTGTCGCTGATAACCGCGGTCGCCACGTCCTTGAATATCAGCGCCGGAAGCCCGCTCACATTCTTAAGTTCGGTCATGCCGTCCTCCCCATCCTGTTTTGTTGCTTAAAAACAAAAAAAATACAAAATGTCAATTATTCTCACGACACTCAGCCAATAAGATTGAAAATAGTACACTATTTGTACAATTGCGAGCAATCCCCATTGCCTTGCGAATTCCCTTGGGACTAAGCTGCGAGTTCTCGTTTAGGGGGAGGCAATGGCGGGTGGACAGGACCGGGCTTACAGCGTTCTACGATTGAGGGTTGTCGGCGGGCATTATCCGCCCGGTTTCCACCTTCGGGAAGAACCGCTGGCGAGAGAGCTGGGTCTTAGCCGCACGCCGGTGCGGGCAGCCCTGAGAAGGCTGGTTGAGGACGGACTCGCGACGACGGACGCCGGCCAAGGCATTCACGTAACGGAATGGAGCGAGGCCGACATTGAGGAGACGTTCCGCCTCCGCATCTTGCTCGAAGCGCATGCCACCGAACGCGCAGTGGCGCGAGGTGACGAGGAGCTTGCCAAGCGCCTGGAGGCAAGCAACCAGATCATGGCATCTGCCATCGCAAAAGGCGACGACGAGTCGATCTCGGTCATTCAAGCGACCAACAGGGAGTTTCATCGCACCCTACTCGAGTTCGCCGGCTCGCCTCGGCTCCGTGCGATCCTCGAGCCAATGATCGACATGCCGATCGTGGTGCGGTCGTTTTTTCTGTACTCACCGGCAGAACTCGCTCAGAGCCTTCACCATCACGAGGACATCACGATCGCAGCACGCCTGCGCGATGGACAGCTCGGGCGACGCGCGATGCAGCTCCATCTTACGATGTCATACGCCCGTGTCCTTCAGCACCGCGAGAATTGGCGCGAGAAACGGCCAATCGCCCCCTCCGATACTCAGTAAGGAGCGAGCGGCTCTGTCACGGCGTACTTGCCGTCGGTTGTGCGTTTTTTGGTTTCTTAGCTGCGCTTCACCGCTCATAGCCGGTAGGATCTGAACTGTCCGACGGGCTCGCGAACGCCTTACGCAGAACTGTCCAAGGAAATCGGGGTTACGACAACTTCTAACCGCGCGAAGGCCGAATCGTGGTTGGCCCGCGGCCTTATCTTGCTCCAGAACGCGGAGTGGTGGCGCGCGGCACATCCGCACACCGTCGGCGACGATGATGTATTGGGGCAACCACGCCAAGACGCGCGAGGCCTTCCAGGGCGGCTTGACCAAGAGCGGCAACAAGTGCGTTCGCAATGCCGGTGGAACGTATACCTATGCGGGCCGCAGCGATGACATGCTCCCATGCCAAACTTGCTCAGAGCGCCTTTCAAAGCAACAGTCTTCGCAAGCAAGCCAATTCAACTGCACGGACCGGACAATCGATACCAACGTCAGTATGCGTTGTTGCTCGACGTGCTGCGGATGGACGTCTCGGAGGACCTGCTCCCCTAGATGACGAAGGGGGAACGATGTCTCTTTCTTGCGTTTGGCAACGTCAGGTGAGCCCGTACTTCGTCATCTTGGTATGCAGCAGCTGGCGGTGTATCCCGAGCTTTCGGGCGGCCTCTGTTCGATTGCCGCCGCTTTGGGCGAGGGCAGTGGTGATCATTTTGCGCTCGAGTTGCTCGAGCGCTGCCGGCAGGTCCTCCGCGACGATGCCTTGCGTTTCCGCGCCGGCCGACGACGAGAGGAAGTCCAAATCGTCGACGTCCAGCGTCGTGCTGCGGCTAAAGATGGCGGCGCGTTCCATGGCATTGCGCAGTTCGCGGACGTTGCCTGGCCAGTCGTGAGAGCTGAGTCGTTTGGCGGCTTCGGCGGAGAGTTCGGTCGATCGATTGCCCGCCGCATTCAGGAAGTGTCGAGCGAGTGGAATGATATCTTCGCTTCGATCCCGCAAAGGCTGCAGCGCGATCGGCACGACGTTGAGGCGGTAGAAGAGATCCTCCCTGAATTTTCCTTGCCTCACCCAAGTCGCGAGATCCCGATGGGTCGCCGCTATGATGCGAACGTCGAGCGGCTGAGACCGTCCGCCGACGGGCGTCACGACGCGTTCCTGGATGGCTCGCAGGATTTTTGCCTGCATCACGAGATCCATGTCCCCGATCTCGTCGAGAAAGAGCGTGCCTCCGTCCGCATCCCGGAACGCTCCCTTGCGCTCCGCTACGGCGCCCGTGAATGCGCCTTTGACGTGTCCGAACAACTCGCTTTCGAGCAGATCGGTCGGAATGGCTGCGCAATTGAGAGCGACGAAAGGACCAACCGACCGCGCCCCGGCGCGATGAATGGTGCGCGCCACGACTTCCTTGCCCGTGCCGGTCTCGCCGGTGATCAGCACCGTCGTGTCGGTGTCGGCGACAAGGCCGATGGTCTTCTGAACGATGCGCATGCCCGCGCTCGAGCCGATGAGATCATCGCCCGGCGTGTCTTCGTCCTCCGGCCGCCCGGCCTCGCGGCTCGCGACGCGCGGCCTCGTCATCCGGCGCAGCAGCGATGAGAGATCGTCCCGTCCCACCGGTTTTGTGAGATGGTCGAATGCCCCGAGCCTCATCGCCTCGATCGTGTTGGCTGCGCTGGCGAAGGCCGTCATTATCGCGACTGGCGGCCGCTTGTCGCCCATCTCGCGATAATGACGAAGCACGTCGAGGCCGTTCATATCGGGCATACGAAGATCCAGCAGTACGGCGTCGGGCCTGTGAGCGTCGGCCGCGCGGATCGCTTCTTTCCCGTTCGAAGCCATGCTTGTCTCATATCCGAGGTCGCGCACCGTCTCGCATATCGCGTCGCGCAGCACCTTGTCGTCGTCGACGATCAGTACGCGGGTCATGTCGGCGCTCCGCATGGCAGATCGATCGTGAAGGTCGTGCCGTCGTCTCGATGCTCCAGCAGGACTTGGCCGCCGTGAGCCTCCGCGATTTCCCGCACGATAGCGAGGCCGAGACCAGTGCCTTCGGCGCGTCCGGTCGCAAAGGGCTCGAAGAGGTGATCTCGAACGTCGTCCGGAACGCCAAAGCCGTGGTCTTCGACGGCGATCGCAACGCGATCGTCCGTCGCCCTCGCCCGGACAGCGATGGTCGTGCCGTCGGCGGAGTTTTGGATCGCATTGAGGAGCAGATTGTCAACCGCGCGGCCGATCTGCGACGCATCCAGGAACAAAGGGCAGGGCAGTTCGGCGGGGGCTTCGAGCGTGATCTTCCTCTTGCCCGCTTGCTCGGCGAAGAGCGAAATGCGCTGAGAAAGGAAATCCCGGATTGCGGACACTTCCTGTCGATCGACTTTCGAACTCTGAACGGAGCGCAACAGGTTCTGCAGCAGCTGCTCCATCCGGGCGACCTGATCGACCACGACGCTCAGGGCATTTCTCGCACGCGATGGGTCTCCAGGTTCCGCGAGTGCGTTCTCGGCCTTCAACCTCATGGCCGTGATCGGGTTCCGTATTTCGTGCGCCACGCCGGCGGCGACCCGTCCGAGCGCAGCAAGGCGCTCTGCGGCGGCGACCTGCTTCTGAAGACGCTCGGAACTTCGACGTGCGTCGGAGGCGGCCGCACCGGCACCGTTGATCGCATGGACGATCCGGTCCAGGTCGCGCTGTCCGGTGACCGCCAGCAAGGGTAGATCCTGGGACCCGGCCGCGAGAGCTTTTTCGATCGCTCGCAAGCGCAGCGACCACCGCCACAAGACCCGGCCCAGGAGTGCGGCAGAGCCGAGAAGCACGACGAGCAATAGCGAGAGACCGGTCGCGACGAGAAGGAACGGCCGCTCCGCTACGTTGACGACGCGCATCATCGTCCAAGCCGCGCGTCCGGACTTGTCGGCGAACGGGCAACCCTGGATCAAAAGTATCTGCGACGTGCCCTCGCGCTTCCAGGCCACAGGCCTGTTGCTCGATACCGTGGTTTCAGCGACCTGGCGGATCGTAGGCTCCTCCGCTTGCGGGAGGTCCGTCTTGACCCCGCTGCCTTCGTAGCTTGGGAACGCATAAGCGAGGGAACCGGTTCCAGCCTGCCACACGCCGCCTTCGACGCCTTTGAAAGCTTCCAACGCTTGCGCGACGCCGCTGCCTTCTCGGGCTACCGGCAGGCGTGCGCTTTCATTCAAAATCGCGTCGCATGACAAAACCAACGTCGTCTGCGCGCGCTCGATGCGCTGGCTCGTCGTCTCTTTGTAGAGGGCAACGAGCATGATCCCAACGATGATCGCAGCGATCAAAAACAATCCCCAGCAGAGGGCGAACCAACCGACTATCGAGCGTGGAAACAATTCGCCGAACCTCGTTCCGAAACCGTCATCCGAGTATGCACGGAACCCACAGCCCGCGCCATGCCGGCTTATTCCATCCGGGCCCGCCGATCATGGCATTGGCAGCCGCTGCGTCGCGCGTGCCATCGGCGGGCGTCGTGATTGCGGACGCGGTGTCTTCAAAGCCGACGGCCAGCGAACCGCAACGCTCCAATTAACGACGTGATTTCAACGCCTCCGGCGTTGGCACGGCGCTTGCGATGTCCTGCACGACAACATCGATAGCAAGGAGCGTCGTATGCACTGGATCGATCCCGATCATCTGCCGGAAGTCGGCGGCACCGTCGAGCTATTCCTGATGAACAAGCACGGCGAAGCCGATGGCTTCCTCATGACGGACGGTCGCGAAGTCCACGTGCCGCCGCACCTGTCGCTGCGCCTGCTGCGCGAGGTCTGCCCAGGCAGCAAGGTGCGCGTGCGTGGCGTGCGTCCTCGCGCCGTCGACATGATCGCAGCCGTCGCCATCGAGACGCCCAAAGGCCGCCTGCTGGACGAGGGGCCGGATCAGCGGCCCGACGACGAATTCGAGGAAGCCAAGCACGGGCCGATGACGGTGCAGGGCATCGTCCGCCAGCCGATCCACGGACCGAAGGGCGAGACCCGAGGGGCCGTTCTCGAGGACGGGCGCATCATCCGCTTGCCGCCGCACGAAGCCGAACGCTTCTCCGATCTGTTCGTCGCCGGTCGCAAGATCGCGGCGAAAGGCGAGGGAGCGACCACTTCCTTCGGGACCATGGTCGAAGCCAAGCAGATCGGTCCTTCCTCGGACGAGCTCAAAGCCGTCGGAGGTCCGAAGAAGCACAAGCACGGGCCCGATCACAAGAAGCCCAAGCATCACGAAAAGCACCATCGTCCTGGCCATCACGGTTGAGTGCCGACAATGGCGCGCGTCCCGAACTCCCGACCGCTGCACTTCGTGCAGATCGGCGATCTGCACGTCACCGATAATGGCCTGCAGAACCATCGCGATTTTCTTCGGATCGTCGAAGAGCTCAACGGAAATGTCGGTGACAAGGTCGATTTCGTCTATCTGCCGGGCGACAATGCCGACGACGGTACCGATGAACAATTCGCGATCGTGCGCGACGGCCTCAAGAGGCTCCAACTCCCTTGGCGCGCGATCCCCGGCGATCACGACTTCAAGCCGAGATCCTTGACCAGCTTCTACGACGGTCTGTATGTCCCGAAGCTGCCCCACGCGCAGGAGGTCAACGGCTGCGTCTGTCTATTCCTCGACGTGGTCTCGCAAGGAACCGGCGGTCCCGATTTCAAGCTCGGTGGACAGCAGTTCGACTGGCTCAAGCTGAGGCTCGGAGCTGCCAAGGAAGAAGGAAAGACGTGTGTCGTGTTCATGCACGCTTATCCCGCGGATCTCGGGGACGAAGCGGAAGCACTGACGCAGCTTCTCGACGAGAGCAGTACGCTGCTCGTCGCCATGGGTCATACCCATTACAACGAAATCTCGCACGACGGTCGCACCGTCTATGCAGCGACAAGGTCGACGGGGCAGATCGAAGAAGGCCCTGTCGGCTTCGCATTCATGGCGGTCGACGGCAACGCCGTCAGCTGGCGCTTCAAGCCGCTCGAATCTTCGTGGCCTTTCGTGATGATCACCTCGCCGGCCGATCGGCGGCTATCGTTCGAAGGTGATGCCGACGGCCGCCCGACCGAAGTGCGCGCCACGGCGTGGGGCGCGGCTCCGACGGCACACGCGGATCTGCGAGTCGATGACGGACCGTGGCTTCGGATGTCGAGCATCGAGGGAGGCCGGTTCAGCGCACCTTTCCGTTCAGACAAGGCCCATCGCCTCGAGGTTCGGGTGACCGACCAGAACGGCTCGCAGGACATCGACGCGATCGAGTGGGATCCGGACGGAAAATGTGGTCGCAAGTCGAGCGGCAGCGACACGAATTCGATCGGTGCGTGGCCCGAGCGCCATCTGTTCGGAACGCAACTTGGTCCCAATCGAAACGGGCGGAAGTGGTGATCGCCCATAATTCATTTTGCGGAATTGACGACATGCAGAACATCAGTCCGGTCTGGCTTTATCCGATCATCCTCGTGTGCGGCGCGCTGCAGGCTTGGGGCCCGCCGATGAACAACGCCTTGCGGAACTCGATGGAGAACCCCTGGCTGTCGAGCATCATCTCCTTCCTGCCGGTCGTCGCGTTCCTCTCCGTCGTGTGGGTCTGTCAGCCTCATCCGTTCCCGACCCGGGAAAGCATCGCTGCGATGCCGTGGTGGGCCCCGCTCGGAGGGCTGATCGGCGCGTTCGCGGTGGTCGCGGGCCTCATCTTCGTCGGCCAGGTCGGCGCCGGAACGTTCGGCGGCCTGACCATCACGGCGAACATCCTGATGTCGCTGATCATCGACAAGTACGGATTGTTCGGGATGACGGTCCGCGAGCTCAGCTTGGGTCGCATTGCTGGCGCCATCCTCATGGTGGCCGGTATCGCTCTCATCTCGAAGTTCTGAGGGGAGGTCCGCATGACGCTCGCGCAATCCCAGCAACGAGCCCTCGCACCCCTGCTCGCCTTGAACTTCTTCATGGCGGACATGCAGGCGGGCATCGGCCCGTTCCTCGGCGTCTTCCTCCTCGCCCACGGCTGGCAGAGCGGCTGGATCGGCACGGTGATGACCGCGGGCGGCGTCGCCGGCATGCTGATGACCACGCCAGCGGGAGCGTTGATCGACTCGACGCGCAGCAAGCGCCTGTACGTGATCATTCCAGGCGTCTGCACCGTCATCGCATCCGGTATCGTGCTGCTGTCGCAGGAATTCTGGCTGGTGGCGGCATCCCAAGTGGCGACCGCGATCGCCGGCGCTGCGATCGGGCCCGCGGTGGCCGGCATCACGCTCGGTATCGTGCGCCAAGCCGGCTTCAACCGTCAGAACGGAAAGAACCAGGCCTACAATCACGCGGGCAACATGGTCGGCGCGGCGTTGTCCGGGCTGCTCGGATGGCTCTACGGGTTCACGGCCGTGTTCTGGCTCGCCGCGGCGTTCGGCGTGCTCTCGATATTATCCGTGCTGATGATCCCGGGCGATGCCATCGACGATGACGCCGCGCGCGGTCTCGAGCAGAAGGACAGCCAGCAAGGCCATGTCAGCGGGCTGCAGGTCCTCGTCGAATCCAAACCGTTGTTGATCCTTTCGGCCGCGTTGCTGTTCTTCCACCTCGGCAACGCGGCGATGCTGCCCCTCTACGGGCTGGCGGTGGTCGCCGACAAGCAGGCGGATCCGGCAAGTTTCGTCGCGATGACGATCGTGATCGCCCAGGGCGTGATGATCCTGACCTCATTGGCCGCGATGCGGATGGCCGAGAAGGAAGGCTACTGGCTGGTGTTGCTGGTCTCCTTCGTCGCTCTCCCGATCCGAGGCGTCATCGCGGCCTGGCTGCTGAACAAATGGGGCGTCTACCCCGTGCAGATCCTCGACGGCATCGGAGCCGGTCTGCAGAGCGTCGCCGTTCCCGGATTGGTGGCTCGGATTCTCGACGGTACCGGCCGCGTCAACGTCGGCCAAGGAGCGGTCATGACCGTCCAGGGCATCGGAGCCTCGATCAGCCCGGCCATCGGCGGCTGGATCGCGCAGGTGATGGGCTACGGACTGATGTTCCTCATTCTGGGCTCGTTCGCGGCGGTGTCGGTCGGGCTCTGGCTGGCGTTCGCTTCCTTGCTCAAGCCGGCCTGCGCCGGCAGACCGAGCCGTTCCGCGCCTGAATTTGCCGTCGCAGGAGCGGGCTGATGTTCAGCGCGGCCACCGCGACATGGGGCATTGCAGGCCTCGCCACCCTCGGCGTGGTCGCGCGGCCGTGGAATCTGCCGGAGTTCATCTGGGCCGCAATCGGTGCGGTGCTGCTCGTCGCCTTCGACCTGCTGCCGTGGCGCGAGGCTTTGACGGCCGCCGGCAAAGGCGTCGACGTCTACTTCTTCCTGATCGGAATGATGCTGCTCGCCGAGGTCGCGCGCAAGGAAGGCTTGTTCGACTGGCTCGCGGTGCAGGCCGTGCGGCAATCCCGCCGGTCGGCTTCACGGTTGTTCGCGATCGTATATGCGGTCGGCACGGTGGTTACGATCTTCCTGTCGAACGACGCCACTGCCGTGGTTCTGACGCCGGCGGTCTACGCGGCGACCCGCGCGGCCAAGGTGGAACCGCTGCCTTACCTGTTCGTCTGCGCTTTCATTGCCAACGCGGCGAGCTTCGTTCTGCCGATCTCGAACCCGGCCAATCTCGTCGTTTTCGGCGAGCGGATGCCGACGTTGCTCGAATGGCTGCGCTACTTCGCGCTGCCGTCGGTGATCGCGATCGTGGCGACGTTCGTCCTGCTCCGCTTCAGCCAGCGCGAAAGCCTTCAAGGTGACGTGGAGAGCGAAGAGAAGGGCATCGCGTTGACGCGTGGCGCCGCGATCGTTGCCTTCGGCATCGGCGCGACGGCAGTCGCGCTGCTGGCTGCATCAGCGCTCGGTCGCGATATCGGTCTTCCGACATTCGTTTGCGGCGCGATCGTCACGGCGATCGTTCTGGTGCTCGGGCGGAAGTCTCCGCTGCCGGTCCTTCGGGACGTCGCCTGGTCGGTGCTGCCGCTGGTCGCCGGCCTCTTCATTCTCGTCGAAGGGCTGAACCATACCGGCGTGCTTCCGGCTCTTGCCGACGTCTTGAAGCGGGCCGCCGCCGATGCGCCGAAAGCCACGGCATGGGGAGCCGGCATCGTCACCGCGTTTGCTTCGAACCTCATCAACAACCTTCCCATGGGTCTCATTGCGGCGACCACGTCTCACGCCGCCCAAGCGTCGCATGAAATAACGGGCGCGATCCTGATCGGCGTGGACCTCGGTCCGAACCTCTCGGTGACAGGTTCGCTCGCGACGATCCTCTGGCTGATCGCCATTCGTCGCGAGGGTGAGGACGTCGGCGCCACTCGCTTCCTGAAGCTCGGCCTCCTGGTGATGCCGCCGAGCCTTCTTCTTTCGCTTCTCTCGCTTTCGCTGGTGGCGCCTCGATGACGCGCCGGCAAAACCCGTTCTCGTTCGTCCGAGCGAGAACCAGCAACCGGAGCCGATCGGCCGATCGGCGTGAATGGAGGAAGACATGACCAATGAAGCAGATCGCGACCGCCGGACCGACCTGTCTCGGCGCACCCTCGCTCTGGCTACCGGCGTCGCGGCGCTAGGCGTCGCGCTCGGCATGCGCTCGACCGCGTTCGCGCAAGGCAAGGCCGATGCCAAGGGGGAAGGCAAGGCGGACTCGAAGATCGAAGGCAAGGCGGACGCAAAGGGAGAAGGTAAAGGCGAGGGCAAGGCCGAGGCCAAGGGCGAAGGCAAAGGAGAAGGCAAAGGTGAGGGAAAAGGCGAGGGGAAGGGTGAAGGAAAAGGCGAAGGAAAGATCGAAGGCAAGGGTGAAGGAAAGGGCGAAGGCAAGTTCGGCGGCAAGGAAGGACGCTGGGATGGCAAGGCCGGCCGCATCAAGGTCGATGTCGCAAGTGACGGCGCGACAGCCATCGACGTGCGGTGCGCCGCCGACGAACCCATGCGGACCTGCGCCGACATCACGCGCGACATCGTCGATCGGATCAGGGCACCAAAGTAGTTCGAGGAGCGCGACATGGCTTACGGCGACCTCGTCGGGCGTGTCGATTTCGATATGACCCGCGCGTCTCCCTTTTCCTACACCTGTCACGCCTGCAAGCGCTGCTGCAGGAACAAGGCGATCCGCGTCAATCCATATGAGGTCCTGCGGCTGGCGCGGCGCTTGGGGCTCTCGACGACCGAGTTCATCGAAAGCAAGACGGAAGCCGGCGGCACCGTCTTGCGCTCAGCGGAAGACGGCAATTGCGTCTTCCTGAACGATCGAGGTTGCTCCGTGCATCCGGACCGTCCACTCGCGTGCCGCATCTACCCATTAGCCCGCTGGGTGTCGGCCGAGGGCGAAGAGTCATTCGGAGGACTTGCTCCGCACCCGCAGACGGAGGGCGTGTACGGCAACGCAGGCACGGTCCAGGACTACCTCGACCAGCAGGGCGCCGAACCGTACTTCCGAAACTCGGACCGCTACGGCGTGCTTTACGACAAGATGCTCGCCATCCTGGAGAAGGCGGCCCCGGGCGAACTCGATCGGCGGCAGGAGCGGCGCGAGGAGATCGATGAACTTCCGTCGGGCTCGATCGGTTCCGCCTTCATGGACATCGACGCCATGCTCGGGGCTTGCATGCAAGACGGTCCGGACGAGATCGTCGAGCGCCACATCCGAGCGGTCGAAAATTGGCTGGACTCCATCGACGGAGAAATCCTCGCCAAGGCGCCTCAAAGCCCCGGACTTCAAGAGGGCGATCGCCGCAGGCGGTCGATTTTTCTCGATCGCAAAGGCACATGAAATTTGGAGCGCACGATGGAGCTTGCTCATCGTGCGCTGGTTGTCGTCCAGGCGGCCGGCTGCTTAGCGAAATCCTTCGCGCCATCCCCGAACTTCGCGGGCTGTGCTGTCCGAGCGTGTCCAGAAGTTTGCCCTGGCCGGCGTCGCTGCACGTTTGAATGGTCCAAGACAAACATCGCGACGATTATGGGGGCGGAGCGGGTAGTCTTGAGATGGTACATGCGGGGAGCGCGGCACTGGCAGGTTTCGGCCCATGGCGCGTTGTTCCTAGGAGCAAGGCTGGTTACCGAAAGCAGTTGGTGCTAGATGAACTCGCTGCTTTGGCTCATTGACGTGGCTGCTTGATGAGTTGATTCCACTCTAAATGATCGGCTCTCGTTCGATAGCAGTTCTGACGACTGGCTGGTCGACGTAGCAGGCGAGTTGCTCAGAAGCCTGTTGTACATTGGCGAACTCGCGGAGTTCACGGAACACGAGGAGTCAGGCGGCTATGGACACTTGGCGTGGGGCTCACGTACGGCGCTTGCGCAGCTTGCTCAGAATAAAGCAAGATCATCTCGCCACACTGATGAATGTTACGCAGACTACAGTATCTCGATGGGAGAGCGGCGCGATCCGGATGTCTGAAAGGCAATATGAAGTTGCCTTAAGTGTACTAGGAGCGCGGTCCCCTGGCGCGGACCGCGCAATTCGGCGGCTCGTCGAGGGGTCGTCGTTGAGCATCCATCTCATTTGTGACTGGACACACAGGCTCTTAGCCGCCTCGCCATCGCGGTACGGCGAGTGGCGTCTCTCTCCTGGGGATGTCATAGGTCGATCTCTGCTCCGATATGCGTCTACGGAGATTCTTTCAGCTGACGAAGGACTGCGCGAGAAAGGGTGGTATGACGCTCCGTCTAGCGCGGTGTCTATCGAGACCGGCTCGAACTTTAGGCTGGACGTGCCGATTCCGCCCAGCACGGTGCTCTGGGAACGGCTTTGGCTTGCCGACGGCAGTGCGGTCCGCCTGGTTTCGACAATTCAGCACGAGCACGTCCGCGCATAATTTATGCGCTATGTTCACTCGCGACAACGATACAATGGATGTTGAGGTGTGTATGACTGCCGAGCCGTGGCTTCTACCGGAAGCTGCGGACCTTTAAAGCGGGCGATGTAAGCGATGGCGGTTCTAGTAACGGGAAGCGCGGGGCATCTTGGTGAAGCTTTAATGCGCATTTTGCGGGAATCAGGTCGGCCCGCCATTGGCGTCGATATGAAGCCGTCACCTTATACCGACGATGTGGGATCGTTAACCGACAGGGATTTCTTGCACGCTCTCTTCCGCAGAGGAGTTCGGTGGGTCATCCATGCTGCGGCATTGCACAAGCCGCATATCGTGACGCATTCTTATCAGGATTTCGTGGACACCAATGTGACCGGAACGCTCAATTTGCTCGAAGGTGCGAGCGAGACGGGCGTCGAGAGTTTCGTATTCACAAGCACCACAAGCGCCTTCGGATCAGCGTTGACACCGTCCCCAGGCATGCCTGCATCCTGGATAACTGAAGAGGTTGTTCCCATACCAAAGAATATTTATGGCGCGACGAAACTTAGTGCCGAGCACCTCTGCGAGGTGTTCGCGTCTAGGCGGAAGTTGCCAACGATCATTCTAAGAACGTCGCGATTCTTTCCCGAGGACGATGATTCTCCTTCTGTCCGCAACCACTTTAGCCGCGACAATGCGCAATTGAACGAATTGCTCTATCGCCGCGTCGATCTAGACGACGTCGTGCAGGCTCATCTGCGGGCTTTAGAACTGGCGCCGCAACATAGTTTTGGCCGGTTCATCGTCTCCGCGCCGACACCCTTTAGCAAGGGCGATCTTGACGAGTTACGGCGCAACCCTGGTGCCGTGGTTCGCAGACTGTTCCCCGAAGCTGAACGGGTCTACGCCGCAAGGGGTTGGTCGATGTTCGACGAGATCGATCGCGTCTACGTGAGCGACCTCGCGGCCGAGAGGTTGAAGTGGACGCCGCGATGGGACTTCAACCGAGCATTGAAACTTCTGCAGAACGGCGAAGACTTTCGCAGTCCTCTGGCCCGTACCGTCGGCAGCAAAGGCTATCATGACAGGGAGTTCCAAGAGGGACCCTATCCTGTTGGGCCTCAGTAGCAATTTCAGCATACTTGGTCCACTTGATACACGGGAGGCACGCCGGTTTGAGCAATGGCTTTTGCCTCCACGGGAGAAGAAGTAATATCTCTCTGCGATGACGCATCGCCGGGCTTTTGAAAAAGTGATTCACTTCTCTCATCATGTACTCGATCTCAGCATCGGAGATGGCGACATCTTCCGGTCTTCCGTTCCACGGCTCGTCTGTTGTGCCGATGACGGTGTAATCGTCTTCGTATGGAAAGCATTCCATCAGGCGACCGTCGCTGGTCTGAAGCGGCACGACACCTAGCGTATCCGAAGAAATCCACTGCGAGCAGCTGGTGTGCCGGCCTCAGCGAGGCCGCATGGTTTGTCATGGCCAATTGAAGGAAGCGAAGCGATGGGATTTGGAATGAAGTTGATTGCGTCGACGACGATGTGTCTTCTGCTTGGTGCCGCGCACGCATCGGCATCCGAGAAACTCAAGGCGGTCGACCTCGCGGCCGGCAAGAGAGGCGATCGAACCCAGTTTCGTGACATCAGGGATTTCTGCGGCACGAAACCGATGAGGACAAGCCGGTGGTGGCTTTCAAGATCGGCCGCTCCGAGGCCGGCGCCAAGGCGGCAGTGTCGCACACCGGCGCGCTGGCCGGCTCGGATCGGATGTACATGCCTCGTGGACCGCACGCGCTGCTTGCCGGATTTCCACCTACCTTGTTGCAGGTGAGTGCGATCGAGACGCTCGCCTATGACAGCCGGAATTTCGCAGCGCGGCTCGTGGACGCCGGCGTTCGGGTCAATCTGAGCATCTGGCCGGAGCTTCCCCACGTCTGGCACGCTTTTCTCGGCTTGTTTCCCGAGGCGATCGAGGCGTTGCAGGAGATTGCAGCGTTCGTGAACGGGGGCATCGATCGCTGAACGGTTGCGCGCCCGTCTGGCCGTTCCCACCGTCGGATCTCTGGCGGATCGCGTGGGGGTCGACTAACAAGGCATCTGTCGAACGATGCAGGACAGCTGCCATGTTTGAAGGATTCGAGCGTCACGATGTCGAGACCGAAGGTGCGACGATCGCCTCGTTCGTAGGCGGGAGCGGTCCTCCCTTGCTTCTGCTCCATGGATACCCGCAGACCCACGTCGCCTGGCATCGTATCGCCCCGGTCCTGGCGCGCGACTACACCGTGGTCGCCACCGATCTGCGGGGATATGGCGACAGCCGCGGTCCGCAGCATGTCGATGCATCGGCTTACTCCAAGCGGACGATGGCGCGCGATCAGCTCGCGGTGATGAAGCAGTTCGGTTTCGATCGCTTCGCCGTCATCGGGCATGACCGCGGCGCGCGGGTCGGGTACCGGTTGGCGCTGGACCATCCCGGAGCGGTGCAGGCTTTCGTATCGCTGACAGTGATCCCGACCAGCGAGGTCTGGGCGCGCGCCGGCAGGGATTTTGCGCTCGGCGCCTATCACTGGCTGCTGTTCGCGCAGCCCTATGACCTGCCCGAACGGCTGTTGAGCGGCGATCCGGATTTCTTCCTGGACTGGACGTTGCGAAGAATGGCCAAGGATCTCGTTGCCCTGTCGGATGAGGCCCGCGCCGCCTATCGCGAAGCATTTCGCCGGCCCGAGGTACGACACGCGATGATGCAGGACTATCGCTCCGGCGCGAGCCTCGACCATGAGCATGATCTTGCCGATCGCGCCGCCGGGCGAATGCTCGATTGTCCTGTGCTGGTGCTGTGGGAGCAGGGCCGCTTTGGTGAGACGGATACTCCGCTCCAGATCTGGAGGAGCTGGGCTGTCGATGTCGATGGTCGGGCTATTCCGGGCGGCCATCTTCAACCGGAAGAGCAGCCTGAGGCCGTGCTCGACGCCGTCAGTTCATTTTTCGCACGCAAGCTCGGGTGACCAAGCGAAGGCGGTGATCGAGGCGTCGGGATCACCGGTCGAGCCAGGCGTCGGAAAAATCCCCCGCGGTCAGGTCGACGCTGTTGTAAAGATTGCGCACGCGCGCATTGCTGACGAGGGTTGTCTCCAGCGCTACCAGTGGCAAGGCTGGCAGATCGTCACTGGCGATCTTCTGGATCTGCCGGAATTGATCCGCGCGCCGCGCTTCGTCGCGCTCCGTGGCTGCCTGCCGGAACAGCTCATCAACCGCCGGGTTATTGTAGTGGGCCGCGTTGACATAGGGCAGCGGGTGCTTGATTCCGTCCGACCAGTAGATCCGCTGCACGCCGACCGTCGGGTCGAACAGCAGGCCGAGCCCGTTGAGGTTGATGTCGAAATCACGGTCGTAATAGACCCGCTTGATGAAGGTGCCGAGATCGCCGTCGAGGATGTCGACGCGGATGCCGGCACGGCCGAGGGCGGACCGCAGGTAGCCGGCAGTCGCCTTGAATGCGGCCCCCGGAATGAAGGTCAGCCTCAGTGCAAACCGGATGCCGCCGCTTCCGCGCTTCAATCCCGCCTCATCGAGAAGGCGATTGGCCTCGTCGAGATTGAAGGGATGGTCGAAGCTCGTCGGGTCGAAGTAGGATGAAAGCACTTCGGGAATCGGCGAGCGGATCCGGCTGGCATAGCCGTAATAAATCCACTGCCGGATGAAATCGCGATCAATCGTGCGCGCGATGGCGTGCCGCACGGCGCGTTGGGCGAGGTATTGGTTGTCGAGGCTGAACTCCAGCACGGCGGCGTTGTTGAGATAGGCGTCTCGCTGAGACGAGACGACAAGCTTCCCGCCCTCTGCCAGCCGTTTCACATCGCCGAGCGAAATGCTGCCGCTGGTGTCGGCTTCTCCCGTCTCAAGCGCCGTGGAGGCCGCGGCCGGATCACCAACGAACTTGACCACCACCCGATCCAGAAAGGGCCGCTCGGGCCGCCAATATTGTGGGTTCCGGCGCAGGCTGACGTGGCTGCCACGTTTCCATTCCTCGAAGATGAATGGACCGGTTCCGATCGGCGCGTTGTTGTTGGCGCTGCCGTCGAGATTATCGGGCTGATAGGCGTGACGCGGAACGATCGGCGATTCCGCAGCCGCGAGCGCCTTCAGGAAGTAGGGTGTCGGCTTCGACAGCTTCACCACGGCGGTCAGCGCATCGGGCGTTTCGACACGATCGAGATTGGCGAAGCTGATCCGGCCACGCGGCCCGGCCTTTTGCAGCGCTTGCAGCGAAAACTGGACGTCGGCGGACGTGAAGTCGGCGCCATCGTGCCATTTGACGCCGGGACGCAAGGTGAAGTTATATTCGAGTCCGTCTGCACTCGACTTCCAGGCCGTCGCCAGAAGTGGACGTGGTATGAAATCTGCATCGTAAGCCAGCAGACCCTCGGTGATTTTGGTGCTGATATTGCGGGTCTGTGTGTTGGTGTCGAGCAAGGGAACGAGCGTTCGCGGTTCCCCCTGTGTGACGACAGTCAGCGTCCCGCCACGCCGCGCTTCGGCCGCGAGCGCAGGCGAGCCGGCGAGCGGAAGCGCGAGCACACCGGCCCCCGCCTTCAGGACACTTCGCCGATCAATAAGACCGCGGATACGATCGTCAGTCGTCACCATGTGCCAAGCTTTCCATTGTTGCGTGTTGAAGGCGTGCGGCCTGTTTGCGCAGCGTCGCCAGGATCGATCGTTTCAGCTCACCGAACGAGCGCATCGCGATGATTTCCTGATAGGCGCGTGGACGGGGATAGGGGACGATGATCTCTTCGACGATCCGGCCAGGACGGCCGCTCATGATGGCGATGCGGTCCGACAGGAACAGCGCCTCCTCGATGTCGTGCGTGACGAACAGGACGGTGGAGCGGCGCTGCTCGCGTGCGGCCAACAGCAGCTCTTGCATTGCGAGTCGAGTCTGGGCATCAAGCGCCCCGAATGGCTCGTCCATCAAGAGGAGCAGCGGCTGCGATATCCAGGCGCGGGCGATCGCGACGCGCTGGCGCATTCCACCGGACAGCTCATAGACGGCATGATGCTCGAAGCCGCGCAGGCCCATCATCTCGATCAGCTCCTGCGCCCGTGGCCGATATTCGGACGCCGGGCGCCCGGCCAGACGCGATGCGAAGGTGATGTTGTCGATGACGGACAACCATGGGAACAACGTCGCTTCCTGAAACACGATGCCGCGATCGGGGGACGGGCGTCCGACCGGCTTGCCATCGATCGTCACGCGGCCGCGCGTGGGTTGTTCGAAACCCGCCAGCAGGTCGAGCACGGTTGATTTGCCGCATCCGCTGGGTCCCAGCAGGCACACGAATTCGCCTTCCGCAACGCCAAGCGAAAGTCCGTCGAGCGCGACGGTCTTGTGTCGGCCGCGCCGGTCTTCAAAGCGCTTCTCGACGTCTTCAAGCACGATCAGTGGAGAGGTCGTCATCTCAGGCGCGCCCTGACCAAGGGGCCACCCAGCGCTGCAGCCCCACCAGCGCCAGGTCCAGCGCGTAGCCTGTGCCGCCGAGCATGACGATGCCGAGCATGACGACGTCAGTGCGCAGATAGGAGCCGGCGTTGACGACCATCCAGCCGATCCCGGCGTCGGAGGCGATCATCTCGGCCGCGATCAGGGTCGTCCAGCCTATCCCGAAGGACAGGCGCAGCGTCACGAACAGCTCGGGCAGGATGTGGGGCAGGATCACGTAGCGAAACAACGCCAGGCCGTGAGCGCCTAGCGCCCGGCCGGCGCGGATCCGTTGTCTCTGTACGGTGCTGACCGCAGCTGCCGTTCCGACAATGATGCTGAGCGCGGCCGAGATGAAGATCAAAAGAACCTTCGAGGTTTCGCCGATGCCGAACCAGAGGATCACGAGCGGGATCAGTGCGAGCTTCGGGAGCGGCCGCAGGAATTGGACGAAAGGATCGAGCACGGCGCCAAAGCCCGGCGCTGCTCCCATGGCGAGCCCGAGCGGCACACCGACCAGCGTCGCCGCGGCAAACGCGCCCAGAGCGCGGGCGAGACTGAGCGCCAGGTGTTGCCAGAGCGGGGTGCCACGATAGCCGTCCCGCGCCAGATCGATCGCGGTCGTCACGATCTCGGATGGCGGCGGAAGCAACAACGGTTCGACCAGATGAGTCCGCCCGGCGATCTCCCACGCCAGCGTGACGCCGGCGACCGCGGCAAGGCCGATCAGGAAACGACGGCTGGCGTTCAAGACGGGAACGCGCGCCGCAGCAATGCGTAGTTCACCGCAGGGACGAACGAGGCGGGGACGTCGTCGCGTTTGATCTCGCCCGTCTCGGCAAGGAAGGCAGCGGCATCGCCGAGCGCCTTGATGAGCGGTGCATCCTTTGCTGCGGCCGGTCCATCGCCCCAATATTTCGGACCGAGCTGATCCTGGAAGGTGGGATAGCGCAGCCCGGCCAGGGTGTCGCGCACGGCTTCGAACGGTGCGCCGAAATCCTTTGCCAGAATCCGCGACACGCCCTCCGGATCGGACCGGTATCGGTCGAACTGCGCCTGAACGGTCTGCAGCCAGGCCACCACTGTCTCGGGGAATCGCTCGGCGAATTCGCTCCGCACCACGGCGCTGTTCCAGACAAAGACGCCTGAGGGCTGCAATTGTTCGGAGACCAGCAATTGCCGGCCGCCGTCGGCCAGGAGCTCTGCCCAGAACGGGCCATTGATATAGGTCGCGTCGATGTCGCCGCGCTTCCAGGCGGCGATCGTGTCCGGCTGGCTCAGGGGCAGGCGCTTGATCTTGCCGGCGTCGAGCTTGTTGATACGGATCACGGCCTCAAGCGCGAAGGCCATCGTGGAGGAGGGGGCAACCGCGATGCGCTTGCCCTCGAGATCCCTGAGCGTGGTGATGCCCGCCTTGGCGACGAGCCGCTCGCTGGTGGCGACGATCTCCGGCGAGCCCAGAATTTGAATGGGCAGTTTGCGCGAAAGCCCGGCCACGATCGGCGTGTTACCGAAGATCGCGAAATCGATCTGCTTGGCGGCAAGCAGCGACAGCGCCGGTCCGCCCGATGGGAACGGTACCCACTCGACCTTGACACCAAGCGCCTTGTCGAAACTGCCGTCGGTCTTGCCGACCACCCAGGCCCGCGCCGCCGTCAGATAGCCGATGCGAACGACATCGGGCTTCGCCGTGGTCTGTGCGCGGCTGCGTGCTGCCGTCAGTGACAGCAGGCCCGCGCCGAGGCCCAGTCGCAGCACGTCGCGTCGTCCCGGCCTGCTCGCGCGGATATATGTCGTCATGGTACACCTTCATGCATGAGGCGTGCAGATCGTCATCGCGACGGCGGCGAGTCAATCGCGGCCGAAAAATAAGATATTCGTTTCAGCGTGCCGCGGACGAACGCAATGAATTGCGCTTCCGTCGCACGTGATGAATGAGATTCATTCTTCGGGAAGACGCTGAAGGCAGCGTTGATGAAGTTCGTCGTCTGCGGGCGGAGCAGAGCTGAATCATTCTCAGTTCGCGAACCCATTTGGAATTGACGGCGACAAGCGCGAACGCCCAAATGCGTAAACGCTCGGCGTCACAAAATTCAACTGAAATCCGTTACTCCTCGAAGAAAGTTAACATGAAGCGCTTGTTGTCGTCGCTGCTGGTATCGCTCTCGGCTGCGTGGTTGCGGGCTTCGGCGAAAGAACCGCGCCCGTGCGCCACTTGATCGAGATTCCGCGCGCCACGCATTTCGTCGAAGTCGAGACGGGGCGCGATGTGCTGTTCCGTGAGGTGCAGAGCTTTCTTGACCGCAATTGACCGGTCTTGGGTGACCGATGGCACCGGCTGCGTTCACCGCGTGGAACGTTATCGGTGCGGATGAAAGCATGTCGCCGCGGCGCAATGCGCGAAGTATGGTTTTTCCATTCCGGCGCCCATCTTTGGTTTAGAGTTTCATTGAGTGCGCGCGGAGTTTTTTGCACTATGCGCTACCCCATTCAACAAAGCTGCAAGATCGCACGACAATGAAACATCGCCTGCTCGCACTTATTGCCGTAGTCACGCTCCTTACCGCGCCTGCTTTTGCGGATCAGAAGATCAAGGTCGGAATATCCGGAGGTGATTCCGAGATCGTCTGGGGGAAGGTGAAGGAGATCGCAGCCAAGGACGGACTCGACGTTCAGGTGGTGGTATTCAGCGACTACCTGCTGCCGAATGCCGCACTCGATGCCGGTGATCTCGACGCCAATGCGTTCCAGCACAAGCCGTTCCTCGACAATCAGATCAAGACAAGAGGCTACAAGATCACTCCGGTGGGGGAGACCATCGTTGCGCCGATCGGCCTCTACTCCAAAAAGGTAAAATCGGTCTCCGAGATCGAGGATGGATCATCGATCGGCATTCCGAACGATCCCTCCAACGGCGGCCGCGCGCTGCTGCTGTTGCAGGCTCAGAATCTGATCAAGCTCAAGGATGGGGTCGGCATCCTGCCGACCGTGCTGGACATTATCGACAATCCGAGGAAGCTCAAGATTCGCGAGATCGATGCGGCGCAGCTGCCGCGCAGCCTTGACGACGTCGACGCGGCGGTGATCAACACCAACTATGCCGTAGCGGCCGGGCTGATCCCAGGCAAGGATTCCATCGCGATCGAATCCTCCGTCGACAATCCGTACAATAATTTCATCGCCGTCCGCGAGCGCGACAAGAATGCCCCTTGGGTCGCCAAGCTGGTGCAGGCCTATCAGAACGACACCATCCGACAACTCATCAAGGATAAGTTGCCCGGACAGATCCCCGCGTTTTGAGGCACGAGACGGGCGGATGGATTCATCAATTGGGCGTTTGGCGTTGGCCGTAGGCATAGTGCTCGCCAAGCGGAAGCCCTAAGGCACTGGGTTTCGCGTTCCTGCCGCTTATCGGAAACGTGATGTCGGTTGTTGGCCCCCTTGATGGAGGGCAAGACAACATGTGACGCGAGTGTCGCGTCGACGCTCGCTGAGACACCTGATGGCCCTTGCTTCGTAACTTCGAAGGTCGTGCTCGGCCCCGAGGTCGGCGGACCGAGGGCCCATTCCATTCATCATGGCAAATTTGACATGCAAACGAGCATCTCTTTGCAACACTCTTTCATCGCGAGACTGAAGGACGAAAGCCTTTTTTCGATGCGGCTGATTACAAAGAAGTTCCGTTCGCGCACGGTCGGCTATCGAGCGCGCTTCCCGTAGCCCCCACCCGCGAGCCGAGGAACGGCAATGTCCACGTCCCGACGTCAGATCATCACCAGCGGCCTCGGTCTCCTTGGTACGGCCTTGCTTTCGCCGCGCGTCAGTATCGCCGCGCCGGGCGGCGACGTGCCGAAGGAGTTCAAGGTCGGTTTCCAGAAGGGCGCAGCCATTTTGGTTCTGGGGCGCGAGCAGCAAGTGATTGAAAAGCGGCTGAAGCCATTGGGTGTGGACGCCGTCCAATGGGTGGAATTTCAGTTCGGTCCCCCCATGCTGGAAGCTCTTGGCGCGGGGGCTATCGACATCGGCTCGGTGGGCGACACGCCGCCCATCTTCGCGCAAGCCGCCGGCTCCCCGTTGGTATATGTGGCGTCTACGCCGTCCGCCGAGCACGCCGTGCTGGTGCAACACGATTCGCCTATCGAGACCCTGGCAGAACTCAAGGGCAAGCGTGTCGCCTTCGCCCGAGGTTCCAGCGCCCATAACGTAGCGGTCAAGGCGCTGGCGCTGGCCGGCCTGGGCCTCAAGGATATCGTGCCGACCTATTTGGCGCCGGCGGACGCCACGGCCGCCTTTAACGGCGGTACCATTGATGCCTGGGTGGTGTGGGATCCGTTCTACGCGATCGCTCAGGAGCGCTACAATGCGCGCATTATTGCCGACACCTCCGACAAGCGGCTGGCCAGTTCGTCGTACTACCTGTCGAGCCGTGACTTCGCCGACAAATCTCCCGCTGTGCTGTCGGCTGCGCTGGACGAGATCGGCAAGCTGACGGAGTGGTCCGGCCAGCATCGTGAAGAACTGGCCAAACTGGCCGCTGCCGCCACCAGCATCGACGAGAGATCATGGCGCGCTGCCTTCGCGCGGGCAAGCTTTACCTTCGGTGAGGTGACTTCAGCGCAGGTCGCTCAGCAGCAGCAACTGGCTGACACCTTTTATGAACTTGGCATCGTGCCCAAGAAGGTCACGGTTTCCGACATCGTTTGGCATCAACCCAGGAGCTGACGTCGCCGCGGCGTATCGGCGATGAAATCGGGTGCATCCCTCAGGTGTCCTTCAGGAACATGGGATCGATCTCCATGGACGGAGGTTGAGCGGCACTCATGAATACCGGCTGGATTGTGTGTGATTTGAACTGCCACGAATTGCTGTCGTTCAGCACGCACTCATTGATCAAATCCGCCACCATCATTGGAGGATTTGACTGACGCGTGGATGGATAGGTCAGACCGCCGTAGAACACGATGATGCCTACCACTGTCGCGGAGCGTTCGCTGCTCGACGTGACGTGCAGATTGGTGATCAGGTGCCGCACGGCTTTCACGCCACTGATCGCCAGTCGATCCGCTGCGTTCTCGCCGATTTGACGCGCGCGCCACTCATAAAATGCGCGGATCGCTTCACGTCCCTCAAACCGGTTGTGACCCACGATCTTCACGCCGTCCGGCGTGAAGAAGTCATGGGCCGTGCGCCCGTCGTTGAAGTCGACGTCATGCCAATATGTCACCTCGAGACGATGAAGGGCATGCCAGAGAAGCAGGTCGTCGTGGGGTGTCATCGGCATCCAGGCTACTCCGGAGAGCTGGCGGCTCCGCTGCCGACCTTCATCCGCGAGCGGAACCGATGGAACGCTAGTGCACCGTTGCGAAGGTCGCGAGATCCGTCTCGCCATCGCCCTATGCCCCGACGATAGCATCATGCAGGTGTTCTGCCCGACGTGTCAAACAGCTTGATCCGACACGTTTCCGCGCGCACATGGCTGTTCGTGCAAGCCCTTGATCTGGCTCGGCTCGGTTACTGTGCATGGGGTTGTTTTCGCCGTTTTGGCGAGAAGTCGATTTGCGCCCAGCGCCGCTGCTGCACCGGCGGTCGAAACGGCTCGGCACTGGATCAAGCCCGGGCCTTTCGGCCGCGACACGCACTCGCTCAAGGTGCTGCCCGGCGTCGTTCGCTCGGGCTGCTCCGACCGGCAAGTTGATTGATACGGCGACGTTGGCTGATCCTGCAGAGTGCACCCCGAAGACCGGCGCAGGCTTTCGCTGTTCGACCGCCGTTTCGTGTCACGTCGGCGCAGCATCGGATTGTCGGCTTCGCATCGTGTTGGATCGATTTTATCCATCAACGATGCGGCATCGCGAATTATTTTTCAAACTTCGCCTGCGGACAATGTGTCGATCGTTTGCATGTTGCGCTCACGCGCAGCCACGACTTAGATCGCACTGCAACAGAAGAGACGCCTGCAAGAAATGGCTGATGCGCTGACGTTCGCCATCTTCCCGATGGGGAATGTTCGATGCGCCGGCGATGCAGGTACTGGAACATAAGTGCAGGTGATGCGAATGAAGAACAATAGTTTGCTCGTAAGCGGGATTGCCGTTGCGTTGCTGGGGATAGGCGCGGCGCAGGCCGCAGATCAGCCGGTCTCCGGTGGGGCGTTGACATGGGGTGTCACGACCGAGCCATCCTGCTTCGATCCCCACCGCTCATCGCAGCAAGCGGCGTTCTTCGTCGCGCGCAACTATATCGACTCGCTGATCGCGAAGAAGACCGACGGCACTTTCGCGCCATGGCTCGCCACGGAGTGGTCGATTTCAGCGGACGGCAAGGAATATACCTACAAGCTCCGCGAGGACGTCGTTTTCCACGACGGTGAGAAATTCGATGCCGCGGCGGTCAAGGCGAATTTCGACTTCATCTTCAAGCCGGAGAATGCGGCGACCGCGGTCTCTCTTCTGCAGACTTTCGATCACGCCGAGGTGGTCTCGCCCTACGTCGTGAAACTCGTCTTGTCCAAGCCGGACTCGAGCTTCCTGGAATCGACATCGAACGTGAAGCTGGGACTGATTTCGCCGAAGGCGCTGGAGAAGGGTGATTTGTGCGGCGGCGGGCGCGCATTGGCGGGCACTGGTCCGTTCATCTTCGAGGGCTACACGCGCGGTCAATCCGCGGTGTTCGTTCGCAATCCAGCCTACAAATGGGGACCGGGGAACGCGGCCCATGACGGCCCGGCCTATCTGGATCGCGTGACGTTTCGATTCCTGCCCGAATATGCCGTGCGCACCGGCGCTTTGACGTCCGGGCAAGTTGACCTGATCGAGGGCGTGCAGCCGACCGATGCGCCGCTGTTTGCAGAGCAGCCGGACTTCAAGCTGCTGACCGGGCCATCCGGCGCCAGCACCTCCTTCACCTTCAACATTAATTATACGCGTCCGCCGGCCGACGATGTCCGCGTGCGTCGGGCGTTGCGCGACGGCTTCGATCTCGAGCCGATCGTCAAGCAGGTCTACCTGGGAACGGTGCCGCGTGCCTGGTCGATCATCGGGCCTGCCAATCCTGCATACAACAAGGCGCTCGTCGGCTCTTGGGGCAACGACATCGCGGGAGCCAACAAGCTGCTCGATGAAGCCGGCTGGACCGGCCGCGACTCCGAAGGGTTTCGAACCAAGGACGGCAAGCGGCTGTCGATCGAGGTCGGCTATCCCCAACCTTATGTGCGGGACAATCGTGACATCCTGATTCAGGGCGTTCAAGCGTCGCTCCGCAAGAATGTGGGCCTCGATCTGAATTTGCGGCTCATCACGGCCGGCGAGTATGCCAAGAACAACGCCAACGGCACCTGGACGATCTACCCGAACACGGACAATCCCTCTGATCCGGCGCGCGAACTCTGGGACATGCTCGGCTCGAAGGGATTCCTGTATGCCAACATCTCCAATCCGGATCCCGAGATCACCCGCCAGATCGATGAAGCGCTTGCGTCGACTGATCCGGTACGCAAACGGGAGCTGACGGATGCGGTCCAGAAGCGTGGCGTCGATCAGGCCTTTATCGTGCCGCTGTTTGCGCCAAGCTGGTTCCTGGCGGCCAAGAGCACCGTCAACGGTTTGAGCTTCGAGGCTGGCCTCGACTCGCCGTCCAGTGCTTACGACTTCTGGATCGCAAAGAAGTAGGGCAGACGGATGTGGTCTCGTATCATCTCCAGGCTGTTCACCAGCCTGGTGGTCGCCTGGGCGAGCGTGACCGCGACATTCGTCGCGCTCCACGCTCTGCCGGGGCGCATCCAGGATATTCTTGCCGGAGACCTCGAATATCCCGGCCTGCGCGAAGCGATCGCCGCCGAATGGGGGCTGAACCGTACGCTGCCTGAGCAATATCTCGATTTCCTGTTGCGTATCTTTCGCGGCGATTTCGGCACCTCCTACGTGCTACGGCAGCCCGTGATCGAGGTGGTTGGTTCGCAGCTGCTGCCGACGGTCGAGCTGGCCCTGACCGCAGGCGTGCTCGCGGTCGTGATCGCAGGCGGCATCGCGCTCCTGACCGCCGGCCGCGGCAATTTCTCGCGAGAGGTTGCATCACTCGTCGAACTGGTGTTCGCCTCGACGCCGGTATTCTGGCTCGGCATTCTGCTGCTGATGGCATTCTCCTTCAACCTGCGCTGGTTCCCCGTATCGGGCGCCGAGGGGTGGAAGTCGATCGTCCTGCCGTCGATCACCCTGGCGCTGCCGACGGCGGGTCTGCTGACGCAGGTCCTGCGCGAGGCCATGGAGAAGACGCTCGACCAGCCGTTCGTGACGACGGTGCGGGCGCGCGGCGTCGGCGAGTTCATCATCCGGTGGCGACACGTGCTGCGGCATGCCTTGCTGCCGGCAGTGACGTTGGGTGGCTGGTTGATCGGCGGCCTGCTCGGCGGCGCGGTGATCACCGAGAAGGTTTTCGGCCGGCCGGGTCTCGGCACGGTGACGCTCGGAGCCGTGCTTACGCATGATGTGCCCGTGGTGCTGACCGTGGTGCTGCTCGCTGCATTCATTCACGTCGCCGCCTCGACCCTGCTCGACATTCTTTATGTGCTGATCGACCCGAGATTGAGGGCTCAATGACCGCGCCGTCGCACCGCTCATTCGAGCAAGCCGTCCCGCTCGATCGACCTGAGGACCTCGTCGGGTTCGAAACTTCGCTTCCAGTGCCCGCGGTTCGGCGTCGTCCGCCCCTCGCGTTTGTGGTGGCCGTGGCATTCGTGCTGCTCCTGATCGCTGCGGCGACGGCGCCGTCGCTGTTCACCCATTTCGATCCGCTCGTCGGCGATTTCACCGAGGGGCTGAAGCCGCCAGGCTGGGCCCATCTGTTCGGCACTGATCGCCTTGGCCGCGACGTCTTTGCGCGAACCATCTATGGCACCCGGTACTCGCTTCTGATCGGCTTCGGCGGCGTTGCCGTCGGGCTCGGTCTGGGTGTGATTCTCGGGATCATCGCCGGCCAGCGCAATCGGATCCTCGATGAATCCGTGTCGCGTCTGTTCGACATGCTGTCGTCCTTTCCGGGTGTGTTGCTTGCGATGTTGATCGTCACCTTCCTCGGCCAGGGCATGCTTAATATCGCGATCGCAGTCGGGATCGCCGGCATTCCCAAGTTCGGCCGCGTGGTCCGGGCGCAGACCCAATTGGTGCGCGACGCGGATTACGTGACACAGGCAACAATCTATGGATTGAGCCAACGGCAGGTGTTTCTGCGCCACGTATTGCCCAATGTGCTGGTCGCCATTCCGATCATCGCGACCGTCTATATCGGCAGCACCATCCTGATCGTGTCGGGCCTGAGCTTCCTGGGTCTCGGCCCGCAGCCGCCGACGCCGGAATGGGGCGTCATGCTGGCGGAGAGCCGCGACGTGCTGCGGGTCGCGTGGTGGCCGGGCGTGTTCCCGGGCCTTGCGATCACGGCCACGGTGATCGCCTTCAGTGTGGTCGGCAACTTCCTGCAGAAGAAATTCGAGGGGCGGATGGCATGAGCACCGGTCAATCCGCGCCCGAGCTAAAGGCTCCGCTGGTCGAGATCCTGGGCCTGAATGTGGGCTTTGCCGGCGCAAATGCCGACAGGCCGATCGTGATCGACGTCGATCTGACGATCCGGCCCGGCGAGTGCGTCGCACTGGTCGGTGAGTCCGGCTCAGGCAAGAGCGTGACCGCGCGAAGCCTGTTGAACCTCGCTGGAGAGGGGGCCACGACAACCGCCCGTCGCTTCGAGATCAAGGGCCGCGATGTGCGCGGCTATCGGGAGGCCGACTGGCGCAAGCTGCGTGGAACGGTCACCGGTCTCGTCATGCAGGATGCGCTGGTCTCGCTCGACCCGTTGCGCACGATCGGACAGGAGGTCGCCGAAGTGATCTCCAGTCACGGGATTCTGACCGATCCCGGATCGATCCGGGAGCGAACGCTGGACACGCTGCGCAGGGTCGGCATTCCCAATCCGGCGGATCGCGCCATGCAGTATGCGCATCAACTTTCGGGCGGATTGCGCCAACGTGCGCTGATCGCATCGGCAATCGCCGCCAATCCCGATCTGATCATTGCAGACGAGCCGACCACGTCTCTCGACGTCACCGTGCAAGCGCAAGTCCTGCAAGTGCTCGCGGAACGAATCCGCGACGGTGCGGGCGTATTGCTGATCAGTCACGATCTCGCCGTCGTCGCCGGAATCGCGGACCGGGTGATAGTGATGCGTGACGGCAGGGTCGTCGACAGAGGACCGACCCACGACGTGCTGACCCGGCCACGACACTCCTATACGCGGCAGTTGATCGCGGCCGTTCCGTCGGTCCGCTCACGCGGAGCGCGGCTCGCGTCGGCGCGAATTGAGCTCGCGGCAGTGAACGCCGGAAACGGAGATACCGTTACGATCACGCGTGAGCCGTTGCCGTCCCGCCGCGAGGCCGGCGAGGTGGTTCTGGAGGTCGAGATGATTTCCAAGAGCTACATTTCGCCCAAGGCGACGGGGCGTGTCCGTTCGACTGTGCTGCAGGACGTCAGCTTCGACGTCAGGGCGGGCGAGGTCGTCGGCATCGTCGGCGAGTCGGGTTCGGGCAAATCGACCTGCGCCAAGATCGTTCTCGGCCTGCTTTCACCCGATCAGGGAGAGGTGCGGTTGCTCGGTCGCCCCTGGTCGACTGTCTCGGAAGCAGGGCGGCGGCCGCTTCGGCGTAAGCTGCAATATATTCCGCAGGATGCGCTCAGCAGTTTCGATCCCCGCTATCGCGTTCAGGACATCATCGCTGAAAATCTCGCGGGCCTGCCGGAGCGCAAGCAGCAGCGTGAACGCATCGTTTCGCTGCTTGAGCTCGTCGGTCTGAGTGCCGAATACCTCGAACGCCGGCCGAGGTCGCTGTCCGGCGGCCAGCGTCAGCGGGTCTCGATCGCGAGGGCATTGGCGGCCGAACCCGCCCTGATCGTCTGCGACGAGCCGGTGTCGGCGCTCGATATCTGCATCCAGGCTCAGGTGCTGGACCTGCTTGCGGAGTTGCAGTCGAAGCTTGGCATGGCGCTGCTCTTCATCTCGCATGATCTCGGCGTGATCGAACATCTGGCCGATCGGGTGCTCGTTTTCCACGACGGTCGCGTGGTTGAGCAGGGCACCGTCGAGGCGGTGCTCGGACATCCGCAACAGCCCTACACGCGGGCGCTGCTCGCCGCAGTCCCGGATATCCAGCGTGGATTGACCGCCCGGGCGCAAGTTGCCGGCGCAATCGTCGCCGGTCCTGCTCAAGGGACAGAAGCCGCAACAGGAGGATAGCGATGACGCAGATCGATCAAGCCTGGGGCAGTGGCCCGTCGTCACGATATGAAGACCTTGCCGAACCCTTTCGGCCGTTGTTCCGCTCGATCAAGGACACCGCCGTCGCGCGCGATCTTGAGCGGCGCCTGCCCTATGACGAGATCAAGGCGTTGCGCGCGGCTGGCTTCACGACCGTGCGGGTGCCGGACGAGTTTGGCGGTGCCGGCGCGACGCTGCCGGAGCTGTTCAACCTGCTGATCGAACTGTCGGAGGCCGACTCGAACGTCACCAATTCGCTCCGCTCGCATTTTGGCTTCACGGAGGACGTGCTCAACTCGGCCGATCCAAAGCGCCGCGAACTGTGGCTGCGCCGCATCGGCGAGAAGACCCTGTTCGGCAATGGGCACAGTGAGGTCGGCGACAACAAGCTGCAGGCGTTCTCGACCACTGTTTCCAGCAAGGACGGGCAGCTGGTGCTCAACGGCCGCAAATACTACACGACCGGCACGCTGTTCGCCGACTGGATCAACATCGCGGCCCAGCATGAGAATGGCGAGCCGGTCGGTGTCGTCGTTTCCCGCCATTCGCCCGGGGTCGAGGTGCTCGACGATTGGGACGGCTTTGGCCAGGCGCTCACGGCGAGCGGCACGACGATCTTCAAGGATGTTCCGGTCGAGGGTAACCAGGTCATTCCGGTGACCGCACGGTTCAAATATTCCAATCCATTCTACCAACTGGTGCACCTTGCAACACTCGCGGGCATTGGGCGTGCCGCGGCCAATGACGTTGCGCATCTGGTCAAGCAGCGGACGCGGGTTTTCAGCCACGGCAACGCCGATCGCGTAGCGGCGGACCCGCAGATACTTCAGGTGGTGGGCAGGGTACGCGGCAACGCTTATGCGGCCGGGGCAATCGTGCTCAAGGTCGCCGAGGCCTTGCAGCGCGCCCATGAATCGCAGCTCTCTCAGGATGAGGATCGAATTGCCGCTGCTGTCGCCATTGCCGAGCTCGAGCTCGATCAGGCCGTCACGGTTGTCTCAAGCCTGATCCTGGAGGCGACCACGATCTTCTTCGATGCCTTGGGTGCATCATCGGCAGCGCGCAATCTGGCGCTTGATCGCTACTGGCGCAATGCACGGACCATCACCAACCATAACCCTCGCGTTTATCGGGATCGCATCGTCGGTGATTTCGCGGTCAACGGAACACCTCCGCCGGGCCAGTACCGGATCGGCACGGCGTAAGACGGCGGCTGGCTGCATCGCCTGCCGAACGACGCGCCTGCGACCGCGACGGTTTTCCTTCACACTGGTCGAGCCGTGGAACGAATGTGTTGGCGATCCGACCTGCGAGGCTCTGTTCATCGTTTTTGTCGCGGCTCGATTGATAAGCAGGTTGTGCGGGCTCACAATTTCGCCGTCGTAGCTTACTCAAGCGAAGGGACTTGCGATGAGCTTCAAGTTCAAGGACGTGTTCACCGGAACCCAGGCTGCATTGGGCGTAGACCCGGCGCAGGCTCAGGCCGCGTTCCATGCGCAGTCGCGCCTCGGTGATGGTGTCAATAGCGCCGTTTCAATCCGCCAGTTTCATGTCGCGGTGGACGAGCCTCCGGGCCTTGGCGGGAATGACACCGCGCCGAACCCGGTCGAATACGTCCTGGCTGCATTGGGGTCCTGCCAGGAGATCACCTACCGGCTCTATGCGGACGCGCTCGGCATTCCGCTTGATGGTGTCTCGGTTCGTCTCACCGGGACAATTGATTTGCGCGGCTTCTTCAACGTGCAACCCGACATCAGAGCGGGCTTTCAGGGGATCGAAGCCGAGGTGATCCTCGACAGCTCAGCCCCGCAGGCGGAGCTGGAGCGTCTCAAGCAGGTCGTCGACGCCCATTGTCCGGTGCTCGATATCCTTCGCAATCCGACGCCTGTGCAGCTTTCGCTGCGGCAGGGTTCGTTGAGCGCGGCCGCCGAGTGATTGGACCGCGAGGTTTCGAGCATGACGTTACCCCTGCGATTTGGCGTATGGGCGCTCACCCATGGCAGCTGGGCCTCCCGACATCATCCCAGCGATCCGCCCGATGCGTCATGGAAACGCGTTCGTGCCCAGATCTTGCAGGCCGAAGCGCTTGGGTATGAATCCACGCTGCTTGCGCAGCACATCATCCATCCGAGCGGTGACGACCAGGATCTGCTCGAAACCTGGACCGGCGCGGCCGCCCTTGCCGCGCTGACCGGCCGGATCGAGCTGATTGCCGCGATCAAGCCCTTGCTGGTGCACCCGGTCGTGCTCGCGAAGATGGCGCTGCAGATCGAGAATATCAGTGAGGGGCGGTTCGGCATCAATCTGGTCAATGCGTGGTACCGTCCGGAACTGGAGCGCTCGGGAATTGGCTTTCCCGATCATGACGATCGCTACGCCTATGGGCGGGAGTGGGTCGAGATTTTCGAGCGGCTGACATCCGGCCATCGCGTGGATTTCCGGGGGCAGCACTTCAGCATCGAGGCCTATCAATTGCGTCCGCGCGACGAGTTCCGGCCACGACCGGCGATCTATCTTGGCGGCGAGTCGGAAGCGGCACGGGCGCTCGCGGCTCACGCCGCGGATGTCTATTTCATGAATGGGCAGCCGCTTCAGGATATTCGCGCCCTGATCCAGGATGTCGCCCACAGGCCGCGTATTGGAGCGCCGATCCGCTTCGGGATGTCCGCCTTCGTTATCGCCCGCGAGACGGATGCCGAAGCGGAGGCCGAGCTGACGAAGTTGTTTGCCATCGCGGAGCAAGACAAGCCGGCGCGCGCCCGGTTGGTGGCGAATGCGGATCCCGAAGCGCAGATGTTCAAGACCGCGGCCAAGGAGGCAAGAGTCGGGACCAATGGCGGCACCTCGGCGCGGCTGGTCGGCAGCTATGACACGGTCGCCAGGCGTATCGTCGAGTTCAATGCGATTGGTGTCGAACTCTTCATGCTGCAATTCCAGCCGGTCGACGAGAACATGGCGCGCTTCGCCGAACACGTGATTCCCCGCGTGCGGCACTTGCAGGGCAGGGCCGCAGCTTAGCGGCGTGACACCCTGCGGGTCTCGCCATCGAGGACTTGCAGGGTGTCATTGCATTTCACCGACCGAAACGTTTTCCGCGTCGCGCTGCATCGGCAGCAATCGTCTATTTCGGTAGCGCAATTTGATATGGACACGAAATCATCGCGACCATAACGTTTTGAAGACATCAAAGGCGAAATTGCGCCGTTGATGCGCGAACTTGAACTCAGAAATTTTCGAAGGTAGTCCCGATGAGCTTTCGTCCGTTGCATGATCGTGTGGTGATCCGCCGCATCGAGGAGACCAACAAGACCAAGGGTGGAATCATCATTCCCGACACCGCGAAGGAGAAACCTCAGGAAGGAGAAGTCGTCGCCGTCGGCGGCGGGGCGCGGGATGAAACCGGCAAGCTGCATCCACTCGACGTGAAGAAAGGCGATCGGGTCCTGTTCGGAAAATGGTCCGGAACAGAGGTCAAGATCAATGGCGAAGATCTGCTGATCGCCAAGGAATCCGACATTCTCGGCGTGATCGCCTAGGCCTCGTCATCAACAACACCTCAACGATGTCCAACCGCGCAGTCTTGTGCGCGGCAGGGACAGTCTTGCTCGAAGGACAGTGCATATGGCTGCAAAGGATGTGAAATTCTCGACCGATGCCCGCGATCGCCTCTTGCGCGGCGTGGACACGCTTGCCAACGCCGTCAAGGTGACGCTCGGCCCCAAAGGGCGCAATGTCGTCATTGAAAAGGCGTTCGGGGCTCCGCGGATCACCAAGGACGGCGTGACCGTTGCCAAGGAGATCGAGCTCGAGGACAGGTACGAGAACATCGGTGCGCAGCTTCTGCGCGAGGTCGCTTCCAAGACCAACGACCTCGCCGGCGACGGCACCACGACCGCCACCGTGCTGGCGCAAGCCATTGTTCGGGAGGGCGCAAAGGCCGTCGCAGCAAGCCTCAATCCCCTCGACCTCAAGCGCGGTATCGATCTGGCCGTCGCCGAAGCGATCAAGGACATCGAGAAGCGGGCGCGAAAGGTCCAGTCCTCCGAAGAAGTCGCCCAGGTCGGCACGATCTCGGCGAACGGCGATGTCGCAGTCGGAAAGATCATCGCCAACGCCGTCAAGAAGGTCGGCAATGACGGCGTCATCACCGTCGAGGAGGCAAAGAGCCTCGACACCGAGCTCGATGTCGTGGAAGGCCTCCAGTTCGACCGTGGTTATCTGTCGCCCTATTTCGTCACGAATGCGGAGAAATTGCTGGTCGAGTTCGAGGATCCCTATCTTCTGATCCACGAAGCCAAGCTGAATTCGCTGCATCCCTTGCTGCCGGTACTTGAGGCGGTCGCGCAGTCCGGCAAGCCCCTGCTGATTGTCGCCGAGGACGTCGAGGGCGAGGCGCTCGCGACCCTGGTCGTCAACAGGCTCCGCGGCGGACTGAAAGTGGCTGCCGTGAAGGCGCCGGGGTTCGGCGATCGGCGAAAGGCGCAGCTTGAGGATATCGCGGTCCTGACCGGGGGGCAGACGATCTCGGATGAACTCGGGATCAAGCTCGAGAATGTGACACTGTCGCAACTTGGCCGTGCCAAGCGGGTTCGGATCGACAAGGAGAACACGACGATCGTCGGCGGCGCCGGCAAGCGCAAGGATATCGACAGCCGGATCGCCCAGATCAGGGCGCAGGTCGAGGAGACCACTTCGGAGTATGACCGCGAGAAGCTGCAGGAGCGGCTTGCCAAGCTCTCGGGCGGCGTTGCGGTGATCCGCGTCGGTGGCGCGACCGAGGTCGAGGTCAAGGAGAAGAAGGACCGCGTCGACGACGCGCTCAATGCGACGCGCGCGGCAATCGCCGAAGGCATCGTGCCGGGCGGTGGCGTTGCGCTGTTGCGGGCGAAGGCCGCCATCGGCCGGCTGAGCCATGGCAATCCCGACGTGCAGGCGGGGATCAACATCGTGCTCAAGGCGCTGGAAAGTCCGATCCGGCAGATCGCCGAGAATGCCGGCGTTGAGGGGTCCATCGTAGTCGGCAAGATCCTGGAGCAGCGATCGCCGACCTACGGCTTCAACGCGCAGACCGAGGAGTATGTCGACCTGATCGAGGCTGGGATCGTCGACCCGGCGAAGGTGGTGCGAACCGCGTTGCAGGATGCGGCCTCGGTCGCCTCATTGATCGTGACCACGGAAGCGCTGGTCGCCGAACTGCCAAAGGACAAGCCAGCAATCGCAGCTCCCGGGGCGGGGGGAGAGTTCTGAGCAGCCGGCCGTCTCGCCGGTCGATTGATCAGAACGGGACTGTCGCGAGGAGAAACGACCAAACGGCGGCTTTGGTCGGGTCTCCCGCGACAGTCGGCTCCGCCACCAAGGGACCAGCCTTCCTGGCCGCAGCAAGAAGGGAAGACAGTGTCACAGGAGAGCCTGTATCGTTCGTCCAAACTGGGCCGGACATGGCGAGATTTCGCGATTGGCCTGGCGCTCTTCGGGTTGCTTGCCAGAGTATCGCTGGTTTCGGCCGATGAAAGACCGCTCAGGATCGGTCTTGCGACCAGCATATCGAACCAGGCCGCCGAGATTGCGGCGCGCGAAGCCAAGGCGCAGGGCCTGAACGTTGAACTGATCGAGTTCAACGACTGGAATACGCCAAATCGCGCGGTCGCCGAAAAGGAGATCGACGCGAATCTGTTCCAGCACGTTCCATTCCTTGAATTCAGCATCAAGAATGCAGGCTACAAGCTCGTTCCCGTCGCGCCGGCTTTCAGCACTCCATTCGGACTCTATTCCAAGAAATACAAGTCAATCCCGGATCTCCCGGACAATGCCCGGATCGCGATCTCAAGTGATGCCGTGAACACCGGTCGAGCGCTGCTGCTCCTGCAGCGAGCCGGCCTGATCGAGCTCAAGCCGGGGGCCGATCATCGTGCAAAGATCGAGGACATCGTCGCATACCGCAAGCCATTGAAGCTGGTCCAACTCGAAGGGCCGCAGATTGCGCGTTCCCTTGATGACGTTGACGCCGCGGCAACCTATCCGACGTTTGCGAGGCTTGCGGGGCTCGATCCGTCCTCGGGCCTGATCTTCGAGAATGAACCGATTTATGCCTTTCAGTTCGTGACGCGGCCAGAATTGAAGGACGACGCGCGCCTGAGCCGTTTCATCGCGGTCTATCGCGACTCCGAGGCTGTGCATGCCAAGTTGCGCGAGCTTTACGGATCGCTCGTGACCTTCCCGGGGTCGTAGGCAAGCAAAATGGTCTCGATTTCCCGACGAACGTTCGTCACGGCAAGCGTGGCTGCCCTCGCGGCGCCGGCTGGCGGTGCGCGGGCGCAGGAGGGCAGTCCCCGCGCCGGCGGGCGGCTATCCTTCGTGATCCAACCCGAACCGACCACGCTGGTGTGCTTCAACACGACGGAGGGGCCGGCTATCCAGGCCAGCACCAAGGTGGTCGAGGGGCTGCTGACCTACGACTTCGAGCTCAATCCCAGACCGCAACTCGCAACGGCCTGGAGCGTCAGCGAAGACGGGTTGCAATATCGTTTCGAGTTGCGGCGGAACGTTAAATGGCATGACGGCCAGCCGTTTACGGCCGCGGACGTCGTTTATTCCATCGGTCTTCTCAAATCCGCGCATCCACGTGGTCGTACGACCTTTGCCAACCTGCTCGAATCCGGTGCGGTCGACGAGCATACGGTCGTGCTTAAACTGTCGAAGCCAGCGCCGTATCTGCTCTACGCGCTGGCGGCGGGCGAGTCTCCGATCGTCCCGCGTCACATTTACGACGGCAAGGGCGATCCGCTGCAGAACCCGAACAATCGTGCGCCAGTTGGGACCGGGCCCTTCGTCTTCAAGGAATGGGTGCTCGGCAACTATGTCGGTTATGTCCGCAATCCGAACTACTGGGACAGCCCGAAGCCATATCTTGACGCCTTGCTGGTCCGCGTAATTCCTGACGGGGCTGCGCGCGCCGTCGCATTTGAAACCGGTGAGCTCGACCTCGGCGGATCGACGCCCGTTTCGCCGCTGGATCTCGAGCGCTTCCGCTCCCTTCCGCATCTGGGCCAGGAGACGCGTGGTTACGAATACTCTCCGACGCTGTACGGCCTGGAGTTCAATCTGGATCATCCGATCCTGAAGAGCCCGCAAGTTCGGAAGGCGATCGCGCATGCGGTCGACCCCGCCGTGGTGCTCAACGTGGCCTGGTACGGACTGGGAGAACGGACGGTCAGCATCGTCAGTCCGACCTTGAAGCGGTTCTACAACGACAAGGTCCCGACATACCCTTATGATCCGAAGGCAGCGGCCAGGCTCCTGGACGAAGCCGGCTTCCCCCTGAGAGGCCGTTGGCGGTTTGCGCTGACGCATGACTTCCAACCCTTTGGCGAGAACTTCAAGCGCAGCGGCGAAGCCCTGAAGAGCGCGTTGGCCGCCGTTGGCATCGACGTGACCGTTCGCGGGCAGGATTTTCCAAGCTATCTGAAGCGGGTCTATACCGACCGCGACTACGACTTCACCTTTCACCCCTTCACCAACATGTTCGATCCGACGGTCGGCCTGCAGCGGTTCTTCACCAGCGACAACTATCGGAAGGGTGTGGCCTTCACCAATGCGAGCCATTACTCCAATCCGGAGGTCGATCAGCTCTTTGCCCAGATTGCCGTCGAATCCGACACGACCAGGCGCAGGGCGCTGATTGATCGCTTTCAGGAGGTTGTCGCGGATGAGCTTCCGGTGCTCCCCTTGATGCTGAGCAAACCGGTGACTGTCTACAACCGGAAGGTCATCGGCCACACCGTCGATAGTGCCGGTGTTCAGGGCAATTTTGCGGGCGTTTGGCTGCGCGGTTAGGTCGGGCCCGATACTGCAATTATCTCGGCGTGATGGCATGCAACCCGCTGGCCGGAGCGCGCGCTGCGCAGCTCAGGAGACTGCTGTTTGCAGAGCTCCGTTGCTAGCGGACAGCGTGGTTGGAAGCGACAGCCCTTGGTCGCGTTGCGTGGGTCCGGCAGGTCGCCTGGCAGGGGTGCTGCGTAGCGCCGCCGGGCGGGGTCCGGGACAGCGTCGATCAGCGCGCGGGTGTAGGGATGCAGCGGGCTCTTCCAGATTTGCTCATGGCTGCCGGCTTCGACGATGCGCCCGAGATACATCACCAGCACCCGATCCGACAGATAACGCACCACCGAGAGGTCGTGGGATATGAAGAGCAGCGACAGCTTCAAGTCGCGCTTGATGTCGGCGAGCAGGTTGAGGATCTGGGCTTGCACGGATAGATCCAGCGCGGACACCGGCTCGTCGCAGATGATCAGGTCCGGTCCCAGGACCAGCGCTCGTGCGATTCCGATGCGCTGACGCTGGCCGCCCGAAAATTCATGCGGATAGCGTGCAATCGCGTCCTCCGGCAAGCCGACCTGGGACAGGATTGCACTGACCCGCTGGCGTCGGTCGGCGCGAGAGCCGACGCGATGGACGTCGAGCGGTGCGAGCAGGATATCGCCGATGGTCTGGCGTGGATTGAGCGAGGCGAACGGGTCCTGGAACACCATCTGCAGCCTGCGCCGGTAGGCCCGCAGTCGCTGCTGCGGCAGCGTGGTGAGATCCACGCCGTCGAACGCGATACGGCCGGCCGACGGTTCAACGAGCCGCAGGATCGTCTTGCCGAGGGTCGACTTTCCGCAGCCGGACTCTCCAACGAGACCGACAGTCTCGCCCGGCGCGATGTCGAGCGATACGCCATCCACCGCGTGGACCGGGGCGGTACCGACGCGATAGGTGGTCTTGAGATCAGTAACTGACAGCAGCGTCATGGGGCAGACCGCGAGATGGTTCGGTGAGATCGACGTGGCAGGCAACGCGCCGTCCAATTGCCGCGTCGCGTTCGTGCGGGACATTGGTCCGGCACAGCGCCAACCGGTGCGGACACCGCGGTGCAAAGGGACAACCTGCCTGGGTGGTGGCAGAAGCGATGTTGCCGGGGATTTCGGACAGCCTGGCGCTTCGGTAGTGCAGCTTCTCGTGCAATCGCGGGGATGCCGCGAGAAGGCCCTGCGTATAGGGATGCAGGGGACGCTCGAACAAGACGCCAGGCGGCGCTTCCTCGACCTTTCGCCCCGCGTACATGACGACGACACGGTCAGCCCATTGGCCCACCAGGCCGAGATCATGGGTGATCAGCAGGAGTGAAAGCGACAGTTCGCGACGCAGGCGGTCGAGCAGTTCCAGCACCTGAGCCTGGATGGTCACGTCGAGCGCAGTGGTCGGCTCGTCCGCAATCAGGATCTTCGGACGGCACGCCGCCGCGATCGCGATCATGACGCGCTGGCGCATGCCACCCGACAGTCGGTGCGGATGGTCGTCCAGGCACCGCTCAGGGTTGGGAATGCGCACCAGATCGAGCAGTTCAGCGGCTTCACGGCGCGCCTGCGCCTTTGAGAGGCCGCGATGCACTTGCAGAACCTCGGTGATCTGCCGGCCGATGGTCAGCACCGGGTTGAGCGACGTCATCGGTTCCTGGAAGATCATTGCGATATCGCGACCGCGCCGGCGGCGCATCTCGATCTCCGGGAGCACGAGCAACTCGTCATCCCGGAGGCGAACCCGACCAGAGACAATACGCGCGGTGCCGGGAAGCAGGCGCATCAGCGCCAACGCCGTCAGGGATTTTCCCGAGCCGGATTCGCCGACGATGGCAAGCGTTTCCGCTGGAGCGAGGCTGAAGCTGAGGTTTCGCACCGGCGTTGCGCTTGGAAAGGCGATGGTGAGATCGCGGACGTCGAGCAGGGGTGCCATCCTATCGCTCCCTGCTGAGACGTGGATTGAGCACATCCGTCAGTCCGTCGCCGATCAGGTTCAGTGAAAGCACAGTCAGAACGATAACCAGGCCAGGCAATGCGGTGAGATACCAGGCCGTTCTGATCAATTCGCGCCCGGAGCCGATCATGCTGCCCCAGCTCACGACATTCGGGTCCCCCAGTCCGAGGAATGACAGTGCGGCTTCCATCAGGATTGCGGTTGCGACCATCACCGATGTGGTGACGATAATGGCCGGGAGAGCATTCGGCAGGATCTCACGAATGACGATGCGGGTGTCGCTGAAGCCGAGCGAGCGCGCCGCCATGACGAATTCCTTCTCACGCAGCACCCGAAACTCGGCGCGGACCAGCCGTGCGATGGTTGGCCATGTGACGAGCCCGATAGCCCAGGTTACCGTTGCTATCGAGGGCTGCGCGATCGCGACGAGTACGACGAGCAGGATAAAGCTCGGAACGGTCTGGAACAGCTCGATGATCCGGACCAGGATGTCGTCGACGAGGCCGCCTCGATAACCGGCGACGGCGCCCACTGCGATGCCGATCGTAACACCAATCGTCGTGGCGACAAAGCCGATCAGGAGCGAAATTCGCGCGCCATGCATGAGGCCGGCGGCGACGTCGCGGCCCAGAGAGTCGGTTCCAAGAGGGTACCCAAGATCCTGTCCGGGCCACAACAGCGGTCGGGCCACCATCGAGAGGGGATCGCCGGGATAAAGAAGCGGCGCTAGCACAGCCGCGGCGATGATCACCAGCAACAGCGTAGCGCCGGCGACGAGAGACGGATTTCGCCTGATGCGACCGAACAATTGCGATCGCGATTGGCTCGCGTCGGTAGCGATCACATGCGTGTCCGGTGCGTGAACGTTCGGCCATTCCGAGCGCTCCGGCGCAGTTCGTGGCCGGTCATCAGCGGTCCGTTCGGTCGAATGTGTGGAGTCGAGGGCGGCGTCGGTCATGGTCAGCGGGTCTCGATGCGAGGGTCGAGCCAGGCCTGCACGAGATCAACCGTCATGTTGGCGATGATCACGAGCAGGGAGGAGAGCAGGAGGATCCCGAGGAGCACGCTGAAGTCGCGGCTCATCACGGCCTCGAAGGCGAGGCGGCCGAGGCCGGGCCAGCTGTACACGGTTTCGACCACCACTGCGCCGCCTAGCAGGCCACCGAAGTGCATGCCGGCGACCGTGGTCACCGGCAACAAGGCGTTGCGCAGTACATGGCGCACCGTGATCGTGAGTGGAGAGAGCCCTTTCGCAGCGGCCGTGCGCACATAGTCCTGAGCCTGAGCCTCCAGCATGGCGGCGCGGGCAAGTCGGGAATAGATTGCGATGTAGAACAGCGAGAGCGAGAGGGCGGGAAGAACCATGTAGCGGGCACGGTCGATCAGCAGATCGAAGCCGCTGAGGTTCGCGCCGATCGTGGCAGCGCCGCCGCTCGGCAACCAGCCCAGCTTGACGGAAAACAGCAGGATCAGCATCAGGCCGATCCAGAAGCCCGGTATCGAGTAGAGCAGCGTGACCACGATCGAGATCAGACGATCCGGCCATCGGCCGGCGAATGTCGCCATCACGATGCCAAGCGCGATGCCGCCGGCAAGGGCGATGACGAGCGCGGTTGCCATCAGGGCCACCGTGCCGGGCAGTCGCTGACCGATGATATCGGCGACCGGAAGATTGTAGCGCGGTGAGTAGCCAAGGCTCAAATGGGCGAGATTATCGAGGTAAGCTGCAAGCTGCAGCAGGATCGGCTGATCGAGGCCGAAACGGCTGCGCAGCGCCGCCACCGTTTCCATCGTCGCCGATCCGGACTCGCCGGCAAGGACGTCGGCGGCATCTCCCGGCGCGAGCTGCAGCAGAAAAAAATTGATGACGACGATTCCGATCACCGTCGGGATCGCCTGCCAGATCGTCCGGCGAAAAGTCTTTCCAATGCGCTGGATGCTCGACATGTTTCTTCTAACTTCCATGACGTGTCGAAAAGATGCATTTGCTCATGCTGTCATTCCTCGCACGGTCGGCACGCGGAGATACGCCACGACGAGAGAGGAGACGCCGTTGACAATGCCGATGCGCGTCGCCAACGTCGACGCATTCGCGTGCGATCGTATCGATGTTGCGGATGCTCCACGGACGGCACGTATCACCACGACGGACATGAATATGACCATAGTGCACAAGCCGGGCGACATCGTTGGCTGGCCAGTCTTTTCGAGCCCCAGCCAGTTTCCGGAAAGTCCTTTGTCGAAAGCGCTGCAACAGCCGCTGCTGCTTGGCTTGTTCCTGCCGATCCAGGCTGGTGGCTGGAGCGCGTCGACCCTGTCGCGCTCGACGACGTGGACGTTCGACTACAATCGCGATCTCACGCTCAGCGCCGAACAGTTCGGCTTCGATCTCGTGTTCGCGCTGTCGCAGTGGCTGCCGAAGGGCGGCTACGGCGGCGTCTTTACGGGCGAAGCGCTCGATTCGTTCATCACGACCGCTTCGCTTGCCGCTGTCACGTCGCGGATCATGCTGATCTCGACGATCCACGTGCTCTACGGGCCGATCCATCCCCTGCATCTCGCCAAATACGGTGCCACGCTGGATCATATTTCGGGAGGGCGCTGGGGGATCAATGTCGTGACCGGCCACCGCGCCATCGAGCATGAGGCATTCGGCTGGAACCAGATCGAGCATGACCGCCGCTACGAGCTGGCGGCCGAGTTCATCGAGGTGCTGCAGCGGCTGTGGGGCGACAAGGAGAACTTCTCCTTCAAAGGACAATCTCCCTGGCGCCTGAGCAATGCGTTCGTGACGCCCAAGCCGCGGTTCGGACGGCCTATCCTTGTCAACGCCACCGGATCGGACGCCGGCATCGCGTTCGCGGGCCGCTATTCCGACATCGTGTTCGTTACCAGCCCGGCGGGCTCGTCCTTTGCGAGTGCGATCGAAGCCCTGCCGGCGCATGTCCAGCGCGTGAAGCAGTCCGCTATCGACGTCGGACGTGAAGTGCGGACGCTGCTCAATCCGATGGTCGTCTGCCGGGAAACCGAGCGCGAGACCTGGCAGTATCACGACGCGATCGTCGATCACATCGATCCCGTCGCCAGCATGCAGAACTTTGCGAGCGATGCGCATGCCTGGAAGGGACGTGTCGGTGTCGATGCGCCGAAGCGTCGCGCCATCGGTGGCAATATCGAGGTGATCGGGACACCCGAGCAGGTGGTGGAGCAGTTCGTGCAACTCAAGAAGGCCGGGATCGACGGCCTTCAGCTCAGCTTCTTCGATTTCAAGCCTGATCTCGATTTCTTCGGCCGCCGCGTGCTGCCATTGATGGAGCAGGCCGGGCTGCGCCATGCCGTGCCGAAGCTCGAGATTGGTTGACCGGTTTTCCATGCGGGTCAGGCGGAGGCAGCTTTAGGCGTCCGCCCCGCTGCGGACGGCCGGAATCTGGCGGCAGGATGCGACGAGGGCAGGCGTGCCCGACCGGTTCCGAACACCTTTTCCCGCAACGTGCCCGGAGCGTATTCGGTCTTGTAGACGCCGCGGCGCTGCAATTCCGGCACGACGAGCTCGGCGAAATCCCGATACCCGCCCGGCGTCACGGCGTAGCTGAGGTTGAAGCCGTCGATATCGGTCTCGTTGACCCAGGCCTGCAGTTCGTCGGCGACCTCGGCGGGTGAGCCAACGATGACCGGACCGCGGCCGCCGATGCCGTTGTGTTCGATGATCTCGCGGATGGTCCAGGGGCGCTCGCTCCTGGAGAAGGAATCGATCATCGAAGTGACCGCGTTGTCCTTCTTCACGGTCGGAAACGGGTCGTCCAGGCTATAGCGGGACAGGTCGATCCCGGTCCAGCCCGACAGCAATGCGAGCGAGCCCTTGGGGTCAATATAGCGCTGATAGTCGCGGTATTTGGCTTCGGCGGCGACACGGGTCTCGGCGACAATCACGGTCGTCAGCGCATAGAAGCGGATGTCGTGCTCGTCGCGGCCGAATGCCCGCGCGCGTGCCCGCGTCTCGGCGACATTGGCCGATGTGCGCGCCTTGGAGTGCTCCCCAAGGAAAACCGCTTCGGCATGCCGGGCGGCGAAATCCTTGCCGCGATTGGAGGCGCCTGCCTGGAACAGGAATGGCGTCCGTTGCGGAGAGGGGTGGGCGAGATGGATGGCGTCGACCTTGAAATGCGCACCGTGGTGATGAACTTTGCGGATGTGGTGCGGATCCGCGATCACGCCCTTGATGGGGTCGACGACAATGGCCTCGTCGTCCCAGCTGCCTTCCCAAAGTGCATAGACCGCATCGAGGAATTCGTCGGCAAGATCGTAGCGGGGGTCGTGCGGCATGATGTTGTCGCGACCGACCGCACGTGACGCCGCGTTGGAGTAGCCGGTCACGATGTTCCAGGCGACGCGCCCCTTGGTCAGATGATCGAGGGTCGAGAAGCGGCGGGCGAGCGTGAAGGGCGGCTCATACGATACGGGGGCCGTGACGCCGATGCCGAGATGCTCGGTGACATGCGCCATGGCCGAGACCAACAGCATCGGATCGAGCTTCGGAATCTGTGCCCCGCTGCTCAGCGCCGCGTCGGCCGTTCCGGCATAAACGTCGTGAATACCGATGCCGTCGGCGATGAAGATCGAGTCGAACTTGCCGGCCTCGAGAATGCGCGCCACGTCCGTCCAGTAATCAAGCGTATCGAAGTCCAGCGAGCGGTCCTCCGGATGGCGCCATAGCCCCGGAGAAAGGTGAACCGGGCTGAAGATGGCGAAGCCGTTGACCTGGATTTGCTTGGGCACGAGGGGCTTTCTCAGCTACTGGAATGCGGACGGCTCGGGATGGACGCCAGTCAGAAACCAGTTCCCGACATTGCGGGTCTTGTATTCGGCGGGATTGTGCAGCGTGTGGATGCGTACATTGCGCCAGAAGCGGTCATAGCCATTGGCAATGGTGGCGGAGCGTGCACCCATCACCTCGAAGATGCGGCTGGTGACATCAAGCGCGACCTCGCCGGCATGAGCATTGGCGCCGGCAATCACGACCGCGGCCTCGCCGCGCTCCTGGGGCGTCAGATCGCGGCCGCGCGACCAGACCCGATCGAGCGTCGCGGCCGCCTCATCCGCGAGCAGCGTAGCCGCTTTCACCCGCGTATAAAGCTCGCCATAGACCCTTCTGACCCAGGGATCATCGGTGTGCTTTTCAACGCCCGAATGAAGCCAGGGGCGGGACGTTTCCCGCGTATAGTCGCGCGCAGTGATCAGGGCGCCCTGCGCACTGCCGATGAAGACGTTCAGCAGGGTGCTCTGCTGCAGGAAGGGCGTTACGGTCTGATAGGGACGCCCGCCGTCAGGCTTGTGGTCGAATACCTCGTTTCGATGAATCCGGACCCCGGTGTAGGTGACGCGCCCGCTTCCGGTTTGGCGCTGGCCGAAGCCGTCCCAATCGTTCTCGATCCGGATACCGTCCCGGTTTGCCGGAATGGCCGCGAAGCTCCGTGCATTGGTATCGCGGTCTTCCCAGGCGACCTGCAGGTAGTCCGCGATATGCGATCCTGACGTGAACGGGCGAAACCCGTCCAATACAAACCCATCGGCATCTCGGCGACCGAACAGGCTCTTCGAGAAGCTGTTTGCGGTATTGCCCCAGAACCAGTTGCCGGCAGCAGACCGCCGGAAGATATCAGCAGCTTGCTCGGCCGTGCCGCGCAGATGGGCAGCGTGCTGGGAGCCGAAGTGGTAGCCGTAGAGGTGTCCCAGGGCACCGTCCACCTTGGCAAACTCACGGGCGATCTTCAGCGCGGTCGACCAGCGTTCGCCGGCACCGCCGAATTCCGTCGGTATCAACAGGTTGAGAAGGCCGCTCTCCTTCAGCAAGGCCAACTGCTCGAGCGGTTTGCCGCCGGCACGGTCGCGCTCGGCGGCGTCGCGCGCGAAGATCTCGCGCAACCGCACGGCCTTGGCAAAATGGGGATTTGATGTATCGAGATCGAAACTCATGAGGATATCCCGTGCGAGATCAGCTTTGCAGCCAGACGTCGGCAAAGTTGGCGGACGGCCCGTCGATCGTCGTGGTGTGATCGCGGACCTTGCGGTTGACGATGGTCAGGTTTGGTCCCGTCACCAGATTGATGTCGGGCAGGTCGGTCGCGACGATGACCTGGAAGGCATAGAACAGCTCACGGCGCTTTGCCGGATCGCTTTCGACGGCGGCCGCCTCCAGCAGCCGGTCGACCTCAGGGTTGCTGTAGCCCGATCCGTTTGAGAAGGGCACGCCGGGCTTGAAGTTCTTCGACCAGTACAGCCGCTGCACGCCGACCGTCGGATCGAACGAATGGCTCATGCCGTTGCTCATGAAGTCGAAGTCGCGGTTTGTGTAGGTCCGCTTGAACCAGGTCGGAACGTCTTGCGCGCGCAGCGTCACGCCGATGCCGATCGTGGAAAGCGCCTGGCGCGTGTAGGCGCCAAGTTGCTGATAGGTCTCGCCATACGGCATGTAGTCGTGGAAAACCTTGAAGCGCGTACCGTCCGGCCCGCGCGGCAAGCCTGCGGCATCGAGCAACGCTTCGGCCTTCTTCGGCGCGAATTCGTAGCGCGGAATCCCGGGATTGTGGAATTGCTTCAGCGCCGGGCTGATCGCGGCTGGTGCGCTCTGTGTCCATCCGTAGAAAACGATGCGGTTGATCGCGTCGCGGTCCACCGCGTGCGCGACGGCACGCCGGACCTCCGGCTTGGCGAAGTAGGGGTTGGCGAGGTTGAACTCGAGCCGGTACACGATGGGCTGATAGTCATAGCCGTGTGTTTCGATCAGGAGGTTTGGGTTGGCCTTGAGCGTCTCGATCTGCCCGAGCGGCACCGGCGTATCAGGCGCGTAGTGGATCTCTCCGGTCTCGAGCGCAACCGCGCGGGCGTTGGCGTCGGCGATGAAGCGGATGACGATGCGGTCGAGATAGGGTTTGCCCGGATCCCAGTAGTTGGGATTGCGCTCCAGCACGATGTGGCTGCCCTGTTTCCATTCCTTGAAAACGAAGGGACCAGTTCCAATCGGCGCGCGTCCGTTGGGATTGGCCAGGGGATCGGTCCCCTCATAGATGTGTCGCGGCACGATCGGCGATTCTGAGGCCGTGAGGGCGGCGAGCAGGTATGGTGCGGGCTTGTCGAGCACGATTTCCGCAACGTGCGGATCGGGCGTGCGCACCTCGCGAACCGAGGCGAGCGTGCCGCGGCCGCGCGGATGATGCTGCTTGAGAAGCTCGATGGAGTGCGCGACGTCTGCCGACGTGAAGTCGCGGCCGTCATGCCACTTTACTCCGCGCCGGAGCTCGAACCGATAGCTGAGCCCGTCTTCGCTCTTCTGCCAGCTGGTCGCAAGCTGGGGACGGGGATTGAAGTCCAGATCGAAGGTGACGAGCCCCTCGGTCACCTTTCCGCTCACGCGGGTGGTCGGGCCCGCGGTGTGCGTCAGGCTGACGAGGATGGGAGGTTCGGGCTGAATCACCACGTTCAGCGTTCCGCCATGCTTTCCTTCATCAGCGGCGCGCACTGGCCCCGCCACTGAGCTGCTCACAAGAGCGCCAGAGCTCCACAGCAGAGCTTTTGTAATTTGCCGGCGCGTAAGCCAGTTCATTGCCGATCGCACGTCAGTTGTGAACACCGCGTCGCAATAATTCACCTCGAGGTCAGACAATCAATCCTGCGGAGCGCTTCTGCGCATAATGAAAATTTTGCTGCTGCATGCGTGGCACGTCGCGCTCATGAACGCGCGCCGGTGCTGTGAACAACAAAAGCAAATTCTCTGCGAAACGTGATCAAGATTGAGGCGGTACGACTTGCGCGGCGGATCCGGCGAGATGCTCTCTCCGTGCGTCGCGGCTTGACGCGGAGGCGCGATGTCGCTGGATCGACGGACCTTTAATCGCGGGCTTCTGGCCTCCGGCGCCGCCGGCCTGCTCGGTCCATCACGAGCGATGGCTGCCGAGGCGAAACCCGTGCCCGGCGGCACCTTGAATTGGGTGTACTACCCCGACCCTTCCGCGATCATCGCGATCAACACGTCGTCGGGAACCGGGCAGACGATCGGCACCAAGATCAACGAAGGGCTCCTTGCGTACGACTACGATCTCAATCCGAGGCCGGTGCTGGCGACGGCCTGGACCATCAGCGACGATGGCAGGCGCTACACGTTCCGGCTGAGACCGAACGTGAAATGGTCTGATGGAAGGGAGTTCACGTCGGCCGACGTCGCATTTTCCATCGAGCGGCTGAAGGTCGCTCATCCGCGCGGACGCATCACGTTCGCGAATGTCGAGGCGGTCGAAACGCCGGACCGTCTGACGGCCGTGATCGTGCTGTCAAAACCGGCCCCCTTCCTGATTTCAGCACTGGCCGGTGCCGAATCTCCGATCGTGCCCAAGCACATCTACGAGGCTCTCAAGCCCGAGGAGCAGCCCCGGCTCGAGCAGACGATCGGGACCGGTCCGTTCCTTCTCAGGGAATGGGTTCCCGGCAGTCATCTTCTGTTCGTTCGTAATCCGAACTATTGGGATGCCCCGAAGCCTTATGTCGACCGTCTGGTGCTGAAGGTCGTGCTGGATCCGGCCGCGCGTGCCGCGGCGCTTGAGGCGGGAGAGGTCGATATCGGGGCGACGCCGGTGCCATATGGCGATATCGAGCGTTTCAAGCTCGACAAGCGGTTCGTGGTCGATACCACGACCTACGCCTATTCGGGCCCACAGCAGCAGCTGTTCTTCAATTTCGATACGCAGATCCTGCAGGATCGCCGAGTCCGCAAGGCGATCGCCCATGCAATTGATCACCGGGCTTTGGTCAACGTCGTGTTCTTCGGCTACGGCCTGATCTCTCCGTCGCCGGTCAGCACGGCCCTGCCCAAGTTCTACGATCCGAAGATCCAGGCGTGGTCGTTTGATCCGAAGGCGGGAGATCAATTGCTGGATGAGGCCGGCCTCAAGCGAGGCGCGGGCGGCATCAGGGCTAAGCTCAGGCTCACGCAAAATCCATTCCTGCCCGCGAGCTTCGCCGACTTCCTGCGCAATTCCCTGCGCCGAATTGGCCTGGACATCGAGATTCTGCGGTACGATCTCGCAACCTACCTGAATGTCGTCTATCGGGATCGGGCATTTGACCTGACGATCGAAAGCCTCTCCAACACGTTCGATCCGACGCTCGGCGTGCAACGCGCTTACTGGTCGAAGAATTTCCGCATCGGCCTGCCGTTCTCGAACGCGGCGCATTACAGCAATCCCGAGGTCGACCAGCTTCTGGAGGCGGCTGCGATCGAGCCGGATGCCGAGAAGCGGCGCGCGATCTGGTCCAAGTTCCAATCGATCGTCCACGAGGAGGTGGCCTCCGTCGACATCGTCGCGGCGGGCGGCGTGATCATTGCCAACAGGAAGGTTCGAAACTTCGCTCCCGGCGCCGAGGGATTGAACGGCAGCTTCGCCGATCTCTGGATCGACCCGTCCGTATAGGCCGTGACATCACATTCTTTTCCTTTCGCCTGCCTGCGCAGAAGAAAAATAGCGCATTGCGCGTCAAGAATAAAAATCTGTGAGATTGCGCAGGGCGATCATGGATCGTCATACTCTGACGATGAGGCCGGGCGGGTGATGGTGCGGCGAGGAACGTGTTGATGATCGCAAAACGCAAACTCTTCAGTCTCCTGCTTGCAGGGATCGGTCTACTGTTCGGTTCGAGCTCGGGGCTTGCCGCCGAACCGCTCACGGTGCGGATCGGATTTGCTTCCGTCGGTGCCGACAATCGCCAGTTCTCCGGCGGCTCGTCCGCGGCGGTTGCCCATTCCGAGCATTATCTCGATCAGGCGTTGCATGACCGGCCGGACGTGAAGGTCGAATGGTATTTCTTCAAGGGAGCGGGCCCCGCCGTCAATGAGGCTTTCGCCAACAACCAGCTCGACTTCGCAATCCAGGGTGATCTGCCCGAGATCATCGGCCGTGCAAATGGTCTAAAGACCAGGATATTGCTCGCATCCGGTGCCCATGCGCCGATCTATCTTGCGGTTCCATTCGGCTCGGCGATCCGCAAGGTCGCCGATCTCCGTGGCCGCAAGGTCTCTATTTTCCGCGGAACCAACAATCATCTCGCCGCCGTCAAGGTGTTGGCCGGGAACGGTCTCCAGGAGCGGGACGTTCAGATCATCAATATGGATACGGCGACCACGAATGCGGCGCTGACTTCAAAGGATATCGACGCTGCGTTCGGCAACTTCCCGCTGGCCAGCCTCGCCGAGAAGAATATCGCGGAGATCATCTACACCACCAAAGGCGACAATCCGGCCTATGAACGGCATTCGACGCTGATCGGGCAGGACGCTTTCATCAAGGCGCATCCCGACATCACGCAGAAGATCGTCTCGGCGATCGTCCGTGCTGCGCGCTGGGCGTCGGACGAAGCCAACCGGGAGGCGTTCTTTGAGATATCGGCCCGAACAGGCTTCCCGGCGTCAGGATATCGCTTTGACTTCTCCAACCAGGAGCTGAAATATCGCAACACCCCGATCATCGATGCATCGATCATCGAGAGCTATCGCGTGCAGGCCAGGCAGGCGAGGGAGTTCGGTCTGCTTCGCCGCGACGTCGACCTCAATGGCTGGTTCGACCGCTCATTCCTGGATATTGCGCTCAAGGAGCAGGGTCTTGTCGGCTACTGGCAGGAATATGATGCGAGCGGAAGGCCGCAGGCGGCGGGACAATGAACGTCGCCGTGCAACTGCGGACAACGGCATTCCCTGACCAGGGACAGGGGCGGCTGGAGGTGCGCAACGTCTCCAAGTCGTTTGTCGTGAATGGCGCGCCCGTTGAGGCGCTGCGGGACGTGTCGCTCGACGTGGCAGCCGGCGAGTTCGTCGTTCTGCTGGGGCCGAGCGGCTGCGGGAAGTCGACGCTGTTGCGGCTGATCGCCGGGCTCGAGCCGGAATTTCGTGGCAGCATCAACCAGGATGGCAATGCGATCGCGGGGACGAGCCTGGATCGCGGCATCGTCTTCCAGGAGCCGCGACTGTTCCCCTGGGCGACGGTTTCCCAGAACATCGCCCTCGGTCTCAAGAATGCGCCGCTCAGCGAGCGGGCCAAACGGGAGGCCGTTGCCGCGCATATCACGTTGGTCGGACTTGATGGATTCGCGCAAGCATATCCGCACCAGCTCTCCGGTGGCATGGCCCAGCGTGCGGCGATTGCGCGGGGCCTCGTCAATCGCCCCCGGCTGCTGCTGCTGGACGAGCCCTTTGGTGCGCTCGACGCGCTGACGCGGGCACGGCTCCAGGTCGAGCTACAGCGAATCTGGGCGCACGAGAGGATCACGATGGTCCTGGTCACCCATGATGTCGACGAGGCGGTACTGCTCGGCGACCGAGTCATCGTGCTCGCGCCCCGGCCCGGTCGTGTGTCGCGGATTTTCGCGATTTCCATGCCGAGGCCGAGGTCGCGAACCGATGATGATCTGGTCCGAATTCGAAATGATGTATTGCGCGCGCTCGGCGATGGTGAAGAGGACGGCGCCCGGGGCGCGCCGATCGGCGACCCGGCATGAGTGATGCAGCTCTTCGCACGACACTTGAGCCTCGCACCACCGCGGCGGCGGGTTTTCGACGTATCTCCGGTCGCGTCAGTGAAGTGGTGCCTCGTCAGCTCGTGAAGCTTGGCTGGTTGCTCATCCTGCCGGCCATCACCCTCCCGATCTGGATCGTCGGCACCGACCGTGGCTGGCTTCCGGAGCAGATCCTGCCGCGCCCCGGCGATGTGTTGCACACGTTGCGGGACATGATCGCAAGCGGCGAGCTTGCCCAGCATGCGGGCTACAGTTTACGGCGCGTCGCGTTGGGCTTCGCGATCGGTGCGGCTGCTGGCCTGGTCGTCGGCTCCGCCATGGGGCTGTCGCGGCGCGTAGACGATTATGTCCGTCCGCTGTTCACGGCGATCGCCCAAGTGCCGGCGCTGGCCTGGATTCCACTCGCGATGCTGCTGCTCGGCATCGGGGAGGGGCTCAAGATCGTCGTGATCGCGAAGGCGGCATTTGTGCCAGTGGTCATGAACACCAGCGCGGGCATTGCGAACGTGCCTAGGGCGTTCGTCGAGGTGGGAGAAACATTCCGCTTCACGCCCCTGCAGATGCTGCGCCATGTCGTCCTCCCGGGAGCGATACCGCCGATCTTCACGGGCCTGCGCTACGGGTTGACCCACGCCTGGATTGCGCTGGTCAGCGTCGAGCTGCTGGCCTCGTCGGAGGGACTCGGCTACCTCCTGGTCTGGGGCCGTCAGATGTTCTGGCTCGATACCGTGCTGGTCGCCATGATCGTGATCGGCGTGATCGGCTTTGTGAGCGACAAGATCCTCGCCGTGATCGAAACCGGCCTGCAACGCTGGCGGATTGACGGTGTCCAGTAGCGCCGCTCTCGGATCACTCGGTCGCGGGCTGGTCTTGCCGATCGGCCTGCTGCTCACCTGGGAGGTCGCCAGCCATTCGGGCCTGGTCAACCGCCAGTTCCTGCCGCCGCTCGAGCATGTGGGCGCCACCGCGTGGCAGGAGTTGGCGAGCGGTGAGCTCCTTGAAGCGCTTGCCGCCAGCCTGCGCCGTGATCTCCTCGGATTTGTGTTCGGCTCCGGCGCCGGGGTGTTGATCGGGCTGTTGCTCGGCCTCTCCACAATCGCGGACCGCGTCGTCATGACCTGGTTCAATGGGCTGAAGCAGATCGCGCTCCTGGCATGGATTCCCCTGATCTCGCTCTGGTTCGGGTTCGATGAGATGGCCAAGATCGTCTTCATCGGGCTCGCGGCGGCGATCCCCGTCATTCTCAACCTGGTCGAGGGTATTCACGCAACATCCCGCAAGCTCGTCGAAGTGGGTGAGGTGTTTCGCTTCAACCGCGTGCAATTCATCCTTTATGTCTATCTTCCAGCGGCGATGCCGTCGCTGCTGACCGGGCTGCATCTTGCGTTGATCTATGCATGGCTCGCGACCATCGGTGCCGAATACTTCATGGCTGCCGGCCCTGGCATCGGCGGCCTCATTATTGCCGGCCGCGAACGCTTCGACATGGATCTCGTGATGCTCGGAATTCTCGTCGTCGGCTCGGTTGGTTTTCTGGTCGATCGTGGCGCGAGTTGGCTGGAGCGGCGGTTGATACCTTGGCGAGCTGCGTCGGCGCGAGCCTGAGCTACGATCATCAAGTCCAAAGGAACCCGGCCAAGCTCACCAACGTGTCCTCGAGAAGTACGCATTCGGCGCTCTTGTCGAAAGCTGAGGAGTTTTCATGTGTCGGCTCTTCGTCCTCGTCGGCGCGTACTCGCCCGGTAGCGCCAGGTAACTGTGGTCAAAAATCCTGGGAACTGCCGAGAAAATTATACACGTGTCGATGCCCGGTCCATGGCAACGCAACCCAACTTTATTGCGCACTTTGGAATAGGCTGAACTGCAATCTTTGGGTCGAGTTTAAATGGCGGCTCACGTATCGCCGTTGGTTCCGCGCCTCCTTCCTGAACTCGAGCGTACCCTTCGGCCCCGGTCCCCAGACTGGGGCCGTACCTTTTGTGGCTAACGAGAGTTGTTGCCGCGAGCTGAAAGCCGGCAAGACGGCAACGCTTTTTTTCTGATCACCGATGCCGGATCGGCGCGGGTTTTGATGTTTGAAAATCCGGTAGATATCAACGTGGCGCCGCTGCCATTCCAAAATTCGGCTGCAAGGGGCAACATTTCGCCTGCTGTACCGAGTGATCGCAGGCAAATCCTGCAGAGAGCTCGCGCGGACAGTCGCTTCATCGCGGCAAGGAGGCCAAAGTCGGGAATCCTGTTTCCTGGTTCGCGGCTTGAGCAGGCGATGTATTCTCGCGAGCAACGCGCGACTAAGGAATGCCGGCTCTGCAATGCAACGCCACTTTGATCGTTCGATCATTCGGTAAATCATTCCGTTGACCCGATCCGAAGCGGGCGACAAGGTCGCTGTCCGTCTTCGGATGCGCGCAGTCATGCTTTCCGCGCCCCTGGAATCCCCCGTCCTGCTTGGCCGAAATGGAAATTCGATGTCGTCGCTTGAGCTTGAACACGTTCGGAGTGATCGGGTCACGAGCGGGATTTCGGCAATTCGCCCACCCGGTGACCGGCCTCACCCCGTCGTCAACGAGCCGGACACCGTGTCCTGGTTCGAGCGTCACGATGGGCCCACCTTCCTTGTGGCCGGAGGCGTTTACGGCAGCTGGCTGCTCCTACTTCTGCTGCACCGCCAGGTCCCCTGGTACGTCATGGCGCCGGTCGCCGGTTATGTCATTCAATGGCATTTCTCATTGCAGCACGAAGCGATCCACGGCATGCGGGGCGTGCCGAAATGGCTCCGCCGAGCACTGGTCTGGCCCCCGATCGGGATCTGGTTTCCGTTCGAGTTATATCGGCGTCTGCACTCGCAGCACCATCGCAACGGCTATCTCACCTATCCTGGTGAGGACACCGAATCGTACTATCACGATGCGGAGGATTGGGAAGACTTCGGCGATCTCTCCCGGTGGCTGCTGACGATCAACCAGACCTTCCTCGGCCGGATCTGCATCGGTCCGATCTTGTGCACGCCAAGGCTTTTCATCAAGGAGATGGCGAGGCTGGTCGCCGGCGAGACCGCCAACGCCGGCATCTGGTGCCGGCATCTGATCGGCGTCGTGCTCGTGCTGCTGGTGGTCGAAGCCTTCGGCGTGAGCGTTCTGCAGTATCTGGCGGTGTTTGTTTATCCCGGCCTGATGTTCGGCATGATGCGCGGCTTTGTCGAGCATCGGTGGGGTGAGCGGCCCGAGGAGCGAACCGCGGTCGTCGAGTCGAATTGGATTTTCGGCATGCTGTTTCTGTGGAACAACCTCCACGCCGTCCACCATACTTTTCCGACACTCCAGTGGTGGAAGGTGCCCCGGGTGTGGCGGCAGCATCGCGAATACATCAAGGCACGTAACGGAGGATTCGTATTCCGGGGTTACGGCGAGATCGCGCGGCGCTGGCTGGTCAAGCCCGTATTCGTTCCGGTTCACCCGCATCGCTTCGCGCCAGGCTCGGTTCGTCACCCCGACGCATCGATGCGCCAGCCCCCCGCAACGTTTTGAGGTCCACCGGTATGCGCGGCCGCACTGAACCGGAGACACTGAGCTGGGCTGGTCGCGTCCTGAATCTGCCGATGTACGAGCTTCCCGAGATGGCGGCCGCCAATGGCGCGTTCCTGGCCGAGCTGGAGCATCGGCTCGATAGCAAGGGAGTGAGGGCGGCCGGCCGCATTGCTGGCGAGGCGGCGGACACTCAACCGCATGTTCTCTTCACGCAGGTCTGCGGCTATCCGCTGTTGAAGTATCATGGCGATGAATACCGCGTCCTGGCGACCCCGCATTATGCAATGCCCGGATGCGCAGGCTCGCATCACCGTGCCTTCGTCATGGTTCGCGCCGACGACGCCGCCGCATCGCTCGCGGACCTGCGCGGGCGAGTATTCGGCTGCAACAGCCTGTTCTCGAATACCGGAATGAACCTCCCCCGTCTGTCGTTTGCGCGGATCGCCGGCGGCAAGCCGTTCTTTTCCTCTGTCCTAGTGACGGGGGCTCATGTCGCAAGTCTTCAAAGGCTCGACGAGGCCACGATCGACGCCTGTTCGATCGACAGCGTGACGTGGGGGTATTTTCGACAGTTTCGGCCTATGGCCGCCAAACGATACCGGATCCTCGCAGAGACGCTGCCGAGCCCGTCGTTGCCGTTCGTGACGTCGGCGGTCACAACCGAGGCTGATGCCGCGGTGCTCGCAGAGACGCTGCGCGAGATGACGCGTGATCCGGGGCTCGGCCATATCCGTGAGCCGCTGCATCTGACCGACGTCTCCGCGCCGGACCTGGCCGCTTACGGGCGACTGATCGCGTACGAGGCGGAAGCGGCAGAGCTGGGTTACCCCGAATTGGCCTAGAGCTCACCGTTTTCATGAGTGAGCGTCAACCCGATCGAACCACCATCAACGAACCGTTCGGCGCGAGGCGCAAGTCATTTGTTAAAGGCGCCTTTTTCGAAGCATTCATCTACGTGTGGCGCGGAATTTGACATGGACAGCCGGTTGGACCGCTCTACGATCGTTGGTTACTGCAATTCGTCATTTTTCAGAGAGAGGCGCACAGGTCGCCTCACGATAGACCGTTGTCGATTGATCCGGAGGCCGTGGTGGGAGGCTCCCAAACTTGGGTGAATGTTGGCGCAGTGGTGGCCGCCCTCGCGGGCCTGTCGGCCATTGTGACCGTCAATCTTCCGGAAAAGGACGACCGCCAAATCGTGAATGTCTCCTATGATCCGACTCGCGAACTGTACCAGGCCATCAATCCCCTGTTCGACGCCGCCTATGCCCGGGAGACGAGACGCCATTTACGTGTGGTGCAATCGCATGGCGGATCTTCGCGTCAGGCGCACAAGGTGGCCAATGGCGAGCAGCCGGCCGACGTCGTGACGCTGGGGTTGGCCTCTGATATCGAGACGTTGCGCAAGCGGGGCCTTGTCGAGCCGGGTTGGGTTGATCAGTTTCCCAATCATGCGGTGCCCTATACGTCGACCATCGTCTTCGTCGTCAGGCACGGTAATCCACATCAAATCAGGGACTGGCCGGATCTGCTCGCCCCACAGCTGGAAGTCGTGATGCCCAACCCTCGGACGTCGGGGAACGGCAAGCTCGCGTCGCTGGCGGCCTGGGCTGCGACCGTCACACGAGGCGGGACGCAGGACGATGCGGTCGCTTTCCTCCGTGCACTTTTCCGACAGGTCCCTGTGTTCGACGAGGGCGCGCGGGGTGCAGCGTTGCGCTTTGCGAATCCAGATGGCGGCGACGTGCATCTCACCTGGGAAAACGAGGCGATCCGCGAGGTCGCGGCTTCAAACGGTGCTCTCGAGATCGTCTATCCCCCGGTCAGCATTCTCGCCGAACCGTCCGTTGCCGTGATAAGCAACGATACGGTGCGCAAGGCAAGTCTCGCCGACGCCCGGGCCTATCTGTCGTTCCTGTTCAGCGATGCCGGGCAGGAGACGATCGCACGGCTCGGATACCGGCCCTACAAGACAGAGATCGCGCAGAAGATCGGCGTGGTCTTCCCCTCCATCAAGCTCATACCAGTCAGTTCCATTGGCAAGGACTGGAGCGACCTGCAGGACAGGTTCTTCGCGGAAGACGGCGTCGTGGAAGCCGCCTTTGCATTGCGGAACAAATGATGGGCGGGATCAGCTACAGCCCGCAGACGTTGCGACGCGACGTGATCGCCGGCCTCACCGTCGCCGCGATCTCACTGCCGCAAGCAATGGCTTATGCGCTTCTGGCGGGCGTTGACCCCCGTTATGGCCTTTATTCCGCGATCCTGATCACAGCTGTCGCCTCGGTATTTGGATCGTCGTCGCACCTCATCAACGGTCCGACCAGTGCAATCTCGCTGGTCGTGTTCAGCGCGCTCTCGATCTTCGACGCCGATCAAAGGATCGAGGCAGCAGAGGCCATGTTCCTGCTTGCAGCCTTGGTCGGCACGATCCAGATCGCTATCGCCGTTTTGCGGCTCGGGGATCTCACGCGCTACATTTCGGAATCGGTCATCCTCGGTTTCATGAGCGCCGCCGCGCTGCTGCTGGCCTTGGGCCAGATCAGCAATGCGCTGGGCGTACGCGACAAGGGGACGGGTGCCCAGCACATCTTGTCTCGGCTCTGGTTGACGCTCGCGACCGGCGATACCATTAACATGAAGGCCGTCGTTGTAACGCTGGTGACGCTCGTGCTGGCGGTGTCGCTTCGGCATGTCGTGCGGCGCAATCGATGGCCGCAGTTCGACATGCTGGCCGTTCTGGTGATCGTCGCGACCGGAGCCTATTTTGCCGGCTGGACCGTGCCCGGTGGCGATGGCAAGACGGCAATCGGAATCGCCGGCGCGGTGCCGGCCGACCTGCCATCCTTCCATATTCCGAAAGTGCAGTTGAGGTGGGCGCTCGATCTTTTCTCCGACAGCGTGGCGATCGCGTTCCTGGGGCTGCTGGAGGCGCTGGCCATCGCCAAGTCGATCGCCCATCAGACGCGACAGCCGTTGGACTTCAACCGGCAGTGTCTTGCCGAGGGACTTGCCAATCTGTCGGGAGGTTTTTTTCAGTGCCTGCCCGGATCAGGTTCGCTGTCTCGCTCGGCGATCAATTTCCAGGCGGGAGCCGCGACGCGCTTTTCGGGTATGTTGACCGCGACGTTCGTTGCGATCGCCGTCATCGCATTCGCGCCGCTTGCGCGCTACGTGCCGAAGCCTGCGCTCGCCGCGCTCTTGTTGTTGACCGCGTCGCGCCTGGTTGACTTCAAGCGCATCTCGTACGCCTTGCGCGCGTCGCGTGTGGATGCCGGCGTCATCGTGATAACTGCCTTGTCGGCGATAGCATTCGGTCTCGATCTCGCGATCATCATCGGCGTCGTGCTGTCGATCGCGTTATTCGTGCCGCGCGCAGCGAAGATCAGGGCCGCAGAGCTCGTTGTCGACGAGGACGATGTGGTGCGGGAGCGGTTGCCATCCGAGCCTTCAAATCGCGGGTTTCTGTTCTACGATCTCGAAGGCGAACTGTTCTTCGGCGCCGGCCCGGAATTGCACAAGGTGCTCGATCTGATCCTGCACCAAGCCTCGGGCGAAAAAGCCAGGCACATCTTGTTGCGTCTCAAGCGCGTGCGCAATCCGGATGTCGTCAGCCTCGAACATCTCGAGCAATTTCTCAAGGAATCGCGCAACGCCGGCATCGAGGTCTGGCTCGCCGGTCTTCGTCCCGATTTGCTGGCGGCATTCGACCGCCTGGGCTTCGCAGACTGGATCAAGCCCGATCACATCTTTGCGCAGGGCGCGGACGAGGACTCGGCCACATTGGCGGCCGTGAGGCAGATCAGGTCAGAGCTGCAAGAGCAGGCGGCGAACGTCCGATCGCGCTTGTATTATCGCGTATGATCGCGGTTGATCGCTGCGAACGTCTCAGGGCTGCGTTATCGTTCGTGGATCCATCCGACGTTGCAAGGATGCCGCCGTTTGAAGCGCTCGCGAAACACGATTCCTTCTATCGTCGCAGTCAACTTTGGTTTGACGTTTTATTGCGCATAGAAACGTTTTTCCTCAATATCCGAGCGTTCCTCGACGGTGCAAGGAGGTCTCTACAATGAATCTGGCGACGCTTGCGGGTCGTGCTCTTCGTGCCTTTGCCCTGTCGCGAACGTGGGGGCGCGCGGCCGCGCTTGCTGTTTCCGCCGCCGCACTCGTCGCGGCCCCGGCGTTCTCCGCGACGGCTTTACAGAACATCGCGGTTCGTTCGCGGTGCAGCGGGCGCACGGTCTGATGGGCAAGACCTATCTCGGGGTACGAGGTGAGCAACATGAGCAAGGATCAGCTATTCCTTCTGAAGCCGGGATTCGAAGACCCGGCGCAGGCCGGCAAGTTCTTCGTCTGTCCGCACTGCAATGCGATCGAAGGTCTCCTCGCATCATTTCCGGGTCTGGCCACGCAGATCGAGGTTCAGCGCTTGCCGTTCGCGCGACCGCGAGGTCCGATCGTCGAAATTCTCGGTGATTTGCATCAATCGTTGCCCGTGCTGGTTTTCGACCAAAGTGGGCCGGTGCCCGAGGACGCTGGTGTTGTCAACGGCCGGCGGTTCATCGATTCGTCAGAGCGCATCCTTCGATATCTGGCCGAACGTTACTCCTTTCCATATATCCATCAGTGAAGCGGGGCGAGGCGCGCTCGGCCTCGAATGTGGCGCACCGCCTTCACACCGCTGACCGCCAGTCGATCCACTGCGTTATCGCCGATTTGGTGGGGACCCCGGTTACGCCGGGCGCTGATGTTGCGGCGGCGTATCTGACCGGCGCCGCGGCGACATTTTCGGCGACGATAAGCAACGCTGTTTTCATTGCTCGTCGCAAAGCGACATGAACTCTCTCTGTTTGAAGCAAACTTTGCGATCGACGCAATCGGATGCCGGACCTAGCATTTCGGACAGGATGTCGTGCCTTGATGAGCGCTCTGTTGAACACGACAGGTGCTCTGTGCCGCGCAGGCAGGCTGGGCATATGCGACTACAGTGCAAAGCAGGAATGCGCATCATGACGATAGACCAACATCAGCCATTCTCGCCGTCGCGGCGTGCCCTTCTCGGTCTCGCCGGCCTGGCGGGCATCGCCGCGCCATTCGGCGTCATGGGCGCCGCGCGCGCCTTTCCGGCGTTGGGTCTTGGTCCGGCGGCTGATCCCCTGAGCGCAGCGCCGATCTGTCGGGTAGCGAATTCCGACGAGGCCCCGAAGGGGCCGGCTCGTCACATCCGCTTTGCCTACAATGGCACGGGCATCTGCACGGCGGCGGTGCCCGTCGCCCTGCACCGAGGCCATTTCGCACGTCACAATCTGGATGTGGAGTTCCTGCAGCTCGCAGGCAGCACCGACCAGATGTTGCAGTCGCTGGCGACCGACAAGGCAGATGCCGGCTCGAGCATGCTGCTCAACTGGCTGAAGCCGCTGGAACAGGGCATCGATGTCAAGCTGACCACCGGCCTGCATGGCGGCTGCACCCGGCTGTTCGTGCGCAAGGAGTCCGGATTCAAGGATATCACCGATCTCAAGGGCAAGACGATCGGCGTCTCCAGCATTTCCGGGCCTCCGCGCAACTTCTTCGCCATTCTGCTGTCGGACAACGGGCTCGATCCGCAGAGCGATGTGCAATGGCGGGAATTTCCGGCCGATCTGCAGCTCACCGCCCTGCAGCGCGGCGAGATACAGGCGATCGCCGACTCCGACCCGAATGCCTGGTTGACGGAGCGGCGCGCCAATGGCGATCTCGTCGAGATCGCATCGAACCTGAGCGGGGATTACGCCAACCTGTCGTGCTGCACGCTCGGCGTGCGGAGTTCGCTCTGGGCGTCGGATCCCGCTGCGGTGAAGGCGCTAACCCTCGCCGTCCGCGAAGCTGCGCATCACGTGGCCGAACATCCAGATGACGCTGCCGAGATATTTTCCAAGTACACCCCGAAGGTAGCGGTCGCCGATCTGGCGACGATGCTGCGCAGCCACACGCACGGCCATCATCCGGCAGGTGCAGACCTGCGTCGCGAGGTCGTGAAGATCACGAGCGATCTGAAACGTGCCACGATCATCAAGCCGAATACGGATCCGGCCAAGCTTGCCAATCGCGTCGTGGTCGACATTGACGTCTAGGCAATTTCCCGGAGGATCGCGTTGATGAGCAACACGAGAAGCAAGGCCGCCTCGACTGTGGTGCCCGGCCCGTCGGGGATTGATGATGCCGCTTCGGCGGCGTTGCACTCCCGTTACGGCAAGGATTTGCCTCTGATCGGCGAGGCTTGGAACGGGGTGCTCGACAATCTCCTTGCCCACCGTTCTGTGCGAGCCTATCGGCCGGATCCGGTGCCGCGCGGTACCGTGGAGACGCTGGTTGCGGCAGCGCAGTCGGCCTCATCGTCCTCCAACCTCCAGACCTGGAGTGTCGTGGTGGTCGAGGATGAGGCGCGCAAGGCGCGCCTCGCCGAGTTCGCCGGCGGGCAGAAGCATATCGTCGAGGCGCCGCTTTTCCTGGTTTGGCTCGCGGATTTGTCGCGGGCAGAGCGCCTGGCAAGGAGTGCGAACCATCCCAAGGATGGACTGCCCTTCCTCGAGACGTTCATCGTGGCCGTGGTCGACGCGGCGTTGGCCGCCCAGAACGCGGTCGTTGCTGCGGAGGCGCTTGGGCTCGGATCGGTCTATATCGGCGCCATCCGCAACAAGCCGCAGGCGGTAGCCGAGGAATTGCGATTGCCGCCGCAGGCCGCTGCGGTGTTCGGGCTGTGCATCGGCTATCCCGATCCGACGCGGCCCGCCCGGGTCAAGCCGCGCCTGCGCCAGGACGTCGTCATCCATCGCGAGCGCTACACGACGGCTGACGATGATGCCGGAATCGCCGCCTACGACGCCACCTTGCGCGATTTTCAGACCGCCGAGGGATTGCCTGCGATCGGCTGGACCCAAGCCGTGCTCAACCGGCTTGGATCGGTCCGGTCGCTGAATGGACGGGACCGCCTGGTCGAGGAGCTGCGGGGCCTGGGCTTTCCACTCAAATGAGGTGCAAGTCGCGCATGCGGCCTGGAGTGCGATGAGGGTCTTGCTTTAGGTTCGCTCCTGTCCCCAGCGCTGCACGGTGATCCGTGTCAGGCTCCGGAACACAACGCTCTCCACGAGGAGGCCGATCAGGATCACGGTGAGCAGTCCGGCAAAGACGCTTGCGGTCTCCAATTGGGCGCGGCTGGTGTAGATGAACCAGCCAATTCCGCCGGAGCGCGCGCTGACGCCGAAGACCAGCTCGGCTGCAATCAGCGTACGCCACGCGAACGCCCAGCCGATCCGCAAGCCTGACAATATCTGGGGAAATGCCGCCGGTACCAAAATCTCGGCAACGAAACGGCCGCCCGACAAGCCGAGGTTACGGCCGGCCATCAGCAGCGTTGGTGGGATGGCGCGAAAGCCGGCATGGCAGGCCAGCGCAACCGGCCACAGGACCGAGTGGACAATCACGAAAACGAGGCTCGGCGTGCCAACGCCGAACCACAGCAGCGCAATTGGAAGCAGCGCGATCGCCGGAAGCGGATTGAACATCGAGGTCAGCAGGCCAAGGGCCTCATTGCCCCAGCGCGACAACGTCGCCAGTGCCGTAAACACCGCGGCGACGCCGACGCCCAGTGCATAGCCTGTGACCAGAACGCGCAGCGAGGTGAGCGTCCGATTTGGCAACTCGCCCGACAGGATCGCCGACCAGAGTGCCGACAGCGTCGCCCCCAGGGTCGGGAGCAGCAGTGCGTTGTCAAGCCAGCGCGCGTAGAGTTCCCAGGCGAGCGCAAGGGCGGCAAGGATCACAAAGCGCCGCCAGGGCGTTTGCTCGATCGCGCGGCGCAGTGCCGGTGCGTGAGGAAGCTTCGGGGCCGTGACCTCAGCCATGATCGATTTCCGGATCGGCAAAGACGGCTTGCTGAATCCGCTGTTCCAGCCCGGTGAATCCCGCCGTGCCGCGGATACGGCTTTCCGGCGGGACATCAAATGTCGCGGCCAGCCGACCAGGGTGGGGTGTGAGGGCGAGGATGCGGGTCCCGACCCGGATCGCCTCGTCGATGCCGTGCGTCACAAACAATGCCGTACTGCCGGTCTCTTCGCATAGCTTGAGCAACTCGTCCTGCATCTGACGCCGCGTCAGGGCATCCAGCGCGGCGAAAGGTTCATCCATCAGCAGCAGCGCCGGCTCCAGTGCGAAGGCGCGCGCGATTGCGACGCGCTGCTTCATGCCGCCAGACAGAGTGTGCGGAAAAGTATCGACGAATTTGCTTAACCCAACCCGTTCGAGCCAGCCCCGAGCAACGGTCTCGGCCTCGCGGCGCGGCAGCGACTTGCCGCGCTCCAGGGCATAGCGGACGTTGCCCAGCACGGTGCGCCACGGCAGCAGCTGGTCAAATTCCTGAAACACCGTCATCCGCTCGGGGCCCGGCGCTCCGATCGGCCGCCCATCCATCCGAATCTCTCCAGAGCTCGGCTTGAGAAAGCCGCCGACTGCTCGGAGCAGCGTGGACTTGCCGCAGCCGGACGGACCCAGCAGAACAAGCCGCTCGCCTGCCGAAAGAGCGAAGCTGACATCTTCGACTGCAGTCAGGATGCCGTCGCGCGTCGGATAGCTGATGCTGACGCGGTCAAGCGTGAGCAAGGACGGAGACGCGGCATCGCCGACAAGGTCGACCGGTCGGGGAGCGAGGTTCATGTCAGCTTCCCGGCTTGTCTCCGAGCCCGGACCAGAACAAGTCCCGCCACGACGCCGGCGCCTGCTTGATCAAGCCGACCTTGGCCTCGAAATCTGCGAACTTCTGCGCGCCTTCCGGAGCGGTTGTGAAGTTGACGTCCTTGTCGCGGATGATGCTTTCGACGAAGTCGGGAGCGAGCTTAGAGCCTTCGGCCTTGATATAGAGCGCGGCCGCGTCTTTCGGATTGGCCTTGATCCATTCATTGGCGCGATCGAGACCGCGAACGAAAGCCTGAATCGTCTTCGGATTGTCGTTGACGAACTTCGTGGTGGAGTAAACCACGTTGAAGGTGTGCGGACCGCCGAGAACATCGTAGCTGTTGAGGACCTGATGCACCTTGCCGCTTGCCAGCTGCTGCTGCGAAAACGGCGGTGAGGTGAAGTGTGCTGTGATCTCGGAACGTCCCGACAGGATTTGGGCCGTGGCGTCCGGATGCGGCATGCTGACGGTGAGTTCGTCGAGCTTGTCGTATTTGCCGAAAGCCTTGTCGGCGGCCATCTGGAGAACGATCGGCTGGAAGCCGACCTTGACCGACGGGAGCGCAATCCGGTCTTTCTCGGTGAAGTCCGCAATCGTCTTGATGCTCGGATTGTTGGTGGTCAGGATGTTGGCCATTGAGCCCAGGGCGGCCACGCCGATGATCTTGGCGGTTGTGCGCGTCTTGTCCCAGGTCAGGATCATCGGCGTGATACCCGCCGTCGCGAAATCAAGCCCGCCGGAAATAAGTGCCTCGTTCATCGCCGCTGCACCGGACAGCCGAAGCCATTCGATCTTCGGCGGCGCGATGCCGAGTGCTTTCGCTTCCTGCTCGATCAGTCCCTTTTCGCTGGCGACAATGAGCGGAAGATAGGCAATCCCGAATTGCTGCGCGATGCGAAGTTGATCGGTTTCCGCGCGGACGCCATTGGCGCCGCTTGCGAGCGCGATCAACGCGAGGGCGGCAGCACGTAGAAGCATCGATGTATTCATTCTGTGGTCTTCTGAGTTCCAGTTGGTCCAAGCGGCACGTCGCGCTTTTGCAGGCCCTTTTGGCCACACTTCAGGAAATGCTGCAATTGGTCCAATGGATTGGACCAATTGCGGTACCTCCAGGATTTCTTCGTTGAAATGCCAACGGGCGAGATTGTTGTTCTCCAATTCGTCTGCAATGGAGAAATCGGTTCTTTGTGTGGGGTGGCGCCCTTTGATGACGGTGTCCAAGTCGCGGGCGGCGTGGTCGGAACGTCGCAATCAAAGGTCTCCTGCCCCATCGGCGTTCGCCGGCTCAATTGCCAGTGTGCCGGTTGCAGCGCGTTTCGAGCGAAAGGAGCCGGTTGCTATTGGAAGCGCGGACGCGAGAAGTCTTTGCTACCTGATCGAACTTTACAGAGCGCGTGTTGTTTTGTTCGACAACAGCTTGTCGGGAGCCGGGGTCCAACTAGGATATCGAGGACGGCAATCGAACGCGGGCACAGCAGGTGACAGAAGCCTTGAATTCAGCGCGGATCATTGATCTGGACGCCTATCGATCAATGCGGCGGAGGCAGCAGCCGGCGACATCCGCCGGACAGTGGCAAAACGCCACCTTCGGTCCTTCCTTTGGCGCGATGCAGCTTTTCTGGCTCTGGCCCGCCTGGGTGTGGGTGCCGATGGCGGTACCGGCGACATCCGCTGCGCACTGGGATGCTTTATGAGCGACGGTAACGTCGCTTCTTCATTAGACGCCAACCCGTCACCCGACGCGGAGCAGGATCTGCCTGCGGTCCTCGGACGCAATCTGCGACGGCTGCGAACGAGCCGCGGCCACTCGCTGGAACGGTTGGCGAAGCAGTCCGGCGTCAGCCGTGCGATGCTTGGACAGATCGAGACCGGAAAGAGCGTTCCGACCATCGCGCTGCTGTGGAAGGTCGCGAACGCACTGCACGTTCCGTTCGCCAATCTGTTGCAGGCGGATGTCGCGCGAGGCCCGGTCGTGCTCCGCCAAAGTGACGCCAAGCTGCTCTCATCGAGCCAAGGGCAGTTCACGTCTCGCGCGCTGTTTCCGTTCGATGGCAGCCATCAGGTCGAATTCTACGAGCTCAGAATAGGTCCGCTGCATCGCGAGAACGCCGAAGCGCATGCGCCCGGCACCCGTGAAAACCTGTTCGTGGCGAAGGGCGTCGTGGAGATCGCTGCCGGCTCCGACAAGCCGCAGACATTGACGGAAGGCGACGCGATCGTCTTCGAGGCCGATGTTCCGCATGTATATAAGAATCTGGTAGCCAGCGAGGCAGTGCTCTACCTCGTCATGACCTATGCCGACGACGCGACCTGAAACGAAAAGAGGGCCGGCAGTGCCGGCCCCCTGGGAAGGCAGCGCGAGCCGGTCGAGGTCCTAGGCCTTCATCGGCATGCACATCATCATCATGCCGCCGCAGCCCATCATCATGGGCATGCCCATCTGCATCATGTTCATCATGCTCTCGCAGCACTTCATGAACATGTCCTTCATTGCCGGATCCATCGGCATCATCTCGCAGGTCATGCCGGTGGGGGTCATGGTGCACTTCATCTGACAGGCCATCATCGGCATGCCCATCATGGGCATGTTCATCATCGGCATCATGCCGCCGGCCATAGAGGGGTTCATCATGCCGCCCATCATCATTGGCATGGGCATCATCTGCATCGCGGTGTTCATCGTCGTTCTCCAGGGGTAGAGCAGGGCGTGCTCAATTTCGTCACTGTCGTAGATAGAGTGCGGTGCGATACTGGAGAATAGGGAAAGTTTCATCTCATTCGCTTTCGTCTGAGAAAATGGAAGCGGAGCGAGATGCTGCGGCGAGACTTCCAATATAACAGATTTCCATCCGGCAAATTGGAGGTGCTTGGACTGAGCCGGATGCCGCGACGCGGTTGAAGTCATCCACGCCGATAGTCTGATTCTGTCGAGAACGCGGTCGATTCGCCGCGAGGCTGCAGATCACGGCATGTGATGCTCTTTCTCGTCCCGGCGTGGTTCAGTGCAGACGCCATCCACGTTGCGTGCGATCGCGGATGAAACTCAGAGAGGCGATTTCATTTGCATCGTCTCGACGCGTTACCCGGTTGTTGCAGAGCCTTAGGCATCTTTGAAAAGACTATCTTGCCGCCGGCGCCTAGCATGTCACGAGTTTGCAATCATGAGTGCACGCCATGAACACGCCTCGTATCGACAGCGGTCGCGCCTCCACCGGCGTGCGTTCGCCGATCATCATCAACCAGCTTGGAGCCGAAGTTCGCGCGTCGCTGATCGACCACTGGTCCCGCCCGCTGATCATTGACCATCCCGCCGAGCGTCCGGCCTGGGACATCGCGCCGGAAGCCGACGTGTTGCTGACCCGTCCGGCCGCAGGCTGGAGCAAGGCGCCGGGGGAGAAGCCGAGGGGGTGGCCATACGGCCTGCGCTGGATCCAGACCGCGTCGACGGGCGTCGACTTCTTTCCGGAATGGCTGCTCGATGGTCCGGTGGTTACGGTTGGGCGCGGCATCTCGGCCGATGCTATTTCTGAATATGTCCTGGCAGCGATCCTGGGCTTTGCCAAACGGCTCCAAGACGTGCGTCCACGCAGTCGAGCGGAGTGGAAGATCACGCCGCTCGGTTCGCTTGCCGGAAAAACGGTTGGAATCGCGGGATTTGGCGCGATCGGCCATGCCGTCGCCGAGCGGTTGAAGCCGTTCGGTGTTCAGATCAAGGTGTTGCGACGCTCATCGTGGCAATATGCCGTTCCGGGTATCCTCCCGGTCGACAGCATCGAAGCGCTGGTGGCGGCCTCCGACCATCTCGTGATCGCACTGCCGGCAACGCCGCAGACAGTGCATTTGATCAACGCCGAGGTCCTGACGCATGCGAAGGAATCGTTGCACGTGATCAACGTGGCGCGGGGCCGGATCATCGATCAGCAAGCCTTGCTGCGTGCGCTCGACAACGGGCAACTGGCGGGCGCCACGCTCGATGTCACGGATCCGGAGCCGCCGCCGGAGGGGGATCCGATCTACCTTCACCCGAAGGTCGTCCTGACCCCGCACGTGTCCTGGACCGGAGCAGACGATATCAAGCGGCTGACCGACAAGACGCTGGTCAACCTCGACGCCTACGCGCATGGCGCGCCGTTGGCCGATGTTTTTGACAAGAAGCTGGGATACTAAGCAAGGAGCCCCGAGAATGAACCAGATCGTCGAGAAGCCGAAGAAATACTCCCTGGTCGAGCGCGTGCCGGCAGCTTCGTTCGAGGAGGAGAGGCTGCATCGCAAGCAGCGTCTCGCGGCAACCTTCCGGCTGTTTTCCCGCTATGGGTTCGACCAGGGCCTGGCCGGGCACGTCACCGTGCGTGACCCGGAGTTTCCGGATCGCTTCTGGATCAATCCGCTGTCGAAGCATTTTGGTCAGATCAAGGTCTCCGACCTGCAACTGGTGGATCATGACGGTAACATTCTGATTGGCGACAAGCCGATCAACCAGGCGGGTTTCGTGATTCATTCGGCGATCCACGCTGCGCATCCGGAGGTCATCGCGGCGGCCCATACGCACTCGACTTACGGCAAGGCATGGTCGGCGCTCGGCCGGTTGCTCGATCCGCTTACCCAGGACTCCTGCGCGTTCTATCAAGATCACGCGCTGTTCGATCCGTTCTCCGGTGTCGTGCTTGAGGCGGAAGAAGGCCGGAAGATCGCGGAGGCGCTCGGATCGAACAAGGCCGTGATCCTGCAGAACCACGGTCTGTTGACGGTCGGCCCCACGATCGAGGCGACCGCTTGGTGGTACATCGCGATGGATAACGCCGCTCGCGCGCAATTGCTCGCCGAAGCGGCCGGCACGCCAAAGCCGATTCCGCATGACGTGGCGAAGCTGACTGCCAGTCAGGTCGGCACGCATAAGGGAGGCTATTTCAGCTTCCAGCCGCTATGGGACTGGATCACCGAGGCCGAGCCGGATCTCTTCAACTAGGGCGTACGGTTCACGCCGGGAGGCTGCGGCGAGTTCGCCGCGGCACCGGCCGGCATGGAGATTCTGGTCGTCAAGGCGAGGGGGCAGCATTGGGATCGCGACCGGAAATAGCCGCCGGAGATCAATCCCGGCCGGGCAGTGATCGCCCCTGGACGGCAGCCGAAAAATACAAGCTTAGAGGCTTGGCAAAGGCGAATATGCCCGTCGAGAAGATCGCGCGAAGCTTGAACCGAAATGTCGCGTCGACAGTTGCGGCTGCAGTGAGGCTTGGCGTCACGTTGAGCGATTGACGCATGGGTTTCACCCCACGGTCCGGCAATCGACCGGGCCTTGTTGGCCGGTGGCTTGCGCATCAGCAGGCATGAGCTGCGCGATGACCGGTATGGTTCTGACTGAAAGCGCTTCCATTCGCGACATGACTTCATCGTGCTCGCACGAACTTCGAAATTCCATTTCCTTGACGTGCGAGCCTCGCGCTGATTCCATCTGACAGTTGACCGTGCTTTCATAACCGAAGGATGTCACGCCATGTCGACGCCCAGCGCCACGTTACAGGAAGTCATTTCGGCCAACGGCAAATACGCTGCCGAATTCGGTGACAAGGAAAAGCTGGCATTGCCGCCTGCGCGACGCTTTGCGATCCTGACCTGCATGGACGCGCGGCTTGACCCGGCAAAGTATGCTGGACTTGCCGAGGGCGATGCTCACGTGATCCGTAATGCGGGAGGACGCGCGTCCGATGACGCGATCCGCTCGCTCGTGATCTCTCACAAGCTGCTCGGAACGAATGAATGGTTCGTCGTCCATCATAGCGATTGCGGGATGCAATTGTTCACCAACGAGGTCATCAGCGACCTCCTGGCGGACGATCTGGGCACCGCGCAGTTCGATGGCAAGACATGGTCGAATCCAAAACACGAAGGCGGTTCGGTCGCGGGCAAGTTCGTCCACTGGCATACGTTTGAGGACAATGCCAAGAGTGTGCTCGAGGATGTGCAGCGGATCAGAAGCCATCCCCTGGTGCCGAAGCAAATTCCGATCTACGGCTTCATTTACGACGTGAAGACCGGCCGCCTCAACGAGGTGGTCGAGGCGACGGCAGCCGGTCGGCCTGCCGTTTAGGCGCAGCGAGTATCTGCTGCAATGCCCGTTACCCAACGCCTTTCTGTAGGCGGCCTGCCGCGCCATCTTGCGCCGGACCTCGGCGTGTTCGTGATCGAGACGGAGGGGGCGCGAAGGCTGGCATTCGAGGCGGGGAGCCGTGAGGACGCGGAAGCAATGACGCGGGCAAACTGGTTCGCCGTGGCGCTTGGCAGCTTTTGCTCACGGCGACGTCATGCGGAGAATGCCGAAAGCCGTTTGCGGGTTGCGACGGATCCGGAGATTGTGATCTTTCGGGAGTGGGCGACAGAGTTTGCCGGCGAGGCGGCCGACGTCTTTGTTGCCTGTCTTGATTGAGCGCGGCGAGACTTGCTTCGCGGGACGTCAAGCGCGCTCCGGCTGCAAAGAGAAGCAATTGCCCTCTGCGTGTCGAGTTTTGGTGCTTCACATGCGCGGACGAGAGATCTTTGGTGAATGGCGACGCTGACGTTCGTGCGCCGTGGCGATAGTATCGCAACCAGAAAGCTGTCGCGGTATCTCCCGCGAGCCAACGTGGAGTAGCGATCATGGCGCTCGACGGACCCATCTTTCCTCGCAATCTCACCGCGAAACTGCACTACCTCAAGCGCGGCGACGAGAAGCCGACCTTTTACCGTATCGAGCCACCCCCTGGCGTACCGCAATGGAATGGTATCGACGATGAGCGTGAGGTGACGATCGAGGACGTGCGGGGGCGTGAGTCGGAATTCTCGCTCGATCGTAATGGTTTCTCGCTGGTCAACGCGCCTACCGCCGTTGCCAATTTTTACGACTCGGAAGAAATCAAGCGCGTCTATTACCCGGAAGTTGAGCAATTGCTGCGCGACGCCGTCGGCGCCAGCCGCGTATACATCTTCGATCACAACGTACGCAATGCGAGCGTTCCCGGTCTCGCACCGCCATCCCGGCAGGTCCACAACGATCACACCGTCAACTCTGCGCCGCGGAGGGTCCGCGATCACCTCGGAGCTGAGGCGGACGAATTGCTGAAGCATCGATTTGGGATCGTCAACGTATGGCGTCCGCTGCGCGGTCCGGTATTGGATTCACCGCTGGCGCTGTGCGACGCGCGATCATTCACGGACGATGATCTGATTCCCAGCGATCTCGTTTACGCTCATGTTCGTGGCGAAACGTCTCGAGTGGAATACAAACCGAACCATCGCTGGTACTATTTTTCCGAGATGCAGACTGACGAGGCGCTATTGATCCGGATTCATGACAGCGCCAATGACGGTCGTGCGCGGCTATCGTTCCACACCTCGTTCGAAAATCCGCTCGCACCCGGCGCGCCGCCGCGTGAGAGCATAGAGGTTCGCGCCCTGGTCTTTTTTGGATAGCAGTTCGAGAAGCGATCTCGGCGGCGCAGGAAGCCGGCGTTACCTTCAAACGTAGGCTCGCGTCCATCGCCGAAATACGTTCGAGAAGGCGAGTGGTCTCCCGCCGGCACCGTACCATCATCGGCGGCGCCGTCGCTGCGGCGATCTCCGGCGCGATGTCCAGGAAACCCTGGCCTACTCCGCGGACAAGGTGAACGACCCGACGGCGACCACGACGGACCCCTACAGTTATTGGATGAGCCACAGCGCGGCCAACTGGAACGGCACGGGCCTCCACTACAGCCAGGATTACGGCTTGGGCGAAGCCGACGCCCAGGCGGCCCGTCCGGTTGGCCGAGACATGGCAGGCCCAGCAGACCTACGCCAATCTTGTGCAATCGGCCGTCGAAACGCCGACCGTCGAATAGCTGCCGACCTCGGTCTCTCTGGTGCTGAGGACCAATCCGGATGGAACCATCGGGTTCGATCACTACAACTATCAATATGGCTACTACTCAGTGGCGTGCCGCCGAACTGGTCGATCCACGAGGTACGCGGTTTCACGCCGCGGCCAGCATCGGTTGCGCCGGCCGCCGTGTGATCATGAGCGACAGCACGGCCGCGATGATGCCGGTTGCGCCCGCGATCATGAAGGCCTGCAGGTAATCGCCCTGCGCCGAGCGCATGAAGCCGGCGAAGAACGCGGCGCAGGCGGCGCCCAACTGATGGCCTGCCACCACCCAGCCGAACACCAGCGGCGCGTTCTTGTCGCCGAACGCCTCGTTGGCGATGCGCACGGTCGGCGGCACGGTCGCGATCCAGTCGAGGCCGTAGAACACCGCGAATACCGACAGGCTCGCAAGCGAGAAATCCGAGTAGGGCAGGTAGATCAGCGACAGGCCGCGCAGCCCGTAATACAGGAACAGCAGTTTGCGCGGATCGAACCGGTCGGTGAGCCAGCCCGACAGCGTGGTGCCGAACAGGTCGAAGAACCCCATCAGCGCGAGCAGGCCTGCGGCCTGCACCTCGACGATCCCATGGTCGCCGCAGAACGCGATCAGATGGGTGCCGACGAGGCCATTGGTGGTGAAGCCGCAGATGAAGAAGGTCGCGAACAGGAACCAGAACGCCCGCGTCCTGGCGGCGCGCACCAGGTTGCTGATCGCGGCGGTGAACGGATTGCCCGCAGCGGGCGGCGCGGGCTGATCGTCATGCGTGCTGCCGTATGAGCGCAGGCCGACCGCGGCGGGCCGCTCCGGCACCAGAAAATACACCAGCGGGATCAGCGCCGCGCAGCATGCGGCGACCGTCAGCACCACCGGCTTCCAGCCGCCCCACGCCACCAGCGCCGCGAGGCCCGGCATGAAGATCAGCGTGCCGGTCGCGGTCGACGCGGTCAGAAGCCCCATGACGAGGCCGCGATTGGTGGTGAACCAGCGATTGACGACGGTGGCGCCGAGCACGTTGGCGACCGCGCCCGAGCCGATGCCGGACAACAGCCCCCAGCTCATGAACAATTGCCACGGCGCGGTCATGAAATAGCTCATGCCGGTCGAGACCGACATCAGCGCGAGTGCGCCGAGCACCGTGCGGCGGATGCCGAAGCGCTGCATCACGGCGGCGGCGAACGGGCCGGCGAGGCCGTAGAGGAAGATGCCGACCGCAGCCGACGAGGAGATCACGCCGACGTCCCAGCCGAACGCTGATTGCAGCGGCAGCATCAGGACGCCCGGCGTCGCGCGCAGGCCGGCGGAGGCGAGCAGCGCGAGGAAGATCACGGCGACGACGACGAACGCGTAGTTCTGGCCGAACGGCCGCCGCGACACGGGGGCGGCTTGAAGCGCTGTTGAGGGCATGTTACTTACCGGTACGTATTGTGATGCGGCGTGTATACGTACCGGTCAGTAACATTGTCAAGAGGGCCGGGCAGATCCGGAGACCCGTCATGAAGAAATCCGTCGATGCGTCAGCCGAGCGCCCGGCCAAGGCGTTTCCGGGCGAAGCGGCTGCCGGTTCGCGTCGAGAAAACGCGTCAAAACAGGAGTCCGGAGCCCCGCTCCGATCCCATCGGGACGGAAAAGGCGTCAGGGCCGCCGACCGGATCCGCGCCTCCGCGAGCGAGCTATTCTATCGCGAGGGCATCCGCGCGGTCGGCGTCGACGAGGTGGTCGAGCGCGCCGGCGTCACCAAGCCGAGCCTCTATCGCAGCTTCGCCTCCAAGGACGATCTCGCCGCCGCCTATATGCGCGACTACGACCTCGATTTCTGGGAGAAGTTCGAGAACCCCGGCGGCAAGTCGTACAGCGACCCACGGGAGCACGTGCTCGCCTATATCCGCGTGCTGTCGACCCGCGCGGTGCGCGAGGGCTATCGCGGCTGCGGCCTCAGCAACGCCACCGTGGAATATCCGTCGCGCGACAATCCGGCCCGGCAGGTCGCCGAAGCGCACAAGAAGGTGTTCCGCAAGCGCCTGCGCGAGCTCGCGGCCGGCATGGGTGCGCGTCAGCCCGCGGTGCTCGGCGATGCGCTGTTGCTGCTGATCGAGGGCATCTACAGCACCGGCCAGCAGTCGGAAGAGGGGCCGGCGCAGTCGGCGCTCGCGGTCGCGAAGCTGTTGATCGATGCGAGCGTGACGAAGGGGTGAGGGGACGCCGCGCCGATCACGCCGGGACGTCGATATGATCGGGCGCAAGGCCCGCTTGGTGGCGCCGATACATCGCGGTGTAGGCGGCCTCGATATGACGGGTGAAGCGCTTGGTGTCGAACAGCGGCGCCGTCGGCCGATTGGCTGCCAGTCTCGCTTTGAGCGCCGCGAGCCTCGATGGATCGGTGGCAAGATCGACCGCCATCTGCTCGTAAGCCTCCGGCGATTCCGCAATCAGCTCGGGCAGGCCGACCGCATGGAGCAGGCTCGCCGCGACCCGGCCGACAAACGTGTCGCCGAGAATGGTCAGCACCGGCAGGCCAGCCCACAGCGCATCGCTGGCGGTGGTGTGGGCGTTGACGGGAATGTTGTCGAGGAACAGGTCGGCGAGGCGATGGCGCGCGAGATGGTCGGGCAGCGACGCCCGCTGTGCGAACACCAGGCGCTCCGCAGCGATGCCGCGCGCGACCGCCTCCTTGCGCAGATTTGCGCCAGACTCGGCGTGGGCTTCGAGCAGCCACAGCATGCTGCCCTCGACGCGGCCGAGGATCCTCATCCACCGGTCGAACATGCCGGGCGTGATCTTGTAGTTGTTGTTGAAGCAGCAGAACACGAAGCCCGTCGGAGCCAGCCCCACCTCGCTGCGCGCAAACACGCGATCGGTGATGACGCGCTTGTCGTCATTGGCCTGATAGCTGTCGGGCAGAGCCACCACCTTCTCGCTGTAGAATTCGCGATGGTGGTGCGGGATTACGGTCCGATCGGCGATGATGTAGTCGATGAACGGGGCACCGAGCGTTCCCGGGTAACCCAGATAATTGACCTGGATGGGGGCAGGCCGGCGGCCGAGGACCCGGGTGCGGGATCCCCCGGTAAAGCCCTTCAAATCGACCAGGATGTCGATTTCCAATCGTCGGATCAGGTCGGCGACCGCATCGTCGTTCATGTCCCCGACCTCGACAAACCGATCGAACGATGCCTCCAGCCGTCGCCGCATCTTCGGGTCGTTGTTCGGCGACCATGAGATCGCCGCCGTCTCGAATGTCGATCGATCGTGACACTCGAGCATCCCGGCCATCAAATGCGCTGTCGCGTGGCTGCAGAAATCCGACGAGAAATAGCCGATGCGAATCCGGTCGTGATGGTAGCGCTCGCCGCGCCAGCGCTGGTTTTCGGACGGCGGATGGTTCTTCGCGGTCCATCGCGTGGCGCACAGCAGCTGGTCGGCGGCCGATGACGGAACGCTGCAAAACAGGAATGGCGCCGTCGTCGCGTTCCGGTTCCTGATCGTCTCGATCAGCTGGGCGCAATCGGCGTCGAAGTTGGCCCAGTCGCAGATTTGAGATTTGGCGTGCAGGCGATAGCCTTCGATGTCGGCCTGGTCCGGCTTGAGCGCGATCGCCCTGTCGTAGGCAGCGAGAGCCTCGTGGTAGCACTCCAGCATGGATAGCACCTTGCCGCGGTTGGCGTGGGCCGCTGCATCGTCGCCCTTGTACTGGATCGCCTTGTCGATGCTGGCGAGCGCCGCATCGGGCTGCCTGAGCCTGAGCAGCGCCATGCCGCGGTTGTTGTAGGCCTCGCCATAGTCGGGCCGCAGCGCGATCGCCTGGTCGAAACTCGCGACTGCTTCTTCGAGACGGTCCAGCCTGGTCAGCACGTTGCCGCGGTTGTAGCAGGCGCCGGCAATGCCCGGCGCTCGGTCGTAGCTCGCCAGCGCCTCATCGAACCTTTCGAGGTCGTTGAGCACGTTGCCGCGATCGTTGTGCGCACCGGCATCGTTGGGCCTGAGCGCGATCGCCCGGTCGAGGCACGCCAGCGCCTCGTCGAGCCGCCCGAGCTTTCTCAGCGCGGCGCCCCTGTTTCGATGGGCATCGGCATGGCCCGGCACCAGCGCGATCACGCGATCGTAGCTGGCGAGCGCCTCCTCGTGGCGGCCGAGGTCTGCGAGCGTCAATCCGCGATTGAAGAGCGCCGGCGCAAGGTCGTGCCTCAGCGCGGTCGCCCGCTCGAAGCTCGCGAGCGCCTCGTCGAAGCGGCGCAGATCGCGCAGCGCGTTGCCCAGATTGTTGTGCGCATCCGCGACGTTGCCGTTCAGCCTGATCGCGCGCCGGATCAGGTCGACGCCGCGCTCGCTGCGGCCGGTCTGCGCGGAAATCAGGCCGAGCAGATGCAGCGCATCGAAATTGCCGGGCTGCCGGCGGAGAATGTCTTCATAGATCTTCTCCGCCGCCGCCAGCTGCCCCCGCTGATGCAGCGCGATCGCCTGCGCAAAGGCGGGCTGAACGGCGGCCGGACTGGATTTCTGAGGCTCACCTGTTTCCGCCATCCGACGCCTTCGCGCGCTCCGTGTCCGATCCGGGTTTCAAAAGGCCGTTGCAACGAGCGGGTCAAATAGCATCGGGCCTTGGCCGTCACGCCAGCAGACATGACCGATGCGGCGCCATCGCCCGTCCATCAAAGGTTGAAAACTGGCAGATCGCCCTCGATTGCGCAACATCCGATCACGAGGGCAGGGCGTTGGTGAGAACGCTGCAGCACGGATAGCCCCGATGAGCGCGGTGACATCCGCGGAATCGTTCGTCGCCGCCTGTCGCTGCGCCCGTGCGGCCTGCTTGTTTCACCTCTCCCCATTTGGGAGAGGTCGATTTGCGAAGCAAATCGGGTGAGGGGCCGCAGCGCCAACGAGGGACCGGAATCCCTCACCCGGCGCGGAGCCTGTGCTCGGACGGCGCAAAGCGCCGATCCGAGTGCGCCGACCTCTCCCAACGGAGAGGTGAACCTCCAACCGGCCGTTTCAGGCCCAGCGTCGAAACACGAGGCTGGCGTTGACGCCGCCGAATCCGAAACCGTTCGAGATCGCGTGCTCGATGGCCATCGGCCGCGCGACGTTCGCAACGAGGTCGATACCCCCGGCGGCCGGATCGGCGTTCTCCAGGTTGAGCGTCGGCGGCGCGACTTGGTCGCGCAGCGCCAGGATCGTGAAGACCGCCTCGACGCCGCCGGCAGCTCCCAGCAGATGCCCGGTCGCCGATTTGGTCGCGCTGACGGCGATCCCGCCGTCGCGTCCGAACACGCGCTTGATCGCCTCGAGTTCGCCGAGATCGCCGACCGGCGTCGATGTCGAATGCGCGTTGAGATGCTGGATCTCGCTCGCGCGCAGGCCGGCCTGCGCCAGCGCCATCTCCATGGCGCGGCGGGCGCCGTCGCCGTCTTCGGGGCCTGCGGTGATGTGATAGGCGTCCGCCGTCGTGCCGTAGCCGAGGATCTCGGCGACCGGCGTCGCGCCGCGCTGAAGCGCGTGCTCGAGCTCCTCGATCACGAGCACGCCTGCGCCTTCGCCCATCACGAAACCGTCGCGGTCGCGGTCGAACGGCCGCGACGCTCGGGCGGGCTCATCATTGAAGGACGTCGAAAGCGCCCGCGCCGCGGCAAAGCCGCCGAGGCTCACCGGATCGATGCAGGCCTCCGCCCCGCCGCAGATCGCAACGTCGGCCTCATCGGACCTGATCAGCCGCGCGGCATCGCCGATCGCCTGAACGCTCGCCGCGCATGCGGTCACCGGCGCACCGATCGCGCCTTTGTAGCCATAGCGGATGCTGATGTGCCCGGCCGCGAGATTGGCCAGGAAGGCGGGCACGGTGAACGGCGACAGCCGGCGCGCGCCGCTTGTCGCCACCGTGCGCACCGCATCCGCGATCGCGGGAAACCCGCCGATCCCGGTTGCGATCACGGTCGCGGTCCGCTGCTGCGCCCGCGCCTCGGCCGGCATCCAGCCGGCTTGAGCTGTGGCCTCCGCCGCCGCCAGCAGCGCGAACAGGATGAACCGGTCCATCTTCTTCTGGTCCTTGCGCGGCGCCGCCAGATCAGGATCGAACCCGCCCTCGGCATCGGAGGCCTTGTCAGGCACCCGGCCTGCGACGCGCGCCGGCAGGCTCGCTGCCCATTCCGGCAATGCCCGAAGCCCGGACCGCCCCGCCAGCAGCCGCGACCAGACCAGTTCGGTGCCACAGCCCAGCGGGGACACCGTCCCGAGGCCCGTTACGACAATTCGACGCATGGTGCTCCTGTTGGGCTTTTACCGGTGTGGCCGGAACTCGAACTGCTGGGTTTTTATATATGATTATCATCATCTATTACCTTGACCAACTGGACGTCAAGCCGCGATGCCACGTCGCGCGCGTGTTGCGTTCCGGCGCCTCCGCGGTGCTTGACTTAAGAGTATTTTGTAACTACAAAATAAATCATGAAGATCATTTGGGACGAACCGAAGCGGCTCGCCAATCTCGACAAGCACGGGATGGATTTCGGTGATCTCAACGAGCGGTTCTTCGACACGGCTCTGGTTCGCAAGGCCAGGCTCAATCGATATCAAGCGATCGGTGTCAACATGCGCGGCGTGATTTCGGTGGTCTTCGCGGTCTACGGCGCGGAAGCCGTCAGCATCATCAGCATGCGGGCCGCCAGCAAGTCAGAAGGGGACCTCTATGAAGAAAACCGTCGCTAAGAAAGCCTACACGAAGGCGGACATGCGCGCTGTGAGCGACAATCCGGAATGGACCAAGGCTGACTTCGCGAAGGCCGTTCCCTTTGACGAACTCCTGCCCAAGCTCAGGAAGGGCCGCGGACCCAACAAGGCGCCGACCAAAAAGCAGGTCACGCTGCGGCTCAGCCCTGTTGTCCTCGAGCATTTCAAGGCAAAGGGCAAAGGGTGGCAGAGCCAGATCGACGAGGCCTTGGTGAAGATCGTCAAGCGAAAGGCTGGCTAGGCATCCCTGAGCCTTCCCGCAATTTGGTGAGTTTCGGCGACAGGGAAGTTTCGGTGGGCAGTGCACTTAATTTGGTGATTTAGTGCACCGCAATTGCTGTCACTACAATTGCCCGATCAATGCCCGGGCGAACAGCCGATAGGCTGGCACGGATGGCCCGGAATACAGATGCAAATGGTGCTGCCACCGGGAGGCGGGGGCGGTGGGTCCAGGTTGACCGGCGGGATCGGTGGCGGGGAAATCGGCAGCGCATCTCCGTCGAAGGCGCAGGTGTCGGTATCCCCCAACATGATGACGTGCGGCTTGCCGTCACTTTGCAGCCAGGTCTTGTTCGGCGATGACGCCGACTGCTGGTAAACGTCCAGTCTCGAGTACAAGGTGACGGTGGTCTTGGGCGTGCCGCTCGCCGCGTAGCAAACCGTCGTGCAGTTTCTGGCGGGGCAACTGATCGATTCCTGCAGCGTGCCTTCGAGGGCATGCGCCTGGTTTGCAGCGAATAGTAGAAGCACGGTACCGACCACCCATCGCATCGCTCGCCCCCTGAAAAAAATGTAAGTAAGCTGGATGACGCTGACAATGCACTCAATTGATGCCTGATACCACTACTTGCATCATACTTGTCCCGCATCCTCCGCGCCGTCATCGCTCGACCAGCCGCAGCAAGCGTAGCCAGGATGAGCGTAGCGACATCCGGGAAATGGTCCCGTTCCCGCATGTCGCTGCGCTCATGCGGGCTACTTGCTTGTGCAGTGTGATTTGGCGCAAAGGCGGATGGGTTGGCGTCAAGTTCGTCACTGAGTGAATGAACAAGCGTAGCCCGGATGAGTGCGGTGATATCCGGGGGATGGTCCATCCCGCGTGTCGCTTCGCTCATGCGGGCTTCTTGCTAGGCGGCTGAATCTTTACGCTGGATTCAAGCTCTCGCATGGAACTTGCCATCCGCTTCGCGGCGTTGAATTCGTAGCACGCTCGGACGACAGAGCGAGCACGATTAGGGCCGCAACCAAGTCTGGGGCACAAACTTGATCCCGTCTCGCCAGCGCTGGACGATGCAATCGTGGAACCATGGCTCAAGCAGCTCAACATGATCAGTTACAATTATTTGGGTGCGAGGACCTTGGCCGCTCATTGAGTAATTCCACAAGAGCTCAAACAGCTCATGCACAGCAGCCTGATCTTCATCTGCCAGTCCGTCGACGCGCCCATTTTCGTCACGCTCGGGTGGATAGTGCGCTTGCGAAGGTTGGTCCAACATAAGGAATGCAGGCACTGGACGCCTTCGGAGGAAGAACAATCTGTGAAGACTGAGGTGCGCTGCAACGTGATACCCGACCCAGTTTTCGCCGCTGCCCATTTGGCTAAGCGAAAGCGGTCCGTCGACCGTATCGGCAACTACCGTGAGGGACTTCATATCCAGCCTCAATGGATTGTTGCCGTGTTCCAAGCCAAGCTGTCGAGCGTATGTCGTGAGGTCCCGGTTCACAAGACTCAGGGCCGTGTCGAGCCGGCTTTGGGAGGTGTCATCCTCCAATGCTTGCTCCAGTTCAGCAATCTCGGCGCGAAGGCGCTCTATCGCTTGCGGAAGGTGGCTGTCGGTGGCCGTCGCTTTAACGTTCTCCAGATAGTACGCAATACGACCGGAGACGCGGGCCTGTTCTGTAAAGGACTCCTGTTGAATCCGTAGCCGCTCGTTATCTTGAATACGGGCAGCCAAGTCTCGTTGAACCGCGCGAAGTTGCTCTTCAATGCTGGCGCGTTGGGCTTCAAGCGAAGCGAGGCGAGCCTGAAGCCGAGGAGAATCGCGGTGAACAGATGTAAGCTGCTGCTCTATTCCAACCAGGGATTCCCTTAGCTCTGTAACTGATGGAACAGGGATGGCGAGGTGGCTGTCACACAGCGGGCAAATGTCAGTGTGCCCGTCAACCGCTCTAATAAGACTAATAGAAGCGAGTCTGGCCTCCTGTTCTTTTGCCTCCGTGGCAAACTCGGAAGCTTCGCGGCCAAGTCGTTCTACATCTGCGATTTCCTCGCGCATCTCCTGGAGCTCGCCTCGAAGTCTGCGACGCCGATCTTCAAGTTCGCTAAGATCGGCTTCAGGCTCCTCTATTGAGGTTATATCGATAGGACGAGGTGCAGAAGCCTGTCGCAACAGCTCCATCGCACTTTCCGCGTTGGAAGCAGTTGCATCTGGTGGTATTAGTCGGACGCGTCGAGCCTCTTGCAGAAGAGCCTGTGCACTTGTCGACACTTCACGCGTCACCGCGCTTGCGTCTGCATATTCCCGTTCAAGCTTTCTTAATCTCGCTCGGACCTCATTGTAGCGCATCAGCGTCAGGAAGTGATTTTCGTCAATCGCGCCAAGGAAATACGGCAGGCTGTCTCTGATCGCCGCGGGCATGAATTGCTCGCCCTGCCTATGAAATAGCAAGCGCCTGTTTGCGATCTCGTCTTGGCCTTGCAAGGAGAACAAAATCGCGTGCCGGGATGACGCTTCCAATGGAAGCCTGGTTGAGCCCTGCTCCGGGACATGCAGATTCTCGGATATTCCGAGGATTGTGGATAGCTGGGTCTTCAAACCCTCCGCCGTAATGTTCTTCTGGAATTCGGCCGAGGTGGCGGGGAGGATCTCAACACCACGAGCAAAAAAGGTGTCGTCGCTTGCGCGTCCTGCCGGACCAGGATTGCGGCGTGCAAGAAGGATTCCTTCTCCGTCGTGATCAAGATGGAGAGCAAACCAAGACACGCTCTTGCGTATTTCCCCTTCGGCGACAGTGCACTCTGCGCGCCCCCAACAATAATCGACAATATCCAGAAGAGAAGACTTACCCGTCTTTGAAGCGCCGGTAACGATGTTCAGGCTACTTAGTTTGAATTCGACGTCGCGCCGTTCACCTTCATGCGAATAGATAGAAATTGAACGCAATTGAAGACTCATGGCGATACTCCCAATCCCTGCATAATAGATGAAGCGCTCCCCTGGTTTGCAAACCACCTTCCAAGCAGGGCGGCTGCACTGCGGGCTTCACTCACATCATCCGTGACCAGCAATGGCCGCGCCGAACGACCAATGGACTTGGTACCTGGCCTTAGCCCCCCTCCGTTGAATGCAAGTACCTTGTGTTGAATGAGAAAGAGCAGCGCCTCACGAGTTACCGGCACTAGTCGCTGAGCCCTGTCCGGAAATTCAGCGAGAATCGGATTGTGATCCGCGGTCCATCCGGCGAATGCGGTCGATGAATTGCCGGGAAGCTGGCCTCGTGTCGCCGGATGCAATACGAGGGGAAGCACAACGAACGAGAGCGCGAAGCTAAACGGTTGCTTTCTCAATCTAAAAAATTCAGCGACGGTTCGAAAAATTAGCTCGCCGCAGAAAGCCGGGTTCAAATTGCGCGCTTCCTCAGAAGGCCTGTCTGACCACCGCAAATCCCATTGGGTCTTATGCATCTTCCGGCTCCTCTATTGAGGAAAAGAGAGATGCATAGTTGCGATGCCAACCGATCCTGAGATCATTGGCTAAGATATGGTAGGAACCTACATTGAGAAATCTTGCAGTTACCGTTCTAAAGGGAAACCGGGCCTCGGCCTCTACCCAATGATACAGTTGCTGACCTGCCTGCCGAGCTGTCGCATCATCGGCTGCATCGCTGAGACCATCACACATAGTCTCAAATCGAGGCTGCCATTCTTCTGTAAGCGTTTTTTCGAATCTTGCCACCTCTCCATCAAACAGGAGATTTTGCCGAGTCCACAGAGACCGCTGCGTGAAGGCGCGGTAATAATCCCGCTTCGCGTACTGGACCCTTGTGTTTCCAACCCCGACGCTTCGCAGCTGCCGGACAAATGTCATTTCATTTAGTGCGTCGAGTTCGGACTGCGGGGGGTCGACATGCTCCATATCTGTCGGGAGAGCGTCACGCCTCATGGCGTCGCGGATGTCATCGAGCTTTCCCTCGAGCTCAAGAATTGAGATCACGCCTCCCTCCTGAAGCGCGACGCATATGCGGGGCCACCACCACCCTTCAAGCATTTGGCGCGCGACAGAGGCCTTGCCCCGCGGAGCGATCAACTTCAGACGCTCTTCTATGGCCGTTTCAAGCTCGGTGATTACAGGGCTTTGATCTAACACCTCCACTGCGTTGAGGAGTGAATTACGCATCTGTGGCGTCAGCTTTTGAAAGGCGGCGAAAGCATCCTTCAATGTTTTGTTTTCGGACGACTCGGCTGCGGACACGAGTAGCTTTTCAGCCTGAGTGATGTCGCGGTGGGCGTCGGGGCGCAAGAAGGAGGCTGCGGAGTGGGGTGGTGCATGGCCAGTAGTTATGAGAACGAACCGACTCCGGCCAGGGAGCGCCGGATTCTCTCTCGTCGCTTCGCACCAAATCCTAAGAGTCTTCCAAAGATCGACGCTCGTATCTGTCAGATCTCCCACCTTGCTTATGTGATGTTTCGTTTGCAGCAGCTCGATGGGCTCTCCGTCTTTCTCGAACGAGACGTCGTCGAAGCGTTCTATCGCAACATCAATGCTGAATTCACCGTATGCAAGGCGAAGGCTCTCAAATAGAGCAAGCCGAGCCTGATAATAGTAGCCCGCAGCCGAACTCGCCGCTGTAAAAGTCTGCTTCTTCGTAGTCACGCCTGCCCCGGCTCTCACCTAGCCCCTTCCATACAACGAATGCGTGCACGGCCGCCGACATACGTCAAGCCAAGAGCCCAAGTAAAGAAAAGTTATGCAGAAGAGCCACAACGTCTCCGGGCGTCGCCACAAAGGGATTGAGTCAAAACAAGCGTCTGCATGCTCTCATCCGCGGACGGAGAGAAAGGACTCGTTCCGTCAAAGCCAAATGCTCGCAATGTAAACAATTTTCTATAGCAATATCAATTGTATAGCGGCCTGCAGGTTTTATTCTGAACGGCGCGCCAGACGGCTCTTTGCAAGAGCGATCACTTCATCCCCTCCAGCACCTTCCTTGCCTCCCCCAACAACGCCCGTACCTCCCACCGCTCTTCGATCGCCTCCCTGGTAAACAGGCCGTGCTTGCGCGCGTTCCGGTTTGCCCTTGGCGCGCCAGATCCCTTTGCGCCGCCGTGCATGCGGCAACGCCTATTGCCGCGCACCGCCGGCGCGCGGCACGCGCCGCCGCAAGGGGTCTTAACGCGGCAACGCGGGCTCGCCAGCTTTGCCCCGGTCGTTCCGATATGACCGCTCAAGCCTTGGCGTTCTGCCTGGCATCGGCGGCATCATGCGTTCGCCTGCCGCGCGCGGCCTTCGGCGCCCGCGCCGCGGATGCCGGTGGCGCTGGTGGATCGGCTGTCGAGGCGAAGACGACGCGACTGTTGGTGCTCGCCCAGAGCGAAGTCGCCACACCGAATATCGTGGCGCGACGACTTCGCCATGGTGGACCCGGATCGAGGGCAATATCCGGTACGCTGATGTTTGATCGGCGCCCGCGTCAAAGCAAACGAACTCGCGCGTTAAGCTCGATGCTGCGCGATCAGGTCAATTCGGGAACTCCGGCCGTCGCATCATCCATTCCGGTTCAGGTCGACTCCGCGGCGTCATTGATCGCGGTCGGAGCACTTGATCCATTGCGCAGATTGTCGGGCGGCAAGGTCGAAATTTGACCGGCTGTTAACCGGCCTCGCCGAGACTATTTCTGCCAGACCGGAGACGTGGAAGTGTCCTTCCAACTGACCGTCTTGAAAGTGCTGGCCGGCCAGTCCGCCGGGCGTGCCTCCGTTGCCGAAATCCGGCACGCCGTCGAAATCCTCATGAACAGCGGCAAAGACTGGACCGATCGCATGAAGCGCTTGGCTCAGCATGCCCCCGATCTAAATATCTTCACGGCCAGATACATTCTCCGCGATGACAAAGGCTGGGAAATCACCGATGAGGGACGGCAATTCCTCGCCGCGCTCGAGGCGGCGGTTGCCAATCGGATAGAGCCACCGCCTCGAACAATCGTCGATCTGCCATCCAGCGTACCCGCAGCGAAGCCAGTGGCAGAGGTCGCAAGATCGCTTGATCCTCCCCAAAGACGCCGCGACAGGCCGCGACGCCGGCGGGGGAAGGATCGATCCAATCGGCGCAGGGCCTGAATTGGTTTGTTGGGCTTTGGAGCGCGGGGTCGCATCAAGCCTTCGTTAGTGGAAACGCAATCTTTCTGACGGAGCATCGATCAGATTTGCATCATTTATTGATTGGCCACGGAATGGTTGTCCTTCCCGACAGACGAAAGTCTGCGCGCAATCCGTCTTTGGATGATGCCCTCATCAGGTTTGACGACCTGTCGCTGTGCTGTACCGTGCGGGACATCACGGAGGATGGCGCCGCTGTGTGGGCAGACCAGAATTTCGAACTGCCCGATCAGTTCACCCTCATCATTCCGCCGAGCAAGACCTGGTTGTGCCATGTGATTTGGCGCAAAGGCGGATGGATCGGCGTCAAGTTCCACACTGAGTGAAACGCGTGCTTGCGCCACGCTGAACGCGACGCCCACGGCCGTATGTCGTGCGCATGCGCGGGATTTTGCAATCGACGCGCGCTGACTGCACCGGGAAGGTATGGGAAATGATCCCGCCGCGGCAGCAGGCCCGTGCCTGTCGTGGCCGTGCCGCGCCGGCGTCGTAGCCGGCTGTTCGAGGGATTGCTCGCTCAGCCCTGAGGGAAGTGTGTCGCCCTCGCAACGTTGCAATTGTTCCGCTGGGGACCGGGCGTGTTTGCTCTTCACCGGAGCGCCGATTCATTCTCTAATGATGACGGACCTTCGGCGGCGATTGTATTTCCAAGATGTTCATTTGAGATCGGGTCCAAGAGGTCGCTGTCAGCGCCAGCGACCTCTTCGTTTTGCTTCATTTCGTTTTGCTGCATTCATTTGCGGAGGGATCCTCCAATGCCGATACAGGTGTGGGCCATTGCAGCTTCGATCGGCTGGACAGCCGTTGTCGGGACGACGCTGCTCTACATGATTTTTGGACCCGGCTAGGTCGACGCCAACCCATCAGGTGGACGACGCGGTCATGGTCGAAATCTCATTCCCTTCAGCATCTTCCGCGCTTCCCCCAACAACGCCCGTATCTCCCTCCGCTCGGCGATCGCATCCCTGGTGAAAAGCCCGTGCTTGCGGGCATTCCGGTTTGCTCTCGGCGCGCCGGATCCCTTGGCACCGCCGTGCATGCGGCAGCGCCTCTTGCCGCGCACTGCCGGCGCGCGGCACGCGCCGCCCGAGCGGGTTCTGGCGCCGCAGCGCGCGCTCGCCAGCATTGGGCCGGTGGTGCTGGTGTGATTGCTCATGCCTGGGCGTTCTGCCCAGCGTCGGCGGCATCATGCGCGCGCCTGGCGCTCACGGCCTTCGGCGTCCGCGTCTTGGGTGCCGGCATCTTGTCGGAGACGATCACGTTCGCATGCTGGGTGACGTTGCCGACGATGGCGTTGCCGCCGTCTTCCACTTTCACGTTCTGCACGGTGATGGCGGGTTCGCCATGGCTGCGGTAGCGGTTCAGCGCCTCGATCTGGGCGGGAAAGGTGCGGGCGAGCCGGCCGAGGGCGCGCGCCGCGCTGTCGTGCTGGGCGAGGTCGTCGGCATGCGCGAGGTGCTGGGCACAGCGCATCGCCATCACATGCACCGAGACCATCTGCGCCACCAGCATGGCCTCGACGGCATCGCGCGGGCGAATGCTCTTCACCATCGATAGCATGAAAGCGAGGTTGACCTCGCTGGGCCTGCCGCCGCTCACGCTGGCCCTGACCAATTGCCTGAGGATGCCGTCCATCGCGTCGCGATCGGCGACCCCGAGCGCGTTCGCCATCAGCTGCTCGCCGAGCTTCCGGTCGGGGTGATCGATCGCGTAGCCGCGCCGCGAGAGTTTGATGCGCGGCAGTGCGGCTGCTTGCGGCTCGGCGGGTAGGGCGGCCGGCGTCGGCACGGTGAGATCGGGGGCAGTGGTCATGTCGATAGTCCCTGGAATGCGCCGCGCGCGCAGGCGATCGCTCGCTGCGGGCGGCGGGTGCGATGTCGATTGAGGGTTTAAGGATGTCCGGCCGCGATCGCAGCCGGCGAGCCCGCGCTTGCGGGCGAGGGGGCGCCTGCAGGGGCGCTTGCATGATTTCGGAATATTGGAAATATGCCCCTGATTTGCCCGACGTGTCAAGCCGCCGTGTCAGGCGCTGGCGGCGGGCCTGCGCCTTTGCATGGGGTTGTTTTCGCGTTTTTCGCCGCGCGCATTGATTGCGGCGAGTTCCGCCACCGTCGTCAGCGATGATCCCGGCGAGACACGGTGCGACATCCGCGCTCGCGGATGCCCTGCGCGGGGCCGCCTGCGCATCCCGCAACCCTCAATCCGAAGACATCGGGGCGCGGATCGTTATACTGCCGACAGCTTTGCGACCGGGCTCGAGGCCCGCATCTGAGGACACTGCTGAAATGAGCGAGACCATTGGCCACCCCGATCCCGGCCTCGATCTGTCCGATGGTTTCAAGCCGCACACCTCGCATTGGGGCGTGTTCTCGGCGCGGCTCGGCCAAGCCGGCCTCGAAGTCCGGCCCTATGCCGGAGATCCCGATCCGAACGGCATCATCAACAACTTCCCCGGCGCGCTGCGCCACCAGGCGCGCATCGCGAGGCCCGCGATCCGCCGTGGCTGGCTGGAGCGCGGCCCCGGGCCCGACGACCGCCGCGGCCGCGACGAATTCGTCCCGGTCAGCTGGGAGAAGGCGCTCGATCTGCTCGGCGGTGAGCTCGGGCGCGTTCGCGACACGATCGGCCCCGGCGCGGTGTTCGGCGGCTCCTATGGCTGGTCGAGCGCGGGCCGCTTCCATCACGCGCAGAGCCAGGTGCATCGCTTCCTCAACATCGCGATGGGCGGCTATGTCCGGTCGGTGAACTCCTATTCCTCCGGCGCGTCCTCGGTGCTGCTGCCGCAGATTTTGACCGGCTACGAGGACATCACCAAGCGCAACGTCACCTGGGAGCAGATCGCTGATAAGACCGACATCGTGCTGGCGTTCGGCGGCATGGCGCTGAAGAACTCGATGGTGGCCGGCGGCTCGATCAGCAAGCATGTCGAGCGCGGCGCGATGCAGGCCGCGCACCGCCGCGGCTGCGAGTTCGTGCTGGTCAGCCCGCTGCGTGACGATCTCCCGGTCGAGGCCGGCGCCGAATGGCTGACCGCGACACCGGGCACCGACACCGCGCTGATGCTCGGCATCGTCCACACTTTGGTCAGCGAAGGCCTGCACGACCAGGCCTTCCTCGATCGCTACACCGAGGGCTGGCCGGTGTTTTTGCGCTATCTCACAGGCGAGACCGACGGCGTGTCGAAGAGCGCCGATTGGGCCGCGTCGATCTGCGGCATCGACGCCGGCACGATCAGGACGCTGGCGCGGCGGCTTGCCGGGCGGCGCGCGCTGATCACCGTCTCGCATTCGCTGCAGCGCGCCGAGCATGGCGAGCAGCCGGTGTGGATGGGCATGGTGCTGGCGGCGGCGCTCGGCCAGATCGGCCTGCCCGGCGGCGGCTACGCCTATTCGCTCGGCGCGATCGGCTATTACGGGCGCCGCGTCAACGCCGTGCCCGGACCGACGCTCGGCCAGGGCCGCAACGGCGTCGCCGACTTCATTCCGGTGGCGCGCATCGCCGACATGCTGCTCAATCCCGGCACGACCTATCGCTACAATGGCGAGACGCGGACCTATCCGGATATCCGCCTGGTCTACTGGGCCGGCGGCAATCCGTTCCATCACCACCAGGACCTCAATCGCCTGCGCAAGGCGTTTGCGCGGCTCGATACGCTCGTGGTGCACGAGCTCGCCTGGACCGCGACCGCGCGCCACGCCGACATCGTGCTGCCCGCGACCATGACGCTGGAGCGCGAGGACATCGGCTATTCCACCAACGATCCCCTGATGGTCGCGATGCACCGGATCGCCGAGCCGTTCGGCCTCGCCCGCGACGACTACGACATCTTCGCAGATCTCGCCGAGCGGCTCGGGGCCCGCGAGCCCTTCACCGAGGGGCGCACTTCGCGCGAATGGCTGCAACATCTCTACGAGCCGACCCGCAAGGCGCTCGCCGCGCGCGGGCTGGAGGCGCCCGGCTTCGATGAGTTCTGGGCGCGCGGCAGTCTGGTCGTGCCGCAGCATCTCGACGATGGCGGCGCGCTGCGCCGCTTCCGCGAGGACCCGGTCGCGCGTCCGCTGCCGACACCGAGCGGCCGCATCGAGATCTTCTCGCAGAAGATCGCCGGTCATGGCGATGCGGATTGCCCGGGCCATCCGGTCTGGCTCGCGAAGACGGACACGCCGACACCTGATACGCCGTGCTTCCTGGTCGCCAACCAGCCGGTGACGCGGCTGCACAGCCAGCTCGATTTCGGCGGCCATTCGGTTGAGGCCAAGCATCGCGGCCGCGAGGTCGCGCGCATGAATCCGCGCGACGCTGCGGCGCGCGGGATCGCCGACGGCGACATCATCCGCATCTTCAACGCGCGCGGCGCCTGCCTTGCCGCGGTGCATGTCACCGACGGCATCGCCCCCGGCGTGGTGCAACTGCCGACCGGCGCCTGGTACGATCCGATGGACCCCGAGGACGAGGCGCCGCTCTGCGTTCACGGCAATCCCAACGTGCTGACGCGCGATATCGGCACGTCCTCCTTCGCGCAGGGCTGCACCGGGCAGCTGACGACGGTTCAGGTCGAGCGCTTCAACGGCAATCTGCCGCCGATCCGGGCGTTCGATCCGGCGTAATTTTACGCCGATCACGAACAAATCATCCATCGGCGCTGGAAGGCGCCGATGCGTTCGGCTACGGCATCACGAGATCGCCCCTAATTGCTGGATCGTCTGAGATGCACATGAAAACCCTGTCTTATCTTGTCGTCGCCGCGACCGTCGCGTTCGGTGCCTCGAACGCGCTGGCGCAGTCGGCCGCCGAGCCGGCCTACGGACCGGAACTGCAGGGTTTCGACTATCCCTATCCGGTCGAGCATTATCGTTTCAGCTCGCAGGGGCAGGAGCTCGACATGGCCTATCTCGACGTCAAGCCTTCGACGCCGAACGGCCAGACCGCGGTGCTGCTGCACGGCAAGAATTTCTGCGCCGCGACCTGGGACGGCACCATCAAGGCGCTCAGCGGCGCCGGCTATCGCGTGATCGCGCCGGACCAGATCGGCTTCTGCAAATCCAGTAAGCCGGAACGCTACCAGTTCACCTTCCAGCAACTCGCCAGCAACAGCCGCGCGCTGCTCGCCTCGCTCGGGATCGAGCATTCGATCATGGTCGGCCACTCGACCGGCGGCATGCTCGCGATCCGCTACGCGCTGATGTATCCGGACGCCACCGACCGCCTGGTGCTGGTCGATCCGATCGGCCTCGAAGACTGGAAGGTCAAGGGCGTGCCGTGGCTCAGCCTCGACGGCTGGATGCAGCGCGAGACCCGCGTCACCGCCGACAGCATCCGCGCCTATGAGCGCGCGACCTACTATGCCGACACCTGGGATCCGTCCTACGAGGTGTGGGTGCAGATGCTGGCGGGCATGTATCGCGGCGAGGGCCGCGCCGCCGTGGCGTCGAGCTCGGCGCGGCTCTACGACATGATTGCGACCCAGCCGGTGTTCTACGAATTCGAGCGGATCGCGCCGCCGACGCTGCTCGTGATCGGCGACAAGGACACCACAGCGATCGCCAAGGACACCGCGCCGCCGGAGATCCGCAAGACGCTCGGCAATTATCCGGTGCTCGGCAAGGAAGCCGCGAAGCGGATCCCGCATATCCAGCTGATCGAATTCCCGGATCTCGGCCATTCGCCGCAGATCCAGGCGCCCGCGCGCTTCCACGCGGCGCTGCTCGGCTGGCTGCAGCATCCGGAGACCGGCGCGACGCTGGTCAAGTAAGGGACGACAGGATTTAAGTCGATTCAGCGCCTCGCTTGGCGCGCTCCTGCGCCCTCGCATGCACCGGTGACGACCGCCGCGCGCCGGGGCCCGGATGCACATGGACGCTCTTCGCGCTCAGCGGCTCGCCGCATTCCGAGCAGACCATGACCGGATCGAACATCTTCTTGCAGCTCTTGTGTTCGTGCAGCATCGGCCGGCCGCGCGCGTCGACCATGTGGACGTTGCCCCAGTGCACGATCGACATGATGATCGGATAGAGATCGAGCCCCTTCTGCGTCAGGATGTACTCGTAGCGCTTCGGCGCCTCGGAATAGGGAATCTTGCGCAGCACGCCGAACCGCACCAGCTTCTTCAGCCGGTCGGCGAGCAGATGCCGGGTGATCCCGAGCGAGGCCTGGAAGTCATCGAACCTGCGGATGCGCAGGAAACATTCGCGCAGGATCAGCAGGCTCCAGCGGTCGCCGATCACGGCGACCGTGCGGGCAAGCGAGCATGGCTCCTCCTCGAGTGCATCCCATTTCATCGGCGTCTCCTGCACACTGCAACGATATCGCAAACCAAATTCTAAAACAGAACTGACGTTGTTTCAATAGGATGCTTCCAAAGTGGCCGCCTGTCGCGCATTGGATGACAAATATCATATTGACAGTTCTAAAATAGAACTTATGGTTCGGGCCACGATCAACCGGTGGCGACGGACGAGCGCTGCGCATCGAAGGGAAGGGCGTTCCATGGCTGCTCCGCTCAAGGTCGAATTCCACTTCGATTTCGGAAGTCCGAACGCCTATCTCGCCGAGCTTGCGCTGCCTGGGATCGAGAAGCGCACCGGCGTCAAGTTCGACTATGTCCCGGTGCTGCTCGGCGGCGTCTACAAGGCGACCGGCAACATGTCGCCCGGCGAGTCCCTGCGCGGCATCAAGAACAAGCCCGAATACAACGCGCTCGAAACCGAGCGCTTCCTGCGCCGCCACAACATCACGACGTTCAAGTCGAACCCGTTCTTCCCGGTCAACACGCTGATGCTGATGCGCGGCGTCGTCGCCGCCGATTTCGAGGGCCTGTTCGAGCCTTATTTCCGCGCTGCCTATCACCACATGTGGTCCGAGCCCAAGAAGATGGACGATCCGCAGGTGTTCCGCGAAGCGTTCCTGTCCTCGGGCCTCGACATCGATCGCATCATCGCCCGCGCGCAGCAGGACGAGGTGAAGAAGAAGCTGATCGAGAACACCAGCAATGCCGTGGCTCGCGGCTCGTTCGGGTCACCGACCTTCTTTGTCGGCGACGAGATATTCTTCGGCAAGGACCGTTTGCGCGAGGTCGAGGACGAGATCGTGGCGCAGCTGGCTGCCGGGCGGCGCAGGACCGCCTGAGCAGGAAATTCCTCAACACAACAAATCAAGCCCGAAGGGCTGCGACAGGGAGGTTTCAGTGCCGGCGTCGATCCAGATTGTCGAAGGAAGTGTGGAAGGCCTGCCGAACCGGATCCATGAGGTGATCGATTATCACGTCGCGGCGACGCCGGATCACCCGGCGCTGATCGACGACAGTACGCGCCTGACCTATCGCGAGCTCGATGGGGCAGTCAGTCGCGTCGCCGACGCCTTGCAGGCGCTGGGTATCCGCCCCGGCGACCGCATGATGATCGTGAGCGAGAATTCGATCCCGCTCGCCTGCCTGCTGCTGGCGGCGAGCCGGCTCGATGTCTGGTCGATCGTGGTCAATCCCCGACTGTCGCCCCGTGAGCTCGACCAGATCAGGGATCACAGCGGCGCCCGCCGCGTGTTGCTGACCGCCGAGGTGTCGCAGGAAGCTGCCGCCCATGCCGCGCGCTATGAGGCTGTCGTGCAGGATGTCGGCCCGCTCCACGGCGTCGCCGTCACCAGCTTGAACCTGGCAACGATTGCCGAGCCGGTCGAGGCCGATGGCGCCGACCAGGTCGCGGTCCTCATCTATACGTCCGGCACCACGGGCACGCCAAAAGGCGTGATGCTGACGCACCGCAATCTCCTGTTCAGCGCCCGGGGCACCGCGGGCTTCCGCAAGATGACGGCCGATGACGTGCAGTATTGCGTGCTGCCGATCTCGCATATCGTCGGCATCTCGCTGCTGACGATGACCTTGATGGTCGGCGCCACCGTGCGCCTGGTCGCCAAATACGATCCGGCGGCGCTGGTCAAGGCGATGACTGAAGAGGGCATCACGATCCTGAATGGCGTGCCAGCGACCTATCAGCGCCTGCTCGAATATCGCCGCAACGCGGGTCTGCCGAAGCTCGATCGCGGCCGGTTGCGCGTGATCTCGGTGGCCGGCGCGCCGCTCGACCTCGAGCTCAAGACCCGGGTCGAGCAGGAGCTCGGCCTGCCGTTGCTCAACGGCTATGGCATCACCGAATGCTCGCCCGGCATCTCCGGCGTCCGGCCCGACAATCCGCGCTCCGACCACGCCGTCGGCGCAGTCATGCCGGGCCTCGAAGCAAAGCTGGTCGACCGCGATCTCAAGCCGGTCGCTGACGGGGAGGTCGGCGAGCTCCACGTCCGCGGACCGAACGTGATGCGTGGCTATTACCGTGCGCCCGATCTGACCGCCAAGGCGATCGACCCCGACGGCTGGTTCAATACCGGCGATCTGGCCCGCTTCCAGGATGGCGTCCTCTACATCGTCGGGCGCACCAAGGAGATGATCATCCGTTCCGGGTTCAACGTCTATCCGGCCGAGATCGAGGCGGTGCTGAGCACGCATGACGCTGTTGTGCAGTGCGCCGTGGTCGGCCGGCCGGTCGAGGGCAATGAGGAGGTCGTCGCCTTCGTGCAGCTGATCAAGGGCTCGACGGCAACTGTGGCGGACCTGATGGCCCATGTTGCCCCGCAACTCACCTCGTACAAGCGCCCGTCGGAGATTATCCTGATGGACGCGCTGCCCGCGACATCGACGGGCAAGCTGTTGAAGCACAAGCTGGCGGAATCGCTGCGCAGCTGAGGCTGCCGGCGTCGGAGCAAGACAGTTCACACAAACAGAACCGGAGTACACCATGCAGAAGAGAAACAAGACGGTTGCCGTCATTGGTGCCGGTGATTTCATCGGCGGCGAGATCGCCAAGAAGTTCGCTTCCGAGGGCTTCACGATCTTCGCCGGCCGCCGCAACGGCGACAAGCTCGCGCCGCTGGTCAAGGAGATCGAGGCGGCCGGCGGCGAGATCCATGCGCGCTCGCTCGATGCGCGCAAGGAGGAAGAGATCACCGCCTTCCTCAACGACGCCGACAAGCATGCGCCGCTCGAGGTCTGCATCTTCAACATCGGCGCCAACGTCAATTTCCCGATCCTCGAGACCACGGAGCGCGTGTTCCGCAAGGTTTGGGAAATGGCCTGCTACTCTGGCTTCCTGGCCGGGCGCGAGGCGGCGCGGCTGATGACGGCGCGCGGCGAGGGCAACATCTTTTTCACCGGCGCCACCGCCTCGCTGCGCGGGAGCAGCGGCTATGCCGCCTTTGCCAGCGCCAAGTTCGGCCTGCGTGCGGTGGCGCAGGCGATGGCGCGCGAGCTCGGACCGAAGAACATCCATGTCGCGCATCTGATCATCGATTCCGGCGTCGATACCGAATGGGTGCGGCAGCGCCGCATCGAGGCGCTCGGTCCGAACGCGCTCGACAATCCCGATCTGCTGATGCCGCCGGCCTCGGTCGCCGCGTCATATTGGCAGCTCTACCAGCAGCCGAAGAGCGCCTGGACCTTCGAACTCGAAATCCGGCCCTTCGGCGAGAAGTGGTAAGGAGCAGGTCCGATGGAGCTCGCGCTATCCCCTGAAGATGCGGCGTTTCGCGACGAGGTTCGCGCCTTCATCAAGGACAATTATCCGGCGGAGATGCGCGTCGCCAATCCGGAGACCGATCTCTCCAAGGAGCAGATGTTGTTGTGGCATCGCATCCTGCACAAGAAGGGCTGGATCGCGCCGCTCTGGCCGAAGGAATATGGCGGGCCGGGTTGGTCGATCACCCGCCGTTTCATCTTCGAGCAGGAGACGACACGCGCCGGCACCATGCCGCCGCTGGCATTCAGCGTCACCATGGTCGGCCCGGTCATCTACACTTTCGGCAATGCGACGCAGAAGGCGAAGTTCCTGCCGCGGATTCTCTCCGGCGAGGACTGGTGGTGCCAGGGCTATTCGGAGCCGGGCTCCGGCTCCGATCTCGCCACCGTTCGCACCAAAGCGGTGCGCGATGGCGACCACTACATCGTCAACGGCCACAAGACCTGGACCACGCTGGCGCAGCACGCCGACTGGATCTTCTGCCTGGTCCGGACCGATCCCGCCGCCAAGCCGCAATCCGGCATCTCGTTCCTGCTGATCGACATGAAATCGCCGGGCGTCACCGTGCGTCCGATCATCACCATCGACGGCTCGCACGAGGTCAACGACGTTTTCCTGGAGAACGTCCGGGTCCCCGCCGAGAACCTGATCGGCGAGGAGAATAAGGGCTGGACCTACGCCAAGTTCCTGCTCGGCAATGAGCGCACCAGCATGGCCGGCATCGGCCGCTCGACGCGGTATCTCAACCTGCTGAAGACAATCGTGAAGGCCGAGATCCCGGAAGACGATCCGGCGCATCTGGAATTCATCCGGGACATCGCCCGCGTCGAGCTCGACGTGCTGGCGCTCGAGGCGACCGAGCTTCGCGTCGTCGCCCAGATGGCCCGCGGCATCGATCCGGGGCCTGCGGCCTCGCTGTTCAAGATCCGCGGCACCGAGATCTTCCAGAATATCACCGAGCTCACGCATCGGGCGATCGGCAATTACGGGCTTGCGATCCGCGAGCATCCGGTCAGCGCCAATCACTTCATGCCAGGCCCGGACTACGGCCATACGGCGTCGGAGAAATATCTCAACTCGCGCAAGCTTTCGATCTACGGCGGATCGAACGAGATCCAGCGCAACATCATCGCCAAGGCGGTGCTTGGTCTCTAGCTACAAGGCAACGAGGATCGGATGGATATACAGTTCACGGAAGAGCAGGAATTGTTGCGGTCCAGCGTGCAGCGGATGCTACGCGACCAGTATGATTTCGACGCCCGCCGCAAGATCGTTGCGAGCGAGGAGGGGCTTGGCCGCAGGCAATGGGATGAATTCGCCGAGCTCGGCCTGCTCGCCGCGCCGTTCTCGGAAGCCGTCGGCGGGCTCAGCGGCGGGCCGCTGTCGACCATGATCATCATGCACGAGTTCGGCCGGCATCTCGTGGTCGAACCGTTCGTCGAGACGGTCGTGGTGGCCGGCAGCCTGATCGAGCGGGCGGGTTCCGAGGCGCAGAAGCAGGCCTACATCGCCGATATCATTGCGGGATCGAAGCTCTGGACGCTGGCCTGGACCGAGAAGGGCTCGCGCTTCGATCTCGCGACCGTCACCACGACCGCGCGACGGTATGGCGACGACTATGTGCTCACCGGGGAGAAGACGGCGGTCGTGGCTGCGCCATGGGCGGATCATCTCGTCGTTTCTGCCCGCACCTCGGGCCATCGTCATGATCGCGGCGGCGTCAGCCTGTTCGTGGTCGATCGCCGTGCCGCCAATCTCGATCTAACCAGCTTCAAGACGATCGACGGACGCCGTGCCGCCGAGATCAGCCTGCGCGGCGTGCGTGGAGAATTGCTCGGCAAGGAAGGCGAGGGCGTCGCCGCGCTGGAAGCCTGCCGCAACCGCGCGATCGGTGCGCTCTGTGCCGAGGCGGTCGGCGCGATCGGCGAGCTGAACGACGCGACACTGGAATATTCCAAGACGCGCAAGCAGTTCGGCGTCACGATCGGCAGCTTCCAGGTGCTGCAGCACCGGATGGTCGACATGTTCATCGCGCATCAGGAGGCGCTGTCGCTGATGCAGCATCTGTCGCTCAGCCTCAGCGAGGGTGAGGCCGGCCTCTCGCGGCTGGCTTCGGGCGCCAAGTCCAAGATCGGCTATGCCGGCAAGTTCGTGGCAGATCAGGCGGTGCAACTGCACGGCGGCATGGGCATGACCGACGAGCTGAACGTCGGTCATTATTTCAAGCGGATTTCCTCCATCAACATCCAGTTCGGCGATCCCGCCTATCACGTGCTGCGCTATGCGCAGCTCGACGCGGCCGCTTAAAGCCAGAGAGGCAAGCATGTCACAAGATGCAGTCATCGTTTCCACCGCGCGTACCGGCGTCGGCAAGGCCTATCGGGGCGCGCTCAACAACACCGACGGCCCGACCCTGGCCGGCCATGTGATGGCGGAAGCGGTGAAGCGCGCCGGCATAGCGCCCGGCGAGGTCGAGGACGTGGTGATGGGCTGCGCCATGCAGCAGGGCACCATGGTGATGAACGTCGCGCGCAAGGGCGCGATCCGCGCCGGACTTCCAGTCACCGTCGCCGGCACCACGATCGACCGGCAATGCGCTTCCGGCCTGCAGGCGATCGCGGTTGCGGCGCGCTCGGTGATGCTTGACGGCGTCGAGATCGCGATCGGCGGCGGCATCGAGTCGATCAGTCTGGTGCAGAACGAGCACATGAACCGGTTCCACGCCGTCGACGACGAGCTGATGGCGATGAAGCCCGAGATGTACATGTCGATGCTGGAGACGGCGGAGGTCGTCGCCGAGCGTTACGGGATCGGCCGCGACAAGCAGGACGAGTACAGCCTGGAATGCCAGCGGCGGGTCGGCGCCGCGCTGCAGGGCGGCCGCTTCAACGACGAGATCGTGCCGATCACAACCAGAATGGCCGTGGTCAACAAGGACACCAAGGAAGTCAGCTATCAGCAGGTGACTCTGGCCAAGGATGAAGGTCCACGTCCGGACACCACCGCGGACGGCCTGGCAAAAATCAAGCCGGTGTTCGAGGGCAAGACCATCAGCGCCGGCAATGCCAGCCAGCTCTCCGACGGTGCCTCGGCCTGCGTGATCATGAGCGACAGGATCGCTGCGCAGAAAGGGCTGAAGCCGCTCGGCATCTTCCGTGGTTTCGTTGCCGCCGGCGTCGAGCCGGACGAGATGGGCGTCGGCCCGGTTGCCGCGATCCCGCGGCTGTTGAAGCGGCATAATCTGAAGATCGACGACATCGATCTCTGGGAGCTCAACGAGGCCTATGCGGTGCAGGTGATCTATTGCCGCGACAAGCTCGGCATCGATCCTGAGAAGCTGAACGTCAACGGCGGCTCGATTGCGATCGGCCATCCCTACGGCATGACTGGCGCTCGGCTCACCGGTCACCTGCTGATCGAGGGCCGCCGGCGCAAGGCCAAATACGGTGTCGTGACCATGTGCATCGGCGGCGGCATGGGCGCGGCCGGTCTGTTCGAGATCGTCCACTGATCGGAAACGCGGGAGAGACTTGTGAAGACAGCAATCACTGAACTATTCGGTATCCAGCATCCGATCATCCAGGGCGGCATGCATTATGTCGGCTTCGCCGAGATGGCGGCCGCGGTGTCCAACGCCGGCGGCCTCGGCATCATCACCGGCCTGACCCAGCGGACGCCGGAGCTGCTGGCCAAGGAGATCGCGCGCTGCCGCGACATGACTGACAAGCCGATCGGCGTCAACCTGACCTTCCTGCCGAGCTTCACCGCGCCGCCCTATCCGGAATATATCGCGGCGATCCGCGAGGGGGGCGTCAAGGCGGTGGAGACCGCGGGCCGCAGCCCGGAGCAGTACATGCCGGCGCTGAAGGCGGCGGGCATCAAGGTGATCCACAAATGCACCTCGGTGCGGCACTCGCTGAAGGCCGAGAAGATCGGCTGCGATGCGGTCAGCGTCGACGGCTTCGAGTGCGGCGGCCATCCCGGCGAGGACGACATCCCGAACATGATCCTGCTGCCGCGCGCGGCTGACGAGCTGAAGATCCCGTTCGTGGCTTCGGGCGGCATGGCGGATGCGCGCAGCCTCGTTGCCGCGCTGTCGATGGGGGCGTCCGGCATGAACATGGGCACGCGCTTCATTGCGACCAAGGAAGCGCCTGTTCATCCCAACGTGAAGCAGGCGCTGCTCGATGCAGACGAGCTCGACACGCGGCTTGTGATGCGCGCGCTACGCAACACCGAGCGGGTGCTGAAGAACAAGGGCGTCGATGAGCTGCTCGAGATCGAGCGCGAGAAGGGCGCCAGGCTCAAGATCGAGGACATCCACGAGCAGGTCGCCGGCGTCTACCCGAAGGTGATGATCGACGGCGAGATGGATGCGGGGGCCTGGAGCTGCGGCATGGTGGTCGGCCTGATCCACGACATCCCGACCGTCAAGGAGCTGATCGATCGCATCATGACAGAGGCCGAGCAGATCATCCGGCAGCGCCTGACCGGCTTCCTCGACGGCAAGTTCGAAACCAAGCCGGCGCGCGCGGTCGCCTGAAGGAGAGTGCCATGACGGAGCATGTCAAGGTTGAGATCGCCGCGGGCGTGATGACGCTGACGCTGCAGCGGCCGGAGAAGAAGAACGCGCTCACCGGCGGCATGTATGACGCGATGTCGAACGCGTTGAAGCAGGCCGAGGCGGATCCGTCGGTCCGCGTCATCCTGTTCCAGGGCGACGGCGACAGCTTCACCGCCGGCAACGACCTTGCGGATTTCGCCAGCCAGGCCCGCGGCGAGAGCGCTGTCGATAGCCCGGCGCACCGCTTCATCGACACCATCAGCAAGGCCGGCAAGCCGATTGTCGCGGCCGTGCAGGGCAATGCCGTCGGCGTCGGCACCACCATGCTGCTGCATTGCGACCTGGTCTATCTCGCCGAGACCGCACGGCTGATCACGCCGTTCGTCAATCTCGCGCTGGTGCCCGAGGCGGCGTCGAGCTGGCTGCTGCCGCTCAGGATCGGGCACGCGCGTGCCTATGCGATGTTCGCGCTCGGCGAGCCGATGGACGCGCAGGGCGCGCAGGCATCGGGCCTTGCCAATGCCGTGGTGCCGCAGGCTGATCTGCGCAAGAAAGCCCATGATGCGGCGATCGCGCTGACCAAGCGGCCGGCCGGCTCGCTCAGCATGACCAAGGCGCTGATGCGCGAGCAGCAGCGGATCGCGGCGCAGATCGCCGAGGAAGGCGTGCTGTTCAAGCAGCGGCTGACGACGCCCGAGGCCCGCGAGGCCTTTGCCGCCTTCGCCGAACGGCGTCAGCCTGACTTCAGCAAGCTGTCGGCCTGAAGCCGTCAGGAGTTCACGGGTAGATCGAGGGAGCGGCAAGCATGCAAATCGTCGGCAGCCATCAATATCCCACCATGGAAACCGTGATCTACGGCAAACCGGCAGCCGAGGCGCTGCGCGAGGAGGCCGAGCGGCTCGGCGCCAAGCGCGTCTACCTGATCGCCAGCCGGACGCTGAACACCACCACCGACGAGATCGAGAAGATCCGCAACGGACTCGGCGATCGCCATGCGGCGACCTTCGACGGCGTGCCGCAGCACACTACGCGGGACGTGGTGACGCTGATCGCGCGGCAGGCCAGCGAAGCCAGGGCCGATTTGGTCGTCGCGATCGGCGGCGGCTCGGTGGTCGATGCGGCGAAGATCGTGCTGATGTGCATCGAGCATGAGATCTTCGAGCCGGCGGGGCTCGACGGCTTCGAGACCACGCCGGATCGCCGCTTCGGGGCGTTCCGCAACCCGAAGGTCCGGATGATCGCGATCCCCAGCACGCTGTCGGGCGGCGAGTACAATTCAGGTGCGCTGGTCACCGACACCAGCCGCAAGCTGAAGCAGATATTCAACCATCCGATGATGATGCCGCGCAGCATCATCCTCGATCCGGCGATGACGCGATATACGCCGGAGAAGCTCTGGCTCGGTTCGGGCACCCGCGCGATGGATCACGGCATCGAGGCGATCTGCTCGAGCCGGCCCAACGTGCTGGTCGATGCGGTGTGCCAGCAGGGCCTGCGCTATCTGCATCATGGCTTGCTGCGCACCAAGTCCAATCCCGACGACGAGGCGGCGCGGCTGAGCTGCCAGCTGGGCTCGTGGTTGTCGGCGTTCGGATTGCAGTCGCGGGTGCCGATGGGCGCCAGCCACGCCATCGGCCATGTGCTCGGCGGCACTTGCGACGTCCCGCATTACTTCTGCACGGCTGTCATGATGCCGAGCGTGCTGCGCTACAACCGTCCCGCGACGGAAACAGCCCAGCAGGCGATCGCCGCCGCGCTCGGTGCGCCGGGGCGCGACGCGAGCGAGGCGTTCGCCGGCTTCATCGCGGAGCTCGGCCTGCCGCGGCGGCTCGCCGATGTCGGTGTCGGTGAAGACCGCTTCGAACTGATCGGCCGGAACGCGATGCTGTCGATCTTCACCCGCGCCAACCCGCAGCCGATCCGCGAGCCCGCCGACGTCGTCAAGATCCTGAAGCTCGCCGCCTGAGGCGAGAGCACCTGGAGCAGCCGCCATGGCCGCCTTGCGCATCTTCTCCTATCTGCCGAACCCGCGGGTTTGGAAGGCAACCATCGCGGCGCGGTTCTGCGGCGTCGACGTCGAGGTCAGGGGCGCCTCCGGCAAGGAGTTGCGGGACTGGCTGTGGGACTACGATGCGCATCCCCTGACCGAGCAGGAGCGCACCGCGATGTCGGCGCTCGCGCGGACCGGGAAGGTCGGGCTGACTGGCGCGCAGCTGTTCAAGACCGATGCGTTCATGGCGGCGCAGCCGTTCGGCAATGTGCCGGCCGCGTTCGGACCTGACGGCAAGGTCGGGATCTTCGAATCCAACAGCATCATGCGGGCGGTGGCGCGGCTCGGCGAAGCCAAGTTCCCGCTCTACGGGCGCGACGCCTATGAGGCGTCGAGGATCGACAGCTTCCTCGATGTCAGCCTGGTGTTTGCGCGGGATTCGCAGATCTATCTGCTCGCGCTGTCCGGCGGCACGGTCGACGCGGCGATTCATGCCCGCGCCAGGGATGCGTTCGCGATTTATGCTTCGGGGATCGAGCAGGCCCTGTCACCACGGCGCGAGACGCTGGTCGGGGACGGCATCTCGCTTGCCGACATCTGCTTTGCCGCCGAGCTCGCGCTGTTCATGAACGAGTACGGGCGGAGCGAGCAATTGGACAGGCAGGGATTGACCAGGATCCTGCATCCCGGGGTGCAGGATGGGTATCCGCTGATGTTCGCTCACTTTGCCCGGCTGGTGGAACACGCGTATTTTGCGCCGGACCTCAAGCCCTATGTCGAGAAGCTGCGGTCGAAGGCCGCTGCCTGACCATGAAACCTTTGGCCGCGAGCGCGGAGGGATGATCGCATGACCGCACCCGTCTGTCTGATATCAGGCGTTGGGCCCGGCACCGGCTCGGCGCTCGCCAGAAGGTTCGCCGCGGGCGGCTACCGCGTCGCGCTCCTCGCCAGGAATGAAACGCGCCTTGCCGCCCTCGAGCAGCAGTTGCCGGGCGCAAAAGCCTATCGATGCGATGTCTCCGACCCCACGCAGGTCGAGACGGTGGCCTCGGCCGTGGAGCACGATCTCGGCAGCCCCACTGTCGTGATCCACAATGCCGTCGGCGGCGCGTTCGGCACGTTCCGCGAGATCGATCCGGACATCCTCAATCGCAACTTCCAGGTCAACACGATGGGCCTGCTGTATCTGGCGAGGCGGTTCGCCCCGGCGATGGTCGACGCCGGCAAGGGTGCAATCGTCGCAACCGGCAACACGTCGGCATTGCGTGGCAAGGCCGGCTTTGCGGGGTTCGCGCCGACCAAGGCGGCGCAGCGGATTCTCGCCGAGGCGATGGCGCGCGATCTGGGGCCGCGGGGCGTCCACGTCGCCTATCTGGTGATCGATGCGGTGATCGACCTCGAATGGACGCGGAAGCGCTGGCCGGAGCGACCGGACGACTTCTTCATCAAGCCGCAGGCGATTGCGGAGGAGGTCTGGCACGTCGCCCATCAGGACCGCAGTGCGTGGTCGTTCAACGTCGAGATCAGGCCGTTCGGCGAAGCCTGGTAGGCGCAGCGGTCAATTCATGAGAGCCAAAGGGGAATTCGATGTCGCTCAGGAAGCTCATGGTCTCCGTTGCAATGCTCGCGGCGCTTGCCGCGGCTCCGGCCCGCGCCCAAACCCCGGGCATTTCGGAATCGGAGATCAAGGTCGGGGCGACATTCCCGTTCAGCGGCCCGGCATCTCCGCTCAGCAATGTCGGCAAGGGTCTCGTCGCCTACGTCCACTCCGTCAACGATCGCGGCGGCGTCAACGGCCGCAGGATCAATCTCATCACCTATGATGATGCCTATACGCCACCCAAGGCGGTGGAGCAGACCCGGAAGCTGATCGAGAGCGACGAGGTGGCGTTCCTGTTCAGCCCGCTCGGGACGCCCGGGATCGGCGCGACCATCAAATACGTGACCGCGAAGAAGGTGCCGCATCTCTTCGTCGTCAGCGGCGCGACCAAGTTCACGAACTTCACCGAGTTTCCGCTGACCACCACGGGCTTGCCGAGCTACAACACCGAAGGAAAGATCTACGCCAAATACATCGCGCAGACGGCGCCCGCTGCGAAGATCGCGATCCTCTACCAGAACGATGACCTCGGCCGCGATTTCGTGGCCGCATTCAAGGAAGCCTTGAAGGCCGATTTCGACAAGAAGGTGGTGACATCTCCCTATGAAGTCACCGAGCCAACCATCGAGTCCCACGTCGTATCGCTGAAGGCGTCGGGCGCGCAGGCATTCCTGATCGCCGGCACCCCGAAATTCGCGGCGCAGGCGATCAAGAAGGCGAGCGAGATCGGCTGGATGCCGCTCACCATCGTCAACTACGTGTCGAGCTCGATCTCCGCGACCATCGTGCCGGCCGGAGTGGACAAGGCGGTGGGCGTCGTCGTGGCGACGATCGTCAAGGATCCGAATGACAAGAAGTGGGCCGACGATCCCGGCATCAAATGGTATCGCGCTCACTTCGAAAAATATCTTGCGGGGGCCGACATCGGCGACAGCAACTATATGTTCGGCACCCAGCAGGGCCAGATTCTGGAGCAGGTGCTGAAGCAGTGCGGCGACGATCTGTCGCGCGAGAACATCGTGAAGCAGGCGCGCAACCTCAAGGGGCTCGCGCTGCCGACCCTGATGCCGGGCATCACGATCAACACCGGCCCCGACAACAGCATGGCCTATACCCAGCTTCAGCTGCAGCGCTGGACTGGAAGCTCCTGGGAACAGTTCGGCGGCGTGCAGAGCGCCGGCGCGAACTGAGCTGTTGCATTGCCTGTGCGCCAGAGCACGATCCGGAAAAGCGCGAAGCGGTTTTCCGGAAGATCATGCTCAAACAACGAGCTGACGCGCCATGACCATTCAACCCAATCTCATCGCGCTTTAGTGGAGCCGTCGTGCGATCGGCTTTGCCAGCGCGCTGTGCCAGTCCCATTGCGACGACTGGTCGCTCGACCGCAGGCTTGCCAGAAACGCCGTGGTCTTCGGCTGCACCCGCGAGCCGTCGATCACCTCGAGCTGGCCGCACCGGTTGAGCGTGTGCAGCTTGCGCCCAGTCCATAGCGGTCCGGGCTTGAGCACGTGTCGAACTGCCTGCCGGTACGTCGCAGGCGACAGTTCGAGCACTTCCGCAAGTCCGAGCGCCGCGCCATAGCCGTTGCTGCAGTCCTGCACCGGCCGCCACAACTTTCCATTGACGGTCACGAAGTTGCCGGCCGGCCGCGTGGTGGCGCGATCCATCAGGATCGGGTTGGCCGCATGCGGCTGCCAGGGGCCGAGCAATTGCTCGGCGTGATAGATCGCAAGCGTGTCGGAATATCCGCCGCTGCCGTCACGCCAGGCCCCGAACATGTAGTGGCGGCCGTCATGCCGGGTGATGGTCACGTCGGCGAGCTCGAGCCCGGACAGCAGCGTCGAGTGGCGCTCCCACTTGTCCGGAAAGCGGATGCATTTGTAGAGCGGAACGTCCCGATGCGCGGTGCTTTCCGGGATCATCCAGAGCTCGCCATCGTTCTCGATCAGGAAAGGGTACGACAGGTGCCAAGGCTCTTCCAGCACCGGCATCACCTTGCCGACCGGTCCGTTGCCGTCGAACTCGATCGCGGAGATGATGCCCTTGCCGGTCCGGTGGTCAAGGTCTTCGAAGAACACGAAGGTCCTGCCCTGCCATTTCACCGGGAAGGGATCGGCATAGCAGCGGTTGCCAGGATCGGCGAGCACGTTCCAGGCAGGTCCCGACAGTTCGCCGGTGCGCCAGATATCCGTGGTCCCGGCGAAGCGCCAACCGACATGCCAGTGCGGCGCGTAGCAGCACAGACGATAGATCTCCTTGGCGATCGAGGTCGCCACGCCGCGCACCACAAAGGGTGCGGGATTTCGCGGCGCGCCGCCATTCGCTGGAGCCGGCAAGTGCGGTACCAGGCGCGGAGCTCCCGACAGGATCGGCGGCAGCATCGCCAGTGTGCGTGCCATCACCGTTTCGAGCCCGCCGCTCAGGCCGGCGGCGATTTCCGCGGAGGGATGGCCGCGGTCCAGCACCGCGCCGTCGCACTCATTGACGATTTCGATCACGGGCAGATCGCCGGCGAGAATGGCCGCCAATGCGGCACTTTCTCCCGCGTGTCCGTTGAACCGCGGACGGAGATACAGTCCGGCGGAACAATTCGGATCCCGCTCGGCGCTGGTGAAGTCGATCACCACGTCGGGGCGACCCGCGCGCGGCCGCTGCGGGATCGGCTTCACCCGGTCGGCGCCGCCGGCCTTGCCCTTGCGCAGGACGATGCGTTCGAGCTCGAACAGCATGTCGAGGCCGGCGGGTTGCGGTGCCGGCGTCGTGGTCCAGGCGATTTGAACGGGAATATCCTGATCGTTGACGCGCAGTGAATCACGGCACATCCAGAGCCGCGCCTGCTCTCGATCGCAGCGAAACTCGATAATCATGTCCAGCCCAACTTCCTAGTATGCGTCCACTCCCACGGCATTGCCGAGAATGCGGACGTATTCCTCGATCATGGCATCCAACGAATAGCGCGACTTCAGGCCCACGGCGCTTTGCCGCAGCTGGTCGCTCAACGAACGATCCGTCAGGACCTTCGACACGGCGGCCGAGAATTCGGCCTCGTCGGCAGCATCGACGAACACTGCCGCGGGCTGCCCCTGATAGGACAGCACTTCGCGCAGCACGGGGAGGTCGTTGACGACGCAGGGAATGCCGGCGCTCGCGGCTTCGACCGCGGCGAGGCCGAAGGTTTCGGCCTGCGTCGGAAAGACGAAGACGTCGAGGCAGGCCAGGAAATCGGCCATCTGGCGCGGTGGAATCTCGCCTATGAAGTGGAGCCGGTCCGAGACATCAAGCTCGTCCGCGAGAGCCCGGAGCCGCCCTTCGTCGGCGCCCTGGCCGGCTAGGGCAAGCTGCCAGGACGGATCGGCAGCGAGCAGGCGAATTGCCGCATCGAGCCGCTTGTGCGGATGCAGCCTTGCTGCACAGCCGAGCAAGGTGCGGTCGGCCGGCAGCTTGAATTGCTGCCGCGCGACATCTTTCGGCAGGCTGTGCGACTTGTCGTCGAAGCCATGCGGCACATGCTTCATGCGTGACCGGTAGGGAGCGGGATAGCGCGCGTATTCACGCTCCATGTCGCGCGAGTTCAGCGTGATGCACTGGAAGAAGCCGGTCGTGCCCATGATGATGTCGGCAGCGCGCACGGGCATGCTCATCGACAGCGCCGAAGATACCTGGTTGGCGATCACCGGGGCGCGGCTGACGAGCCGCGACACGCCGCCGCCGATCACATTGCCGAAGTGCTGGAATGTCAGCACGACGTCCGGATTGATGGTCCTGAGATGACCGGCGAGCATCCACAGCATGCGCAGCAGCGCCAGGGGATTTCCGGGCCGGGTTTGCGCGCAATAGAACGTGTTGGGCGGCTCGTCGAAGCAGTCGGATTTGCGGAAGAAGAACAGGTTGGCGACGTCATAGCCACGCGCGGTGAGGCCGGCGCCGAGCAGCCGCGAGATCTCCTGCGCGCCGGCGTTCTCGGCCTGGGTCTGCACCAGGACGACACGGAGCTTCGGCTTGCTCTCGTTCGGTCGACCGCCTGATGCGCTCGATGCCTCGCGCAATTCTGTGCTTGGCGTGTATTGGAGCACGGATTCCTCACCCGTCGAGGGCGTGGATTCGTCTCCCCCATTCGTGCGCGCGTAACTATCACGCGAAGCGTGCGCGTGCACCGAATAGCGCGTTTTGAGGTTACTGCTCATTTAGCAATCAGACATGTGTCAGCAATCGAGAGCCATGGTCCCACACAGGATACAGCCGGCTCGTTAACTAATTGGTTACGGCAGCGCAGAGATGGGTAACCGGCGATTAACCATAGATATCCACGTTGGTGCAGCACAGAGCAGTGCTGTCAGTTGAATTCGAGTCGGAGCCCATGAAGTTCGGTAGCCGCGCAGGCCCGAGACGTTCCGAAGTCATGGAACCCGCAGCGTCGTGGGAAACTGCCGACGCTCAGTCTTAGTCGTTACGGTCCGCAACGCGGACGGCGTAGGTGTTGCCTTTCGACGACGATGGATGCGACAGCACCAGAACGGACGGATCGACGCCGGTCCGCCGGCGGCACAGCACGTTGAGCGCGATGGTGGCGAGCACCAGCGAGGCCGTCGCCGAGATCGCGGCACCGAGCACGCCGAGCCAGGGGATCAGCACGACAAATCCCACCAGCCGCAATGCGACGTTGGCGGCGACCACCGGCACGTAATCGCGCTCATGCCCGGTCAGTTGCAGGACCGCGGCCGACGGACCGCCTGCCGCCTGGAACGCCGTCCCGATCGCGAGCACGATCAACACCCACTGCTGCGCGGCGAAATGCGGCCCGAACAGGCCGAGAAGGTGGGGCGCAGCGACCCAGACGATGACGAGCCCGCTGAGCACGCAGAGCGCGGTGACCTCGGCCATCAGCTTCAGCGTATGTTCGAGCTCGCGGTGATTCTTGCTGAAATACAGCGACGGCAGCCGGCGCGCGCCGAATGTGTAGAGCGCAGCCGACAGCATGGCGAAGATGTTCGCCAGGCGCGAGGCGGCGAAATAGACGCCAGCAGTCGCCGGATCCAGCATCCAGTAGACCAGGATGACGTCGAAATACTGGTTCGCCGCTTCGAGAATGGATGCGAGCCAGAACCGGAACGCACTGCGATTCCAACGCGAGCTCTCGAAGCGCGCCGTGACCGTGCGCAGGTTCGGCAGCACGCGCATGATCGACACGATCTGCACGATCAGCCCGATGGCCATCGCGACGGTCATCGCCGTGAACAGTTCGACGGGGCTGAGCTGCCGGTGACCGAACAGCGCCGCGATCAGGACCAGGACGACGGCAACCCGCCAGAAGAACTCGCGATTGCCTTCGCCCATCAGAATGCTGACCAGGGATCGCGCGATCTGGCTGCCGAGCATGAGCCCGGCATTGACGGCGGTGAACGCCGAGACCGAGAGGATCAGCAACCACCATTCGCCGCGAACGGTTGCCACCGCGGCGATCGCGGCGATCGAGATCAGCATCCCGATCGCCGAGTTCTTCAGGCTCGACAGCAGCACACCCTTGGTGAGCTCGGTCTGGCCGCGCACCTCATATTCATTGAGGAAGCGAACCAGCAGCAGCTCCTGGCCGACCAGTCCCGCGACCGAGGCGATCTGGGCGATCGAGAGCAAGGTTGCGAAGTCCCCGAACGCGTCGGGTGTCATCGTCCGCGCGGCCAGCGAGAACAAGGCGAACGCGAGCCCGCCGCTGCCGACCTTGAGCAGGATGGTCCCGGCAACGCCGCGCGTGACATCGCGCCGTAGCATTTGGAGCACAGAGGCAATCACCAGAGACGTCTCAATATCCTGTCAGGCCGCTGACCGTAGCAATCGGTGAGGTCAGGAGTGTTAATGTTCTCTTGCTAAAATTCCGTTCCTCTCGACGGCCCGCGTTCCAGGCAGTCCTGAACCGGGCCAATATGTCGCGCTGCTCCATTCTGGAACGTCGCTGTTCTTCGCCGTCCCCAAACGGCGCAGGTCGGATCGGGATCCGCAGCAGGTCCTGCCGCGCGCGCGGCGCGGATCGAAGCCGCGCTGGTGCGTCAACGGCACCCGTCGAAGCTCCACGGCCAGGCAATTGTCCCGCCAGCGCGCAGCGGAGCCTCCAAAGGGTCGGTTTCATGATCACTCTCGGTGCAAGCTATGTGCCGCGACCTCGTTGATCGCAATCCGGTCTTTTCGTTAACCTCAACAACAGAACGCATCATGCTCGACCGGTGGTGTGGCATGGCAGGCAAGGAAGTTGCAGTTCCATGGCCTATTAGCCGTCGGAGCGGACAAAGATGATTGCCGAGGAAGGCACCAACCAGCCGATCGCGGCCTGCGAGGCTGAAATGAACGAAACGGACGTTGCCATTGTTGGTGCCGGTTTGGCGGGCTCGCTGGCGCGGGCTGTCCTCTCGAGGGCCGGGTATCGGGTCGTCCTGATCGACAAGCGCTCGATCCCGCCGGACGAATTCCGTGTCGAGAAGGTCGCGGGACGGCAGATCGATATCTTCCGCCGCCTGGGCTTCCTGGGCGATGTCGAGGCCGTCGCCTCGTCCTATGACCGGGTGCTCAACATCAGGGGCGGCCGACTGGTCGATGTCGGTGTCGGGCGCTCCTACGGGGTTTCCTATGCCGACCTCGTCAACATGGCGCGCGGCCTGACGCCGGAGCCGTCCACCTTCCTGCTTGACCAGGTGACCGACGTCAGCTGTAGCGAGGATCGCCAGCAGCTGACGCTGGCCTCCGGAAAGCGCGTGGTCTCGCGGCTGGTCGTTCTGGCGACCGGCATGGCCGGCGTGCTTGGCTACAACCTCGGAATGCGCCGCCGAATGATTGCCGCGCGTCATTCCGTCACCTTCGGCTTCACCATCGCGCGGCCGGATAACGCGCCGTTCGGCTTCGATGCGCTGACCTGCTACGGCAAGGAGGCGGCCGACGGCGTCGACTATCTCAGCCTGTTTCCGATGTCGGGCGGGATGCGGGCGAACCTGTTCATGTTCCGCGATCCGACTGATCCGATCATGCGCGAGCTGCGCCGCGACACCGCGCGGACGCTGCTTCGCCTGATGCCGGGATTGCAGCGCTATCTCGGCGATTTCAAGATCCGCGGTTCGGTGCACAACTGGGTCATGGACCTGTCAGTGACCGAGGGGCATCTGCAGCCGGGCATCGTGCTGATCGGCGATGCCTTCCAGACCAACTGTCCGGCGGCCGGAACCGGCGTCAGCCGCCTGCTGGTCGATGTCGAGCGTCTCTGCAACGAATATGTGCCGCGCTGGCTCGAGACCGACGGCATGGGCACGGAAAAGATCGCGCAGTTCTATGCCGATCGGGACAAGCTCGCCGCCGACCGGCACTCGCTGCAGCTGGCGCGCTTTCGCGAGGCCTTGACCTCGAACACCGATGTGCGCTGGACCATGCAGCGGAAGCTGCACTTCCTGCGCCGCATGATCACCCATCGGGTGGACCGGATTCATCCGGGATGGGTGATGCGCGTGCGCAGCGCGCTGCATTAAAGCGTGATCCGGAAAAGTGCGAAGCGGTTTTCCGAAAGATCACGCTTAAACAAGAATCTAAAGCGCGATGACGACCAACATGATCGCATCGCGCTTTAGGGCGGCGCGCGCGTCTCTATTCAGAACCGAAATGCGTTAGCGCGTGCCGGTCGAGGTGCGGATCGGCCGGAGATCGGTCACGCGCTTGGCGGCCTGCTTGATCCAGGGCGCCTGCTTCAGGGCGAACAACGCCAGCGAGCCGGCCGCGCTGCCGGCCTGTGTCACACTCGACATCGGCGTCGGCTGGCCTCCGAGCTGCATCTTGTAGGGTTCGTCGCCGATGGTGAAATCCAGCACCCGGTCTCCGCGCTCAATGCAATCCTTGGCGACACGTTCGAAGGTCAGCGCGCCGATCGACTGGCTCTTGTATCGCTCGATGTCGAACGCCGTCATGACGACGAGGAGGCTGCCGCGGTGGACCAGTCCGAGGGCGGTGGCGATGACGTTGCCGTCCATTTTCATGGCATAGAGCCGCGTAAACGAGCCCATGCCGCGAAGCGCCACGCTCGAGTAGAATTCGAAATACTCCGGTCGCTGCAGCAGGTCGCCGTCACCGCGGGCCCGAAACCGCGGACCGCGAAACTTCCGCATGACGTCCATGGCCTCGCCGATTGAGGCGCTGTCGTCGCAGCATGTGAAGGTGACCGTGCCCTTCTTGTGGATCTGGCGCCACTTCTTGGCCAGCTCCTTTTGATAGGGCTTTCCCAACGCATTGATCTGCCATTGCTCGAACGGGGCGACCAGAACCGTCGCATAGGCGTTCGTATCCATCAGGCTGCGGTGAGGCGCTCCGAGCAAATTCTCGATCGGCATTCGGGCATCGAGCAGCTTGGGTATGCGGAGCAGGTCGAACGGCCGGACCAGCTTGCGGAGCGTCTCGCAGGCCTGCCGGTCCTGCAGCAGATCGGTGAATGTCTTGGTGGCGCAGACTGGAGACAGATAGTCCGACACGCGAAGGTCCGCGAACTCGATCGTGCGCATCGGCCCGCGCCGCACCCGCAGCAACGGCAGCACGGCTGCGAGCGCCTTGCTGGCGCGATGACGGACGACGACGACCAGCGGCTTCGCTGCCGCGGCGGGAGCTAGCTTGCGGTAGAGGCTGTCCAACCAAAGCGGATGCTGGAAGGCGGTCGCGTCCGAGCCTTCAAACAATGTCGCGTATTCTTCAGACAGGAAGTCGAATGCGTCGTCGATGCAGACATCGAACGCGTCATCATTCTTGTTCATGTGAAACCAGTAAACGGCACCTTAAAAAGCGCCGGTCAAGCCGGCGCACCGCCATCATAGCAAAGGCCGATGACCTCGGGCACCGGTAGAATATGATTTGTATTAATGCAGTGCCTCGACCTTTGCTTGTTGTTGCTGGTCGGGCGTCGCTGGCCTCGCGGAAGCATCAAGTGTGATGTCGCCGCCGCCGAGCCCGGCGGCCTGCATCGTTAACAATCCGTTTACGGTCCGTCCTGAATCAATCTGCCGCGGGATATCATGCGTCGTCTGGACCGGATATTGCAGTTGGGGGCGCGTAAGTCCTCGAGCCACTGGTGAAATGTTGAGTCACTGCCAAAAAGCGCGCGTTTCCTGCGCCATCCCGCCCTCGCATGCCGATCGCGAGCCGGCTCGGCGCCCCGATTCGGACATGGCTGCTTCGGCTGTCCCGATTTGCAACACTTCGCGCAGCGAACAACCGGTATCTGCGGCGGGTGTGCCAGCCGGATCTGCGACGCCGAACAGCATGCTGGAGCGTCGCACCAATCCCGTCGGCCGGGCTGCGACCGCCGGCGTTCCGCGGGCAACCGTCGGCGGGCTGCGTCTTGCCGTGCTCGATCGCGAGCAGACTGCGGACTTCATGATCGAGGCGGTGTATCCGAACCGGCGGATCGACCGCCCGCTGTACCTGACCTCGGCCAATGGCGAGGTGCTGTCGCGCTGCTCGACCGAGCCGATGACCGACCGCCTGTTCCGTGCCGCCGACCTGATCAATGCCGATGGCCAGCCGCTGGTCATGGTGTCGAAGCTGCGGTCGCCAAACCCGCTTCCCGAGCGCGTCGCGACCACGGATCTGTTCCACGACGTCGCGCGCAAGGCGGAAGAGCTCGGGCTGACCTTCTATCTGTTCGGGGCGAATGACGCCGAAAACAAATCGGCGATCGCCAATGTCCGCCGCGCCTATCCGGCCCTCAAGATCGTCGGCCATTCCCACGGCTATCTGCGCGGCGATGCGCTGCGGGCCAAGGTGGACGAAATCAACGCGCTGGCGCCGGACTTCCTCTGGGTCGCGCTCGGCGTGCCCTATGAACAGGCCTTCGTCGACGAGTTCATGCCGCGGCTTGGCAATGTCGGCGTCATCAAGACCTCGGGCGGATTGTTCAACTTCCTGTCCGGATCGCGACCCCGCGCGCCGAGATGGATGCAGATCGTCGGTCTCGAATGGGCCTGGCGTCTTTGGCTCGAGCCGCGCCGGCTGTTCTGGCGCTATCTGACCACAAATCCCCACGCTCTCTATCTTCTTTTCAACCGCACCCGGTCCTCGTCGACCAGGGACTGAAACACATACCGCGTGCATTCTGCGCTCCGGCCCGATCCACCCCCCAGCGCAAGCCCGTCCGATGAGCGGAGTGCAACCGACGGGCCGCGGCCTCGAAGCGCGGAACGAAACGGCCGGGCGTGGGTCTTTTGGCAATTCGACCACCGGCAGCGCTGGAAGGAAGACATCCTCTGCGCGATCACTCCACCGGTCCGCCAGGCCCTTTCGCTCGCGACGCATGCAGATCGCGCTGCGCGCCAGTCTTGTCTGAGCCCTGCCTTGCCTGACATGATCGGAGGAATAATAGTTCCTCCGCACGGGCAAACAAGGAACCGACGGCGTTGCCGGACATTGCAAGCAAAGACGAGTTCGATGTCACGCGTGCAGCCTTTGCCGCGACCATCGGCAACATGCTGGAGTTCTACGACTTCATCACCTACAGTTTCTTTGCGACCGAGATCGGGCACACGTTCTTTCCCGCGCAAAGTGAGTATGGCAGCCTGATGCTGTCGCTTGCGACCTTCGGCGCCGGTTTCCTGACGCGGCCGATCGGCGGCATCGTGCTCGGCGTCTTCTCCGACCGGGTCGGCCGACGGCCGGCGATGTTGCTGAGTTTCGCCTTGATGGGCGGAGCGATCCTGACCATCGCGCTGACGCCGTCCTATGCCGCGATCGGCATCGTGGCGCCGATCATCGTGATCCTGGCGCGGATGGTGCAGGGGTTCGCGCTCGGCGGCGAGGTCGGACCGACCACGGCCTATCTCATCGAGATCGCAGCGCCGAGGAATCGCGGCCTGGTGGTGGCATGGCAGCCCGCGAGCCAGGAGGTCGCGGCGACGATCGGCGCTCTTGTCGGTGTCATCCTGAGCAGCACGATGGCGCCCGACGCGCTGCAGGCTTACGGATGGCGGGTCGCATTCCTGCTCGGGGCGGTCTGCCTGCCGTTCGGCATCTGGATGCGCCGTACGCTGCCGGAAACGGTTCCCCACGGCGAGCGCGCCGGCGCTGATGTCGAGAGCTCGAACCATGTCGCGTTGGCGCGCCGGCACTTTCGCGTGATCGTGCTGGCGCTGATGATCCTCGCCAGCGGCACGATCTCGACCTACGTGACGCAGTACATGACGACCTACGCCAAGAACACGCTGCATGTGCCGCCGTCGCTGGCGTTCACCGTGTCGCTGGTGAGCAACGGACTTCAGATCATCGGTGCGGTGCTCGGCGGCTGGCTCGCGGACCGGCTGGGGCGCAAGCCGATCATGATCTGGCCGCAACTGGTCGTGCTGGTGCTGACCTATCCGGCCTTCCTGTGGATCGTCCGGGATCCCGGCGCGGGGTCGCTGCTGTTCGGCTTCGGCCTCCTATCGTTCATCGGATCGCTGCCGTTCACGGCGTTCTATGCCGCCTTCACCGAAGCGCTGCCGCAGAACATTCGCGGCGGCGTGTTCGCCACGATCTACGCGGTCGCGATCGCGACGTTCGGCGGTACCGCGCAGCTCGTGGTCACGTGGCTGCTGCACGTAACCGGCGATCCCTTGGCGCCGTCCTGGTATCTCTTGCTCGCGGCTGCGGTCGGCATCGTGGCGATGAGCCTGATGCCCGAGACCGCGCCGGTAAAGGTCGGCGACAAGTAATGCCGGGTTGATCTAGTCCATGTCGCGGAAGGCGTGGCCTTTGGCCTCGATCTCCTTCACGAGCTGCGCCGGCAGATTGGCCTGCCCGAAGCTGCCGTCGAAAACCCAGTCCTTGGCATCACCGAGATCAGGAAGGCCGGCGCCCTTGCGGACGTAGAGACCGACCGATGCCTTCTTCGGATTGATGTAGAGATCGTAGTCCATTGCGCGCCTCCTCTCCGTTGAAGTTCAACGGAAGTTCCAGCGGCAGCCGGAGCTTCCTGGAGTGAACGCCGACAAGGCTAGGCGGGTTTCTTCGCCTCCGGCGCCAGCACCACCGACGCTTCGCTCGTCAGCATCAGGAACGTGATGGTCTCCTGGAAATAGAGCTGGACCGCGGTCGCTGAGTGGCTGAGATAGCCGATCGACAGGTCCTGGCCGATCGAGAGCTGGAAATCGCCGCCGCGGGTGGTGAGCAGGACACCGCCCTCGATCGCGGGCGCCCAGATGATCTTGCCGTCGACCAGCCGCTGGATGTGCTGCAGCACCGGATAGCCGTCGTCGGTGGCGCCGCCGATCGCGGTATAGGGCTCGGTGCCGAGCAGCAGCGTGTAGGGGCCGTTGACGCCGGCGAGCCGCAACTGGCTCACCGCCTGCGCGACCACATTGGGGTAGTTCTTGACGCTCGCCGGCAGCGTCAGCACCGGGTTGCTGGTGCCCTGGCGGATGCCCTGGATGCCGGCGGCGGCGTAGCCGTCGAACACCGCGCGATCTTCGGCGAAGGCGATCTTGCGTGCCGCTTGCTTCAGCGGGTCCCAGTCGGAATCATTCGCGCCGCGCTCGACATCATCGATCGCCTGGCGTGACAGCTCGAAAGGCACGCGCAGCTCGACCAGCGCGCGGACCTCGCGCTGCGTCGCCTCGACCCCGTCGCCGGGCGTCGCAATCTTCTTGAGATGGCCGGTGCCGACCGCGGAGAAATCCGTCCCCTTCGGACCGTCGACGTCGACGACACGGCGCGCCGCCAGGTGGCGCTTCAACGTGCGCGAGGCTTCCTCTTCGATCTGGGCCCATGCCGCGTCGGAGATGGGGGCCAGTCCCCGATGAAGATTATTCATGTCCAGCGTCTCCTTTCAGTGAGCCGATGCCGAGCGAGCCGTCGGCCGGCGTTATTCTTGGTGCAGGCGCCTCGTCGGCCCCGGCGTCGTCCAGCGATGGTTCAGCGGCGGCAGGCGCGTCGACGGTGACATCCTCCAGGAAGGTCGCCGACGGGACGAAGTACAGCGTGCCGGTAACGGCACGGCTGAAGTCGAGCAGGCGGTCGTAATTGCCCGGCGGCTTGCCGACGAACATGTTCTCCAGCATCTGCTCGATCCGGTGCGGGGACTTGGCGTAGCCGATGAAATAGGTGCCGAACTCGCCCTCGCTGACATTGCCGAACGGCATGTTGTCGCGCACGATGTCGAGCTCCTCGCCGTTCTCGACGATCGTCGTCAGCGCATTGTGGGCATAGCTCGGCTTCACCGCATCGTCGAGCTCGATATCGGACAGCTTGGTGCGGCCGATGATCTTCTCCTGCATCTCGACCGGCAGTTCGTTCCACTTCTTCAGGTCGTGCAGGTATTTTTGCACGATCACATAGCTGCCGCCGGCGAACGCCGCGTCCTCGTCGCCGATGATGGTGGCGTCGGTGGCTGCCTGATCTTCGGGGTTCTCGGTGCCGTCGACAAAGCCGAGCAGGTCGCGCTCGTCGAAATATTTGAAGCCGTGCACCTCGTCCGACGTGGCGACGGCATCGCCGAGCCGTGACATGATTTGTGTCGCGAGCTCGAAGCACAGATCCATCGGCACGGCGCGGATGTGAAACAGCAAATCGCCGGGCGTTGCGACGGCGTGGTGGACGCCGTTGATCTCGCGGAACGGATGCAGACCTTTCGGCTTCGGCGCGCCGAACAACCGGTCCCATGCATCGGAGCCGATCCCCATGACGCAGGACAGCCGGCCCTCGAGATCGCGGAAGCCGACCGCGCGCACCAGCGCGGCCACATCGGCGCACAGCGACCGTACCACCGCATCATATTCCGGATCGGGCTTGATCGTGACCGCAAGGAAGATGGCCGCGCGCGTCAGCTTCGCAGCGACCGGTTGCGGAACGGCTGATGGCACGCAAGTCTCCTCAACTAGAACGGCACGTCACGGCGACGAAAGGCGGGCCGGACGCCCGATCGGCGTCCAGATACATGGCAGAGGAGCATGCCATCGGAACCTTTACAAGAGCCCGATTGCTAGGCTTCCGCGGATGGACCAACCGGCTTGCCGGACTTCTCTTCCTCGAGGGTCACTGCAATGGCGGCATTGGCCGAGAGCCGCACCTTGGAGCCTTCGACACCGGCGACGAAGCCGAGCTCGATATAGTGGTGATGACCCTTGTGGAAACCGTCGCTCTCGCTCTTCTTGAGCTTGATGCGGTTGCCTTCGACGCGATCGACGGTACCGACATGCACGCCATCGGCGCCGATGACCTCCATGTTGTCCTTGATGTTCTGCGTCATGGCGCTCTCCCTGGTTGAAGCTCAGTCTGCATATGATGCGCCCAGACGACGCGGCGATGACAGCGCGTCGTCGGCAATCCGGGCCTGCTTCACACCGGCTCGAATTCGTCGGCCGCCGCGTTCTCTGGCTTCCTGCCGTTGAAGGTGAGGCCGGCCTTGGTGGCGGAAAGCTTGACCTGCGAGCCGTCGCGCACGTCGCCGGCGAGGATCATCTCGGCGAGCGGATCCTGCACGCTGCGCTGGATCACCCGCTTCAGTGGGCGGGCACCATAGGCAGGATCCCAGCCTTTCTCCGCCAGCCAGTCGCGGGCCTTCGGGTCGAGTTCGAGGTCGATCTTGCGATCCTCCAGCAGCTTGCGCAGGCGCGCAAACTGGATCTCGACGATGCGGCCCATGTCGCTCTTCTGCAGCCGGTGGAACAGGATGATCTCGTCGATGCGGTTGAGGAATTCGGGGCGGAAATGCGCCCGCACCATGTTCATCACCTGCTCGCGCACCGCGCCGGTGCCCTGGCCTTCCGGCTGGTTGACGAGGTATTCGGCGCCGATATTCGAGGTCATGATGATCAGCGTGTTGCGGAAATCGACGGTGCGGCCCTGGCCGTCGGTCAGACGCCCGTCGTCAAGCACCTGCAGCAGCACATTGAAGACATCCGGATGCGCCTTCTCGATCTCGTCGAACAGCACCACCTGGTAGGGCCGCCGCCGCACGGCTTCGGTCAGGGCGCCACCCTCGTCGTAGCCGACATAGCCGGGCGGGGCGCCGATCAGCCGCGAGACCGAGTGTTTCTCCATGTATTCGGACATGTCGAGGCGGATCATCGCGGTCTCGTCGTCGAACAGATATTCGGCGAGCGCCTTTGCAAGCTCGGTCTTGCCGACGCCGGTTGGGCCTAAGAACATGAACGAGCCGATCGGCCGGTTCGGGTCCTGCAATCCGGCGCGCGCGCGGCGCACCGCGGTCGACACCGCACGCACCGCCTCGGCCTGGCCGACGACGCGCTTGCCGAGCATCTCCTCCATGCGCAGCAGCTTGTCCTTCTCGCCTTCCAGCATCTTATCGACCGGAACGCCGGTCCAGCGCGACACCACAGCCGCGATATTGTCCGCGGTCACGGTTTCGCTGGCGGACGAGGTCTCGCTGGCCTCGACCGCCGCGAGCTTCTTCTCAAGCTCGGGAATGCGGCCATAGGCCAGCTCGCCCGCCTTCTGGAATTCGCCCTTGCGCTGCGCGTTGGCGAGCTCGGTACGCAGCTGCTCGAGCTCACCCTTCATCTTCTGCGCATCGGAGAGCTTGCTCTTCTCCAAGCGCCATCGCGACGTCATGTCCGCCGATTTCTTCTCGAGGTCCACGAGATCCTTCTCGAGCGTCTGCAGCCGGCTCCTGGAGCCGAGATCGGTCTCCTTCTTGAGCGCCTCCTGCTCGATCTTGAGCCGGATGATCTCGCGGTCGAGCGAGTCGAGTTCCTCGGGCTTGGAATCGACCTGCATCTTCAGCCGTGCCGCGGCCTCGTCCATCAGGTCGATCGCCTTGTCGGGCAGGAAACGGTCGGTGATGTAGCGGTTCGACAGCGTGGCGGCGGCGACCAGCGCAGAGTCAGCAATGCGGACGCCGTGATGCTGCTCGTATTTGTCCTTGAGGCCGCGCAGGATCGAGATGGTGTCCTCGACCGTCGGCTCCGACACGAACACCGGCTGGAATCGCCGCGCCAGCGCCGGGTCCTTCTCGACATGCTTGCGATATTCGTCGAGCGTGGTGGCGCCGACGCAATGCAGCTCACCGCGCGCCAGCGCCGGCTTCAGCAGGTTCGAGGCGTCCATCGCGCCGTCACCCTTGCCGGCGCCGATCAGCGTGTGCATCTCGTCGATGAACAAGATGATGCCACCCTCGGCTGATGTCACCTCCTGCAGCACCGCCTTGAGCCGTTCCTCGAACTCGCCGCGGTACTTCGCGCCGGCGATCAGCGCGCCGAGGTCGAGCGCGAGCAGCGCCTTGTCCTGCAGGCTTTCCGGCACGTCGCCATTGACGATGCGCAGCGCAAGGCCCTCGACGATCGCGGTCTTGCCGACGCCGGGCTCGCCGATCAGGACGGGATTGTTCTTGGTGCGGCGCGACAGCACCTGGATGGTGCGGCGAATTTCCTCGTCGCGGCCGATCACCGGGTCGAGCTTGCCGTCGCGTGCCGCCTGGGTGAGGTCGCGGGCGTATTTCTTCAGCGCGTCATAGGCGTTCTCGGCGGACGCGCTGTCGGCGGTGCGGCCCTTGCGTAGCGCGTTGATCGCTGCATTCAGGTTCTGCGGATTGACGCCGCCCTTGGCGAGCAGCTTGCCGGCGTCGCTGTCCTTGTCGGCCGCAAGGGCCTGCAGCAGCCGTTCGACCGACACAAAACTGTCGCCGGCCTTGTCGGCGGCCTGTTCCGCCGCGGCGAAGCCGCGCGCGGTCTCCGGCGCCAGATAGATCTGTCCGGAGCCGGCGCCGCTGACCTTCGGCACCTTCGCCAGCGCGTCCTCGGTCGCCTTGAGGATCGCGCGCGAATTGCCGCCGGCCCGGTCGATCAGGCCGGCCGCGAGGCCTTCGGGGTCGTCGAGCAGGACTTTCAGGATGTGCAGCGTCGAGAACTGCTGATGCCCCTCGCGCGTCGCAAGCGATTGCGCCGACTGAATGAAGCCGCGGACCCGATCGGTATATTTTTCAATGTTCATCGTGGCACCTCAAGGCAGCACAAGCTCGTCGCGATCGGTATGCCATGCATTGCCGCCGGCGACAGATGGCGGAACGATGACATCCATCATGCGGCAGCTCAGTGCATGTGCGCCGGCGGAAAACCGCGCGCCCGACGCTGCCGCGGGTCGTATCGTGTGGTCGATTCAGAGGTGTGTCAATCGCCGAGCGCGCCGCCGGCACTCGTCCGGAGGCAGTGCTGGAGCGATCGCGGTGCTCTGCAAGGCGCGCAACCCGGCGAGCCCGGATCGTTACAATCGTGCGACAGCCAAGATCGGATTCGCGCTTTCGGAAACGATCACCTCGCTCGCCACGAAGTGTACCTGTTGATGCTGGTGAACATCGCGCGCGATGTTCCACTGAATCACGCGATGCTGCATCACCGCGTACTCTGAACCGTCGATGAATGGCAGCGCGCGTGCGTTTCCAATCGCGTCGATGCGTTTCAGGCTCGTGTAAGGTCAAGCAGCTAGCGATGAAGTATGTCGGTGCGTTGCCGATGCGCGGAACTTTTGTTCCGGCTGTTACGTTAACGGGCTCGTGCTCATCGAAGAGGCTCCCAATGACCACTCGTCTCCTTTCGACCGTGTCGTGTGCAGCGATTGCCACGGCGCTGTTCTATGTCTCCGCCGTGCCGGCAATCGCGCAGGACGCGGCATGTGCGCCGGTCTCCGCGGTCGACACCGCGCCGCCGCCGCTGCCGACCTACGATCAGCCGCCGGTTCCCGGGCCCGGCTACATGTGGTCGCCAGGCAATTGGTCGTGGGACGAGGATCGCGGCGATTACTACTGGGTCCCGGGCACCTGGGTGCAGCCGCCGCGGGTCGGACTGTTGTGGACCCCCGGTTATTGGGGCGCGTTCGGCGGCGGCTTCATTTTCCACCAGGGCTATTGGGGCGAGCGCGTCGGATTCTACGGTGGCATCAATTACGGCTTCGGCTACGGCGGTTCGGGCTACGAAGGCGGCCGCTGGGATCACGGCAACTTCTTCTACAATCGCACCGTGAACAATCTGCAGGGCGCGCAGATCACCAACGTCTACGAGAAGAACGTCACGATCAACCAGACCACCGTCAACAACGTCAGCTACAATGGTGGCCGCGGTGGCATTGAAGTGCGGCCGACGCCTGCCGAGCGCGCGGTCGCCAACGAACAGCATTTCGCGCCGACACCGTTGCAACGCAAGCAGGTCGAGACCGCGAGCCAGGATCCGAGCCTGTTCAAGCGCGCCAACAACGGCGTGCCCGCCGTCGCGGCGACGGCGCGTCCCGGCGAGTTGAAGGGACCGGGCGTGGTCCATGCGCGGCCGGCCGGCGAGGCGGTGCCCGCCACCGCTGCAAAGCCGGCAGCGGGGGAACCGGCACGGCCGGGGGCTGCAGCCGCCGCGCCGGCGGAGTCCCATGCGCTCCCGGTCCCGGGGAAGGAGATTCCTCCCGCCCAGCAGAACAAGCCCGCGGCCGAGGAGAGACGCGCAACCACTGCTCCGGAGACCAAGCTTGAGCCGCATCCGGCAGCGCCTGCGCCTGCCGGGTCTCATGCGCTTCCGGCACCTGAGAAGGGCGTCGCGGGGCATCCACCGGCCGAGGCGAACAAGCCTGCGGTCGAAGAGAAGCGCGCGGCGCCCGCCGCCGAGCCCAAGGTCGAGCCGCGTCCCGCAACGGAAGCTGCGCATCCCGCCGTGCAGGAGAAGCGACCCGAGGAAGTGCGCCGGGAAGAGCCGCGGCCCGAGCCGGCCGCGAAGCCCGTCGCGCGGCCGGAGCAGGCAGCAAGGCCCGAACCGCGGCCGGAGCCTGCGGCGCGGCCCGAGGCACATCCGCAGCAGGCGGCCCGGCCAGAGCCGCACGTCCAGGCCCCGCCCCATGTTCAGGCGCCGCCGCGTCCCGCGCCCGCAGGTCATCCTGCGGAGGAGAAGCGGCCGGAGCAACACTGAGCCATGATCGCGCTCCGCCGGCTCGTTCCGGCGGAGCGCGATATCTGTTTTGCCCGCGCGCAAGCAATCATCACTGGAGATCGGTCATGGCACAGAGTCACGGTGGCGACGGACAGCTCGACGACGGCAAGCCCCGCCTCAGCGAGGACGATATGCAGCGGGCCCTGCTCGGGCCGAGAGGCGTGCCGGGCAAGCCGGACACCGCCAAGATGACGCCGCAGCAGGAAAAGAACATGCCGAAATATCTGGATCCCGGGCATACCTCGTAGCGGCTGCGATCTGAGTACATGCCGCGTCGCCTGTTGCGGAGCGACGAGCGAGCGCACTTGCAAATCGCCCGCTTTTGCGCCCTCATGATCGCAGGTGCACTCACGGTGTTGCGGAGCTGGTTGTGAGAAATCCGTACGAGGTCCTTGGCGTTGCCCCGACGGCGTCTGCGGCCGACATCCAGAAAGCCTATCGCAAGCTGGCCAAGAAGCTGCACCCGGATCTCAATCCGGGCGACAAGGCTGCCGAGGACAAGTTCAAGGAAGTCGCCGCTGCGAACGATCTGCTCGGCGATGCCGACAAGCGCAGGCGCTTCGACGCCGGCGAGATCGACGAAAGCGGCGCCGAGCGGCCGCAGCACCGCTACTACCGGGATTTCGCCACCGCGGATGCGGGGCATCCTTATGCCGACAGCTCCGGCTATGCCGACTACATGGACCAGGACGACGCCTTCGCCGAGTTGCTCCGGCGCACCGAGCAGGCGCGCGCCAATCGGCGTGGCCACGACCTGCACTACAGCCTCGTGATCGACTTCGCCGAATCGATCGCCGGTGCGAGCAAGCGGCTGACATTGCCCGACGGCGGCACGCTCGATGTGACGATCCCGCCGGGCCTCATCGACGGCCAGGTCATCCGCCTGCGCGGCAAGGGCATGCCCGGCAGCGGCAAGGGTGGCCCCGGCGATGCGCTGATCGAAGTCGATGTCCGCCCCGATCCGCGCTTCACCCGCGACGGCGACGACATCTCGCTGGAATTGCCGATCTCGCTGTCGGAAGCCGTGCTCGGCGGCAAGGTCAACGTTCCGACGCCGACCGGCGCCGTGACCATGACGGTTCCAAAGGGCTCGAACACCGGCACGACCATGCGGTTGCGCGGCAAGGGCGCGCCCAAGGTCGGCGGCGGCCACGGCGATGAACTCGTCAAGCTCAAGGTGGTCCTGCCCAAGGGACCCGATCCCGCGCTCGAGGCGTTCGTATCGAACTGGGATCGCAAGGGCTTCAATCCGCGCGAGGACGGTGCACCATGAACAAGCAGCAATTCCTCATCGATGCGGGTCTCGAGGTGCAGACCCTGGAATTCTGGATCGAGCAGCAATGGCTGGTTCCGGAGCAGTCCGCTCACGACGTCAGCTTCTCCGACACCGATGTGGCGCGCGCGCATCTGATCAGGGACCTCAAGGGCGATTTCGGCGTCAACGACGAGGGCGTCGACGTCATCCTGCATCTGGTCGATCAGCTGCATGGCTTGCGCCGTGCGTTCGAAGAATTGCACAAGGATATCGCGTCATCGCCGCGCTAGTCCATGATCCGGAAAGTGCGAAGCGGCTTTCCGAAAAGATCATGCTCAAACAACAAGCTCGTCTGAGTCGAACGTCAGACCCGGGAGACGATCATGACGGACAAGCCGACGCCGCTGGCCCATGGCGAGATCGACGTTCTCATCCTGCAGGCATTGGTGCGCAAGCTGATCGCAAAGGGCGTGCTGACGCCGGACGACGTCCGCGCGATGCTGTTCGAGGCGGCGAAGAATCTGGACCTCGTCGGCAGCGAGCTGACCACGGAAGCCGCCAACATCATCGTGCAGGAAGATCTGGCGCCGGCGTTTCTTGGCGGTTGAGCCGTCAGGTCTGGCCGCTGCGGCTGGAGACCAGCCGGATCCTTGTGACCTGGCCGGCATTGCCGGCGAGATAGGCCTGTGCGTCGCGGACCAGCCGCTCCACCCCGGCCGCATCATAGCTCGGATGACGCGTGTTCAGATGCAGGTCGGTCTCGATCTGCATGACGTTCGTCGTCGCCTGCGCGTCGATCTCGATCGAGAACGACACCAGCGAAACGTGCGGGCTCTTGAACGCCATCTGTGATCTCCATTTGTCGTGTTATCGCGCGCAAGGCCTCGGCATCACCGCGTGCGCCGTGACCTCAGGCTGCGGAATCTTCCCTGGCGGCCGGCGCATGTTGCGTGCCCACGGCTGCGTGTCCCCGGTCGAGCTCCTCGATCATACCACGGGCGATCTCGCGCTCGCCCATGATCACGATGTCGGCCCCGAGCCCCTTCAGATGATCGACCTCGGCGTCGGAATGCGCCCGCGCGATGATCTGGATGCCGGCATTCGCTGCGCGTGCCTGCTCGACGATCTGTCCGGCCTCGAACGCCTCGGGAATGGCGATGACCAGCGACCGGGCGCCGGCCGGATTGGTTGCACGCAGCACGCTGGCGCGGGCGGCGTTGCCCATCAGGGCCTCGATGCCGCGCTGCTTGAGCTTTGCCACCATGTCGTCGGACGCCTCGACCGCGAGGAACGGCGCGTTGCGCTGGTGCAGGGCGTCGCCGACGATGCTGCCGACCCGGCCGTAGCCGACCAGGATGGTGTGGTCCTGCAAGTCCGTGACCGGGATCGGCTCCGCGGTTGCGGCCGTCGGCGAGGCGGTCTGCGGCATCTCGAGCCGGGCCGTCAGCCAATCGACCACCGCGAACACCAGCGGGTTGAGCATGATCGAAAAGATCGCGCCGGCCAGGATCAGGTCGCGGCCGGCCTTCGGCAGCAGGTTGAGCGCGACGCCGAGCTCGGCGAGGATGAAGGAGAATTCGCCGATCTGGGCGAGGCTCGCCGAGATCATCAGTGCGGTCGCCATCGGATGACGGAACAATACGACGATCAGCAGCGCGGCGAGCGACTTGCCGACCACGATGACGAACAGGGTCGCTGCGAACGGCCAGGGCTCGCGCACCACGCTGAGCGGATCGAACAGCATGCCGACCGAGACGAAGAACAGCACCGCGAAGGCGTCGCGCAGCGGCAGCGTCTCCTGCGCGGCGCGCTGGCTGAGCGGCGATTCCCGCAGCATCATCCCGGCGAAGAAGGCGCCGAGCGCCAGCGAAACCCCGAACAGCTTGGTCGCGCCGAACGCGATGCAGAGCGCGATCGCGAGCACGGTCAGGCGGAACAGCTCGCGCGAGCCGGTGTGCGCGATGTAATGCAGCACCCATGGGATCAGCCGGCGTCCGACCACAAGCATCAGCGCGATGAACACCGCGATCTTGACGAGAGTGAGCGCAACCACGCCGGGCAGCCCGAGGCCGAAGCGGGTGGCAAGCGGATCGGAGGCGAGCGCCACGCCTTCGCCGCTCTGGAAGCTCGCCACCGCCGGGAACAGCACCAGCGCCAGCACCATGGCGAGGTCTTCGACGATCAGCCAGCCGACCGCGATCTTGCCGCGTTCGGTGTCCATCAGGCGGCGCTCCTGCAGCGCGCGCAACAAGACGACGGTACTTGCGACTGACAATGCCAGTCCGAACACCAGGCCCGCGCCGACGGTCCAGCCCATCAGGAGCGCCAGGCCGAGCCCCAGCAGCGTGGCGACCGCAATCTGCGCGATCGCGCCAGGCACCGCGATCGCGCGTACCGACAGCAGGTCGTTCAGCGAGAAATGCAGGCCGACGCCGAACATCAGCAGGATGATACCGAGCTCGGCGAGCTCGGTGGCGAGCGCCTGATCGGCAACGAAGCCGGGTGTGAAGGGACCGACGGCGACGCCCGCGAGCAGGTAGCCGACCAGTGGCGGAACCCGAAAGCGCTGGGCGATGGTTCCGAAGACGAAGGCGAGGCCAAGGCCCGCGACGACGGTCGCGATCAGAGGTGTGTCATGCGGCATTTCGCCTTGTCGCACAGCATCCTCGGCGGTGCACCGCGACCATTTGAGGCGCGGCATTCCGCGCGGGAATCGTGATCTATTGCTCATCATGTGAGCATATGATCTCATGGCGGAATGGATCCGCGGCTTCCCGAGACCGATCTGGTCATCTTCGACTGCGACGGTGTGCTCGTCGACAGCGAGGCGTTGAGTTGCCGCTGCCTCGCCGAGGCGATGGTCCGGGCCGGCATCGAGATCAGCACGGAGCAGGTGCTAGAACTCTTCCTCGGGCGCAGCACCGCGGCCCTGGTCGACTATTGCCGGGGCGTGGGAAAGCCATTGCCCGCGACGTTCCTGCCTGAACTGGCGCTGGATGTGCGCGAGACCTTCCGCGCCCGGCTCAAGCCGATTGCCGGCATCGCGGCGGTGCTTGCGGAGTTGCGGCTGCCATATTGCGTTGCTTCGTCGAGCGATCTCGAGCGGGTCAAATTCTCGCTGGAGCTGACCGGCCTTGCGCCGAGCTTCGGGCAACGGCTCTACACCGCGCAAATGGTCAAGCAGGGCAAGCCGGCGCCGGATCTGTTCCTGCATGCGGCAAGCGCGATGGCAGCCGACCCGCGCCGCACGCTGGTGATCGAGGACAGCGTCAGCGGGGTGACGGCCGCGAAGGCCGCGGGCATGAAAGTGTGGGGATTTGTCGGCGGCGCCCACTACCGCTTGGCGGACGGCAGTGCTCTGCTGCGACAGGCGGGAGCGGATCGAATCTTCGCCGCGATGGCTGATTTCTGGATGGAAGGCTGACACGGCACGATGGTTGCGCCCGACAACGAAAAGTCCCGCCTCGACGATGCGGCGCGCGCCGGCTGGCTGTACTTCATCGCCGGGCACACCCAGGATGAAATTGCAAAAATGCTGCAGGTGTCGCGGGCTTCGGCGCAGCGCCTTGTGTCGCTCTGCCTGGCGGAGCGGCTGATCACGTTTCGTCTCGAACACCCCATTGCGGCCTGCATGGAGCTCGCCTCCCGTCTGAAGGCGCGGTTCGATCTGGTGCATTGCGACGTCGTGCCGACTGATCCAGCGGCGCCGCTGTCGAATGCCGGAATTGCCGAGCGCAGCGCCAATCTGCTGGAGATGACGCTGCGCTCGGAAACGCCGGTCATCGTCGCGCTCGGCACCGGCCGGGCGGTACGCGCGGCGGTCGAGCGCGTCTCGCCGATCGAGCGGCCCGATCACCAGATCGTCTCGCTGGTCGGCAACATCTCCGCCGACGGCTCGGCGAGCTTCTACGACACGGTGGGCCGGCTCGCCGACCGCACCGGTGCGCGTCACTACCCGATGCCGCTGCCGTTTTTGATGTCGAGCGAGGACGAGCGCAACCGCATGGTCCGCATCGATCCGATCGCGCGGGTGAGGGCGGTCGCCGCCAAGGCCGATCTGCGGCTGATCGGCATCGGCCAGATGGACCAGAAGGCCCAGGTTCATGTCGACGGCTTCGTCACCCGCGAGGAGCTGCTGGAGATGATGCGGCTCGGTGCGGTCGGCGAGGTGACCGGCTGGGCCTACGACGCCAAGGGCCGCCTGATCAAGGGCGGCACCAACAAGCGCCTGACCAGCATCCCGCCGCAGATCCCCGCGGTCTCGACCACGATCGCGGCCGCCGTCGGCGTCGCCAAGGTGCCGTCGATCAAGGCGGCATTGGCGGGACGGGTGATCAACGGCCTGATCACCGACGAGGCGACGGCGCGCGCCGTGCTGGATCGCTAAGAGGTAGATAATCGAATCGGGCCATGCACTGCACTTTACCTCGCCCCGCTTGCGGGGAGAGGTCCGGAATGCATCATCAGATGCATTCCGGGTGAGGGGGAGCCTCCACGCATTCCTCTGGCTCCGTATGCGCCGAGAGAGCCCCTCACCCCAACCCTCTCCCCGTAAGAACGGGGCGAGGGAGCGCGGTCCCGCTGCGGCGCAATTAGCCCTAGCTTCCTGGCGCTCAACGCCCCGTTCGCTTCCGCAACAACTCCATTGCAGCGTGCAATGGAACTCGCCATCGCGCGGGACGGCGCACCCGCGCGCTTGACAAATTTTAACGACGGGATGAACATACGCTCAACACGTGGGCATATGCTCAACGTGACATAAGGGAGGTTACCTTGAAAAACGTCCTTTGCGCCGTTGCGGGCGCGGCTGCGCTTTTGATCTCTGCCCCCTCGATCGCCCAGACCACGCTGACGGTGGCGACCGTCAACAACGGCGACATGATCCGCATGCAGGGGCTCACCAGCGAATTCACCGCGAAGAATCCGGACATCACTGTCAAATGGGTGACGCTCGAGGAGAACGTGCTGCGCCAGCGCGTGACGACCGACATCGCGACCAAGGGCGGTCAGTTCGACGTGCTGACCATCGGCACCTATGAGGTGCCGATCTGGGCCAAGAAGAGCTGGCTGGTGCCGCTCGACAAGCTCGGCGCCGATTACGACGTCAATGACCTCTTGCCCAAGATCCGCGACGCGGTCTCGGTCGACGGCAAGCTCTACGCCGCGCCGTTCTACGGCGAGAGCTCGATGGTGATGTACCGCACCGACCTGTTCGACAAGGCCGGCCTGAAGATGCCGGACAGCCCGACCTGGGATTTCGTGGTCGATGCGGCGAAGAAGCTGACCGACAAGTCGGCCGGCGTCTATGGCATCTGCCTGCGCGGCAAGGCCGGCTGGGGTGAGAACATGGCGTTCCTGACCGCGATGTCGAATTCGTTCGGCGCGCGCTGGTTCGACGAGAAGTGGGAGCCGCAGTTCAACTCGCCGGAATGGAAGAAGACGTTGACGACCTATGTCGACCTGATGAAGCAGGCCGGCCCTCCCGGTGCGTCTTCCAACGGCTTCAACGAGAACCTTGCTCTGTTCAACGCCGGCAAATGCGCGATGTGGATCGACGCCACGGTGGCGGCATCGTTCGTGACCAACCCGGCGCAATCCACGGTCGCCGGCAAGGTCGGCTTCGCGCTGGCGCCGAACACCGGCCTCGGCAAGAACGCCAACTGGCTGTGGGCATGGAGTCTCGCCATTCCCGCCGGCTCGAAGAAGGTCGATGCGGCGGAGAAGTTCATCGCCTGGGCGACCAGCAAGGATTACTCCAAGCTCGTCGCGTCGAAGGAAGGCTGGTCCAACGTGCCTCCGGGAACGCGGACCTCGCTGTATCAGAACCCCGAATATCTGAAGGCGGCGCCGTTCGCCAAGATGACCCTGGCCTCGATCGATGCGGCTGATCCGAGCCACCCGACCGTGAAGCCGGTGCCGTATGTCGGTGTGCAGTATGCGGCGATTCCGGAGTTCCAGGGCATCGGCACCGCGGTGGGCCAGCAATTCTCGGCCGCGCTCTCGGGCTCGAGCACCGTCGACGCAGCGCTCGCTGCGGCCCAATCCTCGACCGAGCGCGAAATGAAGCGGGCGGGCTACATCAAGTAGCGCAAACAGATAGCCTCGACGCGATCTGATCGGCGTCGCGGCCCTTCGACCAGCTCAAGACCTCCCGAGCTGGACCACTCGCGACCATCCTGTCCCGCAGCGGGATGGTCGCTCCTTTCCCTAAAGCATGATCCGGAAAAGTGCGAAGCGGTTTTCCGAAAAGATCATGCTCAAACAAAGAGCCAAAGCGCGATGACGATTCAACCAAATATCATCGCGCTTTAGAGAAGGAGGCGGGGATGGCGACCCAGCAGACCCAACTGCTCGCACGCACGCTGCTCACGCCGGCCGTGGCGCTGCTGTTCATCTGGATGATCGTGCCGCTGGCGCTCACGATCTACTTTGCGACGCTGCACTACAATCTGCTCGATCCCGGCTCCGAATCGTTCGTTGGCTTAGAGAACTTCCGCTACTTCCTCACCGATCCGGCCTTCCTCGCCTCGCTGCAGAATACCTTGGTGCTGGTCGGCTCGGTGCTCGCGATCACGATCATCCTCGGTGTGCCGCTGGCGCTGTTGCTCGACCAGCAGGTGGTCGGGCTCTCGATCGTCCGCCTGATGGTAATCGCGCCATTCTTCGTGATGCCGACGGTGAGCGCGCTGGTCTGGAAGAACCTGTTGATGCATCCGGTGTCAGGCCTGTTCGCCTGGATCGCGCATCTATTCGGTCTGCCGGCGATCGACTGGTTCAACGATGCGCCGCTGTTCGCGGTGATCCTGATCATCTCCTGGCAGTGGCTGCCGTTCGCGACCCTGATCCTGCTCACCGCGCTGCAATCGCTCGACGAGGAGCAGAAGGAGGCGGCCGAGATGGACGGCGCGAGCGCGATCTCGACCTTCATCTACATCACGCTGCCGCACCTGGCGCGCCCGATCACGGTGGTGATCCTGATCGAGACCATCTTCCTGCTCACGGTATTCGCAGAGATTTTCGTCACGACAGGCGGCGGGCCCGGCCTGCAGACCACCAACATCGCCTTCCTGATCTATTCGCAGGCGCTGATCCAGTACGACGTCGGCAGCGCCTCGGCGGGCGGCCTGGTCGCGGTGGTGCTCGCCAACATCGTCGCGTTCTTCCTCGTTCGCATCGTCGGCCGCAATCTGGAGGCGTAACGTCATGGCGCGGATGGTCACGACACGGCGCAAGGTGATCTCGACGGCAGCCGCCTGGCTGGTCGGCTTCCTGATCTTCTTCCCGATCCTGTGGATGGTGCTGGCGAGCTTCAAGACCGAACTCGAGGCGTTCGCGATTCCGCCATCGTTCCTGTTCTTCCACTGGACCACGGAGAACTACGTCACGGTGCAGGAGCGCAGCGATTATTTACACCATGCGCTCAACTCGATCATCATTGCAGGGGGATCGACCCTGATCGCGATGCTGATCGCGATCCCGGCGGCATGGTCGATGGCGTTCTCGCCGACCAAGCGCACCAAGGACGTGCTGCTCTGGATGCTGTCGACCAAGATGATGCCGCCGGTCGGCGTGCTGGTGCCGATCTACCTGATCTTCCGGACCGTCGGCCTGCTCGACACCCGGACCGGCCTGGTCTTCATCCTGTGCCTCGGCAATCTGCCGATCGTGATCTGGATGCTGTTCACCTATTTCAAGGAGATCCCGAAGGACATCCTGGAGGCGGCGCGGATGGACGGCGCCACGATCGGCCGCGAGCTGATCTACGTGCTGACGCCGATGGCGGTGCCGGGGCTCGCCTCGACCCTGCTGCTCAACCTGATCCTGGCGTGGAACGAGGCATTCTGGACGCTCAATCTGTCGACGCTGGAGGCCGCGCCGCTCACCGTGTTCATCGCATCCTATTCCAGCCCGGAAGGCTTGTTCTGGGCAAAATTGTCGGCGGCGTCGACGCTCGCGATCGCGCCCATTCTCGTGCTCGGCTGGTTCAGTCAGCGGCAGCTGGTTCGCGGCCTGACCTTCGGCGCGGTCAAGTAGCAGAAAGGCTTTTTCATGGGTCAGATTACGCTGCAGGGTGTGCAAAAATCGTTCGGGCCGGTCCACATCATCAAGGGCGCCGACCTCGATATCGCGGACGGCTCCTTCGTCGTGTTCGTCGGCCCATCCGGCTGCGGCAAGACCACGCTGCTGCGGCTGATCGCGGGGCTCGAGGACGTGACCGGCGGCGCCATCCTGATCGACGGCCGCAACGTGGTCGACGTGCCACCGGCCAAGCGCGGGCTGTCGATGGTGTTCCAGTCCTACGCGCTCTATCCGCATATGAGCGTGCGCGGCAACATCGCGTTCGGCCTGAAGATGGCCGGCATGGCCAAGGACGAGATCAACCGCAAGGTCGAGGCCGCCGCAGCGACCCTCAACCTGACGCCCTATCTCGACCGCAAGCCGCGCGAGCTCTCCGGCGGCCAGCGCCAGCGCGTTGCGATCGGGCGCGCCATCGTGCGCGAGCCGAAGGCGTTCCTGTTCGACGAGCCGCTGTCGAACCTCGATGCCGCGCTGCGGGTGCAGATGCGCCTCGAAGTGACGCGCCTGCAGAAGCAGCTCGGCACCACCGCGATCTACGTCACCCACGACCAGGTCGAGGCGATGACGATGGCCGACAAGATCGTGGTGCTGAACGGCGGCAAGATCGAGCAATACGGCTCGCCGCTCGAGCTCTACGAGAAGCCGGCAAACCTGTTCGTCGCCGGCTTCATCGGCTCGCCGAAGATGAACTTCGTCACCGGCGAGCTGGCAAAGCAGCAGGGCGCCGCCACCATCGGCGTGCGGCCCGAGCATTTGAAGGTCGAGCGCGACGGGCAGGGCGGCTGGCACGGCACGGTCGCCGTCGCCGAACATCTCGGCAGCGATACGTTCCTCTATGTCGATGCGGGGCCGCAGGGGATGCTGACCGCGCGCTATATCGGCGAGCTCGATTTGCATCCGGGCGACAAGGTGTCGCTGATCCCGGATCCGGCGCGCATCCATCGTTTCGACGACAGCGGCAAATCGATCCACGCGTAAGGAAGAAGAAAATGTATCTGGAAAAATTCAAGCTGGGCGGCAAGACCGCCATCATCACCGGCGCCGGGCAGGGCATCGGGCTCGCCTGCGCCGAGGCGCTGGCCGAAGCCGGCGCCAAGGTTGTCATCGGTGATCGCGACGCCAAGGCGGCCCACGACGCGCAGGCGGAGTTGAAGGCCAAGGGCTATGATGCGGATATCGCGCTGATGGACGTGACCGATTCCGGCCGCGTCTCGGCGGTCGCCGACGAGCTGGTGCGCAAGTACGGCAAGGTCGACATCCTGGTCAACAATGCCGGCATCGCCCGCAGCGAGACCCCGGCCGAGACCGTCACCGACGAGCATTGGCTCAACGTCATCGACGTCAATCTGAACGGCACCTTCTGGTGCTGCCGTGCCTTCGGCAATCACATGCTGAAGGCCAAGTCCGGCACCATCGTCAATGTCGGCTCGATGTCCGGCTTCATCGTCAACAAGCCGCAGGAACAGTGCTTCTACAACGCCTCCAAGGCCGCCGTGCACCATTTGACCAAATCGCTCGCGGCCGAATGGGCCGCGCGCGGGGTTCGCGTCAACGCGGTGGCGCCGACCTATATCGAGACGCCGCTGAATGCCTTCGTCAAGAACAGCCCCAGAATGTACGATGCCTGGATCGGCGGAACCCCGATGGCCCGGATGGGGCAGGTCGACGAGATCGCTTCCGTCGTCTTGTTCCTGGCCTCCGAGGCCGCGAGCCTGATGACCGGAAGCATCGTTCTGGTCGATGGCGGCTACACTTGCTGGTAAGCTCGCGCCGAAAATAACGGAGCGGCCATGCGGCAAGCCTATATCGGGGTGGACGTCGGGAGCACCAGCGCCCGGGCGGGGGTATTCGACGAGGCGGGCAAGCTGCTGGGTTCGGCCCGGCATCCGATCCGGGTCTGGCATGAGCCGGGCGATATCGTCGAGCAATCCTCCGACGACATCTGGGCGGCGTGCGTCGCGTCCGTGCGCCATGCGATGCGCGAGGCGGCGGTTGCGGCCGAGCAGGTCAAGGGCATCGGCTTCGATGCGACCTGCTCGCTGGTCGTGCTCAACAAGGCTGGCCGGCCGCTCACCGTCAGCCCGTCCGGCGATTCCGCGCGCAATGTCGTGGTCTGGATGGATCACCGCGCGATGGTTGAGACCGAATTCGTCAACGCGACCGGCGACCGGGTGCTGCGCTATGTCGGCGGCGCCATTTCGCCGGAGATGGAGATCCCGAAAATCCTCTGGCTGAAGCGGTATCTGCCGGCGACCTTCGAGGCCGCCGGGCATTTCTTCGATCTCGCCGACTATCTCTCGTTCCGCGCCACCGGCTCGCTGGCGCGCTCGACCTGCACGGTGACCTGCAAATGGACTTATGTTGCGGGCGAAGGCGGCTGGAGTGAGTCCTTCCTCAAGCGCGTCGGACTGGAGGCGCTCGCGGCCGATCGCTTTGGGCGCATCGGCACCGAGATCGTGCCGCCCGGTTCGCCGCTTGGCCGCGGACTGTCGGCGGATGCGGCGCGCGATCTCGGCCTGCTGCCGGGAACCGCGGTCGGCGCCTCGCTGATCGATGCCCATGCCGGCGGCGTCGGCGCGATCGGCGGCCGCGATGGCTCCGGCGCCGAGGTCGATGTCTGCCAGCGATTGGCCTACATCATGGGGACGTCGGCGTGCATCATGGCAACGACGGTCGATCCCTGCTTTGTGCCTGGCGTCTGGGGCCCGTATTTCGAAGGCATGGTGCCGGGCTTCTGGCTCAACGAAGGCGGGCAGTCGGCGGCCGGCGCCGCGATCGACCATCTGCTGAAGTCGCATCCGGCCCATGCTGAAGTCCAGGCCGCTGCGAAGCGCGACGGCGTCGATGTCATCGAGTATCTCGAGAAGCGCATCCTGACGCGCAGCGGCAATGCCGGTGCGGCTGCGCTGCTCGCGCGCAACGTTCATGTTCTGCCGGAATTCCTCGGCAATCGTTCGCCCTATGCCGATCCCGGCTCGCGCGCGGTGATCGCGGGGCTCGATCTCGACACCGATGTGTCGGCGTTGGAGCGGCTGTTCATCGCCGGCCTTTGCGGACTGGCCTATGGCCTCGCCGACGTCATCGAGGCGCTACAGGCCCATGGCGTCAGCGGCAAGACCATCGTGATCGGCGGCGGCGCCAGCCGCAGCCCGCTGGTGCGCCAGATCATGGCCGACACGACAGGCTATGCGGTGGCGCTGCCGCAGACGCAAGAACCCGTATTGCTGGGCGCCGCGATGCTGGGCGCCGTCGCCAGCGGCGCGCATCATTCGATCAATGCGGCGATGGCGGGCATGTCGGCGCTCGGGCGGCTGAGCGAGCCGACCGCGCCGGAGCTGGCTGATTTCCATCGCCGGAAGCGCGGCGTGCACAAGATGCTGCGGGCGCTCGATCGCGACAGCCGCGAGGCGATGAAGCGGGCGCCCGGCGAGGCGCCGGTTTAAGGTGTTGGCATGCTGCTGAGTTGCGGAGATGCGTTGATCGATTTCCTGCCGTCGCGGACGGCGGATGGGCGCGAGGCCCTGACACCGGCGGTCGGCGGCTCCTGCCTCAACATCGCGATCGGCAGCGCGCGGCTCGATGTGCCCACCGGCTTTGTCGGCGGCATCGCGACCGACACCTTCGGCAAGATGATCGCCGATCACGCCGCAGCTTCGGGCGTCGATCTCAGCCGCGCGACGCGCAGCGACGACCAGGCCACGCTGGCCTTTGCGCGCGTCACCGGCACCGAGACGGAGTACGCCTTCTATGACGCTGACACCGCAGCGCGGAACTGGACCTACCGGCGCGGCGCGATCGCGCTCAACGGGGTCACCTGCGTTCATATCGGCTCAACTACGTTGGTCCATGACAAGGGCGCGGCTGAGACGCTCGCCTTCATCGAGGATATCAGGGCGAACGTGACGATCGCGCTCGACCCGAATTGCCGGCCGAACCTGGTCAAGGACAGGGACGCCTATCGCGCACGCATGCTGGCGTTCTCCGGCAAGGCCGACATCGTGAAAATGTCCGACGTCGACTTCGCCTATCTGTTCGGCGACGAGGCCTATGCCAACAGGGCCGAGGCGCTGCTGTCGGGCGGTGCATCGCTCGTCGTCATCACGCGCGGCAATGACGGCGCCTCCGCCTGGCATCAAAAGGCCGGACCGATCGAGGTCAAGGCGCCGGTGGTGAACGTGGTGGATACGATCGGCGCCGGCGACAGCTTTCAGGCGGCGCTGCTGGCCGCATTGCATCGGCTGGACCGGATCGCGCGGCAGCGGCTCGCCGACATCTCTGCCGCCGAGCTCACGCGCGCGCTGGCCTTTGCCTGCAAATGCGCCGCCTTCACCTGCACCCGCGCGGGCGCTGATCCGCCGCGGAGCCAAGAGCTGCCTGCCGATTATTGGTAAGCCATGCGCCCGAGGTGATGGACTTGCCGCACCGGGCGCGGCACGATGCCGTCATCGAAGACCGATGCGAGCGCGTTCCCGAATGAGCGACGATCTGTGCCTGCTGTCAGCCACTGACCTTCGCGCGCGCATCGCCGCCAGGGACGTGTCTCCGGTCGAGGTCACGGCGGCTGTAATCGCCCGCGCCGAGCGGCTGCAGCCGGAACTGAACTGCTTCATCACGCTGTGCGGCGAGGAGGCGATGGCGCAGGCGAAGGCCGCGGAGCGGCAGCTGATGGCCGACGAGCCGCTCGGTCTGCTGCACGGCATCCCCTTCACCGTGAAGGATATCGTCAGCACCAAGGGCGTGCGCACGACCTTCGGCGCGGTGCCTTACAAGAACAATGTGCCCGACCACGATGCCGTGGCGGTGGCCCGGCTCCATGCGCAGGGCGGAATATTGCTCGGCAAGACCACGACGCCGGAGTTTGGCAGCAAGTGCCTGACCGACTCGCCGCTGTTCGGCCGCACCCGCAACGCGTGGAGTGCCGAGCGCTCCAGCGGCGGCTCCAGCGGCGGCGCCGCGGTGGCGGTCGCGAGCGGCATCGCGCCGCTGGCGGTTGCGACCGACGGTGGCGGCTCGACCCGGATTCCCGCGGCCTGCAACGGCGTGGTCGGGATCAAGCAGAGCAACGGCGTGATCCCGCACAGCCAGGTGCAGGACGCCTTCGGTAACCAGACCTATGTCACGCCGACCACGCGCACCGTGGCGGATACCGCGCTGATGATGCAGGCGATGGCCGGCGAGGATCCGTCCGATCCCTGGTCGATCGGTGTGCCGGTGCCCGACTATCTCGACCATGCCGCGCCGCGCGGCGATCTCAGGGGCAGGCGCGTGCTGTTCTGCCTGTCGCCGCCGGGCCGCCCGGTGACATCAGACGTCGCCGCTGCCTTCAAGGCGAGCCTCGACCGGCTGGCCAGCCTCGGCGCCGAGCTCGAGGAGTTCTCCGGCGATGGCTTTGACATCGAGCCAATCTGGCGCGCCATCAATCACACGGTCTGGCGCACCCGCTTCGACAAGCTCGCGGCCGATCATCCCGATGACCTCAGCCCGACCTTCCTGAAGCAGCTCGCGCGCGCCGCTGATGTGAGCGGCGTCGACTACCAGCAGGCGATGTTCGACCGCACCGCGCTATTCCGCCGCGTGCAGTCGCTGCTCGCGCGCGGCGACCTCCTGGCGATGCCGACCCTGACCCGCACGGCACTGCCGATCGATCAGGATCTGTTCGGCACCATCGAGATCGACGGCCGGAGCTTCGACAGCGTGCGGCCGCACTGGTTTCCCTGGACCATGCTGTTCAACATGACCGGGCATCCCGCGATCAGCATCCCCGCAGGTTTCGGCCGCGATGGCCTGCCGATCGGCCTGCATCTGGCCGGCCGCTTCCGGGCCGACGCGGAACTGTTGCGCGTCGCGGCGCTGTTCGAAGCGGCGAGCGATCTGCTCGGGCGCTGGCCGGCCTTGCCCTGACGGTCCGAACTGCGCGATGCTTGCATTCGGCTGCGAACTTGTTGAAACGTGACCGTGAACATCAGGGGTGATGAAGGTTGATTGAATCGGTTCGACCGCGGGCTCGGTCTACCTCTCCCCAGCGGGGAGAGGTCGATTTGCGCAGCAAATCGGGTGAGGGGGTGCTGCTCCAACGAGAGACCGCAACCCCTCACCCGGCGCTACGCGCCGACCTCTCCCAAGGGAGAGGTGAACCGCCGTTGCGGTACCGGCTTGGCACAGCCACACCCTGCACGTGTTGCTGGCGGGCATGAGCGTATTCTTTCTGCGGCGGATCCTGACCCTGCTGGCGACGCTGGTCGCGGCCTCGCTGATCATTTTCCTGGTGCTCGACGCGCTGCCCGGCAATGCCGCCCAGATGCTGATGGGCGCCGATGCCTCGCCCGATGCGGTGCGCGCGCTCACCGTCAAGCTCGGCCTCGATCAGCCGCTCACCATACGCTACCTGCTCTGGCTCAAGGGCATGGCGGTCGGCGACCTCGGCAACAGCTACGTCTATGGCACGCCGGTGGCCGGACTGATCGCGGAGCGGCTGGTGCTGACCATCCCGCTCGCGATCATGTCGATGCTGATCACCGTGGTGCTGGCGCTCGCCGCCGGCATCTACACTGCGGCAAATCACAACAAGCTCGGCGATGTCGGCGTGATGTCGCTGACCCAAATCGGCATCGCGCTGCCGAATTTCTGGTTCGCGATCCTCCTGATCCTGCTGTTCTCGGTGAAGCTGCAACTGTTGTCCGCCGGCGGCTTTGCCGGCTGGGATGACGGCATCTGGCCGGGAATCCGCTCGCTGTTGCTGCCGTCGATCTCGCTCGCGGTGGTGCAGGCCGCGATCCTCGCCCGCGTCACCCGCTCGGCCGTGCTGGAGGTGCTGCGCGAGGACTTTGTCCGCACCGCGCGCGCGAAAGGGCTCGGCAGGCGCGAGGTGCTGTGGCGCCATGTGCTGCGCAACGCCATGATCCCGGTGATGACCGTCATGGGCCTGCAATTCGCCAATCTGCTGGCCGGCACCATCGTGATCGAGAACGTGTTCTATCTGCCGGGCCTGGGACGGCTGATCTTCCAGTCGATCGCCAATCGCGACCTGATCGTGGTGCGCAATTGCGTGATGCTGCTGGCCGCGATGGTCGTGATCGTCAATTTCGTGGTCGATGTGCTCTATGCCTTCATCGACCCGCGCATCAAGGTCGCCAACCTGTGAGCACGCCGCTGACCGCAGCCGCCGGCACCGCGGCAATCGCACCGGGCGCGCGGCCTGTGACCGGCTTCTGGCGCCGCGCGCTGCGCCATCGCAGCTTCGTGCTCGGGGCGGTGCTCAGCCTGTTCGTGCTCGGCGCCGCGCTGCTGTCGCTGCTCTGGACGCCGTGGTCGGCTACCGACATCGATGTCGCGTCGAAACTGCAGCCGCCGACGGCGGCGCACTGGCTCGGCACCGACGTGCTCGGCCGCGACATCGTCTCGCTGCTGCTGGTCGGCGCGCGCTCCACCATCATGGTCGGCGTCATTGCGGTGGGGATCGGCCTGAGCTTCGGCGTTGGCCTCGGCCTGGTCGCCGCCGCGCGCAAGGGCTGGACCGAGGAGCTCATCATGCGGATGAGCGACTTCACTTTCGCTTTCCCAGCGGTGCTGTCGGCGATCATGCTCGCCGCGGTCGCCGGCCCCGGCATGGTGACGTCGATCACCGCGATCGGCATCTTCCAGATCCCGACCTTCGTCCGCGTCACCCGCGGCTCGGCCAATGCGATCTGGGCCCGTGAATTCGTGCTGGCCGCGCGCGCCGCGGGCAAGGGCTCATTCCGCATCACGATCGAGCATGTGCTGCCGAACATCCTCTCGATCCTGATCGTGCAGGCGACGATCCAGTTCGCGCTCGCGATCCTCGCCGAGGCCGCACTGTCCTATCTCGGGCTCGGCACCCAGCCGCCGCAGCCGTCCTGGGGGCGCATGCTCAACGATGCGCAGACCCTGCTGTTCCAGTCGCCGATGCTCGCGGTCTATCCGGGCGCCGCGATCGCGATCGCGGTGCTCGGGCTCAATCTGCTCGGCGACGGCCTGCGCGATCTGCTCGATCCCCGTCTGGCGCAGGAGCGGTGAGCATGGCCAAGGAAGACGCGCCGCTGATCGAAGTGAAGGACCTTGGCGTCAGGCTCAACACCAGCCGCGGCCCGGCGCAGGCGGTGCGCGGCGTCAGCTTTGCGCTTCGCCGCGGCGAGACGCTCGGCCTGGTCGGCGAATCCGGTTGCGGCAAGTCGGTCACGGCGCTGGCCCTGATGGGGCTGTTGCCGGACAGCGCCGTGATCAGCGGCAGCATTCGGCTCGAAGGCGCGGAGCTGGTCGGGCTGCCTGATGCGGCCTATTGCAGGCTGCGCGGCAACCGCATCAGCATGATCTTCCAGGAGCCGATGACCGCGCTCAATCCGATGCACACGATCGGGCACCAGGTCGCCGAGCCCTTGCTGCGCCACACCGGCGTCTCGGCGGCGCAGGCGCGGCAGGAGGCCATCGCCTTGCTCGATCGTGTCGGGCTGCCCGATGCGGCGAAGCGCGTCGATGCCTATCCGCACCAATTCTCAGGCGGCCAGCGCCAGCGCATCACGATCGCGATGGCGCTGGCCTGCCAGCCCGACGTCCTGATCGCCGACGAGCCGACCACCGCGCTCGACGTCACCATCCAGGGCCAGATCCTCGATCTGATCGCCGGCCTCGTGGCGGAGCGCGGCATGTCGATGATCCTGATCTCGCACGATCTCGGCGTGATCGCCGAGAATGTCGAGCGCATGATGGTGATGTATGGCGGCACCGTCGTCGAAAGCGGCGAGACCAATGCCGTGTTCACGCGGATGGGTCATCCCTACACCCAGGGCCTGTTCCGCGCCCGCCCGCGGCTCGGCGCGCGCAAGGGGACGCGGCTCAAGACCATCGCCGGCACGGTGCCGGAGCTGGCCGACCTGCCCGCGGGCTGCACCTTTGCCGATCGCTGCACGATCGCCGAGGCGCGCTGCCGCGCGGCGCTGCCGGTCGTGGTCGATGTCGGCGCCGCGCATGGCGTGCGTTGCATCAGGACCGACGTCTCGATGGCTGCTGGGAGCGTCGGCGCATGACGATGCCGGACCAGCCTTCACCCGGAACGCCGCTGCTCGCGGTGAAGGACCTCGCGCAGCGCTACACGCTGCCGCGCGATAGCCTGTTCAAGCCGGCGGCGCAGGTGCACGCGCTCAACGGCGTGACGGCGCAGGTCATGCCGGGCAGGAGCCTCGGCGTGGTCGGCGAATCCGGTTCGGGCAAATCGACCTTTGCGCGGCTGGTGATGGCGCTGGAGCGGCCGTCGGCGGGCACGGTCTCGCTGCTCGGCCGCGACCTCAACCGGATCCCGCCGGATGAATTGCGCCGCGCCCGCCGGGATTTCCAGATGGTGTTCCAGGATCCCTATGGTTCGCTCGATCCGCGGCAGACCATCGCGCGCATCGTCGCCGAGCCGCTGACCGCGCTCGGCCGCATCGATCGCGGGACCTTGCGCGACCGCGTCGCCACGGTGCTGCGGCAGGTGGGCCTGCGCGATGCCGACATGGACAAGTTTCCGCACGAATTCTCCGGTGGCCAGCGCCAGCGCATCGCGATCGCGCGCGCGCTGATCACCCAGCCGAAGCTGATCGTCGCCGACGAGCCGGTCTCGGCGCTCGACGTCTCGGTGCAGGCGCAGGTGCTCAATCTGATGCAGGACCTGCAGGACGAGTTCGGCCTGAGCTACATCCTGATCAGCCATGACCTCGCGGTGGTCGATCTCATCTGCGACGAGATCGCGGTGATGTATCTCGGGCGGATCGTCGAGCAGGGGCGGCCCGCCGATCTGTTCGCGCACTCTGCCCATCCCTATACGCGTGCGCTGCTCGATGCGGTTCCGCGGGCGCGCGCCGGGGGCGTCCGGCGGCGCCGCGGCGCGCAGCCGGTCGGCTCGCAGGCCTCGGCCGCGGTCGGATGCCCCTACGCGCCGCGCTGTCCGCTGGCCGACCAGCATTGTCGCGCGACCGCGCCTGCGCTACGCAATGTCGGAGACGCCCATCTGGCGGCCTGCCATCACACTGATGCCGTGATGGCGCTGCCGCCGGTGGTCGCCGAGGCCGGTTAGTCTTTTGTGAAGGGTTAGCCTAACGCTTGATGAGATTAGGTTGATCTGGAGCAGCAGTGGGAATTCACCTCTCCCCGCTGGGGAGAGGTGAACGAACCTTGCGAGTCTAACTGACTCGACCAAAACTCATCATGCTCTAGGCTGACAAGAGCATACGTCCGGGGAGCAGACCAATGTTGAGGAAATTGTGCGTCATCGCGGCGGCTGCCGCACTCGTTGCCGCGCCGCTGCCGAGCCTCGCGCAGGGCAAGAAGGACAGCGTCGTGATGGGCATGACGCTGGAGCCGCCGGGGCTGGATCCCACCAACGCGGCAGCGGCGGCGATTGCCGAAGTCACGCTCTATAACGTCTATGAGACCCTGACCAAGATCAACGAGGACGGCTCGGTGTCGCCGCTGCTCGCCGAGAGCTGGCAGGCCTCGCCCGATCTCAAGACCTATACTTTCAAGCTCCGCAAGGGCATCAAATTCCATAATGGCGAGCCGTTCGATTCCGCCGCGGTGAAGTTCTCGTTCGACCGCGCCGCGGCGCCGACCTCGACCAACAAGGACAAGAGCCTGTACCAGGCCTTCGCATCGGTGACGGCGCCTGATCCGGAGACCGTCGTCGTCGCATTGAAATATTCCGAGCCGAACCTGCCGTTCCTGCTCGGCCAGGCGACGGGCTCGATCGTCGAGCCGAAGAGCGCGCCGACCGATGCGACGCAGCCGGTCGGCACCGGCCCCTACACGCTCGGCAGCTGGGCCAAGGGTTCGTCGATCACGCTGGTGAAATGGCCTGACTATCGCAACGCCGCGGCGATCAAGCTCGCCAAGGTGACGATCCGTTTCATCGGCGATCCCGCAGCCCAGGTCGCGGCGCTGCTGTCGGGCGACGTCGACGCCTTTCCGCGGGTTGCGGCGGCGCGCAGCCTGGCGCAATTCAAGGCCGATCCGCGCTTCAATGTGCTGATCGGCGGCTCGCGAACAAAAACCATCGTCGGTATCAACGAGCGCAAGAAGCCGCTCGACGACGTCAGGGTTCGCCGCGCCATCCTGGCTGCGATCGATCGCAAGGCGATGATCGGCGGCGCGGTCGACGGCTTCGGCACGCCGATCGGCAGCTTCTATACGCCAGGCTCGCTCGGCTATGTCGATACCACCGGCATCAACCCCTACGATCCGGAGTTGGCCAGGAAGCTGTTGGCCGAGGCCGGCGTCAAGACGCCGCTCGAGCTCAGCCTCAGGCTGCCGCCACCGTCCTACGCTCGGCAGGGCGGCGAAATCCTCGCAGCCCAGCTCGCCAAGGTCGGCATTATTGCCAAGATCGAGAACGTGGAATGGGCGCAGTGGCTGTCCCAGGTCTTCACCGGGCCGCACAATTACGACCTCACCATCGTCGCGCATGTCGAGCCGTTCGACCTCGTGAAGCTCACCGAGCCGGATTACTATCTCGGCTACAAGTCCGAGGCGTTCAACGCGCTTTACCAGCAGATCATGGCGACGCCGGATCAGGCCGTCCGGGCCAAGCTGCTCGGCGACGCCCAGCGCATGCTGGCGACCGATGCCGTGGCCGGCTTCCTGTTCCAGCCGCAACTGATCACGATCGCCAGCAAGAAGCTGAAGGGCGTGTGGAAGGAAGCCCCGCAGTTCGAGAATGATTTCTCGGCCTGGTCCTGGGAGTAGGCGCGCGCCGGCGGAGATCGATGGCCTCAGCCGGCGCGGCTTCTCGCGCGATGGCGCCGCTTGACGCCTAGTCTCATTTTGCGTGCTGCGCTTGCGAAGGCGTCGGCGTCGAGCGATGCGCGCAGGCGCCGCAAGTCATCGATATCGCTCGGCTTGATGCCTGCCCGGCAGCATAGCGTTTCGCTGGCGCGAACGCGGCCTGTTCCGGCTTCGCATTGAGCGCATCGATTGTCTTTGTGAAGGACAGCGCTAACATGGAACCGTCCATCGATACCTGTCGTTGTCATTTTGATTATCTATTGCAGCGCAACCGGATCACGCGACGATGTGCGCTTGCTAGGGCGGCCAGGCCTCGAAGGGGAAGTAGCAAACACCATCCCTAATATTCCAACCAAGAAATACCGGGGGAAAATATGCATCTGAAAGGGCTTGCGGCATTCGCCGCAGCGGTCGGCGTTGGCCTGTTGTCCGGCGCGGCGATCGGACAGGAAGTCAAGCAGGAGAAACAGTCGGTCGCCGGCAACGCCAATGTCTCGCCGGTGACCCAGGAGCAGCTCAACGCAGCCGACAAGAACGCGAAAGACTTCCTGCTGACCAACGGCAATTACGCCCAGACCCGGTTTTATCCGGGCAAGCAGATCAGCCGCGACAATGTGAAGAACCTGCACGTCGCCTGGATCTTCCAGACCGACGTCAAGGAGTCGCTCGAGACGTCGCCGATCGTCGTCGACGGCGTGATGTATGTCACGACGTCGTTCAGCCATGTCTATGCGCTCGACGCCAAGACCGGCCAGCAGCTCTGGCACTATGCCCACAAGATGGGCCCGATCACGGTCTATTGCTGCGGTCCCAACAATCGCGGCGTCCAGGTGCTCGGCGACCGGGTCTATCTGGCAACGCTGGATTCCAAGCTGATGGCGCTCAATGCCAAGACCGGCGAGGTGGTGTGGACCACCAACATCGCCGATCCCGAGCTCGGCTACAGCGAGACGATGGCGCCGACCGTGGTCAAGGACAAGGTCCTGATCGGCACCAATGGCGGCGAATACGGCATCCGCGGCTTCGTGCGCGCCTATGACGCCAAGACCGGCAAGCAGCTCTGGAATTTCAATACCATTCCGGAGAACTCGGTCGGCGTCTGGGCGACCAAGGACGCCACCGGCCGCGACATGCATCGCAACATCCAGGCTGAGAAGGACATGCTCGCCAAGATCGGCGATCCCTATGCCAAGCTCGGCGGCGGTGTGTGGCAGAATCCGTCGGTCGATCTCGCGACCAACCGGATCTACTTCGTGGTCGGCAACCCGTCGCCCGACCTCGACGGCTCCAACCGGCCCGGCGACAACCTCTACACCAACTCGCTGGTGTCGCTCGATCTCGACACCGGCAAGTATGTCTGCCACTTCCAGTACATCGCCCATGACGTGTGGGACCTCGACGCGGTCAGCCCGACGGTGCTGGTCAATGTCAAGGACAAGGACGGCAAGACCATTCCCGGCGTCATCCATGCCGGCAAGACCGGGCACATCTATGTGCACGATCGCAAGGACTGTAGCCTGATCCGCTTCTCCGAGGCGATGGTGCCGCAGGAGAACATGTGGGTGCTGCCGACCAAGGAAGGCGCGCGCATGCTGCCCGGCGCCAATGGCGGCGTCGAATGGTCGCCGATCGCGACCGATCCGGGACAGGAGCTGGCCTACGCCATCAACCTGCACCAGCCGATGACCTACCATGTCGAGAGCTCGGCCTATCCGAACGGCAAGCTGTGGCTCGGCGGCGCCTTCAAGGTGATCCCGAGCGAGAAGCAGTCGGGTAACATCACGGCGGTGAACTACAACACCGGCAAGATCAAGTGGCAGGTCAAGACGCCGGAGCCGATGATCGGCGGCATCCTCGCCACGGCCGGCGGCCTGGTGTTCACCGGCGAAGGCAACGGCAAGTTCGCGGCGTACAACTCCTCGAACGGCAAGGAGCTGTGGAGCTTCCGCGCCGGCGCGGGCGTCAATGCGCCGCCGTCGAGCTACGTGATCGGCGGCAAGCAATATGTCGTGGTCGGCGCTGGCGGCAACACCCAGCTCGACTACAAGCGCGGCAACAACATCATCGCTTTCACGCTCGACTGAGCCGGGGCGGGATGCATAATCAACGTCTAAATATTGACGGCGAGGCGGGACCCGGTCGGTCCCGCCTCTCTTTGTTCGGATGAGCCCATGTTCGGTAAGCTAGTGATGTGCTGTGCCGTGCTGCTGCTGATGGCAGCCCAGGCGCGCGCGGAGACGATCGAGGACAAGGTCGCAGTCTGCGCCGGCTGCCACGGCGAGGCCGGCAAGCCGGTCGACAAGACCATTCCGACGATCTGGGGCCAGCAGGCCGGCTATCTCTATATCCAGCTGCGCGACTTCAAGCGCGGCGATCGCAAGAGCGAGATCATGCAGCCGATCGCGGCGCAATTCGAGCGCGACGACATGCTGGCGATCGCGGAATACCTCTCGCAGAAGCCGTGGCCCGACCTCGGCCAGCCGCGCGCGGCCAAGGACGTCGCGGCGAAGGCGCAAAGTGCCAGCGCATCGGTCGGCTGTCCGGCCTGCCATCTCGATCGCTTCCAGGGCGACGGCACGGTGCCGCGGCTCGCCGGAATGGGACGGGACTACCTCGCCAAGACCATCGCCGACTTCCGCACCCGCGCACGCGGCAACAATCCCGGCATGTCCGACCTGATGCTGGCAACCTCGCCCGACGACCTCGCGGCGCTGGTGGAGTATCTCGCGGGGCTGTAAGCGGTACGAAGGTCGCGCGGCGTTCCGGTTGCATCTCCCCGGCTTGCGGGCAGGCCAATAGCATATGGCAAAAAAACTTCGTCGTCCCGGACAAGCGCAGCGAAGCGGAGCGCAGATCCGGGACGCATAACCACAGGATTTGGTTTGGCGAAGACTCGTGGTCGTTTGCCCGCGCCGCAACCGCTCCCTGGGGTTGGGTCCCGGCTCCGTGCGCAAGCGCGCACTCGGCCGGGACGACACCGAGATTTTCATATGCGATTGCCTTGCTGCAAGCGGGAGAGGGGGCGCACTGCCTTCAGGATGCTGATATCCGGCCGCTTATGTCTCAACGCGGCGTCAGCTCCGCGCGCAGCGCCGACAGGATGGTGAGATCGGCGGCGTGCTTGCCGGCCTTGTCGGCCAGCGCGGCATCGGCGCCGTGAGCCAGCAGCGCTTTCGCGATCGCGGGATGATTGCCTTCGGCGGCGATCATCAGCGCCGTGCGTCCGCGCGCATCGCGCTCGTCGACCCTGGCGCCCGCGTCCAGGAGATACGAGACCACCTCGAGCGCCTGCGCTTCCGCCACGGCCTCGTCAGGCCCGGCGGCCCACATCAGCAGCGTCAGATCATTGGCGTAGCGGGCGTTGACGTCGATATCGAGCGCAAGCAACTGCTTGACGATGCCGAGCTGACCGCCGGCCGCCGCATAGACCACCGGCGGCTTGCCGGTGTCGTCGGCCTTGCGGCCGTCGGCGCCGTGTGCCAGCAGCATGCGCACCACCATGTCCCTGCCGGCATAGGCCGCCGCCGCGACCGGGGAGGCGCCGCTGCGCCCGGCGAGATTGACGTCGGCGCCGTGGTCGATCAGCCGCTGCACGATCGCGGCGTGGCCGCGCTCGGCGGCGAAGTAGAGCGCGGTCGAACCCGCGAGGTTGCGGGCATCGACCGGCGCGCCGCGCGCCAGCAGCAGGTCGACCATGTCGAGATGGCCGGAGCGGGCCGCGTGGCTCAGCGGCCTTGCGCCCAGTCGGTCCCGCGCGTCCACCGAGGCGCCGCCGTCGAGCAGTGTGGTGGCAAGGTTGATGCAGTCGGCATTGGCGGCAGCGAACAGCGCCAGCGAGATTTCGACCGCGCTGAGCTGGGCCTTGTCGGTCTCGTATTTGCGGGTCTGCTCGCGGCACCGGGCCGGATCGGCCGCAGCAAAGCCGGCGTGGATGTGGCCGACGACAAACAGCACGGCGAGGGCGATGCGGCGATACAAGACGTGTCCTCCGTATAGCCCTGCTGAGCGCAGCGCCATTGGGATCGAACGTCGCATGATCCTCGGTTGCTGCCAAGCCGCGCAGCGATGCCAAGCCGCGCAGCGATGTTGTGCCGCGCAGCGATGTTGTACTGCGCGGTGGTGCTCTGCCGCGCTAGCCGCTCTGCCCGGCGCTCGCATTCGCGACGGCGCGCGCGACATTGGCGATCACCTCGTTGCACTTGTCCATGGGCGCGCTGGCTCCGGTCAGGTAGACCGTCACCACGATCGGCTTGCGGCCGGGCGGCCAGAACACGCCGATGTCGTTGTAAGTACCGCGCTCGCCGGTGCCGGTCTTGTCGCCGACCCGCCAGTCGCGCGGCACGCCGGCGCGCAGCCTCGCGTCGCCGGTCTTGTTGGCGACCATCCAGTCCACCAGCTTCTGGCGCGAGGCGGCCTGCAGGACATCGCCGAGCACGACGCGCTGCAGATTCTTCAGCATCGCGACCGGGCTCGTGGTGTCGCGCGGATCGCCGGGTACGGCCTCGTTCAGTTCCACCTCCCAGCGGTCGAGCCGGCTGACATTGTCGCCAATGGTGCGGAAGAAGCTGGTCAAGCCGGCAGGCCCGCCGATCTCGCGCAGCAGCAGGTTGGCCGCGGTATTGTCGCTGAGCGTGATCGCAGCCTCGCAGAGTTCGGCCAGCGTCATGCCCGACCCGACGTGTTGCTTGGCGACGGGCGCGTAGGCCAAGATATCCTTGGCCTCGACCTGCATCCGTTGATCAAGGCTGGATTCGCCGCGATCGACCCGGTGCAGCACGGCGGCCGACAGCATCGCCTTGAAGGTGCTGCACATCGGGAACCGCTCGTCACCGCGCCGGTTCGCGCGCAATCCCGTCTCCATGTCGAGCGCGGCGACGCCGAGCCGGCCGCTGGTCGCCAGCTCGATGCGTGCAAACTCCTCCTGCAGCCGTTGCGCCGGCGCGCCCGGTGCCGCCGCTGCACTCTGTCCCGCCGCTGCACTTTGCCGCAGCAGGGTCCAGGAGGCCGCAAGGCCCAGTGCGCGCAATCCCAATGTCCGTCTCGTCAGCATGTCCCGTCTCCGTTGGCGGCGCGAACCTGCCGAACGGCGTGACGGCGCACAAACGATCATTTATACAACGAGGCATGAGAAAAACTTGGTCATGACGCCATGCGCCGGCACCTCCCACTGAACGCTTTGCGCGCCTTCGAGGCCTCGGCGCGGCTGTTGAGCTTCACCCGCGCGGGGATGGAGCTGCGCGTGACGCAGACCGCGATCAGCCATCAGGTCAAGCAGTTGGAGGATCTGCTCGGCGCGAGCCTGTTCCGCCGCCTGCCGCGCGGGCTGGTGCTCACCGACGAGGGGCTGGCGCTGCTGCCGGTGCTGTCGGACACGTTCGACCGGATCGGCGCTGCGATCGACCGCATCGAGGCCAAGGGCACGCGCGAGGTCGTCACCGTCGGCTGCGTCACGACGTTCGCGACCGGATGGCTGCTGCAACGGATCGACCGCTTCAAGCGCGCACATCCCTATATCGACCTGCGCCTGCTCACCAACAACAACCGCGTCGACATCGCGGGCGACGGGCTCGATCTCGCGCTGCGCTTCGGCGACGGCTCGTGGCACGGCACCGAGGCGATCCACCTGCTGTCGGCGCCGCTGTCGCCGGTATGCTGTCCCGATGCGGCGGCGCGGCTGCGCAAGCCGTCGGATCTCGCGCAGGAATTTTTGCTGCGCTCCTACCGCGCCGAGGAATGGCCGTTGTGGTTTGCAGTCGCCGGTGCGCCGTGCCCGAAGATCCAGGGGCCGATCTTCGACAGCTCGGTCGGCATGGCCGAGGCCGCCGCGCGCGGCGTCGGCGTCGGGCTGGTGCCGATCGCGATGTTTGAAAACGAGCTGGCGTCCGGCCGGCTCAAGCGGCCGTTCGCGGCCGAGGTCCCGGCAGGGTCGTACTGGCTGACCTGGCTGAAGTCGCGCGTGGTGACGCCCGGCATGCGCGCCTTCCGCGACTGGCTGCTCGATACGCTGCGAGCGGAAGTGGATGAGAGCGAGAACGGTGCATCGGCTCCGCGGCCAAAGGCGAGGGGCAAGGCAAAGCGCAAGCCGGTAAAGCCCGCATCGAAGAAGCGCCGTCGCTAGCGGACGAGGCGCAAGCTGCCCGGGCCAGCGGTGCTGATACAATTTTCGGAATATTAGAAATCTATCCCTGATTTGCCCGACGTGTCAAGCCGCCCGGTCGGACGCCGGCAGCGGCCACTCCTTTGCATGGGGTTGTTTTCGATATTTTTGTCCCGCGCAAGCCGAGCAAGTCGAAGCCGCCTGACGCCTAAGCCAGATGGCACGCCACAAAGTGCCCATTGCTGCCTTCGCGCAATTCCGGCGCCTCCTGGCGGCAGCGCTCTTCGGCGATCGGGCAGCGGGTGTGGAAGTGGCAGCCCTTCGGCGGGTTCATCGGGCTCGGCACGTCGCCCTTCAGGCGGATGCGGTCGCGCTTCGCCTTGGGATCGGCCACCGGCACCGCCGAGAGCAGCGCCTTGGTATAGGGATGCTGCGGGTTGCGGTAGAGGTCGCTGGCCTTGGCGAGCTCGACGATGCGGCCGAGATACATCACCGCGACGCGGTCCGAGATGTGCTCGACGACGGAGAGATCGTGGGCCACGAACAGATAGGTCAGGTTCAGCTCGGCCTGCAGGTCCTCGAGCAGGTTGATGACCTGGGCCTGGATCGAGACGTCGAGCGCCGAGACCGGCTCGTCGCACACGATCAGCTTCGGCTCCAGGGTCAGCGCGCGGGCGATCGCGATGCGCTGGCGCTGGCCGCCGGAGAATTCATGCGGGTAGCGCTGCATGTGCTCGGCCTTCAGTCCGACCTTGACCAGGAGGCTTGCGACGCGGTCCTCGCGTTCGCTGGCTGACGTGACGAGGTTATGGATGATGAAGGGCTCGCCGAGGATCGCGCCGACGGTCATGCGCGGATTGAGCGAGGCGAACGGGTCCTGGAATACGAGCTGCATGTTGCGCCGCATGGCGCGCAGGTCGCCGCCGCCCAAACCCGTCACGCTCTGGCCGTCGAACACGATCTCGCCCGAGGTCGGCTCGATCAGCCGCAGCACGCAGCGGCCGGTGGTCGACTTGCCGCAGCCGGATTCGCCGACCAGTCCCAGCGTCTCGCCGCGGTCGACAGCAAACGACACGCCGTCGACCGCATAGACCTGGCCGACCTCGCGCGACAGCAGGCCGCCGAGCACCGGAAAGTGCTTCTTCAGATTGGATACGCGCAGCAGCGGTTCGCTCATGACGCGTCTCCGAGGTGGCAGGCCATGCGATGGCCGGGCGCGATCTCGCGCAGGCGCGGCTCCTGTTCGGTGCAGATGCTCATGGCGTGCTTGCAGCGGGGCGCAAACCGGCAGCCGGGCGGCGGGTTGATCAGGATCGGCACCGAGCCGCCGATCGCCTCCAGCCGCGTCTTGTGCTCGGCGTCGAGGTCGATGCGCGGGATCGAGCGGATCAGGCCCTGGGTGTAGGGGTGACGCGGATCGCCGAACAGCTCCTCGACCGGCGCTTCCTCAACCACCTTGCCGGCATACATCACGACGACGCGCTGCGCGGTCTCCGCGACCACGCCCATGGCGTGGGTGATCAGCATCACCGCCATGCCGAAGCGCTCCTTCATGTCCTGCAGCAGGTCGAGGATCTGCGCCTGGATGGTGACGTCGAGCGCGGTGGTCGGTTCGTCGGCAATGACGAGCTTGGGCCGGCAGGCCAGCGCCATCGCGATCATCACGCGCTGGCGCATGCCGCCGGAGAACTGGTGCGGATAGTGATGCACGCGGCCCGCGGCATTGGGGATCTGCACCAGCTTCAGCATCTCGATGGTGCGCTCGAGCGCCTGCTTCCTGGTCACCGCCTCATGGCGGCGCAGGCTCTCGGCGATCTGCTCGCCGATCGTCAGCACCGGATTGAGCGAGGTCATCGGCTCCTGGAAGATGAAGCCGATCTCCTTGGCCCTGATGTCGTCGAGCTCGTGGCTGGTCAGCGGCACCAGGTCGCGGCCCTCGAACATGATCTCGCCTTCGACGATCTTGCCCGGCGGCATCGCGATCAGTTTCAGGATCGACATCGCGGTGACGGTCTTGCCGCAGCCGGATTCGCCGACCACGCAGAGCGTTTCGCCACGGTTGATCGAGATGTCGACGCCGTCGACCGCCTGCAACACGCCGGCGTCGGTGTTGAAATGGGTTTTCAGGCCCTTGATGTCGAGCAGCGCCATCAGATCACCTTGCGGGCGTCGAGCGCATCGCGCAGCCCGTCACCGATGAAGTTGATGGCGACCACCGCGATGAAGATCGCGCCGCCCGGAAACAGCGCCCAATGCGGGCCGATGTCGAGAAAATCCTTGGCGTCATAGAGGATGCGGCCCCAGGTCGGAGTGTCAGGCGGAAAGCCGAGGCCGAGAAACGACAGCGTCGATTCGGCAATGATCGCGGCGGCGACGTCGATCGTGCCGGCGATGATCACGGGTCCGAGCGCATTTGGCAGGATGTGGCGCACCACCTGGCGCACCGGGCTTGCGCCGAGTGCACGCGCGGCCTCGACGAACTCCTTCTCGCGCAGCGAGAGAAACTGGGCACGCACCAGGCGGGCGACCGGCATCCAGCGCAAGCCGCCGATCACAAGCACGATCAGGATGAAGATGCCGCCCTCCGGGCCGAACATCGCCTTGAGCCCGTCGCGGAACAAATAGATCAGCATCAGGAGCAGCGGCAGCTGCGGCAGCGACAGGAACAGGTCGGTCAGCCACATCAGCGCATAGCCGAGCGCGCCGCGCGACATGCCGGCGAGCGCGCCGATCAGCGTGCCGACGAACACCGAGACCAGCATCGCGGCGAGGCCGACCGCGAGCGAGATGCGTCCGCCATAGATCATGCGGGCGAGCAGGTCCTGGCCGAGATCGTCGGTGCCGAACGGATGCGCCAGCGAGGGCCCTTGCAGGCCCGCCACCACGTCGATGTCGCTGATCGAGACGCGCCAGACGAACGGACCGACCACCACGGCCGCGATCAGCAGCAGCAGCAGCGCGGCGCTGATCACGGCCGGCCTGTGCCGGCGGTAGCGCCGCCAGGTTTCGCGCCAGGGCGAATAGCCGCGCCGTTCAGCGGAAGGAGATGCGAGGGTCAAGCCAGCCATAGAGGACATCTGCGATCAGGTTGAACAGCACCACGAGACACGCGAAGACGAAGGTCACGGCCATCACGACCGGCGTATCGTTGGCGAGGATGGATGAAATCAGCAATGAGCCGATGCCGGGAATCCGGAAGATCTGCTCGGTGACGATGGCGCCACCGAACACCGCGGGCATCTGCAGCGCGATCAGCGTGACGACCGGGATCATCGCGTTGCGCATCACATGCTTGACGATCACCTTGGCCTGCCCGAGGCCCTTGGCGCGCGCCGTGGTGACATAGTCGAGCCGGATCACGTCGAGCATCGCCGAGCGCACGAAGCGGGTCATCGAGGCCGCCTGGAACAGGCCGAGCACCATCACCGGCATGATGGCCTGCCGGATCATCTCCAGCACCCAGGGGATGCCGCTCCCCGGCACGCTGGTGTAGACGAAGGGCAGCCAGTCCAGCTTCACCGAGAACACCAGGATGAACAGGATGCCGGTAAAGAAGGTGGGCAGCGAGAAGCCGATGAAGGCGAAGGTGTTGGCGAGCTGGTCGAACAGCGAATAGGGCCGCGTGGCGGCATAGACGCCGACCGGGATCGCGATCAGGAGCGCCAGCAGCTGCGACGAGCCGACCACGTAAAGCGTGGTCGGCAGCCGCTGCAGGATCAGCGTGTCGACATCGACCCTGCTGACGAACGAGAAGCCCCAATCGCCGTGGGCCATTGCCACGATCCAGTGCAGGTAGCGCAGATAGATCGGGTCATCGAGGCCGAACTTGGCACGCAGCGCGGCCTGCACCTCGGGCGGCACGTTCGGATTGGTCGCGAGCTCGCTGAATGGATCGCCCGGCGCGAGCGCCAGCACGACGAACAGGACGACCGAAATCCCGAGCAGGCTCGGGATCGCGATCATCAGGCGGCGCAGGATGTATTGACTCATGAACGGATCATCTGACTTACGCTTGCACCTTGAGCAGGTTGATTTCGCTGTCCAGTCGATAGGCGAGCTTTACCTCGCCCCGCGCGGGGAGAGGTCGGAATTCAAGCCAACGGGTCGGCGCGAAGCGCCGCCCGATGACAGGCTCCGCTTGAATTCCGGGTGAGGGGACTCTCCGCGAACTCACCTCTCAACGCAGTTGCGAATAAAGCCCCTCACTCCAGCCCTCTCCCCCCAAGAACGGGGAGAGGGAGGAGCACATCTCGAGCCCCCAGCGGCTCAGCTTTCACGATACCAGTCTTGCAGATTGTCGGTCTGGTTGGCCCAGCCCGAGAGCGCGGGCCGCAGCGTGTTGGAGGAGGCTTCGACCGCGAGCCGATGCATCACGGGGATCATCACATTGTCCTGCCACATCAGGTCATTGCCCTTGATGTAGAGGTCGGCCCGCTTGATCGGATCGGTCTCGGTATCGGCCGCATCGATCGCGGCATCGAATTCCTTGTTGGCCCAGCGCGGGAAGTTCGGCCCCTGCCACTTGTTCTCCTTGGTGGCGACGTTGCGCGAATGATAGCGGCGCATGTGCAAGGCGGGATCGGGCTGCGTCATCGGGATCTGGAACATCTCGATGTCGGCGTAGAAATGGGCGTAGGTGTCGGGATTGGCGACGTCGGAGGAGAAGAACACCGAGGCCACCACCGATTTCAGCTCGACGTCGATGCCGGCCTTCTGGCAGGCCTGCTTGACGATCGCCTGGGTCTTCTGCCGCGGACCGTTGATCGAGGTTTGGTACAACAGCTTGAGTTTCTTGCCGTCCTTCTCGCGGATGCCGTCGGAGCCTGCCTTCCAGCCGGCCTGATCGAGCAGCGCGGCTGCCTTCTCGATCGAGAACTCCCATTTGGTGTTCTTGGAGACGAACTCCTCGGGGCCGTTGAGATAATTCGCCGTGGCGCGGCCGGCACGGCCGTAGATCGCCTTCTTGATGGATTCGCGGTCGACCAGGAGCGCCAGCGCCTGGCGCACGCGCGGGTCGGAGAGGATCGGATGCTTGGTCTTGATCGACGAGCGCTCGCCGTCGATTTCGGTGTTCGGATCGGTGAAGTTGATCGCAATGAACTCGATGTCGCCGCCGACCGCGAACAGCGCCTTGCCCTTGCCGCCCTTTTCCAGGCGCTGCAGAACCTCGTCTTCGACCTGGATGTTCCAGGCGAAATCATATTCGCCGGTCTGGATCACCGCGCGCGCCGCGGAGACGGCATCGCCGCCTCCCTTCATCTCGATCGTGTCGAAGAATGGACGGTTGGCCATGTGGTAGTCGGGGTTGAGCTCGCCACGGATCAGATCGCCCGGTTTGAACTCGACGAATTTGTAGGGGCCGGTACCGACGGGTTTCAGATTGTTGGGCGCCTCGCGGGACTTGCCGCCCTTGTAGTCCGCGAACAGATGCTTCGGAATGATGCTGCCATAGCCCCCGACAAAGGCATTGGCCCAGAACGGTGTCGGCTTCTTGAAGTTGATGCGGATCGTGAGGTCGTCGATCTTCTCGACGGTCAGGCCGCTGTAGGTTTCAATCGATACCGCCGCGGTCGCGGGGTCGCTGGCATATTCCCACGTGAAGACGACGTCGTCGGCGCTGAGCGGCTTTCCGTCATGCCATTTGACGCCGGGCTTGAGTTTCCAGGTCACCGATTTGGCGTCGGCGGAGAGTCCGCCATTCTGGATCGAGGGGATCTCGGCGGCGAGGATCGGGTTGAGATGGCCGTCGACGTCCCAGCTTGCCAGCGGTTCGTAGAAGATGCGCGAGCCGTCCTGGTCCTTGGTGCCGGTGGCGAAATGCGGGTTGAGCAGGGTCGGCCCCTGCCACCACAACAACTTGAGCGGACCGCCGCCGCCGCGCTTGGTCGGCTTGTAGGGGTTGGGGCTCTGCGCCATCGCGACGCCGCCGAGGCTGAGGATCTGGTTCGCCATCGGCGCGGTAAGGCCGACGGCAATCATTCGCTTGACGAAAGCCCGGCGGTCCAGCCGTCCGTCCTTCACGTCGTCGATCATGCCTCGCAGATTATTGTCGAACATAGTCCCCTCGGTCAGGCTCACGTGTGATTGCGGCGGGCCTTGGAAGCGGCCGCCGTTCTGGCGGCAGATGGCACACCGAATGACCGCCAAGGTCAACGTCCGGTGTGACCTCACTCATAGATCTTTTGGCTACGACTTGTGCAGAACCGCTCCGTGCCGCACATCGTTTCGGCATTTCGGCGCCAAAACTACGCTTATCCGCAGCTCGCAGCTGCGGAAAATTTGTTCGTTATTCTTTGTTCCGAGATGCTTTTTTGCCACAAGCGAACGTTCGCAAGCGTAGCGGCTGCCGGTTCGCGCCAACAAGCCGCGTTAACGTGGCTTTGGCCGGACCTTGCAGAAAGATGCAGGTCCGGCTCGCAAACCTGGCTCGTCAGGCGACCGACATGTCCAACGGCGGTGCAACATGCGCCGGCAGCGGACTGACATAGGGCGTTCGCGTGGTCCGCTTCTTGAGATCGGCCTTGGCGGCGGCAATCAGTTCCGGCTCCAGCAGCGCCTTGACGCCGAGACCGGCCATCGCCTTGGCCGCCTGCACCATCGCCTTGTGCGCGGCCGGGGTCTTGCCCTGCGCCACCACCTGCCAGGTGTGGAACGGGGTGCCGATTGCAACCGTCGGTGCATGGACCTGCACCGTCGGCACCACCCAGCTGACGTCGCCGACATCGGTCGAGCCGATCAGCGGATTGCGTTTGGCGTCGATCGGCACCAGGAAATCGGCGAGCGGCCGGTCGGTCGGCTCCATGCCGATGGCGTAGTAGACCGAGGCGATGTCCTTGTCGGTCAGCGTCGCACGAATCTTGCCGGCGAACTCCTTGTCGGCATCGTCGAAATGCGGCGGGCCGAGATCCTCCATGATCCGGTGCAGCGTCTGTTCCAGCGGGGTGTTGGGCAGGATGTTGGAGACCGCGGAGATGATCTTCATCTCGACCTTGGTCTCGGTCATCAGGGCGGCGCCCTGCGCGATCTTGTGCACACGCTCCACCAGCTCGTTCATGCCGGGGAGGTCGCGGGCGCGGATCGAATAGCGGACCCGGGCATGGGCCTGCACCACATTGGGGGCAATGCCGCCGGTGTCGAGCAGCGCGTAATGCACGCGGGCATCGCTCGGCATGTGCTCACGCATGTAGTTGACGCCGACATTCATCAGTTCCACCGCATCGAGCGCGCTGCGGCCGAGATGCGGCGAGGCTGCGGCATGCGAGGTGCGCCCGGTGAAGATGAAATCGGCACGGGTGTTGGCGAGCGACGGCGTCACCGCGACTTCCCAGAAACTGTGCGGATGCCAGGTGATGGCGATGTCGGCGTCCTCGAACGCGCCACAGCGCACCATGAAGGCCTTTGCGGCGCCGCCTTCCTCGGCGGGACAGCCGTAATAGCGCACCCGGCCCGGCACCTTGTTGGCGGCAAGCCAGTCCTTCACCGCGGTCGCGGCGAGCAGCGCGGAGGAGCCGAGCAGATTGTGGCCGCAGCCATGGCCGTGGCCGCCGGTCTCGACCGGACGATGCTCGGCGACGCCGGCCTCTTGGCTGAGGCCGGGCAGGGCGTCATATTCGCCGAGGAAGGCGATCACCGGGCCGCCCTCACCCCATTCGCCCATCACCGCGGTTGGAATGTCGGCGAGGTTCTCGGTGATGCGGAAACCCTGGTGGCGCAGTTCGGCCAGATGTTCGGCGGAGGAGCGCGCCTCGGTGTAGCAGACCTCGGGCATCGCCCAGACCCGGTCGCTCAATTCGATGAAACGCGGCTTGATCGTGTCGACGCCGCGCCAAACATCACTACGGTTGTCCATTTGCTCCGATCCTCGAGTAAGGCAATCTGAAGCGCAAAAGGCTAGCAGCTTGGCGCGCCGCCGCCTAGCACACGGCGGCAAACCAGCTTTTCCGAAAGTCACGTCTTGGTGTGGTTTGCTCCCGATCATGGCATGATCGTCGCATGACGCGCTCCCTCCCGATACGGTCCAGCCATGCAAGATGCAATTCCGTCACTGTTGCCGAGAACTTCGGGCCACCAGTTCGTGATCTATGCCGACGCCTGCTCCGGCGTTCCCGGCGCGCTGCATGAGCGCACTTTCGCATCGGTCAACGATGTGGTCCGCCGGCTGCATCCGCAGCCCGAATTCATCCTTTTCCCCGGCGACGAGATCATCGGCCTCACCGCCGATGCGGATGCGCTGCGCGCGCAATGGCGGTACTGGCTCGATATCGAAATGGGCTGGCTGGACCGGCGCGCGGTGCCGCTGTGGCACACGACCGGCAACCACACCACCTATGACGCGATGAGCGAGGCGGTGTTCCGCGAGACGCTGAAGCTGCCGCGCAATGGTCCGCCCGGCCAGGAGGGGCTGTCCTACTGGGTCCGCCGCGACGATCTCGTGATGGTGTTCGTGCACACGCTGTGGAGCGGGCTCGGCGGCGAGGGGCATGTCGAGACCGGCTGGCTGGAAACGGTCCTCCAGCAGCACAAGGACGCGAGATACAAACTGGTGCTGGGTCACCATCCCGTCTACCCAATCAATGGCTACAGCGGCAGCTATCAGCGCGAGATCGGCCACGAATACAGTGCGCACTTCTGGGATATCCTGGTGCGCGCCGGCGTGACCGCCTATCTCTGCAGCCACATCCTCGCATTCGACGTCCAGGTCCATCGCGGTGTGCTGCAGATCTGCACAGCGGGTGCGGGCACCGCGCACCGGATGCCCGAAGGCGTCGAGTACCTGCATTGCGTGCAGGCGGCGCTCGATCAGGACGGTCTCCGCTATCAGGTGCTCGACACCGAAGGTGTCGTGCGCGAGCAATTCGCATGGCCGCTGCCATCGCTCGACCGGGCCGCGTGGTCGCCATTGCCGCACGGGGTCAGCGCTGCGCCGCTGTCGGGGATGCCGGCGCCCGGAACGGTCGTCGCCCTCAAATTGTCGGGCCGCAGCGCCGCGGCATGCGCCGCGCCGCAAACGCTGCTCTGCACGCCGGTGCCGGACATGATCGCGCCGCTCTGGCTCGGCCTGCGCGGGCCGAACCAGACCCTCACCTTGATCCTCGGACGTGAGCAAGGGCGTAGTCCGCACTACTGGGTCGGTCCGGATCTCGGCGGTGAGCGGGATTTCGATCTCGACATCGCCTTCTATCCGGACATGGGACCGGGCGGCGTGCTGTGGCGATGGCGTGGTGACATCAACTGGACGTCGTGCGCGGCGATCTCGGCGACCGGGCTCGAGCGGTTCTCGTGGCCCGCGCTCTGGAGCGTCGGGTGCGGACAGCATGGACCGGACGACAGGCGCTATGCCGGGCCGCGGCTCGAGATCGCTGCGACCGTTCTCGCGCTGTCATGAGGCCAAGGCGACGGTGGATCGCTCCGGCGGACGAACGGAGCATGGAGCGATGGGCTAGTCAGCTCGTTTCGGCTTCCCGCGTTCCACGCTCTTCAATTCGCGATCGATCAACATACAGACGCGGCGCTGCGCCAGCAGGCCGAGGCGCGCGCGCGTGGTGCCGCGCTTGGTCGTGCCGTTGATTTCGAATTTCCAGCTCCAGAGGTCGGGTTCGATGTTGCTGAGTGTGTATTCAATGTCCCGGTGGCGATAGATCAGCTTCTTCATGCCGTTTCTTTTTGTTGGCGGAAGCTTGCATATCGAGATCGCGAAGATGTCTGTATCCGGACGACTACTTACACAATTGGTCTAAGCGTCCGCGTGGTGGAATTTTCGCAATCACTGAGTTGGGGTCGTTGTCCCGGGGCTATGACTCACAAACCGTGCCGCACACTTGCTGTCGTCCCGGCGAAGGCCGGGACCCATTGCCACGCATGCGAATTGTTGTGCGACGCCGGGGCCGCGATCCCGCTCATCACCGAGCGCGGTGGTTATGGGTCCCGGCCTTCGCCGGGACGACGCGCGGAAGGAGCCGTGTGCTCAACACTCTCCGGTGTCACCGCCCGGCGATGACATCGGAGATGAGTGGCGCGGGACAGCGAATAGCGGGTTCACAAATTGATCACCCCGCGCCGTGCAGCGTGCGCGACGGCGTCGGTGCGGCCGGTGGCGTCGAGCTTGTCGAGCAGGGAGCCGACATGAAATTTTGCGGTGTGGACGGAGATCCCGAGCCGCTGCGCGATCATCTTGTTGGACGCGCCCTCGGCCAGCAGCGCCAGCACGTCGAGCTCGCGCGGCGTCAGCTCGAAGTCGCCGCCCGCTGCCTCGCGGTTGCGTGCGACGATCGTAGCCGTTGCCTGCTCGCCCGGCGCGGCAAGGCGCAGGCCGGCGACGCTGCCGAGCAACGTCGCCAGCCGGTCGGCGAGCACGGGGTCGTCGATCTCGAGCGCAATGACGATGTCGGAGGCAGGCTCACTGTTCACGTCTCGGGCCTTTCGCCGACCTTCACCTTGAAGCTCATCGGCTCGCCGCCGCGATGCACGGTGAGCTCGACGACGCTGCCGACGCTCTGCGGTCCGAGGCCGCGCGACAGCGCCCGCACGCCCGACAGCTTCTCCCCATTGACCGCAACGATCACGTCGCCCTGGCGGATGCCGGCGGCAGCCGATGGGCCGGCCTTGTCGATATTCATCACCATCGCGCCGAGGCCATCTTCGAGACGGACTGGCTGCAGCCCGAGGCCGAGATATCCGCGCGCGATGCGGCCGCTTGTCTCGAGTTGGGTTGCGATCCGCTCGATGGTCACAGCCGGGATCGTCAGCACGCGGCGCGGACCCAGCACCGCCATGCCGAACGGCATGCCGCTCGCGTCAAGCGCCAGCCCGCCCTGCTGGCTGTGCCGCAGCCGGATGTCGAGCTCGATCCGGGCGTCGATCTCGCCTCCGCGCAGGCTGCGCCAGGCGGCGCCTGACCGCGAGACCATGCCGAGCCGCGCGACCGGTGCGCCGCGGTCGGCGGCGACCAGCACCGCGAGCGCTCCGAGTGCCGGGATGTCGGTCGACAGCTTGATCGGCGCGACGTCGCCATTGACGCGCAGCAGGGCGATGTCGGTGGTGTGGTCGCGTCCGGCGACGGCTGCTGGCCTGCGGCTGCCGTCGGCGAACTGGATCTCGATCTCGCCCTCGTCGGCCAGCGCTTCGTCGGCGGTGACGATCAGGCCCGCTTTCCAGACAAAGCCGGAGGCGCGCGCGCGATGCGAATGCACGGAGACGACCGATGGCGCGGCGCGCGCGATGGTCGCCGATAGGGCTGGTGACAGCGAGGCAAGGATGTTCGGTTCGGTCATGGGAAACTCCGTTGGCTTCCCGCAATCTGGGATGTTGCGGCCGGCGGCGAAACTGGCCGGATGGGCAGGGCCGCAGGGCGCCCTGGGTGCCCGACCCGGTCAGCCCCGGTCGCGAGTCCTCAAGCCAAGCAGGGCGAAGCCCGCGATCAGCGCGACCACGATCAGCATCCAGATCTGGCCCTCGAAGCCGAGGAAGTGAAACGGTTGAATCAGGAACTGCACCGCGTGCCCCTTTTCGGGGCACGCTAAGGCTTTCTCGGTCAGAAATATATTATTTTTGTATATATGCCGGCCGGCGGCCGGCCGGATGCTCAATCGGCAACGCTGGTCTCCAGCCGGTTCTCCAGCCGATAGCCAACCCCGGACTCGGTGACGAGCAGGCGGGGCTGGTTCGGGTCGGTTTCGATCTTCTGGCGCAGCTTGCGCACCAGGATGCGGAGATACTGGATGTTGTCGCGCTGATTGCCGGTCCAGATCTCCTTCAGCAGCTGATCGTGCGTGACCACCAGGCCGACATGGACCGCCAGCACGTGCAGCAGGCGATATTCCTTCCGCGTCAGTTTGATCCTGGTCTGGTTCAGCAAAACGGCCCGGCTGACGAGATCGACGGAGAGCGGACCGACCACGACCACCGGATTCTCGGTGCTGCTCTTGAAATAGCGGCGCAACGCGGCGTCGCTGCGCGCCAGCAGCTCGGCCATGCCGAACGGTTTCACGACATAGTCGTCGGCCCCTGCCTGCAACAGGCGAACCTTCTCGTCCTCGTCGGATTCGACTGAGAGCACGATCACCGGAACATTGGACCAGGAGCGCAGCCGCTCCAGCGCCTCGCTGCCGTGCAGGTCGGGCAGACCGAGATCGAGGATGACCAGATCGGGGGCATTGAAGGTCGCGATCTTCAAGCCGTCAGCGGCGTTCTCGGCCTCGACGACGGAGAAGCCGTGGATTTCGAAGCCTGCGTGCAGGAAACGCCGGATCTTCGGCTCGTCGTCGATCAGCAGGACAAGGTTACGCGGCTTACTCATCGTCGGAGGTCACCAATTCCGGATCCAGGGCGTGCTGGACCGGTAGCAAGATCGATGCCGTTGTCCCGAGGCCCTGGCCGCGGCTGGCGATCTCCACGGTGCCGTCATGCGCCCTGATGAAGGTCGATGCGATCCAGAAGCCGAGCCCGGAGCCGGGGACGCTTGCCTGATGGCGCGGGCTGCGGAATGACTTGCGGCCGAGGTGGCGCTGCTCGTCCGGTGTGACGCCGACCCCTTGGTCGATGATCGACATCACGACGTGCCCGCGGTCATAACGGGTCTGCACTGATATCGTCGACCCGGACGGGGAGTATTTGGCGGCGTTTTCCAGCAGCTGGCCGCAGGCCTCCTCGATCAACCCGGAATCGACTTTGAGCAGCGGAAGGTCGTCGTCAAATCCGATCTCGAGATGATGCGCCGCCAGCCGCCGCGCACGGGCCTTGATCGCGGCGTTGACGATGTCGCGCGGGTCGGACCATTCGAGGCGGGGCGTCAGCCCGCCGGCCGTCACGCGCGTCGCGTTCAGAAGGTTGCGGATGTGGCCGTCGAGCCGAATCACTTCATCCCTGACCGCTTCGACCAGCGAGCGCAACCGGTCATCGGTCGCGACAGCTGGCATCTCCCGCATGACGCTCACCGATCCCTGGATCGCGGCGAGTGGCGAGCGCAGTTCGTGCGAGAGCGTGCCGTGGAAGGCGTCCCGCAACAGCTCGGCCTGCAGATGCAGTCTCGCGTCGTCCATCGCCTTGCCGATATCGAGCCGTTGCAGGGTCAACGAGACCTCTTCGAGCACCGCTTCGACCCGGCGCGCGCGCAATTTGATCGCATCATGGGTGCCGCGACCGACATTGATGGCGATGACCCCGTGCACCACGCTTTTCGATCCGATGGCGCGGAGCAGCCACACCTCCTGGGTCTGTTCATCGACGACACTGCGATCTGTCGCGCCGACGGCGACGGCCATCGCCGCAACGCTTTCCTGGACGGCGGGCGGAGCCGCACCCGATCCAGGCGAAGATTCGAAATGACCTCCCGCGGACGCGACGAACAGCGCCGCGCGCTGGCCGAGCGTATGCGCCAGATAATGCCTGATGGCATCGATCAGGTCGGAGATGGTGAAGCAGGCGGCCAGGCGTTTGGAGAGCTCATAGAGATGCTGAATCTCCCGCTCGCGCCGACGCAGCCTTTCGGTTTCCTGTTGCAGGCGCGATGCCAGATTGCTGCTCACCAGCGCGACGACGAGGAAGACGAGGAGGTCGATGGCTTCCTGCGGGCTATCGACCCGGAGGCTGTAGAGCGGCGTGAAAAAGAAGAAGTCGGCTGCGGCGATTGCGGTCAGCGAGGCCAGCGTGCCCGACCAGATGCCCCATCTCGTGGCTGCAAAGATCACCGGGATCAGATAGGCGATCGGCACCAGATTCGCGGCGATCGGCTCGTCGAGCACCAACAGGACCGCCGTGATGATTGCGACTGATCCGACCGACCACAGCAGGGGCAGGACGTCGGCCCACACCGCCAGCCTTGGCTTCGCGTCGAAGCCCGGCGCGAACACATGCTCCGCTTCCGAGCGGCGCGCGCGGACATGCGCGAGCCGTTGAAACAGGGGCAGGGAGTAGATCAATGATTTCGCCTTCGTAGACAAAGACACCGGAAGATCCCCGTCACGGCCATCCCGGCCAGCACGAAATCCGTCCCTGCAACATCCGATGGGAACGCTGACGACGCGAGGTTCAGCGCCGTCAGAACGGCGTATGCCCTCGCCAATGATTCAACGTTCGACCGTCGGGTGCTGCTCCGATGTCACCAACTACCCAGCGAGCCGAGCATTCCCCAGGAACGGATAGAAAATCCATGTTGTTGAGGCGGACGAGAAATATAAAATAAATAGTCGCGGTGCGAGACCGGCGGCCGAGGGGTCGATCGCGCGCCGGTGAGGCACCACGGTGCCATGCGTCCTCAGCGCCGCTCGAGCAGAGCGGCATCATCCGACTTCTGCAGCAGCTCACCGACATAGCTGAGCGCCAGCCGTTCGCCGGCAAGCTCCGGCCTCGACGCGCGGTAGAGGCTGAACTCGCCGGTCTGGCTCGCCCGCGGCGGCGTCAGCTTGGCAATCGCGGTCGCGCTGAAATACTTCGGCGGGTAGAGATAGAAGTCCATCAGCGGCGTCTGCGAGCCGCCGGGTTGCCGCTTCAGCACCGCAAGCGCGCGCACGCCGGCCTCCGGATAGAGCGCGGTCCAGCCCGCAAAGCTGCTCGCCAATATCTCCAGCGACAGGATCGCCGTCGCGATCTCCACAAAACCCTGGTTGGACTTCTTGGCGCTTCGGGTCGTCGAGGCCTTGCGCAGCCGCTGCCTGAATTCGTGATGCCGTTCGATGAACGGCCCGAGCCGCGCCCGCCACAGCATGTCGGGCAGGCAGGCATAGCCATGGATGTCGTGATAGCTCTCGATCAAGTTGCGGCATTGCGCCGTGAGATCGGCCGGCAGGAAATTCAGATCGATGTCGCCGATCTCTTCGCTCGCACTGTTGATCACGTTGGCCACGATGCGCGGCGCTCCGTTGCACCTGCGGCGAGGATTCGCCGGATGAAGTCAGCCTAGCCGCTGCGCGCGTATATCTTCGATGCGGTTTCACGACGATCTGCGTAGCAATAAAATAGCGCGCGCGTTGATGAGGGACGCTGCACCAATCGAGCTATGGCGGAAATGGCACAGGTCGCGTGGATTCTCTCGCACCGCAACGCGCGGCTGTCACAAAACCTTACGATTCTTGCCGAGTTCTTCAGCAATCGCTGATGCAAATGACGCGTATCTGCGCAGGCGGGGCGAAGCCCGTCGTTCCGGATATTTTATCTTAATGAAACCGCGGCGAGACCCGTATCGCCTTTTTCTCAAGCCCCCACGAAAGATTACACAGACGTTAATCGCGAGAGCGCTCGAAGCGTCGGTAGCAATATCCTGGGGCATAATCATGAAGAGACTTGTTTTGGCGGGCGTATCGTTGACGGCGCTGAGCCTGTTCAACGCGGCACACGCAGCCGACGCCAATCCGCCTTTGTTGAAGGCGCCGTCATCGACGTGCGATCCTTACAAGAATTACTCCTGCCTCGATAGCTATCTCGGCAGTGACTTCTTCACGCGGTTCGTCAACTATTACCGGCTCGAATGGGGCCACGATTCTGCACCGTCGGATCCGAAAGCGCCGCCGTCCCGCCGCGACTATTGGCCGGCGACGCCGCAAAGCACGCCGCCGATGCCGTTCACGGAATGGCCGTATGGCGGCACGACCAGCATTGGCGTGACGCGGCCGAGCTCGGTCGACAGCCCGTTGATGGCGGCGCTCGGCACGACGCCCGCGGGACAGTGGATGAACGACGCGCATATTCAGGTCTACGGCTGGATCAATGCCGGCGGCAATCTGAGCTCCAACACGGTGCGCGGCGGCAACGCGCCGGCCGCGTACGATTACAATCCGAATACGGTCCAGCTCGACCAGGCGGTGCTCTACATCGAGCGCCTGCCCGACACGGTCCAGAAGGACCACGTCGACTGGGGCTTCCGCATCGCTCCGATCTACGGCGAGAACTATCGCTACACGACCGCGTACGGCCTGTGGAGCAATCAGCTGCTGAACCAGAACAAGAACTATGGCTACGACCTGCCGATGGCTTACGGCGAGGTCTTCATTCCGCAGATCGCCGAAGGCCTGCTGCTGCGCTTCGGACGCTTCATCTCGATCCCCGACATCGAGGCCCAGCTCGCGCCGAACAACTACATGTACACGCACTCGATGACGTACACGTTCGACAACTACACCAACACCGGTCTTCAGAGCACGCTGGCGGTCACCAAGAACTGGATGCTGCAGCTGGGCGTTTCGGTCGGCAGCGACACCATGCCGTGGAATGCCAACGCGAAGATCGCCAACCCGTCCCCCAACCCGCTGTTCCCCGGCACCACCATGTTGAAGGATCCGGGTGCGGTGCCGAGCATCACCGGTGGCGTGCGCTGGACCAGCGATTCCGGCAACGACAGCGTCTATGTCGTCGCCGACGCGATCAACAGCGGCACATGGGGTTACAACAACCTGCAATGGTACGGCCTGACGGCGTACCACAAGTTCAACGAGCAGTGGCATATCTCGTTCGAGACCTACAATCTGCACCAGAACAATGTGCTGAACGCCAACAATCCCGCTGCAATGGCTGCTTTCAATGCTGGTGGGACGCCGTTCTCGCCGCAATACCTGCCGTTCAACGCGCCGGGCCTCGCCCAGTGCAGCAGCGCTGCGGTGTTCGCCTGCACGGCGTCGGTGCAGACCTATCTCGCCTACCTGAACTACAAGGCGTCGCCGCTCGACAACATTTCGTATCGGATCGAGTTCTACGACGACAAGCAAGGTCAGCGCACGGGCGTGAAGACGCGCTACGTCGAGACCGGCATCGGCTGGCAGCACTGGTTCTCACCGCAGATCGAGATCCGGCCCGAGGTCTCTTACTACAAGTCGCTGGATGCGAATGCGTTCAACGGCAACTCCAACCTCGGCATCGCCCCGACCAAGAACTTCGCTCTGATCGGTTCGGCGGACATCATCATTCATTTCTGACCGCGAGCGCGCCCGGCATGCCCGCCGGGCATTTCGTCAGAACAAGGGACAGGGGAAAAACATGAAGCGAATTCTTCTCACATCCGCAGCGCTCACGCTGCTGGCTGCCGCCTCGCCGGTGCTCGGCGCCGACCTTCCGATGTACACCAAGGCGCCCGCGATCGCGGCGCCGGCTTACGACTGGTCGGGCTTCTATGTCGGCGTGTTCGGTGGCGGCGGCTACGGCAACCACAATCTCAACAACGCGCTCGGCCCGGCCGGCTTCGCCAACTACACCATCAACTACTCCTCCACTGGCGGAATCGCGGGCGGCGAGCTCGGCTACAACGTGCAGAGCGGCAACATCGTGGTCGGCGTCGAAGCCGACGGTTTCTGGTCCGGCATCAAGGGTAGCGATGTCGATCAATTCAACGCCGGCACCTTGCCGATCGGCTCGGTTGACGCGACCAGCCTTCGCGACGGCTTCACGCTTCGCGCCCGCGGCGGTATCGCCGTCGACCGCTTGCTTCTGTTCTTCACCGGCGGCTGGGCCTATGGCGAATTCCAGCACACCAACACCGATCCGGTGTTCGGCGTCGATCGGTTCAGCGCCAACAGGAGCGGCCTGACCGCAGGCGGCGGCATCGCCTATGCGATCACCAACAATCTGATCGGCAAGTTCGAGTATCGCTACTACGACTTCGGCCGATACGAGCGCGCGGCGCCGCTGAACGCGCAGATCCCCTACACCGTCGACAACACCTACTCGGTCGTGACGCTTGGCCTCGACTACAAGTTCGGCGGTCCGGTGGTCGCGAAATACTGAACGGGCAGGAGGAAGGCATGACAGTCGCGACGTTGAAGCAGGCGTTGTTGCGCTGCATCGTGGTTGCCGGTCTTTGCGCCACGGTTGCCGGCTGCGCCAGTGAGGTGACAATCCCGGCGGCCGATGGCTCCGCCGGCAATCACATGCGCTACTATGGCGGACCGAAATCGCCGATGTGGTCGGGCCAATAGGTGTTCCGAATTGTACTTGGTCGGATTCAGCCGGGTGCCGCTTTCTTGATCGACGCAATAGGTTGTCCAAAAAATCGGCAGCTGATGATTTTTGTTGCGGTTCGGCGGATTTGAGATCAGCATCGCTCCTCATTAACGAGGCGCCGAGCAGAGGCGTCGTCTAGGAAACGCCCGTTGCTATTCGGTGTCTCAGCCTCCTGGAGGGTGCGATGCTGAAGTCTGTTGTCACTCTGATCGGCATTCTTGCGATGACCGGGTTGCTGGCGCCGGTCGCTCACGCCGGTGCTTCCGCCAGTGCGCCGTCGAAATACGCACAGCGTTCGCAGCAGACGACGCGCGTGCATATGGTCAAGCAGACCAGGCGGATCGACGCGCCGATCACCGATTTTTCGGCGCAGGCAAGGACGGCGTCGTTTCACCGCTAGGCCGCTCAGCTCAGCCGCTGCAGGGTCGCCTTCGGGCTCTCGCCGAACTTGGCGCGGTAGGCGCTTGCCATCCGGCTCAGATGGGTAAAGCCGAGGTCGAATGCAATGTCGACGATGCGTTCGCCCGGCCGCGCCGTCTTGAGGCGGGCATTGAGATGCGCGAGGCGGATGTCGAGCAGCATTTCGGACACGGTGGTGCCGAAGTGGCGGCGGAAGCCGAGTTGCAGCGCGCGGACGCCGGTGCCGGCGATCTCCGCGAGCTCGGCGAGATCCAGCGGCTCGGTCGCGCGGGTTTCCAGATAGGCCCGCACCCGCTTCAGCGCCGCCGGCTGCGCCTCGGTGCGGCCGTTGAAGACATCGATCGCCGAGCTCAGGCTGTGCCGCTGGTCGTTGAGCAGGACGTTGAGCAATTGTTCGCGCCAATCGGCCGCCGCGACCGCCGACAGCGATTTGCGCGGCCCGAGCCGCTCGGCCGTCGTCACGAGCTGCTCGATCCTGGCCGAGAGCGCCTGCCCGAGCGGCCCGCTCAGTTCAACCGCCGGATCGAATTCGACCGGCCGCACCGTCGCGCCGCCAAGCGCAGCAGCACGATGCTCGACCAGCTTGCGGTCGAGCAGCAGGATCAGCTGGGCGCAGTCGCCGCGCCAGGTCATTTCGGTTGGAATGGTCGGCGATAGCAGCGATGCGCAGTGTCGCGGTCCGGTGGTGAGCTCGCGCGCGGCGGTCCGCACCGCGGCCGAGCCGGACAGCGGCATCTGCAGCAGGAAGAAGCGGTCGAGGCAGCCCGGATTGATCGCGACCGATCCGCCATAGGCGACATAGTTGACCGAGAAGCCGTCGAAGTCTGCGCAATTGTGATGCGCGGAGAAATCGCGCTCGGAATGATCGACCGGTGTCAGGTCGTGCGGACAGAAGATGCGGCCGATCGCTTCGGCTGCGTCGTCGACGCGGGCGGTGGCGACGCGCGCGAAATCCTTCAGCCTTGCCCTCGCGGGATCTGCTCTTGTTGAAACCTCGTCGCCAACAACAGTCACGCCGGCCGTCCGGAGTTGTTTGAGGTCTAAAATATCACGCAGCCTAGTCCATTCGCCGGCAGAGGGGAACGCCGTTTCGTCGCGCAATCTGCCCGATCGGCGCGCACACAGCTGCAGCGGCGTCGGGCAGGAACGACGGGCTCGATGCTCCCGCACTGCAGCATGGTCGCACTGCTTGCGGATTCGTTTATCGGCTAGACAGCCCCACCGGCCGGCGACAGGCTCCGTGTCCGTAATACGCAGCAAACTGGAGAGGCTGACATGGGCACGCTCGAAAAAGGCATTACCCGCACCGGCACCGGCTACGGCGGCAAGACCTGGAATATCCTCGGCCAGGTCTATTATCCGAAAGCGGTCACCGACTCGACCTTCGCGTTCGAGACCAACAGCGATCCCGGCCAGTTCGTGCCGGTACACATCCACCCGACCCAGGACGAATTCATCCTGGTGCAGGAGGGCGTGCTCGACCTCAAGCTCGACGGCGTCTGGGTGCAGGCGAAGGCCGGCGACCTCGTGCGCATGCCGCGCGGCATTCCGCACGGCTATTTCAACAAGTCGGACAAGCCGGCGCGGGCGCTGTTCTGGGTGTCGCCGATGCAGAAGCTCGAGGCGCTGTTCGAGAAGCTGCACAATCTGCAGGACCCCGTCGAAGTGGTGCGTATTTCCGCCGAGCACGAGGTGGACTTCCTGCCGCCGGAAGCCAACGACTAGGCCGGCTGCCAAACAGACGATGCACACGAGGCGGCAATCGCCGGAGCTGGCTCCGGCGATGTCGAGGATGTGCGCGCTGACGAATTTTGCGTCTGTTCATTCATATGGGAGCGGTTTCATGGTCAAGCAGAAGCATGTGTGCGTCATCGGCGCCGGCATTTCCGGGCTCGCCGCCGCCAAGGCCTTCGCCGGGCGCGGCCACAAGGTGACCATCATCGAGCGCAGTGGCGATCTCGGCGGAGTCTGGGAGCCGGTGCGTTCTTATCCCGACGTGCAGACCCAGAGTCCGAAGGAGCTCTATCGCTACACCGACAAGGCGATGCCGGAGTCCTATCCGGAATGGCCGAAGGGCCCGCAGGTCCACGCCTATCTGCGCGACTACGCGCGCAGCCATGGGCTCGACGGCGCAATGCGGTTCAACACCAGGGTCGAGGGCATGAAGCGGCGCGCCGACGGCAGGCCGGGCTGGACGCTCGCGCTGCGCTCCACTGACGGCGCCACCGGCCATGAGGATTTCGACTTCGTCGCGGTCTGCACCGGGCAGTTCAACGAACCGCAGTCACTGCCGCTGCCCGGCGAGGACGGCTTCAAGGCACAGGGCGGCCAGATCCTGCATTCGTCGCAATACGCCGATCCTGATCTCGCCAAGGGCCGCAAGGTGGTCGTGCTCGGCGGCTCCAAATCCGCGACCGACATCGCGGTGAACGCGGTCAATTCCGGCGCCAGCGAGGTCACCATCGTGTTTCGCGAGCCGGTGTGGCGGATTCCCTATTTCATCGGCGGCCTCGTCAACTTCAAGCGCATCCTCTACATCCGCGCGCAGGAGCAGATGTTCGCGAGCTGGGGCATCGGTCCGATGGGCCGCCTCGCGCATGCCGTGGCAAAGCCGTTCGTCTGGGCGAACTGGCGCGGGCTCGAGAGCATGCTGAAGATGCAGCTCAAGCTGAAGCAGTGCGGCATGGTGCCGAAGGAGCGGATAGAGGACGGCGTCAACTGCTCGGTGCCGATCGCAACCCCGGGCTTCTATCCGATGGTCGCCGACGGCCGCATCAAGGCGGTGCAGGGCACCTTCGATCATTATGAGGGCAAGACCATCGTTATGAGCGGCGGCCAGCATGTCGCCGCCGACGTCGCGGTGCTCGCGATCGGCTACAAGCTCGGCGTGCCGTTCCTGCCCGAGGAGTACCAGAAGAAGCTGGTGGAAGCCGATGGGCAATACCGGCTCTACCGGCTGATCGCCAATCCCGATCTGCCGGACATGGGCTTCGTCGGCTTCAATTCGAGCTTCTGCACCGTGCTGTGCGCGGACCTCGCCGCGAACTGGCTGGTGCGCTATGCCGACGGGCAGCTCGCACGGCAGCCGAGCGCGGCCGAGATGCGCGACAACATCGAAATGATGCTGAACTTCAAGCGCGTCGGGCGTCCCGCCGCCGGCGTCTATGGAGGGCTATGCGTCGCGCCCTATCACTTCAAGCATTTCGACGAGCTGCTCGCGGACATCGGCACCAAGGCCTCGCGCCGCAACCCGCTCGTCGAAAAGTTCACGCCGCCGGACGCGGACGCCTATGCGCGCTTCCTTGCGACCGCGCCGGTGTACAAGGCAGTCGCGTAACGCATGATCCGGAAAAGTGCGAAGCGGTTTTCCGAAGAGATCATGCGACTCAAAAGTCAGTCGCGGCCGGCATCCATGAAGGCCTGCGCGAGGCGTTCGGGATTGGAGAAGCACAGCTCGTGGCTGCCCGGCACCTGGACCAGGCGGAACAGCCCGAGCTTCTCCGACAGCCGCGGATGCCAGGGCAGGCCGTGCGGCATCGCGGTGTCCTCCGTGCAGTTGACGTAGGATTTCGCGATCGGCATCCCGGCCGGATTGGTCCGCAGGACGATCTTGTCCTGGAAGGTCTTCAGCGGGTGCGGGTTGAGCTTGTCGTAGGCGCGCTGCGCGAGCTCGACATCGGCGTCGTTGATGAAGGCCTCGCGCCAGACCGGGAAAGGCAGCACCACCGAGCCGTCGCCGCGCTCGGCATGGATGGCGTCGAACAGGCCGACATAGTGCGGCGGCACCATGTCGTTGAGGCACTCGCCATTGTTCGGCACGAACGCGTTCCAGTACACCAGCCGGCGGATGCGATTGGCGGTGGCGTCGGCAACGCCTGTTATGACCATGCCGCCATAGCTGTGACCGACCAGCACGATGTCGTTCAGATTGTGCTCAGCAAGATAGTCCACGATCGACTGGATCGCCTCGGCAAGCCCGGAGTCTTTCCTGTCGCCGGGCCGGTTACCCTTGATGGTCGGCGTGTGGACCACGTGGCCGGCCTTGCGGATAGTAGCCGCAACCGGCTCGAACTCGGCGCCGGTATGCCAGGCGCCATGGACGAGAACGTAAGTCGACATGTTGTACCTCCCTGCGTGGTTTGGTCAGATCAATCGCGGCGTCCGGGATGGCTCCGGAATGTGCGCGGGCTTCATGCGGCTCTCGACGGATATTGACCCGGACCCCGGGAACGCGCTTGGCTGTAACCGAACCGGACTGGGCTCGGAGTGAACTGATGCAGCAAATCGCGGCCGCGGATCGCTCGCGCGGGCTGAGCTGGAATACCGCGGACACCAGGCCGGGCGAGCAGTTCGCCTATTATCGCGAGGCGATCTGCCAGGCCTTCATGAACCTGACACCGGAGCAGCCGGCGACGCCCGGATTCCTGGCACGGGTCGAGACGGTCGGGCTCGGCAACGGCGCGATCAATCGGGTCAGCTTCCCCGAGCACGTGGTGCGGCGCTCGGCCGCCGACATCGCCGCATCCAGCCGGCGCTGCTACTATCTCAATCTCAAGCTCGCCGGCCGCTGCCGCATCCAGCAGGCGGGGCGCGAGATCAGCCTGTCGCCGGGCCAGGTCGGAATCTTCGACAGCGGACAGCGCTTCTCGCTGCTGCACGACCGCGGTCCCGTGCTGCAGGTCGCATCGTTCTGGGTGCCGGCCGAGGCGCTGGATGAACGGCTGCGGTCGGCACCGGCGGTGGCCCCGGCGCGGGTGTCGGATGATCCGTTTGTCGGTCACCTCATCGCCGAGACCGCGCAGGTGCTGAATTCGTCGGCGCTGCGCGCCTCGGACGCCGACAATGCGCGGCTGTTCGGCGTGTTGCTCGACCTCGTTGCACTTAGCCTCTCGCGCAGCAGTCGCACAGGCGTTGCCGAGAGCGCGGGCCTTGCGGAGGCGACGTGGCTCGCGCTGCGTCGTGCCGTGGACCGCAGGCTGCGTGAACCCGGCCTCGGCGTTGCCACCATCGCTGCCGCGATCGGCATCAGCGAGCGCTACGTCCATAAATTGTTCGAGCGGGCCGGCACCACATTCGCCAGCTATATGATGGATCGCCGCCTCGACGGTGCGGCGCGCGACCTGAAGGACCCGGCGATCGCCGGGCGCGCGATCGGCGACGTCGCGTTCGACTGGGGCTTCTCTGACCTGTCGCATTTCACCCGGCGGTTCAAGCATCGCTTCGGCTGCACGCCGCGCGACTGGCGTCGCGGCTGAGCAACGTTCGGAAACCGCCATGGCTCAATCATTCATCTATCAAGTCAGCCCGATGCGCGTCGTGTTCGGGACCGGCACGGTCGCGCAGCTGGCGGACGAACTCGATCGTCTCGGCATCGCCCGTGCGCTGGTGCTGGCGAGCCGGCGGCAGCAGGCCGAGCTCGGCGATCTCGCAAGCTTGACCGGCGGCCGCATGGCCGGCGTGTTCGACGGCGCGGTCGTGCACACGCCGGTCGTGGTTACCGAACGCGCCATGCAGTTGGTCCGCGAGTTGAAGCCCGACGGCGTGGTTGCGATCGGCGCCGGCGCCGCGACCGGCCTCAGCAAGGCGATCGCGCTGCGCACCGACCTGCCGCAATTGATCGTGCCGACCAGCTATGCCGGCTCCGAGATGACGCCGGTGCTCGGCGAGACCGTTGATGGCGTCAAGACCACGCAATCGTCGCCGAATATCCTGCCCGAGGCCGTGATCTACGACGTCAACCTGACCCTCTCGATGCCGGCAAAGTTCTCGGCGATATCCGGCCTCAACGCGATCGCCCATGCGGCGGAAGCGCTGTATGCGCGGGATGGCAATCCGATCACCTCGCTGATGGCGGAAGAGGCGATTGCGAAGCTCGCGTCGTCGCTGCCGGAGGTGATCGACCGGCCGCGTGATCTCGACGCGCGCTCGGATGCGCTGTATGGCGCGTGGCTGTGCGCGGTCTGTCTCGGCACTGTCGGCATGGCGCTGCATCACAAGCTCTGCCACACCGTCGGCGCGCTGTTCGACCTGCCGCATGCCGAGACCCACGCGGTGCTGCTGCCGCACACCATCGCCTACAACACGCCGGCCGCACCTGATGCGATCGGCCACGCTGCGAGGGCGCTTGGCGCGGCTGACGCGGCCGATGGTCTGTTCGATCTCTCCGCAAAACTCGGTGCGCCGCGTTCGCTCGCCGAGATAGGCATGCCCGAGGACGGCATTGCCAAGGCCGCCGCGCTTGCTACCAGGAATCCCTACTGGAATCCGCGGCCGATCGAAGAGCGTGGCATCGCCGATCTATTGAAGCGCGCATGGTCCGGCGCGCGGCCGCACGCGGGATGATCAGACGCCGATCGCGTTGCGCGCGATCACGTCGCGATAGAATGCCGCGCTCAGTTTCGGCAGGCGCGCCTGACTCTCGAAATCCACGCGATAGAGGCCGAAGCGTTTCTTGTAGCCGAAGATCCACTCGAAATTGTCCATCAGGCTCCACAGGAAATAGCCTTGGACCGGGACGCCGTCGGCGGTCGCGCGCTGCAACTGGGCGAGGTAGTTGCGCAGGAACATGATGCGGTCGAGGTCGTAGACCTGCCCGTCCGGCTCCACCTTGTCCTCGCCGGACGTGCCGTTCTCGCTGATATAGATGCTCTTGATGTTCCAGAGCTTGGCCGCGATCCGCGGCGCCCAGTAGATCGTCTCTGGCGCGATCCGCAGCCAATCGGAATTCATATGCGGGAACGAGGCCGGCATCGGCAGCGGCTTCCAGCCGGGCGCGCTGTCGGTGGCGAGGACATAGCAGTGCGGCGCGTAGATGTTGAGCCCGACGAAATCGTTGGGCTGCGCGATGATCTTCAGGTCCTCGGCGGTGAATTTGGGCGCATCAGTGCCGGCATATTGCAGGAAGGCCTCGGTGTACTTGCCTTCGAGCAGAACGCCGAGAAAGCCCGCGTTCAACTCGCGCGTGGCGATCTCGGTGGCGCGGATGTGCTCCGGCGTGTTGATCGCCGGCACGCAGGCGGTGATGTTCTCGGCCGGTCCGACCCGCGTGCCGGCGCGGCCCTTGGCGCGGATCGCCTGCACCGCGAGGCCATGCGCCAGCGCGACGTGGTGGCGCGCCTGGTTCACCTCGGCCGGCGGCAGCGTCAGCCCCGGCGCGTCGACGCCGAGCGCATAGCCGAAGGGGAGGAAACGCCCGACCTCGTTGAGGGTGAAGATGTTCTTGACCCGGTCGGTCAGGCGCTGCGCGACATAGCCGGCATAGTCGCCGAATGCCTTCGAGGTGTCGCGCGAGCGCCAGCCGCCGACACGGTCCTGCAACGCCTGCGGCAGGTCCCAGTGATAGAGCGTGGCATAGGGCTCGATGCCGTTGGCGAGCAGTTCGTCGACCAGGCGGTTGTAGAAGTCGAGGCCCCTCGGGTTCGGTGGGCCGTCTCCGTCGGGAAACACCCGCGGCCAGGCGATCGAGAACCGGTAGGCTTTGGCGCCGAGTTCCTTGATGAGGCGGACATCCTCCTTGTAGCGGTGATAATGGTCGTTGGCGCGGTCGCCGGTCGAGCCGTCCTCGATCTTGCCTGATCTATGGGTGAATGTGTCCCAGATCGACGGGCCGCGGCCGTCCTCGTTGACCGCGCCCTCGACCTGGTAGGACGAGGTCGCGGTGCCCCAGACGAACCCCGGTGGAAAGTTCGCGCCGTCAGGCCGTGGGGCGTGGTTCGCCGCCTCACCGGGGGCCGACAGGCCGAGCGCCGAGAGGCCTGCTAGGCCCGCGAATTGCCGGCGCGAGAATTTTTCGAACATTGTTGTCTCCGGTCGCCGGCCGTCGCGGCTGGATGCCGACGACAAGTTAACCTTCCCCGCCGTCGCGCAACAAGGGCCGATTGGCCGGAGTGGCGCAGCGATTGTCCGCCGGTCAATCGGGACCTTTGCGATCTCAATGTCGCGGAGTTGTCAGTTTTGCGGCAACATTTTCTCTACTAGATTGGTTGCTACGTCCCTCCGCAATGACCTCCGAGAATCCCCGAGGTTCCTCATGAGCCGCGCGCGATGAACAAGCTTGCAACCGATGTCCGAACCGCTCTGCTGCGTCGTCTTGCCACGGCGATCGGCTTGCTGCTGGTCACATTTGCCGGCGCACAGGCCGAGCAGACGTTCTCGTTCGACAGCACGCCCGGAAAGTTGCCGAAGACGGTCGTCCCGTTGCGTTACTCGATCCGGCTTTCGCCTGACTTCACCACCCTGGCATTGCACGGCAACGAGATCATCGACATTGAGGTGGGGGCGCCGACTGCGCAGCTGACGCTGAATGCAATCAACACCACATTCGAAGTCGTCAGCGTCGATGGGACCCAGACTGCTGACGTCGCGACCGATGCGGCCGCGCAGACGGCGACGTTCAGCTTCGCCGAGCCGCTCGCTGCGGGGCGGCACAGGCTCGCCATCGCGTTCACGGCGCAGATCAACAGGTTTGGCACGGGATTGTTTGTGGTCGACTATCCGACCAAGGCCGGCACCAAGCGGCTGATCTCGAGCAAGCTGGAGCCCGCTGACGCGCGGCGAATCTTTCCCTGCTGGGATGAACCGGCATTCAAGGCGAGCTTTGAGCTGGCCGTCATAATTCCAAAGAACCTACTGGCGGTTGGTAACATGCCCGTTGCCGAAGAGCAGCCGCTCGCCGACAATTCCAAGATCGTCGCGTTCGCGCCGACGCCGAAGATGTCGAGCTATCTGTTCGTGCTCACGATCGGCGAGCTTGAACGTGTCACCGCTGATGCCGGCGGCGTCACGGTTGGCGTGGTGACGACGGCGGGCAAGAGCGGGCAGGGCCAGTTTGCGCTCGACAGCGCGGTGAAACTGCTCGGCTACTACAACGACTATTTCGGCGTGAAATATCCGCTGCCGAAGCTCGATTTGATCGCCGTTCCCGGCGGGTTCGGCGGCGCGATGGAGAATTGGGGCGGCATCACCTTCTTCGAGAGCCGGCTGCTGTTCGATCCCGCGACCAATGCGGAGACCGCCAAGCGCGGCATCTTCGGCATTATCGCGCACGAGATGGCGCATATGTGGTTCGGCGATCTCGTCACCATGGCGTGGTGGGACAATCTCTGGCTCAACGAAGGCTTTGCCAGCTGGATGGCGACCAAGGCCTCGGAGCAGTTCTATCCACAATGGCAGAGCTGGCTGAACGGCTATGGCGCCAAGCAGTTCGCCATGGCGCTCGATGCGCGCCGCACCTCGCATCCGGTGCAGCAGCCGATCGCCGATCACAGTGAGGCGGTCACGGCGTTCGATGCCATCACCTACAACAAGGGGCAGGCGCTGATCCGGATGCTGGAGAATTATCTCGGCGAGCAACCGTTCCGCGACGGCATCCGCAAATACATGGCCGCGCACGCCTACAGCAATTCCACCACGGCCGATCTCTGGCAGGCGCTCGAACAATCCGGCGGCAAACCGATCACCGGCATCGCCGCCTCCTTCACCGAACAGGACGGCGTGCCGCTGGTCGTGGCCGAGACCGCCTGCGATGGCGACGCGCAGCGCCTGACGTTGCGGCAGGACCGCTTCGCGATCGCGGCGGCCAACGATCCGCCGCTGCCGGCTCACAGCTGGCAGATCCCGGTTGCGGCCGGCCCGGTGCACGGCAGGGCCCTTGACGAGATCCTGCTGAAAGGCAGCGCCGATATTGCGGCCGGCGCTTGCGGCGATGCGATCAAGGTCAATCTCGGGGACGTCGGCTACTACAGGGTCGAATACGGGCCGAAGAACCGCGCGGCATTGCTGAACGCATTCCCGCAAATGCAGGTCGATGACCGGCTCAATGTCGTCACCGACAGCTGGGCACTGGTGCAGGCCGGCCGCGCCGAGCCGCCATCCTACCTCGCGCTGCTCGACGCGCTCGATGCCGGCGACCGTCGTGCGGTGTGGGACCAGGCGATCTCGTCGCTTCTCACGCTCAACCGCCTGTCGCGCGACCGCGCCGAGCGGCCGGTGATCCAGGCCTATGCCCGAGCGAAGCTGCGCCCGGTGTTCGATCGGATCGGATCGGACGGCCACGGAGCGGGCGACGACGACACCGCGCTGCTGCGTGCGAGCCTGATCTCGGCGCTTGGCGATCTCGGTGACGCCGCCGTGGTGGCCGAGGCGAAGCGTCGCTTCGCGGCATTCCTCGATGATTCCAACGCGCTGCCGACCACGCTGCGCGATGCCGTCACCCATGTCGTCGGCATCACCGCCGATCGGACCACCTATGACAGACTGCTGACCCTGGCGCGCAACAGTACGGTCACCAATGAGCGGCTGCGCTATTACTTCGCCGCCGCCGGCGCCCGCGATGCCGAACTGGCGCACGCAACGCTCGCGTTGACACTGACCAACGAACTGCCGGATACGATCGTTGCCGGAATGATCGGCGCCGTTGCATCCGCGGGCGAGCAGCCGCAGCTTGCGTGGGACTTCGTCCAGGCCAATTTCGACGCACTACTCGCCAAGCAGGGGCCGAACTTCCGCGACCAGTTCGTGCCGAACTTCATGACCAATTTTACCGATCAGGCCCATGCTGTGGAGCTTGCCGCCTTCGCCCCGTCGCAATCGACCAGCGGTGGCCGGGTGATGGTGGCGCGCGCTTTGCAGGCGATCGCGATCTCGGCCGATCTCTCCCAGCGGGTGCTCCCTGCCGCCGACGCCTGGATCAGGGCGCACAAGCCGTGAGATCGCGAGGGAGTTTCCGGCGGCGCGCGATGCGGCTATGCTCGGTGCGCGGCATGCAATCAACAATGTGAGGCTGAGATGGTCAAAGGTTCCGATTTGCTGGTCGCGGCGCTCGAGAACGAGGGCGTGGAGCGGGTGTTCGGGGTTCCCGGCGAGGAGAATCTCGACGTCGTCGAGAGCCTGCGCAAATCCTCGATCAAGCTGATCGTGACCCGCCACGAGCAGGCGGCCGCCTTCATGGCCGCGACCTACGGCCGGCTGACCGGAAAGCCCGGCGTCTGCATCACGACGCTCGGCCCGGGCGCGCTCAATTTGACCACCGGCGCGGCCTACGCGCTGCTCGGCGCGATGCCGATGGTGATGCTCACCGGGCAGAAGGGCATCTTGAGCAGCCGGCAGGCCAAGTTCCAGATCGTCGACATCGTCAACACGTTCCGACCGCTGACCAAGCTGTCGCTGCAGATCGTCAGCGGCGCGACGATTCCGACGCTGGTCCGCGACGCGTTCCGGATCGCGACGCAGGAACGGCCGGGGCCGGTGCTGCTCGAACTGCCGGAGGACATCGCGGGCGAGGAGACCGCACCGGTCGAGCTGGTGCATCCGCATCCGATTGAAATTCCGATCGCGCACGCCGCCGCGCTCGACCGCGCCGCCGACATGATCCTGAAGGCGCAGCGTCCGCTGATCATGCTCGGTGCTGCGGCATCGCGCCCGCGCTCGACCGCGGGCATCGGCGACTTCGTGCGGCGGACCAAGATCCCGTTCTTCACCACCCAGATGGGCAAGGGCACGGTGTCCGGCGGCACCAATCAATACATGGGGACCGCGGCGCTGAGCGAGCGCGACTATGTGCATGAGGCGATCGACCGCGCCGACCTGATCATCGCGATCGGTCATGACACGATCGAGAAGCCGCCCTTCATCATGGGGCCGAAGGGCCCCCAGGTGGTCCATGTCAGCTACATGCCGGCCAATGTCGAGCAGGTCTACTTCCCGCAATGCGAGGTGATCGGCGATGTCGGGCCGAGCCTCGAATTGCTGGCTGACCGGCTCGAGGGCAAGCTGCCTCATGCCAGCGCGCTGCTCAGCCTGCGCGAGAGCATTCTGGCCAAGATCACCGACCGCGCTACCGAGGGCCGCTGGCCGCCGACGCCGCAGCGTATCGTGCACGATGTGCGGCAGGTGATCCCGGAAGACGGCATCGTCGCGCTCGACAACGGCATGTACAAGATCTGGTTCGCGCGCAACTACCGCACGCTGCTGGCGAATTCGCTGCTGCTCGACAACGCGCTCGCCACCATGGGCGCCGGCCTGCCGTCGGCGATGATGGCGGCAATGCTGTATCCGAAGACCCGCGTGCTCGCAGTGTGCGGCGACGGCGGCTTCATGATGAATTCGCAGGAGCTGGAGACCGCGGTCCGCCTCAAGCTCAATCTGGTGATCCTGATCCTGGAAGACTCCGCCTACGGCATGATCCGCTGGAAGCAGGCGGTCGACAATTTCCCGGATTTCGGCCTCACCTTCGGCAATCCGGATTTTGTCAAATACGCCGAAAGCTACGGCGCCAAGGGCTCGCGGATCGAGAGCACCGAGGCGATCGTCCCGACGCTCGAGCGGGCGTTCTCCGGCGGCGGCGTGCACCTCGTCGTGGTGCCGATCGACTATACCGAGAACAAGCGGGTGCTGGTCGACGAGCTGCGCGAGAAGGTGCAGCAGATCGACGTCGAATAGCGGATTGCCGCTGACGGCAAGGAACGAAAAGCGCTCGGCTTGATTGAACGTTAGCCACCATGGTAGCACGCCGCAACATCACCCGTTGTGCTGATGTCCGGCGATACCAGATCTGAGAGGTCACGTGACTGCACCAAATCCTGCCGCCGGCAAACCCATCGATCCCTCAGCGCTCGCCAATGTGCCGCGGCTGGTCACGGCGTATTTCGCCGGAAAGCCGGACCCCAGCGATCCCACCCAGCGGGTTGCGTTCGGCACCTCGGGCCATCGCGGCTCGTCGCTGAAGAATTCGTTCAACGAGGACCACATCCTCGCCACCACGCAGGCGATCTGCGATTACCGCCGCGAGAAGGGCCTGACCGGGCCGCTGTTCATCGGCATCGACACCCATGCGCTGGCTGAGCCGGCGCTGGCCAGCGCGGTGGAAGTGTTCGCGGCCAACGGCGTCGAGATCATGATCGACGCGCAAGGCGGCTACACCCCGACGCCGGTGATCTCGCACGCCATCCTGAGCTACAACAGGGGACGCAGCACGGGTCTGGCTGACGGCGTCGTCATCACGCCGTCACATAACCCGCCGGAGGACGGCGGCTACAAATACAATCCTCCGCATGGCGGGCCGGCCGATACCGACGTCACCGGCGTGGTCGAGAAGAACGCCAACCGCTACATCGAGGCCGGGCTCAAGGGCGTCGCGCGGATGCCGTATGACCGCGCCCGCAAGGCCGCAACCACGCATCTGCACGACTACATCACGCCCTATGTCGCCGATCTCGGTAACACCGTCGATCTCGCGCTGATCAAGTCGGCCGGCGTCAGGATCGGCATCGATCCGCTCGGCGGCGCGGCGGTGCATTACTGGCAACCGATCATCGCGCGCTACGGCATCAACGCGTCAGTGGTCAACACTGCGGTCGATCCGACCTTCCGTTTCATGACCGCGGACTGGGACGGCAAGATCCGGATGGATTGCTCGTCGCCTTACGCGATGGCCAGCCTGATCGGGATGCGCGACCGCTTCGACGTCGCCTTCGCCAACGATACCGACGCCGACCGCCATGGCATCGTCACGCGCTCCAACGGGCTGATGAACCCGAACCATTTCCTCGCCACCGCGATCGCCTATCTGTTCGCGCACCGGCCGCAATGGAGCGGGGATGCCGCGATCGGCAAGACCATCGTGTCGAGCTCGATCATCGATCGCGTCGCCAAGAAGCTGGGCCGCAAGCTGGCCGAGACGCCGGTCGGCTTCAAATGGTTCGTCGACGGGCTCGGCAGCGGCGGCTTCGGCTTCGCCGGCGAGGAGAGCGCAGGCGCTTCGTTCCTGAAGCGCGACGGTTCGGCCTGGACCACCGACAAGGACGGCGTCATCCTCGGCCTGTTGGCGGCCGAGATCATCGCCAGGACCGGACGCGACCCCAGCGAATTGTTCAACGAGCTGACCGCCGAGCTCGGCGTGCCCTATTACGAGCGCATCGACGTCGCGGCGACGCCGAAGCAGAAGAGCGCCCTGAAAGCACTTGGCCCCGAGCAGCTCAACATGACCGAGCTCGCCGGCGATCCGGTGCGCGCGGTCCGCACCAGGGCGCCCGGCAACGACCAGCCGTTCGGCGGCATCAAGGTCGAGAGCGACGCCGGCTGGTTCGCCGCGCGTCCCTCCGGCACTGAAGATGTCTACAAGATCTACGCCGAAAGCTTCCGCGGGCCGGATCATCTGAACAAGATCCAGGGCGACGCGCAGGCCGCGATCGCCAAGGTGTTCTGAGGGCGCGCCGGCGCTGTTCGCGCGGCAGGGCTGGCAGCTGCCGAAATCGAGCGGCCGAATCTACGATGCCGGCAAGGCCGAACGGCTGCTCGGTTTCCGCGCGGTAACCGATTTTGCGGCGGTGCTCGGCGCCCTGCGCGGCGGCGAGCCGCTTCCCTTCGCGCACGATCCCGATTATGTCTCGCCCTCAGCGAGGCTCGCACATGGCTGATTTCCACGGCGTCTTTCCGTATCTGGTGTCCCCGGTCGATCCAGCCGGCCATGTCCGCACCGAGGTGCTGGGCCGGCTCTGCGACGATCTGATCAAGGCCGGCGTCCATGGGCTGACACCGCTCGGCTCGACCGGCGAGTTCGCCTATCTCAACAACGCCCAGCGCATGCAGGTGGTGGCGACCACGATCGAGGCCGCGCAGGGCCGTGTGCCTGTGGTTGCGGGCGTCGCCTCCACCGCGACGGCCGATGCGGTGGCGCAGGCCAAGGCCTATCAGAAGCGGGGCGCTGCCGGCATTCTCGCGATCCTGGAGGCGTATTTTCCGCTCAATGACGCCCAGGTGGAATCCTATTTCCGCGCCATTGCCGACGCCGTCGATATTCCGGTGGTGATCTACACCAATCCGAATTTCCAGCGCTCCGACCTCACGCTCGACGTCATTGCGCGCCTCGCCCAGCACCCGCGCATCGGCTACATCAAGGACGCCTCGACCAATACCGGCCGGCTGCTGTCGATCATGAACCGCTGCGGCGACAGCCTGAAGGTGTTCTCGGCGTCAGCCCATATTCCGGCCGCCGTGATGCTGATCGGCGGCCATGGCTGGATGGCGGGCCCGGCCTGCATCATCCCGCGGCAGAGCGTCGAGCTCTACAATCTCTGCCGCCGCGCCCGCTGGGACGAGGCGATGGTCCTGCAGCGCAAGCTGTGGCGTATCAACGAGGCGTTCGCCCGCTTCAACCTCGCCGCCTGCATCAAGGCCGGGCTCGCGAGCCAGGGCTACGATGTCGGCGACCCCGTGCCGCCGCAGGCGCCGCTGACGGCCGAGCAGTGCAAGGTGGTCGAGGCAGCCCTGCGCGATCTCGCCTGAAACTGGCTTGCGCGTTGCGGGCGCTCTCACCACTTCGTCGTTCCGGGGCGAGGCGAAGCCTCGAGCCCGGAATCCATTGGACCGTATGCTTCGTGGAGGAATGGATTCCGGGCTCGCGCCAAGGGGGCGCGCCCCGGAATGACGCTGGTGGTGGTTGTCTAAAGCCAGCAATCCGTTAAAACCCGCCGAAATTTCTGAACTCAAGGACCCTGCGATGAACATTCTTCCCGGCAATATGCGTTTCGGTGCGGGCCAGCCAGTCAAGCGTCTGGAAGACCAGCGGCTGGTCACCGGGAAGGGGCATTTCATCGACGACAAGCCGCAGGACGGCACGCTCTGGCTGCACGTACTGCGCTCGCCGCATGCCCACGCCAACATCAAGTCGATCGATGTCAAGGCGGCGCTGGAGATGCCGGGAGTCAAGGCGGTCTATACCGGTGCCGATCTCGTCAAGGACGATATCGGCACGCTGCCGACGCTCGCGATCTTCAAGCGGCCCGACGGTTCGCCGATGACCGTGCCGCCGCGGCGCCTGCTGGCGCACGAGGTGGTGCGCTACGCCGGCGAGGGCGTTGCGGCTGTTGTGGCGACCTCGCGGACGCTGGCGCAGACCGCCGCGGAAGCGATCGAGATCGATTACGAGGTGCTGCCCTCGGTGGTCGATCCGGTCGAGGCGGTCAAGCCTGGCGCGCCCGTGGTCTGGCCGGAGGCGCCCGACAACATCGTCGCTGCGATGAGCTATGGCGACGCCGCCAAGGTCGAGGCAGCTTTTGCCAGCGCCGCGCACAAGGTATCGCTCGACCTGATCAGCCAGCGCCTGGTGCCATCGGCGATGGAGCCGCGCTCGACCATCGCCGAGATCGAGAAGAAGACCGGACGGCTCATCCTCCACGTGCAATCGCAGACCCCGGGCTCGACCCGCGATCTCCTCGCGGAATCGATCCTGAAGCGGCCGAAGGACAGCGTGCGGGTGCTGGTCGGCGATATCGGCGGCGGCTTCGGCCAGAAGACCAGCCTCTATCCGGAAGACGGCATCGTCGCCTATGCCGCGACCAAGCTGAACGAGACGATCCGCTGGCGCGGCGACCGCACCGACGAGTTCGTCGGCGGCACCCACGGCCGCGACCTCACCTCGACCGGCGAGTTCGCGCTCGACGCCAAGGGCCGCGTGCTGGCCTACCGGGTGCGCTCGATCGGCGGCACCGGCGCCTATTCCTCGGGCACCGCCAACATCATTCCGCTGGTGCTCGGCCCGTTCGTGCAGACTGGCGTCTACGACCTGCCGCTGGTGCATTTCGAGGTGAAGTCGGTGATGACCCACACCGCGCCGGTCGGTGCCTATCGCGGCGCCGGCAGGCCCGAGGCCGTGTTCATCGTCGAGCGGCTGTTTGACGCCGCCGCGCGCCAGATCGGCATGGACCCGCGCACCATCCGCAAGGTCAACTACATCAAGCCGGCGCAGCTGCCCTACACCAATGCGGTCGGGCAGGTGTACGATTCCGGCGCGTTCGCCCACATGCTGGAGCGCGCGTCCGATCTCGCCGACTGGAACGGCTTTGCCGCGCGCAAGAAGGCGGCCAAGAAGAAGGGCCTGCTCTATGGCCGCGGCCTGACCAGCTACATCGAATGGACCGGCGGCCGCGCCCCCACCGAGAACGTCTCGCTGCATGCGACCGCCGAAGGCCGCATCGTGCTGCATTCCGGCACCATGGCGATGGGGCAGGGGCTCGCGACCACCTATACCCAGATGATTTCAGATGCGCTCGGCATCGGCATGGACAAGATCGACGTGATCCAGGGCGACACGGACCTTGCCACCGGCTTCGGCAGCGTCGGCTCGCGCTCGCTGTTCGTCGGCGGCACCGCGGTTGCGGTCTCCGCCAACGACATGATCAACAAGGCGCGCGACAAGGCCTCCCATTTGCTGGAGGCCTCGGTCGGCGACATCGAGTATCGCGACGGCTTCCTCACCGTGGTCGGCACCGACAGGCGCATCAGCCTGTTCGAGATCGCGAGGAAAGAAAGCGGCGCGAAACTCTCGGTCGAGAGTGAGGGCAATGTCGACGGCCCGAGCTGGCCGAACGGCACGCATATTTGCGAGGTCGAGATCGATCCCGAGACCGGCGTCACGCGCGTGGTGCGCTACACCACGGTCGACGACGTCGGCGTCGCGGTCAATCCGATGCTGGTGACCGGGCAGGTGCATGGCGGCGTCGTCCAGGGCATCGGCCAGGCGCTGTACGAAGGCGTGGCCTACAGCGAGGAGGGCCAACTTCTGACCGCAAGCTATCAGGACTATTGTATCCCGCGCGCCTCAGACGTTCCCCCGATGTCAGTGACGCTCGATCCCTCCGCGCCGTGCAAGACCAATCCGCTGGGCGCCAAGGGCTGCGGCGAGTCCGGCGCGATCGGCGGGCCGCCCTGCATCACCAACGGCGTGATGGATGCGCTGAGCGAGGTCGGGATCACCCAGCTCAACACGCCGCTGACGCCGGTGAAGATCTGGCAGGCGATCAGGGACGCGAAGGTTGGGGCGGCGTAAGGCCGTTCTCTGTCCACCCGTCATTCCGGGCGCGCGTAAGCGCGAGCCCGGAATCCATCGCGCCACACGCCATGCGGCCTGATGGATTCCGGGCTCATCGCTCCGCGATGCCCTCAGATGCGCAATTGCGCATCGGGGAATGACGAGGCAGAGTGCCTTACAATCCCAGCACCATCTTCGCGATGATGTCGCGCTGGATCTCCGACGAGCCGCCGAAGATCGTATACGCCCGCCCGTTGAGATATTCCGGGACCACCGGCAATAGCTCCTCGGGAATCGCCGGCTCGTGGTTGAGCCGGTAGAACGGCCGCGCCGGCTCGACGGCAAGGCCGTCCTGGCCGATCACGTCGACGCCGAGCCGCGTCACCGCCTGGCGGATCTCGCTGACGCGGAGCTTGATCAGCGACGATACCGCGCCGGGATTCTGCCCGGTCTGCAGCGCCGACAGCACCCTGAGCTCGGTCATCTCCAGCGCGTCGATATCGACCTCGACCTCCGACATCCGGATCGCGATGTCGGGGTCCTCGATGGCTCGGCCGGTGACATCGGAGCCTGCGAGATCGGAGATCGTCTTCAGCGCCTCGCGCAGTTTTGCAGATGCGATCCCGGAGCCGCGCTCGAACTCGAGCAGGTACTTGCCGTAGGTCCAGCCCTTGCCTTCCTCGCCGACGCGGTTGGCGACCGGCACCCGGACGTCGTCGAAGAACACCTGGTTGACCTCGTGGTCGCCGCCGATGGTCAGGATCGGGCGCGTGGTGATGCCCGGCGTCTTCATGTCGATCAGGATGAAGCTGATGCCATCCTGCTGCCGCTCGCCGTCGCTGGTGCGAACCAGCGCGAACATGCGGTTGGCGTGGTGCGCATGCGTGGTCCAGATCTTGGTGCCGTTGATGACGTAGTCGTCGCCGTCGCGCACTGCGCGGGTCTTCAGCGATGACAGGTCGGAGCCCGAGCCCGGCTCGGAATAGCCCTGGCACCAGTAATCCTCGCCGGAGAGAATCCGCGGCAGATAGAAGTTCTGCTGCTCCGGCGAGCCGAAACCGATGATGACGGGGCCGACCATCTTCACGCCCATCACGTTGACATTCGGCACGCCGGCGCGGGCGCATTCGGCCTCGAAGATCCAGCGCTGCGCCGGCGTCCAGTCCGGCCCGCCATGTTCCACCGGCCAGCCCGGCGCGCCCCAGCCCTTCTTGTGCAGCGCGCGTTGCCAGGCCATGCCGATATCGGGGTCGGAGAACACCGACGGAGTCAGCGCGGTGGCGCGCTTCATCTCCGGCGTCAGGCTACTGGCGATATAGTCGCGGACTTCCTGTTCGAAGGCGCGCTCTTCGGCGCTGAAGGTGAGATCCATGATGCGCTCTCCGTTACGCGTGGGCGCGGCCGCTCAGCGCGGCGTGGCGGCGATAATGATGGGCGCTGCCGCCGAACAGCGTGTCGAAGGCGAGCAGCCGCTTGAAATAGGCGCCGATGTCGAGCTCCTCGGTGACGCCCATGGCGCCGTGCAGCTGCACCGCCTGCTCGGCGACGAAACGCGCGCATTTGCCGATCTTCGCCTTGGCGCCGGAGGCGGCACGGCCGCGGGCCACGGGCTCGGCGTTGGCCATCAGCGCCGCGCGGAGCGCCATCGAGCGCGCCTCGTCGACCTGCATCGCCACGTCGGCAAGGCGATGGCGGATCACCTGGTTGGCCGACAGCGGACGGCCGAACTGTTTTCGAATCTTGGTGTATTCGAGCGTGGTGTCGAGCAGCGTCTGCATGATGCCGACCGCCTCCGCGCCGAGCGCCGCCATCGCATGGTCGACCACGGTTTCGATCGCGGGCAGCGCGTCGCTGCCGTCGCCGAGCAACGCATCGGCGGGCAGTTGCACGTCCCTGAGATCGAGATTGCAGCCGCGCCCGCCGCCGAGCCGCGCATAGTCGCGCAGAGTGAGGCCGGGCGCACCGGTCGGCACCAGGAACAGGGCGAGCTTGCCGGATGCGCCATTGGCGTTGGCAACGCGGGCGGACACGATGATCTGGCCGGCGGCCGCGCCGTCGAGCACGGCGATCTTGCTGCCGTTCAGCCGCCAGCCGCCGGCGGTCTTGGTGGCTGTCGTGTCGACATGGGCGAGGTCGAAGCGCGCAGCGCGTTCCGAATGTGCAAAGGCGAGCGTCAGCGCACCTTCGGCGACCCTGGGCAGGATCGCCTGCTGCTGTGCCTCGGTGCCGCATTCGGCGACCAGGGCTGCGCCGATCACCACCGTGGAGAGGAACGGCTCGGACACGAGCCCGCGGCCGAACGCTTCCATCAACAGCCCGATCTCGATCGCGCCGCCGCCGAGCCCGCCATGGGCCTCGCTGATCGGCAGCGCCAGCCAGCCGAGCTCGGCGAATTGCTTCCAGATGTCGGGCGAATAGCCCAGCGGATCGTTCACCGCCTTCTTGCGATGCTCCGATGTGAAGGTTTCCGCCACGAAGCGGTCGGCACTTTCGCGCAGCAGGCGCTGCTCGTCACTGAGGGTGAGGTCCATCTGGCTTTCTACACGTTGGCGGTTTTCTTGACGGAGGGATGCAGACCCGCGGGGTCTACCACCATGCCGAATTCCTGAAGGTTGTGGGCGTGGCAGAGCTGATGCAGCGCGAAGGCCTGATCGATCGCGGCCGGCTGCCCCATGATGTCGATCGAGCGGTTCACCGCCTCCTTGCTCAGCTTCAGCGCAAAAGCGGGTTTTGCGGCGATCCTGCGCGCCAGCGCCAGCGTGAACGACGAGAGATCGCCGCGCGGCACCACATGGTTGACCATGCCGAGGCGATGTGCCTCGTCGGCGCTCCAGACATCGGCAGTGAACAGCATCTCCTTGGCCTTGCGCGCACCGAGTTCCCAGGGATGCACGAACCATTCGACGCCGCAGACGCCCATCGTCACAACGGGATCGCAGAACTCGGCGTCATGGCTCGCGACGATCAGGTCGCAGGCCCAGGCCAGCATCAGCCCGCCGGCAATGCACTTGCCGTGGATTTCCGCGATCGTCGGTTTTGCCAAATTGCGCCAGCGCCGTGTGATCTGCAGGTAGATCTCCTGCTCGCGCGCGAAACGGCCGTGGGCATTGGGTTCGGCGAAGCCGCCCCAATTTCCGACTGGCGGGAAATCGACGCCCGCCTCGTTCTTGCCGGCCGGCCGCAGATCGTGACCGGCCGAGAAATGCGGGCCATTGCCGGCGAGGATGATGACCTTGACCGCATCGTCCTGCACCGCCTTGTCGAAGGCGGCGTTGAGGTCGTAGGTCATCTGCAGGTTCTGGGCGTTGCGCGCCTCAGGGCGGTTCATCACGATCCGCGTAACCGCAGGGTCGGGCCGCTCGACAACGATCGTCTCGAATTGTTCAGATACCAATGGATCCTCCCGGGATCGATTTTTCCGCCATGATGAACGGCGCGGGGAGGGATAGGCAAGGGCCATCATCCGCAAAACAAGGCGCGAAATCCGCACCACGGGATTATCGGGCGAAAATCTGTTACCGTGTTGGGGAATCCACCGGGAGGACCATCTTCATGCGCAAGCTTTGGACCGTGCTGGCAGCGCTGGCGACCTTGAGCCTGACCAACTGCGGCTACAACGCGATCCAGACCAATGACGAGCAGGTCAAGTCGAGCTGGTCGGAAGTGGTGAATCAGTACCAGCGGCGTGCCGACCTGGTGCCGAACCTGGTCAACTCGGTGAAGGGTTTTGCGCAGCAGGAGAAGGACGTGCTGCTCGGCGTCACCAACGCGCGCGCCAAGGTCGGCAGCATCCAGGCCACGCCCGAGGTGCTCAACGACCCCGCGGCATTCCAGAAGTTCACGCAGGCGCAGGGCGAATTGACCAGCGCGCTGTCGCGGCTGCTGGTCGTCACCGAGAATTACCCGCAGCTGAAATCGGATGCGCTGTTCCGCGACCTGATGGCGCAGCTCGAGGGCACCGAGAACCGCATCACGGTGGCGCGCAATCGCTATATCAAGGCGGTGCAGGACTATAACGTCGGCATCCGCACCTTCCCGAACAATCTGACGGCGATGGCGTTCGGCTACAAGGAGAAGCCGAACTTCTCGGTCGAGAATGAGAAGGAGATTTCGACCGCGCCGAAGGTCGATTTCAATCCGCCGCCATCTCCCGCGGCTGCGCCGTCGAAATAGCGCCGTCGGGCGCCCGTCGCGATGATCGCCGCACGCGTCATCCTGTTCGCCTTCCTGCTGGGCATCATCTGCCCGGCATGGGCCGAGGTCGCGGTGCCTCAGCTCACGGGCCGCGTCGTCGACCAGACCGGCACGCTATCTGCAGGCGATATCGCGTCACTGAACGACAAACTCAGGGATCTGGAGACCCGCAAGGGCAGCCAGATCGCAGTGCTGATCGTGCCGACGACGGCTGAGGAGACCATCGAGCAGTTCTCGATCCGCGTCGCCGAGGCCTGGAAGATCGGGCGCAAGAAGGTCGACGATGGCGCGCTGTTCGTCGTCGCCAAGAACGACCGGCATTTGCGCATCGAGGTCGGCTACGGCCTCGAAGGCGTGCTGAGCGACGTCGTCACCCACCGCATCATCGACGAGGACATCACGCCGAAATTCAAGGCCGGCGATTTCGCCGCGGGCATCTCGGCCGGCGTCGACCGGATGATCCGCCTCGTCAATGGCGAGCAATTGCCGGCGCCGGAGCCCGAGCATTGGCAGGGGCCCAATCTCGTCGATCTCGCCAATCCGGTGACGATCTTCATCGTCATCATCGTGGCCAGCGTACTGCGCGCGATACTGGGGCGGCTGTTGGGCTCGGTCGCGACCGGCGGCATCGTCGGCGCGTTCGCCTGGATGGTTGCCGGCTCGCTCGCCACCGCGGTCGTCGTCGGGCTGTTCGCCGCCGTCGCGGCGCTGATCTTCGGCGGCTTGAACTTCGGCGGCCCCGCGGCGGGCTCGGGACCCTACCGGCGCGGCGGCGGTTATTCCGGCGGCTGGTCCGGCGGCGGTGGCTGGGGTGGCGGCGGCTCGAGTTCGAGCGGCGGCTTCAGCGGCGGAGGCGGCGGCTTCGGTGGCGGCGGCGCCTCGGGGAGCTGGTAGGGATATGGGCATCAAGCGTATCGGCAAGCATCTGCTCGAACATCGTTGGCGCGTTCGGCGCGAGTTTCCACCGCGCGTGCTCGACGCCATCGAGCAGGCGATCAAGGCCGGCGAGGCCACCCATTCCGGGCAGATCCGCTTCGTCGTCGAGGGCGCGCTCGACGGTGTGCCGTTGTTCCGCGATCAGCCGGCGCGGGAGCGGGCGCTCGACGTGTTCTCGCATTTGCGGATCTGGGACACCCATCACAACAATGGTGTGCTGATCTATCTGTTGCTCGCCGACCGCGACGTCGAGATCGTTGCTGACCGCGGTATCGACGCCAAGGTCGGCCAGGCCGGTTGGAGCGCGATCTGCCGCGCGATGGAAGCCGATTTTCGCGCAGGCCGGTTCGAGCAGGGCGTGGTCAACGGCATCGCCGCGGTGTCGCGCGAGCTGGCTAAGTATTTCCCGCATGCGGAGGGCGGCCCGAACGAGCTGCCTGACAAGCCGGTGGTGATTTAGCGCACTGCTCCTCTGGAGGGGCAGGGCAATCGCAGATGCAAAGTTCAGTGTCGTCCCGGCGAAGGCCGGGACCCATAACCACAGGGCCTTGTTGTTGAACAAGGCTGTGGCTCCAGCTCGCTTTTATCACCACGCCGTGTGGTTATGCGTCCCGGATCTGCGCTCCGCTTGTCCGGGACGACGAAGTTCTTGTGCCATATGCGATTCCCCTGTCCTGGAGGAGGCGCGCCGCACGCAATTTCCGAATAATAGAATTATGCCGCTGAGTTGCCCGACATGTCAAGAACCCCGTGTCGAATGCCGGCACGCCGCCGGCTACTTTGCATGGGGTTGTTTTCGATGTTTTGTCAGCGCGCCCCTCCGGGAGGCGGGCTATATGCGATAACCCTGCCCCCAAGGGAGGGTGAAGCTCGACCTACGCCTTCACCGACGGCCGCTCGCCGACGCGATTGAACCAGGCGACGATGTTGGCGTTCGATTGATCCAGCGGCTGGCCGACCTGGTTGCCGAAATCGATCCAGCAGTAGAGCAGCATGTCGGCCAGCGTGAAGCGTTCGCCGCAGATGTATTTGCGGCCGTCGGCCATCTGGTCATCGAGCCATTTGATGCGGTTGGCGGCGATCATCTTCAAGCCCGGCGAGGCTTCGGGCGCCACCGGAATCCGCTTCTCGAAGAATTTCAGCGCCTCGCCGAAGCGGTAGCCGTTGGCGAGCGGCTCGGCGATGTTGAGATCGACGCGGCGCGTCCACATCCGGCACTCCGCGCGCTCTTCGGGCGTGGTGCCGATCATCGCAGGCGAGGGGTGCTTCTCCTCGAGATATTCGCAGATCGCGGTGATCTCCGAGAGGTAGTTGCCGCAATCGAGCTCGAGCGCCGGCATCTGGCCGTGCGGATTGCGCCTCAGATGCGCCTCCTCGCGGTTCTCGCCCTTGCGCAGGTCGACGGTCTGCTTGGGGATCTCGATGCCCTTCTCGGCCATGAACATGCGCACGATGCGCGGATTGGGCCCGATCGAGTCGTAAAGCTTCATGGTCCTCTCTCCCTGTCTTCTTGCTTTGTTGTGACTGTTGAACAGGCCGCGAATGGATTTGTCAAATGTACGGGAGGGCGAAGATCAATCGTCGAGCTTGTTGAGGTCGCGCACCGACTGCATGATCGGCTCGAAGTTCGAGCGGGCATCGAGTGCGTCGAACAGCTGCGCGGTGTCCTCGAGCAGGGCGTGCGAGCGTTGCAGCGCGATCCGCACGTCGTCTTGCGGCGTATCGGACAGGCGGCCATGACCCGACAGCAGGATCTTGGAATTGAGGCCCTTCAGCCGTTCCAGCGACTGGATGTAATCGGCGATCGAGCCGGAGCCGAACACGCCGCCCATCACGCCACCCGGCATCAACGTGTCGGCGGCGAACAACAGGCCCTTGTCCTGATCGAACAGCGAGATGCAGGCCGAGGTGTGACCCGGCGTATACATCACGTTGAGGCGGAAATTGCCGAGGTCGATCAGATTGCCTTCCTCGAGCCAGATGTCGACGTCGATCGGCGCGTTCGGTTCGTTGAACATCTTGCGCAGCATCGAGAAGTCGTCGCGCAGCATGATCTTGTTGGCGGCGAGCCGGTGTGCGGCGATGTAAGCTGAGCCGTGGAAATGATAGGCCGCTCCGATGTGGTCGAGATGCTCGTGGCTCAGCACCACCATGTCGATCATCGCGGGCGTCACCCCGAGATGGTCGAGACAGGCGACGAGCGAGGGATAATTGGTCGACAGCCCGACGTCGATCATGATGGTCCGCTTGCTGCCGCGCACCAGATAGGCGTTCGCCGCGCGGTTCTTGAAGCGGATCTGGTAGACGTCGTCGGCTGCCTGGATCAGGGTGGCGACGTCGGCCTCGAACAGCGTTCTGAACGGGCTTGGTTTGCGCTCACTCATGTGCGGCCGCCGCCCGGTAAGTGACGGCGTTGGACGCGCGCAGGCGTTTCGAGAGCGCATCCATCACCATCAGCGCGAAGGCCGGCTGCTGGCTGACCAGGTAGACGAAGCGGGCGTGGTTGATCCGCATCACGCGCGTCGCGGGCGCGGAGGCGATGGCGGTTGCCGAGCGCGCCGAGCCGTCGATCACGGCCATCTCGCCGAAGAACTCGCCTTTGCCGAGGCTGACGATGACGGTCTTGTTTCCGCCATCGATCTTGGCGATGTCGACCGTGCCGTCGAGCACGACGAACAACTCGCGGCCGGTCGAGCCTTCCTCAAAAATGACGTCATCGACATCAAATTCCTTGATGCACTTCTCGATCGTCATGGCACTCCCCTGCCTTCTGGCTGGAAGATGGCGGTATGTTAATTGGGAAAGCGCCGCGCGCAAACGGAGCTGACGCAGATTGCCGCAGCGCCGCATCGCCCAAATCCGGCCCGGAAAACTCCCTAAAATTTAGGTAATGGCGCGACGGGGTAACCATTTCGCAAGCAATAAAAGTTACCGAATTGTCAACCTAGCCTGGAGACTTTGAACGTGAGTGAGCAGCAGAGCAAGCCGGTCAGCGGTCAGACCGGCGCCGAAATGGCGGCGAAGAGCGAGCCCGCAATGGCCGCGGCCGGTGTCGAGGCTCCGAGGCTCGCGCCCGAGCAGGAAGAGACGTCGCCAAAGGCCGACGCGCCCAGGATGGACGCGCCGAAGGTTGAATCCCCCAAGGTTGAGCCGTCCCGGCTCGATCCCATGATCGAGGCCAAGATCGACGCCAAGCTCGATGCCAAGATCGAGCCGACCAATATGGATGTGCCCAAGGTCGAGACCGGCAAGCGAGCAGAGCCGCGTTTCCCGGGCAAGCTGATGATCATGGCGCCCGGTGACCGGACCTGGGATCATGAGGCGACCGCCTCCAAGCCGGGCGCCGAGCAGGCTGCCAAACCGGCCGGCACCCGTCGGTTCGGGGCGATGGCCGCGGTGATCGCGCTGGCGACTGTGGCAGGCGCCATCGGTGGCGCGCTCGCGACCGCGGGCCTCGGCCATCTCACCAGCCCAGCCGCTGCCTCCGCCAAGGATACGGCTGCCAAGGAGACGGCCGCCAAGGACGCGCTCGACGCCTCGATCGCCAGGATCGATGGCGAAATCGCTGCCCTGAAGTCCAGCATCGACCAGACCGCCAGGAACGGGACCGTTCAGTTCAGCAAGGCCAGCGAGCGGATCGAGAAGGTCGAGAAGGCCCAGGCCGAGCCGATCGCCAGGCTCAACAAGCTCAGCGAGACCGTCGACAAGCTCCGCGCCCCGCAGACGACCGTCGCGGCGGCGACGCCCGCCCGCGAGGTCACGGGCTCGGTCACCCCGGCGGCTGCCGCGGCTGCACCGGCCGCGCCGAGGCCGGAGGTCGGCCGCCTGCCGGTGGTCGACGGCTGGGCGCTGCGCGACGTCGGCAATGGTGGCGCGCTGATCGAGGGCCGCGGCGGCATCTACGAGGTCTATGCTGGCGATCCCGTCCCAGGCCTTGGCCGCGTCGACGCCATCCGCAAGCAGGACGGCCGCTGGGTGGTGGTCACCAGCAAGGGTCTGATCGTTTCGCGTTGATTGCGGAAAGACGACGATACCAAGGCGCTTCACCGCGATGTGAAGCGCCTTTTTTCTTGAATAGGGTTTGCCGCGCGGTGTTAGTGGAGGCATGGGCCGCGCGCTGAAATGCCTCCTGATAATGTCCGTTCTGCTCGGTGCCGCCGTGCCTGCACGCGCCGCAGAGGATCGCGCGCTCGAGCGTGGCGTGGCGGTGATCGATCCCGCGATTCTGCGCGAGCTCGATCACAGCCGCTTCAGCCTCGGCCGGATGCTCGCGCCGGATCGCTCCGCCGACACGCCGTTGTCCAATCGCGACCTGTTCGCCTTGCCCGCTCTGGTGCCGGTGCGCGAGGCGCTCGACCACGAATTCGATCGATATGTATCGAAGCATCAGGCAAGCCTGCCGAACGAGAGCATCGGCGTCGGCGACGCTTTTGCGTTTCAGCTGTTCGACCGTGCGCTGCTGGGGTCACCTGATGTCCGCTTCGTGCTGGCTGGCATCGTCAACCGCATGGACCGCGCCTATGTGGCGCCGAAGGACTGCGGCGAGATCCGGCTGATCTATCGACTGACGCGCACCGATGTGCCGCTGATCGGCGAGAACGCGGTCTCGCAGCGGCTGCCGATGACGCTGAACCTGGTGCTGAAGGCGAAGGGCGACGGCAATGACGCGTCGCTCAGCTGCCGCGAGATCGCGCGGCGCTGGCTCGCGACCGCTAGCGCGCCGCCTGCGATGGATAAATTGTTCGGCAAGGACGGGCCGCTCGATTTGATCGATGCCCGGAATATCGATCGCATCGAGACCAATCTGCAGATTGCGCACGCGCCGAAATCCGCGGTGCGCGATTTCCGCACCGACTATCTGCTCAAGGTGTTCGACTATGACGGCGCGGCAAAACGCTTTGCCGAGGCGCCGCTGGAGAACCAGATCGATCGCGACCGCATCCTGGCAGACGAGGCGCTCAAGCGCGACTTCAAGGCCTGGCTGCTCGATCCCAAACATTTTGTCGAACTCGATCGCGGCACCTTGCTGATCCCGGATCGCTTCCTCGCAATCTCGGCGGTGGCGCCCACTCCGATCGGTTTCGATGTCAGCAACCTCGAGCCCGAATTCGGCCTGGTGCAGGGCGAGGGGACGTCCGGCGACGCGGTGTTCTCGGACAGCGATGTCGTCGGTGCCTTGCAGAAGGCCGCGTCGGACGGAACGCGGCTGCAAATCATCCAGTCGCTGGCCGGCTTCGAACGACGCCTCAACGACGTCACCTGCGCCGGTTGCCACCAGACCCGCGGCATCGGCGGTTTTCATTTCCCGGGCGTCGACTGGATGGCAGCAAAGCCGTCGAACTCCACCGTGGTGCCGGCCTCGCCGCACTTCTTCGGCGACCAGCCTCGCCGCCGCGATATCCTCTCAAGCTTCCGCGACGGCAAGACGCCGGATTTTTCCCGCGGCTTCTCCAACCGGCCGCAGCTGCGGGCCAGCGCCGAGCTTGCCGGCACTGAGTACAGCGACGGCTGGGGCGCGCATTGCTATCTGCCGGGCACCAAGCCGGCCGAGGCCGACCGCAGTTTCCGCGGCTGGACCTGTGCCGAGGGGCTAGCGTGCCAGGTCGCGGGGAAGACCTCGCGGATGGGGATGTGCTTCGTAAAGGGGAGGTAACTCCTCACTGGAACCGAAGCGTCTCCGCGTCATTATTTGATGCTACACTCGAGCTTGCCAAAGACCTGAAGCTCTTGACCGGAGACCGGCCTGATGAGTGCTTCCGAGGACAACAAGCAACGCAACCGCGAGATCGCGGCCAACGAGGCCGAGCGTCAGGCGGTCAGTGCCGTCCGCGTCAGCAGCTGGGCGATCGGGCTCGCGGTCATCATCGGCATCATCGTGGTAGCCATCGTCTGGGCCTGGATGAAACGTTGATCCCGGATTTCGTTTCGCTCCATCCGGGCCACTCACGACGTGGTCGATGTGCTATGCCACCGCGCCGGACGCACGCAGCTTCCGGATCGTGGCCTCGTCGTAGCCGGCCTGGCGCAGGATCTCGTCGGAATGCTCGCCGACCTCGGGCGGCTTGCGCGGCTGCACCTTCTTGGCGCCGTCGATGAAGATCGGGCTGTTGACGGTCAGCATGGTGTCGTTCTCGAAGCGCACCAGCACCTCGTTCTCGATCATCTGCTTGTCGTTCGGGATGTCGTCGAGGATGCCGACGACGCCGAACACCAGGCCGTTGCCGTCGAGGATCTTGCGCCATTCTGCGAGATCCTTGCTCGCGAACACCTCGTCGAAGATCTTGATCAGCTCGACCGAGCGCGCATGGCGGTCAGCTTTGGTCGCGAAGCGGGCATCGGCGACGAGGTCCTCGCGGCCCATGCAGCGCGCCAGCGTCGGCCATTGCCGGTCTTCGTTGAGCAGCGACAGGATCAGCCAGCGGCCGTCCCTGCACTTGTAGTGGTTGGTGACGGCGTTGAGCGCCTCTTCGCGCGGCTTGCGCTTCTTGAACTTGGCGCCGGCGAGCTTGGCCTGCGCCAGCACGCCATTGGCCCAGACGCCGTTGGCCATCAGATTGGTCGAGACGTGCGAGCCCTTGCCGGTCTTCTCGCGCTGGAACAGCGCGGTGACGATCGCGCCGTAGAACGCCATCGCGCAGGGGTGATCGCCCATGCCGGCGACCGAACGCGCCGGCGTGGTGTCCTCGTCGGCGCGCACCAGATCCATCAGGCCGGAGCGGGCCCAATAGGCGTTGGAATCGAAGCCGGGCTTGTTGGCCTCTTCACCCTTCTCGCCATAGCCGGTGAAGGACGCGTAGATCAGCCGGTCGTTGAGATGGCCGAGATGGTCGTGGGTGATGCCGAGCTTTTCGCGCACTTGCGGCGGCATGTTGGTGATGAACACGTCGGCCTCGGCGACGAGCTTGTAGAGCACCTCGCGCGCCTCGGGCTTGGTCAGATCGAGCGCGAGGCTCTTCTTGTTGCGGGCCTCCAGCATCCACGCGAAATTATGCTCGCTTGCGGGATAGCCGGGCAGATTGGGCAGGTTGCGGTAGGGATCGCCGGCGCCGGGCGGCTCGATCTTGATGACGTCGGCGCCGAAGTCGGACAGCACGGTGGCGGCCGCGGGCGCCGCGATGAAGCTCGCGCAGTCCAGGACCTTGAGCCCGTCAAAAATGCCTTTTTCCATCGTGCCCTCGCTCCCGTGGCGCTTGTTGGTGTTTTTCCGGTAGCTGGAATTATCGCGTGCGATCATTCCGATCGGATCGCCATTTGACCCATCTCGGGGGCACGATGCAACGGGTTGTTGGGGCGTCATTGCGAAAGGAGCGAAGCAATCCATACCTGACCTCGGGGATGGATTGCTTCGTGGCTTCGCTCCTCGCAATGACGCGTCCGACTACTCGACCCCTGCCATCAGCGCGGCGTTGCCGCCGGCGGCGGCGGTGTTGATCGTGATCGTCTGCTCGGTGGCGAACCGCGCAAGATAGTGCGGGCCGCCGGCCTTGGGGCCGGTGCCCGAGAGGCCACTGCCGCCGAACGGCTGCACGCCGACGACCGCGCCGATCATGTTGCGGTTGACATAGATGTTGCCGACCTGAAGGCGCTCGATCACGTGTTCGATGGTGTCGTCGATGCGGGAATGGATGCCGAGCGTCAGTCCGAAGCCGGTTGCCTCGATCGCGGCGAGCACCTCACCGAGCCGCTCGGCGCGATAGCGCACGACGTGCAGGATCGGGCCGAACACCTCTTCGCTGAGCTGGCTTGCCGACGACAGCTCGAAGATATGCGGCGCGACGAAATTGCCTAATGGCGCCTCGCCGGCGAGATGCACCCGCGCCTGCTGTTTCATCCGCGCGATATGCGCGTCGAGTCGTTGCTTGGCCTCAGCATCGATCACCGGTCCGACATGCGTCGATGGCTCGGAGGGATCGCCGATCTTCAATTCGCGCGCGGCGCCCGCGATCATCTCGATCATGCGGTCGGCGACGTCGTCCTGCACGAACAACAGTCTGAGCGCCGAGCAGCGCTGGCCGGCGGAACGGAACGCCGAGGTCACGACATCGTCGGCGACCTGCTCGGGCAGCGCGGTGGCATCGACGATCATGGCATTGATGCCGCCGGTCTCGGCGATCAGCGGTACGATCGGGCCGTCCTTGGCCGCGAGCGTCCGGTTGATCGAGCGCGCCACCTCCGTCGAGCCGGTGAAGACCACGCCGGCGATGGCGGGATGATTGACCAGCGCCGCGCCGGCCGCGCCGTCGCCTTGAACCAGATGCAGCGCCGACGTCGGCACGCCCGCCTGATGCAGCAGGGCGACGGCCTCGGCCGCAATGCGCGGCGTTTGCTCGGCCGGCTTTGCGATCACTGCATTGCCGGCCATCAGTGCCGCCGTCACCTGGCCGAGGAAGATCGCGAGCGGGAAATTCCATGGCGAGATCGCGACGAACGCGCCGCGGCCGTGCAACTCCAGCACGTTGCTCTCGCCGGTCGGCCCCGGCATCGTCTCGCCTTGCTCGAACAGCGTCCGGCCTTGTGCCGCATAGTAGCGGCAGAAGTCGATCGCCTCGCGCACCTCGGAGAGTGCGTCGTCGAGCGTCTTGCCTCCTTCGCTCTGCAGCAGTGCGAGGAAGTGGGCACGGCGCTGCGCGAGCAGATCGGCAGCCTTGTCCAGCATGGCCGCGCGCCGTGTGGCCGGCGTCGCGTTCCAGGCCTTGAAGCCGCTGCGTGCGGCGGCGACGGCGGCATTCGCCTGTTCGTTCGTCGATGCCGCGACCGCACCAGACGCCGCCTTGGGTTCGACTGTTATCGCCGACGTCAACGCATCGAGCGCCTTTCGCTCGCCGAACTCGATGCCGTGCGAATTCTCGCGCTGCGGCCGGTAAAGATCGGCCGGCAGCGGAATTCCGGAATACGCCGCGTTGTCATCGGCGCCGATGATCTCGGCAGGGCGGCGCAACAGGTCCACGATGGAGACGCGATTGTCCGCGGCCAGCGCCACAAACGACGAATTGGCGCCGTTCTCGAGCAGGCGCCGCACCAGATAGGCGAGCAGGTCGCGGTGGCTGCCGACCGGCGCATAAGTGCGGTGGGCGATCTCAGGACGATCCTGGCCGAGCTGCGCGTAGAGCGCCTCGCCCATGCCATGCAGCCGCTGGAATTCGAAGCTTGAGGGATCGTCCGACAGTTCGAGGATGGTCGCGACGGTCAACGCGTTGTGGGTGGCAAATTGCGGAAACAGCTGCGGCCGCAGCGCCAGCAGCTTGCGCGCACAGGTGATGTAGTTCAGGTCGGTCATCGCCTTGCGGGTGAACACCGGATAGCCGTCGAGCCCACGCTCCTGCGCGCGCTTGATCTCGGTGTCCCAATAGGCGCCCTTGACGAGGCGCACCATCATCCTGCGGTCGAGTGCGCGCGTCAGCGCGTCGATATAGTCGATCACGTCGGTGGCGCGCTTCTGATAGGCCTGGATCGCAAGCCCGAAGCCGCTCCAGCCGGCGAGCGACGGATCGGCGAAGGCAGCCGCGATGACGTCGAGCGACAGCTCCAGCCGGTCGGCCTCCTCGGCATCGACGGTGAAGTTGAGGTCGTACGCCTTGGCGCGGCGCGCCAGGTCGATCAGCTGCGGCACCAGCTCGCCCATCACCCGCGCATGGCTCACCGCCTCGAACCGCGGATGCAGTGCGGACAGCTTGACCGAGATGCCGGGCCGATCGGGCAGGGCCTGATCGCCGGCCGCCTTGCCGATCGCCTCGATCGCGCGGGCGTAGGATTCGAAATAGCGGCTTGCGTCGTCGGCGGTGCGCGCGCCCTCGCCGAGCATGTCGAACGAATAGCGCGAGCCGCGCGCCGTGTGCGATTGCGCCCGCGCCAGCGCCGCCTCGATGGTTTCGCCGAGCACGAAATGGCTGCCCATCAGCCGCATCGCCTGCCGCGTCGCCGCGCGCACCGCCGGCGCGCCGAGCCGCTTGGTCAGCCGGCCGATCGTGCCCTGCGGCGTCTCGCCGGGCTGGATCACGCGCGCCGACATGCCGAGCGCCCAGGCCGAGGCGTTGACCAGGAATGCGCTGGATTTGGTCTCGTGGTTGACGAAGTCGCCCTGGCCGAGCTTGTCCTCGATGAACTGGTCGGCGGTGCGCGCGTCGGGCACGCGGAGCAGCGCCTCCGCCAGCACCATCAGCGCCAACCCCTCTTTGGTCGACAGCGCGAACTCCCGCAGCATGTCCTCGACCCCGCCGAGCGGATCGTCATTGGCCCTGATCGCTTCGATCAGGCGGGTCGCGCTGCGGTCGATCCTGGCCTCCTTGTCCGCGCCCAGCCCGGCGTTCTGACGCAGGCGGCTGGCGATCGCCGTGTCATCGGGGGCGTAGGGCGCGCTGAACGGGGGCGGGAGCTGGTCTGGCATGGCGGTTTCTCGGCGGTTCCTCGGGGTTGCACGGGAACACCTACGCGTCCGTGGACCGTAGTTCGATAGACAAATTAGCAGATTTGCCTTAGAAAATCTGGATAGTTGATGGTTTGGCCGTGGATATGACAGAAATCGACAAGACAGACCGCAAAATCCTCTCGATCCTGCAAGGGGATGGCCGGATTGCCAATGTGGAACTGGCCGAGAGGATCGGCCTGTCGCCGACCTCCGTCGGTGAACGGCTGAAGCGGCTGCAGCGCGACGGCTTCGTCGAGGGCTATGGCGCGCGACTCAATCCGCACCGGCTGGGCCTTGGCCTCCTGGTGTTCGTCGAGGTGCTGCTCGACAAGACCACGCCCGACGTGTTCGAGCGCTTCGCCAGGGCGGTGCAGACCGCGCCGGAAGTGCTGGAGTGTCACATGGTGGCCGGCGGCTTCGACTATCTGGTCAAGGCGCGCGTCGCCAACATGACCGCCTATCGCCGGTTTCTCGGCGAGACGCTGCTGGCGCTGCCGGGTGTGCGCGAGACGCGAACCTATGCGGTGATGGAGGAAGTCAAGCGCGACGCGCCGCTGCCGGTCGGCTGATCTGATCCACAGCCATGCGCCGGATACCTTGGCATCGCGCCGCACCCGCGATAATTCTCCCTCCAGTTGGGGGCCGCGACATGGACGATACCAATCAGCCGATACGTGCGAAGCGAACCGGGGTTGCCGGCGCGTTATGCGTCGCGACGTTGTCCCTGTTCGCGATGACGCCGGCCCCTGCGGCCGAGCTCAGCTCCGGCATCATGCAGCTCTACACATCGGTGTCGATCTATCCGCCGTCGGCCTCGGTGATGACGGTGTGCTACGGCTTCGTCTGCCGGCGCCGTGAGATGCTCGACTTCAGCGCGGCCGACAGAGCCGCGTTGACCCGGATCATGGCCACCGGCCGTGCCAACGCCGCCGCCGAACGCGCCGCCGTGCAAAAGGCCGTGATCTGGTTCGATCGCCGGATGGGGCCGATCCTCGGCACCAACAAGCGTGTCGCGAAAGCGGACTTCCGCGCCAACGATGATCAGCACAATTACGACTGCTGGGACACCACCCGCAACACGACCAGCCTGATGCTGGTGATGCAGACCTGGAACCTGTTCAAGTTCCACGATGTGGGGGATCCTCATTATCGCGGCTTTCAGTTGATGCAGACGCCGCACAATACCGCCGTGCTGGTGGAACGCGCCACCAAGGTGGAATGGGCCGTCGATCTCTGGCCCCGCGGTTATCTGCAACCGCCTGATGTCATGACCGTCGCCAAGTGGGTGACGGAAGACTGAACGGCTGAATGGAGGCCGGGTGGCGGCAGCAGCGTGATGAACTGGTCGCGATGATATCGCCAATAGCTGTCATGCCCCGGACGCCGCGCCCATTCGATCCATCGGCCGGATTCGGCGTCCCAGCTGTCGGCGAGATTCATGCGCGGCCCCTCGTCCCTGACGCCGTTGCGATGTTGAGCTGCGCAATCGGGTGGTCGCGCGATAGCGGATTGGCGCGTCGGCAATAGGGCGATGCCCGATGTAACGGGCAAATGGCCAATAGCGGCACGTGGTCGATGACGGCTGGGAAAAATTCGATGCCGTGGCGCGCGGGCACCGTGCCCGCTCCGCCGAACGTCACGCGTGTGATGTTGGATTCGGCCCTCACTCCCGGATGGCGTCCGAGAGTGCGCCGCTCGATCTTGCGCGGTGCGCTAGACCTTGAGGTTCTCGGCTGACGTCTTGCCGCGATTTGCGATCTCTTCGTATTCAACCGATTGGCCTTCGTTCAGGGACTGCAGACCAGCCTTCTGAACCGCCGAAATATGCACGAAAATGTCCTTACCGCCCGTTGCGGGCTGGATGAATCCATAACCCTTGGTCGGGTTGAACCACTTCACTGTACCTTTGGGCATTCCAGTCGTCTCCGCGGAATCAATCGAAAACAGACCAGCTGGTCCCCGCACAAACCGGCTTGTCCGCACCGCACAGGATAGCAGTTTGGAAAAAGCTGGGTAGATCAAACCACGGTGTGTTTTTGCCCGGAAACAACCCGCTTTGTGGGGTTTTGGTGCCGGATTGCCTGTTTCGTGGTCAATTGATGCGCTGCAAAAACAGATCAGTTCCTCTGAGCCGAATTGGATAGGTCAACCCACGCGCGGCCTGTCGGCCAGCGCGCGGGGATGGATCGACCGCGTCTCAATAGGTCGCGGAAAGATACTCGACGATCTTGCCGACGTCGGCCTGATCGATCGGCGCACCGTAGACCTTGATCATCTTGGTCACCTCGGCCTGCCAGAAGTCTTTCTTGAACTTCTCGCCCTGCGGCTGGGTCTTGATGTAGTCCGCCGAGTGGCAGCCGGTGCAGTTGCTCTGGACCACGTCGAGGTTCGGACCCGGCTTGAACGAAGCGGTCTCCTCGGGAAGCGTGTAGTTGACGGGCGTGGCGATCGCAGCCCCGATCGAGAGGGCCGCGCCCGCGGCGAGGGAAGCAAGCAGCTTGCTGGTCATGATGCTTCTCCTCACGCCGCGGTGACGCGCACGGTTTCGACGACGTTGCGCAGATAGCCGGCGGGATTCCACAACGGATCCATCGGCTGGGTGTCGCCGGCATTGTTGGTGGCGCGCACCTTCAGCTCCGACGGGCCGGGGGGAAGCGTGACTTTCAGCTTCCATTCGCGGAAGGCGTATTTGCCGAGGTCCTTGCCGAGCTTGGCCGGTGTCCAGATCTTGCCGCCGTCGGTCGAGACCACGACCTCCTTGATGCCCTTGCCGCCGTCGAAGGCGATGCCGCGCAGCGTGGTGAGGCCGGCCTTCAGCCTGGCGCCGTCGGCAATGCTGGTCATGAACGAGCGTACCGTGAAGCGGTTGATCGGGATCGTCGCCTTCGGCGCGGTGCCGGGCTCGACCGCGTTGTTCGGCGTATCCGGAATCCGGTAGGCGGACTTCATCCAGAAGCCGTCGAACACGTTGTCGATCACCGTGATCTCGTTGAGGTGCTTCACCCAATAGGTGCCGTAATAGCCGGGCACCACGAGGCGGAGCGGAAATCCGTTGAGGAACGGCAGGTCCTCGCCGTTCATGCCCCAGGCCAGCATCACCTCGCCATCGCGCGCATGGTCGATGTCGAGCGCTTTCACGAAATCGGGCGTCGTCTCCATGACAGGGCCGTCCATGCCATTGAAGGTGACCTGCTTGGCGCCGGCCTGCACGCCGGCCATGTCGAGCACGGTCTTCAGCGGCACGCCGTGCCAGCGCGCACAGCCCATCGCGCCGTTGCCGAGCTGGCCGCCGGCGACGCGCGGATTGAAGAAGCCGCGGCTGTTGCCGGAGCACTGGTTGACGGCGACCAGCTCGATCGGCTTCAGCTTGCGGATATCCTTCAGCGACAGCCTCAGCGGCTTGTCGACCTTGCCCTTGATCTCGAGCGTGAACTTGTCCGGATCGAGGTCGTAGGGGATGCCGGCGAGGTGATAGCGGACGAAGAACGCGTTGTTCGGCGTCAGCGGACCGTCGTTGAAGATTGCAAACGGGGTTTCGAGCTGCGGCGGCCGGCTGGTCAGGCCGATCATCGGGCGCTTCTGGGGGTAGCGCACCAGCGGCCGTTCGCCGTTGTCGAAGGGCAGTGTCACGGTGTCGAGGGCGAGCGCGCCCCTTGATCCCAGCCCCGTCACCAAAGCCGCCAACCCGGCGCGCCTCATCAAGTCTCGTCGATCGAGCATTCCGCTTCCTCCGAAGCTGTTCTGTCGTGAGCTGGTCATCACCAGGCTCACCTTGGCCTGCGCGCCTTCGCATCATGGACTGCGCGCGGCGACAAATGTCGCATCGGGGAACCGCGAGTCAATTGAGCTTTCGCAGCGTTGCGTCGCAACAACGAGAAGCCCCGGTCGCGCGGGCGACCGGGGCATTTCCAGCGACGTCGAAGGTTCGATCAGTAGCAGACGTTGACGGTGCGATAGCGATAGCCGTAGGGCGTCATTACCAGGCGGGTGACGTAGCAGCCGGAGTCGACGAAGCCGACGGAGATGCCCGGGCCACCCCAGAAGTGATGGTGGTACGGATGCCAGAAGAACGGCTTGGCGGACGCCGAGGTCGGCGCCAGCGCGGCGGCGCCGAGGGTTGCGGCAGTAGCGAGAGCAAGCGTGACTTTGCGAAGCATGGTCGTCTCCTTCAGATGCGCGTTGAGCTCTGTCGCGGCGCGGTTGCAGTGTTACCCATCGCCAGTCAGTCGCATCCGGCACGGGACGCGTTCGAGCATCGCGGCTGAACGCTCCGCTGGATGTGCGGCAGGTCACACTCGGTGAAGGGGGATGAAGCGGTCAGGCCGCGACGGCGCGCCGGTCGTCGACCAGCGCGGACAGGATGCGCGTCGCCTCGACGGTGCGCACCGTCATCGGCTCGTTGCGGCCGCGGATCGCGACCTCCTGCGCCGGCAGGGCATCGTCGGCGAGGCCCGCGGTGACGCGCACCTCGTCGGAAATGACGGCCTCGCAGGCCAGCGCCTTGGTCATGTCCTGGAGCCGTGCGGCGACGTTGACGGCATCACCGAGCGCGGTGAACACCATATGGTCGCGATAGCCGATATCGCCGACGATCACCTCGCCGCCATGGATGCCGATGCCGAAGCGGATCGGCTCGCGCAGATCGTGGCTGAGAAATTGGTTCAGTTCGTCGATATTGGTTGCGATCAATGCCGCCGCGCGCAGCGCCTGGCGGCAGGCCTCGTGCCGGTCGGAGGAGAGCCCGAACAGCGCCAGCATGCCGTCGCCGATGAACTGGTTGGGCCGCCCGCCGGCTTCCAGCACCGCTTGCGATACAGCGCCGAGGAAGCGGTTGACGATGAACACGGTGTCGAACGGCAGCCGCTTCTCGGCCAGCTGAGTCGAGCCGCGCATGTCGACGAACATGCTGACGAGATAACGCTCCTGGCCGACCCGCGTCGGATTGCCGGCATGCGCGTTGGCCGACATCGTGCTCGGCAGGAACAGCTGGAAGAAGGTCAGGTCGCCGGTCGGCCGCAACTGGCAGGCCAGCCGGATCGACGGATCGTCGGTGCCGACCCGGTGCAGCACGAAGGCTTCGCGCGGCGAAGGCTCGGGCAGGGCGGCGTGATCGCCGATGACGCGGATGCGGCAGGTCGAGCAGCGTGCGCGGCCGCCGCAGACGCTCGCATGAGGCACGTTGTAGCGCAGGCTCGCTTCCAGCACGCTCAAGCCCTTCGGCACCCGCAGCGTGCGGCCGTTGCCGTAGGACAATGCGATCATGCCGCCGCGGCGTTCGAGCAGGGTCCGCGCGCCGCGCGCGAGCAGCACGAGGCCGAGCAGGCCGAGATAGCCGATCGTCAGGTCATCGGTGATCTTCTCGAGCATGGCCCCCTGCGCCGCCGTGCCGAGCTTCTGCACCGACAGCTCCTCGCGCCGCCAGTCGGGATCCTGGTAGTCGGCGATCGTGGCGCGGCCGGCCTGATAGATGCCGAGCATCGCCAGCGTCGGGATCAACACGGCTCCGGCGAGCAGGAACGGCGCCGCACGCTTGAAGAACGGGCGCATCCGCAGCCAGAAATACAGGCCGATGCAGCCATGCACCCAGGCGACCACCAGCACCGCCAGCATCTGCCACAGCCGGTTCGGCGACGCGATGAAGAACGTATACAGCTCCTGCGGATAGAGCTTCTCGTGCCCATACAGGGCTTGCCCGAGCCGGACGCCGACGACATGCACGATGACCAGCATCGGAACGCTGAGGCCGAGCGCAAGCTGCAGCGGCTCGATCGCCTTCCAGTGGAACTCGCGCCGCTCGAACAACGCCCAGATGCCTAGCGCGGTGTGCACCAGGCAGGCCGAGTAGAACACGATGGCGACCGGCAGGAACCGCCAGAATTCGGTGTGGTAGTACACCCCGATCGCGAGCGCCTCGGTCGAGATATTGCCCAGCGCATGGTTGAGGAAATGGCTGATCAGGTAGGCGAACATGATCGTCCCGGTCACCAGGCGGACCTGCCGCTGGCCGATGCCGCGGGCCATGTCCTGCAGGTGCTCGCGCGAGGGGGAGGTCATGTGATTCATGATCTGCAAGTCTAATGTTTAATTCCCGCGCTGAACACCACCACCGCGGGCCGGTTGGGCCGCGGCAGCCGGAGGTGCGTTGACACTCCGTTAAGAGTCGAACAAAAAGCCGCCGTGACGATAGCCCAAGCCGAACCTAAACCCGGAGCCGGTAGCATCAGCGTTAAGCCGGCCCGTTCGCGGGCGCCGGATTGGCGGGGCGTCATCGCCGCGATCGTTGCCATGACCGCGATGCGGCTGGTCTATGCCCATGCGCTCGATTTGCGCACCGACGAGGCCTATTACTGGACCTGGTCGAAGGAAAACGTGCTGTCGTTCCTCGACCATCCGCCGATGGTCGCCTGGTTCATCCGCTTCGGCACCGCTGTTCTCGGCGACACCAATCTCGGCGTCCGCCTCGGTGGCATTGTGGCGATGCTGGTGACCCAGCTGCTGCTCGCCGACATCGTCCGTCGCGTCACGTCAAACAATGTCCGCGCGGTTATGCTGGCGTTGCTGCTGCCGGAAGCCGCACTCTACTACGGGTTGTTGATGGCCAAGGTGGCGCCCGACACGGCGCTGATCCCGTTCTCGGTGGCGATGCTGTGGTCGCTGGTGCGGCTCGCGCAGAGCCATGATGGGCGCTGGTGGCTCGCCGCCGGGCTGTTCGCAGGGCTTGCGCTGCTGTCGAAATTCACCGCGATCATGTTCGCGCCGGCGGTGCTCGCCTTTGCGCTGGTGCCGGACTGGCGCTGGCGCTGGCTGCGCAGCCCGTATCCCTACCTCGCCGCGCTGATCGCGATCGTCGTGTTCTCGCCGGTGCTGATCTGGAATGCGGAGCATGACTGGGCCTCGTTTCGCTTCCAGGCGGTGCGCGCCACCGTCGAACGCGATCTGACGCTGCGCACCCTCGGCGAATTCATCGGCATGCAGTTCGGCCTGGTCGGTTTCGTGCTGCTGCCGGTGACGCTGTTCGCAACAGGGCTGACGGCCTGGCGCGGCTATCGCAAGCGCGAGCCGGTGGCGATCCTGCTGGCGACGGCGGTGCTGGTGCCGCTCGTCTATTTCCTCTGGAAGTCGCTGACCTTGCGGGTCGGCGACACCTGGCCGATGTTCTTGTGGCCGGCCGGCTTTGCTGCGGTCGCCATCAATCTGACGCGGATGCCGTTCGAGGGCTGGTCGACCGGTCTCGCCAAATCGACGATCTATTGGGCTCGGACCGCGATCTCGACAGGCATCGCCTTCGTCGTCTGCGTGTTCCTGTATTACATGTTCGCGCCGTGGAATCTGATCGGCCCTACCGATCCGATCGGCACCGAGGCAGGCTACGACGCGGTGGCCGCGCATACCCTGGCGCAGGTTGAGGCGACCGGCGCGACCTGGGTCGCGACCACGGACTACCGCACCTATGCGATGCTGAGGTGGATGCTGCGCGGTCGGGTGCCGGTGGTCGAGATCAACGAGCGCGGCCGCTTCCAGGGCTTTGCCGATCCCGGCATGGACAAGATCCGCGATCACACAGGCATCTACGTCGGGCGCGAACCCGAGAACAATCTGCCGCTGTGGAATGAAACCACTGCGGTGCGTCAGCCGCTGGAGCGCGTGACGCGAAGCTGGCGCGGCATGGTGATGGACACCTACGCGCTGGAGAAGATCTCAGGCTGGACGCCCGATCTGTCGCCGCCGCCGGACACCACATTCTTCCGCTGGCGCGTGCTGGCGATGCTCTCAGAGCCTTGCGAGATCACCTTCTCCCCTTGTGGGAGAAGGTGGCAGCCAAAGGCTGCCGGATGAGGGGCCCCTCTCCGCAGGCGCGGTGTGTAAGGATGGATACCCCTCACCCAAGCGAGCCTTTGACGGCTGCCTGAGCTGCCCTCTCCCACAAGGGAGAGGGCGCAGCGATGGGCGCCGTTCCGCGTCGAAACGACGAAGCGCTATTCCTCTTCGTCGCGCTTGCGGATCAAATCCTTCGCCAGATCGGTCAGCGCGGGGCGGGGCAAAGCGTTGAAGGGAAGCGGGCGGGTGACGTCGATCGCGGCGAGGCCGAGGCGGGCGGTCAACAGGCCGTTGAGCATGCCTTCGCCGAGCCGCTGCGAGAGTTTTGCCGCGATGCCGTGGCCGAGCATCTGCTGGATCAGGCTGTCGCTCGCGGCCATGCCGCCGGTGATCGCGAGATGCGCGATCACGTGGCGCAGCAGGCGGATCATGCCGAGCGCGCCGGGCCGGCCGCCATAGAGCCGCGCCAGCTGCCGGATCATCCGCAAGCTCGCCACGAACACGAACAGCACGTCGAACAGCGCGCGCGGGCTGACCGCGGTGACGACAGAGACGCGCTGCGCCGCCGACGACACCAGCCGCCGCGCCTCCTCGTCGAGCGGCGTCATCAATTCGCGCTCGGCGAGGCGGATCATGTCGGCACCGTCGATGATATCATCGGTGTGGCTCTGCAGCGCGCTGCGCGCGCGGGCGAGTTGCGGGGTGTGGTGCGCGAGTTTGAGCAGGTCGGCGACGACGGCCCGGCTCGCGGCGCGGTCGTCGCTGATCAGCACCTCGGCGGCGCGCAGATGCAGCTTCTCGATGGTCGCAAGCCGCGCCAGGCCGACCAGCTCGCGCATGGTGACGACCGCCAGCGCCACCGCAGCGACCACGGCGAGCGCCAGCCCGAGGAAGCCGAGGCCTTCGTTGCGCGCGAACAGATCCTCGATCAGGTTGAGGACGCCAAGCCCGCTGCCGAGCACGACGAGGCCCGCGACCGCGCTCCAGAACAGCGTGCCCCAGCGGAAGCCGCGGCGCGCGGGCAGCAGCGGCGTATCTGCCGGCACCGGCAGCTGTGCCGGCTCAGCCTCGGGCACGATCTGGATCGTGCCGCGCGTGAGACGGCCGCTATCCTCCGGATCCATCACGACCACGCCGGGATCGTCGAGCTTGAACGTCGCCGGCCGCCGCGGGGGCGTCTTCTCGTTCATTGCAGTTTGTCTCCGATCAGGAACTGGAGGGCGCGGTCAAGGCGGATGTGAGGCAGCGCCGGCTCCGCATCGCCGTTTCGTTCCAGCTTCGGCGGCCGGAAGCGCAGGAAACGATAATCGGCCGCCTCGGCGCCCGAGCTGGAGAGGCCGCGGAATCCTCCATTGAACAGCTCCTCCGGATTGTCGGGCAGGTCGCCCGGAAAGGTCGCGACCTCGGTCTCGCCATCCAGCGTCTCGCCGTTGGCGACCTCGCCCGGTGCCGGCGTGCCGAGGATCGACGGCAGTCTGTCCCGGCCGCGCTGGACCTGCGCCTCGCGGGTGGCGCGCACCGCGGCGAGCGCGACGACGTCGATTTCGGCGCCGGCATATTCGGCGCGCGCGGCGGCCCTGGCCACGATCCGCCGCAGCACGGCTTCGAGCCGGTCGTGGCTCTGGTGGTGCAGGTGGTCGGCCTTGGTCGCCGCGAACAGGATGCGGTCGATGCGCGGCCGGAACAGCGCGCTCAGGATCGTGCTGCGGCCGATCCGGAAGCAGTCGAGGATGCCGGCGAGCGCAGCCTCGAGGTCGTGCAAGGCCTCGGGGCCGGCATTGAACGCGGCGAGCGCATCGGCGAGCACGATCTGGCGATCGAGCCGCGCGAAATGGTCGCGGAAGAACGGCCGCACCACGACGTCCTTGTAGGCCTCGTATCGTCGCCGCATCATCGCCCATAGCGAGTGATCGGGCGCGCTGCCGTCCATGGGCACGTCGAGCGGCGCGAAGGTCAGCGCCGGCGTGTCGGCGAGATTGCCCGGCATCAGGAAGCGGCCCGGCGGCAGCAGGCTCATCGCGAAACGCTCGTCGCGGCAGGCGCGAAGATAATCGGTGAACAGGCGCGCCTCGGTGAGCGCGGCCTGCTCGTCCTCTCTCGCTTCGGGCTTCAGCGTGGCCAGATGGGCGTGCCAGGGCGCCGCGAGTTTCGCGCGCAGCGGCTCGCGCGACAACGCAAGGCTTTCCGCCGACCATTGCTCGTAGCTCTTGCTCAGCAGCGGCAGGTCGAGCAGCCATTCGCCGGGATAATCGACGATATCGAGGGTGAGCGTGCGGTCCGCGCCATTTTGCCGCTGATACTCGATCACGAGCCGGAGTTCGGAGATGTCGGTGGTCGAGCTCGGCCAAAGCCGTTCCTCGACCAATGTCCGGACATGGTTCTCATAGGCGAAGCGCGGCACCGCATCGTCGGGCTGCGGAGCGAGGTAGGCGCGCGCGATCCGTCCCGAGGCATAGGCCTCGAATACCGGGAAGCGGCCGCCGCGGGTCAGGCCGTGCACCAGCGCAGTGATGAACACGGTCTTGCCGGCGCGCGACAGGCCGGTGACGCCGAGCCGCACCGTCGGGTTGAACAAGCCCTCGCCATAGTCGAGCAGCGCCCGCGCCGAGAGACGGGCTTCCTCGACGATATCAGAGAAACTCGGGGGCATGGAGGGTTAACGACAAACCCGGCAGGAGGGACCAAAAGGGCGGGCGATCACCCGCAAGGTGGCGATTATCGGGCCAAAATCAAGCTTCACATTTCCGGCGCCTTTACAGGCGAGGGGAATTGAACGCATCACGCCACCCGCGTTACCCATATCCATCGGCCCACAGGAAAGCCTGCATGACGGTCTTCCGCCTGAAGCAACTCGCCTCGACCTCGATCCACGCGGCTGGTACCGCGCTGTGGGACTACGACCGGGCCGAGCTGATCGCCGACGGCGTCGTTCATCTGGTCGGCGTCGCTTTCGGGCTGGTTGCAGCCACCGCGCTGATCGTGCTGACCGCGGTCTATGCCGGCCCGTTCGATGTCGCCGTGGTGTCGGTCTATGTCGCGGGCCTGCTCGCGATGCTGACGCTGTCGGCGACCTATAATCTCTGGCCGGTGTCGCGCGCCAAATGGGTGCTGCGGCGCTTCGATCACTCCGCGATCTATCTGTTGATCGCCGCGACCTACACGCCGTTCATCGTGGAATTGAAGGACAGCTATTTTGCGATCGCGCTCCTGGTCGGCGTGTGGTGCGTGGCGATCGTCGGCATCTGGCTCAAGCTGCGTTATCCCGGCCGCTTCGACCGGCTCTCGGTCGGGCTCTATCTCGCGATGGGCTGGAGCGGCATCATGCTCTACGACCGCGTCGTCAAGGCGCTGCCGGCGATGGCGCTCGGCTTCGTGCTGGCGGGCGGCATTCTTTACAGCCTCGGCGTGATCTTCCACTCCTGGCGGCGGCTGCGCTTCCAGAATGCGATCTGGCACGGCTTCGTGCTGCTCGGAGCCGCCTGCCACTATACGGCGGTGTTCGACGTGGTGCTGGCGAGCTAGCGCGGACTTCAGAAGGCCGGGCCGGCCTCTCGAAAAGATCATGCATCGGCAAAAGATGCGCTATCATGGTCGCTCTTCGTTGAGCATGAGACCGGCTTCCGGATCATGCCCTGAAATCAAGATATCGGGAGGATGGCCATGCAGGTGGCAGGTAAGGTCGTGGTGGTCACCGGCGGTGGCAATGGCATCGGTAAGGCGCTGTGCGAGGCGTTCCACGCCGCCGGTGCCTCCAAGGTCGTGGTGGTCGATCTCGATCATGCGGCCGCCGAGAAGGTCGCCGCCTCGGTCGGCGGCGCCGCCTTCAAATGCGACGTCGGTCAGGAGAAGAACGTCCTGCATGTGATCGAGGAGACCGAGCGCATGTTCGGCCCGATCGCGCTGTTCTGCTCCAATGCCGGCATCGGCGGCGGCTTCGATCCGCTGTCGAAGAATGCCGGCGGCACCTCGGACGAGCCGTGGTCGCGGAGCTGGGCGATCCACGTGATGGCGCATGTCTATGCCGCGCGGCATCTGGTGCCGCGCATGAAGGCGCGCGGCGAGGGCTACTTTCTCAACACGATCTCGGCCGCGGGCCTCTTGTCCCAGGTCGGCAGTCCCGCTTACTCGACCACCAAGCACGCCGCGGTCGGCTTCGCCGAAAACCTCGCGATCTCGCACCGCGCCGACAACATCAAGGTCTCGATCCTCTGCCCGCAGGGCGTCGACACCAACATGCTGCGCTCGATCCCGAAGGGCCCGCAATCCGGCGACGGCGATCTCACGGCGGAGCAGGTCGCGCAGGACGCGCTGAGGGGTATCGAGCAGGAGACCTTCCTGATCCTGCCGCACCCGCAGGTGCTTGGCTACATGCGCAAGAAGACCGAGAACTACGACCGCTGGATCGGCGGCATGGCCAAGATCCAGGCCAAGATGCGCGAGAGCTACGGGACGTGACTCGCGGCGCGTGTGCCCAAGTCCGTCGCCGTGAGGTGAGCACCCTGGTCAGGCTCCCTCTCCTGCAAGGGGGAGGGAACTCTTCCGCCGGTGCCTTCCTGACGAGAGCGTAGAAATTGCGTCTGCCGCTCAGCCCTTCTGCGTGTAGAGCAGCGGCACCGCGGAATCGACCATCACCTCGATCAGGCTGGCGCCGGTTGCCGACAAGCCACGCTTGTAGGCGTCCGCGAGTTCGGCCGACTTCGTCACCCGCACCGCGTCGCAGCCCATGCCCTCGGCGAGCTTGACGAAATCGATGCCGGGCAGGTCGAGGCCCGGCACATTGCGCACCTGCATCACCTGGCTGAACGAGCGCATTGCGCCGTAGCCGGAATTGTTCATCACCACGACCGTCAGCGGCAGCTTGCGCTGCGCCGCAGTCCACAGCGCCTGGATCGAATACATCGCCGAGCCGTCGCCGATCAGGCAAACCGTGCGCCCCGTGCTGCGGCCGAGTGCCATGCCGACCGCGGCTGGCAGGCTGTAGCCAAGGCCGCCGCTCGCCATGGTGTAGAAACTGTCCTGGCCGCGCATCGGCATCGCCTTCTGCATCAGCGGGCGATGCGACGGCACCTCCTCGACCAGCGCATCGTGCGGCCCCATCGCCGCCGAGAGCGCGTGTAGCGCATATTCGGCGGGGATCGGGTCGCCGGCTGCGGGCGCTGGTGGCAGGATGCGGCCGGCCGGTGCCGCACGCTTCGTTTCGGGCAGCAACTCGAGCAGCGCCGACAGCGCCGGCTTCATGGTGGCGACGATGCTGTGGCCGGTCGGGGTCATCGCGGCGGCATCGGGATCGTCGGTGATCTGGAAGATCGTGGTCGCGCCGTCGAAGATCGCGGCATGGCCCTCGACGTGGAAGGTGAAGACGGGCGCGCCGACCACGACGACAAGATCGTGCTCGCGCAGCGCGTCGGAGAGCTGGCCCGGCGCTGCGTGAAGGAAGCCGGCAAATTGCGGATGCCGTTCGGGGAACGAGCAGCGCGCCGAGAACGGGCTCGCCCAGACCGTAGCCTTGGTCTTCTCGGCGACCTTCACCATGAGGTCGACCGCCTCGGCGCGATCGACGGCGGGGCCGACGACGAGGGCAGGGCGCTTGGCCTCGCCGAGCGCGGCCGCCAGCGCCTGCATCGCGGCCGCATCCGGGCCGATCTCGCGGCTGACCTGGCGCGCATCGAGCGGCTGCGTCGCATGCGCCCAATCGTCGATCGGGACCGAGACGAAGGTCGGCCCGCAGGGCGGCTGCATCGCGACATAATAGGCGCGCGCGATCGCGGCGGGTACGTCCTCGGCGCGCGCCGGTTCGACCGCGAATTTCACGTAAGGCCGCGGGAATTCGGAGGCGCGCTCGGCGTAGAGGAACGCCTGCAACGGCATGATCGAGCGCGCCTGCTGGCCGGCGGTGATCACCATCGGGGTCTGGTTACGATAGGCGTTGTAGATGTTGCCGAGCGCGTTGCCGACGCCGGCCGCCGAATGCAGATTGACGAAGCCGGCATTGCGGGTCGCCAGCGCATAGCCGTCGGCCATGCCGACCACTGAAGCCTCCTGCAGGCCGAGCACGTAGTCGATGTCGTCGGGCCAGTCGCTCAGGAAAGGCAGCTCGGTCGAACCGGGATTGCCGAAAACCTTCTTGATGCCCCACGCGCGCAGCAGGCCGAAGGTGGCGTCCTTGACGGTGACGGTCTTGCCTTTGCTGGCGGCGGGTTTGCGCGACGACATCGGGCGGCTCCCATTTCGTGTCTTGTTACGTTCCCGTCATTGCGCGCGGCAAAAGCGGAAAGGCAATCCACCTGTCGATGGATTGCCCGACGATGTCAAGCCGCGGCACCCATGGTTGCCGCGGCAACGGCTGAAAATTGAGCGCTAGTTGTCCTTCTGCAGCGCAGCGGTCTGCTTGGCGAGCTGCTTGTCGAAATCCTGCTCCAGCCCCGCCACATAGGTGGCGTTTTCGCCCGGCTTGACGAACGGGTTCGGCGCGCCATCCTTCATCTCGGCGCGCTTGGCCTGCATGTCGTAGACCTCCGGATGCGGCCCGAGCAGCACGTCGACCTTCATCGCCTTGACCTTGGCGAAGGTCGAACGGTAGTCGTCGACGATGCCGGGATAGGTCGGACGGCCGACCAGCCGGTTCAGGGCAACGGTTCCGCTGCAGAAGAACAGCACGTCGCGCTTCTCGGTGCCGTCCTTCACGGTCATCTCCCAGCTGGTGCAGCCCGGCGAATGGCCGGGCGTGGCGTGCGCGGTCAGCGTGGTGTCGCCGAGCGTGACCTTGTCGCCTTCCTTCACGGCGCGGTCGACCTTGACGGGCGTGAAGGCCAGATCGGCGTTGCTCTCGTCGCCCGGATAGTAGCCGCCCTCGAGCAGGGGCTTGTCGCGCTCGCCGGCGATCATTTGCGCGCCGGTCTCCTGCTTGATCTCGGCAAAGCCGCCGGTGTGATCGAGATGGGCGTGGCTGTTGAGGATGATCTTGATGTCGGCGACCTTGAAGCCGAGCTTCGTGATGTTGTCCTTGATCATGCCGGTCGATTGCTGCATCGCCGTGTCGATCAGGATCAGGCCTTGCGAGGTCTTGATGACGTAGACCGCGATCCCGTCGGTGCCGACATAGTAGATGTTGTCGATCAGCTGGTACGGCTCGAACGGTGCGGTCCATTTCTTCATGACCGTGGCCATGAAATCCTTCAGCGTCTGTGCCTGCGCACCGGTTGCGATCAGCGCAAGCGCGCACAGCGCGGCTGCGATCGTCCTCATGGTTGCCTCCCTGCTTGTTGTTCGTGCACGGGGCACACTATGCGTGCTGGCAACGGCCGCCGCAAGCGGCGGACGGCAGGCCGCCGGTCAGGGCGCCCCGCCGTCCCGCGCATGACTGTTCCGCTGATCAGCTCGCGTACTGCGCAATGCCGTGGCCGAACGACCAGTTCTCCTTGACGACCTCGACCAGGTTGATGACGACATCGTCGGGCCGTCCCTGCAACTGGCTCTGATAGTCGTCCACGATGCGCTTGTAGAACGCCTTCTTCATCTCGACCGTACGCCCGGCATTCATGGTGATCTGGATGAAGATCAGATCGTCGCTGTAGCTGTTGCCGAGATAGCTGTCGGCGTAGTTCAGGTCGCCGCGCTCATGCTCGGTGATGACCTGAAACTTGTCGTTCTCGGGCACGTTGATGGTCTCGCGCATCGCCTTGTAGACGATCTCGCCCAGCGTCTTGCGATACTCGGCGGACTTGCCGCGCTTCAGGTCGATACGAACGAATGGCATGGTGGTCTCCTGTGTTGCGCGGGGCCCGGCCATAAGAGACCCGCGTGGTCGAAATGATTCACTGGTCTGACGGCGATTGCGTTGTCCGCATCGTCGTTGGTCCCAAAGGGGTCAACGACTGGCCTTGAAGGCTTCCCATCGCGCGTTGCGCTCTTTTTGATATTTGGGCGTCCGCTCTCCAACCATGTCGTCGCGACGGACCGGCTCGCCGCAGGATTCGCAGACCGGGCCGAGCCCCGCCGGCTTGCCGCAGGTGACGTGCGTGTAATTCATGGCGCGGGCTTCCCTGGGTGACTTGCACCAGGTCTCGCCCCAGGCGCGCAGCGCCATCAGCACTGGAAAGAACGCCTCGCCCTTCTCGGTGAGATGATACTCGTGCCGGAGCGGACGCTTGTTGTAGACCTGCCGCGTCACCAGACCGTCCGCTTCCAGCTTCTTCAGCCGTGCGGTGATCATCTGCGGCGTGCCACCGGTCTGCGCCTGGATTTCCTCGAAGCGATAACTGCCCGCGAACAGTTCGCGCAAAACCAGTACAGTCCAGCGGTCGCCTACGACGGTTTCGGCGCGGGCGACAGGGCACAGCGTTTGGTCAGTCGTATTGTCCTTGATTTTCGTCATCACGATTTCTTCATCGGGCTTGTTACTATGATTTTCATAGCAATATGGCCCGGCATCGTCGCAAATGCAATGGGCCGCTTTGGGCCCAGGTCTTCATCGCCAGGGAGCCAGCCATGACCACCGAACAGGCGCCGGCAGCGGCCAAAGTCGATCTGAAGCTCGAGGTCGTCGTCATTCCCGTCGCCGACGTCGATCGCGCCAAGCGCTTCTACCAGGACCTCGGCTGGCGGCTCGATGCCGACTTCGTCAGGCCCGACGGTTCGCGCGCCGTGCAACTCACGCCGCCGGGTTCACCGACCTCGATCCATCTCGGCTCGGGAGCCGGGCTGCCGCGCTACCTGATCGTCAACGATATCGAAGCAGCACGCGCCGAGCTGATCGCGCGCGGCGCCGACGTCAGCGAGGTGTTTCATCGCGGCGCGGAAGGCCGCATCAAGGGACCGGATCCGGAGCGCCCGAGCTACGGTTCGCTCGCAACATTCAATGATCCCGACGGCAATGTCTGGCTGCTGCAGCAGGTCACGCAGCGGCTGCCGGGTCGCGTCGACGGCAACAGCACGAACTTCTCCTCGTCGGCTGATCTCGCCGCCGCGCTCCGCCGAGCGGCGATGGCTCATGGCGAGCATGAGAAGAGGACCGGTGGGCATGATGCGAACTGGCCGGACTGGTATGCCGAACACATCGCCCGCGAGCAGGCGGGCAAGCCGCTGCCCGAATAGTCGAAACCGCAACCCGTGCAACAGGCCGCTTGGCAGTCAAGGAGACAGTCGATGCCCGAGACCATTTATCCACGCGGAAGAACCGCGCTGCTGCTCGTTGATCCCTACAACGATTTTCTCTCCGAGCGTGGCAAGGTGTTTCCGCGCATCAAGCCGATCGTCGACGAGGTCGGCCTGCTCGACAATCTGCGCCGGCTCGATGGCGCGGTGCGCGCCGCGGGCATCCAGGTGGTGATCGTCCCGCACCGTCGCTGGGAGCCGGGCGACTATGAGGATTGGGATCACCCCAACCCGAGCCAGCGACTGATCATGCAGCGTCACAGCTTCGCGCGCGGCGAATGGGGCGGCGAATGGCATCCGGACTTCGCGCCGAAACCGGGCGATCTGATCGCCGGAGAGCATTGGGGGCAGAGCGGCTTTGCCGGCACTAATCTCGATTTCCTGCTCAAGCAAAAAGGGATCACGCATGTGATCGTGGTCGGTCTGCTGGCCAACACCTGCATCGAATCCACCGCCCGCTTCGCCATGGAGCTCGGTTACCACGTGACGCTGGTGCGTGATGCCACGGCCGCGTTCTCGCACGAGATGATGCATGCCGCCCACGAGCTGAACGGCCCGACTTACGCGCATTCCATCCAGACAACCGCCGAGGTGATCGCGGCATTGCCGGCGGCACCTCGTTCAAAGGAGCCAGTGCAATGACCAGGACATCGAAGACACTAGTTGCAATTGCCGCAAGCCAATCCAACCCGGAAGCCATCGACCAGGACAGACGCAGGCTGCTCACCGGCGCGGCGCTGGGCCTCGCTGCCGCGGGCGCCGCCAGCCTGTTTCCGGCGCGCCCGGTTGCGGCAGCCGCTGATGATGCGATCCGCCCGTTCCACATCGATATTCCCGAGGCAGACCTCGTTGACCTTCGCCGCCGCCTGGCCGCAACCCGATGGTCCGACAAGGAGACCGTCAACGACGACTCGCAGGGCGTTCCGCAGGCGATGCTGCGCGATCTCGTCCGCTACTGGCAGACGGACTACGACTGGCGCAAGGTCGAGGCGCGGCTCAACGCGCTGCCACAGTTCATCACCGAGATCGACGGGCTGGACATTCACTTCATCCACGTTCGCTCGAAGCACGGAGATGCACTGCCGATGATCGTCACACATGGCTGGCCGGGGTCGGTGATCGAGCAGATGAAGATCATCGAGCCTCTGACCAATCCCACCTCCCATGGCGGCAGTGCATCGGATGCGTTTCATCTCGTGATCCCGTCGATGCCGGGCTACGGCTTCTCCGGCAAGCCGACCACGGTCGGCTGGGATTCGCAGCGCATCGCGCGGGCCTGGGTCCAACTGATGAAGCGCCTCGGCTACAGCAAGTTCGTAGCGCAGGGCGGCGACTGGGGTTCGCCGGTCTCCAATGAAATGGCTAAGCTGGGTGCGCCGGAGCTGCTCGGCATCCACGTCAACCTGCCCGGCGTCGTTCCGCCCGAGGTGTTCAAGGCCGTCTCCTCCGGAGGTCCCGCGCCGGACGATCTGTCGGCGGAGGAGCAGCACGCCTTCGAGCAGATCAAGCTTCAATTCGCGAAGCGGCGTGCCTATGCGCAGATCATGGGCACACGCCCGCAGTCCCTTGCGGCGTTCGCGGATTCGCCGGCGGGCCTTGCCGCCTGGCTGCTCGATCACGGCGACGGCTACGCCCAGCCGGCCTCCGCGATGCAATCAGCCGTGCTCGGACGTGCCGTCAACGGCCATTCGGCCGGCGCGCTCACCCGCGATGACGTGCTCGACAACATCACGCTGTACTGGCTCACCAACAGCGCGATCTCCTCAGGCCGCCTGTACTGGGAAAACAAGACCAATCTCTATCTGCCCGCCAATGTCACGATCCCCGCCGCCGTCACCGCGTTCCCCGGCGAGAGTTTCGTGGCACCGCGGAGCTGGGTGGAAAAAGCCTATCACAAGCTGATCTACTTCCATCAGGCCGAGGCCGGCGGCCATTTCGCGGCATGGGAGCAGCCCGACATCTTCAGCAGGGAAGTTCGGGACGCGTTTCGGCCGCTCCGCAAGCTGATCTGAGAATTGAAAGGCACATCCGTCATGACCAAACTTGCCCTCATCGCCACCGTCGAGGTCGCGCCCGAGAAGCGGGACCAAGTGTTGTCGCAGCTCGCGGCGCATGGCGCCCGCTCGCTCAGGGATGAGCCGGGCACGTTGCATTTCGACATCCTGGTGCCGCGCGAGGACGCCTCGAAGCTGTTGATCTACGAAGTCTACCAGGATGACGCCGCGTTCGAGGCGCATCGCAATGCGCGCTCGATCGCACAGTTTCGCGAGGAGAGCGCAGGGCTCGGCATCAAGATTTCGGCAACGCGGTGCACGCCCGCCGCATAGAGCTCCGGCGGCGAGCGAAAGATCAGACGGTCTGACGCAGCAGGCCGATCAGGCGGCCGCATTCATCGTCCGTACCGACCGTGATGCGCAGGAAATCCTCGATCCGCGGTTTCTGGAAGTGCCGCACCAGGACGCCGCGCTCGCGCAGCTTCGCTGCGAGATCGGCGCCGCGATGGCCGGCATGGCGCGCGAACACGAAGTTCGCCAGCGACGGCAGCACGTCGAAGCCGAGCTCGGTGAGGCCGCGGACCAGCGCCTCGCGGCTCCTCATGATGCGCTGCCGGGTCTCCTCGAACCAGATGTCGTCCCCGATCGCGGCGACCGCGCCCGCGATCGCGAAGCAGTCGAGCGGATAGGAGTTGAAGCTGTCCTTGACGCGCTCCAGCGCCTCGATCAGCGGACGCTGGCCGATGGCGAAGCCGACCCGCAATCCCGCCAGCGCGCGCGACTTGGACAGGGTCTGGATCACCAGCAGATTGTCATGGCGCGCGACCAGCGGCACCGCGCTCTCGGCGCCGAAGTCGACATAGGCCTCGTCGACCACAACGAGACGGTCCGGGTGCCCGGTGACCAGCGCCTCGATCGCTGCACGCGGCAGCGCGACGCCGGTCGGCGCGTTTGGATTGCACAAGAGGATGGCGCTGCCCGGTCGCCGGTAGTCGGCAACATTGATCCGCATCGCGGCGTCGAGCGGCACCACCTCATAGCGGACGCCGTAGAGGCGACAGTAGACCGGGTAGAAGCTGTAGGTGATGTCGGGGAACAGCAGCGGCGCATCGTGCTTGAGCAGCGCCGGGAAGGCGTGGGCCAGCACCTCGTCCGAACCGTTGCCGACGAACACCTCATCTGATGAGACGCCATAGCGCGTTGCGATCGCCTCGCGCAAGGCGGTTGCGCGCGGATCCGGATAGAGCCGCAGCCGATCCGCGGTCGCCGCGATTGCGGCCAGCGCGCGCGGCGACGGCGGGTAGGGATTCTCGTTGGTGTTGAGCTTGATGAGGCCATCGATCTTCGGCTGCTCGCCGGGCACATATGGCGACAGATTGTGGACGACCGAACTCCAGAAGCGACTCATGATCCGTGATCCAGGGATTGATCTCATCACAGTAGGGGATGCCGCGCTTCGGTGGAAGCCGGCTCTTCACCTCGCCAGGATATCGAGAGGAGGCCGGCAGCGGCCGCCGGCGCAGCACCGCCGCGATCTGCTGACAGTGCAGGTCACGCGGCTCAGATTTCCGTCTGGCTGCCCAACTCGACCACGCGATTTGGCGGGATCCGGAAGAAGTCGGTCGCCGGCAGCGCATTGCGGTGCATGATCTCGAAAATTCTGGAGCGAAAGCGGCCGAACTTCGAGTGTTCCGCCGGCACGATCTTGACGCGACCGACGAAGAACGAAGTGTCCATCAAGTTGAATTCAAGCCCCATCGTACCGCACCGGTCGAGCAGCCGCGGCACGTTCGGATGCTGCATGAAGCCGTATTGGGCCACCAAGGTATGGAAATTGCCGTCGAGGTCCGTGCGGATGAGACGGTGATCAGATGCGACGCGGGGAATATTGAGCGTAGCCACGCGCAGCAGGACGATGCGTTCATGCAGCACCTTGTTGTGCTTCAGATTGTGAAGCAGCGGCACCGGCACCATGTCGAGCCGGCTCGTCACATAGACGGCGGTTCCCGGAACACGCGGCTTGTTCCGGACCTGCTGGATGAACTCGCTGAGTGGCAGCGTATCGCGCTCGAGCTGGGCTTCGAGCGCCCTGCGGCCGCGGCGCCAGGTCGACATCAGGAAAAACAGGATAGCTCCGACCGCAAGCGGGACCCAGCCACCCTCCATCACCTTCATCATGTTCGCGGCCACGAACGACAGGTCGACCAGGATGAACGCGCCGGCAACCAGCGCACTCGACCAGAAGGGCCAGCCCCAGACTTCGCGCATGGCAAGAAACATCAGCATCGACGTCAGGAGCATCGTCAATGCGACGGCGATGCCGAAGGCGGAAGCAAGATTGTCGGACGAGCGGAAGCTCAGGGTCAGCGCCAGTGTCAGCACCATCAGCGTCCAATTGACGAAGCCGACATAGATTTGCCCGTAACCCTCCGAGGAGGTCTGGGTGATGTTGAGGCGCGGGCATAGTCCAAGCTGAATGGCTTGCCGGGTCATCGAGAACGTGCCGGAGATGATCGCCTGGCTTGCAATGATGGTGGCAACGGTCGCGAGCGCGACCAGCGGCAGTTGCAGGCTGGACGGGCATAGCGCGAAGAACGGATTTGATCCGGCCGCCAGATCGCCTTGCACCAGCATCGCGGTCTGGCCGGCATAGTTCAGCAGCAGGGTCGGCAGCACCAGCCCGTACCAGGTCAGGCGGATCGGCCCGGCGCCGAAATGCCCCATGTCGGCGTACAGCGCCTCGGCGCCGGTGGCGCACAGGAACACGCCGCCGAGCACCAGGAAGCCGGTGAAGCCATGCCCGAAGAGGTAGCTGAGGCCGACGCGGGGATCGAGCGCAGCAAGCACGGCGGGATTTCGCAAGATACCGAGGATACCGAGCACGCCAATCGTCACGAACCAGACCGTCATGATCGGGCCGAACAGAGCGCCGATGCGGGCCGTGCCTTGCGGTTGAATCGCGAACACGGCGATCAGCACGAGCACGGAAAGGGGCAGCACGTACGGGCTGAAGGACGGCAGCGGATCCTTCAATCCCTCCAGCGCGCTCAACACGGAGATCGCGGGGGTGATGGCGCCATCGCCATAGAGCATTGCCGCCCCGATGATGCCGAGCGCGATCACGAATGGGCGATCGCCATGCTTGATTCCGATCAGCGACATCAGTGCAAGGATTCCGCCCTCGCCGTCGTTGTCCGCGCGCATGACGATTGCGACATATTTGATCGACGTGGTGATCAGCAGGGTCCACACCACGAGCGACAGGATGCCCAGTGCCACCTCCGGCGTCGCCTTTCCTCCCGCCCACTCGATCGCGGTCTTGAAGGTGTAGAGCGGACTGGTGCCGATATCGCCGTAAACGACGCCGAGGGCGCCGATCGCCATCGCGCCGATCGCGCCGTGCGCTGGAGGTGTCTCGGCCGGAATCGCTTCGGCGCTCGAGGTCAAGGTCTCGGGTTCGGCGGCAGTCATCGTCCGCTCCTGTCTGCAGGCGAATTGGCCGCTCGGGCGGCGGGCTATGCTCTAGCTTGCGATGGACTTTGACTTTGTCGAAGCCGCCGGAACCTTTGCCTCAAGACTATGACAGATTTTTTGAGGCACCGCTGCGATGAGCTGTCATTCGCCAGGGCAAACGTCAGGCTCATGTAAGGAATTCGCCAATCGGCACATGCAGGTCCAGGTAGGAACTGCGGAGCGCCGCCTACCAGGTCGCCGTGCCCTTCATGGTCGGCTGGCCTTCGGCGTTCGCTGTCCACAGCTCCATGCCGCCGTCCTTGTCGTTGGCATTGATCGAGAACTCGCTGCCTTCGAACAGCGGCTGCACGCCGCGATAGGACAGCTTCTTCGGCGGCTTGCCGCCGCGCAGCCTCGCGGCGAGTTCGACGATGAACGAGGCCTGCAGCGGGCCGTGGAAGATCAGGCCGGGATAGCCCTCGACCTTGGTGACATAGTCGCGATCGTAATGGATGCGATGGCCGTTGAAGGTCAGCGCCGAGTAACGGAACAGCAGCACGGGATCGGAGACATGGCTCTCGCGGTGCTGCGCGACCGGAGGCGGCGGCGCCTTGGCCGGCGCTGCGGCCAGGGTGGTCGTCATCTCGCGATAGACGATGTCCTGCCGCTCGCGAACCGCAAGACCGCGCGAGGTCGTCACCTCGTGATTGACCGAGACGAAGCACAGCGTGCCGGTCGAGCCAGATTTCACGGTGACGTCCGCAATCCTGGAAGCGCGCTTGGCCTCGTCGCCGATCCGCAGTGCATCGAAAAATTCGAGCTCGCCGCCGGCCCACATCCGGCGCGGCAGCGGCACCGGCGGCAGGAAGCCGCCGCGGGTCGGATGACCGTCCGGGCCGAGCTGCGACATCGGAAACACCGGCTGCGCCAGGCACCAATGCGTGGTCCACGGCGCGGCATCGCCCGTCTTCGGCTCGCCGATCTCCTGGAACAGCGTCGCGCGCAGCCCCATGACCAGGTATTTGGTGACGACGTCGGAAGCCTCGGCGGTCTTGCCGATCCACTGGCGGAGATGATCGAGGTCGAGTTTGTCGGTCATGACTGTCTTGCCCGGGCAGGAGGGATTTCAGGAACCTTTGGTGCGCTCGCCGATCGCCGGCACCTTGCCGTAGTGCCTGTCCTCGCCGACCACGATCGCGGCCGGCGCCGGATAGCTGACCTTGCCGTTCGGCGTGTCGACCTCGATGCGGCGCAGATGCGGATGCTTCGCAAGGTCATCCATGCTGTTGACCTCGGCGAAAGCGATGTCGGCCTCGGCGAGCTTGGCCAGCAATTCCTCGCGCGTGAGCTTGCCAAAACTGTCGCTGACGATCTGGTCGGTCACCGTGCGGTTACGGACGCGTTCGACCATGTTGGCAAAGCGCGGATCGTCGGGCAGGCCGGGCTGGCCCAGCACCTTGGCGCACAGCGTCTTCCACTCGCGCTCGCTCTGGATCGAGATCAGGATCTCCTTGCCGTCCTTCGAGCGGAACACGCCGTAGGGCGCGATCGAGGGATGGGCGAGGCCGATGCGTTTGGGCGACTTGCCGTCCTCGGCATTGAGCAGCGGCACGGTGAGCCAGTCGGCCATCACGTCGAACATCGAAATCCGGATGTCGGCGCCTTGGCCGGTGCGGCTGCGGCCGATCAGCGCTTCGAGAATGGACGCGTGCGCGGTGGCGCCGGTCGCGACGTCGACGATCGACATGCCGACGCGCGAGGCGCCCTCGGGTCCGCCGGTGATCGAGGCGAGGCCGCTCTCGGCCTGGATCAGCAGGTCATAGGCCTTGCGGTCGGCATAGGGGCCGGTGTCGCCATATCCGGTGATCGTGCACATGATCAACTTCGGATAGTCCTTGCGCAGCCGCTCGCGCGAGAAGCCGAGTTTGTCCATCGAGCCGGGCTTCAAATTCTGCAACAGAACGTCGGCGCCCGCGATCAGCCGTTCCAGCTCTGCGCGGCCGTCCTTGGTGGCGAGGTCGACCACGGCGGAATCCTTGCCGCGGTTGAGCCAGACGAAATAGCTGCTCTGGCCCTTTGCCGCGGCGTCGTAGCCACGGGCGAAATCGCCCTCGGGCCGCTCGATCTTGATGACATGGGCGCCCGCATCGGCCAGGCGTGACGAGCAGAACGGCGCGGCAACCGCCTGTTCGACGGCGATGACGGTCAATCCCTCAAGCGGCAACATGGTCAAGCAACTCAGTAGGAGCGGGGCATGCCGAGCACGTGCTCGGCGACGAAGGACAGGATCAGGTTGGTAGAGATCGGCGCCACCTGGTAGAGCCGGGTCTCGCGGAACTTACGCTCGACATCGTATTCCTCGGCGAAGCCGAAGCCGCCATGGGTCTGCACGCAGGCATTGGCCGCCTCCCAGGACGCATCGGCCGCCAGCATCTTGGCCATGTTGGCCTCGGCACCGCAGTCGAGCCCGGCCTCGTATTTGCGGGTAGCTTCCTTCACCATCAATTCCGCCGCGCGCATCGAGGCGTAGGCCTTTGCAATCGGAAACTGGATGCCCTGGTTCTGGCCGATCGGCCGACCGAACACGCTGCGCTCCTTGGCGTAGTTGGTGGCCTTGGCGATGAACCATTTGGCGTCACCGATGCATTCAGCGGCGATCAGGATGCGCTCGGCATTCATGCCGGAGAGAATGTAGCGGAAGCCCTTGCCTTCCTCGCCGATCAGGTTTTCCGCCGGCACTTTCATGTCAGTGAAGAACACTTCGGTGGTGGCGTGATTCATCATGGTTCTGATCGGGCGGATCTCCAGCCCCTTGCCCTTCACCTCACGCATGTCGACGATGAACACCGAAAGGCCGTCGGTGCGCTTCTTGGACTGCTCCTTCGGCGTGGTGCGTGCCAGCAGGACCATCAGGTCGGAATATTCGGCGCGACTGGTCCAGATCTTCTGGCCGTTGACGACGTAGTGATCGCCCTCGCGGCGCGCGAAGGTCTTCAGCGACGAGGTATCGGTGCCGCTGGTCGGCTCGGTGACGCCGAACGCCTGCAACCGCAATTCGCCGGTCGCGACCTTCGGCAGATACTTCGCCTTCTGCGCGTCGTTGCCGTGCCGCAGCACGGTGCCCATCGTGTACATCTGGGCGTGGCAACCGCCGCCGTTGCAGCCGGCGCGCTGGATCTCTTCCAGGATCGCCGCCGCGGCCGACAGCTTCAGCCCCGCGCCGCCATATTCCTCGGGGATCAGCACCGAGAGATAGCCGGCCTCCGTCAACGCATCGACGAACTCCTTCGGGTAGGCCATCTGGCGGTCGAGCTTGCGCCAGTATTCGCCGGGAAACTGTGCGCAGAGCTTTGCGACGGCGTCGCGGATGTCTGAGTGGTCGTCGGTGTGTTGTTCGTGTGCGGTCATTGTTTCGTCTTGCCGAGAGGTTGCACGTGATACGGGCAATGCGCCCGCTGTTGTGGGGTCCCGGTAAACTCCCTATGCTGTTTTGTTATAGCGTATGAACCTGCCTTCCAGGATTGGCAAGTATGGATTTCCGGCAGCTTAGGACCTTTGCGTGCGTCGCGGAACTCGGGAGTCTGAGCAAGGCATCCGATACCTTGCGGGTCGCGCAGCCGGCGCTGAGCCGGCAGATCAAGCTCCTGGAGCACGAGCTGCGCACCGAGTTGTTCACGCGCAATGGCCGCGGCATGGTGCTGACCGATGCCGGCCGGCTGCTGCTGGCGCGCACCAGCGGTATCGTGCGGCAGATCGACCAGATCCGCGACGACATCCAGTCCGCCGGCGGCGCACCGTCCGGCCGCGTCGTGCTCGGCCTCGTGCCGACGGTGAGCTGCGTGCTGTCGGCGCGGCTGGCGCGGCGCACGGTGGAGCGCTATCCCGGCATCTCGCTCTGCATCGTCGAGAGCTATAGCGGCCATTTGATCGAGTGGCTGCATCGCGGCGAGATGGACCTTGCGGTGATCTACGGCCCGTCGGTCGACCTGCATCTGGCGGTGCAGAGCCTCGGCCGCGACAGCATCGTCGCCGTCGGCCCGCGCGGCAGCGGGCTGAAGCAGAAGAAGCAGGTGGATTTCGGCTGGCTGATGCGCCAGCGCCTGGTGCTGCCCAGTCATTCGCACGGCCTCCGTGCGCTGCTCGAACATGCCGCGGCCAGAAAGAAGATCGATCTCGACGTCAAGCTCGAGGCGGATTCGTTCCGGGTGCTGACGAGCCTGGTCGAGGAGGGGCTCGGATACACCATGCTGCCGCCGTCCTCGGTGCGCAGCGAGGTCGCGGAGGGCCGGCTTGAGACCGCGCCGATCGCGCGGCCGGCGCCGCGGCGCGAGCTGACCTTGGCCTCGCCGGTCGAGCATCCCGGCTCCAATGCGATGACACTGATCGCAAAGCTGTTGCGCGATGAGGTCGCTGCGCTGCGCGCCGAGGGGCTCTGGGATATCCAGCTCGCCTGAGCGCGGCTTCGCATCACTTCACCACGAAGCCGAGATGGCCGCGGAAGCGGGTCTTGAGGTAGGTGCCGTCGCGCGGCGGCAGCGCGCGCTCGACTTCGCCGGACGCGATACGGATTCGTGCCAGCCGCGGGCCGCCGCCGAGATCGCGCAGGCTGTTGCGGAAATTCTCGATGCCGGCCATGTCCGCGATGTCGGAAACATTGCCGATGCCGGCGCCGCTCGCGATCACCTCGAGCTTCGCACCCAGGCCGGAGTGGCTGGGCTGCATGCCGGTCTCGCCGAAATGGCCGTTGTCGAGCACCGCAATCGAGAGATTACCGGGCTGCTTGGTGGCGATGGTCAGCAGGCTGCCGATCCCCATCAGCTGCTCGCCATCGCCGGTGACGACCAGCACCGGGCGCTTCGGCTGCGCCAGCGCCAGCCCGAGCCCGACCATCGCGGCGCCGCCCATGGCACCCCAAAGATAGAAATTGCCCGCATGGTCGCCGGCATCGAACACATCGTAGGACGAGGAGCCGAGCCCGGAGATCACCAGAAGGCCGCCGCGGTCGGCAAGCAGCGCCTTCACCGCGGCGCGGCGGTCGAGTGTGCCTGTTGCTGCCGACATCAGTGCGTCTCCTTGGTCCACTTCTTGCGGCCGATCATCCGCTGCGAGATCAGCACGGCGACCTGTTGGTCTCCGTCATAGGCGAGCGAGGCGGCGGCCGAGATGACTTCCTCGGCGTCGTCGGGGTTCTCGAGCCGCAGCACTGTCGTGCCCATGATCTCGAAGGCCTGCGGCGTCGCGCGGCCCATCGGGATCTGCCACGGATTGAACTCGGCCCATTCGCCGCGCATCGTCACCAGGGTCAGCAGCGGGAAGCGGCAGCTTGCCATCAGCGACAGCATGTTGACGCAATTGCCGACGCCGCTCGATTGCATCAACAGGACCGCGCGCTCGCCGCCGAGCCAGGCGCCGGCGGACAGCGCCACGCCTTCCTCCTCGGTGGTCAGAACCGTAGTCTTGATGCCGGTATCGGCGTGCGACAGCTTGATCAGCTTGGAATGTCCCGCATCGGGAACATAGGACACCTGCGCCACGCCAAAGCTCTTCAGCGTGCGGTAGATCGCAACTGGCCAGTCCTGGCTGGTCGCGCTGTCCTGGTGAACGGCAATCTGGTCCATCATGGCCTCGGCTAGGGCGCGCGTTGGAGCGCCGTCATGCCGGGAGGCTTAGGGCAGGCGAGAGCCTTATTCTCTTCGCATCTGGCTCGCCCAGCTATGCCGGAATTTTATAGGGGGCAGCGCGACCCTTTCCGGCCGGGCCGAAAGGAGGCCTCAGCGCGCGTCCTTCCTCACCATGAACACGTACATGTCCCAGAACGTCTCGGGGTGATCGACCTCGAAGCGGTGCCACTGATCGAGGTTGATCTCGTCGGCTGCGGCCGCAAACTGCTTGCGGAATTTTTCCAGCACCGCCGGATCGTCGAACGGCTCGAAGCCCTGAAACGACAGGTCATGTTCGTTCAGGAACGCCGCGATCTCGGGAATGGTGAGGCGGTGCTCCATGACGTTGAACAGCAGGTCGCGGCAGCCGCTCATGCTGTAGAAATCCTTGGCGCCGATCAGCGTCCGCCATTGGTCGGCCTCGCGGAAAATCTCCTGCCGGCACCGCCGGATGTCGTCGGCGGTGGCGCGATAGTTGCGCGCGGCGATGCGATCGCGGGCCTCGACGATGACGCGGCGCGCCAGCTCGCTGTACAGGCCGATGCGCATCGTGCCGCCCGGCCGCAGCAGCGAGACCAGCACGCGCCAGCCGGTCATCGGCTCGGCGAGATGGTGCAGGACCCCGACCGACTCGATGCTGTCGAAGCTGCGATCGATCGAGCCCAGCTCCAGGATATCCGCCTGCGCATACTCGACATTGCGCAAGCCGAGCTCGCGCGTCTTGCGGCGCGCATAGGCGAGGCTGGTCATGCTGATGTCGACCGCGAGCAGGCGGGCGTTCGGACAGACCTGCGCGATCTGGATCGCGTGCGAACCGGTGCCGCAACCGGCGATCAGGATATCCCGTTCGGCCTGCTGCTCCGCGGTCGCGGCCGTCTTTCCTCGCGCCCGATCGGCGACGAATGCCGTCAGCGGGTTCACGGTCCAGCGCGGATAGGGATTTTCCTCGTACTGACGCATCACCTCGACCGATACGTCGTTCCTGATCGGCGTGAGCGTCACAATGGCGCGGCGCTCTTCCATCTCTTCGCGCGGCTCGCGAAGCTGCACTCGCAACAGGCCGGCGACGGTTGGAGGCCATTCCCGGCGCAGCAGCGCGTCCGCCGCCGGCAGAGTATGAAGCGGGAAATACGCCGCGACGACGGCCAGCGTCAGCGGCGTGAACGCGGCGTTGGATGCCAGGTCGTGCAGCAATCGATCGCGCAGTGCAGCCGCCCGTTCGGCTTCCGCCTCGGTCTGTCCATAGACATATTCGTTGATGAAGCATTGCCGGGCGAGCGCGCAGGCAAAGGCAATGAGATCGTCGTCATCGCCATCCCTGCGTTGCTCGCCGGCGAGCCGCAGCAATTCGGCTCGCACGTGCCCGAGCAGCACTTCGAGCTGCATGCCCGCCAGCGTCGTCGCTTCCATCGCGCAGCGCAGGAACAGATCGCTGGCCAGCGCGGCAACGCCTTCGCCGCCGAACAAGTCCGCGCTCGTCACCGGCAGCGGCCACTTGCCGGCAATCCGCCCGACATAGCGGGTGACGGTCGGGCTCTGGAGGATGAAGCCCACGGCCTTCGCGTCCATGCCGAGCGCGAGCGCCTTGCTGAAATGCGCGGCGGCCTTGGCGCGATTGCCCAACGCCTGGTACGAATTGCCGGCATTGTAGTGACACGCGGCGTTCACGTCATCGGCAGCAATCGCTTTCGCGAACGCCTTCACCGCGGAGCGGTGATCGCCGGCCGCCTGCGCCATCAGGCCGAGAAGGTTCAGGCTCTGCGCATGGCTGGGCTCGCGCGCGAGAATGTGCCGGCAGACCTCCTGCGCCTCGTTGAAGCGGCGCATTCCGTAGAACCGGCTGGCCTCCGCGGCGAGGTCGGCAATGCTGATGCCCGCGGAGCCGAAGGCAGGTACGTTCTTGCCGGCCGCGTCCCGTCGCTTACCGGCCGCGCGCCGTTCTTTTCGGTTCATGATCCGTCAACTGGCCCAAGCTGCAAGACGCGGCGAGACATAGGGCCGAACGCAATTGCAGCCAAGGATTATTCAGCCCGGGATCCGCACCGGCAGGTTCTCGATGCCGCGGACGAAGCTGGAATAGACCCGCTTCGGCTCGCCGACCACCTCGATGCGGTCGAAACGCTTCAGCATCTCCTGCCACACGATCTTGAGCTGCAGTTCGGCGAGCCGCATGCCGACGCAGCGGTGGATGCCGAAGCCGAACGACAGATGGATCCGCGGCCGGGCGCGGTCGATGATGAACTCGTCGGGCCGGTCGATCACCTCGTCGTCGCGATTGCCGGAGACGTACCACATCACGACGCGGTCGCCCTTCCGGATGGTCTTGCCGCCGATCTCGGTGTCCTGCAGCGCGGTGCGCCGCATGTGAGCCAGCGGCGTCTGCCAGCGAATCACCTCCGGCACCATGGTGTCGATCAGGGCCGGGTTCTCCTTCAGTTTCTGGAACTGGTCGGGATGCTCGTGCAGCGCCAGCACCGAGCCGCTCATGGTGTTGCGGGTGGTGTCGTTGCCGCCGACGATCAGCAGGATGATGTTGCCCATCAGATTGTCGGGGTCCATGTGCCGCGTGGCGTCGCTATGCGCCATCATCGACAGCAGATCGTTGCGCGGGGCCAAGTTGACCCGCTCGTTCCAGAGTTTCGAGAAATAGCCATAGCACTCGTCCATCTCCCGCCGCCGCTCTTCCGGCGAGTTGACGATGCCACTCTTCGGCAGCGCGGTGGAGACGTCGGACCAGCGCGTCAGCTTGCGCCGTTCCTCCCAGGGGAAGTCGAACAGCGTCGCCAGCATCTGGGTGGTCAATTCGATCGAGACGCGCTCGACGAAATTGAACGTCTCGTTGCGCGGCAGGTTGTCGAGCACGCTGGCCGAGCGCTGGCGGATCAGCTTGGCCAGCTCGTCGAGATGATCAGGCGTGAACATCGGCGACACGGTCTTGCGCTGATGGGCGTGCTTCGGCTGATCCATCGCGATGAAGCTCGGATAGTCGTAGCCGGGCGGCACGTCGCGGATCGAGATGCCGCCGAGCGTGGAATCCGAGGAGAAGATGCCGTGGCTGGTGTCGACATGCATGATGTCGTTGTACTTGACCACGGACCAATAGGGCTCGATCGGCGCGTTGGTGCAGTAATGCACCGGCTCTTCCTTGCGCAGCCGCTCGAACCATGGCCACAGCGTGTCGTTCTGGAACAGTTTTGGCGCGCCGGGATGAAAATCCCTGAGCGGAGTCGCATAGGCTTCCTCACGCGCCTGGCGCTGTAGCTCGGCCCGGTCGGCACGGATGGCGGTCTGGACGTTCATGATCTCTCTCTGCACAATTTTCGAAGGCCGCACGGGAGGTGGTTGGGCTCTCTCCCCCCCTTGCGGGGGAGAGTTGGAGAGAGGGGTGAGCCGCGACCACCGCCCGTACGGCTTACCCCTCTCCCTAACCCTCCCCCGCAAGGGGGGAGGGAACCCATCCGCTGTGCCCGCCTAACTCAGGTCAAGCGACGCAAATGTTTCAACACGACTGCGGATGCAGCTTCACGCGGCGATACGCACGGGCAGCGTCTCGTAGCCCTTGATGAAGCTGGAATACACCCGCTGCGGCTCCTCCACCACCTCGATCGTGTCGAAGCGCTTGAGGATCTCCTCCCAGATGATCTTGAGTTGCAGCTCGGCAAGCCGCAGGCCCACGCAGCGGTGGATGCCGAAGCCGAACGAGATGTGGGTGCGCGGCCGGGCACGTTGGATGTCGAACACGTAAGGCCGCTCGATGGCCTCTTCGTCGCGGTTGCCCGAGACGTACCACATCACGACCTTGTCGCCCTTCTTGATCTGGCGGCCGCGGAATTCGAAGTCGGTGAGTGCGGTCCGCCGCATGTGGGCGAGCGGCGTCTGCCAACGGATCACCTCGGGCACGAAACTGTCGATCAGCGCCGGGTTCTCGCGCAGCTTGCGGTATTGCTCGGGATGCTTGCTCAGCGCATAGATGCTGCCGGACAGCGTGTTGCGCGTGGTGTCGTTGCCGCCGACGATCAACAGGATCAGATTGCCGAGGAAGTTCTTCGGATCCATGTTCCGCGTGGCGTCGCTGTGCGCCATCATCGAGAGCAGATCGCTCTTCGGCGGCTGGCTCGAGCGCTCCTTCCAGAGCCGGGCGAAATAACCGGCGCATTCCATCAGCTCGGCCTGCCGCTCGTCCTCGGTGGCGACGAGGCCGCCGGCGCCGGGCAGGGTGGTTGCGACGTCGGACCAGCGCGTCAGCTTGCGGCGGTCCTCCCAGGGGAAGTCGAACAGCACGGCTAGCATCTGCGTGGTCAGCTCGATCGAAACCTTGTCGACCCAGTCGAACACCTCGCCGCGCGGCAGATTGTCGAGGCACTCGGTCGAGCGCTTGCGGATGTTGATCGCGAGCTCGTCGAGATGGGTCGGCGTGAACATCGGCGCCACGGTCTTGCGTTGCGCCGAGTGGCGCGGCTGGTCCATCGCGATGAAGCTCTCGCGGCGCAGATCCGGCGGCACGTCGCGGATCGTGATGCCGCCGAGCGATGCGGCCGAGGAGAACACCGAATGGTTGGTCTCGATGTCCATGATGTCGTTGTAGCGGGTGACCGACCAGTACGGCCCGAACATCGAGTCCTTGCAGTAATGCACCGGATCCTCGCGGCGCAGCCGGTCGAAATACGGCCAGAAGGTATCGGTCTTGAACAGCTCGGGATGGCCGGGATCGTAGTCCGACAGCGCCAGTGTGTTGGCGCGTTCGCGTGCGGCGTCCAGATGGGCGGTGTCGACGAGATCGATGGTCCCGTGCATGAGCGGCTCCTCAACCGTTGCAGCAGCCGGGGCATCGCCGGCGCGCCATGTTTTACCGAATTACATTCTCATTCCGCGGTTTGCGCAAGAGCTGACAGCGCGCTTTTGGCCGCATTGGTAGCCGGCCAAAACGGCCGAATCCGGGCCTTTCCAACGACGGACCGGCGTCGGCGGCGACCACGCCCGTTTCAAACGGCGTTTGATTTGCTCAGGCGGCGCATGCGGGCGGTGCAGGGACTGTCTATCGGCTGGCCGGCTTTTCGCAGGGGTACGTGTCCTGCATGCCCCAGAGCAGCAGGAGGGCGACCATCATCTCGCCTTTCGCGGACCGCTTGTCGGCCGACTTGAGCATGATCTCTTCGGTTTGCTCGGTGGACAATACGAGGGTGTCGGGCATGCAGAACAGCAATTGGCCGCCGTGCCGTTTCAACCAGGCATTGGAAGCCATCAGGCCGCCCCTGACGCCGTCCAGATACATATGATTGAAGATGCGGAAGTTCTCGTTGGCCGGATTGCGATAGGATTCCAGGCGCACATCGGCGGCCCCAGCGGGAGCTGCGGCAAGCGCCAGCACGCACGCCGGCAATATCCACTTGTTCATTGCTCGGTTCCTTGCGGCCGCGCCCATTCGGTAAGTCCGTCGTTCCTTCCGCCGGGTTCGAAGCACGCGGGGCGGTGGACGGCGGCCGGTTTCCGGGGGGCCATTAAGGCATAGCCAACCGCACCCGCCGAATCCCGCGGCGGCACTCTCGACCGTGTATGAAACCTGGATCACACTCGCAGCGACAAACCTGTGCTTTTGATGCGCAGAGATTGTCCTGTCCTGGAGTTTTTCCGTGAACGACATGAGCTGGGCCCCGCCGGGGCCGCCGCCGCAACCGGTTCCGCCGCCGATGCCGGTGGCGTTTTCGGGGAGCCGGACGCAGTTCTTCCGTCTGGTCGCGCGCGGCGCCGGGCTCGAGCTCTTCACGGTCGGCTTCTACCGGTTCTGGCTCACCACCGACATCCGCCGTCACCTCTGGTCGAACACCCTGATCGACGGCGATGGGGCGGAATATACCGGCCGCGGCAAGGAGCTCCTGATCGGCTTTCTGGTCGCACTCGCGATCCTGGTTCCGGTCTATCTCGGCTACGCCCTGCTCGTGATCGAGGCCGAGCACGGCCAGACATTCTCCTCGTTGCCGATGGTCGCCTTCTTTTATGTGTTCGGCCAGTTCGCGATCTATCGCGCGCGGCGTTACCGGCTCACCCGCACGGTGTGGCGCGGCGTCCGCTTCTGGATGAGCGGCTCGGGCTGGATCTATGCGCTGAAGGCCTCGCTATGGGGCCTCCTGGTCGTGATCACGCTTGGCTTTGCGCTGTCATGGCGCGAGGCGGCGCTCGAACGCTACAAGATGCGGCATTCGTATTACGGCGATCTGCAGGGCTCCTTCGAAGGCCGCGGCTGGGATTTCTTCAAACGCGGCTGGTGGCTCTGGCTACTGATGCCGTTCGCGCTGGTGACGATCTTCGGCCCGTTCGCCTATGCCGCGTTCAAGGCGATCGAGTGGCGCTGGTGGCTGTCGGGCATCCGGTTCGGCGAGGTCAGACTGGAATCGACCATGAGTCGCGGCGCCCTGATCGGCCTGTACTGGAAGGTGATCGGCTGGGCCATGCTGCTCGGCACGGTGTTCCTGGCCTATCTCGTGCTCTGCATCTTCCTGGCGGCCAGCATCGACGGCTCCTCGATCGAGACCTTCTTCAAGACTGAGGCGTTCGCCAAGAGCATTCCGCTGATGGTCCTGCTCGGCATCGGCTATCTCGCCCTTGCGCTGGCGATGAACGTCGTGATGCGGGTCTATCTGATGCGCGATCTCTGGGTCCGGGTGCTGTCGTCGACCATCGTGCACAACATTGGGGCGGCCGCCAACGTCACCGCGCGCGGCGAGCTCGCCAATGCGCTCGGTGAAGGTTTTGCCGACGGCCTCGACGTCGCGGGGTTCTAAAGCATGATCCGGAAAAGTGCGAAGCGGTTTTCCGAAAAGATCATGCGCAAACAAGGAGCTAAAGCCCGATGACGATTCAACCCAATCTCATCGCGCTTTAGCGTCATGGAAGCCGATCTCAACCAGGCCAATGCCGCGGCGGCGCCGGTCCCGGGTGCGGTGTTCTTCGACGGCGCATCGAGCCGCCGGCGCGTCGTCGCGCTCAAGCTGTCCGACGCGCTGGAGATCAGGGAAGATGGCGAACGGCTGGCGCGCTGGGCGTTTGCTGACATCCGCCGTGCCGACAGTCCGTCCGGCCTGCTGCGGCTGAGCTGCCTGACTGCGCCGGCACTGGCGCGGCTCGAGGTCCGCGACGCCGGGCTGATCGCCGAGCTGGTCGCGCGCTGCGACAGGCTCGAGCAGGACCTGCCGAACCGCAAGGGCGTCGCCGGCATTGTCGGCTGGTCGCTCGCGGCCGCGGTATCGATCGTGCTGGTGGTGCTGTTCGGCGTGCCGCTCGCCGCCGAGCGGTTGACGCCGCTGGTGCCGGATTCCTTCGAGCGGCGCCTCGGCGACGTCGCGGAAGCGCAGGTCAGGGTGGTGTTCGACGGCAAGCCGTGCAGCAGTGCGGCCGGACAAGCGGCATTCGAGAAGCTGGTCGGCAAGCTGCGGGACACCGCAGGCCTCGACAATTCGGTGCAGTCGGGCGTGCTGGCGACGCCGGTGCCGAACGCCTTCGCGCTGCCGGGCGGCAAGGTCTATCTGTTCGACGGACTGCTGGAGAAAGCGGAAAGCCCCGACGAGATCGCAGGCGTCCTGGCCCATGAGCTCGGCCATCTCCGGCACCGCGACAGCATGCGCGAGCTGATCCACAATGGCGGCACCTCGTTCCTGATCGGGCTGTTGTTCGGCGACATCACCGGCTCCGGCGCGCTGATCTTCGCCTCGCGCTCGCTGGTGACGTCGTCCTATTCGCGCGACGCCGAGACCAATGCCGACACCTTTGCGATCGAGACCATGCACAAGCTTGGCCGTCCGGCGAAGCCGATGGGCGAACTGATGTTCCGCGTCACCGGCAAGGAAGGCGGCAACGGGCTCTCGCTCGTCGCCAGCCATCCACTGACCGAGGATCGCCTCGAACGGATGGCCAAGGCCGACGCCAGCAACAAGCTCGCGGGCAAGCCGCTGCTGTCGCCGGCCGAATGGCATGCGCTGAAGGGCATCTGCGGCAAGACGTGAGGCAAGCGGATTTCGGCACTGGAGCAATCCCATGCAGCGTAATGACAAATACTGGTTTCCCGCCAAGCGCTACGGCTGGGGCTGGGGACCGCCGAACAACTGGCAGGGCTGGGTGGTGCTCGCGGGCTTAGTGGCGCTGATTGCCGTCGGCGCAGCGATCAACCTCCCGCACTCCCCGGCGCGCTTCATCGGCTACGTGGCCGTGCTGAGCGTTCTGCTCACCGCCGTCTGCTGGTGGAAGGGCGAGCCGCCGCGCTGGCGCTGGGGCGGCGACTAGACCATTGCTGGGCGCCTACTTCACCAGCCTGAACTTGCCGCCCTCGACCTTGATCAGGAACGCCGAGCGCTCGTCATAGCCGTTATGGTCGGTCGGGCTCATGGTCGAGAGGCCGTTGTTCAGGTAGACGTCCTTGCCGCGCTCCAGTTCGTCGCGCAGCGCGGCGCGGAATTCCGGCGTGCCGGGCTTGGCGGTCTTCAGCGCAATCGCCGCCGCCCGCTTGAACAGCGTCACGGCGTCCCACAGATGCGCGCCGAAGATGTTCGGCTTTTGCCCGTTGGCCTTCTCGTAGGACGACACGAACTCGTCGCGCGCCTGGCGGAACGGATCGTCGGCCGGCAGATCGTCGGCGATGGTGAAAGCCTCGCCGGTGAAGATTGCGCCCTCGACATTGGCGCCGCCGAGCTTGATGAACTCCTCCGAGGCGACGCCGTGGGTCTGGAAGATCTTGCCGGCGTAACCGCGGCTGCGCAGCGCCTCCTGCGGCAGCACGGCCGGCGTGCCGGCCGAGGCGATGAACACCGCATCGGGGTTGGTCGCGATCACCTTCAGCGCCTGGCCGGTGGCGCTGGTGTCGGAGCGCGCGTAGACCTCATGCGTCGTCACGGTGAGGCCGAGCCCGGGGGCGAGCCGCGACACCTCCTTGTAATAGCCCTCGCCATAGCCGTCCGACACGCCGATATAGCCGAGCGTCTTGATGCCGGATTTCGCGATGTATTTCAGGATCGCCGTCGCCATCAGGTCGTCATTGGGCACCACCTTGAACGCCCAGCGGCGGTGCTCGTCCATCGGCTGCACGATCGCGGTCGCCGCGGCGAGCGAGATGATCGGGGTCTTGGCTTCGAAGGCGACGTCGAGCATCGGCATGGTCACCGGGGTGAGCGAGGAGCCGATCAGGATGTCGACGCCGTCCTGGATGACGAGGCGGCGGGCGTTCTGCGTGCCCTTGGTCGGATCGGACTCGTCGTCGAGCGCGATATAGACCACCTTCTCGCCGCCGATCTCCTTCGGCAGCGCCGCGATGGTGCGCATCTGCGGCTGGCCGAGCGCTGAGCCCGGCCCGGATCCCGACACCACGACGCCGACCTTGATGTCCGCCCGCACGTGCGGCGCAACCAGCGTCACGCCTGCGAGTACCCAGAGTCCGGCCACGGCCAGCTTCATCGCAAATCCTCCCAGCAGGTTCTTTTTATGCGCGGCCGATGATAGCCGGCCGGTGTCCGGTTTCGCATGATATCGATTTCGCCGCGGCGGTCTGTCCCCCTGATTGGGGACAGCCGGACGGACAGCACCGGCGTTTCCCCAGGCTGCCGTGAACCTCGCGTTTACCACTCCCCTAAAGGCCGCGGGAACCAGTTTCCCTAATCGGGCGGCAATCTCCGCCTGTTATCCAGGGATCGGAAAAGGGAGTACGAACCATGTTCAGCATTGTTCGGATCCTCGTCTTGATCGCATCTGCGTATGCGGGATCCGTGGTAGCGGAAGTGCAGTTTGGCGGCGCGCCGCCGTCGCAAGCGGTCGACGTCCATGAGTGAGCCTCATCCGATCGCGCCCGAGCACGTGCGCGCCATCTGCGACGAGATCGGCGAGAGACTGCGTTATGCCCTGCGCGGCGATTACGCCGATCTGCCGCCAAGGCTGCGCGAGCTCATGGACGAGCTCGTCTTGCAGGATTGCGAGGCGCCGTCGCTGGTGCCTGCGATGGCGGACATGACGCAGCCGCTGATCGTTGCTGCCTAGATCTTGGTGCAAAGCTTACGGGCGGTCAGCCAACGACCGCTCCGCGATAATCGGCCGCTCGTCGCCGTGATTGCTGTCGCCCGCTGCCTCAGATCCGAGCTATGCGAGACTGGGGCGGGAGAACGCCGTCGGGCATCAGCGCGCAGCGTCACACGTTCTTCGCGACCTTGCGCGTCCGCGTCGGTCCGGCGCCGGCGATCGCCGGCTTGATATTCCACACCGCGCGTACGGCCGCGAAGGCGTGGGCGATCACCGGCTCGTGGCGGCGGGCGGTGAGGCTGACGAAGGAGAGATCGCAGGTCAGCTTCACCTTGTCGGCCACCACGAACTGATGCGGGCGCGCCATCCGCGGCGCCAGCACATTGTCGCGCGCGAGGCTGAGACAGAGGCCGGATTCGACGAAGTCGATCATCGCCTCTTCCTGGTCGGTGTAGCCGACGCGCTTCGGCAGGGCGCCGAGCGGGCGGAAGATGTCGTCGAGCATCCGGCGGTGGCCCGAATGCGGCGGCGTTGCGAGCCAGGGCAGCTCGGCAAGCTCCGCCCAGCCTTTGCCGATCACCCGGTCCCGCCAGCCGATCGGCGCGATCACGCGGTAGTCGTAGCTGAGCAGTGGCGCCAGCTGGTAGCGGCCGTCGGCGATGGTCCGTTCGGTGAAGCTGTGATGGACCAGGTGCTCCTGCGGCGTGGCGTCGACGTAATAGCCGACGTCGAGCTCGCCCCGGCCGATCTGCGCCAGCACGTCGTCGCTGACGCCGTGGCGCAGGAAGACTTCGGTGCGTTGCGACGACATCGCAAGGCTGCGCACGAACGGTCCGAGCCGGGTGAATTCGGGGTCGAGGATGGTGCCGACGCGCAGCGTGCCGCGCTGCGCCTCGTTGAGCGAATCCGCCATCGCCTTGAAGTCGGATGCCGCCGCCACCGCCCGGTGCGCCAGCGGCAGCAGCGAGGCGCCGGCCTCGGTCAGCGTGAAGCCGCTGGGTGTGCGGTTGAACAGCTGCAACCCGGTGCTTTCCTCCAGCGCCTTGAGTTGCAAGCTGACCGCCGGCTGGGTCAGTTTCAGCATCGCTGCGGCGCGCGATACAGTGCCCTCACGGGCAACCGTGATGAAGCAACGCAAGGCCTGGGTACGGGGAAGCTCGGTCATCGCGTGTGCTTATAGCACACTTTTTCGAAGTGCATCCGACCTGCGTCGTGCATTGTCATATAATGATAATACAACCAATACGAGAAATCAGGATGGCAGCCAGGCCACCATGCCTTCAGTGCGCGTGCGCACCTCCGGAGAGGCGAGGCAGGTCGCAACCGCTTCATAGCCCACTGCGCCGGGAATCGGCCTGACGCAGATCGGCAGGCTGTGATTGGCAGGACACAGGATGATCGCTTCATCGTCGCCGACGGCATCGAGGTCGAGGATCGCGTTGGAGCGCGTGAGGAAGAACAGCGGCCGCGCCTCCGGTCCGCGACGGCGCAGATGCGCGATCACGGCCTCCTGGCTGGCCGCATCGAGCCCTTGTTCGAGCATGTCGATCACCGGGATCGCGCCGTCATCGGCCTCGAGAACTGCGAGCAGGGTGATGAGCGCGGGTGAGTCTACGGCGCCATCGGCCAGCAGGACGGCAAGGCTCGCCTCGACCCTCGCCTTGTGGGCGGGGTCGGCGTCGAGCCGCGCGCGAACGGCCGCGCCGCCGTCGGCTGCACGGTCCAGTCCGACAAAGCTGGCACCGGGCAGCGCTTCGGCAAGCCGCTGCGCGAGGCGCGTCTTGCCGCTGCCGAGCGGGCCGACGATGTAGTTCAGCGATTTGATATCGCGCAGTTCGAAGCGCTCGCCGCCCCACGGCCACGGCAGATCGAATGCGACGCCGATCGCCGGCCGCGCCCTGACCGCACCGATCAGGTCGTGCGTCGCGGGCATTTTGCCGCAGCCGAGGTCGTTGCGCAGCCGACGCACCCTGGCGATGCTGTCGGTGCATTGGCGGATGCGTGCTTCGAGCGTGGCCTCGTGCGCAGCCAGCACGCGGCCGAGGATGGCGGTGTCGCCGTTCAGGATCCGCGCCACTTCACCGACGCTGAGGCCGAGGGCGCGCAGCGCGACGATCTCGGCGCAGCGCGCCATCTCGACCGGGCCATAGGCGCGCCATCCCGCCGGCGTGCGGGCGGGCGCGACCAGGCCGCGCTCCTCGTAGAGGCGCAGCGCTTTCGCCGAGATGCCGAGCTGCCTTGCAGCTTCGGACGGGCTGAGGAAACGGGCAGCAGGAGCATTCATCGAATCACCTCGTGTCGTCTGACCGCATTTCTATGGAGGCGGCCGCTGGGGCCAGGTCAAGCGGGAGGTGCGGCACCAGCGTCTCCGGAATACTGGATCACCCGTTTGCGGGTGATGACATCCTGCTGTTTGACATCTTGAATCGAGTCATCTCCAGCGACGTCCTGGCTTGCGCCAGGACGTCGGCGGTGTTTCTGGCGAGCGCCGTGCACCGGTTGCACCCACCCTCACTCCAGATGGTTCACCTTCGCCACCCAGGCGCGGACGTCTCTGAGCACGTCGGGCAGCGCGGCCTTGACCTCCTGCACGGTCATGCCGGGCTTGATGCGCGGGTCGTAGAGCAGATTGAGCAGATACTGGTCGTAGACGTCGAAGAAACCCATCGAGACGCTGTCGTTGAACATCGTCCATGGCACGGTCGCGGTGTCGTTGATGGGGCCGAGCGATTGCAGCAGTTCCTCATAGGCGCAGTCGAGGAAGACGAAATCGCCATTGTCGACGGTGAGGATGACGTCGGAATGCTCGATCTCGTAGTTTTCGTTCTTGCGGAAGCCGGACAGGCATTGCGGGTCGAGCGAGGAGCGGATTTCCTTGGCGCGCTCCTGGCCGTAGAAGGTCGCGATCGTGCGGTAGAGCTCGCGGTCGCGCACCAGCTTGACCACGACATTGGCCGCGTCGTGGGTGTCGCTCATCGCGATGTCGAGATGCTGCACCTTGCCCCGGATGTCGGCGACGACCTTGGCCAGCTGCGCCTTGCGGTCGGCGCGGTTGCCGTCGGCGAACACGCGCACCGCCCGGTCGTATTTGCGGATGCGGTCGACCCTTCCGGCGAGATGAAATTCGGCGCCGAACGCGGTCTTCAGAAAACCTTCGACGATCTCGGCGTCGGTGAAGACCTTCTTCTCGTGACGCTGGCGCGCGATGATGGCCGGCACCTCGGCGGCGGCAGGCGCGGTGGCATCAGTGAGGCAAGCGGCGAGCGTTGCGGCGAGAAGGAGCAGGATCGAAGGACGGTGCTGGGACATCATGACAACGCTGCCGCAAGCTTTGCGGCAGCGCAAGACGGGATCGGCGAGCTTGCCGGATGGCGACGCCCGGTTCCGTTGAAATCGTCGCGATCAGTTCTTCACCACGACGGTGGCACCAACCGAGACGCGATCATAGAGGTCCTTGACGTCCTCATTGGTCATGCGGAAACAACCGGACGAGACCGCCTGGCCGATCGTCTCCGGCTCGTTGGAGCCGTGGATCCGGTACAGCGTCGAGCCGAGATACATCGCGCGAGCGCCGAGCGGGTTCTCGATGCCGCCGGCCATGTGACGCGGCAGATCGGGGCGGCGGCGCAGCATGTCCGAGGGCGGCGTCCAGGACGGCCATTCCTTCTTCGCGCTGATGCGGTGGACGCCGCTCCAGCGGAAGCCGTCGCGGCCGACGCCGATACCGTAGCGCAACGCCTGGCCGTTGCCCTGCACCAGATAGAGCCGGCGCTCGGCTGTGTTCACCACGATGGTGCCGGGGGCATAGTTGGTCGGGTAGTCGACGGTGGTGCGCGGGATCGGGCTTGCGCCGCCACCGCCAAAGAAACTCGGGGCTTCGGATTGGTAGCCCCGGGAGTCGAAGAACTGGGCTTGGGCCTGGCCGGCACCTGCCAGGATCGTGAGCGCGGCAAACATCAAGGCAAACGGGCGCATGGTCGTCGTCCTCGCGAACAATCAAATATATGCCCAGAGAGTCCACAATTGCCGGCGTTGCGCAAGCGACGAAGCGGTGACTTTAGGCACTTTCCGGCAACACGGTTTAAAAAAGCAACAGACCGCAGGCAATAGCTGCATTGTCCGGCCAAGCCTTTGACGAAGCGGATGAAGAATGGTTGATCTGGAGCGACCTCAAGAACATCTCGAAACGGGAGCGAGAGCATGAACGGTGCGGAAAGTCTGGTGCGGACATTGGTCGCGGGCGGCGTGGATGTCTGTTTTACCAACCCGGGCACCTCGGAGATGCATTTCGTGGCGGCGCTGGACAAGGTCCCGGGCATGCGCTGCGTGCTCGGCCTGTTCGAAGGCGTGGTGACGGGTGCTGCCGACGGCTATTTCCGCATGAAGGGAACACCGGCCTCGACCTTGCTGCATCTCGGGCCCGGCCTCGCCAACGGCCTTGCCAATCTGCACAACGCCAAGAAGGCGCATTCCGGCATCGTCAACATCGTCGGCCAGCACGCCACCTACCACATCGGCTACAACGCGCCGCTGACCTCCGATATCGAGGGCCTGGCGCGGCCGATGTCGTCCTGGGTGCGCACCTCGCCGGATGCCAAGTCGGTCGCCGCCGACGGTGCGGCTGCGATCGCCGCGGCAAAGAGCGCGCCGCCCCAGATCGCAACCCTGATCCTGCCGGCCGACACCGCCTGGAACGAGGCCGACGGCATCGCCGAGGTGCCGGTCGACACCCAGCGCCCGAGCTATTCGCCTCAGGCGGTCGACACCGCGGCGAAAATCCTGCACGGCGATGCCGCGCACACGCTGCTGCTGGTCACCGGCAGCGCGCTGACCGAGCACGGGCTGGCGCTCGCCGAGCGCATCGCCGGCAAGACCGGCTGCACGGTGATGGGCCAGACCTATCATCCGCGGATGGCGCGCGGCCGCGGCCGCTTCTCGATCAATCGCATTCCCTATGTGATCGAGCAGGCGCTGCCGATCCTGAAGAATTTTCGTCACATTGTCCTGGTCGAGGCCAACGATCCCGTCGCGTTCTTCGCCTATCCGAACAAGCCGAGTATGCTGAAGGCGGAAGGCTGCGAGGTGCATCGCATGACCGCCTGGGGCGAGAATTCGGTCGCAGCCCTCGAGGCGCTGGCCAATGCGCTGCATGCGACGGCGCAGGACGTCAAGCCGCAGCAGCATCCGGAACTGATCAAGCCGACCGGCGCCCTCAATCACGCATCGATCGCGCAGGCGATTGCGTGCGCGATCCCCGACAACGCCATCATGGTCGATGAATCCGTCACCACTGGCCGCGGCTTCTTTCCGCCGACGGCGGGCGCGGCGCCGCATGACTGGTTGCAGAACATGGGCGGCTCGATCGGCTTCTCGACGCCGGTGGCAACCGGTGCCGCGGTCGCCTGTCCGGACCGCAAGGTGATCTGCATGGTCGGCGACGGCAGCGCGATGTACACGATCCAGTCGCTGTGGACGCAGGCGCGCGAGGGGCTCAACGTCGTGACCATCGTGTTCGCCAACCGGATCTACCAGATCCTGCGCGGCGAGTTCGACGGCGTCGGCGCGGGCGAGCCGGGCAAGCGGGCGCAGGACATGCTGAAGATTGACCGGCCGACGCTCGATTTCGTCGCGCTGGCAAAGGGAATGGGCGTGCCGGCCGTGGCGGTCGCATCCGCGGATGAGTTCAACAAGGCGCTGGCGAATGCCGTTGCCGAACCGGGCCCGCGGCTGATCGAAGTGCAGATGTAGCGAGCATGATTTGAAATGGCCGCGGCGGCGGCCCCGAGCATGATCCCGACCGGAACGGCCGCGTTAGCGCAAAGTGCGACGCGGTTTTCCCTCGCGACAAACGCGAAGCGTTTGCGCGGAGATCATGCTCAAACAAGAAGCCAACGCGCGATGAAGCTCATCGCGCTTTTGTCCAGTCGGAGGCGCCCATGCAGACCGAGCTGAACAAGGTGATCGCCGCCGTGCAGGAGTTTTACGCGCAGGAGACGTTCCTGCTGGAGCGCGATCTCGGCGAGCGAACGCTTACTCACCGAATCGCGGTCTATGTCGAGCGGCAGTTCGCCGGCTGGCAGGTCGATTGCAACTACGATCGGCTCGGCGAGCGCACGCTGCGGCTGCCACGCGGCTCGGGTAGCTCGACCGATGACCATCTCGGCAAGTCGATCTATCCCGATATCGTCGTGCATCAGCGCGATATCCCGAACAATCTCCTGGCCATCGAGCTGCGCAAGGACAGCAATCACCAGCCGCTCGATCACGATCAGCGCAAGCTGGCCGCGCTGACCGATCCGAATGTCTGGTTTGCCTATGCGATGGGCGTGCTCGTGATCGTCGGACCGAACGGCGTGAGCTTTTCCGAAGTCTATGCCGGCGGCGCGATCGACCACGCCACGTCGCGCTGGTTTGCGGAGCGCGTGCAAGAGAGCGGGCTCGCGGGGCGCCACGACGATGGCCCTCAGCACCCAGCTGATCAATGAATCTTGTCACCGCATCGAGGTGATAGCCCGTTTGGATCATGCGTCGTCGCTGCACGCGCGGCACAACAAAAGGTGCGGGAGGTGGAGCAATTCCTGGAGCCGGTGGTCAATTTTCAGAACGATCCGATGGCGGTGCGGATTATCGGCTCTGCGCCTCTTTCGCTCCCTCTCCCGCACCTGAATTTCGTTGGTCCGGCGATCACCGGTCCAGCCGTTGCTGACATAGGATTCGAGGCCTCGCACGATCGGCGCAGTTGATCACGACGTGACGAGCCGAGGCAGCATCCGCACCGAGACAGCAAAAAGGCCGCCTTCGGGCGGCCTTTTCCGTTTCGTCTCTTCCGTGATCGCGGTGCGCGATTGTTTCTGATTATTGCTTGGTCGCATCGTCGCCGGTGGTGGCGGCGCCGCCGGACTTGGCCTTCGATTTCTTTGCCTTCTTGGCTTTCTTCTTCGGCGCCATCTTGGTCGCCTCGCCCTTGGCCGCTGTGTCGCCGCTTTGTGCTGCGGGGGCCGTGGTACCGCCTGCCTTGTCCTGCGCGAGTGCGGTGGACGAGACGAAGGCGAGGGCGGTGGCGGCGAGGATCAGTGTTCGCATCGGATGGTTCTCCCAAGTTGGTTTCCGGCGCCCCTCAACGGGACAGAATGTCGCAGGTTCCGCGTTGCCGATCAGCAGTCCGTGAGCTCAGCGTGAACGGCGCGGCCGCTGCGATCGAGGCGGAACCGGGAACCGCGAGCCGCGTTATGTCGCCGGGCAGGAGTTCCGAGGAGAGACGCCATGCGTTGGCGATCAGTGACGGAAACCACCAATACGGTGCTCGACACCGCCCCCGACGACACCTTCTACGCGGTGGGCTGGACCACCAGCGGACTGGCAACGCTGGCCACCATCGTCGCGGTCTGGATGTTCGGGATCTGAGGCGGTCGATCGGTGCAGGCGGCCGGCTTGCCGCCACAGTCGAGCAGGAGCGGTCCGCGCCGGGCGCGTTACTTGCGCAGGATGACCAGCGCTTCCCGATAGAGCTGCGAAAAGCTGACCAGGAGCCCGCTCGACAGCAGGAACATCGCGATGCTGTCGTAGTCGTCGGCCGTCGGCCAGGCGAATTCGAAATAGGGCGGCATGAACGCCCACCAGACGATCGGAACGGTGATGATCGTGGCGAAAGCGCCGGCCGGCGCGCCGCCCATCAGGCCGGCGACCAGGATCGCCGGCACGAAGCCAGCGAAATAGAGTTGCATGCCGAAGCTTGCGAACATCTCCTGGGTCGCGGTCGCCAGCACCACGACCAGCAGGGCGACGACGAAGGTCGACAGGGACCAAGGCCGCAGCTTCAGAATGTAGTCGTTGCCCTTGCGCATCGAGACTTCCCTGGCCCCCGCGAGTTCCGGGAAGGTAGCCGAGGAGGCCTGTAAACAAAACCCCGTAGGACTCCGTGGGAGGGGTGGTCGGCCGATCTTCCCCGGCGCGCTTGTTGCGCTGCGGTGGACCGGGTACGGGGACGGCATAACGCCCGGCCAAAGTCTGCGGTTGGGTGACAGGCGGGAAAGGAATGGTGGACGCACAAGGGATCGAACCTTGGACCTCTCCCGTGTGAAGGGCAAAAGTGAAGCGCGCTAAATATCTGACTTGTAAGTCTTATTTCCTTTGGCGAAATCGCACTTCACGGATTTTTCACTTTCCGACAATGGCGGGATCGCCGCCGCCGCGAATTGCGCCGGCGCGTCGTCTTTGCGCGGATCAACATAGTGCATCGGGCCGAGCGGCCCGAACGTGCGCCGCACCCATTCGTGGTACGGCATCGAAAGCACCGCGCGCATTTCCTCGACGAAAGCCGCGTGCAAGCGGTCGATCGCCCGATATTCCTCGACCTGGCGCGCGGTGCGGATCACCGGGGGCACGTCGTCGCCGGTCATGGCTTTGCCCTCGGCATGCGCCCGGCCTCGATCGCGGCCTCTAGCGAGTTTTGTGAGTCGATCGCGTCGATTTCGTCGGCGCACTTGTGAAGTTTGGCCGCGACGCTACCGGGGATTTCGACCATGTTCGCGATCTCTCGCAAATCGTTGGCGATCTCGTCGAGGGTGCGCTCGTTCATGGCTCGGCCCTCTCGGCGATCATGGCGGCCTCGATCCGCTCCGCGAGGTCGAGGCATGCCTCGGGCGAGAGGTATGTCAGGTCGTGCGCGCGCTGCCATCCCGCGACGATCGCCCGCGCCTCGCCGAGCGTGGTGCCGTCGGCGGTTTCCTCTGGCGTCGGCCTGATCACGGCGAGCACGCGCGCGCGCAAGTCGCGCGTCGAAAGCGACGCCGCGCACGCCGCCGGGTGCCTGAGATCGTCGCCGGAAAGGATCTCCGAAATTGGAGTCCGGTTCGTCATTTTCTTTCCCTCCTCTTGAGAATCACCGCGCGCAATTCGAGCGCGCCCAGGGCGACCAGTCCAGCGACCATGCCGGGCACGAAGGGATCGACCTTGTCGGCATAGCCGAGGGCGAACGTGATCAACGTGCCGATCGCGACGGCGCCGGCGCCGACGGTGAGTTTTCCAAAATCCGAGATCATTGCGCCGCCGCCTCGCGCTCGGCCTCTGACGCGCCCGCGCTGGCCGTCCTGGGCGCCGCCGGCGTCGAGCCGCCGATCGTCGGCATTGCCGCGATCGAGGGCGCGCGGTGCTCGACGTTCACATGCGCATAGCGCAACACCATTGAGAGCGACGACCAGCCGCCGAGGTCTTTGAGCAAGTTGAGGTCGCGGTGCTGCTGATAGTGCCAGGTCGCCCAGGTGTGCCGGCAATCATGCGGTGAAAAATCGTCGATCTCGGCGCGCACGCATGCGGCCTTGAATCCTTTCTTGATCCGCGAGCCGGCCGACACGTCGCGATCGTCGTCGGGATCGAGCGGCGTGTAAGGATCGCCGAGCGCATACTCGCGCACGATCGGCTCGCCGCTGTTGCTGTTGCGCGGCATGAATCCGGTCGGCTTGATGAGGCGGCCTTGCTTGCGGAAAACGCAGCCGGTGCGATGCGGCAAGTTCGCCAGGATCGCGACCAGGGCGGGGTGCAACGGCACGCCGCGATCGGTGCCGTTCTTTGTGTCGAGAAATTGCACCTGGGCGCGCTTGAGGTCGACGAAACGCCAGTCGAGCCAAAGCGCCTCGCCGCACCTGGCGCCGGTGTAGAGCAGGAAGGCAACCAGGGGGTAGAGGTGCGGCGGCATCGCCGTCAACAGTCGGTCGGCCTCGACATGCGTGATCCAACGCACGCGGCCCTTTGGCATCTTGGGCCGCTCGAATTTCACCGGCGCGCAAAGCTTGCGCTTGGCGGCGGCGTTGATCATGGCGGTAAGCGGTGTGTAAACCTGGCGCACCAGTGTCGCCGGGCCGCAGTTCGGATAAAGCTTGCGGGCGCACGCGTCGGCCGCCGCCTGGTCGATCTTGGCGAGCGGCGTCGACTTGAAATGGTCGGTGATCGGTTTGGTGAAACGCGCCTCGCCGCCGTTTTCGAGGTAGACGAGCGCGGCGTCGATCAAGGTCGCGGTAGAGGCGGCGCCAAAAATACTACCTTGGAGGATTTCCCATTCTCTTTTCGCGCGGATGGTTTCCGCCGCTTCTGGGCTTGTAGTGCCGCAAGTCTCGTAAACTTTGACGCCTCGGAGCGTCCCTCTGAGGTAGAGGTTTGGACTTCCGGGGATACTAACGACTTTGATCGACATTCCATTTTCTCGGCTAGCGCGGCGATGTCCGCCTCGGTGAATAGTTTACGCTTGCCGATCTGTCGATAGAAAGGGTGCACCGCGACAAAATCCTCGAATGTCCGCCTTGACACGCGGAAAATCTCGGCGGTTTCGACGATAGTATAAAAGCGCGGCACACCCATTTCCGGCGGTCCTTTAGGCCTTGGCGGTTCCGGCCGGCGCCGAGGCGCCGCCGCCGATCAACTCGATTTCGCTGGTGATGTCGGCCTCGCGCCCGTCGAGCTTGACCCATTCCTTATCGGTCGAGCGAACGCCGATGCTCCGCCAGTAGTCGCGCTGGCGGCGCACCGCCCTGAGATCGTCGGCGAGCAACGCCAGGCGATCGGCGCGCGCCTGGCCGACGCGGTGCAAGGCCGTGATCGGAATCGAGATCGGCAGGCTCGGCAACTCGGCCTCAAGCTTGGCGGCCTCGCACAAAAGCCGCGTGATCTTGCGGTCGTCATTGTGGCGCGGCGCCAGGCCTGGCAGTTCGTTCGCGATGTCGAGATAGCGGCCGAGCCGCGCGTCGCCGTCGAAACCAGGCGCGAGCGTCGGAACGTTGACCAAAGCCGTGTTGCTGTAGACGCGATGGCCGTCGGGTGCTGCCGCGACGCTGACGAAACCCTTTTGCGCCATCGCGAGCGAGAACGCGCGCGGCTTCCACGGCGCCAGGTCTTTCGCCTTGGCCCAGGCGGCGAACGCGTCATACATCGCATTGCGCGACACGGTGCCGGCCTTGGCGGTGCGCACGCAGTCGGCCAGGAAACGGCCGACCAGGTCGGACTCCTCGGCGTGCTTCACCTGGGCGCGCACGATCGCCTGGTCGAGATGGCCGGCGAATTTCCGCATGACTCCGACGTTGTGCTTTGCCTCGACGGCGAGGCGCGGCGCTTCGGAAAAATGCTCCTCGAAAAACGCGAGCCGACAATCGGGACATTCGCCGGCGGCGATCGCGCCGCCGAACAGGCGCAGCAATGCGGAGTCGTTCTTTTCCACGTCGCCGAGCACGCGCTTGATGTCGCGTGCGAGCGTGAGCGGAATCGTGATGGTCTGATTTGCGTTATTGTGGCCGAGGGCGACGCCGACCAGGCCGGCGAAATCTTGCAACGTCATTGTGTAGTGCTCCAAAAGATGCGGGATTGATCCGCGCCCGCACGTCGCGGATTGGTTTAGCGAGGCGCGGCCTTGGCGGCCTTCGCGGCGATCGCGCCGCGCACTTGCCAGGCGTCGACCTCAAAGGCCTTGCCTGAAATCGTGCTGGTCGCGATCACGACGCCTTGCTCCTCGGGGTGCACGTCGTCGACGACGCTCACCGCGATGGAGTAGGGCAAACGGAAATGCTGGCCGATCAATTCCTCATGGTCGGCGTTGATACGGCGGCTCATTGCGCGGCGCTCCGACGCTGGCGCCTGACCTCGATCAAGCCGACCAGGCGCGACGCCTGGTCGGCGACCGCGTCATAGAAGCTGGCTGGCGCCGCGCTCGACATGCGGCGGTGCCGGATGTCGGGCCAGGCCGCGACCAGCGCGCGGCGATCGGCTGCATAATGCTGATCGTCGATCGCGAAGGATCGCGCCGGCGCGGTGAGGAGGAGCCAGCGCGCCTCGATCTTGATACGCGCGAGCAAATGCGCCGAGCGCTCGGCGGCGGCGACCTGGGCGGCGTGCTGCGAAAGGATTTGCGCGACCGTGATCATGCGGCCCTCGCTAGTTCCGAGGCGCTTTGCGCGACCAGCATGGCGACGCCGCGCGGCGTGATCCGCGCGCGCCGGCCGTCCTTTGAAATGGTGATCTCGACCAGGCCGGCGGCCTCGAGTGCGGCGACGGCGTTGTCGTGGTGCTTGCGCGTGCCGCGCCCGCTCGACCAGCGGCGGCAACCGCGCAGGCGGTTAGAGCTCTGATCGCCGTGACGGCAATAGAGCGAGCCGTGCGCATGGCAGACCGCCAGCGCGAGGCGTTGGTTTTTGTTGAGTGTCGGCATGTCCGGTTGTCCCTCAAGCCCAATGAGTGACTAGCCGGATACGTTAGGCGCCGGATTCGCACAAGCTAGCGCCAACGGTTAGTTGTGTATGGCCGGTGTATGGATTGCCTAAGCTTTTGGCGGGAAAAGCGAATAGTTTTTAAAAAAAATTGCGGAATGGAATTCTCAAGCCGCTCGCTCGGCCGGTTCCTCCGTGGTTTTACGGTGCGTGGCTAGCGGCGAGTGGGATCGCGCTAGCGAATCTCGCGCCACAAAAAAATGCCGGCGAGATCGCCGGCATTCGGTTTGCGTCCGTAGTTTTGCGGGCGCCTAATCTTCTCGGGTGTAAACGCCGCGCACGCGGCCGACTAATTCAATTTGATTTTCGCTATCGCGGGAGTCCAACGGCAACCAGGTTTGGTGATCGGGATGATTGGACTCTGGTCTCAGCCAGTATTTTCCGGAGTCGTCCTGGTAAAGCCGCTTGATCGTTTCCTCGGTAAGCCCGTCGGGACGGCGGACGCGCACATGATAGCGGCGACCGACGGCGATCTCGCCGGGGTGGTTCTTGAGGGTGCTTAAAATCATCACCGACTTTTCGGGGTATTTTTCATTGCAAGAGGGTCCCCGTAGCTCACCGGCGTATAAGGAAACGCCATCCAACGCGGAGTCTTCCGGAATCATGATTTCGTAACTGTCAGTTTGTTTCCATTGATGGCTCTGTGACCATGCTTTCGCTTCTAAGGCGAATGTGACGCGAACGCGAATGATATTTTCAGAGAGCGGCGCTGCGAGAATCTCGGTTGGGGAAACCGCGTAAACCTCGGCCAGTAAGTTCATCCAGTCTTGTGTCAATGTAATTGCTCCTGTCGCAAGCCGATTGATGGTGATCTCGTGCACCTTCTGGCGCGTCTTATCCTTTCGTTGTTTGGCAATTTGTCGGACGCGCTCGGCAACATCGGCATAGGTCAAATTATTCTTTTGAGTGAGTTCATATATCCGGTTCGGCCGAGGCCGTTCCGTGGACGCACGGCGGGACATTGGTTCCTTTCGCTTCTTGGGGCCTGTCATTTCCACAGTCTAACTTCCTGTCTCTCTATCGGAATAGCCGTTCCCGTCAGGGGGTGTTGACGGCTGACTAACGAATCGCGTTAGTCTTGCAATGTCGACCGGGACGATTCGCTCCTGGTCGGGGGCAAGTTCTCTTTCGCTTTTACCTTCTCAACCTGACGGGCGCTGAAAACGCAGTTTTCAGCGAAGGGAATTTTTATGTCAGAAAACGGCGGGAGTCCCGCAAAACATCCGATTGACGACGGCCGGGAATTGTGCCGTTGCCCAGCTTGTTCATCGCCTTTTAGCACCGGCCGGCACCGCGTCGATCGCGAGCCGGTTGCGCCGATCGAGGCGCCTGTCGTGCGCGCGCCGGCCTTGCGGGACCTGCTAGGCGAGGCTCGCGCATGTTGAGCGGCGCTAACCATTTCGCTCTGAGCCAGGCGATCATGCTGGCGAAGGGCGCGGCCAAGGGCCGACCGTTCGGCGCCTTCCGTGGCGACTATCGTCGGCCGGTGAAGGTGAAGGCGAAGCACGGCAAGGCCGGCGCGCGGCGCTTGTTTGCCGTGAACGCCTCGCCGGCGCATTCGTCGACCGTGCACAAATGGGACCGCTGCCGCCGGATCATGGCGCGCGCGATCCTGGCCGGCGAAATCATGGTGTCGCCGTGATCGCGGCTCTGGGGTGGGGGGCCGTCCTGGTCGGCGGCGCGCTTGTGGTGATCGGCTGGTTTGCCTTCCGGGCCGATCGCAACCGCGTGCGCGTCGCCGACCCGTTCGCTGATCCGTTTGGCGACGTGTCGGCGTTTCCGCCGCGCGTCGATCCGGTCGCCTCGATCCGCGATCTCAACCGCGAGCGCAACATCGCAAAGGCGGTGCGCACCGGCATTCCATGCCGGCCGGTCGCCGGCGTCGTGCCTGAGTGGCACACGCGCTGCGAAGTGTGCGGGCGCGGACCGTGCCAGGGCGTCGAGAGGGTGATCGGATGAGCCGGCGCCGCACCGTCGATACCCTGTCCGATTTGATCGCGATCGCAAACACCGTGTTGCCGAAGCCTGGCGCCGCTGCGCTCTACGCGCAGGGCATTGCATCGCTCAAAGACGAAATCCAAGCCGCCATTGCGGCCGGCGAGGCTGGCACCGCGAGCGCGATCCTGGCCTTTGCATTGATGCACCTGGCAACCGAGCGCGTCGTGCTGGTCGACATGCATCACCTGGTGACCATTGCGACGCACGCGCGCGAAATGGTGCGCGACAATGAATTGCACGCGGCGATCGTGCGCGAGGGAGTCCACGCATGAGGCCGTCGCTTAAGAAGCTGTTGAATGACGCCTGGTTTGGCCCGGCGACCTTTGAGGAGGTCGCCAAGACTAACAAGGTCTCGACGCGCACGCTGCAACGGTTCTGGAGCGCGCAAAAGCGCTCTGGCGCGTTGCCGCAGACGGCGCGCCCGCACTTCGCCGCCTTCGATCACACCGCCGTCAAGGCGGCCGAGGTCGAGGCGCCGATCGTCGAGGCCGCCGGCGCCGACGACGTGATCGAGGTCGCCGGCGTGTCGTGCCTGTCGCGTCACGCCGCGCCGATCGCCTCGCCGTGGGGCCTCTCGATCACCGAGGGCGACCCGCTCCTCGCGGCGCTGCGCGAGCACCACGCCGACATTGATTTCGCCGACGCGCATATCGCGCCGGAACTACTGCGCGAGCGCGACAAGCACCGCGCCGCTGCAAAGGGGGAGCAATGAGCAAGCAACGTGTTTTGATCGTGCACGTCGTCGGCGACGACGTGACGGCGCGCCAGGTGCTCACCGACAAGATCGCCGCCGAGGCGCCTGGCCTCGGCTATGCGCTCGAATCGCGCAAGCCGATCGGCCGCTATATCGACGGCGAAACCCTGCTGATGACGCGCGCGGCCTGGGTTGAGACCAATGCCGATCGGCGCCTCGACCTGATCGCCTTCGCAAAGCAGGGCGAGCCGCCGGCGGCGCCGCTCCTCGATCTCACCGACGACCAGGTCGTCGCCGCGCTGCGCTCGCGTGAGGCGTCGTTCAATGACTGACATCGCAGCATATGCGCGGTCGTATGAGCGCGCGCGTGATCACCTGGCGCAAGTCTCCGCGCTTCTCGGCAAGGGCAAGGGCGTCGAGACCTTGCGCAAGCTGGAAATCGTCGTTCGGCGCAAAAACCTCAACGACGAATCGGTCGGCCTCGAAATGCTAGCCGACGCGCTCGCCAAGGCGGTGCGCGACGATTTCGACCGCTATGTCGCGGTCGTCATTCACCGCGCGCAAGACGCTGTCACCCGCGCCGCAAGCGATCTCAGCAACGCGATCGAGCACGATCTCAAACAATCGAACATGAGGGACTAATGGCCGGCTCCGTTAACAAGGCGATCATTGTTGGGCACCTGGGCGGTGATCCTGACGTGACGACCGCGCAAAGCGGTCGGCAGATGGCGCGCTTTTCTGTCGCGACCTCGGAGACCTGGAAAGACCAGGCGACCGGCGAGAAAAAGGAAAAGACGACCTGGCACCGCGTCGTGATTTTCAGCGAGGGACTCGCCAAGGTCGCCGGCCAGTATCTCAAGAAAGGGTCCAAGGTTTACGTCGAGGGTTCGATGGAAACCCGCGACTGGACCGACACGCAAGGCGTCAAGCGCTACGTGACCGAGATCATTGTGCGCGGCTTTGGCGACTCGATCGTGCTCCTCGATCGCGCTGGCGGCGGCGGCGTGCCGGCCAATGACGGCGCGACCGAGGACTCGAGCCGGCCGGGGCCGCGTAGCGCGTCGCGCGATCTCGACGACGACATTCCGTTTTGAGGGCCGTGCGAATGAACGGCCTCGATCCTCGCATTGCGCGTGTCGAATTCTGGCGGCGTAGCCGCGTCGGCGTTTCCCGCGTCGATCGGATCGAGCACGCCGACCTGGTAATCGTGAACGTGCCGAGCGCTGACAACCTGGCTTTGTGCTTTGAATTGCCGCGCCAGCGCACCGATCTCGACACGACGATCGCCGCGCTTAGGGCGGTGTACGGCCTCGGCCGTCGCGACGTGATCCGCCAGGTGCGCGACATTTTCGAGGAGCCGCGCGGCAATGGCTAGCGAATTGCTCGGCGGTCGCGTGATCCTTCACGCCGGCGACTGCCTCGACGTGATGGCGACGCTTCCCGAAAACTCGATCGACGCTTGCGTGACCGACGGGCCGTATCTGTTGCCCTCGATCGCCGCGCGTTTCGGCCAGGCCGACGCGGCGGCGGCGCAGGGCCGCGTCTACCAGGGCGCCTTTGCCGGCTTTACCGGCAATCCCGAGATCGTGAGCGACATTTGCACCCGCGTCGAGACATGGCGCCAGGTGCTTCGCGTCTTGAAGCCTGGCGGGCATTTGCTCGCGTTCGGGCCGGCCTCGATCGGCTTTAGCCGGATGCATTGCGCGATCGTCGACGCCGGTTTCGAGGATCGCGGCCTTGTCGACTGGATTTATGCAACCGGCTTTCCGAAGGGCAAGCCGCTCGACAAGCACCTCGATCGCAAGTTGCTCGGCGAGGTGTGCGACGCCGACGAATTGGCGCGCGGGCCGATCTCGCACGCGGCGGCGTTCTATGCATCGCGCGACATCGCGCTCAAGCCGGCGAAAGAGCCGATCGTGATGGCTCGCAAGCCGCTGGTCGGCACCGTCGCCGAGAATTTGCTCGCCTGGGGCACTGGCTCGATCGAGATCGACGGTTGCCGGATCAACGGCGAAGGCTACCCGACGAATGTGCTGCTAGACGGCTCTGCCGTCGTCGCTGATGCGTTTCCGCGCGACGACCAGGGCAGAACGCCGGCGCGGTTTTTCTTCTCTGCCAAGGCCGACGCGCACGACCGCGCCGGCTCCGATCACCCGACCGTCAAGCCGCTGTCGCTCATTCAATACCTGGTGCGCATGGTGACGACGCCTGGGCAAGTCGTGCTCGACCCGTTCGCCGGGAGCGGCACGACCGGCGAGGCCGCCTGGCGCGAAGGCCGGCACGCGGTGCTGGTCGAGATCAATCCGAAATTCGTGACGGCGATCGAGCGGCGAATGTCGCTTTGCCTGGCCGGTCCCGAGGAGCGCAAGCGCGAGGCGATCAAGGCGAAGGTCGCCGACCAGCCTTTCGAGGCCGGTTCACTGTTCGCCGGATTGTGAGGGGCGATGGCGGTTTACGTCGACGACGTGCGGCACCCGTTCGGCAACATGGTTATGTGCCATTTGTGGGCCGACACGTTGCCGGAATTGCTGGCGATGGTCGACCGGATCGGCGTCGCGCGAAAATGGATTCAGGGGCACGCCGAGCTTTCGATCGGCAAGGCGAAAAACGCCTCTTGGGTGCACTTCGACATCGCATTGAGCAAGAAAGCGCTCGCGATCAAGGCCGGCGCGATCCTCACCGACAAATATGGCCCGGTCGAGCACACCGCGCGGCTCAACATCGCAACCGGCGATCCGAAGCTTGTCGCATATGGAAATCGAAAACTCGAAATGATCGCGAGTGTTCGCGCGCGCGACGCCGGCCGGCTTTTGTGAAGGGGAGTCCAATGCTTTTCGATCGCTATGACGCGCTCGCGCTCGCGGCCCTGGCCGCCGGCGTCGGCGCGTTCGTTTTCTACGTTGTGCCGCGAATCGATCTCGCGATCGCGGTTTTCGATCACCTGGGGGCTATGCGATGAATTACCACGACAAGGACGGCCGGTTGCGCGTCGGCGACTGGATTCAGACTTACACCGGGAAACAGATTTTCCCGCTTGATCCAACGCTCAATGATTACGACCTGGTCGACATCGCGGCGGCGCTGTCGAAACTCACGCGCTACGCCGGCCATTGCTTGGAGTTCTATTCCGTCGCCGAGCATTGTGTGCTGTTGCTCCGTGCGGCCGAGGCGCTTGGCGTCACTGACAAGCGCGTGTTGCGGGCGGTGCTGTTGCACGACGCGAGTGAGGCCTATTTGGTCGACGTGCCGCGTCCGATCAAGCCGGCGCTTTCCAACTATGTTGAGATCGAGGGCGGCCTCATGATCGAGATCGCCCGCAAGTTCGGTTTCGATTGGCCGTTGCCGGCGATCGTTAAAGACCTCGACACGCGGATTCTCAACGATGAAATGGCGCAAGCGATGGCGCCGCCGCCGGCGCCCTGGCGTCATGGCGGTGAGCCGGTCGGCGTGAAACTGAAATTCTGGGCGCCGGGCCTCGCTCAATTCGAGTTCGGAATGGAGGCGACGCGCCTCGGCCTTGGCCGCAATGGAGTGGTTGAGCCGTGAGCAACCGAGGGCAATCATTCGTCGTCGAGGTGAAGGCGCGCGGCGCGTCCTATGCCTCCAAGCCTGGCGACGCCAGGCGATCGGGCCGCGCCGAGCGTCGCGGCGTCGACCTGGTCGCGATCCAGTTCGTCGACCGCACCGGCCACATTGATGCGCGGCTCGGCGTCGTCACCGTCGGCACGGTGACGCCTGATCCAAACACAAAGGGTTATTTCTGGTCGGTCGACTTGCCGGGCCTGGTCTCGACGCCGAGGCCGGCCGGCGACGCCGACAAGGCCAGGGACGCGATCGCGCACAAGGTGCGCGAGTGGTGCGAGGCGGCGAAACTGATCTCGGCGAGGCGCGCATGAGCGCGATCGCCGCCGCCAACCCCGCACCCCGCCCTGATGGGGCACCCCTGGACGCGCGCAAGGTGACATTCGTCGACCTTCGCGCCGAGATCGACAACCAGCGCACCAGGTATGAGGCCTGGCGCACGCGCAACGCCGCCGCGAATTCGGCGTGTCATTCGCTGCCGATGCTCGACCGCTATGTCGAGATTTACACCGCGCTCGATCGCCTGGTCGAGCGCGTAAGCGGCGACGCCGTGATCCTCGATCGCTTGCGCGAGATCGCCGCCGCCGAGCGAGCCGCCGATGATTAGCGACGACGCGCTCGCGGCGCTCAAAGAGCGCAACCCGGTCGACGTTGTCGCGAGCCAATGGGTTGCGCTGCGCACCCGCCGGCGCGGCAAATATATCGGGCCGTGTCCGGTGTGCTCGGAAGATCCTCAGTCGCGCTCGGCGATGCGCTTTGAATGCGACGCCGACGCCTGGGTTTGCGCCGTGTGCCAGGATGGCGGCGACGTGATCAAGCTGGTGATGAAGCGCGAGGGCGTCGATTTTAAAACCGCGCTCGATCGCCTTGGCGGCGCGCGTGAGGAGGTGCCGACGCCGGCCCTGGCCCGACGTGCCGGCTTGCGCGCGCATGCCGCTGGTGAGCCTCTGGGCGACGTGCCGGCGCCGTTCGGCGACGACCCGGCGTTGCGGCAAGCTTATGTCGGCGGCTGGTCGGAAGGCCGCCGCCGCGCGTCCTATGAAACGTTCGCGCGCAACCGCGAGCGCGATCGCCTCATTGCGTTCTGGAAAGAGGCGTCGCCCTGGCCTGGCACGCTGGTCGAGAAGTATCTCACCTGGCGCGGCCTGGTCGTGCCGGATAACGCGCGCCTCCGCTGTCACCCGGCGCTGGCGTACCTGGCCGACGGCCGCGAGGTGACCGAGTGCCTGCACCGAGGGCCGGCGATGCTGGCGCCTATCCTGGGCACCAACGGCGGCTTGCACATGACCTGGCTCGCGGCCGACGGCGCCGGCAAGGCGGACCTGTCGCCGGCGAAAAAGGTGCGCGGCTCAAAGGCGGGCGGCTACATCGACCTCGGCGGCGTCGTCGACGGCGATCGCCTGGTCGCCGGCGAAGGGATCGAGACCGTGCTCGCGGCTTACACCGCCCTGGTGCGCGCCAGGCGCAATTCGCTGTCGCGCACGATGTTTCGCGCCGGCATCGACCTCGGCAACCTGGCCGGCAAGGCGCTGTCGACGGTGCCGCACCCGACACTCAAGACGGCGCGCGGCCAGGCGCAACGCGTGCCAGGTCCCGAGCCTGATCTCGAATCGCCGGCAATGCCGGTGCCCGACCATGTCACCGAGCTTGTGTTGCTCGGCGACGGTGACTCCGACCCGTTCCTCACGCGCAACGCAATGGAGCGCGCCAGGGCGCGCCACATGCGGCCAGGCCTGACGGTGCGGGTGATTTTTCCTGACGAAAGCAAGACGTGATGAGCGGCAACGGACAAGACTTTAACGACATGCTCGCCAATGCCGAGCCGGATCGGATCGCTGACCTGATCGACGAAGGCGATACTTTCGACCTCGACGCGCCGCCGCCGCCAACCCCGCACCCCGCTTTTGGGGGGTCCCCTGGCGAGGGGGCCGACGATGATGATGCGATTCCGCCGGATGATTTCGCGCCGGCCGACGCCGATCGTTTGCCGGTCGAGGTGATCGCGGCGAATTCGTTGCAGCCGCAAAACGATGTCGGCAACGGTCAACGCTTGCTCGCCTGGTTTGCCGACGACCTCCTATTCGTGCGCGCCGACGGCTGGCACGCCTGGCGCGGCACGCATTGGGAACGCGAAGGCGGCGACGATCTCGCGCGCTTGCGTGCGCAGACGACTGCAGCGCGCATTGTGCTTGAGGCCGATCACATGGCGGCGACGCCGAATGAGCAACGCGTGATCGACGCCGGCGAGGATGCAAAGCCGCAACTCGCGGCGATCGACCGCGTCAAGTCGAGCGATCAAACCGAGGAGCAAAAGAAAAAGCGGCGCGACCTGGTGAGCGTGATCGACCAGGCTAACACCGCGATCGCGGCGGTGAAGGCGCGCCAGATCGCGCGGCGGAAATACGCGGTTTCCTCGGCGAATTCCGGCAAACTCAACAATATGCTGACCGAGGCGCAACCGCACCGATCGGTGAAGATCGACCAACTCGACGCCGACAAGATGGCTTTCAACGTGCAAAACGGCACGCTGCGATTCGTGTGCAGCGAGGCGCCCGATCCGGATGCGAGCGACCACTCGGCCGCGACCGTCAAGACCTGGCGCGTTGTCCTGTCGCCGCACAATCCTGGTGACTACATTTCGAAGCTGGCGCCGGTCGACTATGATCCGGCCGCGCTGGCGCCGCGCTTCATTGAGTCGATCACGACGTTTTCGCCGATCGAGCCGGTGCGCAAGTTCCTGCAACGGTATCACGGCTATTCGCTCACCGGACTCACTGGCGAGCAATGCCTCGTTTTCAACTACGGCATGGGGTCTAACTGGAAATCGACCTTTGTCGAGATCGTCGCGCGCGTGATGGGCACCTATTGCAAGACGATCAATTTCGAGTCGATCGCCGGCGACGCGCAGCGAAGCGGATCGCAGGCCTCGCCCGACATCGCGCGGTTGCCTGGCGCGCGCCTGGTGCGCGCGTCGGAGCCTGAGCGCGGCGTGCAATTCAAAGAGGCGCTGATCAAGTCGCTCACCGGCGGTGAGCCGATGTTGACGCGGCACAATTTTGGCGCCTTCTTTGAGTTTCGGCCTGACTTTAAAATGGTGCTGTCGGGCAACCACAAGCCCGAGATCGGCGGCGTCGATCACGGCATCTGGCGCCGCATGCGTTTCGTGCTCTGGCCGGTGAAGATCGACGACGACAAAAAGCGCCAAATGGATGAGGTGCTAGCCGAGCTATGGGCCGAGCGATCGGGAATCCTCAACTGGTTGATCGAGGGCGCGCTCGACTATCTCAACGGCGGGTTGCGCACGCCGCAAGAGGTGATCGACGCAACGGCGGCGTATCGCGAGGAAATGGACCCGGTCGGCTCATTCCTGGCCGACTGCGTGCTCAACGATGAGACCGGCGAAGTGCCGGCGCGCGCAATGTATGACGCGTTCGACTCCTGGGCCTATGCCAACGGCGTGCGCGCCTGGAAAGAGAAGGGTTTTGCGACGGCGATGTCGCAAAAGGGTTTCGCGAAAGAGCGACGCAACGGCGGGCGCGTCTATCTCAATGTCAGGTTGCACGACGTTCCGCAGGCCAGGCGCCCGCGCCAGGTCGAGCCGCCGCCGCCGCACGATGACCAGGAGGTGCCGCTGTGAGATATTGGGCCGTCTACAAACTCGACACGCCAAGGCCGCTCTACACGCATGCGATCGCGGCGTGCGATGGCACGCTCGCCGGCGCGCGCGCGGCGTGCCAAATGATGCGCCGCGAGGCTGGCCTATATGGCGTGCGGCAACGATTTGAGAAGATCGTTGCCGGCGATCGCTTGGTCGATTACCTCGCCGCCCAGGAAGGATTTGCCTTTGTCGTCTTTGCATAGGCGAGCGCAGAATTGCCGGGGGGTCATTGCCTTTCGCGTGCGCGCGCTACTATTGGCGGCTCGGCGATTCTACTTGCGCGAATTCGTGTCGGGTGTGCCGGGTTGTGCCGGGTTGTTTTCAACCCGACACGGAATTTTTGCCATCGTTCTCAAGTGCTTGCCGGCTTGCGTGTCGGGTGTGCCGGGTTGCGGCACCATATACGCGTGAGAGGCTTATCGGGGTGCGGGGGGGCGCCCGATTACTTTCCCTCTCATACGATATACCTCTCTTAACCCGACACACCCGACACAAGAAAAAGTAAAGCAATGAAAAGCCTAAACAAAAATTCCGTGCCGGGTTGAAAACAACCCGACACAACCCGACACACCCGACACAACTCTCGAAACCTGGGGTTAGAACGTGAAAAAGCGGATGGACATTGAAAAGCTGGTGCAATGGGCAATGCGCGAGGAGTTGCCGCGCGGTCGGCCGGTCGATGCGTCACCCTGGGAATTGATCATGCGCTATGGCGCGCTCGGCATGCGCGTCGACACAAGCGGGCCGGTCGGCGACTACGGTTTCGTGCCTGGTGATCCTCACCCCGACGCCGTCGTGATCGGCGCCGAGATCGACGCGCTCGACCAGCAAGCGCACTTTGAGGATCGCGACGACGTGTTGCGCCTGTTCGGCGAGTGGGCGCCGATCGCCGGCGACGCACCCGACGCGATCCTCAAGGCGAGTTTCGATCAACGCGCGATCGTGATGAGCAAGGCGACGCTCGGCTCGCGGCCTGCCTGGGAGTTTGAGCACCCGACGCCTTATCGCATGATGCTGCCATTTCGCGACGCCGGCGGCGCGTTGCGTGAGCGGCCGATGGTGCACGGCACGAATGCGAATGGCGATGTCGAGTATCTGCAACCGCGTCGCGGGCGCGCGGCAATGCGTGACGGCGTTTATGATCTCGCGATGTCGCCGCGCTCGCCGCTCGCGTGGGGCGATCCGTCAATGATCTCGGTCGGTCATGCGCGCGCCGAGTATGTCGCCTGGTACGTCGCGCTTTGCATGCTCGCCGACAAGCTTGCCGGCGCGCTCGACGAATTCGAGGCGGCGCCGCCCTCGGCGGCGGCCGAGCCGTGGATCACCGGACAAACGCCGGCGTCGCGTGTGCTGCGCGGCGACGACCTGGTGCTCGACCAGGTGTTGCCGGCTCAACCGAAGCGGCCGGCACCGATTCGCGCGGCGATCCGGCCTTATCGCGATCGGACGCTCACGAAGGAAACCCTTGCGGCACAAGGCTAAGTCGACAATCGTGTCGGGGGTCTCTGGACCGGAACGGGGTAGTTGACATACACCGCAAGCGTTCCAAAAGCGAAAACGAAATCACCCGCTGGCACACGCCGGCGGGTTTCGCATTTTCACCAACAGGACATAGACCAATGAAGTAAAGCGGTTTCGCTTCTCTCCGTTCGGTTCTCTGACTACGGCGCGGCGCACTTGGCACCGCGCGTGACATAGCAACCACAGCCCGGCCTATGGGGCACTGTTGCATCCTACGATGACGCAACGCTACGCAAGCCGCGACTTGACCTAAGCGACATACACACCGCCCCGTCGGTCCCTTTGTTCGCCTCTGGTTGTTAAGCGCCGCGACGCCTAGCAAAACGACTGCCTGACTGGCCGAGCAATCGCACGCTCGTTAAACACCGCGAGCAAGTCGGGCGCTTTGATCCGAACGCTGAGACCCGGCGGCGCAATGCCGGGCACCAATTCCAATTCGTCACCGCGCGGCCTCGCGCCCGATCATTGCCGAAGGCCAACGCGTGATAGTGCTCGCGCGAGTGACGATGCTTTGAGGCCTGGGAAAATGCAGAACGCAACCGAGATCAAGGTCGGCGATTTCGTCGACGTGCGCGGCGTCGTCGTCGCGGTCGATGGCGGCTTGATCGTTCGCATTCCTGGGCCGCACGCGATCGCGCAATTGCCGGTCGCGTCGCATGTCGTGCGCGGCTTTGAAGCGCGCAGCGTCGAGGCCATCGCGGCCGACGCGGTGATCAACTCATATCCGGCGCCGAACAAGCGCCGAGCAAGGGCGGCGTGATGGGTTGCAAATGCAATGAGCGGCGCCAGGCGATCGGCCGCGCTGTCGTCGCTGTCGCCAATGGCGACGGCAAGGCCGTCGTCGCCGCCGCCGCCTATGTCGGCCGCACGCTGGCGCAAGACGTGCAATCTGGCGCGCTGAAACAGGCCGCCCTGCAAAACCTGGCGCGCCTGGTGCGGCGGTGAGCGTCGACGTGTTCCTCGGCACCGCGATCGTCGTCGCCGGCGTCGCGTTCGTCGTGCTGGTTTGGAGTTGGGCGCGTGGCACTGGCAAAGCTTGAGGTCGACGCGCACGAAATCCTGGCGCTCGCCAAGAAATTCGCGAGCGCGCACGATGGCGCGCCGGCCGCGATCGCCGCCGCGCTCGCGCGCACCGGCGCGACCGCCAAGGTGCGCGTCGTGCGCACGCTCACGTCGCAGACCGGCCTCAAGCGCCAGGTCATTGTGCGCGCCGTCAAGACAAAAGCCGGCCGGATGCAATACGCGCTGCACTCGCGCGGCGGCAACGTGCATCTGAAATACTTCAAGGCGCGCGAGACTCGCAAAGGCGTGTCGGCGGCGCCGTGGAATCAGCGGCGTGTTTACGCCGGCATGTTTATCAAGGGCGGTCGCTTTCCGAAGCGCGTCGCGCTCGGCCTCGGCGGCCAGGTGTATCGGCGCGCCGGCAAGTCGCGCACGCCGATCGCCTCGCAACGGTCGGGCCTGTTCATCCCGAAAGAAATGGTGAGCGGTGCAACCGCCGCCGCCTTTACCGGGACGGTCAATAGCGAGCTACCAAAGAGGCTCGCGCACGAATTGGCGCGGTTGTTCACTGGCGCACGCTAACCAGCGCGGCGCCTGGTGCTCGCCGTGTCGTGCTCGCATTGCTCGGTCTTTGTGCCGGCGATCGCTATGCCTCACATGCTTGTGCCGGTGCGCTGTTGCTGGCCGCATGCCTGGGCGCTGGTGCGATCGCCGGCCTGGGCCTAGCGCGGATCATGCCGACGGTGACCGTGCGCACACACTAGGCCTAGTGCCTTCGCGCGCTCCTCGACCGCTAGACCTGGTCGCAAGGCTTGGGTCCTTCCCGGCCGGGTGACCCCTACGGCACAAGGGCGCCCCGAAAAAGCGCTAGCTGCGAATTTTGAAAAATGGGTTGACGCGGTTGACGTTGACTCGCTCGGAGTTGACACGATGACACCCGCCGATCGCGTCGCGAAAGTCGAGGCGCTTGTCGCACTGTTCGCGCGCATGGCCGCCGCCACTCGCGGTTTGCATGAGGCGCTGGTGCGTCTCGGCGAGGCAAACGAAAAGCTTTCGCGGGCGCGGCAACAATGAGCGACGCCGAGCCGACTCTCGATCTCGACGCCGGCCTATGGTTGCCGATCGCGGAAGTCGCCAGGATGAAAGGCAAGTCGCGCCAGGCGATCGCCAAGCGCGTCGCCGGCCTCGTCGACGCCGGCAAGCTGGAAACGCGCCCAGGTGAGGGCGGCACCAAACTCATTTGCCTCGCGCAGTTCGATCGCGCGGTCGGCGAGATCGGCGACGCTGCAAAGGAAGCGTCGGCCGAGCACGTCGCCGACGACGACGAAGGCGAGGGCGGCGCGTCGCCGACATATCGCGATCACCAGGCGCGGGAAAAGCAATACGCCGCCGACCTCAAGTATCTTGAGCTTGAGGAAAGGCTCGGCAACCTGGTTCCGATCGGCGACCTGGCCGACGCGGCGAACAAATGCGCCGAGGCTTGCGTGCGGGCGATCGACCGCCTCACCAGCCATTCCGAGGCGATGGCCGCTGCAGTCGGCAAAGACGGCGCCGCCGGCGCCAGGGCGAAGTTTAAAGAGGTCGCGCGGGAATTGCGCAAGGCGATCGCCGCCGCGTTCGGCGAGCTAGCCGGATCGAGTGAACCGTTGCGGATCGCGACCGAGGAAAACGAATCGGATGCGTGATGCAATTCAAGCACACGGCGCTCGGCGTCATCGCTCGCGCTTGCAAGGCGCTGATCGAGCCGCCGGAAAAACTCACGCCGACACAATGGGGAGCCTCTAACCTTATCGTGCCCGACGGGCCGCGATCCGGCGAGCTATGGGACCCGGATTTCACGCCGTACATTTGCGAACCGCTCGACAACATGGGGCCGGACTCGCCGGTCAACAAACAGTCGATCAAAAAGAGCGCGCAAACCGGGTTCACGGTTATGGCGATCGTTGGCGTCGGCCACTCGATCGACTGCGATCCGGCCGGCGGCATCATGCTTGTGCAGCCGACGCAAGACGCGCTCGACAAGTTCATTCGCGACAAGTTCAACCCCGCGATCGAAAACACGAAGTCGCTCAAGCAAAAGGTCGCGCCGCAAGTCGCGAGATCGGGCGAAGGCTCGACGACCTACAATAAGCGCTATCCCGGCGGATCGCTGGCGATGGTGATCGCCAACTCGACCGCGAGTTTGCGCTCGATCACGAAAAAGCGCCGGATCAAAGACGAGGCGAGCGAGTACCCCGACGACCTCGACGGCCAGGGATCGCCGCACGCCATGATCGCGGCGCGCGGCATTTCCTTCCTCGCCGACGGCGACTGGAAGGAAACCAATATCTCGACGCCGACCGTCGTCGGCTCCTGCTACATCGACGCGCAGTTTAAGGCCGGCGATCAACGATATTGGCACGTCGACTGCCCAGGCTGTCGCGAGCCATTCGTTTTCAAGTTCGGAGCGAATTTCAAGTTCAACGAGTCGTTTCCGTACCAGGCGCACTATGTGACGCCGTGTTGCGGCACGGTGATCGAGGGCCACGAAAAAAACGACCTGGTCCGCAAGGGAAGCAAGCACGCCGAGCCGCGTGCCGACGGTCGGCCGAATGGCTGGATTCCGACGGCGCCGGGCGCCGGCAAGGATCGCTCGTATCACTTTGATGCGCTATCCTCGACGCTGGTGCCTTGGGATGAGATCGCGAAAGAGTGGATCGCGGCGCAAACGAATCCCTCGGCGCTCAAGGCGTTCTATAACCTCACGCTCGGCGAAGCGTATGAGGTGAAGGGCGACGCGCCCGATCATGTTCGCCTGATGGAGCGGCGCGAGGATTATCGCAAGGGGTACATCCCGCCGCGCGGCCTGATGCTGACGGCGGCGGCCGACGTGCAGATGCGCGGCATCTATGTCGAGGTCGTCGCCTGGGCGCCGAACCGCGAGTCGTGGGTTGTCTTTACCGATGTCTTGGAAGGCGACACGACCAACGCCAACGCCGGCGCATTCTTGAAGCTGGCCGAGCTTTACGACAAGCGCTGGCCGGATGCGTTCGGCGGCGCGCGCCAGGTCGACGCCTTTGCGGTCGACTCGGGGTTTCGCTCGCATATCGTCTATCAGTGGTGCCGCGATCGCATGCTCGCATTCGCGGTCGACGGTCGCGACGGTTGGAATAAGCCGCCGATCGGCACGCCGAGCCTGGTCGACATCGACCTCGACGGCAAAAAGATCGGCACCGGCAAAATCTGGCCGGTCGGTACCTGGTCGCTCAAAGGCCATTGGTATGAGGATTTGCGGCGTGAGGGCGCCGCTGCCGGGCATGAGGTCGATCCGCCTGGCTACTGCCATTTCGGAACCTGGCTCGACGAAATTTATTTCCGCCAGGTCACGGCGGAATACCTCGCCGAGAAAAACGTGCGCGGGCGCAAAACCAAAGCCTGGTTTCCGCGCGGCAAAGAGGAAAACCATTTCCTCGACTGTCGCGTTTACAACCTCGCCTTGGCCGAGCACCTGGGCGTTTCGTCGATGACAGAGGATGAATGGAAGATCCTCGCACGCGAGCGCGCACCGACGATCACGCAAGGCGATTTCTTCGCTCCGAAGCCGCTGGCCGTGCAAGTCGCGCGTCCGGTCACGGCGGCGCCGGCGGTTGAGAACGAAGAACCTCAACCGCCGGCGGCACCGCCTCCGCGCCAGGAAGCGCAAGCCGAGTCGAATTGGCTCGGCCGCGACCTGGGCGGCTGGCTCAACCGCTAACAAAGGGAAATTTCGACCATGTCAAAGCCGATCGTCGTCATTATCGGTGGCAACAAAGGCGGCGTCGGAAAGACGACCGTCGCGCGCGCGTTTCTCGACTTTTTGATCGCGACCGGCGTCGATTTTCGCGCTTTCGACACCGAAAGCGCGGTCGAGGGCGGCGTGCTCAAGCGATTTTTTCCGGACAAAACCGAGATCGTCGACCTCACCGACTCCGACGGCCAGATGCGTGTTTTCGATACGCTCGGCCAGGCGGTGACGGTGATCGACATTCGCGCCGGTTTGCTGTCGCCGACGCTCGATATGCTCGCGGCGATCGGCTTCCTCGATCCGGCGCGCTACTCGATCGCGGTGTTGCACGTCGTCGGCAACAATCAGGCCTCGATTGAGGAGATCAAGCCGGTTGCCGATCGCCTGGCCGGCATGCGTCACGTCGTCGTCGGCAACCGCGTCAACGCGACCAAGTTCGATTTCCCGCCTGGCGCGCTCGACGTGCCGATGCTGGTGCCGAAGGCCGCCGAGGCCGTCGACCAGGCCGCCGAGTCGTTCGGCGCCTTCCGCAAGGCGAACAAGTCGCCGGTGTTGAGCGGCATGGTTGGGCATTGGCTCGACCGCGTGCACGCGCAATTCGCTGGAATCAAGTTGCCGTAAAGGCGCTTGCGCAACGGGTGAGTTAAGCCGGCTTTCGTACCCGGTGGGGCGACTCCCAACTATCCCGTTAGCGCCGACCTGGGGCGACCAGGCGCAAGGCCGCTCGCTGTTTTCAGCCGGCCAAGTCGGCACCGCCTAAGAGGCGACGTTGCACGGCGACACAAGGCCGCTCGGTTTCATCCGAGCGGCCTTTTTCTTTTCGAGGAGGGCGATCGAGATGGCTTACACGCAAGACGACATCGACACGTTGCAAGCCGCGATCGCGACCGGCGCGCGCCGCGTCAAGTTCGGATCGGGACCCGACGCGCGCGAGGTCGAATATCGCTCGCTTGCCGATATGCAAGCGGTGCTCGCGCAAATGCTCGCCGTTGTCGCGCCGTCGGCGCGCAAGGTTTCAACGTCATTCGTCGCGCATTGCCGCGATTAAGGTCGACCGCAAATGAACATCCTCGATCGCGCGATCGCCTTTTTCGATCCGGCCGCCGGCGTGCGCCGCGCCTCGGCGCGCGTCACGCTCGACCAGGTGCGCCACTATGACGGCGCCAAGGTCGGCCGCCGCACCGCTGGCTGGCAAGCGACCAACGCCTCGGCAAACGTCACGATCAAGGGCGGCTTGCCGATGCTGCGCGCCCGCTCGCGCGACATCACCCGAAACACATGGTGGGGCAATCGAATCCGCTCGGTGTTTGTGTCGCACTCGGTCGGCGCCGGCATCATGCCGAAGGTCAACACCGGCAACAAAAAACTCGACCGCAAGGCGAAAGACGCCTGGAAAGCCTGGGGCAAGGTTTGCGACGGCGAGGGGCAACTCAATATCGACGGGTTGATCGCGCTCGCGACCGGATGCGTGATCGAGTCCGGCGAAGTGCTCGCGCACATGGTGCCGACAAAATTGAGTGCGCGGCCTGGCGTCGTGCCGCTCGAATTGCGGTTGCTTGAGCCGGATCACCTCGACGCCTCGCGCGATCGCGTGATGATGGTCACCAGGCCGCCGAATGCTGACATCAACCCCGAGGGCGTCGTCGTCGACCAGGGCGTCGAGTATGCGCTCGACGGCAAGCGCAAAGCATACTGGATTTATCCGGTGCACCCTGGCGCGCGCGGCCTGGTCATGCCGTCGGCGTCGAAGCGTATCGACGCGCGCGACATGCTCCACGTTTACCGCAAGGATCGGATCGGCCAGGGCCGAGGCGTGCCTTGGGTTGCGCCGATCATGCTCAAGGGCCGCGACGTTGCCGACCTTGAGGAGGCCGTCGTCGTCAAGTCGCGGATCGAGGCGTGCCTCGCCGCTTTCATCAAGACCAATGACACCTCGCGCACGCTCGCGCAGAAGGTGACCAACGAAAGGACACCCGACGGCGGCACACGCCGGATCGAAACGCTTTCGCCTGGCATGATCCAGTATTTGGAGCAGGGCGAGGATTTGCAGACGGTTTCGCCGTCGTCGTCGATCCAGTTCGAGTCGGTCCTTATGTCGACCTGGCTCACGCTCGCCGCCGGCGCCGGCATCACTTACGACCAACTCACCGGCGACTTGCGTCGCGCGAATTTTTCGTCGCTGCGCGCCGGCAAGATCGAGTTTCGCCGCCTGGTCGAGCAATTCCAATGGCACACGATCGTCGCCATGTTGCTCGATCCGTTGTGGACTCGCTGGTGCGAGGCCGCGATGGACGCCGGCATTCTGCCGCGTCGCGCCGGCGGCTATCCGGTTGAATGGATCATGCCGGCCAATGAGCCGATCGACCCGCTCAAAGACATGGAGGCCGACATTCTTGCCGTCCGATCGGGACGCATGACCTGGCCGCAATTCGTCGCCGCCTGGGGCATCGACCCCGACGTGCAACTCGACGAAATCGCCGAATGGTTTGCCGAGATCGACCGCCGAAAGATCGTTCTCGATACCGACCCGCGCCTCGCGCTCACGTCGACAAAGGGCGGCGCGAAAGACGAATCTAACACCGAGGTCAACAATGACACTTCCAAAAAGGGCAAATGATCCGCACGCGTTGCCGATGCAAACGCGTGCGGTGCCGGTCGGCTCGATCGACACCGAAAAGCGCACCGTTGAGGTGACGTTTACGACCGGAGCGACCGTGCGGCGCATGCGCTATTCGGGATGGGACACCGCCATTCCGTTCGATGAAACGCTTGAGGTGAGCGAGCGCGCGATCAACATGGATCGCCTCAATTCCGGCGCGCCGGCGTTGGACTCGCACTCCTCCTATTCGACATGGTCCCAGGTCGGCGCCGTCGAGCGCGCCTGGATCGAGGGCAAAGAGGGCCGCGCACTCATTCGCTTCCCGAGCAAGGGAGTCGACGAAAGCGCCGACCGCATGTTCGCCCTGGTCGCCGAGCGGATCATCACAAAGGTTTCGGTCGGTTACTCGATCGACGAGGTGCGCGTCGTCACGCCGGAAAAAGTCGGCGAGGTCGAGAAGCGCATTGTTACGCGCTGGACGCCTTACGAAATCTCTTTCGTGACCATTCCAGCCGACAACGGCGCGCAGACCCGCGCGACCGCTGATCAATACCCGGTCGTGATCGCGCGATCGGTCGACGGCTCGGCCGCCGCCGCACGCATGCGCATGCGGCAATCTTCAATCTGAATCGCCAAACGAAAGAAGGAAAGTTTTTCCATGACTCTTGAACAGTTGCGGGCGCACCTGGCCGCCCTGAAGCAGCGCGCGGCCGACAAGATCGCCGAAATGACCGACGGCCTGGCGCCCGAGGCCGTGCGCGCGATCGAGACCGATCACGCCGACCTGGTGCGCCAGGTCCGCGAGACCGAGGCCAAGATCGAGACCGCCGAGCGCGCCGCGCCGCCGGCCTCGCCGACCGCGATCGCCGTCGAGCGAGCCCGCGCCGCCGAGATCAACACGCTGGCGGTGCGCCATGCCATGCCGGCCGAGTTCGCCGCGCAGCATATCGCCGAAGGCACCGCGATCGACCAGGTGCGCACTCTGGTGCTCGACGCCGTTGCCGAGCGTGCCGCCGGCAACGTCGCCAATCCGCGCGTGCAGATCATCAGCGATGAGGGCGACGTGATCCGCTCGGCGATCGAGAATGCGATCATGCACCGCGCCAATCCGGCCTCGGTCAAGCTGACCGATGAGGCGCGCGCCTGGCGCGGCATGTCGCTCATGGAAATGGGCCGCACGTTCGTCGAGGAAACCCAGGGCGTGAAGCTGCGCGGCCTCGGCCGCATGGAATTGGCCGGCGCGCTCCTCGGCCTGCCGAGCAACCTCCGCTCGGCCGGTGGTGCGATGACGACCTCGGATTTTCCGAACCTCCTCGCGAACGTGATTTCCAAGCGGCTGCGCTCGGCCTATGAGGTCGCGCCGCAGAATTGGAAAAAGCTGTCGCGTCAGAACAACGCGCCCGATTTCAAGGCGCGCGCGATCGTTCAGCTTTCCAACATGCCGAACCTCAAGCCGGTGAAGGAAGGCGGCGAGTTCACCCGCATGGCGCTGGCGGATAGCAAAGAGAGCTATTCGCTGTCGACGTTCGGCCGCGTGATCACGCTGTCGCGCCAGTCGCTGATCAATGACGACCTGTCGGCGTTCGATCGCATTCCGATGCTGTTCGGCCGCGCCGCTGCGGAAACCGAGGCCGCCCTGTTCTGGGCGATCATCACCTCGAATCCGAACATGGGCGACGGCGTCGCGCTGTTCCACGCCAATCACGGCAACCTGGCCGCCGCCGGCTCGGCGATCAACATCGCGTCGCTTTCCGCCGGCCGCAAGGCGATGCGAAAGCAGAAGGGCCTCGCCGCGAAGGCCTCCGACGCCGAACCGCTCAACCTGGCGCCGGCGTTCATCGTCGTGTCGCCCGACAAGGAGACCGAGGCGCAGCAGTTCCTCGCGACCACTCTCTATCCGAACCAGAATGCCCAGGTGAATCCGTTCGCCGGCTCGACGTTGCAGATCACCGAGGCGCGCCTCACCGGCAACACCTGGTATCTGTTCGCCGACCCGGCGACCATTGACACGATCGAGTACGCCTATCTCGACGGCGAGGAAGGCCTCTACACCGAGAGCCGCCTCGGCTTCGATGTCGACGGCGTCGAGGTCAAGGGCCGGCTCGATTTCGCCGCGAAGGCGATCGACTGGCGCGGCATGTACCAGGACCCCGGCGCGTAAGGCGCGACGGGTTTCGTCGTTCTCTAGCGGCCGACGCAATCACGCGTCGGCCGTTTTCGTTTTCCTCTTAGTCTTGCAGGGCAAGCAACATGCGAAACTATTTGAATGAGGGTGCAAATCTCACCCTGGCGGCGACCGCCGCCGCGCTCACCGGCGGCCAGCCGCTCAAGGTCGGCTCGCTGTTCGGAATCGTTCTTTCCGATGCGGCGATCGGTGACGACTACGTGATCCGGCGCGAGGGCGTTTTCGAGGGCCAGCCGAAGGACACCGCCGCCGCCTGGGCGCTTGGCGACATTCTGTATTGGGATGATACCGCCAAGAAATTCACCAAGACCGCGACCAGCAATTTGCGCGTCGGCTATGTCGCCGTTGCCGCCGCCCAGGCCGACACCGTCGGAACGGTCGTGCTCGGCGTCGACACCGTCTAAGGCTTCCCGTCATGGCGTCACCGTTCGCAAAAGCCTTTGCCGCTGCGGCGGCGACGCTCGACCAGCACGCGGCCGATCCTTTCGAGTATCGGCCGTGCAAGCTGGCGACGGATGTCAACGCGCCGACCGTCGCCGACCCGGATCGCGGCGTGATGCGAATCCTCGGCACGTTCGGCGAATATGCCGCGCGCGTCGGCGGCGGCCCGTTCAATCAGCCGGGCGTGCAACCCGAGCGACCTGGCGTCGCCAGTTCGCGGCCCTATCTCTCGATCCGCCTCGCGCAGTTGCCCTATCGGCCGCGCACCGGCGATCAAATCGCCGCGCTCGACGACAACGGCGCGCCGATCGACGGCCAGCTATTCCGCGTCGCCGAAGTGCTGCCCTCGACGCCTGGTTACGCCAGGCTCGATCTCAACCGGATCAAATGACATGCTCGCGCGTGAGTTTTTGCGCCTTTGTGCGCTTGAAGCCTTGGCGCCGTCGGGCACGCCGGAATCCGGTCCCTGGCCGACCCTGGCCGGCAAGTATGTTTTCGACACGCGGCTCGATCCGATCGACGACCTGGCCGGGCCGTTGCCGGTGATCTCGGTCTATACCGAGAATGAGGAGCTAACCAAGATTAGCCAGGCCGGCCCGATCTTTCACAAGTCGCAAGTCGAGTTGTGTTTCGAGATCGCGGTGCTGGCGAAGCTTGCCGCGAGCGACTCCGACGACCTGGTCGTCGACTACGCCGACACCGACGCCGCGCTTGAGGCCGTGATCGGCTCAATCGACTTTCAGATTTACACCGCCTTGCATGGCGGCCCGACCGGCGACCTGTTTCGCAAGATCGCGAAAACGCCGGCGGTGCACTGGGACTCGTCGACGAAGCGATCGGGCGAGGAGGCCTATCGGCTCGCCAAGCGCACGATCACCGCCAAGGTGGATTTGCAGGAATTCGTCTACCAGGTGACGCCGACGCCGCCCTTGACCGGCCTCGGCCGCTTGCCGGTGCGACTGCAGCCGATCGCCGAGGCGTTGAGCAATTCGACCTATCGCACCGCGCTGGTGCTCGGCATCGCCAAGGCCGCGCCGATCGGCCCGGATTTCGTGCCGCTGCAAACCGTCGGCGTGCAGGCGACTGCAGGCCAGGGCGGCGACAACCTGATCGCCGGCGAGGCGAACAACCTGAATCCGTAACACCTGGAAATCCGAAACATGGAAAACCGTTACCTCAAGCCGGCGCCTGGCGCGCTGGTGCGCGATCCTGTCACGTTGAAGCCGCTCGACGCCGAGGGCGAGTGGAAACCGATGCTGCCTTACTGGCATCGCCGCATTCGGCAACAGGATGTCACCGAGGCAACGCCGCCGGCCGCCCAGGCTGCGCCGGCGGCCCAGGAAGCGCCGGCCGCGTCGCCGGCGCCGATCTCCGCGCCCGAAGCGTCGGCCGGCCAGGCGCCCGCGCCTGGCATCCTGGCGGCCTTGCAGCGCGACGCCGCCAGCTAACTCACCCGCACCCATTCCCGCAACACCCGCAACGCCGGCGGCGACCCGCTCGGCGAACAAGGAGTCATGACTTATGTCGGTCGCTTTCAACAATATCCCCGGCAACATCCTCACCCCGTTTTTCTTCGCCGAGATCAATTCTGGCGGCACGCCTTTCGAGGGCAACCCGCGCGTTCTGTTGCTCGGCCCGAAGCTGGCCGGCGGTAGCGCGCCGGCGGCGGTGCCTTATGGCCCGATCCACTCGGCGGCCGAGGCCGACGCGCTGTTCGGCGTCGGCTCGGTGCTGTCGTTCATGTATCGGATCGCGCGCAATAATGCGCCGTTCCAGCCGATTTGGGCGCTGCCGCTCGCCGATCCGGCCGGCGCCGCTGCCGCCGGCTCCGTGACGTTCACCGCGCCTGGCGTGACCGGCGCCGGTATCTTCCACGTCCTGGGCCGCCGCGTCGTGTTCCAGATCAACTCGGCCGACACCGCCGCGACGATCTCGGCGAATTTCGTTGCCGCGCTCAACGGCATGGGCTTGCCGATCTCTGCCGCCGTCGACGGCACGACCGCCGCGAAATCGAATCTGACGTTCCGCCATGTCGGCGCGATCGGCAACGGCGTCGAGGTCGAGCTTGCGAAGGATGAGCCGAATGCGCTCGCCTCGGCCAATGCGACGATCGTCGGCCTCACCGGCGGCACCGGCGTTCCGGATGTCGCGGCGGCGCTGCCGAGCCTGGGAGACGACGAATTCGATTTCATCGCCGCGCCCTATGCCGACGCCAATTCGCTCAACGCCGTGCGCGATTTCATGAGCGACTCGGCCGGCCGCTGGTCGCCGACGCAGCAGCTTTATGGTCACTACTTCACCGCCAATGTTGGCATTCTGTCGGCCCAGGTGACGCTCGGCACCAGCCGCAATGACCAGCACGTCTCGATCATGGCGGTGCCGGCCACGCCGACTCCGGTGTGGGAGTGGGCGGCGGCGATCGCCGCGCTCGCCTCGGCGCACCTCGGCGACGCGCCGGAAGTCTCGCGCCCGCTGCAAACGCTGCAACTCAACGGCGTGTTGCCGCCGCGCGATCGCTCCACCTGGTGGGACATCGCCGACCGCCAGGCGCTCTATGCCGACGGCATGAGCGCATTCCGCGTCGGCACCGACGGCATTGTGCGGCTCGACCGCGTGACCACGACCTATCGGCAGACCGCCGCCGGCGTCACCGACCGCACGTTCCTGGACGTGGAAACCATGTTTCAGGCGATGTTTGTGAGCCGCTATTTCCGGACGGCGGTTTCCGACAAGCATTCGCGCCAGGCGCTCGCCGACGACAACCCGTTCAACCTGGCCGAAGTCGCGACGCCGTCCTCGGTGCGGGATACGTTCGTTCACGCCTATAACGACCTGGTCGCGCTCGGCGTCGCCGAGAAAGCCGACCTGTTCGCGAAATATGTCGTGGTCGAGCGCGATCCGAACAACGCGACGCGCCTCAACGTTTCCGCGCCGGTCGATGTCGTGAATCAGCTGCGCATTGTCGCGACCAATATCACGATGTTCTTGCAGTATCAGACGCCGTCGGGCGCCTCGGCCGTCGTCTAATCGGCCTCACCGTCACCGCGCGCCAGGTCGTGAGCCTGGCGCGCTCAACCCGTTTCCATTTTCGCTAGAAGGTCAAAACCTATGGCTGACGATACCAATTTTGGCGGCATTATCTCGATCTCGATCGACGGTGTGCGCCTTCCGCCGACCGAGGCCGACATCACGATCGAGCCGACCAATATCGAGGTCGAGGCGAAGGCCAACCAGGACGGCTCGCCCTGCTATTCGAGCAAGCCGAAGCTTTACAAGATCGACGTGAAGTTTCGCGAAACCTCTAACATCGTGTGGCAGGAGGCTTTCCTTCGCTCCGCGATCGACGCGACGATCTCCGAGGAGACCAACGGGCGCACCCACATCATGACGAAAGGTCGCTTCACCGGAAAGCCGTCCTCGAATCTGAGCGACGGCACGGTCGACGGCGTGACGATCGAGGGGCCGCGCTACCAGAAAATCTAACCGCCGGCGCCGGCGAGTGATCCGTCGCTCGCCGGCTTGAGGCATCCCAGGGAAAGCAGGGGAAATCAACGTGAGCAACACAATCGACGTGCCGCTTAAGAAGCCGTTTCCGGGCCACGACGGCCAGGTGACGAAGATCGTTCTTCGCGAGCCGACCGGAAGCGAATTCTTCATGCTCGGCGAGCCGCAAAGTTGGGTGCGCGCCGGCGGCGGCATGGCGCTTGTCGACGACGAAAAGGTGATCCGCGCCTATGTCGAGCGTTGCATTGTGCAGCCCGATCCGGTGCTCGCCTTTAGCCAGATGGGCGTGCTCGACGCCAAGGCTGTCAAAGAGGCGATGCTGAGTTTTTTTATCGACGCGGAGTCCTCGGCGCCCTCGCCGGCGACAAAGTCGAGCCAGTCGGAGACTTCGCAGACTACCTAGTTTTCGTCGAGCGCGTGATCGACGCGAAGGCGGTCGGCGATCTCCCGATTTCTGAATTGGCCTACTGGACATCGCGCGCGCTCGCGATGGCAAAACGACGGAAACGGAAATGAGCACGATTCTTGAAGCGTTGGCGGTCATTAAGGCCAAAGACGAAACCGGCAACGCGCTCGAATCTGTCACGCAAAAAGTAAACCGGATGTCGCGCGCCTGGTCGGCGCTGTCGCGCGATGTCGAAAAGCATATTTCCGCCGGCCAGCGCGCCGAAGCCCAGGCCTCGCGCCTGGCGCGCGCCGGCGAAAAAATTCACGCCGGCGTCAAGATGGCGAGCGCTGTCGGCGGCGCTTACGCCGGCTCGACCGCCGCGCGCGCGATCGCGACGCACCTGGCGAAGTCGGGTAGCGACCGCGCGCATGAGGAGGTGCGAATGCGCACCTCTGGCATGACCGAGCAAGAGATCAAAGAGGCCGAGGAGTTGGCGCGCGCGACCAGCGCGAAATATAAGTCGATTTCGACGACCGAGATCATGCACACCGCGCGCAACATTCGCGCCGTCGTCGGCACGTTTGAGGAAGCGACCAAGATCATTGACCCGTTGATGAAGTTGCGAGTCGTCGCCCAGGGCGCTCACCCGGACAAGGCCGAGGAGTTGGGCGAGGATTTCGACAAGCTGATCAAGGGTATGGAAATCAAGGGCGTCACCCAGGATCACGGCAAGTTCGAGCACTACATCGACGGCATGGCGAAGGCGCTCAACGTCTTTGGCGATACGCTGCGGCCGACCGACTACTATGAAATGTTCAAGTATGGACGCGCGGCGACCAACGCATTGAGCGACGACTTTATGCTCAAGACTGCGCCGACCCTGGCGCAAGAATTGGGCGGCTCCTCGGCCGGTAAGGCGCTGTCGAGCTTCCACACCCAATTCGTCGGCGGCAAGATGTCGAATAAAGCCGTCGAAATGCTCGACAAGTATGGAATGATCGACAAGTCGAAGGTCATCAAGACCAAGACCGGCAACGTTAAGGGCGTGCTGCCGGGCGGCGTCATTGGCGGCGAGTATTTGCGGCCAGGCCAAGAGGACCCTTATGCATGGGTCAACAAGGTTCTGTTGCCGCACCTCGCCGCGAAGGGCGTCACCGATCCGGCCGCGATTCAGGAAGCGATTGCCGCGATGGCATCGCAGACCACGACCGCGCAAATGATGGGAATTTTTGCCACTCAACAAAGGCGGATCGAGAAGGATTGGGACCTTAGCCACAAGGCGCACGGCATCACCGGCGCCGATGAAATCCAAAAGAGCGATCCGAAGGTCGCGCAACAGGCGATCCAAAAGCAACTCGACAACTATTTCGGCGACTCTGCAAAGCCGTTCATGCAAAGCGCGACGACGGGAATGAATTGGCTCGCGTCGGGCGCAAACTATATGTCGAACTATGCGCACGACAACCCCGAGCGCAACGCCGCCGGCCTTGGCTGGCTCGCGACGATCTCCTCGGCGATCTCTGCCGACCTGGCGTCGGGCGCTTACCAGAAATGGACCGGCGCCGGCGATTTTACGACGCAGTTTAAAACCGGCATGACGCGGTTGTCGCTGTTGCTGGCGCCGATCCTCGATATTGCGACGCGCAAGGATGTTTTGCCGGCGAATGCGACGGCGCACGGCGCGCGCTTGTCGCAAATGCTCGATCGCGACAAGCTTGATCGCCTGGCCGATCTCGACGCGGCCGACAAGGCCGCCGCGATCTATGGCGACAAGGATTTCGAGCGCGAGGCGATCGCCAGGAATCGACCCGAGCGCGATCGGATCGAGTCGGAGCTCGCCGACAAGGGATATGCGGCGCCCGGCACGCCTGGGCGCGGCATGATGGCGGGCAGTTACAACGTCGACGACTTGCAACGCGCGCTCGGTATCGGCGGCGCCGGCAATAACCAGCCGGTCAAGGCCGAGGTCGTCGGCGAGGCGACGCTCAAAACCGAAGTGTCGATTTCGCCGTCGCCCTCGTTCCTGGCGAGCGTTCGCCAGGAAGTGCAGAACGGAATTAACGCCTTCAAGAATTCGGGCGGCGGCGCGACCGGCACGACCGGATCGACCGGCCGAAGCATGCCGGAGGCGGGGCCGCCGCAGTAAAAAGGATCTCCGAAAATGTCCTCTGTTGCTGGCCGTGATTGGCTGTCGACGCTCTGGCCGGCATCCTTCAAGGGGGTGCCGTTTTTCTTTGAGCAAGACAAAGAGACCGGCGGGCGTGGGCTTGTGATCCACGAATTCCCGAATCGCGACGACCCTTTCGTCGAGGATTTGGGCGAGGCGCCGCGTTTCTTTTCCGGCTCGGCCTATGTGCACGGCGACAACGTCGACGCGCTTGCCAATGCGCTCAAAAGCGCGCTGGCATCGCGCGGCGCCGGCACGCTGGTCACGCCGTATTTCGGGCCGGTGACGGTGCATTGCCAGGAATTCGAGCGCTCTAACGAGCGCGAGAAACTTGGCTATATCGCTTTTGAGATCAAGCTTGTGCGCGCTGGCGCGCTCACAGCGTTGATCTCGGTACCGTTCCTGCAAAACGCCGGTTTCCTCGCGGCCGATAATGTCGCGGTGTTGCTCGGCTCGCTGTTCCCGCAGTCCGTCACGACATCAGGCCAGCCCGACTTTGTCGTCGCCGGCGTCACCGACACGCTCGCCGGCGCCGCCTCGGCGGTTGACGTGTTGCGGCAATCCTATCCGGTCACCCCGACGGCCTCGGCGCAAATCCGCGACCAGGTCGCGGCGTTCATCGCCGACACGGTGCCGGCGATCGACGGCGAGGCCTCGGCGCCGCTGGCCTCGGCCGCCGCGAGCCTGGTCGACCTGGTGCGCCAGGTCGCCGCCGCATTGCCGGCGGCCTCGGCGATCCGCGCCTCGCTCGACCTGGCCGGTGCCTATAGCGCGACCGCGAGCGGCGTGCCGTATGTCTCGGACACGACCAGGCGCGCGGCCCAGAACGTCGACGCGACCGCGCGCCTGGTGCGGCTCGCGGCGCTCACCGCATACGCCGAGGCGACGATGAGGCGCACGTTTGCCGATCGGCCGGCAGGCATCACCGCGCGCGGCGAGGTCGCCGAGCGTTTCGAGGCCGAGCTTTACGACACGACCGGCGCCGCCCTGGCGCCGCTTTATGTCGCGATCGAGAATTTGCGCGGCGCCGTGATCGAATGGCTCACCGGCACGATCAACAATCTGGCGCCGGTGATCACGGTCGAGAGCGCGGTTATCAGGCCGTCGCTCGATCTCGCTTGGGTGCTCTATGCCGACCCGACGCGAGCCGTCGAGTTGGTCGCGCGCAACCAGGTGCGACACCCGTCATTCATGCCGCGCAAGATCGAGGCGCTGGCGAGGTAACCTGTCATGCAAGGCGAGTTCATCACCGTCGAGGCCGGCGGCGGTAGCTACACGGCATTTGAGCGCGTGATGGTGCGCGCGTCGTTTCAGGACGGCGCGCGTTCATTCGAGCTAAAGATCGCCGCCGAGAACGGCGGCACGGCGACGGCCTGGACGTTCAAGGCCGGCACGCCGATCAAGATCATGTCGAGTGGATCGCTACTGTGCGACGGGTTTGTCGACCGCTACCAGCCGAGGATTTCCGAGCACAAAGAGGCCTCGATCAATGTGTCGGGCCGCTCGCGCTCGCAAGACTACATCGACTCGGCGGCGGTGCACGATACCAACCAGTTCAAGGACAAGACGCCGGCCGAGATCGGCCAGGCGATCGACAAGTTTGGCGTCGGCATTTCGACCGACCAGCAACTCGACAAGATCAAGGTTTATCGGATCACGCCCGGCGAAACCGCGTTTCGCTGCCTGGAAAAGCTTTGCCGCGAGCAAGGCGTTTTCCCGGTCGGCCAGGCCGACGGCTCGATCAAGATCACCAAGGCGGGCCAGCAACGGCACGCCGGCGTGATCAAAGAAGGCTGGAACATGAAGGCCGGCGACGCCGATCATAATTGGTCGGGCCGGCATAGCGACGTTGTCGTGCGCGGCCAGGCGCCCTACGGGCACGGTCCCGACGCACTTGAGATCGAGGGCCTGGCGCGCGACGCCGAGGTCGGCCGCTATCGGCCGGTGATCGTCATTCACGACGGCGATACCGACAAGACCCGCGCGAAGAAACGCGCCAAGTCGCGCCGCGATCGCGAGGCCGGCAATAGCCTAAAGGCCAATGTGACCGTCGTCGGACACCACGACGACGCCGGCACGGTTTGGACTCCTGGCTTCCTGGTCTTTGTCGATAGCGACTTTCTCAACGTCCACCAGGACATGGCGATTGAGACCGTCGAATTTTCGCAGGACCGAAAGGGCGGCACGGAGGCGATCCTGTCGCTGGTCGATCCGCGCGCGCTCGGCGGCAAGGGCGGCGGCGGCGGTGGCGCCGGCGATGGATGGGCGACCGACGCGGGCGAGGATTAGAGAATGTGGATTTGGTTTCCCGAGGGCAAAGAGGGCCTGATTGGATCGCTGCGGCGCGCGACGGTGACGAAAACCGACGACTCCGGAACGCAGCAAATCCTCAAGAAAATGACGGGCCTCAAGACCGAACAGTTTGAGGATGTCTATCGCCCGCAACCGCACGGCTTTTCATCGCATGCGCCGAGCGGCGCCGAGGGTCTTTATCTCGCGCTCGGCGGTCGCTCCGATCGCCTGGTCGCGCTCGGTTTCGAGCACAAGGATTATCGGCCGAAGAATACGCCGGAAGGCGGAACGATCATTTACGATCACACCGGCGACGCGATCCGCGTCGTCAAGGATAAGATCGACCTGGTGCACGCCGGCGAGATCAACCTCAAGATCGCCAAGGGCTACGACAAGGGCGACGCCGTCGATCAAACCGACGGCGCGGTGATCGCTGTCGTGATCAAAAAGGGCGATAGCCTCACGCTCACGTATGACGACACGTCGGTCAAGCTGCAGTCGGGCAAGGCGACCGTCACCTCGCCGCACGTCGTCGTGCAAAGCGATCATGTCGACCTCGGCGCCGAGGGCGGCCAGCCGGTCGCGCTGTGCGGCGGCGGATGCGCAACCAAAGTTTTCGCGGTGTAAGCAATGCCTGATGTCGTGATCCGCGTCGCCGAAGGATGCGACGGCGATAACAATGTGCTTTGGGATTCGGTGTGGAATCCCGTCGCCGGCTACGCCGATTGGGCGCTTGCCGGCAACGCGCCGGGCAACGCCGGCGGCCTCCGCGCCTCGGCAACGCTCGAAACATGCGTGACGCTGGCGCTGTTCACCGACAAGCGCGTCGACCCCGATCACCCGCTCGCCTTCCTGGCCGACGGCGAGGTGCGCGGTTATTTCGGCGACGGCGTCGACGTGCGCGACGATCTCGGCGAGGGGCCGCTCGGCTCGCACCTGTGGCTGTTGGAGCGCGCGCCGCTGACCATTCGCGGCCAGTCGGCCGCGCGTTGGGCCGAGCAATTCACGTATGAGGCGCTGGCGTGCCTCCTCGATCAAGGAATCGTCGTGCGGATCGAGGCCGAGGCGACCGCTAACGAAATCCAAAACCGGCTTGAGCTTGTCGTGCGCCTTTACGGGCGCGACGGCGCGAAAGTCTACGACCGCAAATTTGATGTTCTCTGGAATCAGGTAGCGCGCTGATGTTTGCAATCCCGTCACTTAAGGACCTGGTCGAGCGCGCGCGGCAGTCGTTCCGCGTCAATCTGCCTGGCTCCGACGCCTGGGCCTGGCCGAACAACGTCAACCCGACCGCCAAGGTGATCGGCGGCATGACGCATGAGATTTTTGGTTTCGCCGACTACATCCAGCGGCAGAAATTCGCGCTCACCGCCGATAGCGAAAACCTCGATTTGCACGGCGAGGAGCTTGGCCTTGCGCGCAAGCCGACGGCGCCGGCGCGCGGAAATGTCGTGGTGACGGCGCCGGCGGCGGCGATCGAGGTCGACACCGGCGCGTTGTTCGGTCGGGCTGACGGCGCGCAATATGTCGCGCTGGCCGGCGCGAGCATTCCTGGTGCCGGCACCGTCACCGTCGAATGCGTTTGCGTCACCGACGGCCAGTTGACGAATGCGATCGCTAACACGCCGCTCGAAATCATTTCCGGCGTCACCGGCGACGACCAGGCAACCGCCGCCGTCGATAGCCTCGGCCTCCTCGGCGGCGCCGATGTCGAGGACGACGAGTCGTTCCGCGCGCGCATTCTGTTCCGCAAGCGCAACCCGCCGCACGGCGGCGCGCCGGCCGACTATGTGCAATGGTGCGGCCAGATTGCCGGCGTGTCGTTTGACTCCGGTCGGCCGACCGTTTTCGTTGAGCGGCTTTGGCAGGGGCCGGGCACGGTGCGCGTGTTCCCGCTGATGTTCGATCTTTACGCCGACGGCATTCCACAAGCCGCCGACCTGGTGCGCGTCGCCGACTTGCTGGCGACCGTGCAACCCGCCGGCGCAAAGGTGACGGTCGCGGCGCCGATCGCGGTGCCGATCAATGTCACGATCGCGGGCCTGGTGCCGAACCGAACCGACGTGCAAGAGGCCGCGCGCGCCGAATTGCGCGCGACGTTCCGGCGCCTCTCGCGCGTCGCCGGCGTCGACGCTCAACTCGGCGGAATGGATTATCTCGCCTATCCGACATCGTTCTCGCGATCCTGGTTGTGGCAGGCGGTTGCCAACGCGACCGGCGAGCAACGCCATGCGATCACCTCGCCGGCGGCCGACCAGGCGCTCAATCCCGGCGAAATGGCGACGCTCGGCGCCGTGACATTCGTCTAACCACAAGGCCGCCATCATGAGTGAATGTGAAGTCGCGCGGCCGGCGCCGTTGCGCTGCCCGACGCTGGCCGAGGTGCTGGCGAGCGCGCTCAAGCTGTTGCCGAAGGGCCGCGCCTGGCAAACGCATGAAGGCGGCCCGGCGCCGCCGCTCGATCGCGGCTTTAACCCTGGCGCGTTCGATAATGATGCGTTCTCGACGCGTAGCAAGCCGGGCTCGACGCTATTCCGGTTTTGGAAGGCGGTCGCGGCGTGCTTCACGTTCGTCACGCAACGCCTTTGCGATTTGCGCCTCGAATTTTGGTGCGCGACGCACAAGGAAACCCATGACCTTTGGATGGCCGAATATGGCCTGCCCGACTTGTGCGATCCGTTCCCCGATCTCTGCACCAAGGTCGCAGCGATCGGCGGGACCCGCTGCGAATACTATGCCGCGATCGCGGCGCGCTCTGGCTGGTCGATCTCTTGCGTCGAGCAAATTGTAACGTGCGGCAGTCGCGCCGGTTTCTCGCGCGCCGGCCGCGCCAGGGCCGGCGGCACGCTCGGCCTGGCGACGCTTAAGATCATTGTCGACCTCAACCAAAGCCCGGCTTACGCGCCGACCGGCCGTTTCCTGGCCGCGCGCGCTGGCCGCATGCGCGCCGGCCGCCGGCAATCGTGCGGGCCTGATCTCTCGCCGCTGCAATGCATCCTCTCGCGGATCGTGCACGCGGAAATCCTGACAATCTACGAGGTGAGCGAATGAATATCGACCTTTTCGGCCCGGCATCCGCGCCGGGCGCCGTGACCGTGCGCCCGAGCGAAAGCCGTTCGTTTGGCGCGGCTGATACCTTCTTTAAGGATTGTTCGTCGCCCGATCTCGACGACGGCACCGAATTTCAAGCGGCGACCTTCAACCAGTGGCTTGCCAACATGCGCGCGATCGTGCGCGCCAACGGGCAGACCGGCGCCGGCGCCGACGTTGTCACCTATGACAATGCCGACGATAACCTGTTGCTCAAGGCGATGCTGCAATTGATGCAGCGAAACCAGCCGAACTATGCGGCCGATACCGGCACCGCCGACGCGCTCGCCGTGGCGCCGTCGCCGGCGTTCGCCGAGTACAAAGCCGGCATGCGCTTGCTGGTGAAGAAATCGGCGGCCGACAACGCGACGACGGCGCCGGTGATCAACGTGAGCGGCCTCGGCAATATCCCGGTCGTCGATCGGCGCGGCAACGTGCTCGCGAAGGGCGATCTTCCCGCTAGCGCGATCCTCGATCTCGAATTTGACGGCACCTCGGCGCGCATGTTGGGCGTCGTGTCGGCCGACCTTGCGGCGCTGCGCTCGCTCACCAACGTCAAGCAATTCTCGACCTCGACGCGTGTTCACATGGCCGGCGCGGCGGGCAATGCATACACCGTCAACCCCTGGAATCCTGGCAACTACGTCAAGCAAAGCCCGACTAGCTTGCTGATGATTTGGGCGACGTTCCCGACGTTCACGGATAGCCCGACGGGATCGGCGCAAGGCACGCTGAATGTCGGCGGCACGCCGCTGGTGTTTATCCCGTCAAACAACAATTCCGCGTTGTCGTTCGGCCAGGGCGCAATCATTCAGACGCTGGCGGGAATCGGCGCGGGATCGCTGGCGCTGTCTCTGACGTTCCAGCGCAACGACTCGACCGCTTGGACCGGCTCGTTTTGCTTCAACGGTAGCGACTCGGCGTCCTATCCGGCCGCGACGACCGCAACAATCATCATGGGCGAGCTTGGCGTTTAAAGCCGTCGCCGTCGAAAAGGAAAAGTCACAATGCAACTCAATAAGCTTGATCCGACGGGCAAGCCCTGGAATGAGGCCGTGTTGCACGCGCTCGGCGCTGGCAGCATTGCCTATCCGACCGACGCCGCCGGCGCCGTCTCCGCCGTCATTGTCTCGCCCGACATCGACTTGTCGGGGTATGCGGCGGCGATCGCGGCTGAGAGCAAGCGCGAGCTTGCGGCGTATGCCTCGGCCGTTCGGTACGACAAGGAAGTCGGCGGCATCACTTACAACGGCTCGCCGATCGCGACCGACGATCGGTCAAAGCAAATGATCCTCGGCGCCCGGATGGCCGCCCAGGCCGACGCGACGTTCACCACGAAATGGGCCGCGACCGACGGCACGATCGTCGCGCTCGACGCGCCGGGCCTGGTCGCGCTGTCGAATGCGGTGCTTGCGCATGTCCAAGCCTGTTTCTTGCGCTTCGCGTCGGTCAAGGCCGACATCGACGCCGGCAACATCACCACGACCGCGCAAGTCGACGCGGCGTTTGCCGCGATCACCGTCTAAGAGTTGAGGGGTTTGGCGCAATGCCGATTAAACATTCATTCCAGTCGGCGCGTGCCGACAATGACGACGCCGGCGATATTCAGCCGTCGCAATGGAATGCCGATCACGTCTTGACCGGATTGCTTGCGCTGATTGACCAGGTCGCGCCGACGCCGAATAGCTTTTTCACGCTCGACGCCGGCGGCAACCCGCAACTCAAGCCGCTCGCGGATTTCATCGCGTCGTTGCTCGCCTCGCCGGCCTTCACCGGCAACCCGACGGCGCCGACGCCGGCGGCCGGCGACAACGACACGAGTCTCGCGACGACGGCGTTTGTGCAGAACGCGATTGCGGCACTGGTCGCCTCGGCGCCCGGCACGCTCGACACGCTCAACGAATTGGCGACCGCGCTCGGCGACGATCCGAATTTCGCAACCACGATGACCAACGCGCTGGCGGCCAAGGCGCCGCTTGCGTCGCCTGGTTTCAGCGGCACGCCGACTGCGCCGACGCCGGGGGCGGCCGACAACAGCACCAAGCTGGCGACGACGGCGTTTATCGTCACCGCGCTTGCCGCCTATGCCAAGATCGCCTCGCCGACGTTCACCGGCACGCCGGCGGCGCCGACTCCGACGGCCGGCGACAATAGCACCAAGCTGGCGACGACTGCGTTTGTGCAGACGGCGGTTTCGGCTATCTCGGGGGCGTTCGGACAATGCCGGCTCGCCAAGAGTGGCGCCAACATCCTGTTGTCGCCGTTCCGGGGCAATCTGCTCACGATCGCCGGCGTTGCGTGCACGGTGCCCGACGCCGGCGTTTCGCTGGCGCCGACCGGCCTCACCGCCGGCACGCTGTATTATATCTATGCGACGCAGTCGGGCGGCGCCGTCAATGCGTTGGAAGCCTCGACGACCGCTTACGTGGTCGACACGACGGCGGGCAATAAGGGCGTTGCGATCAAGACTGGCGACAACACGCGCACCCTGGTCGGCATGGTGCGGCCGATCGCTGGGCCGGCGTTCGCGGACACGCTCGCGCAGCGTTTCGTCCGTTCGTGGTTTAATCGCCTCAAGCCGAACATGGTCGCGTCGTTCTCGGCAAATCGCACGACGACATCGACGGCGTTCGTCGAGTTGAATACCGAAATCCGAACGGAATTTCTGGTTTGGGCCGACGAAACGATTTCGTATGGCTTTAGCGGTTTCGGATTCCATAGCGCCGCCAACGACTATTTTATTGTCGGCATCACGTTTGATGGCGGCACGACGCCGAACGCCTACGGGGCGACATTCGGCGCCAATGGTGCGGCGGTCCCGTGCACGACGATGCTTTCGAATTTTGCCGAGGGTTATCACTTCGCGTCAATAGTCGGGCGCGTCGCCACGGGCGGGACCGGGACCATTCAATTCGCGCCGGCCGGCGCGGCGACGCTCGCCGGCGCGATCATCTAGCGCGGCAACTCTCACAAACTGAAAACGCGCTTGTCGCGGCGATGGCGGTTGCCTTCGCCGCGACAAGCGATCGCGCGCGCCTGGTGCGCACATGAAGGGGTTAAAGGATGTTCTCGCAATCAATCGTCAACGCGATCGGCGAGGCCGCCGACAAGGCCGGCATCGAGCGCGCGGCGTTGCTGGCGCTGGTCGAGGTCGAAACGTCGGGCAAGCCTTTCGAGGAGGATGGCCGCACGCCGGCGTTGCTCTATGAGCGACATATCGCCTGGCGCATGGCGGCGGCTGTCTCGAAGGCGCTGCAGTCCGCCTTCGCGCTCGCCGGCCTCGCCATCCCGAAATGGTCGCGCTCGACGCAGTACAAAGACCAGGGCACCTCGGCGAAGCGCCTGGCGCTGATCGCCAAGGCGCGCGCCATCAATGAGGAGGTCGCCAACCGCTCGGCCTCCTGGGGCCTCGGCCAAACGATGGGCTTTCTTTACAAAGAGCTTGGGTTCGCCTCGGCGAGCGACATGGTCGAGCACATGACCGGCAACATTGCCGGCCAGGTCGACTGCCTGATCGGCGAGGTGACGCGCGCCAAGCTGATCGCGCCGCTCAATGCGCACAATTGGCCGGTCGTCGCGCGCGGCTACAACGGCGCCGGCTACGCCGCCAACCGTTACGACGTGCGGCTCGCCGACGCCTGGAAACGCTGGTCGCGCAAGCTGGCCGCCGGCACCGCCGCCGCGCCCGACATGCCGGTCGCCGAAGTGAAGGCGCTGCAAACCAAACTGCGCGCGCTCAACATCACCAGCGTCGGCAAACCCGACGGTGTGTTCGGCGCCAAGACGGTCGGCGCGATGTCGCAGTTTCAGGCGCACGAAGGCTTGCCCGTCACCGGCCGATATGACGACGCGACGCGCGAGGCGCTGAAAAACGCCGAGCCGGCCGAGTCCATGCCGGAACGCAAGCGCACCAGCGCGGCCGACCTCAAGGCCGCCGGCTCGCGCACGATCGCGACCGCCGACAAGATCGGTTTGGTTGGCAAGGCGAAGATCCTCGCCGGCACCGTTTTCGGCACCGGCGCGGTCGCGGAAAAGGCCGGCTTGCTCGACCAGGCGCAAGACGCGGTCGACAAGGTCAACCAGGCTAAAGGCCTGTGGGACTCCGTGCACGACCTGGCCGGCTCGCTGTTCGCCTCGCCGACCGTGATCGCTTGCGCGATCGCGCTTGTCGTCGCCGGCGTCGCCGTTTGGCTCCTCGCCGAGCGGATCAAGGCGCACCGCGTCGAGGATCACCGCACCGGCCGCAACGCCGGCCCGATCGAGGCTTGATCATGTTTGCATCATTGCTCTGGTGGATCGCCGGCCTGGCCGGCGCCGGCGGCGCCGCGTGGATCGCGGCGCTGTTCGTTCCCTCGGTCGCCATCACGCTCAAGACCGCCGTCGATTTCGTGCGCTCGCCGGTCGGCACGGTCGCTGCGGCGATCGTCGGCGGCCTGGTGCTGTACGGCGCCGGCTATGTGTCGGGCGACATGGAGGGCACCGACAAGACGCGCGCCGCCTGGCGCGCGGCCAACGTTGAGGCCGATCTCGCCGCCAAGCGGCGCGACGCGCTGATCAAAGCCAAGGTCGCGGCCGACGCCGACGCTGCGAGCGCGCGACTCGAGTCCGACGACAAGATCACCGATCAAGGGGTTTCCGAAAATGAAAAGCCGAATCCTGGCCGGCCTGAGTGTCGCGCTACTGGCGACGACATTAGGCGGTTGCTTTCGATCCGCTGACATCGCCGAGGGCCGACCCGGCATCAAGGTCGACGTGCCGCGCGAGTGCGCTCGCCTGGCGCGCCAGGTGCCCGATCCTGGCGCGAAGGAAGGCGACGACGGTTTCGCGATCGCCGGGCGCTATCGCGGCGCCTGGCTCAAGGCAAACCGTCGGATCGGCGAGCTTGCCGCGTGCGAAGGCGGCCAGGCCAACTACTACGCAAAGGCCAGGTGATGGCGAGCAAACCGAAAGCCACGCGGCGCACCCGCCAGGCGCCTCGGCCGCCGCGCCAGGCCGCTCCGCCGTCGACCGTGCCCTTGCCGGCCGACATCGTGTCGTCGCTCACGATGTTGGTCGGCGAAATGCGCGGCCAGTTGGTCGCGCATATCGAGGCGGTGCACCAGGACCGCGCCGAGCGCGACAACGATCGCCGCGACTCCGCGCAGTACCGCAAAGAAATGCGCGAAACGCTCGCCGGCCTCAATGAGAAGATCGACTCGAGCGCGGATCACGGCACCAGGATCAAGGCGCTGGAAAAAACCGCGCTCGACTACAAGACTTTTCGCAATAAGGCCGCCGGCGTCGTGCTCGCGGTCGGCTTTTTTTGGACGTTTGCCGGCTCGGCGATCGTCGACAAGGTCAAAAAGGTTTTCTTCTAAATGTCGATCGAGTTGACTGACGACCAGTTGCGCCGCGTCGCCGAGGCCAAGGCCGCGCACGGCTCCGAGCGCGCCGCCGCGCGCGCTCTGGAAATGTCGCGCACGACTTACCGTTACCAAATCAAGCGGGCCGCCGAGCGCGGCTTGCTCGGTTTCAAGCCGGTGTTGCCGGGCTATGAGCTAAAGCGATCCTCGGCGCAACTCGACAAGCACGGCACCGTCGAGAAAGAATGGGTGACGCAGCACAAGGCGAGCGGCCCGGCGTTCAAAATGCCGGTCGGTCAAATCCTCAAGGGCGTTTCGGCATTCGTCGACGGTGGGGGCCATATCCGTCACCAGTGGATCAAGACCAAAAACGACTCGGTGACGCCTGACCTGGTCGAAGCGCTCAAAACCGAATTCGCGGCGTATAAGGGCCGCGCGCGCCTGGTGCCGGTGCCGCGCCGGATCGAGCGCGACCTCTTGAACGTCTACCCGATCGCCGATCCGCATATCGGCATGCTCGCGTGGAGACCGCAAACCGGCGCCGACAACGATCTCAAGATCATGAGCGGTCGGCTGTTGGCGACGGCGACGCGACTGGTTTCCGAGGCTCCGCGCGCGCGGCAAGGCCTGATCGTCAACCTGGGCGACTGGTATCACGCCAACGATCAACGCAACGTCACGCCGCGATCGCAACATCAACTCGATGTCGATGGCCGTTGGTTCAAGGTGCTTCGCGCCGGCGTGCAATTGTTTATCCGGATCATCGACCTGGCGCTCGCCAAGCACGAGCGCGTCGAGGTCGTGAACATTCCCGGCAACCACGACCCCGAGGCGGCTTGCGCGCTCGCGCTGGCGCTGTCGTGCTTCTATGCCCGAAACAAGCGCGTCACGATCGCTTTTCCGGCCGACATTTATTATCGCCAGTTCGGCAACACGTTGCTCGGCGCGGCGCACGGCGACAAGTTGCCGCCGGCGCGCATGGCGATGGCGATGGCGACCGACCAGCGCAAGGCCTGGGGCGATACCGCCTATCACTGGTTCATGTACGGGCACATTCACAAGGACAAGGCCGACACGCATGGCGACGTGCGCGTCGAGTCGTTCTCGACAATCGCCGAAAAGGACAACCATGCCTTTGCCGGCGGCTGGCGCAATGCCCAGGCGTTGCGCGTGATCACGCTGCACAAGCGCGAAGGCGAGAAAGACCGGCGCACGATCAACATTCCGCCGCCTGAGATGAGGGCCGCCTAATGCCGAAAGCGAAATCCTACGTTCCGCCGTATCCCTTTATCGAGGTGGTTTGGGATGACGCGGCAAGCAACTCCTCGACATGGGTCACCATTGCCGAGGTCACCGGGCCGGAACAGGTCATCACGCGTGGCTGGCTGGTGAAGGAAACCGACACGTTCCTTTCGATCGCCTCCTCGGTCTCAAACGTCGAGATCGCCGAGGACACGGTCGGAAACACTATGACGATTCCCAAGGGCATGATCGTGTCGCGGCGCGCGCTGCGGCTGTCGACGGCCAAGACGAAAGCGAAGTGAATGGCGAGAGAGGATCACGACGACTTGCGCAACCTGGCGGCCGACGCGAATGATCGCGGCCGGCGTGGTGTTGCGATGACGCCGAGCGGCGAGGCCTTCAAAGAGAACAACCCGAAAGACGCGTTCGGCATTCTCAAGGCGTCGCTGTCCTGGGTCTCAATGCCGGTGGTGATGGAAATGGCCGTCGGCATGGCCGAGGGCGGCTATAAGTACGGCGGCCACAATTACCGCGTTTGCGCGCCGCGCGCCTCGGTCTATGTAGACGGTGCTATCAGGCACATTGTCGAATGGTGGGAGGGCCAGGACAACGACTCCGACGCGCAAATCGAGATCAACAATATCGCCAAGGCGATCACCTCGCTTTGCGTGCTGCGCGACGCAATGATCCAAGGCAACTACATCGACGACCGGCCGCCGCCCTCGCCGAAGGGCTGGCTCAAGTCGCTCAACGAAAAGATGAAGGTGCTGGCCGCCAAGAATCCCGCGCCGGTCGCGCGCTACCTGGCGGGCGGCAAGCGCGGGCCTGGCCGAATTCTCGACCAGGCGTAACCCGTCGACGCTGCAAAAGGAGAAACCCAGAATGGCGACTGCCGTCAATCAAAAGGGCATCGAGCGATATGAGCACCACGGCCGCATGGTCGCGGTCGATTCCGACCTCAAAGGGAAGCACCGGGCGCATTGCCTTTGCTACGTGTGCGACCGCTTCAAGCCTGGCGCGGCCGATCAATGCCCGATCGCGGCCCAGGTGTACGCCAATTGCGTCGCGCACGGCATCGTGACGCCGGTTTGGGAGTGTCCCGAGTTCGCGATCGCGGGGTGAAAAGAAAAAGGCGCCTCGGCGTGGTTGCCGGGGCGCCTGGTGAGCCTGGGGCGCCTGGCCGGTGTTTCCGGCCAGGGGATCGGATTGAACGCACCAGCGGGCCGCGCTAGCGGTTCTCGTTAGTCGGTTCCGCCGCCGCCTGGGCCTCCTCGGCCAAAAGCGCCCGCACCTTGGCCGGCGTGAGCAAGGCGAGGGCGATCTCGACCGCGCGCGGGATTTCGCTGTCGCCGGCCAGGAAGCGCCGCACGGTGCGCGGGTTGAGGTGGAACAGGCGGGCCGCGCCTGGTTGCGAGAGGCCGAGGCGCGCCAGGTGAATGCGCGCCTCCTCGGTCGTCATGCGGGTTGCCGGCATTCGTTGGGTTCCTCTAAGCGGCCAGGCGGTCGCCGTCGGCGAGATCGCCCCATTGCTCGGCCATTGCGGCGGCGATACCGGGAAAAAATCGGCTCCGTTCTTTCCAACGGTTGGCGGTTTCTCCCATGCGGTGCACCCTGGCTATCCGGCCGGTAACGATCTTGGTCGGGGCGAGCGGCGCCAGATTCTTAAGCCATAGGCAAGTGCGCTTGGTCTCGCCGTGTCCGAATTGCCAGGGCTGAACCGACTGCGCCGGCGGCAGATAGTTCGCGATCCTCTCTTTCGCGTGCCGGTGCATCACCGGATTTTCGACGCAAATGCGATCAATGGGGGCATTCCAGAACGCCGAGAACAGTTCGGCGCCGTCCTCAAGTTCGCGCCACATTTGGGCGTGCGTTTTTCCAGGCGGCGGCGCCGTCAACCAGCGCACGCCGCTGTTGCAAAGCCTGGTGCATGGCGGGTGCGCGACGATGAGCAAATCCCAACCGTCGCCGAGGATCGCGCGCGCGTCGCCGACGATATGCTTATTGTGTCGATCCTCGGCCGGTAACAGGTCGCACGACCAGGCGTCGTGACCTCGCGCGGCAAAGGCGCGCCGAACGATTCCGGAGAATTCGCAGGCAACCAGGACTCGGGCCATTGTCTTAGGCTCCGACCTGGGCGGCGGCCTGGGCCTTGGCGACGATCTCGACCAGGCTAAGGCGGCTCATATGCATGGTGTATCCGGTGCGCTGCTCGATCTCCACATATCGGGCGAACAGTTCCGGCCGCGCCTTGGCGCCGCGCGCGATGTCGCCGGCCGACCCCATGATGCAGAACACGCAAGACAACCGATCATTGCCGGCGGCATAGGCCGGGTGAGGCTCCTGGCCGGCGCCGGCGATCGTCGCGAAAACTTCCAACGTCGTCATGCCGTGGATCGGCGCCCATTCGTACCAGTCGCGGCCGGCGATCGAGTTCCGCTTGCTTTTGTGGAACGTCGAGGCCTTCGCGCGGCTCGCGCTTTCCTGGGCGCGAATGCCGACGCACGTCACGATCTTTGAAATGCCGCGCGCCTTGGCGTAGCGGCGCACCTCGCGGGTGATCGGATCGCGCTTAAGGTCGCTGGTGCACTGGCGGTTCTTGGCCGACGGCCAGCAAGGCGAGTTCGGACCTGGGCGCACCTTGAAACGGTGCTCGACCATGTCGAAAAACGTCTTGGCCGCCTTCGCAACAATGAACGGCACGCCGGCGTCGGCCGCCTGGTCGCGCGCCAGGTCTAGCGCGCCTTCCCATTCGGCCTCGCCGAGCGAGGCGTGCACGACCAGGATTTGCGCCGCCGGCACCAGGCCGAGGAGCTTGATCATCATGGCCTGGCTGTCTTTACCGCCGCTGTGGTTGACGACGAAAAGCGCGCCGTCGGCAATGAGAGTTTCGATTTCGGGGGTGACGATCATGGCCTTGCCTTTGGGTTGGCCTGGGCGGGAATCGCTCGCCAGGCGCGCACTCGTTAGTTAGGGCATAATGCCCTACATTGGCAAGGAAAACTAACGAGTTCGGTTAGTGTGCTTCACCGATTTTTCACGCGTGAATGCGTGAAAAAGCGTGAAATCTCCCAAATTTTGCGAAGTTGGCGCCGACCCTGAAACGAAAAAACCCCTGCTTTTGCAGGGGTTTGGATGGTGGACGCACAAGGGATCGAACCTTGGACCTCTCCCGTGTGAAGGGAACGCTCTCCCGCTGAGCTATGCGTCCGGGATGTGACGTGCCAAAGGCCGCTGGTCGGCGGCCGGTCGATGAAGGCGCTTCGTCAGAGCGTGCGATTTACGAAGTGCCGGGTAGGGGTGTCAAGCCAAACCCTGCGTAAATCAGGCTCCCTGCTGGCGGGCGCGGGAGGCGTGTGACTGCAGCGCCCGGATGCGTTCGGCGAGCGTGCCGCCGCCTTCGGGCATCCCGCTGCCCGGCGAGACGCCGTTTGCTGCACCGTTGGCGGGCTTGGCGGCGGCCTTGGCCGGCACGGTCGGCTCCGCCGCCAGCATGGCCTCGATCGCCGAATTGGGGCCCTCGAGCTGGATTGCCAGCTTGGCCACCTCGGCCGCGATGTCGTTGATGCGCTCGCGCAGCAGCGCGTTCTCCATCCGCTCGGTTGCCCAGGAGCTTTCGGCCTGCTGCTGGATCGCGTTGATGTCGCGCTGCAGCTTGCCGCGCTCGTCGCGGGCTGTGCGTAGCTGCTCCTCGAGCGCGGCCTTCTCCTGGCGCAGCTTCTCGAGCGCGGACGATTTGCCGCCGCCGGTTGCGGCGATCTCCTCGCGCAATTCCTGCAGGGTCCGCTCGGCGGCAGCATTGGCCTGCTTGAGCTGGCCGTTCTCGAATTCGCGCTCGGCGAGCAGCTTGCCCTGGGTCGCAAGCCGTGTCTCGAGGTCGCTGACGCGATTGCCGAGCATCTCGGCTTCCTTGACCTGGACGATCAGCTGGCGGTCGAGATCGGTGACCCGCTGGCTCAGATTCTCGACCCGGCCGCGCGCATCGGTGAGATCGCGCGTTGCGGTTTCCGACTGGCTGCGCTCTTGGGCGAGGCGGGCTTCGGTCGCCGCGAATTCCCTGGCGGCGTCGCCGACGCGGGTCTTCAGTTCCTCGACCTGGGTCCGCACCGCGACCAGTTCGACCTGGCGGCTGTCGGCGGTCATCGAGCGGTCGTTGAGCTCGGCGTTGATCCTGCCGAGCTCGCCCTGCTTGTCGGTCAGCGCCTGCTCGGCGGTGCGCAGCAGCTCGGTCTTGGCGGCGAACTCTTCCTCGGTGGCGCGAAGCTGCTCCTTCATTGCCTTCTCGCGCGCTTCCAGCGCGAAGATCGCGGCGTTCTTCTCGCCGAGCTCGATCTTCATGCGGTTGATCGCATCGGTCTTCTTGCCGAGCTCGGCGAGCTGGCTCGTGGTCTTGCTCTTGAGCTGGTCGACGCTCATCTCGAGCCGGCGGGCCGACATGGCGAATTCGGCGCGGAGCTGGTCCTTGTCGGCCTGGATCTCGGCCATCGACAGCGGGGTGGCCGCCTCCATCCGGCGCGTGGTCAGCCGCACCGCCCGGTTATGCACCAGCGGCACGATCATCAGGCCACACAGCATCGAGATCAGGAAACCGATCGCCGCGTACATGATCGGCTCGATCATGAAAGATCACTCCAGGAGAGGAAGAAAGAATTTGTTAATCACAATGCCACGGCGGGCCAGCCGAAGGCCAGCCCGTTGCCGCGTTAAGGTGAATCGCTAACGGCGCCGACGCGCCCCGGCGGATTCAACCGACCGGGGCTTGCGGCCTAGAACGGGTTCCAGGTCGCGCGCGGGGTGTATTTGAGATAGCCGACGCTGGCGCCGAGCCTGAGGCCGATGCCCGAGCGAATCGGGACCAGCACGATGTTGTTGGCGGTGAGTGCCGTCATGCCGAAGCCGCCGACGATATAGGCGGAGCCGTCGATGCCGACGAAGCGCTGATAGATCGCCTGCGTCGAGGGCAGATTGTAGACCAGCGTCATGGTCCGGGCGCCGTCGCCGCCCCAGTCGAAGCCGACCGAGGGACCCTGCCAGTAGACCCTGAGGTCGCCGGCGTTCTTGGTGTAGAGCGTGCCTTCGCCATAGCGCAGTCCGGCCACGAACGCGCCGGAGCCTTCCTCGCCGAGCACATAACCGTTGGGCAGACCCCATTGGCTGACCGCGCGCTCGATCACCGAGGCGAGTCCGCGCGAAACGTTGCCGAAGAACTTGTGTCCGGCGCCGACCAGTTCGTCGGGCCCGTAAGTATACGGGGTCGGTTGACGCTGCGGCGGCGGATATTGCGGTGGTGGGGGCTGCTGCGCGGACGCCCCTGCGCTCCAGCACATCAGCGCGGCAAACGCGACCGCGGCAAGGCGTGATGCGAAAGTCATTAAGAACCCCTGCTATCGAAATCCGGGCGTTGCCCTTTAACCTGATGCCAACAGGCACGGCTCTAGGTTGCGCCCGGTGTCCCCTCGACTCGGATGTTATCGGTATCAACTATGACGGCACAACGGCAGGAAAGATATGGATCGTGCCGGGGCATGGCGTTTTTCGGCCTGTTGGCGGGCATTTTGGCGGCCATCTGGCCCGCTTTGCCGGTTCGGGCCACCACGAGCGAGCGCGTGGTGACGAACCGCTACTCCGGCCTTGCGATCGAGGGATTCGATCCGGTCGCCTATTTCACCGACGCCGCCGCCACCCAGGGGCGGCCGGAATTCGAGGCCGCCGGAAGCGGCGTGGTCTGGCGTTTCCGTAACGAAGGCAACCGTGCCTCATTCGTGGCACATCCGGAAATCTATGGCCCACAGTTCGGCGGCTACGACCCGACCGATCTGGTGCGGGGCGTCACCTGCGCGGGCAATCCGCGATTCTGGGTCGTGATCGGGAACAGGCTCTATCTGTTCAATCGGGAACACAGCCGCGATGCCTTTGCCGCCGATCCCGCGCGCTTCCTGACGGAAGCCGCGGCGCGCTGGCCGGAGCTGGAAGAAGGTCTCGCACAGTAATCGGCTCTTTTGTTTGAGCATGATCTTTTCGGAAAACCGCTTCGCACTTTTCCGGATCATGCTTTAGGCCGCGGCTGGGTCGCCCCATGCGATGAATTCCGGCACCAGAAAGTTTTCGCGGCCGAGCCCGAAATGCAAGGGATGCCCGTGCGAATCGGTCACCTTGCCGCCGGCCGCAACGATCACCGCATGACCGGCCGCCACATCCCATTCGGACGTCGGCGAGAGGCGGGGATAGATATCCACCTCGCCTTCGGCGACGCGGCCGAACTTGACGGCTGATCCCAGCACGGCGCGGACCGCACCGCCACGTTCGTCGATGAAGGATTCGGTCCGTGCATCGCCGTGCGAGCGGCTGACCGCGACGGTCCAGGGCGCGCCACGCGGCGGGCAGGGACGGGTCTTGATCGGCACCGCCTGCGACACCGCGTGGCCTTGCAAAGTCAATCGCTCCGCGCCCTTGCCGACGATGCCGCGCCAGATCAGCCCGAGCGCCGGCGCACCGACGATGCCGAGCAGCGGCACGCCATGCGTGACCAGCGCCACATTGACGGTGAACTCGTTGCGGCCGGCGACGAACTCCTTGGTGCCGTCGAGCGGGTCGATCAGGAAGAAACTGTCCTTGTAGGGCGGCGTCGCCAGATGGACGCGCTCCTCCGACAGCAGCGACACATGCGGCGCCAGCCGCGTCAGCCCCTCGACGATGATGTGATCGGCGGCAAGATCGGCCTCGGTGACCGGCGAGCCGTCACTCTTGCCGGTCACATGCATGGCGGAACGGTTGACCGCGAGAATCGCCTCGCCGGCCCGGATCACCAGCTCGGTCAGTGATTCGAGTAGCGTTGCGGCCTTGTCGCAGTCGACGGTGGCCGATTGTGCCTTATTCATGGGCGGGTCTCATATCCTGTTCGCCTTCCCCTGAGATCATGATGTCAGTCCCGCCGCAAGCTGGCAGCATCCGTCTGCCCGGTGTATCAAGCCGACAGGCATGCGTGATTCGCACTCCTCGGTCGGCGTGCGGCTTTCCAGGAAACAATTGATGTCTGGCACTTCGTCTCCCGGTCCCGCTCCCGATGCACTCGAGCTCGCAGCACTGCTGTGCTCGAAAGTCTGTCACGATCTCATCAGTCCGGTCGGCGCGATCGTCAATGGGCTTGAGGTCCTCGACGACAATCCGAAGCCCGAAGATCGCGACTTCGCGCTCGATCTGATCCGCAAGAGCGCGAAGACCGCATCGGCCCGGCTGCAATTCTGCCGGCTTGCATTCGGCGCCGCCGGTTCCTCCGGCGCGCAGATCGATCTCGGCGACGCCCAGAACATGGCGAAGGGGCACATCGAGGACGGCAAGGTGACGCTGACCTGGAATTTGCCGCGGCTGCTGCTGCCCAAGAACCGCGTCAAGCTGCTGCTGAACATGCTGGTGGTCGCGCAGCAGACGATCCCGCGCGGCGGCACGCTCACCGTCGATCCGGTCGGCGAGGGTGACGCGACGCTCTTCCGGATCACATCCGCAGGGCTCAATGCCCGCGTGCCGCAGAACATCGTCGATATCCTCAACGGGACGTCGGCGAACACGGTCGATGCGCATGCGGTTCAGCCATATTACACGCGCCTGCTGGCGGAAGCCTGCGGGCTGAAGGTGACGCTCACGCTCGACGGCGACAAGGTCATTGTCGCCGCAGCCTGAAGGCAGCCGCGCGAAGATCATTAATCAAAGGTTACGATGGGCCGCGCGATTCAATCGCGCGGCCTTATCTCTTTGTTGATCCCGTTCTTTTCCATTTGCTCAACCAAACTTAAACGCTTTGCGGAGAAGCTGACCCAAGTTCCGTCAGGCGCGTCGATCTCGCGCGCCGCTGCGTTTTCGGCGTTTTTCGAAGGTTGGTTTCATGGACGATCTGTTGCGCGAGTTCCTGACGGAGAGCAGCGAGAGCCTGGATACGGTCGACAACCAGCTGGTGCAGTTCGAGCAGGATCCGAACAACGCGAAGATCCTGGACAACATTTTCCGCCTTGTGCACACGATCAAGGGGACCTGCGGCTTCCTCGGGCTGCCGCGGCTGGAAGCGCTGGCGCATGCCGGCGAGACCTTGATGGGCAAATTCCGCGACGGCATGCCGGTGAGAGCGGAAGCCGTGACGCTGATCCTGTCCTCGATCGACCGCATCAAGGAGATATTGGCCGGCCTCGAGGCGGCCGAGGCCGAGCCCGAAGGCAACGACCGCGATCTGATCGATCAGCTGGAAGCGATGGTCGAGCGCGGCATGGCGGCAATGGCCGCCGGTGATGCCGCTGCCGAAGAAGATGTGCCGGTCGTCGAAGCGCCGTCGGTACAGGCGGATATGGCCGAAGGCACGCTGGTGGTGCAGACGCTGGAGCGCCCCTTGCGTCCGGGCGAGGTCTCGCTCGACGAGCTCGAGCGTGCCTTCCGCGAGACCGAGATCGAAGTGGCTGCACCTGCGCCGGCGCCTGCCGCGAAGCTCGTTGCCGCAGCCCCCGCCGCCGAGCCGGCTGAAGCTGCGAAGAAGCCGGCCCGCAAGGCCGCCGCCGAAGACGTCCAGGAAGGCGACAAGATCGCCAACCAGTCGATCCGGGTCAATGTCGATACCCTCGAGCACCTGATGACCATGGTCTCCGAGCTGGTGCTGACCCGCAATCAGCTCTTGGAGATCTCGCGCCGCAACGAGGACACCGAGTTCAAGGTGCCGTTGCAGCGGCTCTCCAACGTCACCGCCGAGCTGCAGGAAGGCGTCATGAAGACGCGGATGCAGCCCATCGGCAATGCCTGGCAGAAGCTGCCGCGCATCGTCCGCGACCTCTCCGGCGAACTCGGCAAGCAGATCGAGCTCGAGATGCACGGCGCCGACACCGAGCTCGACCGCCAGGTGCTCGACCTGATCAAGGATCCGCTGACGCACATGGTGCGCAACTCCGCCGATCACGGGCTGGAGACCACCGCCGAACGCCTCGCCGCCGGCAAGCCGGAGCAGGGCACCATCCGCCTCAGTGCCTATCACGAAGGCGGCCACATCATCATCTGCATCGCCGACAATGGCCGCGGGCTCAACACCGAGCGGATCAAGGCCAAGGCACTCCAGAACGGTCTCGTCACCGAGGCTGAATTGGAGAAGATGACCGAGGCCCAGATCCACAAGTTCATCTTCGCGCCGGGCTTCTCGACCGCAGCGCAGGTGACCTCGGTGTCCGGCCGCGGCGTCGGCATGGACGTGGTGCGAACCAATATCGACCAGATCGGCGGCACCATCGACATCAAGAGCGTGGCCGGCGAGGGCGCCAGTGTCACCATCAAGATCCCGCTGACCTTGGCGATCGTCTCGGCGCTGATCGTGGAAGCCGGCGGCGACCGTTTTGCCATTCCGCAACTGTCCGTGGTCGAGCTGGTGCGGGCCCGCGCCAACTCCGAGCACCGCATCGAGCGGATCAAGGACACCGCGGTCTTGCGGCTGCGCAACAAGCTGCTGCCGCTGATTCATCTCAAGAAGCTGCTGAGGATCGACGACGGCGCCACCACCACCAGCGATGCCGAGAACGGCTTCATCGTGGTGACGCAGGTCGGCAGCCAGACCTTCGGCATCGTGGTCGACGGCGTGTTCCACACCGAGGAGATCGTGGTCAAGCCGATGTCCACAAAACTGCGGCACATCGACATGTTCTCCGGCAACACCATTTTGGGCGATGGCGCCGTGATCATGATCATCGACCCCAACGGCATCGCCAAGGCGCTCGGCGCCTCCGGCTCCTCGGCCCATGACATGGCCGACGAAAATGCCTCAGCCCATGCCGCGAGCGGCGAGCAGCTGACCTCGCTGTTGGTGTTCCGCGCCGGCTCCTCGCAGCCCAAGGCGGTGCCGCTCGGCCTCGTCACGCGGCTGGAGGAGATCGCAACCGACAAGATCGAGCTCTCGAACGGCCGCTACATGGTGCAGTACCGCGAGCAGCTGATGCCGCTGGTGCAGATGGCCGGCGTCGAGGTGCAGGCGCAGGGGTCGCAGCCGATCCTGGTGTTCGCCGACGACGGCCGCTCGATGGGGCTCGTGGTCGACGAGATCATCGACATCGTCGAGGAAAAGCTCAACATCGAGGTCGCGGGCAGCCAGGACGGCATTCTGGGCTCGGCCGTGATCAAGGGCCAGGCCACCGAGGTGATCGACGTCGGCCACTTCCTCCCGATGGCGTTCGCCGACTGGTTCTCGCGCAAGGAGATGCGTCCGTCGGCCAGCGCGCAGTCGGTGCTGCTGGTCGACGACAGCGCGTTCTTCCGCAACATGCTGGCGCCGGTGCTGAAAGCCGCCGGCTACAAGGTGCGGACCGCGGGCGGCGCGCAGGAGGGGCTCGCCGCGCTGCGCTCGGGGCAGGCCTTCGACGTCGTGCTGACCGACATCGAGATGCCCGAGATGAACGGCTTCGAGTTCGCCGAGAACATCCGGTCTGACCACAATCTGAACCAGCTGCCGATCATCGCGCTGTCGGCGATGGTGTCGCCGGCGGCGATCGAGCGCGGCCGGCAGGCCGGCTTCCACGACTATGTCGCCAAGTTCGACCGTCCCGGGCTGATCGCGGCGCTGAAAGAGCAGACCGCAGAGTTGCGGCGCGCCGCTTGAAGGAAACAGCATTGATGACCAAGACCGAGACCAGTGAAGGCGCGATGGCCGAGTACGTCACCGCTGTGATCGGCGGGCAGCTGTTCGGGCTGCCGATCTCGCGGGTGCAGGATGTGTTCATGCCGGAGCGGCTGACGCGGGTGCCGCTGGCCTCCAGCGAGATCGCCGGCGTGCTCAATTTGCGCGGCCGCATCGTCACCGTGGTCGACATGCGCGCCCGGCTCGGGCTGCCGAAGGCCGACGACGGCAAGCCGATGGCGGTCGGCGTCGACCAGCGCGGCGAATCCTATGGCCTCCTGATCGACCAGATCGGCGAGGTGCTGCGGCTGCCCGACGACAGCCGCGAGGACAACCCGGTCAATCTCGATCTCCGCATGGCCAAGCTCGCCGGCGGCGTCCACCGGCTCGACGGCCAGCTCATGGTCGTCCTCGATGTCGATCGCGTGCTTGAACTGGTGCCTGATGCCAAGGCGGCCTGAGACGGGCCGACAGAATTGAAGAACTGAAACGTCCCCCCGGGGATGAGGAAGGTGAGGTCGCAGATGAGAACCTGTCTTGTTGTCGATGACTCAAGCGTCATTCGCAAGGTCGCCCGCCGTATCCTGGAAGGGCTCGATTTCACGATCGTCGAGGCTGAGGACGGCGCGAAAGCGCTCGAGGCGTGCAAGCGCGCGATGCCCGAGGCCGTGCTGCTCGACTGGAACATGCCCGTGATGGACGGCTACGAGTTTCTCGGCAATCTCCGCCGCATGCCCGGCGGCGATCAGCCCAAGGTCGTGTTCTGCACCACCGAGAATGACGTCGCGCATATCGCCCGCGCGCTGCATGCCGGTGCCAACGAATACATCATGAAGCCGTTCGACCGGGACATCGTCACCGCGAAGTTCCAGGAAGTCGGGCTTATCTAGGTTCACTGTTCGATCCGGCGGCAGAAGCCTTCGGCTCAACGGTTGTTGTGCGTCGTGTTGCGTCGCTGGTGAAGTCATGAGTGTTGCGTTGACAAGTTCTGCGGTCCCGACATCGACCCGAACCGACAAGGTGCGGGTGATGGTGGTCGACGATTCCGTGGTGATCCGCGGGATGATCTCGCGCTGGATCGGTGCCGAGCCCGACATGGAGGTCGTGGCTTCGCTGCGCACCGGCCTCGATGCCGTCAACCAGCTCGATCGCATCAATCCCGACGTCGCGGTGCTCGACATCGAGATGCCCGACCTCGATGGCATCTCGGCGCTGCCGCAGCTGCTGGCGAAGAAGCGCGATCTCATCGTGATCATGGCCTCCACGCTGACCCGCCGCAATGCCGAGATCAGCCTGAAGGCGCTGTCGCTCGGTGCGTCCGACTACATTCCGAAGCCGGAGAGCACGCGCGAGGCCACCGCGGCCGAAACCTTCCGCCACGATCTGATCCAGAAGATCCGTCATCTCGGCGCCAAGGCGCGGCGCAGCACCGTGCACACGACGGTAAGTCCGCCGCTGGCGCCCGGTCACGACAAATCGCGTCCGGCGGCTCCGGCTGCAGCGCCCACGGCGTCGGCCCCAATCGCGCGCCGTTCGTTCGGCCTGCTGCAGCCGAAGGTGCTGCTGATCGGCTCCTCCACCGGCGGCCCGCAGGCGCTGATGTCGCTGGTCGCGGAGATCGGTGCGGTGATCGATCGCGTCCCGGTGCTGATCACCCAGCACATGCCGCCGACCTTCACCACGATTCTCGCCGAGCACCTGGCGCGCGCCAGCAAGCGGCCGGCGCATGAGGGGATCGACGGTGAGAGCATCAAGCCGGGCCGGATCTATCTGGCGCCCGGAGCGCGCCACATGCGCATCGTCCGCCACGGCATCGACGCCACCATCGCGCTCGACGACGGGCCGCCGGTCAACTTCTGCAAGCCCGCGGTGGACCCGATGTTCACCTCCGCCATTGATGTCTGGCAGGGCAGCATCATGTCGGTGATCCTGACCGGCATGGGCTCCGACGGCATGCGCGGCGGCAAGGACATCGTCGCCGCCGGCGGCAGCGTGATCGCCCAGGATGAAGCCACCAGCGTGGTGTGGGGCATGCCTGGTGCTGCGGTCAATGCCGGGATCTGCGCCGCGGTGTTGCCGCTCAATCAGATCGCGTCGAAGCTTGTTCGCGTGTTTGCCGGAGACCGTTCGTGACGCCGCTGGACTACGAGTATCTGCGTAAGCTTCTGAAGGAACGTTCTGGGCTCGATCTGTCGAGCGATAAGCAATATCTGGTCGAGAGCCGCCTGCTGCCGCTGGCGCGCAGGTCGAACCTTGCCGGCATTCCCGAGCTGGTCCAGAAGATGAAGGGCGGCGCCGAGGCGCTGACCTCGGAGGTGGTCGAAGCGATGACCACCAACGAGACCTTCTTCTTCCGCGACAAGATCCCGTTCGATCATCTGAAGGACGCAGTGCTGCCGGCGCTGGCACAGGCGCGCGCGGCGCGCCGCAGCCTGCGGATCTGGTGCGCGGCATCGTCGACCGGGCAGGAGCCGTATTCGATCGCGATGCTGCTGAAGGAGATGACCGCGCTGTTCGCGGGCTGGCGCATCGAGATCGTCGCGACCGACCTGTCGCAGGCGGTGCTGGAAAAGTCCAAGGCCGGCCTGTTCAGCCAGTTCGAGGTGCAGCGCGGCCTGCCGATCCAGCTGCTGCTGAAGTATTTCAAGCAGCAGGGCGAGCTCTGGCAGCTCAACGCCGATATCCGCGGCATGGTGCAGCATCGCCAGCTCAACCTGCTGCAGGACATCTCGCATCTCGGCACCTTCGACGTGATCTTCTGCCGCAACGTGCTGATCTATTTCGATCAGCAGACCAAGGCGGGCATCTTCGGCAAGATCTCTCGGATGCTCGAGCCTGACGGCGTGCTGGCGCTAGGCGCGGCGGAATCCGTGGTCGGCATCACCAATTTGTTCCGGCCGTATCCCGACCGCCGCGGGCTCTATCAGCCCAGCACCGCCCCGGTCGCGCGCGCCGGAGCCGCGTTGCATGTGCTGAAGGCGGTCGCGTCCGCTGCGCGGTGACTTGACTGGATCTCTCTAGACCGGGAAGCGCAACTCTGCGCGTTCCGTGACCCTGAGGAGCCGCGAAGCGGCGTCTCGAAGGGTCGACGGCCACCAGCCGGGCCGTGCATCCTTCGAGGCTCGCTCCGCTCGCACCTCAAGGATGACGGGAAAGGATCGCGCTTGCTTCAACTGCTTCCGGCTACAAAATCGCGTGCGGCAGGAAGCGCGAGGTGTTGCCGGTGATCGGATTTTCATCTTCGCGGATCGAGAGCCCGCAGGGCGTGTGGTCGACCAGCCAGCTTCCGAGCACCGGATACTGGCCGGAGAAATTAGGCAGCGGCGCCAGCGCCTGGCGGATGAAGCCTTCGGCGCCGTAGGGGCCTTGCTCGGCGACCAGCGTGACGCCGGCGCTGACCAGTTCGACATTGGCGCCCTCGCGCGAATAGATCGGCTTGCGCACGAAGGAGGTGCCTAGCTGCGCGGCCTGCGGGTCGTCGTCGAACCAGGCCGGCAGCAAGTTGGGATGGCCCGGAAACATCTCCCACAACAGTGGCAAGATGCCCTTGTTGGACAGGATCGCCTTCCAAGGCGGCTCGATCCATTGCGTCGGCGCCGAGCTGAGGTTCTTGCCGAATGCGTCGTGAAACATCCACTCCCATGGATAGAGCTTGAAGGCGAGTGCGATCAGGCTTTCGTCGAGGTCGACGAACTGGCCGTCATCGCGCAGCCCGATCTCCTCGATGTCGAGCAGCGTGGTCTTCAGCCCGGCCTGCGCCGCGGTGTCCTCGAGATAAGCAAGCGTGCCGGCGTCCTCGGCATTGCCGGTCAATCCGGTGAGATGCAGCGGATGGTTGGCGCCGATGGTCTTCCAGGCTTCGATCAACCGCTCGTGGATCGAGTTGAACTGGTCGGCGCGTTTCGGGATGATGTTGCGCGCGATCGCCTGCTCGAGCCAGGTCCACTGAAACACCGCCGCCTCGAAGATCGAGGTCGGCGTGTCGGCATTGTATTCGAGCAGCTTGGCCGGGCTGCTGCCGTCGAAGCTGAGGTCGAGCCGGCCGTAGAGGCTTGGATCCCTGCGGCGCCAGCTCGCCGCGATCAGGTCCCAGAACGCCTCCGGAATCTTGAGCCGGCGCAGATAGCGCTCATCCCTGACCGCGCGTCCGGCGAGCTCGAGGCACATCGCATCGATCTCGCCGGTCGGCGCCTCGATCGAACGCTCGATCTCGTCGAGCGTGAAAGCGTAGTAGGCGCGCTCGTCCCAGTAGCGTTCGCCTTCGATGGTATGGAAGGTGAAGCCGACGCTCTCGGCGGTGGCCTGCCAGTCGTCGCGCTCGGGACATGCGATGCGTTGCATGAAGGGGACCTGATCGCTACTCAGCCTCGTATCAGCCGCCACCATGCGACGGATGGCCGAAATGGGCGAGGCCGCGCGGCGCGCCGCCGAAGCCGCCGGAGGGCGACACCGACACTTGCTCCGGATCGCGCTTCGTTTTGTGTCCGGCATGGTGATGACGGCTGCGGGCGTGAGCCGGCGTCAGCCCGATCGAAGCTGCGCCGATCGCGACGCTCCCCATCAGTTTCAGCCAGACCCGGCGTGAGCGCTTCATCGACGCGATCCCTACCTTCCGCCCTGCCATTTGCGGAGCCGCGCCGAGTTTCCATCAGCTCTGATTGCCGGGCAAGCGAAAGCACGCGACGACACGCCAATGTGCTCATCAGCCGCCGCCGAAGCCGAATGCATGCGCGAACGAGCCGAAGCCGCCGCGGCTCACTGACGAGCTTGACGACGAGCTTGACGAGGATGAAGAGCCGCCCGACGACGAGCTTCCGCTGTAGAAGCTGCTGCGCGAGCCGCCACCGCTGCCACCGCCGCCCGATCCGGACGACGAGCTGCGCTGCGTGCAATCGGCGCCGGGTTGCGGGACGGCCGGCGTGGTGACGCCCGGCGGCGTCGGCGGGATCGGCTGGCAATTCTGCCGCGGCATCAGCGCGTAGGCGCCACTGCCGACCGCGAGCGTGCCCATCATCAGCAGCGCGACATGATTGGACCGCTTGGAGGGCGGATCGGGCCGCGGCGGTACCGCCGGCACCACCGGCCGCCGTTTGCCGAATTCCGGGTTTGGTTTGCGCGCCATGGTTCGGCTCAATGGCTCAGTAGATCATGCAGGCCGCGTTCAGCGCACCTGCGGCGAGCGAGGACAGCCCGAGCCAGATCGCCGCCGCCATTTCGCCGGAGGCGATCCGCGCCGACAGGTTCGGCACCGGGATCTTCACGATGTAATAGACGATGATCTGCACGATCAGCGCGATGATGCTCCAGATCAGACAGTCGATCACATTGGCGGAATGGGCGATAGCGCTGACCACCGGCAGCACGAAGCCGAGCAGGCTGAGGCCGAGCGCAATCGCTGCCGCCGGATCGTTGTCGCGGATCAGCTGGAATTCGTCATGCGGCGTGACGCGCGTGTAGACGAACAGATAGGCGACCACGGCGATCAGCGCCGTGCAGAAATAGACCAGGAACGCCGGCAGGCCGGCGAGGGATTGCAGGATCATGTGATGCGCCCGAATTGCCCCAGATGGTCATCCTATAGCTGATTGGTCGCAATTCGCGAAGTTTGGGTTCGAAGGGTCCCCCGGCTTGTGGGCATCGGCGTGCGCGGACCGGTGGAAAAATTGCTGCGCGGCGGTGTGAGCCGCTTCACAGCGGCCTGTGCGATGGTCGTTTATACGATATGCAACCAGAAGTGCATGTCGCGAAGGGTTCGGTGATCCCGATGACGACCAGCTTTGGCAACGACATCCTGCCGATGTTTCGACCGGGCGACATCGCCTGCATGACGCCGAAGGGGGTTCGGCTCAGCGACGCCGACTGGATCTGCGACCCGGCCGGCAATGGTGATTTTGCCGATCATGCCAATGCACGCCGCGTCTTCGCCGCGCTGTCGTCCGGCTTCATGCCGCCCGGTCACCGCTGGTTGCAGGACCCGCTCGATCTCTATGCGCGCTGGATGGGGGACGGATTCCAACCTTGAACCCGATTTGGAGAGCAAAGATGAGAAGGTCGATCGACGCGCTGCTCCTTTGTAGTCTGTTTGCGCTTCCCGCCGTTCCGGCCGCGGCGCAATCGCCGTCGAATCCGGCCATGACCGCGCCGGATCAGGTCGCCTGGCAGCTCTTCATCCAGGCCAATACCCGCGCCGGCGGCAGCAATTCGACCTTCGAGACCTGGGCGAGCGATACCGACCTGTTCCAGCCCAATCCGCAGTTTCCCGCGGCCGCGACGCCGCCGGCGTTGCGCCCGCCGATCCTGCCGCAGGTGGCGCAAGAAGGCGTGCAGCAGAGCGGCGGATTGCTGCCGGCGCTGCCGCCGGGCGCCGGGCAGGGGCAGATGGAGGAAGCGCGGCACAACAAGCCGACGTTCGACTTCATCGTGCAGAACAATCTCTACAAGCGGTCGGGCCTCAAGGCCGCGTTCGGCAAGACGCTGTCGTTTCCGGTCGACTCCGTCGAGGTGAAGGGCAATTGGGTGCCGGTCAGTGGCATTCCGCAATTCACCCACAACAAGGTGACGGTGGCGCAGGTGCCGCAGCTTTATCACGTCAACAGCGCGGACGGCGTGCAATACGCCCTGGTCTCGATGCATGTGATCAGCAAGCAGGTCCCGAACTGGACCTGGGCGACGTTCGAGCACCGGTTCAATCCGAGCCGCTGCGACATCATCGGCTGCCGCGACAATTTCGGTGCGCAGACCGCGTTCGTGCCGTCCAACCGCACCGCCGGCCAGGGTTATCCGGATTGCGCGAAGACGCCCGCATTGGCGGCGATGCTATCGAGCGCCGACATCGATCCCGTCTACAGCAATTACTGCCTGAAGGGATCCCAAACCGATTTTACCGACAATGTCGGGCTCGACATCAGGGTCGGCAATTCCGTCACCGAGGATGGCTTCGTCGCGACCTCGTCCTGCATCACCTGCCACGGCCGCGCGGTCTTCAAGGCCGACGGCACGCCGTCGTCGCAGGCCGGATTCCTCTCGTTCGGCCCGAACGGTCCGATCGGCCCGCTCGGGCCGTTGTTGCCGGAATGGTACTGGAAGTTCTCAAGCCAGCCGCCGATCTTCGAGGGCAAGCCAGGTCTCACGCGCTTCACGACCTCGGCGGATTTTGTCTGGTCGATCCCGTTCTGCGCCTACGACGATACGCAGAATCCGGTGCAGCCGACACCATGCGGCGGCAAGTGAGACCGCATTGATGGCGGGCACCTCCGAGCGCAGGATTCCGCTGCCCGGCAGCAACCGCGCCGTGCCCGAAGGCGCGACGCTGGTCGGCGATGTCGATCCCGACGAGCGGATCACCGTCGTGGTCTATGTCAAGCGGCGCACCCCCGACGAGTTTACGCCGGGAAGCGCCGGCGATCTGGCCCGGCTCGCCAGACCGGTCACGCGGCGCCAGCTCGCAACGCAGCGCCACCGCAGCCATGCCAGCGCCGCCGCGCGGATCACGCGTCTGGCGGCGGAGCGCGGATTCACCGTCGTTGCCACCGATCTCGTCGCGCGTACGGTGGCGCTTGAGGGCACGGCGAGGCAGATGGCCGAGACCTTCGGCGCGACGCTTCGCACCTATCGTGATGGCGAGCGCGTGTTTCGCGCGCGGGTCGGCGGGCTGACGGTGCCGGCCGAGATCGCGCCATGGACCCGCGCCATTCTCGGCTTCGATCAGCGGCCGCTCCGGACCACGAGGCCGCTGCTGCGGGCCCGCGGCAGCGCGGGGAGCGACAGCGGGCTGTGGCCGACCGACATTGCGGCCCGCTACGGCATTCCGCTCGATCGCGACGTGTCGTCGATCTGTGTCGGCATCGTAGCCCTCGGCGGCGGCTATCTCGAGAGCGACCTCGCCATGGCGCTGGCCGGCATGAACCGGCAGCCGCCGGTCGTGATCAATGTCCCGCCGACCGGCAATGACAACGGCCTCGGCACCAGCGATGTCGCCGATCAGGAAATCGCGCTCGACCTCCAGGTGCTCGCCGGGCTGCTGCCGAAGAGCAAGATCGTGGTCTACTTTGCCGAGAACTCTGCCGCCGGTCTCACGGATGCGATCCATCAGGCGGTGTTCGATGAAGCGCATGCGCCCCAGGTGATCTCGGTCAGCTGGGGCAGCGCGGAGAAATTCTGGACCGGGCCCGGGCGCGACGCGATGCAGGCGGTCCTCGCCGATGCCGTGCGGCTGCGCGTCAGTGTGCTGTTCGCCTCCGGCGACCAGCTCGCAACCAGCGGCCTGACCGACGGCAAGGTCCATGTCTGGTTTCCGGCCTCGAGCCCCTATGCGACGAGCTGCGGCGGCACGCAGCCCGGGCCTGCTGCGGGCAATGGGGCGGCCGCGGCGGAGGCGGTCTGGAACGCCGGCACCATCGGCACCGGCGGCGGCATCAGCGATGCGTTTCCCGTCCCCGACTATCAGTCGCATCTGACGCTGCCGCAATCGCAGAACGACGGCGCGATCCGGCGCGGCGTCCCTGATGTCGCCTGCGCGGCCGCGGCAAGCCCGGGCTACCGTATCATCGTCAACGGGCAACCGATGGCGATGAGCGGGACCAGCGCCGCGACGCCGCTATGGGCCGCCCTGGTCGCGATTGCGATCGCCGCGCGCGGCGAGCAGATCGGCTTGCTCAATGCGGCGCTCTACGGCAATCCCGGCGCCTTCCGCGTAGTCCAGCAGGGCAACAACCGCGTCGGCGGCAAAGGCTACGATGCCGGCCCCGGCTGGAGCGCCTGCACCGGGCTCGGCGTTCCCAGGGGCGCGGATGTGCTCGCCGCCCTTGCCGCGGTCCCGGTGGCGTAGCGTCCCAAAAACAAAAACCCCGCCATTTGCGGCGGGGTTGAGGAGGTTTGCTATAGAAAGCGTCAGGCGGGAATGCGTTCGTCGGCCTCATGCGGCTCGCGCAGTACGTAGCCGCGGCCCCACACGGTCTCGATGAAGTTGCGGCCCTCGGAGGCGTTCGCGAGCTTCTTGCGCAGCTTGCAGATGAAGACGTCGATGATCTTCAGCTCCGGCTCGTCCATGCCGCCGTAGAGATGGTTGAGGAACATTTCCTTGGTGAGCGTGGTGCCCTTGCGGAGCGAGAGCAGCTCCAGCATCTGGTATTCCTTGCCGGTCAGGTGCACGCGCTGACCGCCGACCTCGACGGTCTTGGTGTCGAGATTGACCACGAGATCGCCGGTCTGGATGACCGACTGGGCGTGACCCTTGGAGCGGCGGACGATCGCGTGGATGCGGGCGACCAGCTCGTCCTTGTGGAAGGGTTTGGTCATGTAGTCGTCGGCGCCGACGCCGAGACCCTTGACCTTGTCCTCGATGCCGGCGAGGCCGGAGAGGATCAGAATGGGAGTCTTGATCTTCGAAACCCGGAGCTGCTTGAGCACGTCGTAGCCGGACATGTCGGGCAGGTTGAGGTCGAGCAGGATGATGTCGTAGTCGTAAAGCTTGCCGAGATCGACGCCTTCTTCACCGAGATCCGTCGTATAGACGTTGAAACTCTCGGATTTGAGCATCAATTCGATCGACTGCGCGACGGCGCTATCATCTTCAATTAGCAAAACGCGCATGCCAGTCCCCTATAGTCGCCGCTCCGGGCGTCAGGTCGGCCGCACTTGCGGCACTCACAAAACGCCTTTGAACAACTGATTCGGATCCTGACGAGATATGGTTAACAAAAACTGATTCCTCGACGCAAGCTCTAACCGTGCAATTTTTGTCGAATCGCCCTAAGATATTGCGTAGAAGAAGCTTTTCCTAACCGCGCTCGTTCAGTTTCCACATTAAGAATCGGGCCTAACCGACTCTCGCGACTCGCCCTTCTTCTGATGGGCGAGCGACCTCAGTCACCAAAGACAGTGACGCAATGATTAATGATGCGGGTAAACACGAAGTTAAGCGGCCGGCGCAAAATTGCGGAAACTTAAGGTTTTCGCAATGAAGGCGCTCGCGGAGCAGATCGGCGACATCGACGGCGTCAATATTTATGGCCGTGTCGTCGGCGTCCGCGGACTGATGGTCGAGATCGCAGGCCCCATTCACGCGATGTCGGTCGGTGCCCGCATCGTGATCGATGTCGGCGCCGGCCGCTTCATCCCGGCCGAGGTGATCGGCTTCTCCGGCGAGAATGCGGTGGTGATGCCGTTCGGCGGGCTCGAGGGCGTCAGGCGCGGCTGCCGCGCTGTGATCGCCAACGCGGCAAGCCAGGTGCGGCCGTCGCCGGCCTGGCTCGGCCGCGTCGTCAACGCGATGGGCGAGCCGATCGACGGCAAGGGGCCCTTGGTGCAGGGCGCCTCGCCGATGTCCTACCGCAACTCGCCGCCGCCGGCGCATTCGCGCAAGCGGGTCGGGCCGCCGCTCGACCTCGGCGTCCGCGGCCTTAACACTTTCCTGACCTGCTGCCGCGGCCAGCGGCTCGGCATCTTCGCCGGCTCGGGCGTCGGCAAGTCGGTGCTGCTGTCGATGCTGGCGCGCAACGTCGATGCTGCGATCTCGGTGATCGGGCTGATCGGCGAACGCGGCCGCGAGGTGCAGGAATTCCTCCAGGAGGATCTCGGCGAGGAGGGATTGGCGCGCTCGGTCGTGGTGGTCGCCACCTCGGACGAGCCGGCGCTGATGCGGCGCCAGGCGGCGTACCTCACGCTCGCGATCGCGGAATATTTCCGCGACGAGGACCAGGACGTGCTGTGCCTGATGGACTCGGTGACGCGCTTTGCGATGGCGCAGCGCGAGATCGGGCTCTCGGCGGGCGAGCCGCCGACCGCCAAGGGCTACACGCCGACCGTGTTCACCGAACTGCCGAAGCTGCTGGAGCGGGCAGGGCCGGGCACTGGCGCCGGCACCATCACCGCGATATTTACCGTGCTGGTCGACGGCGACGATCACAATGAGCCGATCGCCGACGCGGTGCGCGGCATCCTCGACGGTCACATCGTGATGCAGCGGGCGATCGCCGAGCGCGGCCGCTATCCCGCCGTCAACATTCTGAAGTCGGTCTCGCGCACCATGCCGAAGTCGGCTGACCCCAATTTCCTGCCCTTCATCAACAAGGCGCGGCAGGTGATGGCGACCTATGCCGACATGGAGGAACTGATCCGGCTCGGCGCCTACCGGCCGGGTTCCAGCCCCGAGGTCGACGAGGCGATCCGGTTGCACGAGCCGCTGGAGAGCTTCCTGCGCCAGGCCAAGGACGAGGCGACCAGCCTCGGCGATGGCTACCGGCAACTGGCTCAAATCCTGTCGGGTTTGGAAACGGAACGCTAACTTTGTCAGGCCATCATCGCCGGCACACCATAGCTATGCCGGCGGGGCCCAGCGGGGAGCCGGCTCTGTCCCGCGTTCGGATTGGGGACTTCTGGGGAGTATGAGTCGATGAAGTCACGTGAAACGCTGATCCGCCTGAAGAAATTTCAGGTCGATGAAAAGCGCCGTCGGGTTACCCAGATCGAAGGCATGATCGCCGACTTCCAGCGCATGTCCGTCGAGCTCGAGCGCGAGATCCAGACCGAGCAGGAGCGCGCCGGGATCAACGATCCCTCGCACTTCGCCTACCCTACCTATGCCAAGGCCGCGATCCAGCGCCGCGAGAACCTGACCCGCTCGGCCGACGAATTGCGCGCCCAGCTCGACGACGCCAAGGCGCTGCTGTCGGAAGCCTTCGAGGAATTGAAGAAGGTCGAACTGCTCGACGAGCGCGACCAGGCGCGCGAACGCGCGGAGGAGAGCGCCCGCGAGCAAGCCGACATGGATTCGATCGGCCTGATGCGGGCCCGTCTGGGCGTCATCGCCTGACCCCTCGCTCCCTCCGCAGACCACATTGAGAGCCGGGGCCGACCGCCCGGGCTTTTTGTTGGGCGCTGTCCACAAGCCGGCCTCTGCTCGGCCACTTGTCAGCCACTTGGCGGATGGTGCTGTCCCAAAATATGCTACCACCGGTCCGGAGCGGATAATCGGCAGCGCGGTGGCAATGAGGCGATGGGGGATGCAGGCTTGGAGGGCGCTGAATGCTGACGCCGGCTGAGCTGGTCTGGCTGATCGCCGCCGTCGCCAAGGGGGATGAGGCCGCCTTCGAGCGGCTGTACGCCGCGACCCGCGCGAAACTCTTCGGCGTCGTGCTCCGTATCTTGCGGCGTCAGGATCTCGCCGAGGAGGTCATTCAGGAGGCTTACGTCAAGATCTGGAACAGTGCCGGGCAGTTCAACCCGGCCCTGTCTTCCCCGATCACGTGGATGACGTCGATCGCGCGTAATCGCGCCATCGATGTGGTGCGCAAGCGTGGCGAGTCCTCATTGGAGGACGAGCCGGCTGCTATGGAGGTTGCCGCCGACTCGCCCGATCCGCTGGCGCGGCGGGAGATGACGGAAGAGTTGAAGCGGTTGCTGGAGTGCGTCGGTCGTTTGGAGCCAGATCGTCAGAAGCTCGTGCTGCTCGCCTATTACAACGGCTGGAGCCGCGAGCAGCTCGCCGCAAAGTTCGAGACACCGGTGAACACGGTGAAGACCTGGCTGCGCCGCAGCCTGATGGATATCCGGGAGTGTCTTGGACTCTGATTGATGGCCTATAGCGAAGACCATATCGCGCTCGCCGCGGAATATGCGCTCGGTACCCTCGATGCCGATGAGCGCACGCAGGTTGAGACCATGATGGCCGTCGACAGCGGGTTCGGCGCGCTGGTGCAGGCCTGGGAGTTCAGGCTCGGGCCGCTCAACCAGATGGTCGGTCTGGTCGAGCCGCGCCCGGTGGTCTGGGAGAACATCAAGGCGGCGATCGGCCATGCCAGCGCGCCGCAGGCGCCGCTGGTGCTGCCCGAGACGCCGGCCGCCACGGTGGCGCCGCCGCCACCGACGCCGATCGCAGACGATGTCGAGTTCGGCTCGGCGTTCGATCCGGAGCCTTCGCAGCCGGAAGGGATACGGCAGCCGGCCGAGATCCGGCGGCCATCGGTGCGGCCACGCCTTGGCGACGACAGCAACGTGGTCGCGCTGACCGGCCGCATGAAGCGCTGGCGCGGCATCGCGTCCGCTGCGACGGCGATCGCGGCCGCGCTGCTGGTGACGCTCGGCCTGCAGATCTACCGGCCCGATGCCTTGCCGAATGCGATCCGGCCGAAGCCGCGCATCCAGACCGTGGAAGTGAAGACGCCGGCGCCGGCACTCACGCCGTCGGCGCAATATGTCGCGCTGTTGCAGGGACCGAATGGCGGGCCGGCCTTCATCATGACCATCGACGGCGCGACCAAGAATTTCACCGTGCGCAAGGTCGGTGCCGCGTCGGAGCCCGGCAAGAGCTTCGAGCTCTGGCTGATCTCCGACAAGCTGCCGCAGCCGCGCTCGCTCGGCGTGATCGGCGCCGATGATTTCACCGCCCGTCCGGTGCTGTCGGGCTACGATCCCGACGTGATCAATGGCGCCACCTACGCGGTGACCGTCGAACAGGCCGGCGGTTCGCCGAACGGCCAGCCGACCTCGGCGCCGATCTTCACCGGCAAGCTGATAGAGACCGTGCCGCCCGGGTCACGATAGCGGCCGCACCCTATCGTGAGAGACTGTCGGCAGTGACGTGGAGACAGCCACACCCGCCGCACAAAAAGAAAACGCCCGTGGGGAGCGGGCGTTTTCGATAGTCAACTTGGGGGTAGTTGGGGGTCTTAAATATCCACGCAGCGACTTTGGGGGGCTGTAAAGAGCTACGTGAATTCCGTGAAACTCTCCTGTTAGCGGACCAGCGAATTGCTTGTGCTGGTGATCGCGACCGGCTTGCCGGCCTTCATGACACGAGCGGTCTGAGTGTAACCCTCGTCCGACGAATTGTGCGCCGAGATGCCGAAGCCAGCGACCAGGATACCGGCGACCAAAGCGACCACCACAATCTTCAGGTGCGTCGTACGATCAGCGCTGTAGATCGAGTGGTTCATGGAAGTCTCCTGCCGCCTTCCTGCTCTCTGTCAATCTGTCGGTTCGGCTTGGTGCCCGGTTCAACGTCTCGTGCCTCGCTAACGTAGGATTTGCCGATTCCGTTCCCCAGATGGCATCACAAGAGCGTGATCATACGTGATCGGTCGCGATCAAAAATGACCCTTTGGTAATCTCAGATCGCATTAAACCTTCGTAATATCAGTGCCTTGAGCTGACGCTGGAATGCTGCATTCCAGATGGGGCCGTTTCGGCCGGTTCCACATAAATCAGTTGCCTGTGGCGGGAAAACACGGGCGAAAACGTAAGTGATTTGCGGCCACTACAGCATTTTTCCCGCGAACTGACGCCCCGCCCGGCGTGACGAAAACCGTCAAACTACAACCCAGAGCTTCGGTTCCGCCGCGGTCGGAGCCGAAGCGCTAGACGCTGCCGACCGTCTTCAGACGGGCCCGGGGATGGATCTCGGCCTGCGACAAAACGGTGGTCTGCGAACGGAACCGTTCCACCAGCGAGCGAACGAACGGCCGGATCGCGGCCGACGTCACCAGCACCGGCGCCTCGCCTTCGCGCGCCGCCTGCTCGAAGGCGTTGCGCACGGCGGTCATGAATTCCGAGAGCTTCGAGGGCTGCATCGCGAGGCTCCGGTCGTCGCCGGTGCCGACGATCGACTCGGCGAACGCCTGTTCCCAGCGCGCCGACAGTGCGATCAGCGGCAGGTAGCCGTTCGGCGAGGTGTTCTGGGCGCAGATCTGCCGGGCGAGCCGGGCGCGGACGTGCTCGACCATGGTCGCCGGATTGCGCGAGAACGCCAATGCGTCGGCGATGCCTTCGAGGATGGTCGAGAGATCGCGGATCGAAACGCGCTCGGCGAGCAGCAATTGCAGCACGCGCTGGATGCCCGACACCGTGACCTGGCTCGGCACGATGTCCTTGATCAGCTCGCCCTGCTCCTTCGGCAGGTCCTTCAACAGCTTCTGCACCTCGCCGTAGGACAGCAGGTCCGACATGTTGGTCTTGAGCAGTTCGGTCAGGTGGGTCGACAGCACCGTGGCGGCGTCGACCACGGTGTAGCCTTTCAGCGCGGCCTCTTCCTTCAGGCCGGCATCGACCCAGGTCGCCGGCAGGCCGAAGGTCGGCTCGATGGTGTGGATGCCGGGCAGCTGCACCTGGTTGCCGGCGGGATCCATGACCATGAACTGGGCCGGCCAGATCTTGCCGGTGCCGGCGTCGACTTCCTTGATCTTGATGGCGTAGCTGTTGGCCTCGAGCTGGACGTTGTCGAGGATGCGCACCGCCGGCATCACGAAACCCATCTCGATCGCGAGCGAGCGGCGCAGCGCCTTGATCTGCTCGGTGAGGCGGTCGGTGCCGTCAGGCCCGTTGACCAGCGGCAGCAGCGCGTAGCCGAGCTCGATCTTGAGGTCGTCGATCTTCAGCGCGGCGGCGATCGGCTCTTCCGCGGCGGCAGCGGCGGCGGCCGCGGCTGCGGCGGGAGCGGCGGCTGCCGCGGTTTCGGCCGCCTTCGCCGCCCGCTTCTGCTTGCGCGCGTTCCAGGCGAGCATCGCGGCGCCGGAGCCCAGCGCCAGGAAGGGCAGGGTCGGAATGCCCGGCAGCAGCCCGAGCACCAGCATGACGCCGGCCGACATGCCGAGCGCCTGCGGATAGCCGGAGAGCTGGCGCATCAGCGCCTTGTCGGCGGCGCCGGTGATGCCGGCCTTGGAGACCAGCAGGCCGGCCGCGGTCGAGACGATCAACGCCGGCACCTGGGTGACGAGGCCGTCGCCGACTGTCAGCACGGTGTAGGTGCGGGCGGCTTCGCTGAAGGAGAGGCCCTGCTGGGCGACGCCGATGATGATACCGCCGACGATGTTGATGCCGACGATCAGGAGGCCGGCGATGGCATCACCGCGGACGAATTTCGAGGCACCGTCCATCGCGCCGAAGAAGCCGCTCTCGTCTTCCAGTGCCTTGCGGCGTTCCTTGGCGGCCTTCTCGTCGATCAGACCGGCGGACAGGTCGGCGTCGATCGCCATCTGCTTGCCGGGCATCGAGTCCAACTGGAAGCGTGCCGCGACCTCGGCGATACGGCCCGAACCCTTGGTGATGACCACGAAGTTCACGATCACCAGGATCGCGAACACGATGATGCCGATCACGAAGTTGCCGCCCATCACGAAGTTGCCGAAGGCCTCGATGACGTGGCCGGCGGCTGCCGTGCCCTCGTGGCCGTGGCTCAGGATCAGCCGGGTCGAGGCCATGTTCAGCGACAGCCGCAGCATGGTCGAGATCAGCAGGATGGTCGGGAACGACGAGAATTCCAGCGGCGCCTGGATGAACAGCGAGGTCATCAGGATCAGGATCGAGACCGTGATCGAGACCGCCAGGAAGAGGTCGAGCACGATCGAGGGCAGCGGCAGGATCAGCACCACCAGGATGGTGAGGACGCCGACCGCCAGCGCGATATCGCCGCGCTTGAGGATATCCCCGATCTCGCCGAGGCTCGGCAATCCGCTCTTGCCCGCCGTGCCCTGACCCGCCGTGATGTCGACCATGGTTGCCGCTCTCCCCCGCGACTGGCGGCCGCGGCCGCCAAGCGTCTGCGCGACGGCCGCAGGGCCGCCGTTCCGAAAGTGAGGCACCGCGCTGGCGTTCACGGGGATCTCCGCCCGTTAGACGCGTTCGACGACACTCGACTTCACTCGGCAATTCTTGCCGGGTGTATGGTTAGCAAAGGGTTAATAAGTGCCGTCGGAGGGCTGCGCCTGACGTCGCAGGCTTTTGGGCAGGCGATTCCGGGGCCGGAAAGGGCGGGGCGGACCGTCTGGCCGTTCCGGGGACGGGGTCGTTGCCCCTATCTCAGCACACCGAGCACGGCGCCCGATGCGGCGATGAGGCCGAGCGTGATGACGCTGGCGCGCCACAGCGATTGCTGCCGGGCGGCGCGCCGGGCGTGGAACGCCAGCCAGTCGTGGACAAAGCCGGCAGGGATGTCGAACACCACCGCCGTCTCGCCGCGGTAATGCGTCTCATGCTCGCAATACATCGTCCGGACCGTCGGCACGCCCGGCCGCTCGAGCTCGCAATGCCACTCCGAGGCATGCTCGCCGTTCGTCCAACGATTCTCGAAAGGGATCACGTGTGATTCCATGACGAGCCTCCTGGCCCACCCTTGAACCTCACGTGGCAAATCTAGCGCAATATCCGGGCAGGCGCTTTAGTTGGCGGACGGCATCCAGTTGCGCCAATGCGTCGGCTGGATGTCGAGATGCCTGCTGCTGAGATGCTCGACCCACTCGGCACCGTCCCGGTGGCACGGGAACATCAGCGCATGGACCATGCCGTCATAGTCGAGGATGCAAACCTCGAGTTCCCGGTCCGGCGGTGCTGACGCAACGGGTAACCATTCTGCTGACGATGAATGCATGATGGGCCTCCGACAGTGTGCGCTTCGATCCTCATACCTGCGAGCTGCGCGCCATCCGGCGGGATGATAGGTCCGGACGGCGAGCCGTCAGTGTGAACCGGCTCGCATTGTATCAGTTTTCTTCGTCAACATGGATCACGGTGCGATCGCCAATATTCCCGGTCGATCGGGTGCGGCTGTGATCCCTGCGGTGCACGAAGCGGATTTGAACTTTCGCGGCCTGGCCCTCGACGAAACGCGAGACACCAATCACCCCCGAGGATCCATGTCGAACCGGACGGGTCGAACCTTGATGGCGGCGCTTGCTGCCGCAATTGCGCTGCTGTCGGCGCCGGCCTTCGCCGCGACGCTGCCGGACGACCGGACCTGGTTGATCCGCATGGTCGCCTGCAAGGGCAACGGCGTGTTGATGGAGGTCTTTTTGCCGCAATCGGTGGTGTTGGCGCCGCATGGCGGCATGGCCGCGGGCGCGACGGCGGACGGCTACTACACGCTCGACCTGACCGAGCTCAACAAGGGCAAGGTCCTCGAGCCGGTGCATGTGACGATGAGCGCGGACAAGAAATTCGTGACCGTGGATCAGTACACGCGCGGCCTGCCGCCGACCCGCATTCCCCTCGGCGGCGGCACCGTCGATTTCGATCACCGGTTCGGGCTCGACGCCAAGTGCGGTCCGTTCCAGGCGCAGGACCCGAACTACGGCAAATGAGGCGCTTCACGCGCCGGTGAAGTTCGGCGCGTCCCCTTGCTGCTGCATGCCTAATCTCTCGGCAATGCGGCTTGACCTTGAGGCAATTGCCGACGAAGTTCCGCGGGCCGTGGTAATTTCTTCTGAATATTCCCCCGAAGCCGCAACGTTCATTCCCGACTCGCGCCGGGCATGGCTGCGTCTTGCCGTTGCCGTGGTGATCGGCTCGCTCGGCAGCGTCGGCATGTGGTCGGTCGTGGTGGCGCTGCCGGTGGTGCAGACCGACTTCGGTGCGACCCGCGGAACCGCCTCGCTCGCCTTCACGATGGTGATGCTCGGTTTCGGTCTCGGCCAGGTCGTGACCGGCAAGATCAGCGACCGCTACGGCATCGTTGCGGCGATCGGCGCCGGGATCGGCATCCTCGGCCTCGGCTATGTCGGCGCCGGCTACGCGCCGTCGGTCTGGGCCTTCATCCTGCTCCATTTCGCGATCGGCCTGTCGTCGGCCGCGACCTTCGGCCCCCTGATGGCGGAGGCCTCACACTGGTTCGAGCGCTACCGCGGTCTCGGGGTCGCGATTGCCGCCAGCGGCAATTATGTCGGCGGCACGGTGTGGCCGCCGCTGGTCAATTTCGGCATCCAGAGCCTCGGCTGGCGCGCCACCCATATCGCGATCGGGGTCTTCACCGCGGTCGCGATGGCGCTGGCGCTCGTGGTGCTGCGGCTGTTGATGGGCGCGGCGACCCGGCGCAGCCATGTCAATGCTGCGCCGCCGCGCGTCGATCTCAGGCTTTCCACCAACGCGCTGACCGCGATCCTGTCGCTGGCGTCGATTTCCTGCTGCGTCGCGATGTCGATGCCGCAGGTCCACATCGTCGCCTATTGCGGCGATCTCGGCTACGGCGTGGCGCGCGGCGCCGAGATGCTGTCGCTGATGCTTGGCTTCGGCATAATCAGCCGGATCGGCTCGGGCTTTCTCGCCGACAGGATCGGCGGCATCCGCACGCTCCTGATCGGCTCGATCGCGCAGGGCTCCGCGCTGCTGTTCTATCTGTTCTTCGACAGCCTGACCTCGCTCTACGTCATCTCCGCGATGTTCGGCCTGTTCCAGGGCGGCATCGTGCCGAGCTACGCCATCATCGTGCGCGAAGCGATGCCGGCATCGGAAGCGGCAACGCGGATCGGCATCGTGATCTTCGCCTCGGTGTTCGGGATGTCGTTTGGCGGCTGGATCTCGGGCGTGATCTTCGACGCCACCGGTTCCTATGCTGCGGCCTTCACCAATGGCCTCGCCTGGAACCTGCTCAATGTCAGCATTATCCTGCTGCTCCTGATGCGCTCGCGGCAGCGGCTGGCACTGGCATGATCCGGAAAAGCGCGAAGCGGTTTTCCGACGAGATCATGCCAAACAAGAATCTGATCGGGACTGCGGCTGATATCAGCGATCTTCCTAGAGATCGACCGAGATTCTGGCGATCGCTTTTTCCAGGCGGGTCTTGATGGAATCCATCTTGCCGGTCAGTTGCTGCAGCTCGCGCAGATCGAGCTCGGCATAGACGAACTCGTTCAACTCCCGGCGCTGCGCGGACAGGTTCGCCATCTGCTTCTTGGCGTGCTCGGTCAGCGACAGGTTCACGACCCGGGCATCCTCGGTCGAGCTCTTGCGGCGCAGCAGGTTCTTCTTTTCGAGCAGCTTCGACTGCGTGACCACGAAGGACTGGTCGACCCGCAGCGCCCTTGAGACCGCGCCGACGGGCAGGCCGACATTGCGGTCCTCGGCATTCGCCAGCACCGTCATGATCATCCATTGCGGGCCGGTGATACCGATCATCTTGGCCCAGATGCTGCGCAATTCGTCGAGGCGGATGCTGGTCGACACGATTTCCCAAGCCAGTCGCTCAGTCGCCTCCTGCAGTTTGTCGGTCGCTTTGCGCTCGGTCATGCCCTACCTTAACAAAAATTCATCTTCGAGCAATTTTTTGAAGCAGGCGCCGGACGAAAATGTTCGTGCGGCCGTTGCCTGAATGACACATGGCTGCGCAAACATAGAATGACTAACTAATATAAGTTGAATATGTGACCTCTCAATTGCATTGTTCCGCATCGTAGATGGGGGGCATCCACCATCTCACGCCTGCAGTGGCCGAGTTGACCACGCGCATCTTGAAAATGGCTGCGCCGCAGCGGTTTTCGGGAGGGGAACGTTTGTCGCTTTGCCGGCAGAGCAAGGCATCACTTGGAGGATAGCATGAAGATAGTTAAGGGCCTTTTGTTGGGCTCGGCGGCAGTTCTCGCCGCGAGCAGCGGAGCCATGGCGGCCGACCTTCCGGTCAAGGCCAAGGCAGTCGAGTACGTCAAGGTCTGCTCGCTCTATGGTCCGGGCTTCTACTTTATTCCGGGCACCGACACCTGCATCAAGCTGGGCGGCTATTTGCGCGTCGACGTTCTGGCGAACACCAACTCGGATCACACCGGCAACTACGCCGGCGCCGGCGGTGCGCAGAACCGCTTCACCAACGGCTACACCTGGCGTTCGCGTGAAGACCTGAACGTCGACACCCGCACCGCGACCGAATACGGCGTGGTTCGCACCTTCTTCGATGCGACCTTCAGCTGGACCTCGGACAGCTATGGCGCGGGCGCCGCGGCAGGCTCGACGGTCTACTCGCCGATCGGAACGTCTGCTGCTCCGAACAACGCCAGCTCGGGCGGTGTCGCCGCCGGCACGGTCGGCGTCTATTACGCCTTCATCCAGTTCGCCGGCTTCACCATGGGTAAGGCGGTCTCGCAGTTCTCGGCGCCGTGGGCCAACTATCCGGGCAACAATTTCGACGGCCTCGTCGGCGGCGGTGGCACGATCACCGGCGTCAACCAGTTCACCTACACCGCGCAGTTCGGCAACGGCGTGTCGCTGGCCTTGTCGGCCCAGGATCAGTCGGCCTACTATCAGGCCGGCGTGCAGAATCTCGGTGTGCAGGGTACCGGCGCTCTCGGTCCCTACGGCGCGAGCGACTATGCCGGCACGATTGCTCCGGATCTGGTCGCGTCGCTCCGCGTCGACCAAGCCTGGGGCCTGTTCCAGGCGTCGTTCGCGGCGCATAACAATCACGCGGCCTACTACGGCGGCACTGAAGTCACCGGTCATCCCGACGACAAGTGGGGCTGGGCGGGTCAGTTGGCCCTGTCGATCAAGAACATCCCGACCGGACCTGGCGATACCATCAACGTGCAGGGCGTCTATACCAACGGCGCAACGCGCTACAACATCCAGGATCTCTCGGGTGCCGGTGCGTTCACCTCGTTCGGCAACACCAGCGTTCCCGGTGCCTATCAGAGCATCGGCTTCGGCATTGCGCCGGACAGCGTGTTCGTCTCCGGCGGATCGCAGCAGCTGATCACGACGTACGGCGTGCGCGGCGCGTATGTCCACAACTGGAATCCCTATTGGAACACCAGCGTCTACGGTGCGTGGGCCCAGGTCAACTATAATGGCACCGCCAAGAGCTACATCTGCGGCCCCGGCGGGACCGGCGTGGGCGGATCGTTCGGTGTCCTGATCGGCGCCACCTCGAACCTGACCTCGTGCAACCCCGACTACAGCGTTGCCCAGATCGGTACGCAGACCCAGTGGACTCCGGTGAAGAACCTGACATTCTCGGCCGACTTCACCTACACCCATCTGGATCAGAACTACGCGGGCACGATCAGCTACCCGGGTAGTGCGGCGATCGGCAAGCCGGCCGCCGTCTACTCGCTCAGCAACCAGGATACCTACATGCTGCTGCTCCGCGCGCAGCGCAACTGGTAAGGCCCGGTTGATCGGGACTTGATTACGACCCAAAGCCTCGACGGGAAACTGTCGAGGCTTTGATTTTGAACGAAGAGCACATTGTATGATTTACTAACATTAGTCTATCATGTACAAACTTGGTGTCGGTTGCTCTGCCGACCATGATGAGGAGATATCAGACTTCTTCATGAACTAGCCTCCAAAACCTCCGGCAATGCCCTGCCGGAGGTTCTTCATTTGAAGACGGTAGGCTCGCGCCGACTCGCGTGCGCGATGCAGCCGAACATCAATGACGGCTGGCTGGATTGCATGAACGACGCTGCGTTCTCGATCTCGTCGCGATGCACTACCCGGTTAGGGACAGAGCCACAGCGCACCCGATTAGCGGTGCGGGGATATGCCTCGTGTTTGCTGGGTGTGCGCGCAGTCACGACTGAGTGAGTGACGGCGTATCGGTTCTCGCGATCCTGTGAGCAGACTTGCGCCGGCGGCAGGTTCGCAAGCGGAACATTACCGAGCGTTTGCTCGGCGACGATTGCTGCAGCAACGTTCGGTCCGCAGGCATAAGCGCAACGCATTCCTGCGCCGCCATATCAACATTTGCCGCTGCCGAATTACTTCAATTATATGAAGCGAATTTGGAATATTCCTTGGGAGAGCTGGGTGATTGGCGTTTGCGATTTCGGCGCCAGCGTCGCGCGGCTACCGAAGCGGCGGTTCGTCGACAACAACAAGCGGGCTCGTACCGATAACGCATACCGGCAGCGCAGCCGGGTGCGAACGAGTTGACGAAACATGCATGACCACTGTGGGACGCGCGGAGCCTCGTCAAGCAGCGTCGAATTCGATGACAAAGGTTGGCCTGCCTGGCCGGATCGAGAGGATCTGTCGGCCGAGTTCGTCAAGCTGCTGGCCGCCGCGCAGGAAGGCGGTTCGACGGTCTCCGAATGCTGGTTGACCTTGAGCAAGATCAACCTCGCGTCGGAGAGCTCGTGGTCCGAGCAGTGGATCAAGACCGCGGAACTGAACGAGGCGCGCGCCGAGCATTCGTTGCTGAACAACAATCTGGTCACCGCCCGTCGCAATTGGCTGCGGGCCACGAGCTACTTTCACGCCGCCGCAAGGCCTCCCGGATACGCCAACGAGTTGCTGACACGTGCCGTCGACGGCATGCGGCGATGTGCAACCAGCTTTTTGAAGACCCGGGTTCCGGCCGGCCAGGTGCTCTCGATTCCGTGGACCGAAGACCTGTCGCTTCAGGCCTATTACCTGCCGTCGGCGTTTCGCGACGATGGGCCCGTCATCGTCTGCATCGGCGAGCCGGGTTCCTACAAGGAAGAGTTGATCACCAAATACGCCGGTCATGCGAACGAGCGCGGCTTCTCGCTGCTCGCCATGGACCTGCTCGGAACGCAGGCGGCGCTGTCGCCGGAACGGCTCGACGGCCACAAGTTCGAAGCCGCCATGAGTCGTGTCCTGGACTTTCTTTCGGAGAAGCCCGGTGTCGACAGCACGCGGATCGCCATCGTGGCTGATGCGTGCAATTCCTCCCTGGTGGCCCGCGCGGCAGCAAGTGATGCCCGGTTTGCCGCCGCCGTTTGCGATGCCGGAATATGGGACTCGCACGAAAGAAGCTTCTTCTATCGGCAAGCAGGCGACAATGCGCAGACCGGATGGCTCGAGGAGGCCAATGCGATCTCGCGCAGCATCGAATGTCCGCTGCTCGTCACCGCGGGCGAAGCCGGCTGGCTGCTTCCAGGTGCGTTGACTGAATTCGGCAATCAATTGGGCAACAGTCATCGCGACGCCAGCCTGATCCTGTTCCGTCGTGCCGAAACCGCTGCCATGCAAGGACATATCGATAATCCCACTCTGGCCAATGAAGTCATCTTCGACTGGCTCGAAGACCGGCTTCGGCTGAGAAAGGGCTTGTCCTGAAGCTACAGCGGCGAGGGCCGATGCGCTCATACCGCCTGACCCGCCTTCAGCAATGAGCAGCCGGTGATCTTCAAGCTGCCGTCGGCCTGCCGCTCCAGCGTGTAAAGCGCCTCCCACGCCTCGCCATCGGCGTCGACGATATGAACGCGCTGGGCAATCCGGTCGCCCGCGCTCTGCGCTTCGCCGAACTCGAAGCTTCGGTGGCGATAGACCGGCGCGTATTGGCGCTGCACCATCGACATGAAGATCTCGGCCTGCGGAAAGATCTGCCGGATCGCAGGCGCGGCATAGGAATAGGCGCCAGCTGCGTCGTCGCGGCCGAACGCCTGCTCCTGGGCGCGGATCACGTCCTGCGCTGCCCTGACATCGTCGGCCGCGGCCGGCGAGGTGAGGGTGAACAGGATGGCGGCAATGAGGGCGATCGCGCGCATTGGTCTGCTCCCTGATCAATGACTGAGCATACGCAAAAGACGCCGCCGCGGTTTCATGCCCAGACGTTTTCGATCAAAATTGATCTGCCGCAAGGCCCCTTCCAGCCGGCGCATTAGCGTTCGGTCGTCAAGCTTGGAGGAACGCCATGACCTTGGATACCATTCTCGTCGTCATCGCCGTGACCATGATGTTCGCGACGGTCGCTTTCGTGATCGCCTACGGCGACAGGCAAACGCGCAACCTGTGACGGCGCAGCCGGACGGTCGCGCCGCTATCGAATCGAGCCCTTGAAATTGTCGATGTCGCGTGAAGGGCGGGCAGGAAACAGCCGTGCGGTCGAGGAGTTGTCGAGCCGGCGCCTGCATTTTGCTTCATCGCTGTCCTGGTCGGTGCGCTTTTTGGCAAAGACGTCGTCCTGCCGGTTGACGATCAGCATCGCATGGTCGCGCTCGAGTGTGTCCGGATTCTTGCGCCGCTCGTCGGAGCGGAACGCGCCGCCGGTGATCTTGCCCGTCATCTCGTAGTCGCAGCCGGCTTTCCAGTCGCCCTGGTCCCATTTCCATCCCTTGGCCGTCACGGCGCCGTTGCCGTCGGCGGTGACCTTGATGACGGCGTTGTAGGCGAGCCAGACCCCGGCAAGCCCGCTGCGCTTGTCGTCGAAGCCTTCGAGAAGCGCCAGGCGCTCGCGCTGCAGGCCGTCGACGTGATCGCGCGCATCGACGGTGAAATGCACCTGCGAGCTCTGCTTGTTCCAGGCCGGATGCAGGAATTCCGGATATTGCTCGGTCTGGCTCTTCACCCAGTTGCGCTGATCGTCGATCAGCGCGCGCCGCGTCGCTTCGTCGAGCCGCGGCTGCAACGCCTTCCATGCTCGGTTCAACCGCTGGTCGTTGCCGGCGAGATCAGGATCGGCGCAGATTTCTTCGTCGGTCGCGGTCTCGGGTTTGGTGCAGTCGAAGGTCGGTGTGACGAAGGTGGTGTCCGCCTTGTCGGATGCCGCATCCTTGCCGGCGGCAAAATAGCTGCCCGTGACCTGCCACATCGACGAGCAGTCGTTGAACCCGTCCCAGCCCTCGTCATCGATGGTCCCGACGATCCGCAAGGTCTCGCCCTGGCGGCGGAGCTTTAACGACGGCGGCTTGGCGGGAGCGGCGGCTGCGTCGGTCTTCGCCTTATTGGACGATGTATCCGCTTCGGTCACTACGGGACCGGCGAGCCAGCCGCCGCCTGCGGGTTTCAGATCGGCGGTCAGCTGGCAGGTGCGCCGGCGGTCGCCGCCATAGTCGCCGCGCAGATCGGCGGCGAGGCGATAGGCGCCGCTATCGGCCGGCGTCAGCGTGATGCTGCCGAAGGCGTTGACCCAGGTGCCGGCGATGCCGGGCCGGCCGGATGCGATTGCCTCGAGCGCGGCCGCGCGGCGGCGCAAGGTCTCGGCAAAAGCCTGCTTCAACTCGTCCGCGTCGGCATCGGTGAGCACCCCGGCGGCGTCGATGATCATCTCGTTGAACCAGGCCTGGTCGCGCTTCAGCAGCGGCTTGACGTTGGCCGGCATTTTGCCGAGCGCCGCGTCGAACGCCTTGTCGATCTGCGCCACCAGCCTGTCGGTGCCGGCCTTCTTGCAGGCGGCAGTCTTGATCGTGGCGTCGCCATTGTCGCCGCACAGCGTGATCGTGGTCGGCGCGCTGCTCGATGCGCGTAGGAAATCGTCCATCGCAACGGACGGAGCGGACGCAAGGACCGAGATGGCCGCGACGGCGGCGGCAAGCCGTGGGGAGCAAGGCATCGACGTCACCCGCAACGCCGCGACACGCGGCCCTTGCGGCTTGGGTCGCGCACCGCCTGCGCCGGGTTCAAAACGTCGGCGGGGTGCAGGCCGAAATCACCTCGCACGGCTTGGCGCCGATGCAGCGGAAGCGGTGCGGGCGGCGGCTTTCGAAGTAATAGGCGTCGCCGGCGTTGAGCACCCGCCGCTCGTCGTCGACCGTGACCTCGAGCCGGCCCGAGACCACGATGCCGCCTTCCTCGCCCTCATGCACCAGCGGCACCCGGCCGGTGTCGCTGCCGGGCTCGTAGCGCTCCTTCAGGATCTGCAACGCGCGTCCGAACAGGCTGTCGCCGATCTGCAGGTAGGAGATCGGCTTCTTGCCGATCTCGGTCAGCTCGTCGGCGCGGTAGAACGCCTTGCGCGGCCGCTCCGGCTCGATCGCGAAGAATTCCGCAAGTCCCATCGGAATGCCGTCAAGGATGCGTTTGAGCGCGCCGACCGACGGGTTCATCTGGTTGGATTCGATCAGCGAAATCGTCGAATTGGTCACGCCGGAGCGCTTGGCGAGTTCGCGCTGCGACAGCTTGTGCCGCGCGCGAATGAATCGAAGCCGACCGCCGATGTCGACGCTCATGACAGTCCCCTTGGTAAATCCCTGTTGCAGGTGTTGCGGATCGAACAAATCTTCGCAGACCGCCTCAACAAGATCAATGGCTTGCGCTGCGACAGAAAAGGACTTGTTGAGTGCCGTGAAGAGTGGTCCGACTACGCTAACCAACAATGGAGCGCCGCCGTGACCGTTCATCAGATTCCGAACACCATCAAGACCGATTCGTTCTGGATGCCCTTCACGGCCAACCGGCAGTTCAAGAAGGCGCCGCGGCTGTTCTCCTCCGCCAAGGGTATGTACTACACCTCGGTCGACGGCCGGCAGGTGATCGACGGCTCCGCCGGCCTGTGGTGCGTCAACGCCGGCCATGGCCGCCCGCAGATCGCGGCCGCGGTCGAGCGTCAGCTGTCGACGCTGGACTTCGCGCCGTCCTTCAACATGGGCCACCCGCTGGCGTTCGATTTCGCCGAGCGTCTCGCCGAGATCGCCCCGAAGGGGCTGGACCGGATCTTCTTCACCAATTCGGGCTCTGAGTCGGTCGATACCGCGCTGAAGATCGCGCTGGCCTATCACCGCGCCGCCGGTCAGCCGACCCGCACCCGCCTGATCGGCCGCGAGCGCGGCTATCACGGCGTCGGCTTCGGCGGCATGTCGGTCGGCGGCATGGTCGCCAACCGCCGCCAGTTCGCGACCCATCTGCCTGGTGTCGATCACATCCGTCATACCCATGATCTCGCCCGCAACGCCTTCGCCAAGGACCAGCCGGACCACGGCGCCGAGCTCGCCGACGACGTCGAGCGGATGGTCGCGCTGCATGGTGCCGACACCATCGCCGCCGTGATCGTCGAGCCCGTGCCGGGCTCGACCGCGGTACTGCCGGCGCCGAAGGGCTATCTGCAGCGGCTGCGCGAGCTCTGCACCAAGCACGGCATCCTGTTGATCTTCGACGAGGTCATCACCGGCTTCGGCCGTCTCGGCACCCCGTTCGCCGCCAACTTCTACGGCGTGACGCCGGACATGATGACCACCGCCAAGGGCATCACCAACGGCACCGTGCCGTGCGGCGCGGTGTTCGCCAGCCGCCAGGTCCATGACGGGCTGATGGTCGGCCCCGACAACGCCATGGAGCTGTTCCACGGCTACACCTATTCGGCGCATCCGGTGGCCTGCGCGGCGGGTCTTGCCACGCTCGACATCTACAAGGACGAGGGCCTGCTGACCCGCGGCGCCGCGATCGCCGACTACTGGCGCGATGCGCTGCATTCGCTGAAGGGCCTGCCGCATGTCGTCGACATCCGCAACCAGGGCCTGATGGGCGCGGTCGAGCTCTCGCCGCGTGACGGCGTCGTCGGCGCGCGCGGTTACGACGTGATGGTCGATTGCTTCAACACCGGCCTCTACTTCCGCATGAGCGGCGACTCGCTCGCGCTGTCGCCGCCCTTGATCGTCGAGAAGTCGCATATCGACGACATCGTCTCGATCCTGGGCGACTCGATCAAGCGCGTGGCCTGATAATTGCTAGCTAGATTCTAGCTGGCTCTACAAATTGCTGTCGCCGTTGCGAAGCAGAGTGGTTTCGCAGCGGCGATTGCGTTTTCGCTGCAGGATGTGAGGAAAAGTGAAGGTCCTGGTTCTCGGCAGTGGCGTGATCGGCGTCACCTCGGCCTATTATCTCGCGCGCGCCGGCCATGAGGTGACGGTGATCGACCGTCAGCCGAAGCCCGCGCTCGAAACCTCCTTTGCCAATGCCGGCGAAGTGTCGCCCGGATACTCGTCGCCATGGGCCGGCCCGGGCGTGCCGGTGAAGGCGGTGAAGTGGCTGCTGATGAAGCACGGCCCGCTGGTGATCCGCCCCAAGCTCGATCCGGTGATGTGGCTGTGGCTGCTCAAGATGCTGCGCAACTGCACCACGGCGCGCTACGCGGCGAACAAGGCCCGGATGATCCCGATCGCGGAGTACAGCCGCGACTGCCTGCAGGCGCTGCGCAACGAAATCGGCATCAAATACGACGAGCGCGCGCAAGGCACCTTGCAGCTGTTTCGCGAGCAGGCCCAGCTCGATCACACCGGCGGCGACATCGACGTGCTGAAGCAGTATGGCGTGCCGTTCGAGGTGCTCGATCGCGAGGGCTGCATCAAAGCCGAGCCGGCGCTGGCCGGCGTCAAGCAGAAATTCGCCGGCGGGCTGCGGCTGCCGCATGACGAGACCGGCGACTGCCACATGTTCACGCAGGCCCTGGCGCTGGAAGCCGAGAAGATCGGCGTGCGCTTCAACTTCAATGTCGGCATCGACGGGTTGAATGCGGACGCAACCCGCATCACCGTCGTTGCGACCAGCGCCGGGATGATGACCGCGGACGCCTACGTCCTCGCGCTCGGCAGCTATTCGCCGCATCTGGTGCGGCCGCTCGGCATCTCGCTGCCGGTCTATCCGGTGAAGGGTTATTCGATCACGGTGCCGATCAAGGACGCGTCCGGCGCGCCGGAATCGACCGTGATGGACGAGAGCTACAAGGTCGCGATCACTCGGCTCGGCGACCGCATCCGGGTCGGCGGCACCGCCGAGATCTCGGGCTATTCGACCAAGCTCTACGACGCGCGGCGCGCGACGCTGGACCATTCGCTGACCGATCTGTTTCCGCGCGGCGGCGCCCTTTCCAAGGCCACGTTCTGGTGCGGCCTGCGCCCGATGACGCCGGACGGCCCGCCGGTGATCGGCGCGACGCGCTATTCGAACCTGCACCTCAACACCGGCCACGGCACGCTCGGCTGGACCATGGCCTGCGGCTCCGGCCGGGTGCTGGCCGACATGCTCTCCGGCAAGACGCCCGAGATCGACACCAAGGAGCTGTCGATCAATCGCTACGATCACAGGTTCGGCTGAGGGCCGCTTCATCGCAGGAGGCGCGTGCATGCAGACGCAAGAGACCGTTGCCGGATACGAGATATCGACCGATGCACGCCGCCTGAACCTGGACGTGATTCACGCCTTCCTGGCGCAAGAAAGCTACTGGTCGCAGGGTGTCCCGAGATCGGTCGTGGAGCGGGCGATCGCCAATTCGCTGTGCTTCGGTGTGTATCACGGCGACGTACAAGTCGGCTTTGCGCGTGTCGTCACCGACAGGTCGACCTTCGCCCTGCTTGCCGATGTCTTCGTTCTCAAAGGACATCGCGGCAAGGGGCTATCCAAATGGCTGGTGCGCTGCGTCGTCGAGCACGAGGATCTGCAAGGCCTGAGGCGCTTCCTGCTCGCGACCTCGGATGCGCATGGGCTGTATCGCCAATTCGGATTCGACGCGCTCGGCAATCCATCGCGCTTCATGGAAGTCTTTCGCCCGGATATCTATCGCTCGCGTTGACGGGCTCTCCGGTTGTCTTCATTTGTGCGATCGGGACCGTCTGTGCAGTTTCGCACAACTGGCGTGACTGTGTTTCCTGATCGCCACGGGCACGATGACCCGTCCAGGCGAGCCTATGCCGCGCCTATGCGGCATGTCGCTCAGCGCTCTCGAATTCATATCCCGTCCTGAAGATATTGACCCCGAACGCTCCCGCATCGTGCAGGCCGGCCGACACGCGGCCGGTTGCGCGCGAGGGCGAACGCGAACAGGTGACATGATGTCTTCGATTGAATTGGCCGCCGGCGACCGGATTCTCGAGCCGATGATCGCGCTGGCAGGCTGCTCGACGCAGCAGCGCATCGTCGTGGCCGGCACGAGGAGCATCGAACTGATGCTCGAATTGCAGCGGCGCGGCTTCCTGCGAACCGCTTCGACTGCCAATTGCGGCCGTGCGGCCGCGCAATATGACGCCGCGCTGGTCGATTGGCGGCGGCGCACGCTTCACGCGCTCGAGCCGACGCTTGACTGGCTGACGAATTTCCTCACTGCACGCGCAGTGCTGGTGGTGTGGCTCGACGCGCAGAAGCCGGCGGCCAACCAGAGCCTGCGGACCGCGCTGGAGCGGCGCGGCTTTGTCGTCGAGCAAGGCATCGTGCACCAATGCGGTTGCGCGCTGTCGGCACGCAGGTCGCAGGCTGATCCGCTGCGCCTCGCGGCCTGATGCGAACGGGAGGAAATCCGGATGTCCAAGGTACGACGCACGGTCATTCGCGAGTGGATGACCCTCACGCGCGAGAAGCGGCAGTCCAGCGCGCAGGCATCGGCCTTCGCGACATCCGCGCTGCAGCGGCATCGCCTGCCGCGCAGCCGACGAACGCCACATGCGGTCATCATGACCTGGCTCTCGCCACGCACCGGCCGCCCTTGAAGCGCGCCTCGTTGGCTCATGCGGGCCATTTGGGACCGGTTAACGCGATGGCCTTCGAGTGGTCTTCTTCGCAGGCCTTGTCGTCAGCACCGGGTTCGCCGGCAGCACGCGCAAGCCGTCCACGAACACGTCCAGCAGCCTGAGCGCGGTGGTCTGCCAGCCCGGCTGGTCGTGCATGTAGCACATGCCGATCAGCGCGCGCAGCACGTCCTCGGCGCTGATGTCGTCGCGGATCGCGCCGGCCGCGACCGCGCGCGATAGGAGTGTGCCGATCGCCTTGGTCAGGCGATCGAACGAGTAGGCCTGCAGTTCGCTCGAGCCGGCCGCGACCAGCGCCAGCGCGGCCACCATGCCCTTCTTGGTCGCGACGAATTGGACATTGGCGCGCAGCCAGCGCCGCAACGCCTCGACGGGTTCGGGGGCGTTCTGCAGCTGTTCGGCCAGGTCGCCGAGCTGTTCGACCTCGCGGCGATAGACCGCCTCATACAGTGCTTCGCGGGTCGGGAAGTGGCGATACAGCGTGCCGATGCCGACGCCGGCCTGCCGCGCCACCGCCTCCAGGCTCGCTTCGCTGCCGCCGGCGGAGAACACGGCCTTGGCCGCTTCCAGCACGCGCTCGCGGTTGCGCACCGCATCGGCGCGCGGCTTGCGGACAATTTCTGGTGATGAGCCGGCCATTGCTTTTTCTTTTCACCCTCCCTTGTAAACGGAGGATGCCTCCGTATATGGCGACCAGCACCGGGCCTGACAAGGCGCGCCGACCCCCTGGATCGGCGGCCACGGGTCTGCGTTGCCTCGATTCAACCCGACCATACACGGATCGGAGCGCCTTGCATGAATCTCCCACTCAGTCTCACCATTAACGGGGTCCGCCGAGACATTGTCCTCGACGATCCCCGCGTCACGCTGCTCGACCTGCTGCGCGAGCGGCTCGACCTCACCGGAACCAAGAAGGGATGCGACCGCGGCCAGTGCGGCGCATGCACCATTTTGGTCGACGGCCGCCGCATCAATTCCTGCCTCGCGCTCGCCGTCAGCCATGACGGCGCCGAGATCACAACCATCGAAGGCGTCGGGCGCGGCGGCGAGCTGCACCCGGTGCAGGCCGCCTTCATCGCCCATGACGGCTTCCAGTGCGGCTTCTGCACGCCGGGCCAGATCATGAGCGGCATCGGCCTGATCCAGGAGGGCCAGGCCGGCGATGATCCGGAGCGCGTGCGCGAATGCATGAGCGGCAATCTGTGCCGATGCGGCGCCTATGCCGGGATCACCGAGGCCGTGCTCGAGGCACAATCCAACATGACCGCCACCAAGCAGAGGCGCTCCGCATGATGAATTTCGATTATGTCAGGCCGGCCAATGTCGCGGATGCGATCGCGGCAGCTTCCGAAAAGGGCGCGAGCTATCTGGCGTCCGGCACCAATCTGCTCGACCTGATGAAGGGCGGCGTCAGCCGGCCGAGCGTTCTCGTCGACGTCACGCGGCTGCCGGGGCTCGATCGTATCGAACGTCTCGCCGACGGTTCGCTCCGCATCGGCGCGCTGGTGCGCAATGCCGATCTCGCGCATGACGCTGACTTCGCGCGCAACTATCCCGCGGTCGCCGAGGCGCTGCTGTCGGGCGCATCGGCCCAGCTGCGCAACGCCGCGACCGTCGGCGGCAACCTGATGCAGCGGACCCGCTGTGCCTATTTCTACGACGCCGGCAGCGCCTGCAACCGGCGCTGGCCGGGCGCCGGCTGCGACGCGCTCAAAGGTGAGAACCGCCTGCACGCGGTGCTCGGCTGGAGCGAGGGTTGCATCGCGACCCATCCGTCGGACTTCTGCGTGCCGCTGGTCGCGCTCGATGCCGTCGTCGAGATCGAGGGCAAGGACGGCCGCCGTGAACTGCCGCTCGATGCGCTGCATCGTTTGCCCGGCGAGACGCCGGAGCGGGAGACCGCGCTGGAGCGCGGCGATCTGATCGTCGCGCTGCGGCTGCCTGGCGAGGCGAAAGACTTCGCCGGCCATGCCCGCTACATCAAGGTCCGCGAGCGCACGTCCTATGCGTTCGCGGTGGTCTCGTCCGTCGCTGCCTTGCGCATCGAGGACGGGAAAATCCGCGAAGCCCGGCTTGCGCTCGGCGGCGTCGCCGCAAAGCCGTGGCGGGCGCGCGAGGCCGAGCAGGTGCTGGCCGGTGCCACGCCCGATGCGGCCCGCTATCGCGAGGCGGCGCGGGCCGCACTCGCCGGTGCAAAGCCGTCCGGCGACAACGCCTTCAAGATCGAGCTTGCGCAGCGCATCATCGTGCGCGCGCTCACCCTTGCTGCCAGAGGCACGCCGGATCGTATTCCGGCGCTGCCGGGCTCTCCCTTCTCGTCCGTTGCAGGAGCGTGACGCATGACGCTTGAGATCAGTCTGACCCGCGACCCCGCCCATATCCGCCATGGCTCGAACATCGGCCAGCCGATGACCCGCACCGACGGCGTGCTCAAAGTCACCGGCAAGGCCCGCTATGCCGCCGACAATCATCCGCCCGGCATGCTCTATGCCGTGATCGCGAGCAGCTGCATCGCGCGCGGCCGCGTCAAATCGCTCGACGTCGCCGCTGCCAAGCGCCATCCCGGCGTGCTCGACGTGATGACGCCGGCGCACAAGCCGGAGCTTGCGGAAGACCCCGACGCCAAGGGCAATCCGTTCGCCTTCCGGATGGAGCTGTTGCAGAGCGACGAGGTGCGCTACGCCAATCAGGCGATCGCGGTCGTGATCGCCGAGACGCTGGAAGCAGCGACCGAAGGCGCCGCGCTGTTGTCGCCGCGTTACCAGGTCGAGATCGCGCGCGTCGGCCTCGACGCCACTGAGGCCTATGCGCCGCCGGTGGTCGGCATCGGCAATCCGGCCGAAGTCCGCCACGGCGATATCGATGCCGGAATGGCTGCCGCCTCGAAGCTGACCGACTCCACCTACGAGACCCCGGCGCAGTATCACAACGCGATGGAGCCGCACGCGATCGTCGCGGTGTGGGATGGCGACCGGCTGTTCATCGATACGCCGAGCCAGGGCATGGGGTTCGCGCAGATGCGCATCGCCGGGCTGTTCGGCATTTCGCCGGCGAATATCCATATCAACAGCCCGTTCCTGGGCGGCGGCTTCGGCTCCAAGGGGCTGATCTCCGGCCCGCAGGTGCTCGGCATCATGGCCGCGAAGCTGATTGGGCGTCCGGTCAAGCTGGTGCTGCGACGCAGTCAGATGTATGGCCCGGTCGGCCACCGTCCGCCGACCCGCCAGCGCATCCGGATCGGCACCGACGATGCCGGCGCGCTGACCGCGATCAACCATGAAGCGCGCGTCACGACGTCGAGCTTCGACGACTTCTACGAGCCCGCGGCCGACGCCTCGCACACGCTCTATGCCAGCCCGGCGATCCGCACCGCGCATGAGGCGGTCCGCGTCGACACCGGCACGCCGCTGTTCATGCGCGCGCCGGGCGAGGCCACCGGATCGATCGTGCTGGAAAGCGCGATCGACGAGGCGGCGTTCGCCTGCGGCATCGATCCGCTGGAGTTCCGGCTGAAGAACTATGCCGAGGTCGAGCCGACCACCGGCAAGCCGTTCTCCTCCAAGGCGCTGCGCCAGTGCTACGCCAGGGCGGCCGAGCGTTTCGGCTGGGCGGGACGTCCGCTGCAGCCGCGCCAGATGCGCGACGAGAACGGCTTCCTGGTCGGCTGGGGAGTCGGCACCGCGACGTTCCCGGCCATCATGTTCCAAGGCAATGCGCGCGCGGTGATCCGTGCCGACGGCAAGGGCGTGATGGAGACCGGTGCGCACGACATGGGGCAGGGCGCCTGGACCGCGCTGGCGCAGATCTCGGCCGACTCGCTCGGTCTCGATTTCGACCAGCTGACGTTCCGCTCCGGCAGCTCCGATCTGCCGGACGCCGGCATTGCCGGTGGTTCGGGGCATACCGCAACTGTCGGCGCAGCGATCCATAACGCAGGTGCTGCGGTGATCGCAAAACTCGCCGAGCTTGCGACCTCGGATGAGCGCTCGCCGCTGTTCGGCGCCGGCAATGCCGGCGTGGTGGCGCGCGGTGGACGCCTGCATCGCCGCGACGACGACGCACGCAGCGAAAGCTATGCCGAGATCCTGGCGCGCGCCGGCGTCGCCGAGGTTGAGGGCAGCGGCACTGGTGCGGCCGACGCAACGGCGCAATCGCAATATGCGATGCACGCGCATGGCGCCGTGTTCGCCGAGGTCAAGGTCGATCCGGAGCTCGGCCAGATCCGCGCCACGCGGATGGTTGGCGCCTTCGCCGCAGGCCGCATCATCAATCCGCTGATGGTGCGGAGCCAGCTCTACGGCGGCATGATCTGGGGCCTCTCATTCGCGCTGCACGAGGAGGCCGTGATGGACCATCGTTCGGGGCGCATCCTGAATGCGAACCTCGCCGAGTATCATGTGCCTGTTAATGCCGACGTGCCGCCGATGGAGGTCATCACGGTCGACGAGCACGATCCGCACGTCAATCCGCTCGGCATCAAGGGTGTCGGCGAGATCGGCATCACCGGTAGCGCCGGCGCCGTCGCCAACGCGGTCTTCCACGCCACCGGCATCCGGGTGCGCAATTTCCCGATCAAGATCGAGGACGTGGTGATGGGGCTGAGCGGCTAACGCTCTTCGTCATTGCGAGCGCAGCGAAGCAATCCATTCCTACGCGCATGCGGAGCCATGGATTGCGTCGTCGCTTCGCTCCTCGCAATTACGAATCGCGAACCCGCCATCGTCGTCGTCCCGGCGAAGGCCGGGACCATAACCACCAACGTGAGTTGTTGCGCGAAGCTGGGGCCGCAGCCTTCTTCAACAACACAGCCCTGTGGTAATGGGTCCCGGCCTTCGCCGGGACGACGCAGGATTGCCTTCGCCGGGACGACGGTGAGGGAGCGCAGGCTTACCCAGCCGCCGTCACGCAATTCACCCACAGCACCACGGCCTTCGCATCAGTGGCGGGATTGGAAAACCGGTGCGGGCGGCGGCTGGCAAAGCGAAAACTGTCACCCTGCTTCAGCGTCCAGGTCTCGGTGTCGACAGTCAGCGTCATCTCGCCTGATAGCACGAGGCCGGCCTCTTCACCGTCATGGGTGTAGAACTCGTCGCCGGTGTTGCCGCCGGGATCGAGATGCACCAGGAACAGGTTGAGCCGGCTCTCGCTGCCGGCAGGGCTCAGCAGCTGCTTTGAGATTCCGGTGCGCCACAGTTTCAGCTCGGCGCGCTGTACCTCGCGGGTCACGACGCCGCCGGTGCTGCCATCCTTCGGTGTTGCGCCGAACAGTGCAGCGATGCCGACGCCGAGCACGTCGGCCAGCGTCGCCAGCACGCGCAGCGAGGGCGACGACAGGCCGCGCTCGATCTGGCTGATGAAGCCGATCGACAGCTCGGTGCGCGCGGCCACCGTCTCCAGCGACATCGCCTTGACCCGGCGCAGGTCGCGGATCCGGCGTCCGACCGCGAGATCCATCGCGGGCTCGGCCGGCTTCTTTTCGAGTTTCTTTTCGAGTTTCTTCCCAGCTTTCTTGGCTGGCTTTCCGGCGGCGCGGCGTGCCGTTGCAGGCCTCATTGCCGCGCCTTTGCGCATTCTCTTGCCGCCGCTCACGTCAGTCCGCTTCCTTCATGTGCATGAAAACCGCTTGCATTGGCGGCGGTTTCGTGACCACAATTTCATATTGGTGAAAATAGGCCGGAACGGCGTCGCCCGCAACCAAAAGCGCTGACACAGCGGGCGCAGCGGCACCGGGGCCGGTTTTGGCGTCAGTCTCGGGAGGTGGTGCGATGTCCTTTCAGCGTTTCGTCCAGGCCGCGGTCGCGGCACTTGCCCTTGCCGTGAGCGCGCCGTCAGGGGCGCAGCAGGTGCTCAAGGTCGGCTCGACGCCGACCGGCATCCCCTTCACCTTCCTCGACACCAAGACCAATTCGATCCAGGGCATCATGGTCGATCTTGCCACCGAGATCGGCAAGGACGCCGGCTTTACCGTGCAGATCGAGCCGATGCAGTTCTCGGCACTGATCCCCTCGCTGACCGCAAACAAGATCGACATCATCGCCGCCGCGATGTTCGCCACCGCGGCGCGCAAGGAGGTGATCGACTTCTCCGAGCCGGTCTACACCTATGGTGAAGGCTTGGTGGTGCCGAAATCCGACACCAAGGCCTACGCCTCGCAGGAGGATCTGAAGGGCACGGTGGTCGGCGCCCAGGTCGGCACCGCGTTCGTCGATGCGTTGAAGAAGACCGGGCTGTTCAGCGAGGTCAAGGTCTACGACACCATTCCCGATATCCTGCGCGACGTGAATGCCGGCCGCCTCAAGGCCGGCTTCGCCGACTATCCGATCCTCGCCTACAATCTGCAGCAGGGCAATTTCGCCGACGTCCGCCTGGTCGACGGCTACAAGCCCGTCACCGTGGGCACCGTCGCGATCGGCGTCCGCAAGAGCGACACCGAACTGCTCGGCAAGATCAACGCCTCGCTGGCGAAGTTGAAGGCGAACGGCACGATCGCGAAGATCCTGGAGAAATGGGGCCAGAAGGCCAGCGGGTCGTGAGGGCCAGTGCTTCGACGGGATTTCAGGTGACCCGTCATCCTGAGGAGCGGCGTCTTCGCCGAGTCTCGAAGGATGCACGGCCCGGCCGGTGGGCCCCACGGCGTCGTCCTGGCGTAAGCCAGGACCCATAACCACCGAGTTCGATGCAGAGTGCGATCGTGGCCCCAGCGTCGCACAGCAGCAAGCGGTTGGGGTAATGGGTCCTGGCTTTCGCCAGGACGACGCTGAATACATTCACACTCTCTCAGGGTGACGGTAAAAGCACTCGAGCATGTGACGGGATTGGATACGGCTAGCCGATGCAAAAATTCTTCCACGACGCCGTCGAGTTCGTGCCGATCCTGTTGCAGGGTGTCTGGCTGACCATCGTCGTCACAATCGGCTCGCTCGCGCTGTCGACCGTGCTCGGGCTGGTGTGGGCATTGATGCGGGTGTCCGGCATCCGCATCCTCGTTTGGCTCAGCGCCGCGCTCATCAATCTGATCCGCGGCATCCCGATCATCGTGTTGCTGTTCTACATCTATTTCGTGATGCCCGATTTCGGCATCGCGCTGTCGGCGTTGCAGGCCGCGATCATCGGGCTCGGCATCGCCTATTCGGCCTATCAGGCGGAAAATTTCCGCGCCGGCATCGAGGCGATCGACAAGGGGCAGATCGAGGCGGCGCAGACCATCGGCATGGGCTGGTGGCTCACCATGCGCCGCGTGGTGCTGCCGCAGGCGGTCAGGATCATCCTGCCGCCCTACGGTAACGTCATGATCATGATGCTGAAGGATTCATCGCAGGCCTCCACCATCACGGTCGCCGAGCTGGCGCTGCAGGGCAAGCTGATCGCGTCCTCGACCTTCAAGAACACCAGCGTGTTCACGCTGGTGGCGCTGATGTACCTCACCATGAGCATTCCGCTCATCCTGCTGGTTCGGCACTTCGAGAACAAGGCGAACCGCAAATGATCGAGCTCCGCGACGTCCACAAGAGCTTCGGCAAGGTCGAGGTGCTGAAGGGCATCACCGCCTCGGTCGCCAAGAGCGAGGTGGTCTGCATCATCGGCCCCTCAGGCTCCGGCAAGTCGACCATCCTGCGCTGCATCAACGGGCTCGAGAGCTACGATCGCGGCGAGATCAGCGTCGAGGGCGCGCGTGTCGACAGCAATGACCGCTCGATCGTCGCGATCCGCACCCAGGTCTCGATGGTGTTCCAGCGCTTCAATCTGTTTCCGCATCGCACCGCGCTCGAGAACGTCATCGAGGGCCCGCTCTATGTGAAGAAAGAGCCGCGCGAGCAGGCGATCGCCCGCGGCCGCGCGCTGCTCGCCCAGGTCGGCCTCGCCGACAAGGCCGAGGTGCATCCGCCAAAGCTCTCCGGCGGCCAGCAGCAGCGCGTCGCGATCGCCCGCGCGCTGGCGATGCAGCCGAAGGCGATCCTGTTCGACGAGCCGACCTCGGCGCTCGATCCGGAGTTGGTCGGCGACGTCCTGTCGGTGATGCGCAAGCTCGCCGATGACGGCATGACCATGGTGGTCGTCACCCACGAGATGGGCTTTGCCCGCGACGTCGCCGACCGCGTGCTGTTCATCGACGGCGGCGTCATCGTCGAGCAGGGCGCCGCCAAATCCGTCCTCAACCAACCGCAGCACCCGCGCACCCAGGATTTCCTGCGCCGCGTGCTGCATCCGCTGTGATCGCTGATGGTTGACTTGAATAGAGACGTTGCCATGCCAACGGTCCACCTCTCCCCTTGTGGGAGAGGTCGGATCGCATCGTTAGATGCGATCCGGGTGAGGGGTGACGCTCTCTCGTGGGACCTGAACCCCTCACCCGGCGCTTCGCGCCGACCTCTCCCGATGGGAGAGGTGAAGCACGAGCTCCAATCATGACCACATCGGCTCGTCTGCCGCTGCCACCAAGCCTTTATGCCGACACCGCCGTCGAGGCGACGCCAACGCCGCCGCTGACGTCGGACAAGACCGTGCCGGTTGCGATCATCGGCGGCGGCTTCACCGGCCTGTCGACCGCGCTGTACCTCGCCGAGCAGGGCGTGCTCGCGACCGTGTTGGAGGCGCAGGAGCCGGGCTGGGGCGCGTCCGGCAACAATGGCGGGCAGACCAATCCCGGTTTGAAGCACGACCCCGATCAGATCGAGCAGGATTTCGGCGCCGATCTCGGCCGCCGCATGGTCGAATTCTCCTACGGCACCACCAACTTCACCCATGATCTGATCCGCCGCTACCAGATCCCCTGCGAGGCGCGGCAGAATGGTACGCTGCGCGCGGCCTACAACGAGGCCAGTGCCGCAGCGATTGAGACAACGGCCAAACAGTGCATCCAGCGCGGCATGCCGGTGAAGCTGCTCAACGCCGCCGAACTGCGCGCGATGACCGGCAGCGACCGTTACCTCTGCGCGTTGCTCGATGCGCGCGGCGGTGACCTGCATCCGCTGAGCTACGCCCGCGGCCTGGCGCGCGCCGCGATCGGGACCGGCGTTGCCGTCCATGGCGAGACGCCGGCGCTGCGGCTCCGCCGTGACGGCAGCCGCTGGCGGATCGAAACTCCGCGCGCCATCGTGCATGCCGACAAGGTGCTGCTCGCGACCAACGGCTTTACCGACGATCTCTGGCCCGCTCTTCGCCGCACCATCGTGCCGGTGTTCTCGTCGATCGCGGCGACCGCGCCGCTGCCCGACGAGGTCGCGCGTTCAATCATGCCGACGCGTCCGGTGCTCTACGAGAGCGGCCATATCACCGTCTACTACCGCATCGACCAGCACAACCGCCTGTTGATGGGCGGCCGTGGCCCGATGCGCTGGATCAGCAAGCCGACCGACGTCGCCTATCTGATCCGCTACGCCGAGCGGCTGTGGCCGCAGCTCAAGGGCACGAGCTGGACCCATGGCTGGAACAGCCGTCTTGCCATCACCGCCGACCACTACCCGCATGTCCATGAGCCCGCGGAGAATTTGCTGATCTCGCTCGGCTGCAACGGCCGCGGTGTCGCGCTCTCGACCGCGATGGGCGCGCAGCTCGCCCGCCGCCTGATCGGCGGTGCCAAGGCCGAGATCGACATGCCCGTGACCGGCATCAAGCCGATGCCGATGCACGCGTTCTGGCGGGTCGGCGTCACCGCCGCGGTGCTGACCGGGCGGGTGCGGGACAAGCTCGGGGTGTAACGCTATCGCGTCCCGGTCTCGGCAAGGTGCGTCCTGAAGAACGCGATGGCCGCGGCGTGAAAGCGCCGATGGAAGGCGACGCGATCGAAGCCCGGCGCGTCGGTACAAATGGCAGCCATCTTCGCTGTCTCCTCCGCCGTGCAAGTCGCGAGGAAAGAGAAGTGCTTCGCATCTTTCACCAGGTGAAAGTCCGGTTTGGACGGAAGCCGCTCGTTGATGGCGGCAGCACAGCATCCGGAGAGACCGTCGCCGTTCTGCGCGGGGTCCGAGCTCCACAATTGAACCGGAATCGCCACGGCTTTCAGATCCTCGGGCGCAAAGAACAGCACGGGAAAGGGATCGACGATGATGGCAGCCTTGATCCGCGGATCATGGATGATCGGTCCGCGCGGCTTCTCTCCGCTTTCGAGTTCCTTGCAGGCCCGCAAGCTCGACGTCTGGCAGTTCGGCAGGTCCTTGCGGAGATCGGGCTCACCACCAATCGCCGCGAGGGCAGTATAGCCGCCCCACGAGAAACCGTAGAGACCGATGCGTCCGGCGTCGATGCGAGCAGCATCAGGCCATCCTTGAAGTGCGTAGTCAATTGCGCGCTTGATGTCGGCGGGCCGTTCGACCGTCACGGCAAGACTGTCGGTGCCGCTGGTATCGCGTTCGGTGTCGGTCGGATGATTGAATGTCAGAACCATGAAGCCGGCATCCGCCAGCGCAGCGGCAGTGTCGTGATGACCGCCGAGCCATCCGCGTCGTCCATGCGAGATCACGATCAGCGGCAGCTTGTTTCCAATGATCGGGCAGTCGTTCACGCCGAAGAACGTTCGGCCGCCACGGGCATCGATCTCGTGCGGAGCTTCCGCGCAGGGATGCCAGATCACCCCTCGGATCGCGGGCCCGTCACTGCTCGCGGGCACGTTGAAAGCCCGCAGTCCAGCCGCCTGTGCAGCCGAGAGGCTGAGCGACACCAGAGCGGAGAACAGCAAGGGAGACCAACGCATAGGGCTATCGCTTGTCGAGAATTCGCAACTCGGCGGTGGCGGTGGCGACCGTCACGTTCTCCGCATCGATCAGGTCGGCCTCAACGATCATATCGCGCCCGGTCTGCGAGACGACCTTCGCCTTGGCCGTGATCGGACCCGCGCGCGCCGGTTTGAGAAGTCGCGTGGCGAGGGTTTTGGTGACCACCGTCTGTGTTGCGGGAAGTGCTGCAAGTGCGCCGAGGCCCGTGGCCGAATCCAGCATTGCGGCGAGGAAGCCGCCCTGGATCGTGCCGTGCCGGTTGGTGAACACGGGCTTCGCTTCGAAGCGGATCGAGGTGACCACGCCGTCGAAGCCCAGCCACTCGCGTCCGAGAAGTTGCGCGCCGGGCGGCAGGTCTGCACTTGCTTTGTCCGGGCCGGTCACTGTCATCAAGCCGCTTTCGGAAACAACGGCCGGAAGAACGACCGATCGTAGCGTGTGAAGCACCCCGTCTGCTTTGCGAAAGCGATCGCTTTCTGCACGTCCGGATCCGCGGCGGAATCCTTCCGATACTGCTCATAGGCCGCGAGGCTCGGAAAGCTGAACATCGCCAGCGCGACGTCGCTCGCGCCTTCGGACGGCAGGAAGTAGCCGTGATGGACACCGCCGAACCGCGGCAGCAGCTCAAGCCACATCGCAGCATAGGTTTCGAAGTCGGCGAGCTTGCCCAGCCTGATCTCATAACGCAGGTAGCAGGTAATCATTCTGCGGTGCTCCGAATGGTTGTTGAACAGGCGTCCGGACTATATCTCAGCGATCGAGTCGCGCCATATGTCGCAAGAACGCGAAGCTGCGTCTCCACCCACACGTCATCGCCCGGCTCGATGACCGGGCGATCCAGTACGCCGCGGCCCATCGATCCAACAACGCCTGTCTCTGGAATACTGGATCACCCGTTTTCGCGGGTGATGACACTGAACAAGCCTCGCAGGCGCGCCACATATTCGCAGTCGTCCCGGCGAAGGCCGGGACCCATAACCACCGATGCCTATTGTTGCGCGATGTTGCAACGACGAGTTCCGCCGACAACATCTGCCGCGGAGTATGGGTCCCCTGAGTTCACAAACGAAGTGCAACACTTCCAACTGGAGGTGTTGCCATGGGGCGGACTTACAAGCAGCTCTCCCTGGAGGAGCGATGCG